>Ga0207675_100000005_pt1 | contig 199965 bp, 176 predicted proteins | sample KBSSwiS42_FD_184305 | JGI IMG/M metagenome (GOLD analysis project Ga0207675, IMG submission 184305) | Switchgrass rhizosphere microbial communities from Kellogg Biological Station, Michigan, USA - KBS Switchgrass S4-2 (SPAdes) (version 2) | ecosystem: Host-associated > Plants > Roots >...
GCCTCGAGCGGCCCCACGCGGATCCGCCGCGCCTCGACCGCGAGCACCCGCACCCGGTGCAAGCCCACCGGGTTGGGGCGGTCCGGCGAGCGGGTGGAGAAGACGCCGGTGAGCGGACGGGCGGGATCTCCCCGCGGACGCACCTCGAGGACCGACCGGTCCGCCTCGTGGAACCAGGTCAGCAGCAGGAGCTCGTCCCCGGCCGCGAGCGACGCGGCGGCGCTCGCCACCTCCGGTCGAAGCTCGATCCACGCATCCGGCGCGCCCTCGTCACCCTGCATCGGCGCGCGGTCGCGGTCGCGGAGCTCCGAGCGCACCACGCCGACCGGCCGGAGGAGGAAGTCGGGACCGCTCACGTGCGCTCGCCGAAGAGGGCGTTCAGCTCTCCGTACGGCATGGCGCCGTCGAGCATCGCGTCGTAGGTGCCGCCGTCGAGGAACTGCCGCACGGCGCGGCGGGTGAGGCCGTGCACGGCGCTGGAGATGCCCGACCCGGCGCTGACGCGGCGGACGCCCAGCTCCATGAGCACCGACACCCGAGGGAGGCCCGCACGGACGAGCACGTTCAGCGGGAGCGGCACGCCGGCGACGACTTGCCGGATGTCCGAGCCCTCGACCACGCCGGGAAGGAAGAAACCGTCGGCGCCGGCATCCCGGTACCTGAGGCCCCGGGAGATCGACTCCTCCAGCGCGCGCGCGGGTGCGACGAGGGCCTTGAGGAAGACGTCGCACCGGGCGTTGACGAACAGGTCCACGCCGGCACGGGCCGCGCCGCGCTTGGTGGCGGCGATGCGCTCGCAGAGGACCTCGGGAGCGAGCTTGCCGTCCTCGAGGTTGATCCCCACCGCGCCGGCGCTCGCGAGGGCCTGGGCGTTGTCGGCGATCGCCCCGGGCTCGTCGGCGTAGCCAGCCTCCATGTCGACGCTGAGCGGCAGCCGGATGACGCGGGCGATCTCGGTCACGGTGGCGACCAGGTACCGGACCGGAAGCGCGTACCCGTCGGGGTAGCCTCGGGCCCAGGCCAGGCCGGCGCTGGTGGTGGCGATCGCCTGGGCGCCCGAGGCCTCGATGACGCGGGCGCTCCCGGCGTCCCAGGCGTTGGGGAGAAGCAGGGGTTCGGGCCCCTGGTGCAGGGCCCGGAAGCGGGTGGCGAGGGTGCGAGTGTCCATGGGTATAGAGTGCTGCCAGCGAGCGGCCGCGCGATAGGCACAACTTGCGACCGTCCGCCTTGACACACCTGGAACCGGGACCGTACAAGCGCCCCCGTCGTCGAGGAGCGGAGCCGGGACCGGGCGGATAGCTCAGCGGTAGAGCATCGCCCTTACAAGGCGAGGGTCACAGGTTCGATCCCTGTTCCGCCCATTCGAGGACACGTCGTTGGGGAGTTAGTTCAGCTGGTTAGAACGCCGGCCTGTCACGCCGGAGGTCACGGGTTCAAGTCCCGTACTCCTCGCTTCCATCGCTGCACGAGTACGCGGACGACCCCGCGGCCGTACCGGATTCGCGCTCGAGGCACATGGTTCGCTGCACCCCTCCCGACACAACTCCGAGGCCCCCGATGCGACGACTGTCGTTGCTCCTAGCAGTGCTGCTCCCCGTGGTGACGCAGGCCCAGGCGACGGACAAGACGCTCCAGCGCATCCGCGAGCGGAAGGCGGTCACCATTGCCTACCGCACCGACGCGGCGCCCTTCTCCGCCGAGGTCGACGGCCAGCCGAAGGGGTACAGCGTCGACATCTGCAAGCGCGTCGTCACCAGCCTGGAGCAGCAGCTCAAGATCCAGCCGCTCGCCGTCAAGTGGGTCCCGGCCAACGTCCAGACCCGGCTCGACCTCGTCCGCAAGGGCCAGGTGGACATGGAGTGCGGAACCACCACCGCCACCCTCTCGCGGATGGGTGAAGTGGACTTCTCCAATCCGATCTGGGTTGACGCGACGGCGCTTCTCGTCAAGAAGGCCTCGAACGCGCACAACCTCGGCGGCCTCGCCGGCAAGACGATCGCAGTGGTGGCGGGAACTCCGAACGCGCAGGCGCTGGAGGACGCGCTCAAGAAGTCGATGGTGAACGCCAAGGTCGTGCCGGCGAAGAACTACGACGAGGCGATCGCGCTCCTGGAAGGCGGCAAGGCCGACGCGATGGCCGCGGGCCGGGTGATGCTGCTGGGGATGGGGACCAAGCTCAAGGACGGGTCGCTCTACGAGCTGCTCGACGACGAGATCGGCTACGTGCCCTACGCGATCATGCTGCCGCTGGGAGCGACCGGCCTCCGCCAGGGAGTGAACCGGGCGCTCTCGCAGATCTACGGCAGCGACGCGATCTCGGACATCTTCCGCGGCACCTTCGGCAACGCGAAGCCGCCCCTGGCGCTGCTCATCATGTACAAGCTCAACACCTATCCGGAGTGATCGGAACCGGATCTCCGGCGGGTCGGCCCTCGTTGGATGCCCGCGCCGCCCGCGCCCCGACGGCGCGAGCGAGGTCGCGCTGAGCCGCTACTGTGCGGTGAAGTTGATCGCCGTCGACTGGCCCGTGCTGTAGAAGGTCCCGCTCACGCCGGCGCCGGTGATGTTGTTGCCGAAGGTCAGCCCCCCTCCCCCGACCAGGGAGAGTCCCCCGCTCCAGCCGGAGACCTCCGCGGTGTAGTCGCCCGCCGGAAGCGGCGCGCCCCCACCCGTCAGGAGGTTGGTCACCGTGGCCTGGCGATCGTTGCCCACGTAGTAGAAGCCGCCGTTCTGGCCGCTGATGAAGAGGAAGTAGAGGACCGAGTAGCCGGAGTTGCCCGCACCGCTGTCGGTCCAGCTCGCGATCAGCCCGTCCCCTGCGACCGTGGCGCCCTCGGTGGGGTTGGTGAAGGTCAGGTCGCCCACTGCCGACGCGGAGCCCGATCCGTCGATGCTCCCGTTTCCGTCGGCATCGATCGCGATCACGTAGGTCTTTCCGGGGGTGATCGGGAAGGTGCCGGGGGTGGAGTAGTACCCCGAGCCGGCGGAGATCTCGGGGAGCAGCACCGGGGTTCCCCCTCCGGACTCGGCGACCGTGATCTTCGCCCCGCTCGCCGGAAGGGGATTCTCCAGCTGACCGTCTTCCCCGGGCACTCCCGACTGGAGGATGACCACGACCGAGCCCGTTCCGCCCGAGGCGGAGAGGACGGCGATGGCGTTGTAGAGGAAGTTCTTCACCACGCCGACCTTGACCGGGACCGGCTGACCGGAGGAGGAGCCGGGACCAGAGCCAGAGCCTGACCCGGAGCCGATGTCAGAGCTGCACGGCTTGGTGACCAGCCCGGTGAGCTCCTCCGTGACCTCGCCGAACTCGATGTACTTCGCCCCGGCCATGCCGGTGAGTGAGCCGTCGACGTCGATCCCGGTCTGGTACGCGGTGAACTTCGACCCGCCGCCCCCGAGGGTGCTCCGGACGACTGCGTTCCCGTCCGCGTCGGTATAGGCGACCGTTCCGGGAGTGGCCTCGACTCGAGCGTTTCCGAGCGGTCGTCCGTCGACGGCACTGGTGACCTTGACGTAGACGTCGACGCAGTCGTTTCCCTCGGGCGCCCCGCCGTACCACGAGAAGTGCCGGATGGACGCCGCAAGCACCGGGGTCGTCCCATCGACCGACGAGGTCTGGACCGTCCCGTCGACGAAGTCGTCCCACTTCCCGGTGGTCGAGTCGTAGGCGTAGCAGTGGATCTTGCTGTTGGGCGGGTAGGTATCTCGCAGCGACGCGGGGATCGGCAGCTCGACCTGCGCGCTCGCCGAGGACTTGAGGTTCAGTCGCGTCCCGCTCGAGTCGCGCAGCGTGAACTCGGCGAACGTGACCGGCAGGAGCACCGACTTCGCCACTCCGCCCGCGACCAGGGTGCCCGGCAACGCCGCGGCCTCGGTGGTGGGATCCAGCGGGGTGATCGAAACCGTGATGTTCGAGTCAGTGGTGTCGACGCTGTTCGGCTGGAGAATGACCGCGTACGGGCCGTTGGCCGTCGACTGGCTCAACGTCGTGGCGCCGCTGGTGGCGTAGCTCTGCGGCGTGCCCTCCGACTTGAGAAGGACGTAGACCGAGTCGGAGCTGCTTCCAGCGGTGGCGTTGGCGTAGCCCGGCGCATATCCGGACTTCGTGATCGACAGCTCGACGGCGCCCGTGGCCAGGCCGGTGAGGGAGAACCCGCCCTGGGCGTCGGTGGTCGCGTTCTTTCCGCCGCCGCTGACGGCCGCCCCCGCGATCCTCACGCCGGTGCCGATGTCGCTCACGATTCCGGTCACCACCCCCGATCCTCCGTTCCCACCGGCGTCGGGGTTGCCGTTGTTGCCGTTGTTCGGCGGGCTGCTGCTGCAGGCGGCGAGGAGCATCAGGACCGAGACGAGGAGCGTCGGTTTCGCTGTCATGGCATCACCGGGGTGCTGCGGGGACGAACGCGACGCCGAACGACAGACCATCGATCGGCACGTCACGCACGATGCTGCGGGAAGCGAGGTCGAGCTGGAGCAGGTGACCATCGGTGCCGCTGGAGACGATCCACGCCGAGCGCTGGTCGCCGGAGAGGGCGGCCTGGGTCGGATTCACGAACGGCGTCGAACCGAGCGCGAGCGGCAGCGTCTCGGACCGATTGCCGTCGAGGTCCAGGAAGGAGATGGCGTTGGAGTAGTAGTCGAGCGCGAGCACCCGGCCATCGGGCAACGAGAGCATTCCCAGCGGGCCGGGCGCCGCGCGGATCGCCCGGCTGCCTCCGGATTCGTCGTGCTCGGTGACGGTGTCGGTCTCGAAGTTGGAGGCCAGGACGCTCGCGCGTTCGGGCAGCGCCAGCAGCGAGCCGGTGTCGGAGCCGCTCGGAGACTCTCCCAGCGGAGCGAGGGTCGTCGCGTCGAGGCGGCGTAGCGCTCCGGGAAGGGTCGAGGGTTGCCGCGGACGCAACGCCACCCAGAGCGCGTCCTCGAGCGCCGCCAGGGCCACCGCCTCGCGCGCCTCGCCCGACGGATCGAGGCGCACCGTCCGCACGATCGTCCCGGTCGCGGCGTCGAGCACGGTCACGTCGCGGGTCAGGATGTGGCAGACGACGAGCTGGCGGCCTCCGGCCGCGAGGACCAGCCCGAAGGGTCGATCACCCACGTACTTCGGGAGCGCTCCGCCAGGCCGGTGGCAGTCGTAGCAGGTGGTGTGCGCCGACGCGTCCTGGTCCAGGTGCTCCTGGATGACGGTTCCATCGTCGCGGGAGGTCGGGACCGGTCCGGTGAGGAAGGTCCGCCGGAGCTGCCGGGTGGCGGTGTCGATCTCGGCGATGGACTGCGAGCCGACCACCACCGCGTAGAGCGTCTTCCCATCCAGACTGGGGACGAGGTTGTGGGGGAGGAAGCCGACGTCGATCCGGGCCTGCGGCGCAGCGGTCACGGCATCGATCGCCACGACGGTGCTCGAGCCTGCCTGGCTCACGAACATCGTCCCCGCCGCGCTCGGTCCCCCGCCGCTCGCCGGGCCGCAGGCCAACGCGCACAGCGTCAGCAGGCCGCAGGCGACCGTGACGGAGCGCTGCATCGACCCTCCCGGAAAGGTTGCAACTCTCCGGCGTCAAGTCAGCAAGAACAAGGGCCGAGAACTTTCCATCGCCGCGCGAATCCGGGAGCTCCCGGGCGGGACCGGCGGACCGAGCACGCCCCGCTGCGCGCGAGCAAGCGGCCGACCGGTCAGCGCGGCTGCGTGACCGACGCGTTCAGGGCGACCGCGAGTGCCGCGTCTCCGCTGACGAGATCCTTCCAGCGGAGCTCGTGTCCCTTGCGCGCTCCCTTCGGTGTGAGCTTCAGCCCTTCCGGCGAGAGCGCGAGCGTGAATGGCTTGCCGTCGATGCTGATCTCGCGCCGCAGAATCCCTTCCAGCTTGGTCATGGCTTCACCCCGTCACGGACACTCAGGGCCCTACACGCCCGACATCCCTCGGGATCCGCTCAGGTTTCCGCCCGACTGTCGAGGACTCGCATTCCGAACCAACCCCTGTTACATGGCACGCGCCTTCGACATCCGCGGCTGGAGCCGTGAATGCGGCCGCGTCGACGGCGTTTCCCCCTCAGCGTCCTGTTCTCCGCTCCAGCGTCCGGACCAACGACAGCGCGCCCTGCGCGCCGTCCCTGGAGTGTGTCGTCTCATGTCCGAAGCATCGTTTTCCTCCCTCGGGCTCTCGTCCGAGTCGCAGTCCGCCCTCGCCCGCGCGGGGTACAGCGTCCCCACCCCCATCCAGGCCCGGGCCATTCCACCGGCTCTCGCGGGCAAGGACGTCATCGGCTGTGCCGCGACCGGCACCGGCAAGACCGCGGCCTTCGTCCTTCCCCTGGTGGAGCGTCTCGCCGGCAAGCAGGGAACGCGGGCGCTGGTGCTCGCTCCCACCCGCGAGCTGGCCACCCAGATCGACGAGCATGCCGCCCGCTTCGGAAAGGCCCGCGGCGTGCGCACGGCGCTGCTCATCGGCGGGGTGAGCATCGGCCCTCAGCAGATCGCGCTCCATTCGCGGCCCCAGCTCCTCATCGCCACCCCGGGGCGGCTCATCGACCATCTCGAGTCCAGGAACGTCTCGCTCCGTGACATCGAGCTGCTGGTCCTCGACGAGGCGGACCGGATGCTGGACATGGGGTTCAAGCCCCAGCTCGACCGCATCCTGGCCGGCGTCCCCCGTGATCGGCAGACGCTGCTCTTCTCGGCGACGATGGCCGGAGAGGTGGCGGACTTCGCGCGGAGGCATCTGCGGAACCCGGCGCGGGTCGAGGTGTCCCGGAGCGGCACCGTCGCGCCGCGGGCCGACCAGCGCGTGTACCGCGTTCCTCAGGCGGAGAAGCCCTCCCTCCTGCTGGCGCTGCTTGCCGAGGACGACCTGAGCACCCTGGTCTTCACCCGGACCAAGCACCGGACCGACAAGGTCGCGCACATGCTCGAGCGCGCGGGTCACCGGGTCTCCCGGCTCCACTCCAATCGCTCGCAGAGCCAGCGGCAGCAGGCGCTGGAGGGGTTCAAGGAAGGGAAGTTCCGGGTCCTGGTCGCGACCGACATCGCCGCGCGGGGCATCGACGTCGCGGAGATCGGTCACGTGGTGAACTTCGATCTCCCGCACGTCCCAGAGGACTACGTGCACCGCATCGGCCGCACCGCACGGGCCGCCGCGAGCGGCAAGGCCTCGAGCTTCTGCGGGCCGGAGGAGACCGGCCAGCTCCGCGACATCGAGCGGCTGATGCGTCAGCCCGTTCCGCAAGCGGACGTTCCCCGCGCCTCGAGCGCCTTTCAGACCGCGATGAAGTCGGCCGCGGCCCGGCTGGCGCATCCCGGCCCTCGTCAGCAAGGCCACGGCGTCTCGGGTCGTCCCGCTGGCCAGGCCCCCGGGCGTCACGCCCGGAGCCATCCGCGGCGTGATCGGCCCGCGTCCAGCCCGGGCGGTGCGGACCCCCGCGGAGCGGTGGTGTTCAGCGGAACCCCGCGCCGCCGGCGCTGAGCGCTCACCCCGCTCGTGCCTGGCGCCGCCGCGCCACCACCTCGAATGGGCGCATCATCTCGTTGGCGGCGTGCTCCAGCACGTGGCAGTGCCACACGTAGCGCCCGGCGTAACCCTCGAAGCGGACGATGATGCGGGTGGCGCGAGTAGTGAAGGCGCGTGACACGAGGGTGGTGACGCGGTTCCGTCGTCGTGGCGATCCGGGAAACGCGCGATGGTGATGCGCGCCAGCTCGTTGCATGTGCAGCGACGGGGCGCAGCACGCAACGATGCGGACGCGTGGTGTCGCCGTGCGTTCCGGTCAGCCTCCCGACGAAGCGGGACGATCCCTCCGGTGGAGCTCGCGCGTCTGGAACTCCTGGGCGAGGGCGAAGAGCACGCCGGTGGACCAGGCGAAGGTCATGAGGCCGGAGATGGCGATCATCCCCTCGAGGAGGCGCCACTTCACGGGAAGGTCGTACTCGCAGCCGAGCGTCGTGTAGTCGAGGAGCGAGAGGTAGTACGCCGAGCTCATGTTCGGAAGCGCGCGCTTCCAGTGGAGGAAGCCGGCCCAGGCGAAGACCTCGACGAGATGGGCCACCGTGATCATCCAGGCCGCGATGACGAGCACCAGCAGCGACGCGGCCAGGCCCGCGCTGGGGCCCAGGCGGACCTTCATCCCGTGCACGGCCCGGAGGGTCCACACCATTCCCAGGCCGTGGAGCACCATGATGATCGCGACGAGGGCGACCCCCCAGGCGATCTCCTCGAATCCTGCGACGAAGAAGGTCAGGTCGGGCTGCATTCGGGCTCCGGGAGCAGTGCGGGATCGACTGCTGCGGGACTTCCTCGACCGCGTCAAGGAGTGAAGTCGCCGCATGCCTTCCGTGCACACCCGGGCGTTCTCCCGGCCTGGACACGATGCCGCAGCGCGCCGTGCCCGGACCCGTCTCCCTTCAGGCAACGACCGGTCATCGGTGCGGCATCCCGGCGCGGACCGGAGTAGTTGAGATCGCATGGAACTCTCGCCAGGGCATCCGGCGCAGCATCCCGAGGTTCCACCGGCCGACCGGGCGGAGATCACCGACGCGCTCCACCGGTACGCGACGGGCATCGACCTCCACGATCGACAGCTCTTCGAATCCGCGTTCGCGACGGACGCCACGCTCGACTTCACCTCCCCGGCCCGCGGGCTGGAGACGACGGTCCCCATCCTCGAAGGTCGCGGGTCGATCGGTGACGCCGTGATGGCGAGCACCGCTCCGCTCATCACGAGCCACGCGGTCTTCAACCTTCGGGTCACGGCCTACGACGGCGGGCACGCAACCGCGACGGCGCTGGTCGAGGAGCACTACTTCCAGAAGGGAAGCTGCACCGGGCAGCTCGTGCTGATGAACGTCTACTTGGTCGAGCTGTGGAGGGAGTCCCGGCGGTGGCTCATCACCCGGATGGTCATCGACAACCTGTGGTTCAGCGGCGACGTCGCCGTGCTCTGGCTGCCCTCGACCCTCGCCACCCGGGCGGCGAGCCCCATCTCTCTGAGCACCCGCCGGCGTCAGGCCGCGCTCAGGCTCCGCTGAGAGGAACGAGGCCTTTCTAGCGGACGGATTTCCCGCCCCCACCGGAGCCCTGGGCCGCGCGGGGCGCCTGCCCGACCGGCTCCAGCCTGCAAAGGAAGCCCCAGCCGCCGCCGAGCTCGCTCAGCGCGAGGACGAGCTCGTTCTTCCCCTTCTTCAGCGGCAGGTACACCGCGTCGTCGTCCGCGCTCACGATGCCGAGGAACCCCGGGTCGCGAAACGCCTGGGCGCTCCGGCCGCGGTAGAGGATCTTCCCGTTCAGGAACACGCTCACGTCGTCGCTGTAGCCGAGCGCGAGGCGTTTCACCTCCGCCTTGTCGGACACGATGGTCGTCCGCGCGTAGAGGACCTTCATTCCCGGCTGCGGTTCGAGCCGGGTGGAGAAGTTGCTCTGGAAGCTGACGCGCGGGTGGGGCGCGTCGCGATAGCGATACAGCGTCACCAGCCCGGGAGGCTCCGCCTCGACGTCCTGCCAGGCGATCGAGGCCGTCTCCGACGCGCTCAGCGGCCGTTCCAGGTCACGGGCGAGCGCATCGAACGCGGGGGAGATGCTCCACCGAGTCAACGCCGTCGGCGGCATCGGCGGGAGGTGCCGCTCCCAGGGCGCGTCGGCCAGGGGGCGGACCTGGAAGTTCGAGAAGTAGGTCTCGCCGATGAGGACCGCCAGGGCGAGCTGCCCCTTCTGGAGACCGCTCTTGAGGTCGTCCATCACCAGCGCCGGCTTGTCCATGTCCTTCACGAAGAGCTTCGCCTGGGCACCGGTCACCTCGAGACGGAGGTGGAACCAGGTGTCCTTCGGGATGTCGACCGTGCCGGTGAATCCGGGCCCGCTGTAGAGCTGCCAGTTCAGTCCCGTGCCGAGGACCGGCGTGTACTGCATCGCATCGGCCAGGCCGGACTTGTGCTGACGCAGGTAGACCCACTCGGCGGACCGGCCATCTCCGGCGACCCGGAACTGGATGCCGAAGAAGCCGCGGGTCGCGGGCGTGGAGACGTCCACGTCGATGACCGCGTCTCGCATCTCGAATCCCTTCAGGGTGGCCGCGCCGCCGTCGAGCAGGATGGACGGGCGTCCCTGGTGCTCGACGATCTTCGCCTCGCCCTCGAGCTCCCACCGGGACGCATCGGCGGGGACCATCGTCGGTTGCGAGGGGGACGCGGCTGCGAGCGCAGCAGGGGAAGCGAGGCACAGCGCGCACAGGCTCAGGAACCGGACCATCGTCTGCCTCCAGTCGATGGAAGGCTGTACGGCCTCGCCGGGCAGCTCCTGCCACGGTGCAGTCAATGCCCCCTCCCCTGCAGCCAGAACTCCTTTCCGGAGCCAGGGCGTTGCAGCTGACCGCCTCCGGGACGTCAGACTGACCGGAGCGCCGGTGAAATGGAGCGTCCGGGGATCGAGAGCGACCGGGAGGCTCGCGCAGCGATCGACGGTGTCGCCGGTGCTCGACGTGGGAAGTTCTCGGCCGGGTCGCGAGCAGTCCCCGGGTGGACGGCGCGCGGGGTGAGGCGCTGGCGAAGGCGCCGCCGGGGTGGTGTCTTCCGCCCCCCGTGGACACCCGCCGCTTCCGCACCGCGGCCGCGCACTACGCCGTCGGCCGGCCACCCTACCCGCCGGAACTCATCGCCGAGGTGGCGCGAGCCTGCGGGCTCACCCGCGCCGATCGCCTGCTGGACCTCGGGACCGGCCCGGGGGTGCTCGCGCTCGCCTTCGCCCCGTACGTGGGCTCGGTGCTGGCAGTGGACCCCGAGCCCGAGATGCTCCACCTGGCAAGCGAGGCAGTCCGCGCCGCGGGTGCGAGGGTGGACGTCCGGCCCGGAAGCTCGGAGACGCTCGGGGCCGACTGGGGCCGCTTCCGCGCGGTGACGATGGGCCGCTCGTTCCACTGGATGGACCGCGCCGAGACCTTGCGCCGCCTCGACGCGGTCGTCGTGCCGGACGGCGCTCTCCTCCTCTTCAACGACGAGCTCGCCGACACGCCGGAGAACGCGGCGCTCAGGGCGTGGTCGGCGGTGGTGGAGCGCTACTCCGCGGGCGACCGGGTGCGGATGCAGCGCAAGTCTCCGGAGTGGCAGCACCACGAGGGGGTGCTCCGGGAGTCCGCATTCCGCGACGTCGAGCAGTTGACCTTCCTCGACCGCGGGACCACCACGCCGGAGCTGCTGCTGCACCGCGCCCTCTCGATGTCCGCCACCTCCGAGTCCCGCCTCGGCGAAGTCGTGGAGACGATGGCCAGCGAGCTCCGCGCCGTGCTCGCACCGTTCGCGGTGGCCGGCCTGCTGGCGCAGGTCATCGAGTGGACCGTGCTCATCGCCCGCCGCCCGCGCTCAGGCTGAGGCCGCGTCGAGCACCCGGGCCACGTGGAGCGCCGCGCGGCCCGTCCCGTCGCGGATCTGGTGCTGGCAGCTGAACCCGTCCGCCACCACCAGAGCATCCTCCGGCGCCCGGCGAACCGCGGGCAGGAGCGTGCGCTCGGCCATCCGCATCGAGACGTCGAGGTGTCGCGCCTCGTACCCGAAGGTGCCGGCCATCCCGCAGCAGCTCCCGCCGAGCGTCTCGACTTCCAGTCCGGGGACCAGCTGGAGCGCAGCGGTGAGGCTGCCCATCAGCCCGAAGGCCTTCTGGTGGCAGTGGCCGTGAAGCACCGCCCGCCGCTGCGGGAGCGGATGGAGGCCGAGCTGGAAGCGACCGGCCCCGCGCTCGCGGGCGACCCACTCCTCGAAGGTCACCGCGGCCCCGGCAGCCCGCGCGGCCTCTTCACCGGGGAGCATCGCCCCCAGCTCGTCGCGGAGGGTCAGCAGGCACGAGGGCTCGAGGCCGACCAGCGGCACGCCGCGATCCACGAAGGGTCGCACCCCGTCGAGGAGCCGCCGCGCCTCCACCCTCGCCTGCTCGACCAGACCCACCGCGAGGAACGTGCGCCCGCAGCAGAGCGGACGCCGCGCACCCGGCGCGGCTGGAAAGGCGACCCGGTAGCCGGCGCGCTCGAGCACCCGGACGGCCGCGCGGGCATTCTCGGGCTCGAACCACGCAGTGAAGGTGTCGACGAGCAGCGCGACCTCGGGGCGACCCTCGGCGCCCACCGCCGGCCCGGGCAGGAACGGACGCGGATGGAAGACCGGGAGCTGCCGCCGGGCGCTGAGACCGGTGAGTCGCTCGGTCCAGCGCGCGAGGAGAGGCCACGCGTCGCGGAGCGCGAGCAGCCGGCGGAAGCGGTGCAGCCCGGGCGCCAGCCGGGGGAGATACGCCACCGCGCGCTCCTTGAGCCCGAGACCGTGCCGCCGCCTGCGGTGCCAGAGCACCTCCAGCTTCATCCGCGCCATGTCCACGCCGGTGGGGCACTCACGCCGGCAACCCTTGCAGCCCACGCAGAGGTCGAGCGTCTCCGCCATCGCCTCGGAGACCAGCGCGTCCGGTCCGAGCTGACCGGTCAGCGCCAGGCGCAGCGCGTTCGCACGGCCGCGCACCCCGTGCTGCTCGTCCTGCGTCACGAGGAACGAGGGGCACATGACCCCGGGCTCGGACTTCCGGCAGGCGCCGTTGTTGTTGCACATCTCCACGGCGCCGGTGAGCCCGCCCCAGTCCGACCAGTCCAGCGCCGTCTCCAGCGGAAGCGGGGCGTACCCCGGTGGGTAGCGGAACAGGCGGCGGTCGTCCATCCGCGGCGCCCGGACGATCTTGCCCGGGTTGAAGAGGGCCCGCGGGTCGAAGGCGTCCTTCACCTCCTCGAAGGCCCGCACCAGGCGCGGCCCGAACATCTCGGTGTGGAACTCGCTGCGAACGAGGCCGTCCCCGTGCTCGCCGGAGTGGCTGCCACCGTACTCGCGGACGATGGCGAAGGCCTCCTCGGCGATGGCCCGGAGCTTTCGCACGTCGTCCTCGCTCTTCATGTCCAGGACGGGGCGGACGTGGAGGCATCCCACCGAGGCGTGCGCGTACCAGGTGCCCCGGGTTCCGTGTCGCTCGAAGATCCGGGTGAGCCGCTCGGTGTACTCGGCCAGGTGCTCGAGCGGGACCGCGCAGTCCTCGATGATCGAGACCGGTTTGGCGTTGCCCCGGAGGTTGCTGACGATGTTCAGCCCGGCCGAGCGGACGTTCCACACCGCGGCCTGCCCCGGACCGTCGGTCACTCGCACCACCGAGCCCGGGAAGCGCAGGCCAGCGAGCATCTCCTCCAGCCCCGCGAGGCGAGGAACGAGCGCCGCGCCGTCCTCGCCGGCGAACTCGACCAGGAGGAGCGCGTCGGGCTCGCCCTGGACGTACCGCCTCATCACCGGGGCGAACTCGGGCATTCGCCGCGCCCCCTCGAGGATGGTTCGGTCCACCAGCTCGACCGCGACCGGCTCGAGCGTCACCAGCTCCTTCGTGACCCGCATCGCGTCGTGGAAGCGGGGGAAGTGACAGATGCCCAGCGCGGTCGCCGGGGGCAGCGGCTGCAGGGGCAGCTCGAGCTCGGTGAAGAAGGCCAGCGTCCCCTCGCTTCCCACCAGGAGCTCGGCGAGGTTCGGGCTCGGACCGAGGAGGTGGTCGAGGTTGTAGCCGCCGACTCGCCGGAGCACCTTCGGGAACCGGGCGCGGATCTCCTCCGCCTCTCGCCCGGCGAGCGCCTCGAGCCGCCGTCGCAGCTCCAGCACGGCCGAGGCCTCGGCGGCACCGGCCGGACCGAAGCGCGCGGTGGTCCCGTCGGCGAGGATCGCCTCGATGCTGCGGACGTTGTGCACCATGTTCCCGTAGCGGATGGACCGCGCGCCGGAGCTGTTGTTCGCCGCCATCCCGCCGAGCGTGGCCCGGCTCGCCGTCGATGGGTCCACCGGGAAGAAGAGGCGGTAGGGGCGGAGCGCGCGGTTCAGCTCGTCCAGCACGAGGCCCGGCTGCACCCGCGCCACGCGGCCGGCCACGTCGACGTCGACGATGCGCCGGAGGTGCCTGCTGCAGTCGAGGACCACCGCCTCTCCCACCGTCTGTCCGCACTGCGAGGTGCCACCGCCGCGGGGAAGGACGGGGATGCCGGCCTCGCGACAGAGCGCGAGCACGGCCTGGACGTCCGCCGCGTCCTTGGGGACGACCACGCCCAGCGGAAACACCTGGTAGATGGACGCGTCGGTCGCGTACAGGCCCCGCCCGAGCGGATCGAGGCGCACCTCGCCCTGCACCTCGCGGCGCAGACGGCGTCCCAGAGCCGAGCCCTCGAGCGGCGACGGGCCAGTCACGGCGGCGAGTTCAGTGCGCCGGTGCCGGCGTCGCGGTGCCGGCGATCTCCTGCTCGGAGAGCTGGATGTCGGGGCGCATGAAGAAGCAGGTGACGCAGCCCAGGGCGAGGATGCCCACCGAGCACCAGAAGGGCAGGTGCCAGTCTCCGGTGCGCTGCACGATGGCCCCGAAGGTGATCGGCGAGACGATCGCCGCCACCGCCGAGCCGAAGTTCATCAGCCCGCTCGCCGTGCCGGCGAACTTCGGGGCGATGTCCATCGGGATCGCCCACATGGGGCCGATGGCGAGCTCGAGGAAGAAGAATCCTGCCGCGAGGCAGATCGTGACCGGGATCAACCCGCGGAGGTACACCACCGGCACCAGGCATACGATGCTGGCCAGGTAGCTGAAGAGCACCACCGAGCGGCGGGCGAAGAGGACACGCCCGGTCCGGCGGAGGATCCGGTCGCTGATCACCCCGCCGAGCGTGTCCCCGATCACCCCGGCGAAGAACACGGCGAAGGCGAAGAGCGCCGTCTTGCCCAGCTCCAGCTTCTGTCCCTCCTTGAAGAAGGACGGGAGCCAGTTCAGGTACAACCAGAGGGTCCACGCGTAACAGAAGTAGGTGATCGTCACCGGGAAGATGTGCCGCACCAGCGGACCCCACGGCGTGCGGGTCCGCGTCCGCTCGTGGTGCGGAACGAACGGAGGGAGCGCGGCGAGCTCCTCCGGAGTCACCCCGCGGTGCGAGCGGGGGTCGTCACGGAAGTAGAGGCCCCAGGCGATGACCCAGACCACGCTGACCACGCCCAGGACGACGAACGCTCCGCGCCAGGTGACCACGCCGATCAGGGCCACGACGATGGGCGGGGTGATCGCGTTCCCGCCTCTGGCGAAGGCATGCGTCACCCCCTGGGCCCAGCCCCGCCGATCCTTCGAGACCCAGTACTGCATGGCCCGGGTGGCCGTGGGGAAGGTGGCGCCCTCGCCGAAGCCGAGCAGCAGGCGGACCCCGAAGAGGCTGACCCAGCCCCCGGCGAAGGCGGTCAGGATGGTGGCCACCGCCCAGATCAGCCCGGAGACGGTCAGCGTGCGCCGGGCTCCGAAGTGATCGCCCAGCGCACCGCCGATGATCTGGAAGAGCGCATATGCCCAGCCGAAGGCGCTGAACACGTAGCCCAGCTGGAGCAGCGAGAGCCCGAGCTCCTTCCGGATCAGCGGCGCGGCGGTGGAGATGTTGACCCGATCGACGTAGGTGATCAGGTACATCAGGCACAGCAACAGGACGACGTTGCCCGAGGTGGTGATGAGGCGGCGCTGCATGGTCGACCTCCTCCTCTGACGCGACGGGTGGTGTCAGGCGCTGGCGGTCCGGCTGGCCCGCGGCTCGGCGGGGGAACGGACGAGAACCTCGAGCGCCGCGGGGAGCCCTCCGGCCTGGTGAGGAACGCCCGCGGCGCGCAGACCGAGCTCCACCCCGGCGAGGGTTCCCATCAGCATCAGATCGTTGAAGTCCCCGAGATGACCGATGCGGAAGATGCGGCCCTGAAGCTTCCCGAGCCCCGCCCCGAGCGACAGGTCCCACCGCTCGAGGGTGATGTTCCGGAAGGCGTCGGCGTCGTGTCCGGTCGGCATCAGCACCGCGGTGAGCGAATCGGAGGCCTCGGCCGGGTCGGCGGCCAGCAGCTCGAGACCCCACCCGCGCACCGCCGCCCGGGTGGCCTCGGCGAGACGGGTGTGCCGGGCGAAGACTCGAGGGAGGCCTTCCTCCTGGAGCATGCGCAGCGCCTCGCGCAGGCCGTAGAGGAGGTTGGTCGCCGGCGTGTAGGGGAAGAAGCCGGAGGCGTTGGGCTTCAACATCTCCTGCCAGTCCCAGTAGCTCCGTGGCAGGCGGGCGGTGCGCGAGGCGGCGAGCGCCTTCGCCGACACCGCGTTGAAGCCGAGCCCCGGGGGAAGCATCAGCCCCTTCTGGGAGCCGCCGACGGTGACGTCGACGCCCCAGGCGTCGTGGCGGTAGTCGATGGACGCCAGCGAGGAGATGGTGTCGACGAGCAGGAGCGCGGGGTGCCGGGCGCGGTCGATGGCCTTGCGGACCTCGGCGACACGGGTGGTCACCCCGGTCGACGTCTCGTTGTGCACCACCGCCACCGCCTTGATGGCGTGCGCGCCGTCCTCGGCGAGCCGCCGCTCGACCTCCGCGGGGTCGACACCGTGGCGCCAGTCGCCGGGAACGAAGGTCACCACCAGACCCAGGCGCTCGGCCATCGACCGCCAGAGCGTCGCGAACTGGCCCGTCTCGAACATCAGCACGCGATCGCCGGGGCTGAGCGTGTTGACCAGCGCCGCCTCCCACGCGCCGGTACCCGAGCCGGGGAAGATGACGACCGGCCCCTCCGTCTGGAACACCGCGCGGCAGCCGGCGAGCACCTCCTGCCCGAGCGCCTGGAACGTCGGCCCGCGGTGGTCGATGGTGGGGAAGTCCATCGCCCGCAGCACCCGGTCCGGAACGTTGGTGGGTCCGGGAATCTGCAGGAAGTGACGTCCGCGGCGGACGGCCATCGTGCTCCCTTCCACCGCGCGCACCTCGGCGGCGCGGCGCGAGAGCGGGACCATCGCCGCGCGCGGCGCTCGAGACAAGGCGCGACGAGCGGCCGTGTCGACGACGGCCGCGCGGCGAACAGGCCGGAGCGATCTGCCCCGGCCTCTCGCCATTCACTTGCGTCTATGCCGTCAGGCGATCGCCCGGGCCATCGCGGCCGGAGCTGGATTCCCGAGGAAGCGGCGCGCCGCCAGCGCGATGGGCAGCCCCACCAGGAACGCGTGGGCGAGAAGGCCGTTCGCCACCACCGGGAACGACGGCACCGACGCTCCGATGCGCGAGAGCGGGATGACCAGGAAGTTCATCACCGCGAAGACGCCGACGCCGAAGGCCAGGCCCCAGCCCACCGCTCCCCTGCGAAGGCCGGGGAAGCGCTCGCTGGCGAGCACGAACACCGTCGCCGAGGTGAAGGCGACGAGGACGTGCACCCCGAGCCCGAGAAACGCCGACGCCGCTCCCCCGGTGTACGCCGCCTTCCCCAGGAGGCCACTGGCGACGAACTGGTAGATGACCAGCGGGGACATCCCGAAGGCCAGCTTGTAGGCCACCAGCGCATCCGCCGCGTCCAGCACCGCCGCCGCCAGGCCTCCGGCGAGGATGGCCCGGACCCGCCCACTGCTCCGACCGTCGTTCTCCATTGTGAACCTCCGCTCCGTGTTTGCCCCTCCGATGCGCTCGGGGCATCCTCCGCTTCGGGAACTGACTGTTCTTGGAGGAGAACGATGATTCCGGTCGACCAGGTCGCCTCGCTCGCGCTGTTCGCCCGGGTGGTCCACCACGGCTCGTTCACGGCAGCGGCCCGCGAGGCCGGCCTCGCGAAGTCGGCGGTGAGCAGGCGCATCGCCGAGCTGGAGGAGGCTCTCCGGGTTCGCCTGCTGCACCGGACCACGCGCGCGCTGTCGCTCACCGACGAGGGCGTGAAGGTCCACGAGCACGCGCGCGCGCTCGTCGAGGCGGCGGACGCGGCGCAGGAGGTGGCGGGGCTCGCGACCAGCGCGGTGCGCGGGACCCTCCGCCTCAACGCCACCCCGGCCTTCTCCCAGCTCTACCTCGCGCGGGCGGTGGCCGCGTTCCTCGAGCTCCACCCCGAGGTGGAGGTGCTGCTGTCGACCGACGACCGGATGGTGGACGTTGTCGAGGGCGGCTTCGACGTGGTCTTCCGCATCGGGCGCCTGACCGACTCGAGCCTCGTGGCCCGCAAGCTCGCCACCGACCGGCTCGTGGTCTGCGCCTCCCCCGCGTACCTGGCCCGCGCGGGGACGCCGCGCGAGCCCGCGGATCTGCACCGGCACGCCTGCCTCCATTACGCGCTCGTGCCGCGGTCGGCCGAGTGGCGGTTCCGCCAGGGCGGGCGAACGATGGAGGTGTCCACCCGCGGTCCGCTGTCCTGCACCGACGGGCTCAGCCTCCGGGAGGCGCTGCTCGCCGGCGCCGGGCTGGCGGCGGTTCCCTCCATGCTGGTGGCCGCGGACGTGGCGGCCGGCCAGCTGCAGCTGGTGCTCGAGGGCACGCGACGCGCCGAGTTCGGTCTCCACGCGCTGACCGCGCACCGCACCCAGGCGCCTCCCCGCGTGCGGACGCTCCTCGACTTCCTGGTGTCCCACTTCCGGACGCACGGGCCGCGGCCCATTCCCCTTCCCCGCGCCTGAGACGTCTCGCCCCCGGGACGCGGGCGCGCGATGAAGCGTGCAGCCGGGCGAACGAGGACGGTTGAACCACACCACGGACCTTTCGCGACGCGCCCGCTCTTGGTTAGGGTGCGCGCCCCATTCCAGTGCTCTTCCAGATCCGCGAGCCGCGGCGGCGGTTCCTTGGTCCGTTTTTTCTCGTGCTGGTGCTCCACGCGGGCGTCGTCCTCTGGGCGAGCCGGCCGGTCGCGGCACCGATCCGTCCCGCGGCGGAGCCGGTCAAGGTGGTGCTCAAGCTTCCGGTCCGGAAGGTGGCGGTCCGGGAGCCGCCCGGAGGTGGGCCGCCGCCTCTGGCGCGCCATCACCGGACGCGCCGCCTGATCCGTCCGCCGAAGGAGATCCCGCCGCCAGTGGTCGAGACGCCTCCGCTGCCGGAGCCTCCCGAACCTCCGAGGGTCGCCGAGGCCGAGGAGGCGGGGGACGACGACGCCGGCGACGAGGGCGAATCCGGCACCGGGTCGGGCGGTGGCGGCCTCGGAACCGGGAGCGGACCCGGCACGGGCCCGGGTCACGGCAGCGTGACCTCGAAGGCGCGGATGGCCTGGCTGACCCACACCGACTGGCGCTGCCTGCGCCCGGGGCACGAGGACCTCGGACGGGTGGTGGTCCGGATCCGCGTCCAGGTGGAGCCGGACGGCAAGCCGGGACAGGTGACGGTGGTGCGACCGGGGCCGGAGGAGTTCAACCGCCGGGCGATCGACTGCGCGCGCGACGAGAGCTACCTCCCCGCCCTGGACGTGGAGGGGCACCCCATCGCCGGGGCCTGCGAGTTCGGGATCGAGTTCCTGAACTGAACCGCAAGATTCCCCAAGCCCCTTGGACCGGCCACCGTTACGCTCCGGCGACTGCCCATGAGCGCTCACCTCCACGCGACGCCGCTGTTCGTCGGAGACGGACTCTCCGTTCATGACGTCCGCTGCTCGGCGGGGCCGGGCGACGTGGCGCCGCCCGAGGTGCACCGCGCCTACGTGCTGGCCTACGTCCGGAGCGGGAGCTTCGGCGTCCGGACCGAGCGGGGAGCGCACCAGCTGGTGGCCGGGGGCTTCATGACCGGCGCGCCGGGCGAGGTCTACGCCTGCAGCCACGAGCACGGCCACGGCGACACGTGCCTCTCCTTCCATCTCGCGCCCGAGCTGGTCGAGTCGCTCGCCGGCGAGCGCGCGGCGGGCTGGCGCTCCGGAGGCCTGCCGCCGGATCCCGAGCTCGGGATGCTGGCCGCGCTGGGGATGGCCGCGGCCGAGGGCGGGACCGACGTCTCGCTGGAAGAGGCGGCGCTGTTCCTCGTCGATCGCTTCCTGGCGCGCGGGGGCTCTCCTCGACCGGCGTGGGCGCCGCGGGTGGTGGACCGGCGGCGCGCGGTCGAGACGGCCCTGTGGATGGAGGCCCATGCGGATCAACCGGTGCCGCTGGCCACGCTCGCGCGCCGCGCGGGCCTGAGCGCGTTCCACTTCCTCCGGCTCTTCACCCGCGTCCTCGGGGTGACTCCGCACCAATATCTCGTGTGTGCCCGGCTCCGGCGGGCCGCGCGGCTGCTGGCGGACCCGTCACGGCCGGTGACCGACGTGGCCTTCGAGGCCGGGTTCGGCGACCTCTCGCACTTCGTGCGGACGTTCCGCCGCGCGGCCGGCGTGCCTCCGGGGCGCTTTCGTCGCCTCCCCCGCTCCGAGCGCAAGTTCCTCCAAGCGCGGCCGGCTCCTGCCCGGGCAGGGTGAGCTCCACACCTCGTCCGTGGAGGAAGCACCGATGTTCGATCACCTGGGTCTGCGGACCACGCGGCTCGACACCAGCATCCGCTTCTATGAAGCAGCCCTCGGACCGCTGGGCTACCGGCTCGCCTCGCGCGACGAGCAGGGCGCCGGGCTCGGCCCTCCCGGCGCACCCGCGCTCTGGCTCTCCCGCGTCGAGAAGGGGTCCGGATCCAGCGCGCACGTGGCCTTCGTCGCACCGGACCGGCAGTCCGTGGATCGCTTCCACGCCGCCGGGCTCGAGGCCGGAGGCAAGGACAACGGGCGCCCCGGGCCTCGTCCGGACTACGGGCCGAGGTACTACGCCGCCTTCCTGCTCGACCCGGACGGGAACAACGTCGAGGCCGTCTGCCTGAAGTAGCGGGGCAGAGGACGCGGCGGCTCAGGCGTCGAAGCTGCGCTCCAGCCGTTCCACCGTCCTGCGGGCGCCCATCGTGCGGGCGAGGGTGAGCGGGCGCTGGCCGCCGCGGTCGGGGCGATCGCGGTCCGCGCCGGACTGGAGGAGCACCTCCAGGACCTCCAGCCGGTCGAACATCGCCGCGTACATCAGCGGTGTCCGCCCGTCCGGGCCCGCGCCGTCCACCGGGGCACCGGCGTTCATCAGGAGCAGCGCCGACTCGACGTCGCCCTTGAAGGCCGCGGCCGCCAGCGGGGTCTGGCCGCATTCGTTGGCGCGCTCCGGGTCCGCGCCGCGCTCGAGGAGCATCGACGCCACCGCGTGACGGCCGTGGTAGACGGCCAGCATCAGGAGCGTGTTGCCCTCCTCGTTCCTGAGGTTCACCGGCACGCCGGCGACCAGCAGGCTCTCCAGCGCCGTGAGGTCGCCCTCACGGGCCGCGGACTGCGCCCGTCGCGAGGCGTCCTCGACCACGACGGGGCCCGTTGCACCGGCAGTCGCGGACAGCGGGGAGTCGGCGACAGCGGCGGCTTCGGGCGTGAGGGCGGCACGGCGGGGCATCGATGGACTCCTCGGCTCGCGGTTGGTGCCTCGTAGCCCCTGGAGCGGTGAGCGGTCCAAGACATCGTTTGGATGGCTGTGATAGCTCTTGGCTATTCATGCCGGTGCGCCGCCCCACCCTCCTGGACCTCTCGCTCCGCCAGCTCGAGTACGTGGTGGCGGTCGCCGACCACCTCGGGTTCCGCCGGGCGGCGGAGGCGTGCCACGTCTCGCAGCCGTCGCTGAGCGCCCAGGTCATCCAGCTCGAGCGTGCGCTGGGAGTGCGGCTCTTCGAGCGCGACCGCCGCCGCGTGCGGCTCACCGGCGCCGGAGAGGAGCTGCTCGTCCGGGCCCGCCGGGTGCTCGCCACCGCGCGGGACCTGGTGGACGCCTCGCTGCGGCTGGCAGATCCGCTCGCCGGGCCGCTGCGCCTCGGCGTCATCCCCACGGTGGCGCCCTACGTCCTCCCCTCGGTTGTCCCCCCGGTCGCGCGGACGCACCCCCGGCTGCAGCTGCTGATCCGCGAGGGGCGGACCGCGGAGCTGATCCGCGAGCTTCACGCCGGGACCCTCGACGCGGCGCTGCTGGCCCATGGCGCCGAGCTGGCGGGACTCGCCGAGGAGCGCGTGGCCGACGACGCGTTCGTGCTCGCCACTCCCCGGGGCCATCCCCTCGCCCGGCGGCGCGCGGTCGGCGTGGAGGAGCTCGCCGGCCACGAGGTCTTCCTGCTCGAGGACGGTCACTGCTTCCGTGACCAGGTCCTTCCGCTCTGTGCCCGGGGCGGCGCGCACGAGGCGGGCTTCCGGGGGACGAGCCTCTCCACGCTGGCGCAGATGGTGGGCGCCGGAGCAGGGGTGACGCTCCTTCCCATGCTCGCGGTCGCCACCGAGAACCGTGGCAAGCAGCTCGACATCCGCCCGTTCCGTGGGACCCGGCCGGGGCGCCAGCTGGTGCTCGCCTCCCGGTCCGGAGGCGCCCGCGCCGCCGCGATCCGCGCCATCGCCGTCGTGATGCGCGAGGCGTGGCCTCGTCCGCGCCCGCTCGAGTCGAGAGGCTGACCGCGGCGCCACCGGCGTGGGCTCTACCGGCCGGACGATGCGCGGCGGCGGCGCGAGACCACGCCCAGCAGCAGGAGCACCGCCGGGACGAGCGCGGCACCGCCTCCGGTCGCCTGGCAGGCGCAGCTGCCCGTCACCCCCGAGGCCTGGGTGAGCGGCGCAGAGACGCTCGCGCTGGTCATCAGAACCGGCGCGGCCCGTCCGGTCGACTCCCAGATGGAGCGCAGCAGGTCGCCGGTGTCGTCGGTGAGGTTGGCCGCTCCGAGCGCCTCGACGTACTCGCGCGTCGTCGCCTGGTGGAAGAGGCGGGCCTCGACCGTCCCGGTCCCCGCGGCGAGCGCGGCGCCGGGGAAGCGCACCCGGTAGGTCCACTCCACCGCGCCGAGCGAGCCGCCGTCCTGGTCGCGCAGGAAGTCGATGCCCAGAGGGGCGGTGTCCTCGTCGGGCACGAACCCCAGCGGCACGATCCGGGTGTCCTTGAGGATGGTGTCGTGCAGCGCGAGGTGGTCCAGCCCGCCGTCGCTCCGTCCGTGGACCGCCTCGAAGACCGCGAGCTGTGGATCGGTGACGAGCACGCCTGCGTCGCCGTCGTATGCGCCGCTGACCACCTGGTCGTTCACCCGGAGCTCGACGAAGACGCGGCGGCCGTCGGCGTAGCCGGTGGGGAGCTTGTGTCCGGTGCGGTTGAACACCCGGACCTTCACCTCGACGTCGGTGTCGACCGGCAGCGGGCCTTCGGGAAGGAGAACCTGCACGTCGGCGGCGGCGGCGAGGTTCTGCAGGGCCGCGGCGCGGTTGGCGGCGAAGGCGGCGTCGAGCCCGTCCAGCTCGCCCGGCGCCGCGGCGGCCCGGACCGCGTCCAGCCCCCAGACGTTTCCTCCCACGAAGGCGTGCCTGCTGGGCGTGGGCCGCACCGGGCCGTCCTTGGCCACCGGGAGGTCCTGCGTCTCGCGCACCATGTGACAGCCCTGGCAGGTCTTCGCCCCGGTGCCGGACGCGTATGCGGACGCCAGCCACTCCGAGTAGGTCGTGTCCAGCGGGAACGGGCGCTGCGTGCCGGCGCGCTTCAGGACCGGGTTCCGAACCTCGTGGCACTGTCCGCAGAGGCTGCTCTGGCTGACCGCCGGATCCTGCACGCCGGTGTGGGCCGGGCTGGCCACGTTGGCGTAGGGACCGTACACGGTGAAGCTCGGCTCGAAGGTGAGCTGCGCGTTCCCGATGAGGCCCGCGTCGGTGCGAGTGCGGTGACAGGCCTCGCAGCTCACCCCGGCGCGGTCCACGTCATCGAGCGCGCTCCCGTCCGTCGGAACGCCGTGTCCCTGCACGTAGGACGTGGGCGAGTGGCAGCGCAGGCACCACTGGCCGATGCCGAGCACGTCCTGGTTGGCCACCGTGAGCGCCGCCCGGTACAGCGGATCGCGGATGGCGCTGGCCATCATCGTCGCCCCCCAGCTGTCCCAGGGCAGATAGGGCGAGCCCGCGTCGACCGCCTCGGCCGAGTGGCAGAGCCGGCAGGTCTCCGGCCCCTGGAACGGCGCGCCGCCGGCGAGCCCTCCCGGAGGCGTGCCGCCGCCGAAGTCGATGGGGCCGGCGTCCTGGGGGGGACCGGCATCGGGCCGCGGACCGGCGTCCGGCCGGCCCGCGTCGGGTGGGCCCGCGTCGGGTGGGCCCGCGTCGGGTGGGCCCGCGTCGGGAGGACCGGCGTCGGGAACACCCGCGTCGATCCCTGGCTTCGGCGAGACGACGAGGATGCTGCCCTCGACACGGCTGAGGTAGAGGTTCCCGTCCGGACCGACCAGGAAGCGGGTCACGGTGCCGAAGCCGGTGCCGAAATCGGCCCGCGGGCTCGCCACGAAGCCGTCGCGGTTCGCGTTGGGAGTGAGCGTCCAGACGTTGCCGTTGGCGTTGTCCCCGAAGAAGTACCTGCCGCGGTACGGGAGCGGGAAGCTCGCGCTGTCCACGAAGACGCCGCCGGTGATGCTCTGGCAGTTGCCGTCGTTGTTCCCCGCGGCGCCGGCGTGCTCGCAGAAGTACGACGGATCGACGCAGGCGCTGCCCGTCCCGTTCGCACCCAGGTTGGCGCAGGTCGTCGCCGCGTATCCGAACGTCCCCTCACGCCACGGCCAGCCGTAGTGCTGTCCCTTGGTGACGAGGTCCACCTCCTCGTAGCTGACCTCGCCCACGTCTCCGACCCACAGCCGTCCGGTCTGCGCGTCGAACCAGAAGCGGAAGGGGTTGCGAAATCCCCAGGACCAGATCTCCCTGCGCGGCGTGCCGGTCAGGTCGTTCGGATTCGGCGCGCTGCCCGGGCTCCCGGTGCAGGCCGGGACGGTCGTTCCCGGAGCGGCGAGCGGATTGTCGGAGGGGATGGTGCCGTCGAGGTTGATCCGCAGCACCTTCCCGTTCGCGGTGGTGAGGCAGGTCCCGATGTAGTTGGTGATGGTGCCGCCCGGAGGCACGCCGGAGTTGGACCCCGTGTCCCCCACGCCGACGTAGAGCTTCCCGTCCGGACCGATGGCCAGCCCGCCGCCGTCGTGGTTCGCCGGCCCCTGGAGATTCTGGAGCAGCACCAGGACGCCGGCCTGCGCCGGGCTGCATTGCTGGTTGGTGCAGGCCAGCATGTCGTTGGAACCGAGGACGACCCGGAGCACGCGGTGCTTGTTGGCGGTGCTCGGTCCATCGGAGGCGTAGAAGTAGAGGTAGCCGTTGCTCTGGAACTGCGGATCCCTCTCCACGCCGAGGAGACCCTTCTCGCTGTCGCTGTCCACGGCGAAGCTACCCGCGGTCACCACGGTCCCGTCGGTGCGGCGGACCTTCACCGCGCCCGTCTTCTCGGTCATGACGACGCGGCCGTCGGGAAGGAAGCGGAAGTCGGTGAGCTGGCCCTGCCCGGAGACGTAGCTTGCCACCTGGAAGGTGTTCGCCGGTCCTCCGGCGGTGAGCGTCTGGGCCGCGACCGGGACCGAGACCCAGAGCGTCAGCAAGAGGAGCCTGCGCATGCGTGCGCGCGCAGCAGAGCAAGTCGGAGGCCGGGGCGAAAGCCGGACCCCGGCTGGAGAATTCCGCTGGTCCACCACCTCCGTGCCGGGTGGCGACCACGCTCGCCGTGGGATGTCCACACCGTGCGCGACGGTGTCGCGCGGGTGTCGCGGCTTCGCGCGGTCAGATGCCGGCGCGACGGAGCTCGGGCTGCAGCCGCCCCGAGAGCGCCAGCGCCCACATCTTCCAGTCCGCGGCGAGCGACCAGAGCGGGTAGCGGAACGTCGCCGGGCGGTTGTGCTCCACCGCGAAGTGGCCGACCCAGGCGAAGGCGTAGCCGGCGAGGAGCGCGCCGAGCAGCAGCGCCGGCCGGCCGGTGAGCACCGCCGCGAGCAGGAACGCGAGCGCGAGCGTCGTCCCGATCAGGTGGAGCAGGCGGGTGCCGGGCTGCCGGTGCTCGCGGAGGTAGTACGGCCAGAACTCGGCGAAGGTCCCGATGCGCTCCTCCGCGCTCATTTGCGCGACAGGTCCTGGAGCATCGTCTCGGCGTTGCTCACCTCGAACTTGCCCGGCGCCTCGACGTGGAGCGACTTCACCGTCCCGTCGTCGAGGAGCATCGAGTAGCGCTTGGAGCGAACGCCGAGGCCCTTCGGGCCGAGGTCCTGGTCCAGCCCGAGCGCGCGCGTCCAGGTCGCGCTTCCGTCGGCCAGCATCCGGATCTTCCCGGCCGTCTTCTGGTCTCGCCCCCAGGCGCCCATGACGAAGGCGTCGTTCACCGAGACGCACCAGATCTCGTCCACTCCCCGCGCGCTCAGCTCCGCGGCATGGGTGAGGTAGCTGGGAACGTGCTTGGCCGAGCAGGTCGGAGTGAACGCCCCGGGGAGGCCGAAGACCACGATGCGCTTTCCGGCCGTCAGCTTCGACACCTGGAAGTCGTTGGGGCCGAGCGTGCAGCCCGGCGTCTCCTGCTCGATGAACTCGCTCAGCGTCCCGTCCGGGACGCGCTGTCCGACCTGGATTGACATGCGCGCCCGAGTAGCACGTCCCGCGTCGGGAAGGCGAGCCGGACGTTCACCGACGTGACGCCGGCGCGACGTCGAGGGCGGCAGCGAGCATCGGGTTCGGAACGCCCCGTCGCCATGCGGCGTGCACCGGCAGCTCGGCCCCCGGCAGCCGCAGCGGGATGGCGCGGATCCCGGCGCGGCGCGGACCCCGTGGGTGCAGCGCCGGCACGACGGAGAAGCCGAGGCCCGCGGCGACGAAGCCGAGGAGCGAGGCGGTGGAATCGGCCGCGAAGCGCTCCCGGGCCGATGCCCCGAGGGCCTCCACGGCTCTGCGCTGCAGCGACCGGCTCGCCGGGTCGGCGGCGAAGGTGAGGAAGGGAAGCTCGGTCAGCCGGCGGGGATCGACCCGCGTCCGCCGCGCCGCGGGATGACTGGCCGGAAGAACCAGGAAGCCCCAGAGGCGGGCGATCTCCCGCGCCTCGAGGTCGGCCGGAACCTCCGGCAGGTGATCCACGAGCAGGTCCAGCTCCCCCGACCGGAGGAGACCGAGATCGGGGGCCCGGAGCTCGGTGAGCGTGACGTCCACCTCCGGGTGACGCCGGTGGAGCGCGCGGAGCCAGCCGGGGAGCAGCTCCTGGACGAGGAGCGCGGCCGCGCCCACCCGGAGCACGCCGCCGAAGCTGCCGGCGCGCAACGCGTCCACCGTGACCCGGAGCGACTCGAGGAACGGCGCGACCACGTCGTACAGGGCCCGGCCCTGCGGGGTGAGCACCATGCGGTCCTTCGCCGCGCGCAGGAAGAGCCGGACCCCCAGCTCGCCCTCAAGCCGCCGGACCTGCTGGTGCACCCCCGGCTCGGTGATGGGATACGGGAAGGCTCGCACCGCCCGCGCGTACCCTCCGGTGCGCGCCACCCAGTAGAAGCCGGTGAGGCGGTCCAGGGAGTTCATGCACCTGAGCTTATCAATGGATGCCCTCTTAGTTCCTGTACAGAAACGACTCCCGGGTGGCAGCGTCTCCGCGGAACGGGCGGGTTCCGCCCGTCACACTCCGGAGGACGTATGCCGATGCCGTCCCGACCCAATCGCAACATGGTGCACGTGGTGCTGCTCACCGTCTGGGCCGCGGTGGGCCTCGTGGTCACGCTGAGCGCCTTCGCCCACCCCGCGATGCTCCTCGGCGCGGGAGCATTCTGGCTGTGGTTCGTCGGGTTCGCCGTGGCCACGACCATCCTGGTCGCCCGGACCGGGACCCCGCTGGGGGCGCTCCTCATCCACGGAGGTCTGCTGCTCGCGCTCTCCCTGGTCCCCCGCGTCTTTCCGCTCTCGCTGCTTCGCGCGGGGCTCGACATCCTGGGGAGGGCCTGAGCGATGCGCGGCCAGCCCGAGCTCCCGTCGGCGCACAGCCCGGCGTGGGTCGTTCAGTCGTGGCTCTCCTTCGCGGTCTCCGTCCTCGCGACGACGCTCGGAATCTACGCCCTGCCCGACGACGGGTGGGTGAAGGGGTTCCTCGCGATGGGGCTCCTCTTCACCGTCGGCTCCTCGCTGAGCCTCGCCAAGACGGTGCGCGACCTGCACGACGCCCACCGGCTCACTGCGCGCATCGACGAGGCGCGCGTCACCAAGCTCATCGCCGAGCACGACCCGCTCAAGCCGGCCGTCTGAGCGCGGCGGACCCCACATCCACCTGCATCCGCGAGCACCGCGTGACGGCGCTCCACGGACCGCGCAACCGTTCGAGGGTGAGGCGACCGCCGGCCGGAGTGCGCTACCCTGTGGCGGACTTGAGACGCCTCGTCCTCGCGATCGCGGTGCTCGCCGGCGGCCTGGCGCACGGCTCCTCCATCTACCCGCCGGAGGTCCGGGCTCACCTGTCGCTCTCGTACACCCCCGCCTGCACGCTCTGTCACGAGACGGAGAGCGGAGGGTTCGGGACCGTCACCAAGCCCTTCGGCAAATCGATGATGGCCCGCGGCCTGGTGGCGCAGAACCTCGGGAGCCTCGACACCGCCCTCGACGCGCTCGCCGCGGAGCACACCGACAGTGACCACGACGGCGTCGCAGACATCGACGAGCTGAAGGCCGGATCCGACCCGAACGTCGCAGGCGGAGGCTCGGTCACTCCGCCGAGCTACGGGTGCTTCGATGCCAGCGGGCAGCGGAGCTCGCCGCTGGCACTGCTCCCGCTGGTGCTGGCCTGGGTGCTGCTCCGGACCCGCCGTGCCTGAGGCCGGGGGACCCGCAATGGCGCACGGGCGAGCGCCGCCCCCCCGACGGCCATGAGCCGTGAGGGAGCCGCGTCGCCCGCCGCCCGGGGTTCTCCCCTTCCCTAGACCGTGCGTCCTCGCCCGAAGATGAGGGACAGGACCGCCAGGATGAGGAAGAGGAAGAACAGCACCTTCGCGACCCCCGCAGCGCCGGCCGCGATGCCGCCGAAGCCGAAGACCGCGGCGATGATCGCGATCACGAAGAAGACAGCAGCCCAGTACAGCATCAGTGTGACCCCCTGCTGGAGTTGAACTTCCCCAAGCTGGGCTGCTTGGTACGCGCGCGGAAGTGCTCCTGTTCAGCGCGGAACGAACTTGCGTCGCGCACGGAGCGTGCCAGCCGGGAAGCGCGCCGGGAGAGCGAGGAATCGAGCGGCCGTCAGCGGCCGGCCGCCGGTGCGGCACCCTTCGGGACGAGCGGCTGGACCCGGTCTCCGTCCGACAGCTCGGCGCTCGGGTTGAGCACCACCTGCTCTCCGCCCTTCAGCCCGGAGAGGATCTGGACGTTGCGGCCGTCGTCCTCGCCGGGCTGGACCTTGACCAGGCGGATCCGGTTCTCGGGCTCGAGCTTCGCGACGAACAGGTCCGGGCCGCGCCAGGCGAGCGCATCCCCGGGGACGACCGGTGTGCGGCGCCCGGGGAAGCGGATCTTCACGTTCACGTAGCTGCCCGGGTAGAGCTTCACCGGCTCGTTGGGGACGTCGATCTCCACCAGCATGGTCCGGGTGCGCGCGTCGATGCCCTGGGCGGTCCGCGTGACCTTCGCATCGATGGGGTGGCCCGGATCGTCGGGCAGGGCGATGGCCACGATGCTGCCGGGGTGGATGTCGGCCGCGTCGTCCTGTCCGACGTAGACCTGGACGCGCACGGTGCGCATGTCCGCGAAGTCGAACAGCGGCTGCACTGCCTGGTTCGACGCGGTGCCGGCAGCGACCAGGGCGCCCGGGTCGACGTACCGGGCGATGACCACCCCGTCGAACGGAGCGCGCACCTGCTCGTAGGATTGCAGCGCGAGGAGCTGCTGCAGCGTGGCCCGCGAGACCTGGAGCGCGCTCTCGGCGTTGTCCAGGTCCTGCTGGGCGATGAAGCCCTGAGGACGCAGCTTTCGCGCCCGCTCCGCCTGGACGGTCTTCAGCTGGAGGTCCGCGCGAGCGCCGAGGACCTGCTGATCGGTCTCGGGCGACTCGAGGCGGGCGAGGAGATCTCCCTTCTTCACCCGGGTCCCCTTGTCGACAACCACCTCGCGCACGAAGCCGGCGACCTTCGAGTAGAGCGTGGCCTGGTTCCAGGCGCGCACCTCGCCGGGGATGCCGAGGGTGCGGTCGGCGGCGGAGAGCTCCACCGGGGCGAGGCGAACCATCGGGCCGCTGTCCTGCACGACGGCTCGCGCCTGGCGCTCTCTGGCCTCGGCGCCTCGCCGTCCCAGGGCGAGGGCGACGACGCCGATCACGGCGACGAGGATGAGGACGATGGTCCCGATGGTGAGCGCGCGCGGACGCGGCCCCGGTGGCTCGGTCGGGGGCGTCACCTCGGCGGTCGGGGGCGGGGTCTTCACGGCGTGGATCTCGCTCATGACAGCGCTCCAGGGTGTGCGCCCTGGCTCTCCGCCAGGAAACGCTCGTCCAGCTGGTGCGCCTGTGGTTCCTTCCTTCGGAGCACGGAGTAGACCACCGGGACGATGAACAGCGTGACGAAGGTGGCGACGAGAAGGCCCCCGATGACCGCGCGGCCGAGCGGAGCGTTCTGCTCGCCGCCCTCCCCCAGGGCAAGCGCCATCGGCAGCATTCCGAGGATCATCGCCAGCGCGGTCATCAGCACCGGGCGGAGCCGCACCTTGCCCGCCTCCAGGGCGGCCTCCAGCGGCGAGACCCGTCGGTCAGTTCGAACCTCGTTGGCGTACGAGACGAGCAGGATGCTGTTCGAGACCGCGATGCCCACCGACATGATCGCGCCCATGAACGACTCGACGTTGAGCGTGGTCCCGGTCACCGCGAGCATCCACAGGATGCCCACCAGGGCGCCCGGGACCGCGGCGAGGATGATGAACGGGTCGAGCCACGACTGGAAGAGGACGACCATCAGCAGGTAGACCAGCACCACCGCGAGGATCAGCCCCAGCCCGAGCGCGCCAAACGAGGTCCGCATGCTCTCGATCTGGCCACGGACGGAGATCTTGATGCCCTTCGGGACGTCGTGGAGCGAGGCGATCGCCTTGTCGATGTCCCGGGCGACGGAGCCGAGATCCCGCAGGCCGGCAGCGGCCTGGACGTTGATCACCCGCTGGATGGTGGAGTGGTTCACCGAGGCGAGCGTCCTGCCCGGGGTGAGCTGGGAGAAGGTGCCGAGGTAGAGGCTGCCCGGGGACGCCGCGGAATCGGTCAGGGTCCGGGTCGGCGTCTGGCGGAGCGGCTGGACGCCGGAGGTGAGCGGGGTGGCGAGGAGGTCGTTCGTGCTCCGCATCGCCGGCAGCGGCGTCTGGACCGCGACGATGTAGTTCACGTTGTTCTGGGGGCTCAGCCAGAAGTTGGGGCTGACCAGCGAGCTGCTGGCCAGCGAGGTGAGGAGGTTGTTGGCCACGTCGCGCTGGGACAGCCCCACCTGCGCAGCCCGGAGCCGGTCGACGTCGAGGTTCAGCGTCGGGTAGTCGAGGACCTGAGGGATGCGCACGTCGACGACGCCGGGGATGCGCCGCAGCCGGGCGGCGAGCTGCCGTCCCACGGTGAAGCCCGCGTCCAGATTGTTCGACTCGATGACGACGTCGATCGGCGCGGGGAGACCGAAGTTCAGCACCTGGGTCACGATGTCCGCGGGCTGGAAGTACACCGTGCTGCCGGGGAACGACTTCGGGAGCTCGTCGCGGATGCGCTTCATGTAGCCCCGCGTGGGCTTGTGCCCGGGCTTCAGCGAGATGAGGATCTCCGCATCCTGCGGGCCGATGTTGTCGGTGGAGACGAAGGCCAGGTTGTACGAGAGCGGGATGCCGATGTTGTCGTTGAGGCCTTCCAGCTCGTCGGCGGGAATGATCTCGCGGATCTTCCGCTCGGCCTCGAGGACCAGCCGCTCGGTGTCGGTGATGCGGGTTCCGACCGGAGCCCGGAAGTGGAGGCGCATCAGGCCCACGTCGACGTCCGGAAAGAAGTCGAGCCCGACCACGAAGACCGGGAGGGCGGCCGAGACCAGGACCACCAGACCGAATGTGGCGAGCATCCACGGCCGATGGTGGAGCGCCACGCTCAGCATCCGCCCGTAGCCGTCCTGGAAGCGGGCGAACCCGCGATCACGCCAGCGATTGAAACGGGCAAAGAGCCCGTTGCCATGCTCGGGAGCGTGATGGGCTCTTCCTTCCAGAAGGCGCATCATCGTCGGCACCAGCGTCCGGCTCAGAACGTACGAGGCGAGCATCGAGAAGACGACGGCCGCCGCCAGCGGGGTGAAGAGAAAGCGAGCCGGGCCCTGCAGCAGCACCACCGGGAAGAAGACGATGCAGATCGTCAGGGTCGCCGCCAGCGCGGGTCTGGCCACCAGGTACGCGCCGTCGAGGATGGCGACGGTCAACGTTTTCCCCTCGCCGAGATTGCGATGGATGTTCTCGACTTCCACCGTCGCGTCGTCGACCAGCATGCCGATGGCCAGGGCCAGTCCACCCAGGGTCATCAGGTTGAGGGTGTTTCCGGTGAGGAACAGGCCGGCGATGCCGACGAGGATGGCCAGGGGGATGGAGCTGGAGACGATGGCCACGCTCCGGAAGCTCCCCAGGAAGAAGAGGATCATCAGCGAGACCAGGAGCGAGCTGATGACCGCCTCGTGGAGCACGTTCTTCAGCGCGGCACGGACGAAGATCGACTGGTCGAAGTCGAGCTTGAGGGTGATGCCTTCCGGGGCGGCCGCCTGGATGGAGGGGAGCAGGCTCTTCACCCCGTCCACGACCGCCAGGGTGCCGGCGTTGGAGTGCTTCAGGACGACGATGTAGCTCGCGCGCTTCCCGTCGATGTGGACGATGTTCTGCTGCACCGCGTACCCATCCCGGACGTGCGCCACGTCCCTGAGGAGCACCGGCGCGCCATTCACCACCTTCACCGGGATGGCATTGAACTGGTCGACCGTGGTGGGGCTGGAGTTGAGCTTGATGTTGTACTCGGTGGACCCGATCTGGGCGGTGCCGGCGGGGACGATGACATTCGACTGCAGCAGCGACTGCACCACGTCGTTGGGGGAGAGACCCTTTGCCGCGGTGGCGGCCGGGTCCACGTCCACCATGATCTGCCGCTGCTTGCCGCCGTAGGGGCCGGGAATGGAGGTGCCGGGGATGGTGAAGAGGCGGACCCGGAGGAAGTTCAGCCCGTAGTCGAACAGCTGCTGCTCCCCCGCGGTGTTGCTCGCGACGTTGACCTGCACCACCGGCACGTTGCCGGCGTTGAACCGGAGCACGTTCGGGGGCTGGATCCCGGGCGGCATGATCCGGCTTGCGGTGAGCGACACCGAGGTGATCTGCGCGATGGCAGTGCCGAGGTCCGCGTCGGGCTCGAAGTAGAGCTTGAGCAGCCCGACTCCGGCGATGGACTGTGACTCGATGTGCGTGATGCCATCGACGGTGGTGGAGTAGGCGCGCTCGCTGATCAGGACGATCCGGCGCTCCATGTCCTCCGCCGACAGCCCGGGGTAATTCCACACCACCACCACCACCGGGATGTCGATCGACGGGAAGATGTCGGTCCGCATCCGGGTGACCGAGAGCAACCCGGCGATGAAGATCAGCGCCGACAAGACCGCCACCGTGTAGGGCCGGCGAAGCGCCAGCCGGACGATCCACATGAGATTTCCCGAGCCTCCAGAGCGACCCGTCGTAGTAACGGGCAGGCCGACGCCGGCCCACCCGTCTCGTCATGCCTGGAATGCCATCCACGCACGAGGAGGAGATGCTTGCTACCACAACGTTTCCGCTGGCCGGGTGTCGGGCCTGCGAAGGATGCCCGCTTCCCAGGAAAAAGGTGCAGATCTGCCCGGACTGGAGCATGACGGGGCCGTGCTCCAGCGCACCCTCTTCATCCTCCTCCTTGCGCTCTTTCCGGCGCTTAGCCGTGCACAGTCGCTGGCCCCGGACGCAGGCACAGGCCCGTCCACCCCTGTCGCGGCGAAGCCAGGAGCCCCCTCCGACGCACCGCGGCTTCTCCACCTCGACGAGGCGGTCCAGGCCGCAGTGCAGAACCAGCCCCAGCTCATCCAGGCCCGGGCGGCCGCTTCCGCCGCCGAGGGTCGGGTCATCGAGGCCCGCTCCCCGCTGCTGCCGCAGGTCACCCCCCAGGCGTCGTGGACGCGGAGCTACCGGGCCCTGACCTCGGCCACCACCGGCGGGACGGGGACGACGTCCAACGTGGCACAGTGTGTGAGTAGCGCGTGCAACACGTGGCGATTCGGTGTCGCCGGCAGCCAGACCCTCTGGGACCCGTCCACCTGGGCCGGCTGGGAGTCCACCCAGCGCACCGCCGACTCGCTGAACGCGACGGCCACCGCCACCCTCAACACCGTCATTCTCAACGTGCGCACCTTCTACTTCGCGGCGCGCGCCACCCGGGACCTGGTGGAGGTCGCCCAGGAGACCTTGAAGAACCAGATCAGCCACCAGCAGCAAGTGGAGGGCTTCGTCCGGGTCGGGACCCGCCCGGAGATCGACCTGGCGCTGGCGAGGCTCAACGTCGCCAACGCCCGCGTGCAGCTCATCACCGCGCAGAACAACGACCGGATCGCCAAGGCCCAGCTCAATCAGGCCATGGGGTTGCCGGGGACGACCGACTACCAGGTGGCCGGTGACGAGCTCGCGCCGGTGGACGTCGAGGACCGCCCCCTGCCCTTCCTCTTCGACCAGGCCCTCTCCTCGCGCCCGGAGCTGGTCTCCTTCGAGTACGCCCGGCAGGCCTCGGGCAAGGCCCTGGATTCGGCGAAATGGGGCTGGAGTCCCACCGTCGCCTTCAGCGGCAGCTACTTCAAGGCCGGGCCCGAGCTGAGCGCGCTGGCGGACAGCTGGGCATTCGGTTTCACCCTCACCTGGCAGCTCATCCAGGGAGGCCTCACGGTAGGCAGGGTGCGCGAGGCGGAGCAGAATCTGGTCGGCTCCACCGCTGCGCTCACCGGAGAACAGCTCCAGGTGCGTTTCGACGTGGAGCAGGCCGAGGCCACGCTCCTCGGCAACAAGGAGACGGTGGTGGCGGCCCAGGACGCGGTGGACAACGCGAAGGAGCAGCTGCGGCTCGCCGAGGGGCGATACCAGGCCGGAGTGGGTACCATCATCGAGCTGAGCGATGCCCAGGTGCAGCTCACGAACGCAGCTGCCCAGCTGGTGCAGGCGCAATTCAATCTCGCGACCGCGCGCGCCAAGCTGCTCGCCGCGCTTGGCCGCCAGGAGTGACCGTGCTCGAGAACCCGTCCGTCCGGCCGCCCCGCCTCGACGAACCGGCCCCGAGGCCGGCCCGCAGCCGGCGCCGCTGGATCATCGTCGGGGTCGTGGTCCTGCTTCTCGTGGGCGTGTTCTTCCTCCGGCGCGGAAAGGGGTCGAGCCAGCCGGCAGGCCCGGGCGCGGGCGCACGGGTGGTGCCGGTGGGGGTCACCCCCGCCGAGCGGCGCGACGTGCCGATCTGGGTCGAGGGGCTGGGAAACGTGACCTCGCTGGCCACGGTGACGGTTCGCGCACGGGTGAGCGGGCAGATCGACTCCATCGCCTTCCAGGAGGGCACGCGGGTCAAGGTCGGTGAGCTGCTGGTCCAGGTCGATCCGCGGCCGTTCAAGATCGCGCTCGAGCAGGCCGCAGCCACACTCCAGCGCGATGTCGCGACACTGAAGAACAACGAGCGCGACCTCGCGCGCTACAAGGACCTCGTCGCCCAGAAGCTCATCGCGCAGCAGCAGTACGACGCGCAGATCGCCCTCGTGGACTCGGCCAAGGCCACGGTGGCGCTGGACCAGGCGGCGGTCAACAACGCCCGGCTGAACCTCCAGTTCTCGAGCGTCACCTCGCCGATCGCCGGAATCGCCGGCGTCCGCCAGGTGGACGTGGGCAACCTCGTCACGCCCACCGACGCCAACGGCATCGTGGTCCTCACCCAGATGGATCCCATCGCGGTGCTCTTCACCCTGCCGCAGGACGATCTGCCCCGGGTCGCCGCGGCGTTCAGCAAGGGCCCGCTCACCGTCGAGGCCTGGGACCGAGGCGGGCTGATCAAGCTCGGCGAGGGAAAGCTCACCGTCATCGACAACCAGGTGAACACCGGCACCGCCACCATCCGGCTCAAGGCCGAGTTCCCCAACCCCGGCTTCCGTCTATGGCCCAGCCTGTTCGTGAAGGCGCGGATGCATCTGGAGACCCGCCAGAACGTGGTGGTCGTCGCCACGCCCGCCATCCAGCGGGGCCCGAACGGGACGTTCGTCTACGTCGTCAACCCCGACAACACCGTCGCGGTTCGCAACGTGCAGGTCGACACGGTGCAGGGCCCGATCGCGGTGGTCGGCCAGGGAATCCAGCCCGGTGACCGGGTGGTGGTGGACGGCCAGAACCAGCTCCGCGTCGGCGCGAAGGTGGATCCGCGCGCCGTGCCGCTGAACGCACCCCAGCCGTCGCAGCAGCCCGCTCAGGGCCAGGTGGCACCGCAGCCGGCGCCGGTCCAGGCGGAGTCGGGTGGACGGCAGCCGACCCCGCACGGTGCCGCCGCGCCCCCGCAGACGGGAACGCGGGCCCAGCCGCGACAGCAGCCCCAGGGCCGGACCGCGCAGCAGGGCGGCCCACGGGAGGCGAGCGCGCAGTGAGCATCAGCGAGCCGTTCATCAAGCGACCGGTGGGGACCACGCTCCTCACCGTGGGCTTGACGCTCGCGGGCCTGGTGGCCTTCCGGCAGCTGCCCATCGCCGCGCTGCCCCAGGTGGACTACCCCACCATCGTGGTGTCGACGACGTTCCCCGGCGCGTCGGCGCAGACGATGGCCTCCAGCGTGACGGCACCGCTGGAGCGGCAGTTCGGGCAGATTCCCTCGCTGGCGTTGATGACCAGCGTGAGCAGCGCCACCAGCTCGCAGATCACGCTCCAGTTTACCCTGGACCGCAGCATCGACGCGGCCCAGCAGGACGTGCAGGCGGCGATCAACGCGGCCTCGAGCGTGCTTCCGGCGAACCTCCCGGCCCCGCCGACGTACAGCAAGAGCAACCCCGCCGACGTCCCGATCCTCACCCTGGCCATCACCTCCGAGACCCTGCCCCTGCCGCAGGTGAACGACTACGCCGACAGCATCCTGGCGCAGAAGATCAGCCAGGTGTCCGGAGTGGGGCTGGTGACCCTGGGCGGCGCGCAGCGGCCGGCGGTCCGCGTCCAGGTGGACCCCGAGGCGCTCTCCGGGACCGGGCTCACGCTCGAGGACGTCCGCGCGGCGCTGGTGGCGGCGAACATCAACGCGCCCAAGGGAACGCTGGACACCCCACGCCAGGAGTACACGCTCCAGACCGACGACCAGCTGATGGACGCCAAGGCCTTCGCGCCGGTGGTGCTGGCCTACGTCAACGGCGCGCCGCTGCGGCTGCAGGACGTGGCCCGGACGGTGGACACGGTGGAGAACGCCCAGCTCGCGGGCTGGGCCAACGACCAGCGGGCGATCATCGTCAACGTCCAGCGGCAGCCAGGAGCCAACGTCATCCAGGTCGCGGACCGGGTGAAGGCGCTCCTGCCCCTGCTGGAGGCGAGCCTCCCGCAGGGCATCCACGTCGCCATCCTCAGCGACCGCACCGAGACCGTGCGCGCCAGCGTCAAGGACGTGGAGTTCACCCTGGTGCTCACCATCTTCCTGGTGGTGGCGGTCATCTACGTGTTCCTCCGGAATCTCCGGGCCACCACCATCCCCGGCATCACGGTGCCGCTGAGCCTCATCGGCACCTTCGGGCTGATGTACCTGCTGGGCTACAGCCTGAACAACCTCTCGCTCATGGCGCTCACCATCTCGACCGGCTTCGTGGTCGACGACGCCATCGTCATGATCGAGAACATCAGCCGGTTCATCGAGGAGGGTGAGTCGCCCTTCCGCGCGGCGCTCAAGGGCGCGGGTCAGATCGGCTTCACCATCGTCTCGCTCACCGTGTCCCTGATCGCGGTGCTTGTGCCGCTGCTCTTCATGACCGGGCTCATCGGCCGCCTGTTCCGCGAGTTCGCGGTGACGCTGGCGCTGGCCATCGGGGTGTCGGCCGTCCTCTCGCTGACGCTCACCCCGATGATGTGCGCCTGGATCCTGAAGCCCGAGCGGCCGCCCGGCGAGCGCGGCCGCTTCTACGCCTGGAGCGAGCGGACCTTCGAGCGGGTCATCGCCGCTTACGGCCGGGGCGTGGACTGGGTGCTGCGCCACCAGCCGCTGACCCTCGCCATCACCATCGGGACCTTCCTGCTGACCGTGGTGCTCGCCCTCACCATTCCCAAGGGCTTCTTCCCGGTCCAGGACACGGGGCTCATCACCGGCATCACCGAGGCGGACCCGGGCGTGAGCTTCACCCGGATGTCCGGGCTGCAGACGCAGGTCGTCCAGAGCATCGGCCAGGACCCGGACGTGGCCTCGGTCGCCTCCTTCATCGGGGCCGATGGCACCAACCCCACCACCAACAGCGGGCGGATCTCGATCACGCTCCGTCCGCGTGACGACCGGCACGCGAACGCCACGGAGATCATCGCGCGGCTCCAGTCCAAGCTCTCGCAGCTGGGCGGGATCTCGGTCTACCTCCAGGCAGTGCAGGATCTGCAGATCGAGACCCGGCAGAGTCGCACCCCGTACCAGTACACGCTGGAGGACGCGGACCCCGCCGAGCTCGCCGCCTGGGCCCCGAAGCTGCTCGCCAAGCTCCGCGGCCTCCCCGAGCTCCGGAACGTGGCGACCGACCAGCTCGGCGACGGCCCGGTCACCCTGGTCAGCATCGACCGCGACACGGCCTCACGGCTCGGCATCACCACCCAGGCGATCGACGACACGCTGTACGACGCGTTCGGTCAGCGCCAGGTCTCCACCATCTTCACCCAGCTGAACCTCTACCGGGTCATCCTCGAGGCGAGCCCCGACCTGGCAAAGGGTCCGCGCGCCCTCGACCGGATCTACGTGCGGAACGCGACCGGGTCTCCGGTCCCGCTCTCGGCGGTGGTGCAGCGGGTGGAGACCACGGCGCCGCTCGCCGTGAACCACCAGGGCCAGTTCCCCTCGGTGACGCTCTCCTTCGACGTGGGGCCGGGCTACTCCCTGGGCGCGGCGGTGAAGGCGATCCGGAAGGCGACCGACGAGATCGGCCTGCCTCGAGGACTGAACGCCGGGTTCCAGGGAACGGCGCAGGAGTTCCGCGACAGCCTGGCCAACGAGCCCATCCTCGTGCTCGCCGCGCTGATCACCGTCTACATCGTGCTCGGCGTCCTCTACGAGAGCTACATCCACCCCATCACCATCCTCTCCACCCTGCCCTCGGCCGGCGTGGGAGCGCTGCTGGCGCTGATGGTGTGCCGGATGGAGTTCGACATCGTCGCGCTGATCGGGATCGTCCTCCTCATCGGCATCGTGAAGAAGAACGCGATCATGATGATCGACTTCGCGCTCGAGGCCGAGCGCGACGAGAAGCTCACGCCCATGGAGTCGATCAAGAAGGCGTGCCTCCTCCGCTTCCGTCCGATCATGATGACCAGCTTCGCCGCACTGCTCGGCGGATTGCCGCTGGCGCTCGAGGGCGGGACCGGCAGCGAGCTCCGCAAGCCGCTGGGGGTCAGCATCGTGGGCGGGCTGTTGATCAGCCAGGTGCTCACGCTCTACACGACGCCGGTCATCTACCTGTACATGGAGCGCTTCGGCCGGTGGGTCGCGGCGCGCCGGCGACCGGGCAAGGAGCACATCGCGCCCGAGGGAGCCCCCGGATGACGCCGCCCGGCGAGGAGCGTCCCACGGGCGCTTCCGGACCGGGGGGAGCCGGGGGCGCCGTCCTGACCCGCGGCGCGGCGAGCCTGTCCGAGCCCTTCATCCGCCGTCCCATCGGGACGTCGCTCCTCGCCGCGGCGATCATCCTGCTCGGCGCCACCGCCTACACCCAGCTGCCGGTCGCGCCCTTGCCGAAAGTGGACCTGCCCACCATCTCGGTCAACGCGAGCCTTCCCGGCGCGAGCCCGGAGACGATGTCGTCGGCGGTGGCCACCCCGCTGGAGCGGCGGCTGGGCCGCATCGCCGGGCTGACGGACATGACGTCGACCAGCTCGCTCGGGTCCACGTCGATCACCCTCCAGTTCGACCTCGACCGCGACCAGGACTCGGCCGGCCGCGACGTGCAGGCAGCGATCAACGCGGCCTCGGCGGACCTCCCGACCAACCTTCCCTTCCGGCCCAACTACCGGAAGGTGAACCCCACCGACACGCCAGTCCTGATCCTGGCGCTCACCTCGAAGACCTTGCCGCTTCCACAAGTCTTCGACGCCGCGGACACGGTGCTCGCCCAGCGCATCGCGCAGGTGGAGGGCGTGGGACAGGTGTTCGTCGGCGGCGGGCAGCAGCCCGCGGTCCGGATCCAGGTGGATCCGGAGGCGGCGGCCGGGGTGAACCTCACCCTGGCGGACGTGCGGACGGTGCTCACCGGTGCATCGGTGAACAGGCCGGTGGGCGGAATGGGCAACGAGCTCGCCGCCACCACCCTGGCCACCAACGACCAGCTCTTCGTCGCCAACGACTACCGCGACCTCCTGCTCGCCGAGACTCCCAACGGAGTGGTGCGGCTCGGCGACGTGGCGAAGGTGGAAGACAGCGTCAACAACGTCCGGGTCGCCGGCTGGACCAACGGCGTGCGGTCGGTGCTGATCATCGTCCGGCGCCAGCCAGGGGCGAACATCATCGAGACCGTCGAGCGCATCAAGGAGCTGCTGCCCCAGCTCGCCGGCTCCGTCTCCCCGGCGATCGACATCCAGGTCGCCTCCGACCGCACGCAGACCATCCGCGCGTCGGTCCACGACGTGGAGGTGACCCTCATCCTCAGCGTGCTGCTGGTGGTGGCGGTGGTCTTCCTCTTCCTCCGCTCGGCCCGTGCCACCGCGATTCCCACCATCGCCATGCCGCTGTCGATCCTGGGCACGTTCGCGGTGATGTGGCTGCTGGGCTACAGCCTCAACAACCTGTCGCTGATGGCGCTCACCATCGCCACCGGCTTCGTGGTGGACGACGCCATCGTCGTCACCGAGAACATCGCCCGCTACGTCGAGGGAGGAATGCGGCCCTTCGACGCCGCGCTCCGCGGAGCGCGGGAGATCGGCTTCACCATCGTCTCGATGACCGTCTCGCTGCTGGCGGTCTTCATCCCCATTCTCCTGATGTCCGGCATCGTGGGCCGGCTCTTCCGCGAGTTCGCGGTCACGCTCGCGGTCGCCATCACCGTCTCCGGGCTGGTCTCGCTCACGGTGACGCCGATGATGGCCTCGCGCTTCCTCCAGGCTCCCCAGGAGCGCGAGCGGGGCCGCCTCTACCGGTGGAGCGAAAACGCCTTCGCGTCGCTGGCCAGCGGCTACGACCGGACGCTCCGCGCGGTGCTGTCCCACGAGTGGGTGATGCTGGGGGTCGTCCTCGGCGCGGTGGCCCTGACGGTCTTCCTGTTCATCCGCATCCCCAAGGGGCTCTTCCCCCAACAGGACAACGGCATGCTCACGGGCTTCAGCGAGGCCCCGCAGGACGTGAGCTACCAGACCATGAAGGACCGGCAGATCCAGGTGAACCAGATCCTGGGGCAGGATCCGGACATCGACAACGTCGTCTCGTTCATCGGCGGGGGCCCCGGTGGCGGCGGCGCGAACACCGGCTCGGTCTTCGCCACCTTGAAGCCGCGGCCGCCGCGAAAGCTCACCGCCGATCAGGTCATCGGCAGGCTCCGCCCGAAGCTGGCGAAGCTGGTGGGGGTCAACCTCTACCTCCAGGCGGCCCAGGACGTGCGCGTCGGTGGACGACTGGCGCGAACCCAGTACCAGTACACGCTCCAGGATCCGGACCTCACCGAGCTCAACACCTGGGCACCGCGGGTCTTCGACGCGCTCAAGAAGCTGCCCGAGCTCACCGACGTCGCCACCGACCAGCAATCCGCCGGGCTCGAGCTCCGCGTCTCGATCGACCGCGACACCGCGGCACGGATGGGCGTGACCGTGGCGGCGATCGACAACGCGCTCTACGACGCGTACGGCCAGCGGCAGATCGGCCTCACCTACGGCGTCGCGAACCAGTACCGCCAGGTGATGGAGGTGACCCAGCCCTACCTCGAGAACGAGGACTCGCTGAAGAACCTCTACGTCCGCTCGCAATCCGGGGGACTGGTGCCGCTGTCCGCGCTGACCTCCGTCAGCCGCGGGAACCTGCCCACCTCCATCAACCACCAGGGCCAGTTCCCCTCGGTGACGCTCTCCTTCAACCTGGCGCCGGGGAAGTCACTCAGCGACGCGGTGCAGGCGGTGCAAGGGGCGGAGTCGGAGATCCGGCTCCCGGCGAGCGTCCAGGGCGGGTTCACCGGCACGGCGCAGGCCTTCCAGCAGTCGCTCTCCAGCCAGCCCGTGCTGATCATCCTCGCGCTGCTCGCGGTCTACATCGTGCTCGGGGTGCTCTACGAGAGCTACGTCCACCCCCTGACCATCCTCTCCACCCTGCCCACCGCGGGTGTGGGTGCGCTCCTCGCGCTGATGCTCACCGGAACCGACCTGAGCATCGTCGCGATCATCGGGATCATCCTCCTCATCGGCATCGTGAAGAAGAACGCGATCATGATGGTGGACTTCGCCATCGAGGCGGAGCGGAGCGAGGGGCTGCCGACCCGCGAGGCCATCCTCAAGGCCTCCGAGCTGCGCTTCCGGCCCATCCTCATGACCACCCTGGCCGCGCTCTTCGGGGCCCTGCCGCTGGCGCTGGGGACGGGGCTCGGGTCGGAGCTCCGCAAGCCCCTGGGCATCAGCGTGGTGGGAGGCCTGCTCCTCTCGCAGCTGCTGACGCTCTACACGACCCCGGTCATCTACCTGTTCCTGGACCGGTTCTCGCGCCACCGCCGGCGCCTGCCCGACGGCTCGCCGGTGCAGATCACCGAGCCGGTGCCCGGCTAGGCAGGGACGACCGTCGGACGGACGCCCGCCGACGCGGGTTGCACGCGCCCCGCAGGCCGTTAGTGTCGCAGCCATGGCCGTGACGCCCCTTCCCGTGGAGCGGCGGGAGCAGATCTTCCCCGTCCTGACCGAGGCCCAGCTGCAGCGCATCGCGCACTACGGCACGCGCCGCGCGGTCCGCGACGGGGAGATCCTCTTCCGCCAGGGCGACGAGGGCGTGCACTTCTTCGTCGTCCTGAGCGGCGAGCTGGACGTGGTTCGCCCCGAAGGAGACGGCGAGCGCCTCGTCGTGCGCCACCAGCCGGGGAACTTCACCGGCGAGACCGCGATGCTGTCCGGCCGCCGCGCGCTCGCCACCGGCCGGGTCCGCGGCGACGGGGAGGTGGTGGACATTCCTCCCTCCGCGCTCCGCAATCTCGTCGTGACCGACGCCGAGCTCAGCGAATTGCTGATGCGGGCGTTCATCCTCCGCCGTGTCGCCCTCATCTCCAACCACCTCGGGGACGCCGTGGTGCTGGGCTCGCGCCACTGCGCCAAGACGCTCGGCATCCGTGAGTTCCTCGAGCGCAACGGCCACCCGTACCTCTACCTGGACGTGGAGCAGGACGAGGGGGCGCGCGCCCTGGTGGAGCGCTTCCAGATCGGCCCACACGACATCCCGGTGCTCATCTGCCGGGGCACGAAGGTCCTCCGCGCACCGAGCAACGCCGAGGTGGCCGACTGCCTGGGCTTCAACGCAGGCATCAGCACCGATGCGGTGCGCGACATCGTCGTCGTGGGGGCGGGACCGGCAGGTCTGTCGGCCGCGGTGTACGCCGCCAGCGAAGGGCTGGACGTCCTGGTGCTGGAGAGCAACGCGCCCGGCGGGCAGGCGGGGTCCAGCTCGAAGATCGAGAACTACCTCGGCTTCCCCACCGGCATCTCGGGGCAGGCGCTGGCCGGCCGGGCGTTCACCCAGGCCCAGAAGTTCGGCGCGAACGTGGCGGTCGGCCTCACCGTGAAGAGGCTGGACTGCAGCGTGCGGCCGTACGCGGTGGTGCTCGAGAGCGGCGAGCGGATCCGCGCCCGGGCGATCATCATCGCGAGCGGCGCCCGCTACCGGAGGCTGGGGGTGGAGAACCTCGGCCGGTTCGAGAATGCCGGCGTGTACTACGGAGCGACCTTCGTCGAGTCGAGGCTCGCCGAGGGCGAGGAGGCGATCGTCATCGGCGGGGGGAACTCCGCCGGACAGGCCGCCGTGTACCTGTCGGGCATCGCCAGGCACGTGCACATGCTGGTGCGCTCCGGCGGCCTCGCCGATTCGATGTCCCGCTACCTCATCCGCCGCATCGAGGAGAGCCCGGCGATCACCCTCCGGACCCGGCACGAGATCGTGGGCCTGCTGGGCGACGGCGAGCTGACCGGAGTCCAGTGGCGGAACGGCGCGACCGGCGCGGTCGAGGAGCGACCGGTGCGCCACGTCTTCTGCATGATGGGGGCAGACCCGTGCACCGGGTGGCTCGAGGGGTGCCTGGCCCTCGACGAGAAGGGCTTCGTGAAGACCGGGCAGGACCTCACGGCCGAGGACCTGTCCGGCAGCGGCTGGGCGCTGTCCCGCCACCCGCTGCTGCTGGAGACCTCCCGGCCGGGCATCTTCGCCGTGGGGGACGTGCGCTCGGGGAACGTGAAGCGCGTGGCCTCCGCGGTGGGCGAGGGCAGCATCTCCATCCAGCTGGCCCACCGGGTGCTCTCCGGAGTGACGTCGGGGTGAGTGGGGCGGGACCGATCGGGGTGCCATTCACGCGGTAGGCTGGGGTCCCGTGACCCGCGCCAGCGGCCTCCGCTCGTTCCTCCTCGTCGCGCTCGCGGCCCCGGCGGCCGGACTGGCCCAGGATGCGTTCGAGATCCAGGTCTACGACGCCGTCACCGCCGGACCGCTCGAGCCGGGCCTGGAGGTGCACCTCAACCACTTCATCCAGGGCACCACGACGCCCGGCCCGGGCGGCGAGGTCCCCACCGACCACCTGACCCACCTCACCTTCGAGCCGCACCTGGGCATCACCCGCTGGTGGGAGCTGGGCATGTACCTCCAGACGGTGATCCGCCCGGACGGTGGCTGGGACTCGGGCGGGGTGAAGTTTCGCACCAAGTTCCGCTGGCCCGAGGCAGTGGGCGCCTTCCGCTTCGCGCTGAACATCGAGCTGGCGCGGGTCTCGAAGCGCTACGAGGCCGACGGATGGGGCGGCGAGCTCCGGCCCATCGTCGATGCCCGGTGGGGCCGCTGGTACCTCTCCATCAACCCCATCGTCGGCTTCTCGTTCGCCGGGGAGGACGCCTGGAAACCGGACTTCGAGCCGGCGACCAAGGTGAGCTTCGACGTGGAGAAGAGCTGGGCAGTGGGGATCGAGACCTACTCGGCCTTCGGGCAGTTCGGGAACTTCCTGCCCTGGGACCAGCAGACCCACCGGGTCTTCCTGGTCGTCGACTCCACGGTGAGCTGGTTCGGGCTCAACGTGGGCATCGGCTACGGGACCGGGCAGGAGAAGTGGATCGTCAAGGCGATCCTCACCTTCGAGCCACCGAAGGACGACTAGTGCATGTGCCAGCCGTGGCTGACCGCCACCAGCTGGCCGGTCAGCGCCGCGCTGGGGAAGGCGGCGAGGTCGATCGCCAGCTGGGCGATGTCCTCGAGGGTGGTGAACTCGCCATCTACGGTGCTCCCCAGCATCACCTTCTTCACCACCTCTTCCTCGCTGATGCCGAGCGTCCTGGCCTGCTCGGGGATCTGCTTCTCCACCAGCGGGGTGCGGACGAAGCCCGGGCAGATGACGTTGGTCCGGACACCGATCTTGGCCCCCTCCTTCGCCGCGGCGCGGGCGAGGCCCAGCAGGCCGTGCTTGGCGGCGACGTAGGCCGCCTTGAGCGGCGAGGCCTCCAGGCTGTGGATGCTCCCCATGTAGAGGAGGAGCCCTCCCTTCCCCGTGGACTGCCAGTGGCGCATCGCCGCCCGGGTGAGGAGGAAGCCCCCGTCGAGGTGGATGCCGAGGACCCGGCGCCAGTCCTCGAAACCGAACTCGGTGATCGGAGCGATGTGCTGGACCCCGGCGTTGCTCACCGCGACGTCCAGCCGGCCCAGCGCCCGGACCGCGTCGGCCACGCCGCGCTCCACCTGCTCCTCGGACGTCACGTCCATCCGCATCGCCAGGGCACGACCCCCGCGTTCCTCGATCTCCCGGGCCACCGCCCGGGCCGCATCGAGGTTGACGTCGGTCACCGCCACCGCGGCGCCCTCGCGCGCGAATCCATCGGCCATGGCCCGGCCCAGCCCGCCGCCGCCGCCCGTCACCAGCATCCCCCGTCCCGGGAGTCGCATCCGTTGCCTCCTGTCGCCGGCCAGCCCGCCGTGCCGCGGAGTCTGCCCGAGCGGGCCCGCGGGGGAAACCGGTCACGGGCCGCTGCACCGCGCTGCAATGGCCCCGCAGGTCACGGAGGCGGGCCTCCCGCTCGTCCGCCGGTCTGCTATGAGACCCGACCCATGAAACCGAGCGTCCTCCTGATCTCGATGGTGCTGGCCTGCCTTGCGTCGGCCCAGGAGCGAGACTTTTCGAGAGTGGAGGTGAAGGTGGTGCCGGTGGCCGGCGGGGTGTCGATGCTGGTCGGCGAGGGCGGGAACATCGGAGTGACCGCCGGGAAAGACGGCATCTTCATCATCGACGACCAGTTCGAGCCGCTGCTTCCGAAGATCCGCGCGGCGCTGAAGACCCTCGGTGACGGACCGGTTCGCTTCGTCGTCAACACCCACTTCCACGGAGACCACACCGGCAGCAACGCCAAGCTCGGTGAGTCGGGGGCGGTCATCGTCGCCCAGGAGAATGTGCGGAAGCGGCTGGGGATGGAGAGGCTCGACCGCGAGACCGGGAAGACGATCCCGCCCAAGCCCCCCGAGGCATGGCCCCTGGTCACCTACGCGAACGGGGTGAAGCTCTACCTGAACGGCGACGAGCTGGAGGTCACCCACGTGCCTCGCGCTCACACCGACGGCGACTCCATCATCCGATTCAAGAAGGCCAACGTGGTGCACATGGGCGACACCTTCTTCCACGGTGGCTACCCCTTCATCGACGTCGACAGCGGTGGCTCGATCGACGGGGCGATCGCCGCGGTGGACCAGGTGCTGGCCACCGTCGACGACAAGACGAAGATCATCCCCGGACACGGGCCGCTGGCGAGCAAGGCCGACCTCCAGACCTACCGGAACGTGCTGGCCGCCAGCCGCGACCGGGTGAAGGCCCTCATCGCCCAGAAGAAGACCCTGGATCAGGTCATCGCCGCCAGGCCCACCGCCGAGTGGGACGAGCGGTGGGGCAAGGAGTTCATGGAGCCCAAGTTCTTCGTGAGCTCCGTCTACCGGAGCCTGACCGAGAAGCCGGCAGGAACGAAGTGACCGACACCTCCCCGCCCGGGGGCGCTCCGGGCGCGCGGCGGCCGGTCTCCATTTTCCTCACCGTGGCCTGCGCGATCGCCGGCCTGGTGGATCTGCAGGCCTTCGCCTTCGCCTTCTCCCGGCAGACCCGTGAAGCCTCCGCGGCGACGCCCTGGCTCCCGGGTCTCGCCGCCGGTGTGGCCGTGCTGCAGATCGTCTGTCTGGTGCTCCTCTGGCGCGGACGCAAGGCGGGCGCGTACGGCTACCTGGGGCTCGCACTGATCTACGGCGGCGTCTTCACGGCGGTGGTGGGCCTCGCCGGGCTTCGGTCGCTGGCGCCGGCGGTGCTCGTCCTGGCCGCCGTGGCCTGGAACTGGGACCGCCTGCGCTAGACCGGCTCGACCACGACGGCGCTGCCGTAGCAGAGGACCTCGGTGACGCCGGCGGAGATCTCGGTCGCGTCGTAGCGCGCGCCGATGACCGCGTTGGCGCCGATCTGCCGGGCGTGGAGGGCCATCAGCTCGAAGGCCTCGCGCCTCGCCTGCTCGCACATCTCGGTCCACAGGGTGATGTTGCCGCCGAAGAGGGTCTGCAGCCCGGCGACGAACGTCCCCACGATGTTCCGCGAGCGGACCACGATGCCGCGCACCACGCCCAGGTTCCGGACGACCCGGTGTCCGGGCAGCTCGAAGGTCGTCGTCACCCGGTCCAGCGGCAGGATGGCGAGGTTGGTCAGCGGCGCTCGGCTGCTCATGGTCACCCTCCGGACGGCGAGGAGGGCCGAGGGTAGCCGGGACGGGAGGGGCTCCCTAGCCTTTTCGGGACATGCGCGCGCTCGCTTACTTCGGCCCGGGGAAGGTGAAGGTGATCAGGAAGCCGGATCCGCGGATCGAGCATCCGCAGGACGTCATCCTCCAGGTGACCCGGGCCGCGATCTGCGGCTCGGACCTCCACCTCCTCCACGGTCTGGTCCCCGACACCCGCGTGGGGTGCACCTTCGGGCACGAGTTCACCGGCGTCGTCGAGGAGCTGGGCCGCGACGTCAGGACGCTGAAGCGCGGCGACCGGGTGGTGGTCCCGTTCAACATCTCCTGCGGGCGGTGCTTCTTCTGCGAGCGCGGCCTGTTCGGCAACTGCGAGAACACCAACCCCTCGTCCAACGACATCGCCTCGGGGGTGTTCGGCTACTCGCACAGCACCGGGGGCTTCGAGGGTGGGCAGGCCGAGTACGTCCGGGTGCCGTTCGCCGACGTCGGCCCGACGAAGATTCCCGAGGACATGGAGGACGAGGACGTTCTCTTCCTCAGCGACGCGCTGCCCACTGGCTACCAGGCCGCGGAGATGGGAGAGATCAAGAAGGGGGAGACGGTCGTCGTCTTCGGGTGCGGACCGGTCGGGCTCTTCGCCCAGCTGTCCGCCTGGCTGATGGGTGCCGGTCGGGTGATCGCGGTGGACCGGGTGCCGGAGCGGCTCCAGTTCGCCCGCCAGTACAACGGCGTGGAGACGCTCAACTTCGAGGAGACGGAGGACCCGGTCCTGACGCTCCGGGAGATGACCGGCGGCCGGGGGGCGGACGTGTGCATCGACGCGGTCGGCATGGAAGCCGAGGGGAGTACCGTCGAGCGGGCGCTCGGGCTCGGAGCAAAGCTCGAGGCAGGCGTGGCCACCGCGATCGCCTGGTGCATCCAGACCGCGCGCAAGGGCGGCAACGTCTCCATCGTCGGTGTGTACGGCCCACCATGGAACCTCGTCCCCATCGGCACCGCGATGAACAAGGGCCTGACCCTGCGGATGAACCAGTGCAACGTGAAGCGCTACGTGCCGCACCTCCTCAAGCACATCCGCGAGGGGCGCATCGACGCGCGGCGAATCATCACTCACCGGTTCCCGCTCCAGCGCGCGCCGGAGGCCTACCACCTGTTCGAGAAGCGGACCGGGGGCTGCATCAAGTGCGTGCTCCTGCCGCAGGGAGATGCGTGATGCCGCCCCTCCGGCCCGATGGATGGCACGCCCACCTCCCGCCGGGAGGACCCGGGCGCATCGACGACCTGGACCCCACCGCCCGCCCGGGTGTGCCGATGGAGCACGCACCCGAGCCCTTCCCCACCGCTCCCGAGCGGGTGGTGGTGCAGCGGCCGCGGGTGGAGATCCTCCAGATTCCCGGGCGGAGGAAGCCGGTCTGGGTGGTGAGCAATGCCCAGCCGCCGCGGGGTCTCGCAGGACGGCTCCGGCGGAAGGCGTTTCGCATCCCGGAGCACCACCCCGAGCACTGGATGCTGCTGCTGGCTGCGGACCGGCTGGAGGTGAAGATCAGCCGCGCACGGCGCTGGCTCGGCCTCGCCGCCGGAGTCGCCGCGCTCTGGACGGTGCTCCGCGCGCTCGAGGAGCGTTGACCGACTCGGTCTCCGACACGACCTTGCGGAGGATGGCGGTCAGCGCGCGTCGCTCGGTCGGGCGGAGCACGGCGAGCACCGGCGCGAAGGCCTGATCCACCAGGGGCCGCGTCTGGTGGAACCAGCGGACGCCCGCCGCGGTCAGCTCCACCCGACGGCGCCGTCGGTCGGTGGCGTCGGTCCCCCGCGTGGTGAGGCCTTTTCGCTCCAGCTCGTCGAGCTGTCTCGACACGCCGGCCGGGTGCTGCGCCGAGGCGTCCGCCAGCTCGCGCTGGGTGAGCGGGCCCAGCTCCGCGAGCCGGTTGACCAGACTCCAGGCGACGATCGACTCGTTCCGAGCAGCGAGCGCACGCGCGGCGGCGATCCACAGCCTCCGGCGCGTCTGGCCCACCAGCCGTACCATTTCCGCCGTCGTGGGGTCGGACCTTCGCATTTCTTCACGCTCGTATCTTTCTCTCCCGGGGAATGTCCAGCCTGGGGTGGCCCCCCGGGGATTTCCGCCGGTGGCGGTCCACTTCGGCAGGCGAATGGCGATGGCCCGCGCTATAGCGCTGCGCGCCGTAAACACCCACGACCTCGCAGGAGTCGGAACAGGTGAGTGCCCTTCGGAATCCACAGCGCGTCCGCCACGCCGCGCCCGCCCTTCTCGTGGCACTGGCGCTCGTCCTGACCGCGTCGGCCGCGGCGCAGGAACGCTCCAGTACCCCGCTGATCAGCGTGGACGCGGGGTTCGTTGCGTCGGCCTCCGAGTCCCCGGATGCGGTCCGTCCCGTGGCCAAGAAGATCTCCCTCCGGGACGCGGTGGCACAGGCTCTCGAGCGCAACGCCACCGCCCGCGTCGCCGCGGCGGACATCCGGCGGGTGGGAGGCCTGATGGAGCAAGTCCGTTCCGCGTCGCTCCCGACACTCGGCGTGAGCGGGACCTACACCCGCCTGAACAAGGAAGTGACCGCTGCCCTCCCGGTCGGCGATGGTGGCACCGAGAACGCGGTGTTCTCGCCCAAGAGCTCGCTCCGCCTCGACGCGACGCTCTCCATCCCGATCCTCGCGCCCCAGGCCTGGGCCGACTGGAAGCGGGCCGCCGATCAGCTCGAGAGCTCGAAGTTCTCCGCGCGTGACGTGCAGCGCACCATCGGCGTCACCACCGCGCGCGCCTACCTGACCGTCTTCGCCCAGAGGCGGCAGGTGGAGGTGAACCGCCAGGCCCGGGACAACGCGCTGGCGCACATGCAGTACGCCGACGCCCGCCTCCGTGGCGGCATCGGAAACCGCACCGACTGGGCCCGCGCCGGCCAGGACCTGGAGCAGAACGAAGCCCTCCTCCAGAGCAGCTACGCGAATCTGTACCGGACCCAGGAGGCGCTGGGCATCCTCCTCGGCGAGGACCAGCCGGTCGACGTCACGGACGTTCCCGAGATCCCGGGAATGCCTACCCTGGACCAGGCCCTGGAGGAGTCGCAGGGACGGACCGACATCCTTCTCTTCCGTCAGCAGGAGAAGGCCGCGGACCGGTCGCTCAACATGAGCTGGACGGAATACCTCCCGAACATCACCCTCTCCGGCGGGCCCTTCTACAACGATCCCTCCTCGCTCACGACGTTCAAGGACGGGTGGCAAATCCAGGCCGTGCTCAGCTGGTATCTCTACGACGGCGGCGCCCGGTACGGGCGGACCCACGAGCGGGAGGCCCTCCTCGAGCAGGCCCGCGTCAACCTCGACCTGACGCTCCGCCAGGCGAACTCCGACGTCCGGGCCGCCATCGACAACGTGCAGCGGACGACGGCCGCGGTCGAGCGGCAGCGAAATTCGGCGAACCTCGCGGAGGACGCGATGCGGCTGGCGGACATCGCCTACCGGGCCGGGGCGAGCACCAACCTCGAGCTCATCGATGCCCAGCGCCGGGCCCGCGACGCGGAGACGCTGGCCAACATCGCCGAGGACAACCAGCGGCAGGCCTATATCGACCTCCTGTCAGCGTCCGGTCGCTTTCCCACCCAGCTGGCGCAGCAGCCACCTGCCCAAAGGTGAACGTGGGTTGACCTGTTAGAAAGTCTTGGATGGCCGCCAGCCGGCTCCCGTGCGAGACTGAAGCGACATGTACCTTCGGTATCCTGCTGACCGGCGGACGCTGGCCTGGGCGGTTGCCATGCCAATCGTTGCGCTCATCCCCTATCTCCGCCCCGAGCTCGCCGTCTGGCTGTGCCCGCTGAGCTGTTACCTCGCGCTGTCCGCGGGGGTCATCGCCCACAACCACAACCACACCCCGACCTTCCGCGACCGGAAGCTCAATGGCGTCTTCGGAAACTGGCTGAGCGTCTTCTACGGGTACCCCACCTTCGCCTGGGTGCCCACGCACAACCTGAACCACCACAAGTTCGTGAACAAGGCAGGTGACGCGACGATCACCTGGCGTCACACCAACAAGCACAACGCCCTGGTGGCGGCCACTTACTTCTTCGTTTCCAGCTGGTACCAGTCGGAGCCGATCCGCGACTACATCCAGAAGGCGAAGGAGAAGAACCCCGAGCTGTACCGCACCATCGTCGGGCAGTACGTCTTCTTCGTCGGGACGCATCTTTCGCTGTTCGCGCTGGCCATCGCGCTGCACGGCTGGCGGGTGGGGTTCCTGGTGTGGAGCATGATGTTCCTCATCCCGGCGCTGTTCGCGCTGTGGACCATCATGCTCTTCAACTACATCCAGCACGTGCACACCGACCCCTGGAGCGACCACGACCACTCCCGGAGCTTCGTCAGTCCGACCCTGAACTTCCTCCTCTTCAACAACGGGCTCCACTCGGCGCACCACGAGATGGCCGGCGCGCACTGGAGCACCCTGCCCGAGCTGCACGCGAAGCTCCGGCCGCTGATCGACCCGCGGCTGAACGAGCCGAGCTTCTGGGGCTTCTGCCTCAAGAATTACCTGCTCTCCCCGGTCTTCCCGTCGCTGGGGACGAAGCAGCTCGGCCGTGCCCCGTTCGACGACCCGGCGGCGAGCATCGTCACCGCCCCGGTCACCGCCGAGGTGGACGCGTTCGAGTCGGGCGTGAACGCCGCCCGCGCCTGAGCCAGAAGAGCCGCAGCATCCTTGCCCACTCGCGGCCCTCGCGCGCGGCGAGGGCCTCCACCTCGTCCAGCAGCCGCTCCAGCCGCGCCGGTCCGAGCGCCGGGCCTCCGTAGGACAGCGATCGAACCACGCGCCGGAGCACGTCCGGGGCGAGGACGACGCGTTGCTCGAAGCGCTCCTCCTCCGGACGGCCCGGTCCCGCGGCGAGCACGAGGAACTGCCGCGTCCGGGAGGCGGTGGGGAGGCTTCCGGCCTTCGGATTGGATGCGACGAGCAGTGCCTGGAGCCCGCGCATGAACGGCGTGTCCAGCGGCTCCGGGGCGACGACGGCCGCAACGCCGCCCGGGGCGAGGAACCGGCGCGCCTCGGCGCCCGCGGCATCGGGGCGGACCCAGTGGACGGCATCGGCGAGGACGACCAGGCCGGCGCCGACGTCGTCGAGCCCGGTCGACTCGGCGGGGGCGAGCACCGGGACGACGGAAAGTCCGGCGCACGCCTCGGCGCAGACCGCGAGCATCGCCCGGGCGGGCTCCACCGCGAGCACCGGGTGTCCCAGGCGCGCGAGCGGAGCGGCCAGCAGCCCCGTCCCTGCGCCGAGATCCACCACCGGGCGGACCGGGGCGGCGAGCTCGGAGAGGCGGACGACCAGCGCCTCCGGGTACGGAGGCCGGGCGCGGTAGTCGTCGGCGAGGCGCTCGAAGACGCGCGGAGGACCGGGAGGCCGGTTCACGGAGCGGGGGTTCTACCCTGAGCCGGGAAGGCCCGGAGGCGACGCGGCCCGGCGGGTGTCGAGATCCCGTACCCGTACCGACCGGCCTGCGAACGCTCGCACGCTCGACATGGCGGGGCTTCTGCGAGGCTGCCACACCGGCGCGCCGTCCGACTCGGTCCGGCCGCCCGATCGTGCGGAACGCTCGAGGTGCTAGAGCAACCCACCACGCGCTCGTCGTGAAGCGGCCACGAGCGTTCAACGACTTGCGAGGACGGGTTCCGCACTCCGCGTCGCCCTGGTTGCTATTGCACCTCGAGCCCGCCGCCCGCAGCCCGCTCGCCCAGGAGCTCCGGACCGGGCGGCCGGGTGCGATCTCGACCGTCCGCTCGCCCAAGCACTCCGGACCATTTCGACCGCCCCCCGATGACGCCGCTGAGCGCCGAACGCGACTTCCCCCGTGCCGGCCGCTCGCCCTCACTCCGCGGCGCGCCGGTGCGTCACGCCCGCTCTTCGCCGAGGCACGAATGGTCGCCTGCGCCGCCCCGATCCGTTGCAACCCGCCACGCACCGGAGCGAGGCCAGAGTCGTCACGGGCGGTCCGTGCCTCGACCCGTCCGGCTCGGCTTCCCCAGGAGCCTGACCACCGCCCTGTGCTGAAATGCGGCCTGGCCCGATGAACCTCCTGCTCCTCGAACCCGACGAGCTCTCGCCCGACGGCACCGCGCGCCTCACCGGCGAGCGCCTCCGCCACCTCCGTGAGGTTCTCGGTGCCCGTCCCGGGAGCACGGTGCGCGCCGGCGTCCTCGGTGGCCAGGTCGGCACGGCGGAGATCCTCGCGCTCTCCGAGACCGAGGCGGTGCTCCGGCCCGTCGTGGACCGACCGCCGCCCCCCCGCCCCGGCGTGAACCTCGTCCTCGCCCTCCCCCGCCCCAAAGCCCTGCGCCGCGTCCTGGCCGCGTCCGCCTCGATGGGGGTCGATCGCCTCGTGCTGCTGGCCGCGGCCCGGGTGGAGAAGAGCTACCTCTCCTCGCCCGTCCTCCGGCCCGACCGCATCCGCAAGCACCTGCTCGACGGCCTCGAGCAGGCGCAGGACACCGTGCTGCCCGAGGTCCACCTCGAGCCGCGCTTCCGCCCCTTCGTCGAGGACCGCATGGACGCGCTGCTCGGTCCCGGCGAGCGCTGGCTCCTGCACCCGGGTGAGGAGGGGCCACGGACGCCCTCGGACGACGGTCGCCTCGCCCTGGCCATCGGTCCCGAGGGCGGCTGGGTCCCGTTCGAGCGCGACCTGCTGCAGGCGCGCGGTTTCCGGCCGCTCGGCTTCGGAGCGCGCACGCTTCGCACCGAGACCGTCGTCCCCTATGCGCTCGGGTGGGCCACGGGTCGACGTCGTGCAGCGGACCGCCTGTACCCGGGCACGGGCCAGCGCTAGCGTCTTCCGCCCCGAACGGAGGCTCGCTCACCCATGGCCCATCCCCCGACCACGCCCACCGACGCCGCGCGCTCGCACGCCGCGGAGCCGGTGACCTCCGAGCCCCAGGCCAAGCCCGCGACGCACGACACCGCGCCGCCTCCCGCGCTGCTCGACTTCATGGTTCGGGAGTGGAAGCCGGCCAGCACCCGCCTTCCCCCGAAGCTCCGGCACGCCGCCGCCTTCGCCGCGCGCCGACGGGCGCTGAGCAAGCTCTTTCCCGGCGAGACGCTCCTCGTCCCGACCGGCCACGAGAAGGTACGGGCGAACGACACCTACTACCGCTTCCGGCCCGGAACGGACTTCTATTACCTCACCGGCAACCTCGAGCCGGACTGCGTCCTGATGATGGCCCCCGAGGCAGGGGGCGGACACCGCGACATGCTCTTCGTCGAGCCCAACCCCGGCAAGAGCGACTCCACCTTCTTCACCGATCGGATCAAGGGCGAGCTCTGGGTGGGCCCGCGCCTCGGTGTTCCCCAGAGCCGGGCGCGCTTCGACGTCCACGAGGCGCGACCGCTCTCCGAGCTTGCCGGCGCGCTCTCCGCGCTGAAGGGCCCGGCGACGCGCGCCGTTCGCGTGCTCCGCGGGATGAGCCCCTTGGTCGACTCCGCCCTCGAGGAGACCCCCCGGGATCGGGAGATGGCCATCGCGCTCTCCGAGATGCGGCTCCTCAAGGACGCGCAGGAGGTCCGCGAGCTGTCCGCGGCCATCGCCTCCACCAAGCGCGGCTTCGAGGACGTCATCGCCGGGTTGCGCACCGCGCGGCACGAGCGCGAGGTGGAGGGCATCTTCAACCTCCGCGCCCGGCTGGAAGGCAACGACATCGGCTACAACACCATCGCCGCCGCGGGCGAGCACGCCTGCATCCTCCACTGGGTGAAGAACGAGGGAGCCGTCCGCCCCGGGACGCTGCTCCTGCTCGACGCCGGCGTCGAGGCGCACTCGCTCTACACCGCGGACATCACGCGGACCCTGCCCGTCTCCGGACGATTCAGCCGCGAGCAGCGGCAGGTCTACGAGCTGGTCCACGCCGCACAGGCGGCCGCGTTCGACCAGGTCCGCCCGGGGCGCGACTTCCTCGAGCCCAACCGGGTGGCGATGAAGGTGCTCGCCGAGGGGCTGGAGCGGCTGGGGATCCTCGAGGACGCGGCCGAGGCCCTCGCCGACCAGAACCAGTTCTACAAGCGCTACTCGCTCCACAACGTCAGCCACATGCTCGGCCTCGACGTGCACGACTGCGCACAGGCGCGCGCCGAGACGTACAAGTTCGGCAAGCTCAAGCCGGGCATGGTCCTCACCGTCGAGCCAGGCCTCTACTTCCAGACCGACGATCTCACCGTGCCGGCGAGATTCCGTGGCATCGGCGTCCGCATCGAGGACGACGTGGTGGTCACCGCGAAGGGAGTGCGGAACCTGTCCGCCGACATCCCGAGCGAGGCGTCGGCCGTCGAAGGCTGGATGGCGAAGGTGTGGAAATCGCGCGGCAAGCGGACACGCGCTTGACAGTCGCTGCGGGCCGTCGTTACGGTCCGCGGCGAATGAGGAAGCTCACTTCCCTGATGCGGATGCGCGCGGAGGCCATGCTCATGCGTGGCCCGGGCGGTCGTCCCGTCGCCGGGGAGTGTTGTCGTCGGGTCCGTCGCTGACCGACCTTCCTCTCCTCAGACGCACAGGGCGCGCCGCCCGGGGCCGACAGGAGACGGTGGTCTCCTCGCCCGGGGTCGAAGCACGTCCCTGAGTCCGCAACACGAAGACTCGCTGACGCTCCCTTCCTCTGCCGTCGAGTGACCCCGGGTCGGCCCGGGCCGAAAGGCCCCGAGGTCCCCAGGCAGCACAACTCGAACAAGGAGCATCGACCGTGAGCGAGCAGACGAAACCCAACTACCGTCCCGAGACCCTGGCGCTGCACGCCGGCTACAGCCCCGATCCCACCACCGGATCGCGGGCGGTCCCCATCTACCAGACCACCAGCTACCGCTTCCGCGACGCCGACCACGCCGCCCGGCTCTTCGCCCTCAAGGAGTTCGGGAACATCTACACGCGGATCATGAACCCCACCAACGACGTGCTCGAGCAGCGCATCGCGGCGCTCGAGGGCGGCGTCGCCGGGCTCGCCGTGGCCTCGGGCCAGGCCGCGGAGACGCTCGCGCTCCTCGCCCTCCTCCGCTCCGGCGACGAGCTGGTGAGCACCTCCAGCCTCTACGGAGGGACCTACAACCTCTTCAAGGTCACCTTCCCGAGACTCGGCATCAAGACGAGGTTCGTCGAGGCGTCGGACCCGGACGCGATCCGCGGCGCCATCGGTCCGAGGACCCGTGCACTTTATGCGGAGACGCTGGGCAACCCACGGCTGGACGTCGTCCATCTCGAGGAGCTGGGGAAGATCGCGAAGGAGGCCGGCATTCCCTTCATCGTCGACAACACCGCGACCACGCCTGTGCTCCTTCGTCCCATCGAGCACGGGGCGAACATCGTCCTCCACTCGGCCACCAAGTACATCGGCGGCCACGGACAGGCGATCGGCGGGCTCATCGTGGACGGCGGAAACTTCCCCTGGGACAACGGAAAGTTCCCCGAGTTCACCGACCCCAATCCGGGCTACCACGGCCTGCAGCTGTGGAAGACCTTCGGCAACATCTCCTTCATCCTCAAGACCCGGGTGGAGCTCCTCCGCGACCTCGGTCCGGCGCTGAGCCCGTTCAACGCCCACGCGTTCATCAACGGCCTCGAGACACTCCACCTTCGCGTGCGGCGTCACTCGCAGAACGCGCTCGAGGTCGCGCGCTGGCTGCGGAAGGACCCGCGGGTCGTCTGGGTGCGCTACCCGGGGCTGGAGGAGGACCCGGCCTATCCGCTGGCGAAGAGGTACCTCGAGGGCGGCTTCGGGGGCCTGGTCGCGTTCGGGGTCAAGGGCGGCTTCGCCGAGGGCAAGGCGCTGATCGACCGGGTGAAGCTCTTCAGCCTGCTGGCCAACATCGGTGACGCGCGTTCGCTGATCATCCATCCGGCGTCCACCACCCACCAGCAGCTTTCCCCCGAGGAACAGCGCAGCACCGGCGTCACCGAGGACCTGGTGCGGCTGTCGGTCGGCCTCGAGCACCTGGACGACATCCTCGCCGATCTGGACCAGGCCCTCGGCGGCCGCTGAGCGATCGATGACCGCCCCTCGCTCCAGCGCCGCGGCGTCCCCGCGGCTCCTCGACCTGCGCCTCCCGCCGCTGACCCTGCTCGACGGCGGGACGGTGGATCCGCACCACGCACGCGTGCAGTGGTGGGGACCGGAGACGGATCTCCCCCTGCTGGAGCGCCTCGGAACGCAGGTGAGCCCGGACGCCACCGGGCCGCTCGCTCGCTCCGCGCCGGTCCGGGCCGGCTCCGGGCACGGCCTCGACCCGTCGGTGCCGACGGTGGTGGTGGTGCACGCGCTCACCGGCGACGCGCGGGCCGCCGGTCCCGGCGGGTGGTGGGGCCCGCTCGTCGGCCCGGGGCGCGCGCTCGACCCTGCGAGGGTGCGGGTGCTGTGCGTGAACAACCTCGGCAGCTGCTACGGGAGCTCCGGCCCGCTCGACCTGGGCTGGCCGGAGCGCGTGCGGCGCTTCACTCCCTGGGACCAGGCCCGGGCCCTCCGCTCGGCGCTGGACGCGCTGGGCATCGAGCGGGTCCGGCTCGCCACCGGCGCCTCCCTCGGAGGGATGATCGCCCTCTGTCTCTCCGCCCTGCGCCCGGGCGGCGTGGAGCGGCTCCTTCCCATCGGCACCGCGAGCGCTGCGAGCGCCTGGGTGACCGGGTGGAACCACGTCGCCCGGCAGATCCTCCGCCTCGATCCGGGCTGGCCCTCGGACGTCGGCCGCGGGCTCGAGCTCGCGCGCCAGCTGGCGATGCTGACCTACCGGGCCGAGTCGTCGCTCGACGCACGCCACCACCGCGCCGCCGGCCGCGCCGAGCCGCCGTGGTCGTTGCCCGTCCAGAGCTACCTGGAGCACCAGGGCAAGAAGCTGCGCCGCCGCTTCGATGCCCGCCCCTACCTGCTCCAGCTCGAGGCGATGGACGCCCACGATCTGGACGCCCGTCCCACGGAGATTCCGGACGGGCCGCCGGGGGACTTCGCCCTCTGCGTGGACATCGACACCGACCAGCTCTTCACCCCGGCCCAGGTCGACCTCCTCGCCGACTGGCTCACCGCCCACGGCGTCGAGGCGCGCCGGGCGACGGTGCACAGCCCGCACGGACACGACGCCTTCCTCATCGAATGGGAGGCGCTGGACCCGCTGGTCCGCCTGGCGCTCGGGAGCACGTCATGACCGCCCCTGCCATCCTCGACCTCGCCGAGCTCGAGGTGAACGTCCTGCTCCTCGGACGAGGCACCGTCGGTGGCCGCCTCCTGGTCCAGCTGGAGGACACCCGCGAGTCGCTGCGGAGGAGCCAGGGCGTCGTCACCCGGCTGTTCGGGGTGGTGGACCGGCACGGCGCGACCGTCGACGCTGCTGGACTCGTCCGCAGCGAGCTGCCGCCTCGCTCCACCGCCCCGGCCGGCTCGCCTCCCGAGGTCCTCCCGCTCCTGGATCGCCTCCGCCGCTCGGCGCTGCCGGTGCTCGTGGACTGCACCGCCGCCGACGGGATGGAGACGCTCTACCTCGAGGCCTTCCGGCGCGGGATCCACGTGGTGGCGGCCAACAAGAAGCCGCTCGTGCTCCCGCTGGAGCGAACGGCCGCGGTGGCCGACACCGCGCGCCGCCATCTCCGGGCGTGGCACTACGAGACGACCGTCGGCGCGGGACTGCCGGTCATCGAGACGCTGAGGAACCTGATCGCCACCGGCGACGTCGTCGAGCGCATCGACGGTTGCCTCTCCGGCACCCTGGGATTCCTCTGCCAGGAGCTGATGGCCGGCAGCCCGCTCTCGGTCGCGGTGCGCACGGCGCGGGATCGCGGGTACACCGAGCCGCACCCTCGCGACGACCTGTCGGGCCTGGACGTCGCCCGGAAGGCGCTGATCCTCGCCCGCGAGCTCGGCCTGTCGCTGGAGCTCGAGGACGTCGCCGTCGAGCCGTTCGTCGAGCCGTCTCTGCTGGCCGAGAACGATCCGGAGCGCTTCCTCCGGTCGCTGGCAGCCCACGATGAGGCCTTCGGGGCCCGGGTGGTACGCCACGCCACCGCCGGACGAACGCTCCGGTACCTGGCGCAGATCGTCCCCGGGGCGGGGGGAAGGAAGGTGCGGGTCGGTCCGCTGGCCGTCGAGCCCGGTCACCCCGCGGTGCCGCTCCGGGGCGCCGAGGCGCTGGTCTCCTTCACCACCGCCCGCTACCGGGACGACCCGCTCGTCGTCCGGGGCGCCGGGGCGGGTGGCGACGTCACCGCCGCTGGCGTCCTCGCCGACGTGCTCCGGCTCACCCGGAACGCCGGGGGCCGCCCCTGGCCAGCGCGCGGGGTGTAGGCGGGGGTGGGTGTCCGTGCATGGGACAGCGGCCTGGGGGAGACTGTGCAGCCGACGCGCGATGGCCCCTGACGACGACGACGAGTCGCCCGCTGCCGAGCCGGAACCGAAGCGCCTGGCGCTGCGGCGGCTCTTCGAGGAGCGACTCTCTCAGTTCCCGGCCGACTCCCGGACGCGCCTGGCCGGGCAGCTCGGGGATCCGGAGCTGCAGGCGCTGTGCTTCGACCCGCTGCCCAACGTCGCCCGAGCCCTGGTGGAGAACCCGCGGTTCGGGCTGGTGCACGCGCGTCTGCTCGCGGCACATCACCCGCACCCCACCGGGCTCTCCGCCCTGACCAAGAAGGAATCCTTCCTCCGGGACCCGGAGGTGCAGCGGATGCTCCTGCGCAACGTGCAGACCCCGCCCGCGCTCCTGCAGCGCATCTTCCACCAGCGACGGCTCCTCGACCTGTTCCAGCTCAGCGTGGGTCGCGAGATGCCGGAGAAGAACAAGCTCGCCAGTCGCGAGGCGTTCCGCGGGCGCTGGAGCTCGGGAATGTCCGAGGAGAAGGTGGACGTGCTCTTCCGGACCGAGGGCCGGATCCTCGCCCAGCTGGTGGGGCTGGCGATGGATCAGAAGAGCGCGGCGCTGTTCTGCCATCGCACGGTGACCTCGCTCCTCCTGGTGCAGAACCTGGCCCGCTGGGCAGGGTCGCCACCCTCGGTGCTCGCGCACCTTCTCAAGCAGGCAGTGGTGCGCAACCAGCCTCAGGTCAGGATGCTCCTCCTCCGGCACCCGAACTTGCCATCGCACGCCCGCGCCGAGTCGGAGTGAGCGCGCCCCGCCGGCTGACGCTCAATCCCTGAGCACGTCGAAGACCCGCTCGTCGGTGCCGGGGTCGGGCTGGATCTGGAAGCGGGTTCGGCCGATCTCCCGGCCATCCTCGGTCTCGACGGAGACCCGCCACTCCCCGGGGCTCCAGTTCTGCTTGTAGGCGTACCCGCCGAAGCCCTCCTCGCGGCCGCCGACGATGCGGAGCGGGATCGCGTCGCTCTGGCCCCACTCCCGCCGCGCAGGCTCCCACCTCGCCCAGCGGACGCGGACCTGGTCCCGGAAGTTGTGCGGGGCGAACACGCGGGTGAAGACGAAGACCCGGTCTCCCGGGCGGGCGAGGAACACCTGCTCGTCCTTGCGCCAGGGCTCCTCCCAGCGCGAGCGCGGAAGCCGGCTGAGCTTGAACTCGGTGCCCTCGCGCTCCACCCGGTGCCACACCCCAAGCGAGCGGACCGAGAGCGGGACCGGTGGCACGAGGTGCGCCACGAAGAGGCCGAGGAGCAGTGCCTGGACGCCGATGGCGGGCCCCAGCGCCTGGCGGAGCGCGCGCCGGCGGTCCTCGCCCCACCGCGCCATCATCCGCGCCAGGAGCACGATGGGGACGAGCGAGAGTGCGCTGGCGAGGAAGAACATCCAGGGCCGGAGGAACCCGAGCAAGACGGGGAGCAGGTACGCGAGGTAGCTGGTGAGCGAGAACGAGTAGAGGCCAAAGAGCATCACCGGACCCAGCCGATGGAAGCGGGGGTGCTCGTTCACCAGGAGGAGCAGCGAGATCAGCACCAGGAAGAGAACCGCCGTCAGCCCCGAGCCGCTCTTCACGTAGAAGAGGCTGAAGGCGTTGAGCAGCGTGCCGAGCATGAAGTGCATCGCGTGCTCGACGTAGCGCCAGGGACGCTTCAACCACCGGGGAGGCTCGAGCTGCAGCAGCTCGAGTCGCAGCATCCCTCCCAGGAGCAGCCCGGTGACGATCAGGTACGCCGCCTGCTGGAGGAGCATCGGCGTCTCGTCGATGCGGCCCACCATGACCGCGTCGAAGAGGAACCCTCCGATGAAGAAGGCGATGGACTCCTCGCGCGCGTGACGGGCCCGGAAGCCGCGAACGCGCTCGCGCCAGCCGGCCGCGGGTTCGGCGGCGACGACGGCGAGGTCAGGAGTAGCGGTCGTCCCGCCAGGGATGGGCGCTGTTGCTGTAGCCGCGGGTCTCCCAGAAGCCGGGTCGGTCATGGGTGAGGAACTCGATCCGCTTGATCCACTTCGAGCCCTTCCACGCGTACAGCTGCGGGGTGATCATCCGCACCGGCCCACCGTGCTCCCGGGGGAGTGGCTTGCCCTCGGCGGTGTGCACCAGCAGCACGTCGTCCTTGAGGGCCTCCTCCAGCGGGAGGTTGGTGGTGTAGCCGTCGTGGCCGTGCACCAGGACGTGCGTCGCATCCGCCCGCGGGCGGGCCAGCGCTGCGACGGTGGCGAAGGCGACACCCTTCCACTCGACGTCGAGCTTGGACCAGGTGGTGACGCAGTGGAAGTCGCTGACGTCGTCGACCTGCGGTAGGGCAAGGAAGTCCTTCCAGCCGAGTGTGAGCGGCTCCTCCACTGCGCCGTCCACCCGGAGGGTCCACCGATCGAGGGGGATGTCGGGCTTGGTGCCCAGATCGAGCACTGGCCAGCCCTGGGTGACGAACTGTCCGATGGGCACCTGCGGCATCCCGTGGCGGTTGGCTGGGCCGCTCCCCAGCGGCTTGCCGTCGGCGGCGCCCGGGGTGGCCTTCATCCTGTCGAGGAAGCGGGCACGGAGCTTCATCCGCGCCTCGACGATGCGGTGCTGAGCCTCACCGCCCGGCGCCCCCGCGCCGGTCCTCGGGCGTCCCCCTGGTTCGGGGGGCTGAGCCTCACCGCCCGGCGCCCCTGCGTCTGCGGGGGTCTCCTCGTCCGGGCTCACGGGCTCGTCGTGGCCGCGGGCGGGGCGTCGATGAGCGCCTTCAGCTCACCGCGCTCCTCGAGCTCGCGGATGATGTCCGAGCCGCCCACGAACTTCCCGTGGATGAACACCTGAGGAATGGTCGGCCAGCGCGTGTACTCCTTGATGCCGTCGCGCACGTCGGGCTCGGACAGCACGTCGACGCCGTGGACCGGCCCGTAGGCCTGGAGGATCTGCACCGCGGCAGCGCTGAAGCCGCACCGGGGGAAGAGCGTGTTGCCCTTCATGTAGATGACGACGGGGTGCGACCGCGTCTCCTTGTCGAACCGTGCCTTGAGGTCGGGAGTCATGAATTCCTAAGTCCTGTTGGCCCCGAACTTCTTCCACTGCTCGGGGGAGTAGGTCCTTAACGCGAGGGCATGCAACTCGCCCGAGTCCAGGAGGTCTTGCAAGGGGGCGTAGACCGCGGCGTGCTGGTCCACCATCGTCTTCCCCTCGAAGGCCGAGGAGACCACCCGGGCCTCGAAGTGGTCTCCGGTGCCGGTGAGGTCGCGGATGGTGACCTGGGCGTCGGGGAGCGCGGCCTTGATGCGCGACTCGAGCATCGCGGGATCCAGCATCAGTTCACCCCTCCTCCGGGCTGGAGCATCGCCGGGTCCACGCCCAGCGAGCGCAGGGTGTCGTCCCACAGCGTCTGGTGCGCTCCGCCCAGGACCGCCGCCGGTGCGGCCTCGGTGAAGAGCCAGGCGCCGGCGGCGAGCTCCTTCTCCAGCTGGCCGGGGCCCCAGCCGCTGTAGCCCAGGTAGAAGCGGACGTTCCCCTCCGAGTCGGCCAGCAGCGCCTCCAGGGCATCCACCGTCTCGGAGAGGAAGAGGCCGTCGGCGAGGGGCTGCTTCTCGTCCACGCCGGTCCGGTCGTGGAGGACGAACCCGCGCTGCGGCTCGACCGGGCCACCCACGAAGATCTTCTGGGCGGCAAGTCGCGGGGCGACCGGGAGAGACTGGCCATCGGCCACCTCGCGGAGGGTGAACGGGCCGGGCCGGTTCAGCACGAGGCCGCGCGCGCCCTCCGGTCCGTGCTGGAACACGAAGACCACCGTGCGCTGGAAGTTCGGATCGCCGAGCTGGGGCATGGCGATGAGGAATCCCGGAGCGAGCGTCTCCACGGCGGCGACCTTACCAACCCGGGCGGCCCCCTGCGCGTGTGGTAGGAGCCGCACATGCGTGCGCTGACGGTCACCCGCTACGGGCCTCCGGAGGTCCTCGCGGTCCGGGAGTCACCGGATCCAGTGCCCGGTCCTGGACAGGTCTGCATCCGTGTTGCCCGGGCGGGCCTGAACTTCGCCGACGTGAGCGCGCGGGTCGGGCTCTACCCGGACGCCCCGAAGCCTCCGATGGTGATGGGCTACGAGGTGAGCGGGACCGTGGCCGCGCTCGGCCAGGGAGTGAGCGGGCCGCCGGTCGGGGCGCGGGTGCTGGCGATGACGCGCTTCGGTGGACAGGCCACCCACGCGCTCGCCGCGGCGGACTACGTGCTTCCCCTCCCCGAGGGGATGGACCTGGACCAGGCGGCCGCCCTGCCCGTCAACTGGCTCACGGCGCACCACATGCTGCACCGGGTGGCGAATCTACGCCCCGGGATGACCCTGCTCGTCCACATGGCTGCCGGCGGGGTGGGGCTCGCGGCCATCGCGCTCGCGCGGGCGGTGGGGGGCGTCGAGATCTTCGGAACGGCCTCCGCGTCCAAGCACGCCGTGCTCCGGGAAGCCGGGGTGCACCACCCCATCGACTACCGGACGCAGGACCACGTGGCGGAGGTGAAGCGCCTCACTCGTGGGCGGGGGGTCGATCTGGTGCTGGACGCGCTCGGCGGCCCGGAGTGGGCCCGGAACACGTCGGTCCTGGCCCCAGTGGGAAAGCTGATCTGCTTCGGCTGGGCGAACGCGACGCCGGGTGAGTCGCGAAATCTCCTGAGGGTCGTCGGAGGCCTGGCGACGATGAAGCGCTGGAACGCGCTCGATCTCATGTCGAGCAACATCACCGTCTCGGGAGTGAACGTTGGCCGCCTGTGGGGCGAGACGGCGATGGTGCGCGCGACGCTCGACGCCCTGCTGGGTCTGTGGCGCGAGGGCAAGGTGAGCTCACGCATCGACCGGGTGTTCCCCCTCGCCGAGGGCCCGGCCGCACACCGGCGCATGCACGAGCGGAAGAACGTGGGGAAGATCCTCTTCGACTGCGCGTAGCAGGAGCGCTAGTGCCAGCTCTGGTGCTGGCTCTGGAGAGCCTCCGCGAGGCGGGCGGGCTCGAGCGGCTTGCCGATGAAGAGGTCCGCCCCGATTCCCTTGCAGCGCCGGGCAGTGGCCGCGGTCGACAGCGCGGAGATACCGATCAGCACCGACTCGGGGAAGCGCTCGCGAAGCCGGGTGATGAGCTGCACGCCGCTCTCTCCCGGCAGGAAGACGTCCACCACGGCGATGTCCAGGGCCCCTGCCTGCTCCAGCAGCGTCTCGGCCTCCTCGGCGCTGCCGACCGCCACGGTCCGGTAGCCCCAGAGGGAGATCAGCTCCAGGAGCATCGCCCGCTGGGCCGGGTCGTCCTCGACGATGAGGACCGAGCGGCGCACGTTCTCCACCCGGCGACGTGCGCCGGTGCCCTGCTCCTCTGTCGCGTTCTCCGCCGCTGCAGCCGACGGTTCCTCGACCTCAGGACTCATGGGGAAGCGAAGGTAGGAACCCTGGCTTGCCCCGGACAGAGGCCTGGAAGCGCTTCTTTCGCCAGTGAACGCGGAAACGTTCATTCCGCTGGCACAGGGACGGTGGCCCTGGCACGGCGCGGCGGCACCCGAGGGCGGGCCACTCGTCAGGAAGTGGGCAACGGCCGATGGCCCCCGGGGGGGCCGGGGACGATCGTCAGGCCGTCGCCGGCGGCGAGGTCGGCAGCTGCTCCGGCTCGGGCGAGGGCTTGCGGAAGAACTCCTCCGGCTTCTCCAGCAGGAGGGCCTCGCGCAGCACGTCGTCCACGTACTCGACCGGGACGATGCGCAGCTGGTCCCGGATCTTCTTCGGGATCTCGCGGAGGTCCTTCCGGTTCTGCTTGGGGATGAGGACGGTCTTCATCCCCGCCCGGTGGGCAGCCAGCGTCTTCTCCTTGAGGCCACCGATGGGCAGCACACGGCCGCGGAGGGTGATCTCTCCGGTCATCGCCACGTCACGGCGGACGGGGATCTTCGCCAGCGCCGAGACCAGCGCGGTCGCCATGGTGACGCCCGCCGAAGGGCCATCCTTGGGGATCGCACCCTCGGGCAGGTGGATGTGGATGTCGCAGGTCTCGGCGAACCGTCGGTCGATGCCGAAGCGGTCGGCGCGCGAGCGCACGTAGGACATCGCCGCCTGGGCGGACTCCTGCATCACCTCGCCGAGCTTGCCGGTGATGATCAGCTTGCCCTTGCCTGGCATCACGGTGGCCTCGGTGGTGAGCAGCTCGCCGCCCATCTCGGTCCAGGCGAGGCCGGTGACGATGCCCACCTGGTCCTCGAGCTCCACCTCGCCGAAGCGGTAGCGGGGAATTCCTAGGTACTTGACGACCAGCTTCCGGTCGACCTTGACCGGGCGCTTGCCGTTCTTCAGCACGTCGCGGGCCACCTTCCGGAAGACCGAAGCGATCTCCCTCTCCAGCGAGCGGACGCCCGACTCGCGCGTGTAGCGGTGGATGATGGTCCGGATCGCCTCCCTGGTGAGGGAGACCTCGACGTCGGCGAGGCCGTTGGCCTCCTTCTCCTTGGGGATCAGGTATCGCCGGGCGATGCTGCTCTTCTCCGCCTCGGTGTAGCCGGCGATCCGGATGACCTCCATGCGGTCCTGGAGGGGCCCCGGGATGTTGTGCATCGTGTTCGCGGTGCAGATGAACATCACCTTGGACAGGTCGTAGTCGCAGTCCAGGTAGTGGTCGTTGAAGGTGTTGTTCTGCTCCGGGTCGAGGACCTCCAGCAGCGCGCTCGACGGGTCCCCGCGGAAGTCGGTCGACATCTTGTCGACCTCGTCGAGGAGGAAGACCGGGTTGTTGCTGCCCGCCTTCTTCAGCGACTGGATGAGCTTCCCAGGCATCGCGCCGATGTACGTGCGTCGATGGCCGCGGATCTCTGCCTCGTCGCGGACGCCGCCCAGCGACAGTCGCACGAACTTCCGGCCGGTGGCCCGGGCGATGCTGCGCGCGAGCGAGGTCTTCCCCACGCCCGGCGGACCGACGAAGCAGAGGATGGGTCCCTTCAGCTTCTGCACCAGCGCCTGCACCGCCAGGTACTCGAGGATGCGTTCCTTGGCCTTCTTCAGCCCGTAGTGGTCCTCGTCGAGGACGCGCTCGGCCTCGGCCACGTCGAGTCGATCGCGGGTCTCCTCGTACCAGGGGAGGGAGAGGATCCAGTCGATGTAGTTCCGGACCACGGTGGCCTCGGCGCTCATCGGGCTCATCATCCGGAGCTTCTTGAGCTCCTTCTTGACCTTGAGCGTGGCCTCCTTGCTCATCCGCTTGGTGCGGAGCTTCTCCTCGATCTCCTGGACCTCGTTCTTGAACTCGTCGCGCTCCCCGAGCTCCTTCTGAATGGCCTGCATCTGCTCATTCAGGTAGTACTCCTTCTGGGTCTTCTCCATCTGCTTCTTGACCCGGGTGCGGATCTTCTTCTCGACCTGGAGAATCTCGATCTCGCCCTGCATCAGCTCGTAGAGCTTCTCCAGCCGCTTGGCCGCGTTCTCGGTCTCGAGCAGCGCCTGCCGGTCGTTCAGCTTGAGGCTGAGCTGCACCGCGATGGTGTCGGCGAGGCGAGCCGGATCGTCGATGCTCGCCACCTGCATCAGCATCTCCGGCGGGATGCGCTTGTTGAGCTTGACGAAGGCCTCGAACACCGAGTGCACGCTGCGCACCAGCGCCTCGAGCTCGACGGTCTTCTCCGACTGCTCCTCGACCTCCTCCACCTCCACCACGAAGAACTGCTGCGCCGCCTCGCCGCGATCGGGCTGGTCACCCCGGACGAAGCGGCTCACCCGGGCGCGCTTCACCCCCTCGACCAGGACCTTCACCGTCCCGTCGGGGAGCGGCAGCAGCTGGATGACGTGCCCCAGCGTGCCGAAGGAGTAGATGTCGTCCACCCCGGGGTCGTTGGTCTTCGCCTTCTTCTGGGCGGCGAGGAAGATGGAGGCCTTGTCGTCGGTGCCCTTGTGGGCCATCGCCTCCTTCAGCGCGGCGATGGACTTCTCCCGGCCGACGAAGAGCGGGACCACCTGGTGCGGGAACACGATGATGTCTCGCAGCGGCAGGAGCGGGACCGTCTGGGTGGGGCGGCCGGGCTCGCGCTTGTCGTCTCGTCCGAAGAGCATGTGTCGACGTGTCAACGGCCCGGGCGCTTGCGCTCGGGGACCCGGAGACGTCCGGGGGGCGGGCCGTCCTTTGGTGGGCGTGAGGATACACCCTCGGAGCGCACGACGCCCCTTTCGGCGCCCCTCGACGCAGGGCGTCCGTCCAGCCGAGTTCTCGCGCCGTGGGCCTCCCGAACGGCTTCCCGGGAAGACAGGAGTCGGAACTGCCCCGTCCGGATGCACATGTATGCAATCGTTGCAGCCTGACGCCGTTTGGCGGGGAAGGAGACACCGTCCATGTCGCTTGGAGTCGAGTTCCTGCCGGTCGACATGACCCAGCTGGTCGCCGTCGTGCTGGGGTGCATGATCCCGCTCATCTTCGTGGTGGGCATCACCATGCGCTTCGCCGCGAAGCCGCTGGTCGAGGCCCTGGGCAAGCTCCGCGAGAACGGCGCCCCCGCCAGGGATCTGGAGGTGCTGGGCCGCCGGGTGCTGGAGCTGGAGCAGGAGGTGCTCCGGCTGCGCGCATCCCAGGGGTCGGGCGCTCCGTCTCTCGAGCCAGGAAGCGCCTTGCGGCTCCGGCGCTGACGGTCGTCCGATGGACACGTTGCCCGTAGACCTGACGTCGCTGGTGGCCGCCATCATGGGGTCGCTGCTGGTGCTGATCCCCGTCCTCGGGCTCGCGGTCCGCTTCGCCGCCAGGCCGCTGGTGGACGCCCTGGTCGCGAGCCGGGGCGAGGGAGCCAAGCCCGCAGACCTCTCCGCGCTCAAGACCCGCATCGAGGCGCTGGAGCACCAGGTGAGGGACCTCACCGCAGCCCCGGGCCGGCCGGCGCTCCCCGAGAGCCGGCCCATCCCGCTGCGCCCCTGAAACCTTCGGGGACGCGATGCCCGACGAGCCCTGGCTGATGCGCGTGGAAGGGGCACTCGAGGCCCACTTCAAGCAGCCCACCGGCCCGAGCCGGCCCGGCATCGACTGGACCATCGGCCTCAAGCACGGCGAGGAGGTGCACCGGGTGCGCGTCCGGTCCTACTTCGCGGACGACATGAGATCGGCGGTACGTGCGGACACCACCTACCTCGGCCGGACGGTGATGCAGTACCTGGACGACGTGCTCCGGGCCGGGTGGACACCGGCGCAGGAGCGTGACCACGTGATCACCATCGGCAATCCGCCTCCAGGGACGCCACTGCATCCGCGCAGGCGGTGGTGGCAGTTCTGGCGCTGAGGCCGAGGGGTCGGAGCGGCCCCGGTAGGTTCCGGTCGCAGAGTTGACGGCTCCGCGAAGCTCGCCTGAACTTCGGGTTCCACTGGAGGCACGCGCGGTGGGCATCCGGAGCTGGGCAGCACCGTGGAGACTCGCCTCGATCGCCGTCGCGCTCCTGTCGGCGTGCGCATCCACGCGGCAGGCTGCGTCCCCCGAGGTGACCCGCAGCGAGGTGCTCGACGCCGAGCAGCGCTGGTGGCGCGCGGTCTCGCGGGGTGACGTCGATCACGCGCTGAACAAGTTCTCGTCGGACACGATCTTCGAGACGCCGGACGGAGCGCGGCTCCGCGGGAGGGTGGCGCTGGGCGAGCACCTGCGCCGCGATGGCCGGGACCGCATCGAGGTGCTCGGCGTTCCCGAGCACGTGCACGTCGACTCCCCGGAGCTGGTGCTCGTGACCGGCACGGGTCAATGGACGCCCACGGCGTCCGACGCGCGGGGTCCGACGACCATCCGCTACATCGACACCTGGCGGTGGACCGGCTCAGGCTGGCGTCTGGTCTCGGCGGCCACGGGAACGGTGTCGGACAGCTCGGCCAGCACCGCGCTGGTGCGGCAGGTCCTCGCCGCGTGGAGCACCGGCGACTGGGCCGGGCTCCAGCCCCTGCTCGCGCCGGGCTACCGCGCGCGGTCGGCCGACGCCGGGGGCAGCGAGCTGAAAAGGCGCTTCGACACCTTCCACCACAACTGGAAGCGGGCCCGGTTCGACATCGAGGAGCAGTTCGCGGTGGGCGAGCGCATCGTCACCCGGATCGCCGCGACGCTCACCGAGGCGGGGACGGGCAGGATGCTCCGCTACTCCGGCCTCGACGTCAGCCGGGTGGTGGACGGACAGCTCACCGATCACTGGGACAGCTGGGAAGAGCTGCGTGCGCAGCCGGCACCGCCCGCGCCCGCGCCGGTGGGCGAGGTCTCCGGAACCGTGACGCTGGCCGGCGCGGCAGCGCCAACGCCCTCGGCGGCGAACGATCCTCCGCAGGCAGTCATTGTCACGGACCTCCCCGCGCCGCCGTCCGCAGCGTCCGACCCCGGTCAGCCGGCGCAGAACGCCCAGCCCGCCCCGCCGCAGTCCTCCGACCCCGCGGTGGAGTGACGGCGGCGACGGCCGGGAAGCCGCTCAACCCGCGACGGCCCGCACCGCGTCCGCGGGCAGCACGCCGGCACGAACTGCCGCGTTGACCAGCCGGGTCACGGCGGCGACCAGCTGCATGCTCCCTGGCTCCTCACCGCCCGGAGCCTCGAGCCGGAGCAGCGCCCCGGCGCACTGCGCGGCAGCGCGGATGGGATCCGGCGGAGCGCGCGTGGCCCGGGCGATCCGCTCCAGCGCGGGCATGGTGGCGCGCGCGGAGTCGCCGCCGGTGAGAGCCGGGAGCGCCCGGACCCTCTGCGCGGCCTCCGCCGCGCCCAGGCGCTCCAGGACGGAGGGCGCGAGCTGGCGGACGGCCCGATCGGCGAGCGCGGCAGCGAAGAGCGGCGTGTCGGGAGACAGCGGGGCGAGGGCCTCCGCGGGGAGGTACCGCTCGAGATCCTCGAGGAGGCGGACGGCGAGACCGGTGCTCACGGCCGAGCGGTCAGGCGGATTCCTTCTGCAGCTCGTCCTTCTCGGTGGCGTGCAGGATGACCGGCTCGCTCTTCTTGAGGATGACCTCCTCGGAGATCACCACCTCGCGAGCGGTCTTCTGGGACGGGATGTCGTACATCACGTCCAGCATCGCGGACTCGAGGATGGAGCGGAGACCGCGGGCGCCGGCCTTGCGCCGGATGGCCTCGGAGGCGATGGCCTTCAGCGCGCCGTCGGTGAACTTCAGCGCCACGCCGTCGAGGTCGAAGAGCTTCCGGTACTGCTTCACCAGCGCGTTCTTCGGCTGGCTGAGGATGCTCATCAGCGCACCCTCGTCGAGCTCCTCCAGCGCGGTGACGATGGGGAGCCGGCCGATGAACTCGGGGATCATCCCGAACTTGAGCAGGTCCTCGGGCTCGACGTGCTGGAGCAGCTCGGAGAGGTTCCGCTGCTTCTTCTCCTTGATGTCCGCCCCGAAGCCGAGGGAGCGGCCACCGAGCCGGCGCTCGATGATCTGGTCCAGCCCTCCGAAGGCGCCGCCGCAGATGAAGAGGATGTTGGTGGTGTCGACCTGCAGGAACTCCTGCTGCGGGTGCTTGCGTCCGCCCTTGGGCGGGACGTTCGCGACCGTGCCCTCGATGATCTTGAGGAGCGCCTGCTGCACGCCCTCGCCCGAGACGTCACGGGTGATGCTCGGGTTCTCGGACTTGCGCGCGATCTTGTCGATCTCGTCGATGTAGACGATGCCCCGCTGAGCGCGCTCGATGTCGTGGTCGGCGGCCTGGAGCAGGTTGACGATGATGTTCTCGACGTCCTCGCCCACGTAGCCGGCCTCGGTGAGGCAGGTGGCGTCGGCGATGGTGAACGGGACGTTGAGGATGCGGGCCAGGGTCTGGGCGAGCAGCGTCTTGCCGCTCCCGGTGGGGCCGAGCAGAAGGATGTTGCTCTTCTGCAGCTCCACGTCGTCCATCGCGACCTTGGACTCGATGCGCTTGTAGTGGTTGTGGACCGCGACCGCGAGGACCTTCTTCGCCCGCTCCTGCCCGATGACGTACTCGTCGAGGATCGACTTGATCTCGCTCGGGCGGGGGATGCGGAGCTTGGTGTCCTTGGTCTCCTCCCGGTCGATCTCCTCGGCGATGATGTCGTTGCAGAGGCCGATGCACTCGTCGCAGATGTAGACCGTGGGCCCAGCGATGAGCTTCTTCACCTCCTTCTGCGACTTTCCGCAGAAGGAGCAGCACAAGGTCTGGTTGGACTTCTCCACGTTCTTCCCTGCCATCAAAGCCCTCGACTGCCGAATCTAGTCCTGGTCTGTCGTTTCTAACAGCCGATGTCGGACGGTTGCATTTACCCGGTGGACACCGGGCGGTCGGTCAGCGATCGCGCCGCTCTTCCGCGGACTTGAGGCTCTTCCGGTTCACGGAGACCACCTCGTCCACGATGCCGTAGGCCCTGGCCTCCTGTGCGCCCATGAAGTAGTCGCGGTCGCTGTCCTTCTCGACCCTCTCCAGGGGCTGCCCGGTGTGCTTGGCGATGATCTCGTTGAGCCGGCCCTTCATCCGGAGGATCTCCTTGGCCTGGATCTCGATGTCGGTGGCCTGACCCTGCGCGCCGCCCATCGGCTGGTGAATCATGATCCGGGCGTTGGGGAGGGCCTGCCGCTTGCCCTTGGCGCCGGCGAGGAGCAGCACCGCGCCCATCGACGCCGCCTGGCCAACGCAGATGGTCGACACGGCCGGGCGCACGTACTGCATCGTGTCGTAGATGGCCATGCCTGCGGTGACCGAGCCCCCGGGCGAGTTGATGTAGAGGTTGATGTCCTTGTCCGGGTCCTCGGACTCGAGGAACAGCATCTGGGCGACGATGACGTTGGCCAGCTCGTCGAAGATCTCGGTGCCCAGCAGGATGATCCGGTCCTTCAGGAGCCGGCTGTAGATGTCGTAGACCCGCTCGCCGCGGTGGGTCTGCTCGATGACGTACGGAACGGAAGCCATGCGAGGATCCTAGCCTTCATCCTTCGCGGCAGCCTTCAAGAATTCAACCGTCTTTTCCTCGCGAACCCGTTGCTCCAGGGCCCTGCGCTGCTCGGGCTCCTTGAAGGCTTTGCGGACCTGGTGGAGCGGTGCTCCGCTCTCGGTCGCATACTGGGCAATGCGCGCGTCGAGGTCCTCCGACTTGACGGAGAGTCCCTCCTTCTCCGCCACCGCCTGGAGGAGGAGCGCCCCGCGCACCTCCGCCTCTGCCTTGGGGCGCATCTCGTCCCGGAGCGAGGAGAAGTCCAGGTTGAGCCTGGAGGGATCCAGCCCCTGGCGCGCCATCATCCGCAGGGCGCCATCGAGCATCGCGTCGAGGCCCCGTTCGATCATCGCCTTCGGCAGGTCGAACGGGTTGCGCTCCACGAGGCCCTTCACCAGCTGATCGCGCTCGTCCTGCGCCGCGCCGTTGCGGGCCGCGGTCTCGAGATCGCCGCGGACCTTGCTCCGCAGCTCGGCGAGCGTCTCCCCTCCCCCGACCTCCTTCGCGAAGTCGTCGTCGAGCGGCGGGACGAGCTGCCGCTTCAGCCCCTTGAGGGTGAAGGAGAAGTGCGCGGTCTTTCCCGCCCGGGCCTCCTCCGGATCGTCGGCAGCGAAGGCGTGGTCCAGCTCGCGCTTCTGCCCCACCACCATGCCGGCGAGCTCGGGCACGTTGCCGCGCATGAGGTCACCGGCGGCGACCTCGACCGTGACGTCCTCGGCGGCGCTGCCCGGGAAGGGCTGGCCGTCGATGGTTCCGGTGTAGTCGACGATGGCGAAGTCACCGGTCTCGGCGACGGTGCGGCCCTCCACCGGCTCGAGGCGGGCGACGCGCTGGCGCATCGCCTCGAGGCGCTCGTCGACCTGGGCATCGGTCACGGCCACGGCGACGTGCTTGAAGGGCAGCCCGCGGTAGTCCTTGGGGTCCACCTTGGGACGGACCTCGACCCGGGCCTCGAAGGCGAAGGGCTTCTCCTGGTCCAGGCGGACGGGGGTGAGCTGGGGCGCGCCGACGGCGTCCACGTGGTGCTCGGAGATGGCCGAGAGGTAGGCACGCTCCACCAGGCGCCGGGTGACGTCGTCCTCCACCTCTCCCTTGAAGCGCTGCTCGAGGATGCGCCGGGGCACCTTGCCCGGCCGGAAGCCAGGCAGGCGCACCGAGCGTCCCAGCTGGGCGTACGCGCGGCCAAGCTCGGCCTGGACCTGCTCGGGGGGGACCTCGATGGAGAGCTTGCGCTCGACCGGGGACAGCTCTTCGACCTGGACCTTCATGGGAAGCCCAGGGCCTTAAGAGCGCCGGTCCCCCCGTGTCAATGCGACTTCGACGGGGCAGCCCGGGGCGCGGAAAGATGCCGGGGTGCGAGAGATCTACCGCCACCCGGCCTTCCGGTTGCCGTACCTCCGGCGCTTCTCGGCGATGACCCTGGCGCCGTTCTGGATTCTGTACCGGGACGCGCCAGCGGACGTTGATCCGATGACCCGCCGCCACGAGGCCGAGCACCTGGCGCAAACGCGCCGCGCTGGCCTCGGCCGCTTCTATGTGACGTACCTCTGGGACTGGTTCCGCGGACTGATGCGAACGCGGAGCCTCGAGGCGGCGTACCGGCAGATCCGCTGGGAGGTCGAGGCGTACGCGGCGCAAGACCGTCCGGGCTGGCCCGCGGAGTGTCCGGACCTGCCTCGGGCGCCCGAACGGTGACGCCTTACTCCCCGATCGTCCCGTACTCCGGCTTCCCGCCGGGCGTGAGGCGGTAATACGTCGCGCCCTTGTCGGCCGGGACCGACTCGACGTTCTTGAACGCCCGCGGCACCGTGCCGCTCCCGAAGAGCCGCTTTCCGGAGCCGAGAACCACCGGGTAGATGAAGAGTCGGTACTCGTCGATGAGGTCGTTCTTCTGCAGCAGCTGGAGCACTTCGGTGCTGCCCCAGGTGTGCACGGTCCGGCCGGGCTCCTGACGGAGCTTCCGGAGCTCGGCGACGACGTCGCCCTTGATCAGCCTCGAATTGTTCCAGCCGACGCGCTCGAGGCTGCGCGACACGACGTACTTCGGCCGCGAGTTGAGCGCAGTCGCGATGGGGTTGTTCGGGTCGGTGATCTTCGGCCAGTAGCTCGAGAAGATGTCGTAGGTCTTGCGCCCGAGCAGGAAGCCGTCGGCGTCCGCGATCCCCTCGGTGACCAGCCGGCCCAGGTCCTCGCCCGAGAGCGGGCCCTGCCAGCCTCCGTGCGGAAAGCCACCTTCGGCGTCCTCCTCGGGTCCCCCGGGCGCCTGCATGACGCCGTCGAGGGTCAGAAACGCATTCACGATGATCTTGGGCATGTCTGTCTCTTCCTCCACCAGGGCGACGAAGCACGCCGGCCCGGATCGACAGAGTGGCCACGGACGCGAGGGCCGCCCGATGGATCGGCCAAGTGCTTGTGGGCAGAGGGAGAATTGAACTCCCACGGGTGTTACCCCACTGGATCCTAAGTCCAGCGCGTCTACCAGTTCCGCCATCTGCCCGGGGACGCTCTGGCCCGGAAGACTGACACGCGCCGCCCGGGCTGACCACTCTGCGGGCGGGCGCTCAGCGGGTGCCGAGCTTCTCGTGCAGCGCCCGGAGCGCAGGCTGGAGCGCGATGCCGGCGGGACCGGCCGCGGCGATCGCCTGCCGCGCATCCTCCACCAGCGACGCGGCCTCGCTCCGCTTCCCGTGCTCGATCAGGCAGCTGGCGTGCGCCAGCTGCGCCCGCGCCACCGGAGTGCTGTCCGGATCCATCACCTTCTCGAGGAGCTGAACCGCCTCTGCCAGCATCGGCTCGCCTTCCGCCGCGCGGCCGGCCCCGCACAGCGCCGCCCCGCGCGCCTCCAGCGCCGCCGCGCGCACCCGCAGCACCTGGACGAGCGGCGGCATCCGGGTGATCTCGACGAGCCGCTCGGACGCGACCAGCGCCTCGTTGGTCTGTCCCGCCGCGAGCGCCAGCCGCGTCCTGCCGGATCCCGCGAGCACGCGCCGGGTGAGGTCCGCCCGGCTGTCCCAGCCGGAGAGGCTGAGCGCCAGACCGAGCGAGGTGTGCGCATCCGCGGTCTCGCCGCGGTCGACGGCGAGCAGCCCACGGACCAGGTGCACGTCGCCCTCGGGGAGCACCGCGTTCTTCGGGCTGGACTGACGGACGAAGAGCGCCTCGTCGAGGAGCGCCTTCGCCTGCGCATCCTGTCCGAGCGCTCCCCGGACCTCGGCCAGCGCCATCGTGGGGCCGGTGCGGAGGAGCGAGTCGCCCCGCTTCGCCCAGATCGCCCGGGCGTCCTCCAGCGGCTTGATCGCCGCCTCGAACAGACCCACCCGAAGGTAGGCGACGCCCAGCCGCTCCAGCGACTGCGCATGGGTGTGGCTGTCCCGCCGGACGCGGCCCAGTCCCTGCGCCGACGACTCGATCTCCGCGAGCGCCCCCTCCCGCGAGCGGCCGATCTCCAGCCGCGTCGCGCCGCGCAGCCCGAGGTTCTGGAGGGTGAGGAAGTGGTTCGGACCGATGACCCGCTGGTACCCGTCCTGCGCTCGCGTGTAGTCCTCCTCCGCCTCGACCAGCTTCCCGTTGCTGTCGCGGATCGCGGCGCGGAGCGAGTACGCGTTGGGCCCCTCGTAGCCGGGATGCGGGTACCTGAGGCTGATCTCCACCGCCTCGTCGGCCACCGCCTCCGCGCGCGCCGGCGCGTTCGCCGAGCGCAGCGTCTGCGCCAGGTAGAAGAGGGCCCCGAGTCGTCCGCCGCTCTCCGGATGGCGCTCCCGGAACAGCGCGGCCGCGCGCTCGAGCACCGCCGCGCCGGTCTTGAGGTCCGGGTTGTTTCCCCGGCGGATCAGGTTCCCGCGGATCTTGAGCCCCTGAGCGAAGTTCTCGGACGTCTGGTCCCCCACGGCCGCGAACGCCGCCTCGGCCCGCTCGAGCCAGCTTCGCGCGTCGTCGAACTTCCCGGCAAACATGGCAGTGTTGGCGAGGGTCACCAGCACCTTGCCCTGCTCGGCGCCGGGACTCGGCTCGAGCTTCTGTGCCACCGCGAGCGCTTGCTCGAGCAGCGCCATGCTCTTCTGGGACTGATCCAGCGAGTGGTAGACCTGCGCCAGGACCATCAGGACGGCGATCTTGTCCCGCGGCTGGTCCGGGAGGGCCGACCCGATGCGCGCCGCGGCCGCGTCCACCGCCTCCTGCACCGTGCGGTCTCGCGCGGGCTTGTTCCCTTCCGAGCCGGGGTCCGCCGCGGAGAGCACGTCCTCGAGGAAGTCGCGCACCGCCGCCGCGCTCCGCGCCTCGACCTGCGCCACCCGCTTCTCCTGCACCAGCCGCCGCGCCTGGACCACCGCGGTCACGGCGAGCGAGAAGAGGGCCACCGCCACCACGGTTCCGCCCGCGACCAGACCGCGGTGCCTCGAGACGAAGCGCCGGAGCCGGTGCGACATCGATCCGGCCTGGGCCAGGAGCGGCTCGTGAGCGAGCGAGCGGCGCAGGTCCTCCGCCAGCGCGCCGGCACCGGCGTAACGACTCTCGGTGGGCCGGGACATCGCCTTGAGGAGGATGCCGTCGAGGTCGCGCTCCAGGCGCTTCCGGAGCTTTCGCGTCGTGGTGCCCCGGGCCGCGGCCGTCACGTCGTCCACCGCCTGGCTCGCCACGAGCGGCTGCGCCTGGAGGATCTCCACCGCGAGCTGGGCCGGCGAACCGCCGCTCCCCATCTGGTAGGGGCGCACGCCGGTGAGCAGCTCGAAGAGCACGACTGCCAGCGAGTAGACGTCGCTGGCAGTGCCCAGGGGCGCGCCGAGGATCTGCTCGGGGCTCGCATACGCCGGCGTGAGCGCGCGGCCGGTGGCGCGGGTGAGCGGCGTGTCGGGCGCGGGGCCCTCCGGGTCGAGCAGCGTCGCCACCCCGAAGTCGAGCAGCTGGACCTGTCCCTCGTCGGTGACGAGGATGTTGGAGGGCTTGAGGTCGCGGTGGAGGACCAGGTTCCCGTGCGCGTACTGCACCGCGGAGAGGACCTGGAGGAAGAGCTCCACCCGGCCGTCGACGTCGAGCTGCCGGGCGTCACACCAGGCGGTGATGTGCTGGCCGTGCACCCGCTCCATCGCGAGGTAGGGCTGGGTCCGGTCGACGCCCGCGTCGTAGAGCCGCGCGATGTTCGGGTGCTCGAGCCTGGCCAGGATGTCGCGCTCCCGGGCGAAGCGCTGGGCCACGTCCCGGCGGCGGGCGTCGAGCAGCGGCAGCTTCAGCGCCACGTCCCGGCGGAAGGCCCCGTCGTCCCGCCGGGCGAGCCAGACCTCGCCCATCCCGCCCGTGCCCAGCAGCTCCACCAGGACGTAGGGACCGACCCGGTCGCCGGGGACATGCGCCGTCGCCGAGGCCAGCACCGGCGAGGCCATGGTCTCGGTCTCGACCACCCGCGCCTCGATCAGCCTCCGCACCGCCGGGGCGAGCGCGGGCTGGTTCCGCGAGAGGGTGTCCAGCCACGCGACGCGCGCCGCGGGCTTCAGGGCGAGACCCTCGTCGACCAGCTCGGCGATCCGGCTCCAGTCCTGAGACACCTGACTCACGCCCGGGCAGACACCCGCGGCGCCTCCGGTTGCAGTCTAGTGCCTCGATCAGCACACCCCAATCGAGGCACTAGGCACTCATCGGCCGGCGAGTGCCTGCAATGCGTCTCCGTCGATGCGACAGGTCAGCCACTCGCGAACCACCTGCCCGCCCAGCGACTCGTAGAACTCGATGCTGGGGGTGTTCCAGTCCAGGACCTGCCAGACGAAGCGGCCGCAGCCCAGGTCCAGGGCGGTCCCGGCGAGATGTCGCATCATCTCCTTGCCGATGCCGCGCCCACGCGCCTCCGGACGGACGAAGAGGTCTTCGAGGTAGAGCGTGGGTTGGCCGCGCCAGGTCGAGTAGGCGAGGAACCAGAAAGCGAAGCCCACCGGCTCGCCGCTCCACTCGGCGATCGTCACCTGGAAGAGCGGGCGCTCGCCGAAGCCGTCCCGCAGCAGCGCCTCCTCGGTGGCGACCACCGCGTCCGGGTCTCGCTCGTAGGTGGCCAGCTCCCGGATCAGCGCGAGGATGAGCGGGACGTCGGCGCGCGTCGCGGGGCGCAGGTGGAGCACGCGGCCATCATGCCTCGTGCTCCACCCCCTGCGCTGGCACAGTCCGGCCGCCGGGCACGGACCGTTCCGTACCGGTCCTCAGTCCCCCGCACCAGGGGGACGCCTGAGGAGCGGCGCAGCGGCGCCGCCCGTCCAGGCTCAGCAGCGGGTCACGTGGGCGGCGATCGCCAGCCACCGCCCTGCCCGGCGGGCCCACACGTCGGTGTAGCGGCCGTGCCCGGGACGGTCCCCCTCACGGAAGGTGGTCCGGGCATGGACCAGGGCCACGTCTCCGAGCAGACGGACGAGGACGTCGTGACCCTCGAGCCCGGTCAGCAGCGAGGGGGCCGAGGCACGGCTGAGAAACGCCGCTCGGTCGAGCAGTGTCCCATCCGGGCGCGAGCAGAAGAAGTCCGGCGCCAGATTCTCCTCGAACCACGCCCGGTCGGACCGCTCCGAGGCCCGGAGGTACTCGTCGTTGAGCCGGAGGAGGACCTCACCGTCCGCCGACGGCTCAGGGGAGACGGTCATTCGTCCGCTCCCTGCTCGTCCCCGTGCATCCCGTGATGGAAGAAGGGACCGGCGGGGATCGCCCGGAACGCGGTGGTCGCGCCGGTGCTGGCGTCGAGGAACTGCCCGCCGATCCGTCCGAGGTCGTCGATGTCCCCGGCATTGGTGATCGTCCCGTTCAGCCCGGTCAGGACGTGCGAGCTGAGGTCGATGCCCTTGCCCCCCTGCCAGAGCACGCCCCGGCAGCTCCCTCCGGCGCAGGAGACGCCCACCACCTGTCGCCAGACGTTGATGCCCAGGGCCTGGCCGTTGTCGTCTCCGTCCAGCAGCGGCAAGGGCGAGATCCCGTCGCGCCGTGTCCAGAGGAAGGGCCGGGGCACGAAGTCGGCGACCGGTGTCCCGGGAGCGTTGGCGAAGCCCACCACGTCTCCCCAGGCATTGAGGGCCATCGGCGTGTTCCACCCCTCGCCGCCCAGGGTCCCGAGGTCGGTGATCGAGCCACCCTCCCACATCACGGCGCGCCGGGCGCTGACGCCGCCCACCGCGATGCCACAGGCCCCGGAGATGCCGATCGCCTGGCCGCGATCATTGATGCCGGTGGCGGCGCTGGTCGAGTCGCCGGGCAGCGGCGGCAGCTGCCGCATGTCGTCCTTGCCGGGACCCCAGAGCGCGGCGATGAACTGGCGCTTCTGCCGCCCGGTGCAGCTCGGGTCGAGCACCGGGGTCTCGGCCCAGCCGACGATCTGGCGGAAGTCGTTGGCCGAGGTGGCGAAGCCGTTCTCGCCGCCGAAGGTGGGAAGGGCCCGGATGTTCCCGTGCTCCCAGACCACGCCCCGACAGACCTTCCCGGTGCGAGAGGGGAAGAAGAAGCGGCAGCTCCAGGTCTCATCGAGCGGCTGGTCCTGATCGGTCTCCGCGATCCCAGCCACCAGTCCGATCACGTTCTTCGACGGCCACAGCACCGCGCTGTTCGGTCCACCGAGGGTCCCGAGATCCGTCGGGGTGCGCCCGCGCCAGATCGTCGCGTGGACGGTCGCGTTCCCCGCCTGAGCCGAGAGTCCGCTCACCCATCCGAGGTCGTTGATGCTGTTCCCCTGGCTGAGCGTGCCACCCAGCGAACCGAGGGGAATGACCACGTACCTCGGTCCGTCGCGTTGCCCGAGCTCGGCGTCGCTCGTCGCGGTTGGCGCCGCGTCCTGACTGCAGGCCAGCGCGCCGAGCAGCACCACCACCGTGCACAGCCACCTCGTCGTCCGTCGCATGCGTCCTCCTCCGGGGCATTGCCCTCTCGCTTCGTGGAGGTCCGGGAGCGTGGAGCGGCGGCGGCGACACGCGCTGTCAGCTTCTTGAAGGGCCACTGTCACGGAATTCAGGTGCGCGCGACGGCACGGGGCCGAGCGGCGTACGCTCGCCGCGACGATGACCACGGTACGCGCCCTCACCGAGGAGCCAGTCCTCCAGCGTCGCACCCCTCTTCTGCAGACCGGGCTGGCCCTGGTGGAAGACGTGCACGCGAACGCGCGCGCCGGGGGCGTGGGCTCGGAGGGATTCTCGCCGGAGGCCCAGCTGGTGCTGCCCTACCGTGGACTCTTCGTCTGGGAGGTGGGACGCGACGCAGTGGTCGGCGATCCGAACCAGGCGCTGTTCGTTGCTCCGGGCGAGGAGTTCCGGATGATGCAGCCGGTGCCGGGTGGGTACGCCGAGGTCATCGTCACCCCGGACGAATCGCTCCTCGAGGAGCTCCTCGGTGGGCCGGGCCGGAGCCCCCGGCTGCATCCGCTCTTCCGCCGCCGTGCCAGGCGGATCGACCCGACCCTCCAGCTGGCCCGGGCCCGCTTCCTCGGGCTGACCCGGGGCGGCGCCGAGCCGCTCGAGGCGGAGGAGCTGCTCCTGTCGCTGCTCCGCGCCGCCCTCGGCGAGGAACGGCCCCCGGTGCTGCCGGCGCGGTGCACCCAGCGCCTCCTGGAGCGCGCGAAGACGTACCTCGCCGCCGAGCTCGGTGGGTCGATCGGGCTTGCGGAGATCGCGCGCGCGGTTGGCGCGTCTCCGGGCTATCTGACCCAGCTCTTCCGCGCGGTGGAGGGCATCCCGCTCCACGCGTACCTCACCCAGCTCCGGCTGGCGCAGGCCCTGGTCGAGCTGCCGCACGCCGAGGACCTGACGGCGCTCGCGCTGGAGCTCGGCTTCTCCAGCCACAGCCACTTCTCCGCCCGCTTCCGCCGGGCGTTCGGGCTCACCCCGTCGGAATTTCGCCGGAGCTGCCGCCGGACGGTGCCGGCACTGCCGGTCTGACGGCGGCCCTCTCGCCCAGCCGCCTCACCCCGCTCCGCCGGTCTCCACCGCTGCGGGCGGGGCGTCACGGACGGCGGCGAGGCGGCCGCGCAGCCTCTCGATCTCGGCGCGGACCCGCGCCTTCAGCGACTCGACGTCGGCGAGCCCGAGACCGGCGGTGGAGATGGGCGTCCCCACCATCACCCGCCCCTCGGCGCGTCCGAACTTCCAGCTGTGCTTCGGCAGCGCCGTGCCCGTCCCGGCCACTGCCAGCGGCAGGACCTCCGCACCCGTCTCGATGGCGAGGCGGAACGCGCCGTCCTTGAATGGGAGGAGCTGGCCGTCCTTGCTCCGCGTGCCCTCGGGGAAGAGCATCACCGGCATTCCGCGGGCGAGCCACCGGGCGCAGGCGGCCATCGCCTCCTTCGCCGAGTCGCTATCGCCGCGCCGGACGGGGACGTCTCCGGCCATCCACATCATCCAGCCGGCGACCGGGATGCGGAACAGCGAGGCCTTGCCCAGCCACTTCATCTCCCAGGGCAGGAAGGAGACGAGGAACGGGTCGGCGTTGGACTCGTGGTTGCCCACCACCACCGTCCTCCGCGGCGGCGTGGACGGGACCGGGCCCACCACGCCGAAGCGCCAGAAGGGGTTCAGCCGCGCCGCCACCACGCCCACCAGCCGGAAGGCCCGCCCGGCAACGGCCCGCCGACGGTCGAAGGGAAGACAGACGACGAAGAGCACCGTCTGCACCACGAACCCCAGGAGCACCACGAGGGCGATCTCCACCCAGGCCCAGATGGACAGGAGCGCAGTCATGCGAGCGTGCAGGGCCGGTGCATAGCGCACTGCGCAGCAGCCTGCTCGGTTCGCGACAGGGAGCCCGGAGCGTTCTACTGTCGCGCGCGGAAACGCCGCATGGCACCGCCGCCGGACAAGAGCCGCGCCGCCGAGCCCGCCCTGTGGGCCTTCGCCCTGTCGCTGGTGCTGCTCGTCGGCCCGGTCCGTTCCCTCTGGGCCGCGCCGGAGCGGGGCTGGCTCGCGCCGTTCCTCGTCTGGCTCTTCGTCATCTGTCTCGGAGCCTGGGCAGTCCACCGTCCGAGCACGCCGCCATGACCTCGACGATCGGCGTGCTGTTCGGAGTCGCGGTGGCCTACCTCCTGCTCCTCTTCGGAGTGGCCTACGCCACCGAGCGCGGTCTCGTCCCCGCGCGGCTGGTCCGCCATCCGCTGACCTACGCGCTGTCGCTCGGCGTGTACGCGACGTCCTGGACGTACTCCGGCAGCGTGGGCTTCGCGCGGACGCAGGGCTACGCGTTCCTCACCATCTATCTGGGGGTGACCCTGGCCTGCCTCCTCGTGCCGGTGCTGTGGGAACCGGTGCTGCGGTTGTGCCGGGAGCACCAGCTCACCTCGCTGGCCGACCTCTTCGCCTTCCGCTTTCAGAGCCAGGGCGCCGGCGTGCTGGTGACGGTGTTCATGCTCGCCGGCAACCTCCCCTACCTCGCGCTGCAGATCCACGCCGTGTCGGCGGGGTTCAAGGTCCTGGCCCAGGCGTCACCGCCGAGCGGGATCGCCCTCATGTTCTGCGGGCTGGTGACCCTCTTCGCGCTGCTGTTCGGCGCGCGCCACGTCACTCCCCGCGAGCGCCACGCCGGCCTGGGGGTGGCCATCGCCTTCGAGTCGCTGGTGAAGCTGGTGGCGCTGCTCACGGTGGGACTGGTGGCGGTGACCAGCGTCTTCGGCGGGCTCTCCGGACTGTCGCGGTGGCTGGCCGAGCACCCCGAGGCGCTCGAGCGTGCCTACGCGCCGGTGCAGGGCGGGCCCTGGTTCACGCTCCTGCTGCTCTCCTTCGCCGCGGCCTTCCTCCTCCCCCGGCAGTTCCACATGGCGTTCACCGAGTCGCTGGATGGCCGGGCGCTCCGGGTCGCGGCGTGGGCCTTCCCGCTGTTCTTGCTGCTGCTCAACCTCCCGGTGCTGCCGCTGCTCTGGAGCGGGACGGTGCGCTTCCCGGTCGGGAACCCGGACAACCACGTGCTGGAGCTGGCGCGGAGCAGCGGCCATCCGCTGGTGGGAGCGCTGGCCTTCATCGGGGCCATCTCGGCGGCGAGCAGCATGCTCATCGTCGACACGCTCGCGCTCGCGGCGATGTGCCTGAATCACCTCGTCCTTCCCCGCACCGACCTGGCGCGGTCGGGAGACCTCTACGCCGGGCTGCTCTGGGCGCGGCGGGCGCTCATCGTGACGGTGCTGGCGCTGGGCTATGCGTTCAGCAGGCTGCTGGCGACCCGGCAGGGACTGGTGGAGATCGGCCTCATCTCCTTCGTCGCGGTGGTCCAGGTGCTCCCCGGGGTCCTCGCGCTGCTCTTCTGGCGCGGGGCGACCCGGGCCGGATTCCTCGCCGGGCTCGGCGCCGGCATCGGCGTCTGGGCGCTGAGCCTCTTCCTGCCGCTGCTCGCCCACGGCCACCTCCTGCCGGCGGCGTTCGACCTGGCCTGGGTGTTCGGCATCCGCCCGGGGATGGAACCGTGGAGCGCGTCCACCTTCTGGTCGCTCTCGCTCAACGCGCTGCTCTTCGGAGGCGTGTCGCTGCTCACCCGCGCCACCGCGCGCGAGGAGGAGGCCGCGGTGGCCTGCACGAAGGGCGCGACGCCCGGCCCGTGGATGCTCGAGCCGTCGAGCGCCGGGGAGTTCCAGGCCCGCCTCGCCCCGCTCCTCGGCGAGGACGCGGCGTCGGTCGAGCTCACCCAGGCGCTGGCGGACCTGGACATGGTGCCGGGCGAGCGGCGGCCGGCGCAGCTGGGGCGGCTGCGGGACCGTCTGCAGCGCAACCTCTCGGGGCTCATGGGCCCGCTGGTGGCGCGCTGGGTGGTGGACCGGAGCATCCGCGTCCATCACGGCAAGCGCGCCCCGCTGAGCGACCGCATCCACGCCCTGGAGGAGCAGCTCCGGGTCAGCCGCGCACAGCTGCAGGGCGCGCCGGCCGAGCTCGAGGCCTACCGCCGCTACCTCCGGAGAGTGCTCCTGGACCTGCCGCTGGGCGTCTGCGCGCTGGGGCCGGACCGCGACGTGGTCATCTGGAACCGCGCGCTCGAGCACCAGAGCGGGCTCGGCGCGCAGGAGGCGGTGGGAGCGCGGCTGGACGCGCTGCCGGGCGCGCTCCCGGCCTCGGTGCTCGCCTTCGTCTCCGGCGCGGCGTCGCAGGAGGAGGTGCACCTCCAGATGGGGGCCACCGAGCGCGCCTTCTCGCTCAGCCGCAGCCAGGTCCGCGAGCCCGGGAGCACGGCCGGCGAGACCGCGGGCGTGGTGGTGCTGGTGGAGGACCTGACCGAGCGGAAGCTCCTGGCCGCCCAGGTGGCGCACCAGGACCGGTTGGCTTCGGTGGGACGGCTGGCGGCGGGCGTGGCGCACGAGATCGGCAATCCGCTCACCGGCATCGCCTGCCTGGCGCAGAACCTCGCGCGCGAGCTGGAGGAGGCCGACCTGCGCGATCGGGTGGGGCTCATCCTGAGGGAGACCCAGCGGATCGACGCCATCGTGCGCGTGCTGCTCGGCTACAGCCACGCCGGCGCCCCCGACGGCATGCACCGCGACCCGGTGGACCTGCACGCGTGCGTGGGCGAGGCCATCACGCTGGTGCGGCTGTCCCGCGAGGCGAAGGGCGTCCCCTGCGAGAACCGGGTGCCCGACGGCGTGCACGTCTCGGGAGACCGGCAGCGGCTCATCCAGGTCTTCGTCAATCTCGTGTCGAACGCGTGTGACGCGAGTGCCCCCGGGACGCCCGTGACGGTCGGAGCGATCGCAACGACACACGGCGTCAAGGTCTCCGTCCAGGACCGTGGCACTGGAATGGACGAGTCGACCCGCGAACGAATGTTCGAACCTTTTTACACGACGAAACCTCCGGGGCAGGGTACGGGTCTCGGGCTCCCGCTGGCCGCGGCGATCGTCCGCGAACACGGGGGCACGCTGCGGGTCGACACCAGGCCCGGGGCAGGGACGACGGTGGAGTTGGAGCTGCCGGGGGCCGATGCCCCGGTGGGTCCGGGGACGAGGGTGGCCGAGGCCCTCGGGGGAGCACGCGCATGAGCCGCATCCTGGTGGTCGAGGACGAGGACATCATCCGCTCCGAGCTGGCCCGGCTTCTGGCGAGGACGGGGCACGACGTGGTCGAGGCGGGGTCGGTTCCCGAGGCGATGACGGCGGGAGCCGCGGACGGGTTCGACCTGGTGATCGCCGACCTCCGGCTCCCGGGAGAGCTGGGGACGACGCTCATCGACTCCTGCCGGCCGACCCCGGTGCTGGTGATGACCAGCTACGCGACGGTGCGCGCGGCGGTGGAGGCGATGCAGAAGGGTGCGGCGGACTTCGTGGCCAAGCCCTTCGACCACGACGAGTTCCTGCTGGTCGTCGACCGCGTGCTCCGCCAGTCACGGCTGCAGCGTCAGAACGCGGCGCTGAAGCAGGACCTCGAGCGCAGCTACGCGGTGCACGGGATGGTGGGCAGCTGCCCGTCGATGCGCGAGGTGTTCGAGCGCGTCCGGAAGGTGGCCGCCACCGACGCGACGGTGCTCATCCTCGGCGAGTCGGGCACCGGCAAGGAGCTCGTCGCGCGTGCGGTGCACGACCAGAGCAGCCGCCACGACGCGCCGATCATCGCGGTCAACTGCGCCAGCATCCCCGAGACGCTCATCGAGTCCGAGCTGTTCGGGCACGAGAAGGGTGCCTTCACCGGAGCGCACAAGGCCCACCCGGGGCTGGTGGAGGCCGCGGACGGAGGCACGCTGTTCCTCGACGAGATCGGCGAGCTCCCCCTCCCTGCCCAGGCCCGGCTCCTCCGCGTGCTGCAGGAGGGCGAGGTGCGGCGGGTGGGCGCCACCGGGAGCCGCCGGGTGAACGTGCGGCTCATGGCCGCCACCCACCGCGACCTGCGACAGATGTCGTACGACGGCCAGTTCCGGAACGACCTCTACTTCCGGCTCCGGGTGGTGGAGATCAGCCTGCCGCCGCTCCGGGCGCGCGGCTCGGACGTGCTCGAGCTGGCCGACTTCCTCCTGACGAAGCTGTGCCGGCGCCTCAACAAGCCGCAGCTGGAGCTCACCTCGGAGGCGCGGCAGGCCATCTTCAGCCATCCCTGGCCGGGGAACGTGCGGGAGCTGGAGAACGCGATCGAGCGCGCGGTCATCCTGAGCGACGGCGGCCAGCTGACCCCCGACCTGCTGGCCATCGACGGGCCGCGCCCTCCCGGGCACGGAGTGGATGGCGAGGAGGCCGGCGGCTCGGGCGCCCTCACCGACTACTTCCGGCGCTTCGTGCTCGAGCACCAGGGCCATCTGTCGGAGACCGAGATCGCGAGGCGGCTGGGCATCAGCCGGAAGGCGCTCTGGGAGAAGCGGGCCCGGCTCGGGATCCCGAGGAGCAAGCTTCAGGCGTGATCGACACGGGCCGCGTCGTGGACCGGACCGCTGCCTAGAAGCTGTTGTCGTTGAACTGGCCGGCGATGATGAGCCGCGCCCGGCGAAGCAGGAAGTCGTTGGACGGGTCGTGCCCCGAACCCGCCGCGTCCTGCTCGATGCGGTACTGCGCCTGGACCAGGCCCCCGACGTCGATGGAGCCCTTCTCGCTGAAGGAGATCTTCGCGGCGCTCGCGGTGCTCGCGACCAGCAAGGACATCGCCCAGAGCAACGGCCTGCAGCGCTTCCAGGTCATGCGGGGGACCCCCACGAGAGCTGCCGAGGAACGGACGCCCCGGGAGCCCCCGGGACAGATCGACCTGGACGGCAGGAGCAATCGGCGGACCGCGGAGATCCCCGAATTTCCTCCAGGGTTTGCATCAGTACGACACGCAATCGCGTTACGTTTTGTAAACTGGCATGGAGCTTTGTGTTTCTATTCGTAATGTGTCAAGTGTACTTGACGCTGAGTTGGGCGTCGTTCCTGGCCCGTCGTCGCGAGACGGGGGTGGCGTTTCCGGAGGGAGCTCGATCCCGCTCCGGCGGCCATCGCCGACCGGGGGTCGTGCCGTCGTTACCTTTGGTAACCGGCCGTTCCGGAACGACACGCGCCGCGGCAGCGAAGTCCTCAACGCAAGGTGAGGCACGGGCTGGCGCATGGCTTGCCTGCCGCGGTCGCTCTTGACCGTGAGCAGCAGCCTCGTCGAATGCAGTCTGGAGGAGCGGCTCCAGGGGTGCCGGCGGCTGGCCGTCGAGAGCCTCGAGAGCCCGCGACGCTTCTGGCTCCGTGAGGCCGGGCTCCTGGACTGGGTGCGCCCGCCGGACGAGGCCTTCGTGGGCGAGGTGAAGCTCGGCGACGTCAGCTGGTTCGCCGGGGGGCTCATGAACGCGGCGTGGAACGCGGTAGACCGCCACGCGGTGAGCTCGCCCGAGCGGACCGCGCTGGTGTGGGCGCGTGCCGAGGGGGATCTGGTCTCCTGGTCATTCCGGGAGCTCCGGCAGGCCTCGGCGCGGATGGCGCAGGTACTCCTCTCCCAGGGCGTCCGGTGGGGCGACCGGGTGGTGGGTCACCTCCCCGAGACCCCCACCCTGGCGATGCTGCACCTGGGCTGTGCGCGCATCGGGGCGGTGCCAGTGGTGGTGCCGGCGCGCTCGGGCGGGGCGCTGGGGCGGGTGCTGCGCGCGACGCGCGCCCGGGTGCTGGTGACCGCGGACGAGGCGCCGACGCCGGAGGGGAGGCTGCCGCTCTGGGACCGGGTCGAGGACCTCCTCGGCGGCCTGGGCCGGGTGGAGTCGGTGCTGGTGGAGCGGCGGACCGGGGCGGCGGTGAGCCTGGTCTACGGGAGGGATCAGGAGCTCGGCTCGGCGCTGCTCCGCGCTCGACCGACGTGCGCGGTGCGGCCGTGCGACGGGGACGACCCGCTGCTGCTCGTCCCCGGGCTGGAGGATGGGCCACCGGTGGTGCACGGCCTCGCGGGATTTCTCCTCTGCTCGGCGCTCGGCCTGCGGGAGGCGGCGGGGGTGGGGCCGGGCGCGCAGGTGCTGTGCACCGAGGGCTTCTCCGGACCGCGGGTCGACGTGCTCTGGGGCAGCTGGGTGCTGGGGGCATGCCTGGTGTTCGATGAGCGTGGGGATGGCGCGCAGCGGCCGCGGGCGCTCGGCGTCACCCACCTCTTCGGACCGCGGGCCGCGCTGGCGGCCGCCGGACCGGGCGTGCTCGGCGTCTCGCTGGACGGCTCGGACGCGGCGGTGGCCCCGGTCTGGAGCCCGGAGGGCGGAGGGATGCTCACCGCGCGCTTCGGGGACCTCGGGGGCACGGCGCTCTTCGGGGTGGATCCGGTGCTGGTGGACATGCTCGGGCGGCGCGCGAGCGGGCCCGGTGCGGAGGGAGAGCTCTGCGTGAAGCGCTCCTGGCCGGCGCAGCCGAGGAGCGCCGAGCAGGACCACCAGGGCTTCCTCGCCCAGCGGCTGGAGCGCTTCCCCGGCCTGTACCGGACCGGCCTCCGCTGCCGCGAGCTGGCCGACGGGAGCCTGGCGACGACGGGGCTCGCGACGCTCACCGCGCCGGCCCGAAGCAACGTTTACCCGCTCGAAGGTCCCATCGGTCGGGCGTGATGCTCGCGGGCGCCGTGGACCGGTGTCCCTGCGCTGATGCCACCGGATGGTCGGTCGCGTTACCGAAGGTAACGGCGACTGTTACCGTTCTGCGCGGCTGTTGCAACGCGTCAACCGCGAACCAAGTGACACCGCTGATGTGTGCAGCTTGGCTTGAATGTTGCGGTCTGTGCTTCTTGCCCACCCGTCTTTGCTGAAGGAGGCAGACCGATGGCCGTCGCCGCGTCGTCCCTGCCCATGATCGACAAGAGCGAAGAGCGTCGCGTCATCTTCGCGTCGAGCCTGGGAACCGTGTTCGAGTGGTACGACTTCTACATCTACGCCGTGCTGGCTCCGTTCTTCGCCAGCGTCTTCTTTCCTCCAGGCAACCAGACCACTGCCCTCCTCAACGCCTTCGTCAACTACGCCGCCGGCTTCCTCGTCCGACCTTTCGGAGCCCTGGTCTTCGGACGAATCGGAGACCTGGTCGGCCGGAAGTACACGTTCCTCGTGACCATCACGGTGATGGGCCTCTCGACGTTCCTGGTCGGCCTGTTGCCGACCTACGGCCAGATCGGGATGCTCGCGCCGCTGCTTCTGCTGCTGCTCCGGCTGGCGCAAGGCCTCGCGCTGGGCGGTGAGTACGGAGGCGCAGCCACCTACGTCGCCGAGCATGCTCCGGAGAACAAGCGCGGCGCTCACACCGCGTGGATCCAGACCACCGCCACGGTGGGCCTCTTCCTGGCGCTGGTGGTGATCTTCCTCTGCCGGACGTCGATGACCGCCGACGAGTTCAAGGGATCCCCCGGAGCCTTCTGGGGCGGCTGGCGGATCCCGTTCCTTCTCTCCAGCATTCTTCTGGTGATGTCGATCTACATCCGCCTCAAGCTGAACGAGTCGCCGCTCTTCAAGGCGATGAAGGAACAGGGCAAGGGGAGCAAAGCGCCGCTGGCGGAGAGCTTCGGACAGTGGAGCAACCTCAAGATCGTGATCCTCGCCCTCCTCGGGGCGACCGCGGGTCAAGGCGTGGTCTGGTACACGGGCCAGTTCTACGCGCTGTTCTTCCTCGGCTCGACGCTCAAGGTCCCCTACGAGACCGTCTACGGGCTCATCGCCTTCTCGCTGGTGCTCGGCACTCCGTTCTTCATCGTCTTCGGGCGCCTCTCGGACCGGATCGGCCGCAAGTGGATCATGATGCTGGGCTGCCTGCTCGGGGTACTCACCTACTTCCCGCTGTACCGGGCGATGACTCACTACGCCAATCCGGCGCTGGAGCATTTCCAGGCCTCGACCAAGGTCACCCTGACCGCCACCGACTGCCAGGTTCACATCTTTGCGCTCCCGACCACGCGCTACAGCGACTGCGACAAGGTTCGAAACCTCCTGACGTCGCGGAGCCTCAACTACGAGCAGGTGGATGGACCGGCGGGCTCGGCGCCGGTGGTCAAGGTGAACGACACGGAGATCACCGGGGTCAACGAGCCGAAGCTGAAGGAGGCTCTGGCCGCTGCCGGCTACCCGGCCAAGTTCGACTTCACGGGGTTCAGCTGGAACGGGTCGAACGCAGGGAACTGGTGGGCGGTCCTGATCATCCTGTTCATCCAGGTCATTTACGTGACCATGGTGTACGGGCCGATCGCCGCGTACCTGGTCGAGCTGTTCCCGACGCGGATCCGGTACACGTCGATGTCGCTGCCGTACCACATCGGGAACGGCTGGTTCGGCGGCATGCTCCCGTTGACGGCGACGGCACTGGTCGCGGCGAACGGAAACATCTACTACGGGCTCTGGTACCCGGTGATCGTGGCGTCGATGACCTTCATCATCGGCTCGATCTTCGTCCGGGAGACCAAGGACCATAAGATCGGCGTTCTCTAGGCGCGCTCCGGGAAGGACTTCCCGACCGCTGGCCGGTCCGCACCCTCCCCCCCGGGGGCCGCGGACCGGCCATTTTTCTTCGGGAAGACGCGCCGGGGTCAGCGCGGACGCGCGTGGGCGGGATGTCGAGAGCCCCGGTTCCGCTGCCTCAAGGGAAGGCGAGACCGACGCGGGACGGGCGTGTCCGGCGGTCCCGAGCGGCCTGCGAGAATTTCCAGCCCTCGCTCCGGCGACGCGCCGGCCGGACTCCGTTGGAACGCTCGTTCGCCCGCCCGCCGGAGCGTGAGCACTCAAACCGTTCCATCCGGTTTCCCATCCGAGCTTCGAGGGCCATCTTGGAACGCTCGCCGCTTCGACGGGCCAGCGCTCGGCCAAGCATTCCAAAAGGGCTCTGGGACGGCCGATGGGAAACCAAATGGAACGGGCGAGGGGGGTCTGCGGGCATCGCGCCGGGCAGACCGCGACAGATGGTTCTCGAAGCGCGCACGGGAAACCGAAGGGAACACTTCGTATGGTCACGGCGCCCGCGGGCGAGCGGACGAGCGTTCCAAAATGGTTCCCGAGTCCCGCCGCTCCACTTTCCCGGATCAGGCCGCGTGCGTCTCGGGTCACCTGAGCAGCAACGGCTCCGCAGAGCGCACGAGATCGCGGAGCCCGTGCACCCGCCGAGGAAACCCCGTGCGGCCCGGAACCCGACCCCTCGCCTCCGACGGTCGACTGCCGGGCCGGCACAGCGCGGCTCTCCGGAGCGCCGCGAGGTCGCGGAGGCCGTCGCGAACCCGCCGCTCGGAAGCGGTCCAGGAGTCGCCGCGTCCCCTCGAGGCAGCCCGACCTCTCGCCCCTTCCCCGACTCACGGTGAGTCGAGGGCCTCGACCCGCTTTCTTACGGCTGGAACTGGTTCTCGCAGTGTCCCGGCTGCGCCGGCGACCCCGAGATCGCGCCGCCGCGGGGCACGCACTGACTCGCCGGGAGCTCCTGACCCTTCTCCACGTGCTGCACCAGCAGATCGAACGCCCGCTGCGCATGAGGCTCGATGAACTCGAGCTGCGGGAAGGTCAGCTTGTACGTCTCGATGTGGTTCCCGTTCTGGATCTCGTACAGCCGGTAATCGGGGCGCCGGTCGTGCCGGCGGCGCCACCAGCCGTGACCGTCGTCATCGTCGCGGTCCTCGAGCGCTGCCTCCACCTTCCGGGCATACGCCCGCGCATGCCGGTCGATGGGCAGGAGCCCGTCCATCGTGCCGGCCACCGTCAGCAGCGGTCGCTGGATGTTCCCGCTCGTCGCGAAGCTCGCCACCTGCGCGCCGACGTCCGAGGCCGAGAGGCGGGCGTAGTAGTTGTACGTCCCGGTCCCCTGCCCGTAGGTGTCGTAGGTCGGGTCCAGTCGCTTCTGCCACTGGCACTGGGTGACCTCCCAGAAGGACGCCCAGTAGTTGGTCCACAGCGTCGTCGTCGCGGCGATGAGGTCCGGCGGATACCCGGCGGCCCGGATGTTCTTCGCCGCCGTGCTGTTGGCGTCGAAGCCGGACGCCGCGTAGTCCGGATAGTTGAGGATGCCCGGAGGCAGATCCGTCAGCAGGTTCGGGCCGCGCGGATCGACCTCCGTCCCCTCCCAGTCGACGCCGCCATCGAAGAGGTCCGGGAACAGCTCCACCGCCCGCCGCACCTGGTATCCGCCGTTGGAGGTCCCCACCGCGTAGGTGAACCTGGGCGAGCGGCCGTAGCGCGCCTCGACGCCGCGACGTGCCAGCCGCGCGGCCTCTCCCATGAAGATCTGCCAGCGCACGAAGGGCTGACCGGGGTCGTTGTCGTAGAAGTTGACCCAGATCTTCGACGCCGGATTCAGCCGGCAGGCGAGGTCGTTGGGCGGCGTGTCGCTCGCCAGGCTCGCGATGCGGAGGTTCAGGACCCCCTTGTTCTGCGAGGCGTAGGCGTAGCCCTTCTGGACCACGTAGTCGCTCCAGGCGAAGTCGCCGTTGAACTCGCTCCGGGTGCCCGAGGCACCGGCCACCACCAGCCGTCCGTTCCAGTCGTCGGGGAGGCGGAGGAGGAACCGCGCCTGGCCCTGCGGGTCACCGGCGATCCGGCCGTTGATCTGGAGGCCCGGGACCGCCTTGGTGATCGGCGTCCGGTTGGGCGCGTCCGGGGAGATGACGCCCCGGTCGGTGGTGGGGGTGAACGCACCGCCGGGAAGCCCCGGGAGCGAGTTGTCCGCCGGGGTGGTCGCCAGGTTGGCGGTGGTGAGGTCCGTGCTCTCGACGCAGGTCACGTCGACGAGGCGGTCTCCCAGCCGGCGGAGCACCTCGTCGCACCGGCTCTTGTGGGCAGAGGCAGCGAATGGGACGAGCATGGCGACGAGAACGGTGCAGCGAGCGCGGCGTCGTTGCATGGGGAGTCTCCCTCCGACAGGTGGCGCGGGGAGAGGTCTCGTGCGGCGAGCGCCCCCCTCGCGGGCGGCGGAGTGTCCCCGACGGGCCTGGGGCAGAAAAGCGTCGAATGCGTGATGACCGGCCGAGGACGTCGGATCCGTCCCCTGGACCACGCCCGCCAGGGCGCTCGCCTGCAACACCGTCGTGAAATGCACGACGGGCGGCGAGGCCCTCGTCGGCCCGCGCCGCCCGTCCGGAGCTGCAGCCCCGCGCAGCTACTCTAGAAGCTCGCCTGGAACTGCAGCGTGCCGACCCAGTGGTTCCCCGGGATCGCCGTGCCGTCCACGGTCTCGCCGGCCTTCTCCTTGTTCTGGAAGGCGATCTCCGCGGAGATCTTGTAGGTGTGCTGGAGGAGGTAGAGGCTGAGGCCGCCACGGTAGGTCGTGAGGTCGCCGGCGGTGTTGCCCCGGCCCACGTACGCCGCATCGGAGTTGAACCACTCGACCTGCGCGTAAGGCCCGAAGATGCCGAAGCGGATGCTGACCATGCCCTGGATCGCCAGACCCGACGTCGGGGCACCGTCGCCGGCCCAGATCTTGTTGGCGGCGACCTCGAGGCTCAGCTCGGTGTTCTCGTTGAAGGGGATGTCCGCGAAGACGTCGGCGAAGCCGTTGGTGTAGCTGCCCAGGCCCAGCGCCGTCGAGGTGCCCGGGCCCGTCGGCGCGGTGTTGCGGACCACGTTCGCCTGGTAGTCGGCACCCACGCCGATGCTGACGATCGCGCTCTTGGCGAAGCAGACCTGGCAGAACGCGTACCCGTCCTCCTTGCCGGCGATGTTGAAGCGAAGCTGACCGGCGAAGCGGGGAGCGTCACCGGGGTTGATGCCGTTGCTGGCGGCGACCGGGGGGGGCCCCACGACGGCGGGGATGGTGGCCCGGGTCTGGGCGCCGTTGTACACGCCCATCCGGTAGTAGAGCCGGTCGTCCAGGAGGAGGCCGCGGATCCCGACGCCGACGTCACGGGTGGCGCGCTGGCTGTTGGGCGAGAAGTACGAGGTGAAGTTGTTGACGGTCGCGTACCTGCTTCCCGAGGTGAGCCCGTTGTGCGTCAGGGACGGGAGCAGCATCAGGCCCGCGTCGAGCATGAACTCCTTGCCCACCTTGTAGGTCGCCACCGCGTCGAGGAGGTAGATGCCGTTGTAGACGCCGGTGGCCACGGGGACGGCTCCGCCGGGGGCGCTCGCCGCGGCCGGAAGGCCAGCGGTCGTTCCGGGGCCGGTCGCCGCGTAGGACACGTCGGTGTCGACCAGGAAGCCGATGTTGTCGTTGTACTGGCCGGCGATGATGAGCCGCGCCCGGCGAAGCAGGAAGTCGTTGGACGGGTCGTGCCCGGAGCCCGCCGCGTCCTGCTCGATCCGGTACTGCGCCTGAACCAGGCCGCCGACGTCGATGAAGCCCTTCTCGCTGAAGGAGATCTTCGCAGCGTTTGCCGTGCCCGCCGCCATCAGGCAGAGCACTCCGAGACACGACTTCCAGGTTTGTGACCTCATTCGTCCCCTCTCCAGGTGAATGCTGCCAAAGGGCACACCGATGGTGTGTGGCCAGACGGCGCGACAACTTTTTTGGCACCGCTGTAGGCAATCCACGTTCCAGGAGGACTTCCCTGCGCTCCTCAAGCACTTGCGAGCGAGGGCACGCTCCGTGGCGTGTGGATGGGTAACGGAGCGTTACCAACGGTAACGGCAGCCGCCGTTCACTCAGCCTGGAACGTCCGGGAATTCCACGGGATTCGACACGGTGGAGGCGCCCCGGCGTCACCGAACCGTCACCGCCGGAACGGCGACGGCGGCACATGGGTCGCCTCCCCGAGCGGAGAGCCACGTGCCGCCGTCAGTTGAGAGCGGAGGGAATCGAACCCACAACCTATGGATTAAGAGTCCATTGCTCTGCCAATTGAGCTACGCTCCCGCTCGCCTGGCTGCGCGAGGGTCCGCGCGTATAACCGCCCGTGCCGCCACGAGTCAACGCCTGCCTCCCGGGGCCCGCTGGCTGCGCCCATTGGCCTCCCGGCCCTCCCCGGACCTAGACTTTCTCCTGAGCTCGAGCCGAGGGGAGTTGTTCGGAGGAGTCCCGTGGTGGCCAAGCTGCTGGCCGTCGCCGTCGTCCTGGTCCTCGCGTCGGGGTGTGCCACCGCCAGTGCCGGCCGCACCCCGACCGATGAATGGGTCGACGAGGCCCGGGCCGAGGGGCTGGTCCTCGAGTCCCCGCTCCGCCTCTCACCGCAGATCCGTTCCCTCGCGCGGGAGAAGGTCGGATACGCGGGCACCGAGAAGTCCCGCCTCCTGAAGGTGGTCCGCTTCCTGGCCGAGGCCGACGGGCTCGCCTTCCAGTACCAGACCCAGAGCTCACTCACCGCCGAGAAGGCGTTCGCCGCGCGGCGGGGCGACTGCATGAGCTACGCGAACCTCCTGGTCGCGCTCGCCCGGAGCCTCGACGTGCCGGTGCGGTTCGTCCGCATCACGCAGCTGCCGGTGACCTGGGAGGCCGGAGGTCGCTTCTTCGAGTCGTCGCACATGGCGGTGGCGCTCGGACGCAATGCCTCCTGGGACCAGGCGGTGATCGTCGACTTCGGCAGCATCCACACCTCGCCGTGGCGCTTCTCGCTCTACGACGACGTGTCCGACGCCGAGGCCTTCGTCCTCTTCCAGAACAACGTCGCGGTGCAGCGGATGCTCTCAGGGGACGTGAAGCACGCCGAGGAGATCCTCCGCTTCTTCCACCAGCACTCGCCCCGCACCCCGGAGGTCCCGAACAACCTCTCCCTGGTGCTGCTGCAGACCGGGCACGACCGCGAGGCGCTCGATCTCCTCGAGGCGTCGGTGGAGCAGTTCCCCCGCTTCCGTCCGCTGTTCGCCAACGCGGTCTCGGCCGCGCGGCGGATGGGTGACGAGGAGCTGGCGAAGACGCTCGAGGGCCGCGGACGGGAGCTGCTGGAGGACGAGCCGGCCTGGAACTTCAACGAGGGCATGCGCAGCTACCATGCCCGGTCCTACTCCGCGGCCGCTCTTCGCTTCGAGAAGGCGCTCTCGGCCGACCCGGACAACGTGCGGCTCCTTGCCTGGAGCGCGCGGGCGCACCTCGGCGCGGGCAACCTCCGGCGCGGCCTGGAGCAGGTCGAGCGCATCCGGTCCGGGCCACCGTCCGAGACGCGCACCCAGCTGCTCGAGGACCTCCGGCACGAGTACCCGCAGCTCGACGCGCCGGCGCCGGTGGCACCCCCGCCGGTGGCCGACCTCCATCAGTAGCGGACGGGCCCGGCGCTCTCCGCCGTACTGCGCGCTACGACGGCGCGCGGGAGCCGAGCACCCGCTGCACGGCCTCGAGCAGCTCGAGGTGGGTGAAGGGTTTCTGCAGGAAGCTCGTGCCCGGATCGCGGCGGAGCTCCGGATCCATCTGCCCCTCGCCGTAGCCGCTCACCACCAGCACCCGTGCCGAGGGGTGTCGCTGGTGGATGGTGCGGTAGGCGGCGATGCCGCTCAATCCGGGGAGCACGGCGTCGAGGATGACCAGGTCCACCGCCACGCCTCCGAGCAGCGCGAGCGCTGACTCGGCGTCGTCCGCGGTCAGCGCCCGGAACCCGCTCCGTTCGAGCAGGCGCGCCAGCCCCTGGCGGACCGCCGCGTCGTCCTCCACCACGAGGACCGTGCCGCCGGTGCGCGGCGCGGGGGTCCGCTTCTTGCGCTCGACCTCCAGCGGCAATCCCTCGATGGCCGGGAGGAGGATCTGGAAGGTGGAGCCGCGGCCCGGCGCGCTCGACACCTCCACCGTGCCCTGGTGCTGCCGGACGATGCCGTGGACCACGGCCAGGCCGAGGCCCGTGCCTCGCCCGGGCGCCTTGGTGGTGAAGAAGGGCTCGAAGATGCGCTCCAGCGTGCCCGCGGGAATCCCCGCGCCGGTGTCTTGCACCGACACCTCCACCATCCGCTTTCCGGGCACCGTCGAGTGCCGGGCCGCGAAGTCCGCGTCCACCTCGGTGTTGCGGGTCCGGACGGTGAGCGTCCCGCCCTCGGGCATGGCGTCCCGGGCGTTGACGCAGAGGTTCATCAGCACCTGCTCCAGCTGCGCCGGGTCGCCGGAGATGGTCCACAGGTCCTCGGCGAGCTCGGTCTGCAGCTTCACCGGCTCCCCGATGACTCGACGGAGCAGGCTCTCCACGTCGAGCACCACCTGGTTGACGCTCAGCGAGCGCTGAGCGAGCGGCTGGCGGCGCGCGAAGGCGAGCAGCTGCCGCACCAGGGCACCGGCCCGCTGGCACTGCCGCTCGATCTCCGCGAGGTCGCTCTGGGCCGAGTGGTCCACCGCGAGGTCCAGGCGCGCCAGCGCCGCGGCGCTCTGGATGCCGGTGAGGACGTTGTTGAAGTCGTGGGCCACGCCGCCGGCGAGCATTCCCACCGTGTCCATCTTCTGGGTGCGCTGCACCTCCGCCTCGAGGCGCTTGCGCTCGGTCACGTCGCGCACGCTCACCACCAACCGCTGATCGCCTCCCGGCACCTCGGCCACCGCCAGCTCGAGGTGCACCATGGTCCCGTCACGCCGGCGGGCCTCGCTGGACCGGCTCCCCTGCCCCACGTAGCCCTGGAAGCCCGGGGGGAGGAGCTCGTCGGCGGGGCGACCCACGACCTCCGTCGCGTCGACGCCGAAGATGCGCTCGGCGGCAGGGTTCATGCTCACCAGCAAGCCGCCCGCACTGACGGTGAGCAGCCCGTCCGGCACATGCTCCATCACCGCCCGGAGATCCATCTCGCTCCGGCGGAGCGCCGAGTCTGCCCGGCGGCGGGCCGCGCGCTGGGCGGCCTCGGCGCACTCCCGCTCCACCGCCGGCGCGAGCCGGGCGAGGTTGTCCTTCATCAGGTAGTCGTGCGCGCCGGCCTTCATGGCCGCGACTGCGCGGGCCTCGTCCACCGTGCCCGAGACGAGGATGAACGGGACGTCCAGCCCGCTCCCTTGCAGGCGGGCCAGTGCCTCGAGCGCGTCGAACTGGGGAAGGCGGTGGTCGGAGACGATGACGTCCCAGGGCGCCGAGAGGAGCGCCTCCTGGAACGCATCCGCGGTGTCCACGCGGTGAAAGCGCACCAGCCGCCCCTCGGTCTGGAGCGCATGCACGATCAGGGTCGCGTCGGCCTCGGAGTCCTCGACCAGGAGAACGCGGAGCGCGCTGCGTGTGGAAGACGGGAGAGGTCTCACGAGGCGGAGGAGCGCGATCTGAACGCCCGCGCCCGAACACAACAAGGTGGGTTGCTGCGCAGGGAAGGAGCCGCTGTGTGCTCGATGAGCGCAACGTGCTACGTGCGGTGTCGATGCAGACCTGGGACGCGCTCGTCATCGGATCCGGTCAGGCGGGCGTCCCGCTGGCGGTGGCGCTGGCCCGGGCGAATCGGCGGACGGCGATCGTCGAGCGAGCGGACGTCGGGGGCACGTGCATCAACGTTGGATGTACGCCGACCAAGACCCTGGTCGCGAGCGCGCGGGTCGCCGCGCTGGCAGGCCGCGCCGCCGAGTACGGGCTCGAGCCGCTCTCGCCTCGTGCCCGCTGGCCCGAGGTTCGCGAGCGCGAGCAGTCCGTGGTCAGGCAGTTCCGGGCCGGAGGCGAGCGGCGGCTCCGTGACGCCGGCGCGACGCTCCTGCGAGGCGAGGCCCGCTTCATCGGCCCTCGCCGGATCCGGGTGACCGCCCGGGATGGAACGACCGAGGAGCACTCCGCGCCGCTGGTGGTGCTGAACACGGGGGTCCGGCCCCGCGTGCCGGAGCTGGAGGGGCTCGCGTCGGTGAAGACCCTCGACTCGTCGTCGATCCTCACCGTCCCCGAGTTCCCTTCCCGCCTGCTGATCCTCGGCGGGGGCTTCATCGCGCTCGAGCTCGGTCAGATCTTCCGCCGTCTCGGAGCGGAGGTCACCATCGTCGAGGGCGGCCCCCGGCTGGCGGCGCGGGAGGACGACGAGATCTCCCGGATCCTGGAGCAGATCCTCCGCGAGGACGGCATCACCCTCCACCTCGGCGCGCGCGCACGACGCACGGGGCGCACCGCGGCAGGCATCCGGCTCGAGCTCCAGAGCGGCGAGCTCCTCGAGGGCAGCGACCTCCTGGTGGCGGTGGGCCGCACGCCCAACTCTGACGCGCTGGACTGTCCGGCGGGAGGCATCGCGCTCGACGCGCACGGTTTCATCCGGGTGGACGACGGTTTGAAGACCTCCGCCGAGGGCGTCTACGCCGTGGGCGACGTCACCGGGGCGCCGCAGTTCACCCACGCGTCCTACGACGACTTCCGCGTGCTCCGCGCGTCCTTGCTCGGCGGACCTCCGCGCTCACGGGCGGGCCGCCTCGTCCCCTACACGCTGTTCACCGATCCCCAGCTCGGTCGGGTGGGCATCACCGAGGCCGAGGCGCGCGCGCGCGGGATCCCCATCCGGGTGGCCCGACTGCCGATGACATCGGTCGCCCGGGCCATCGAGGCAGGCGAGACGCGTGGCGTGCTCCGCGCGGTGGTGCACGCCGAGACGGACCGGATCCTCGGCTTCGCCGCCCTGGGATTCGAGGGCGGTGAGCTGGCCTCGGTGGTGCAGACTGCGATGCTCGGTGACCTGCCCTGGACGGTCCTCAAGGACGCGATCTATCCGCACCCGGGACTGGCCGAGTCGCTGAACAACCTCTTCGAGACCTGGGTCTAGCTTCCCGGGCCGGGCGGCGGCAGGTAGCCCACGCACCGCCAGGCACGGAAGCGCCGGACGATGCGGTCGCCGCGCCGGACCAGCAGCGGCGGCTCCTCCTCGACCCGGGCGCAGCGAGGAACGAGGGACGCCGGTGGTGGCCCGGACGGGACGTCGTCGAACGTGCGTGGGTCGGAGTCGAGGAAGAGGCCGTTCCGTCCCGCCAGCGCTTTCACGTCCAGGCCCACCAGGTCGAACTGGAGCGCGGGCTGCCCGAGGAGATTGCGCGCGTAGGCCTCCACCGTTCCGTCGAGCAGCAGCTCGGCGGTGGTCTTGTAGTCGTCCGCGGAGAAGGCGAACTCTCCCGGCGCGAGGCGGCCGCGGGTCTGCTCCCGGAGCGAGCCCCAGCCAACCCAGGTGTCATCGCCCAGGCGCACCGGGTACGCGAACAGCTCCACCAGCACGACCGTGTGGACCAGCGCCGAGGCCGCGACGTTCCACCGCAGCAGTCCCGGGCCGGAACGCCTCGCCGCCCAGAGCGCTCCGGCGACCCACAGCGGCATGGGCCAGTTGGGCTTCACCACGGCGCCCAGGCTCACCACCAGGAGCACGAGCGCAGGCACGAGGGAGAAGGCCGCGAGGAACAGCTCCTCCGGCGGAAGCGCGCCGCGGAGCATCCGCGGGATGGCGTGCACCGCCTCTCGTCCCCAGACCCAGAGGAGCGGGGGAAGCACGAGGACCAGCTGCGAGCCCAGAAGGCCGAGCAAGTTCCACGCTGACAGGCCGCGCGCGTGCTCCACCCGTCCGGCGGTCTGGAAGAGGAACGAGACCCAGTCGTGCCGTGCGTTCCAGATCCACACCGGCGACGTCGCGAGGCCCGCGACGAGCAGGCCGAGCCAGGGCCAGGGAGTCCGGAGCGCGCGCCGTCCGCGAGGCAGCAGGAGGAGCAGGACGCCCGTGCCGAGGAAGAGGAAGGCGGCGGTGTACTTGGAGTCGAAGGCGAGCCCGGCGCACAGTCCGGCCGGCAGCCACGCGCGGTCGCGCTCGTCGAGGAGCGCGTCGGCGAGGAAGCAGAGCGCCCACGTCCAGGCGGCGACCAGGGGCGCGTCCGGCAGCGCGACGACGGTGAGAACGCTGAACGCGCCGGTGGTTGCCAGGAGCAGGACCGCCGGGCCCGGAGCTCCGGGCACGAGTCGGCGCGCCAGGCGCACGACGCCCGCGAGGGTCACCGCGGCGAACAGGAAGGGGACGAGCCGCACGGCGATGGAGGGCGGCGGATGGAGCCTCGCCGGCAGGGCGAGCGCCCACGCCAGCACACCCGGGTGATCGAAGTACGAGAGCGCCGGATGGCGCGCGTAGAAGACGTAGTACGCCTCCTGCGGCACGAGCTCGAAGAGGGCGCCGACGGCGAGCCGGACCAGTTGCAGGAGGACCAGCACACGGAGCCATCGGACGGCGTGGATCACCTGAGCTCCTGGCAGCGATTCCATTCGCTGCACCAGTTTGCAGTGGCTGCAGCGAGCGGTGTCGCGTGCGCAGCGAGCACTGTGCCGGCGCTCTCCTGACGACACTGTGGTTGTTTTGTCCGAACTCGGGACGCAATCACCCCAGCGCCAGGCCCGTACCGGCACCCGGAGGGGACCACTCGAGTGGACTCGTCCGCGTTCACTTCTTCTTGGGAGATACCGTGAAGCCAGTCATCGCAGCACTCGCTTTCCTCGGCGCCATCGCGTGCGCCACCTCCGGTTCGGGCGTCGATCCGCGGCTGGAGTACACCTACAACAGCTCCGTGACGGGCGTGATCGTCGTTCCCGAGGCCACGGCCGGTTCCGATGTCTGCAGCAACCTGGCGGTGGTCGCCGCGGTCGGTGACACCCAGGTGGGCCACTCGAGCATCCGCCCGAGCAAGGGCCGCTGCTCGTACCAGATCGACAACCTCCCCTCCGACAAGGAGGTGACGGTCAAGGTGCAGCCCGCTGCCGACCTCAAGTGCCAGGACGGCTCGCAGATGGCCTTCGTCTCCGACGACCAGGCCCCGCTGAAGCTGGAGCCGTCGCAGGGCAAGCTGCACGACTTCCGCGCTCAGTGCGGAACCACCCGCAGCTAGTCGCCGGAGCGTCGAGAGCAGGATGGCCCGGAGGGCGGCGCGTGGCCGAGAGGCGCGCGCCGTCCTGATGTGCAATCCCGCCTCCGCTTTCCAGTGGACCGGCTCCGCGACGTGAACCTCGCGCTGGAGCAGAGCGCCTGGGGCGCGTTCCGTACCGACTTCTACCCGACCTACGACTACAAGCAGATCGCCGAGACGGAGCGGAAGAAGAAGTAGCCCCGGAGCACCTCAGCGCTCGAGGAGCCACCAGCGCTTCGGCATCCGTGGCCGGGAGCTGAGCCCGAACCTCTTGAGCGCGGTCTCCCGGATGTACTCCGCCGCCTCCTCGGGCGAATCCGTCAGCCGAAATCGATCCACGTCCGCGGCGTCGATGGTGCGCGCCGGCACCAGCCGGTCGCGGAGGTAGTCGATCAGCGGCTTCCAGTACTCGACTCCCAGAAGCACCAGCGGGAAGTCGCGCATCTTCCCGGTCTGCACCAGCACCGCCACCTCGAAGAGCTCATCCAGCGTGCCGAGACCTCCCGGCGCCGCGACGAAGGCGTACGAGTACTTGGCCAGCACCACCTTGCGAACGAAGAACGAACGCGTCTCCACCCAGCGATCGAGATAGGTGTTCGGCTTCTGCTCCACCGGGAGCACGATGTTGCAGCCCACGGAGACCCCGCCCGCCTCCTTCGCGCCCCGGTTGGCCGCCTCCATCAACCCCGGACCGCCCCCGGTCATCACCGTGAAGCCCTCCCGGGCCAGCGCCGCGCCCATCCGCAGGGTGAGCGCGTATGCCGGGTTCCCCTCGGCGTAGCGAGCCGAGCCGAACACCGTCACGCACGGCCCCACGAAGTGCAGCTGGCGGAAGCACTTCACGAACTCGCCAGCGGTGCGGAGGACCCAGAGCAGCTCCAGCGGCCGGTTGCGCGGACCCTCGAGGAACGAGTGATCCTCGTCCCGGGGGGGCGTCTTGCCCCAGTCCTCGGCACCGCGCTCCGCCGGGCGGCGGACGAGCTCGTCCGTGCTCACTTCTTCGGGGCACCGAAGGGCTGGTACCCGAACTTCTGGCCGCCCACGCTCGCCTCGTACATGAGCCCGGTCTTGGTGGCGGTGAAGATCGCCACCCCGTTCTCGTAGTTGGCCGCGGCCGCCGCGCCAGCCGAGAGCGCCACCGCCGACGCTTGCGCGGCGAGCGCGAAGTTCCCCTTCTTGAACTCGCTCAGGGTGGCTGCGTTCTCGAAGAAGATGATCTCCGAGTAGGTCTGACCGCCGAGCTGCAGGCCGACGCTCGCCTGGCCCATGCTCGACCTCCCCACCGGGTGACCGCCCACGAAGAGCACGCCGTCCCCACCGGCGCCGGCGACCACGAAGCCGCCCTTGGCGATGGTCGGGAAGACCACCCACCCCGTCGCCGAACGGAAGAACTTCTCGATGTTGGCGTCCTTCTTCTTGAAGGTCTCGACGACCGCCCGGGCGTCGGAGGTCAGCGTGGCATCGTCACTCGCGAGCGCGACCGGGGCCGCGAGCAGCGCGAGGGCACAGAGCGAGGTCGAGAGGCGCATGCCTGGAGCGTAACCCGGGCGTCGCGCCGGGGCCCGGGGAGAACGTCAGGACCGTCCAGCACAGCGCAGGATCGCCGCCACGGACCGGTCGACGTCTTCCTCGGTCGTGTTCCACCCCGAGACGCTGATTCGCATCACGTCCTGGTTCTTCCACCGGCTCCCGCCGAGCCAGCACGTCCCGTCCGCCTGCACGCGGGCGATGACCTCGCGCGTGTACGCGTCCGCGTCGCCGCCGCCCGGCGGGTCGAAGCGCACCAGCACCTGGTTGAGCGCCACCTCGTTGAGCACGTGTACGCCCCGAGCGCTCCCCAGCCTCTCCGCGAAGCGCCGGGCCAGCGCACAGCAGCGGTCCACCAGCGCCTCCACGCCCCTGCGCCCCATCGCGCGCAGCGTGGCGTAGACGGGCGCGCCCCGGCCTCGCCGGCTGAACTCGGGCACGAAGTCCACTCCGTCGCGGAGCCCGCTCGAACGCACGAGGTAGCTCGCGGAGGTGCCCACCGCCCGGGCCAGCGCGGTCGCGTCGCGCACGATGGCCACTCCCGAGTCGTAGGGCACGTTCAGCCACTTGTGTGCGTCCACCGCCCAGCTGTCAGCCGCGTCGACTCCCTTCAGCTGGTCCCTGGTGCGCGGGCTCGCGGTTCCCCAGAGCCCGAACGCGCCGTCCACGTGCACCCAGGCGCCGTGGGCCCGGGCTGCGGCGATGAGCGGCTCCATCGGGTCCGTCGCCCCGGTGTTGACGTTGCCGGCCTGCACGCAGATCAGCGTGGGCCCGCCACACGACTCGAGCACGGCCGGCAGCGCGGCCGGGTCCATCCGCCCCTGGGCGTCTGCAGGCACCCGCTTCACCCGCGCCTGCCCCATCCCGAGGAAGCGCAGTGCCCGGAGGATGGTGACGTGCACCTCCTCGCCGACCACCACGTGGATCTCCGGCGCTCCGAAGAGCCCCTGCTCCGACACGTCCCAGCCCGACCGGGCCAGCAGCGCGTGGCGGGCGGCGATGAGCCCGGTGAAGTTGGCCATCTGGCCGCCGGTGACGAAGCCCACGCCCGCGTCGGCCGGCAGCCCGAACAGCCCGTTCAGCCATCTCCCCGCCGTGTCCTCGACGACGGCCACCGTGGGCGAGGCGACGTACAGTCCCGCGTTCTGGTCCCAGGCGGAGGTGATCCAGTCGGCTGCCAGAGCGACCGGCTGGCTCCCGCCGATGACGAACCCGAAGAAGCGCGGGCCGGCGGTGGCCATCAGCCCCGGCTCGCCCGCGCCCGCCAGGAGGTCCAGCACCGCCGCCGGGTCCTGTCCCTCCTCGGGGAGGTCTCCCCCGAACGCTCGGGTCAGCTCCTCGAGCGACGCCGTGGGCCGCACGGTTCGGTTGCCGAGCGAGGCGATCCAGGAACGAGCGTGCAGCAGGGCGCGATCGAGCAGCGGAGAGCGGGAGTCCATGGAGCCAGGGAACGTCCCTCCGCGGGCCGCCCCCCGACAAGCACACCCCGCAGCGCCTGCAGCCGGATCACCGCTTGATGAAGCGCATGGGCGGGGAGGTGTTCTTCCCCTTCCCCTGGGAGCGCAGCGCGTCCGGGTCGAGCCCGGAGAGGTGGAGCGCCGTCGCGTAGGCGTGGCCGCAGTCGGAGACGAAGCCGCTGGAGCTCGGCGTGGTCCCCGGCTTCTGCAGGCCGGTCACCGGGTCGAACGCGGGGTCGAGCGTGCCGTCGGGGAGGATGGGAATCGCGTCCTGGGTCACCGACCCCACCCGGCCCCACTGGCGGTTCCCCTGCACGGTCCCACCGAGGAACGCCACCGAGCTGACCAGCCAGTGCTGGCACACGTCCTGGTCCATGATCTGGCTGTACTTGTCCGCGTCGCTGTCCGCCGACTGGAGGATGCTGCTCGCGTCGGCGCCCATCATCCGCCCCATCTCCGAGGCGAGGACGATGGTGGTGTGGTCCCAGTAGGACTTGCCGGTCACCGGGTGCTGGGTCGCCTTGAGCTTCGCGACGAGGGTGACCAGCGGAGACCAGAGGTCCTTCCGCATCCGCGAGAGCTGGTTGGTCTGCCCTCGGGGGTTGCTGTACTGGAACACGCCGCGGCGCGGGTAGTGCGTGTCGAACCCGCGCACGTCGCGGCTCTCGATCCAGAAGGCGATGGAGAGCCCCTTGGTCATGAGCTCGTAGGTCATCATCGCCTGCACGTTGGTGTTGGGGCACTCCTTCGAGCGCGCCGGGTTGCCGTTCACCTCGGCCGCGCTCGTCGTCTCGTCCGACGGCTGGATGTTGAACGCGGAGCGGAGCGCGGAGTCGGTGAACATCGTGTTCGGGTCCACCGTGACGCTGCCGCCAACCAGCGACTGGTGGATCTGCACCGCCGAGGCGAAGGCCTTCACCGATTCGCTGTTCTTGTCGGCGACGAAGTTCCGGTGGAGATCGTCCACGAAGGTCCGGATGCGGGCGTCGCGCGCGTTCGCGGTGAGGCCCTGGATCTGGCGCAGGCGGTTGCGCATGTCCTCGGGCAGCTTCCCGTAGATGGTGTGCGCGAACGGGGGCCCGAGCTTCTCGTAGTACCCGGTGCCCTCGGGATAGTTGGCCAGGGAGAGCTCGCCGTCGGACAGCCAGCGGTGCCAGGAGATGTGCGGGAGCAGCGTGCTGGCGCCGTAGGCCTCGCAGAACGCCTGCATCACCGTGCGCTCGTCGTCGCCCCGCTTGGCGCTCAGGCTGTGGTTGTACTTTCCGTAGTGGTAGTCCCAGCGGCCGCCGGAATGGAACTCGTTGCCGTGGTGGCTGCTCACCACCGCGAGATCGTTCGCCAGCGAGCCGATGCCGTCCGCGGCGAGGAAGCCGTAGGTGATGTTTCCCTGCGTCTTCGGCGGGTCGTTCGGCGCCGTGCCGTAGCCCGAGGGGCGATAGAGCTGGTCGCTCCAGGAGGGGTTCGGGGTCAGCGTCCCCGCCGGGATGACGAGCGTCGCGTCGTTGCGGGTGTCGAGCGGGTTGAACATCGAGTACCCGTCCCAGCCACCCTCCTGGAACCAGTAGACGAGGTAGTGCGGCTCGGCGGCGGCCTGAGCGGCGGCGGTGGCGATGCCCAGCTCCTTCGCCGTCCCCGGCACGCCGAACGACCGGAACCACCGCAGCCAGTCCAGGGTGGTGATGACCGAGCCACCCGCCACCGCCTTGAGGAAGGAGCGCCGGTGCATGGTCAGTTCCCCTGGTACTGCGGCGAGGCCACCATCAGCTTCAGCGTGGTGCGCAGGTCGCCGTTCGACGCCGCGAGGGTGTCCCAGAGCTGCTTGTAGAGGACGCGCTCGTCCTGGTCGAAGCGCATCGGGCGCCCGAAGAGGAGGTTGAACTCGGCCTGGAGCGTCTGTCGGACGAAGCGCTCCTTCTTCACCGCCTGGGCGGTGAACGCCGCCATCCCCTCTCCCTTGTAGGGGTAGCCCGCGACCAGCCCGTGGTCCGAGTCGTCGATGGTCTTCCCGTCCGCGTCGGTGGTCTGGTACGTGCCGTCGTCCGACCAGCGGCTGCGCTGATAGGCGAGCGGGGTCAGCAGCTGGTGGCAGGTGAAGCAGATGCTGTTCGGATCCACCGTGCTCGAGGCGGTGGCGCCAATGCGCATCGCGATCACCTCCGGCGGGACCTCGAAGACGTAGCCCATGAAGTCCGAGAGGACGCGCGCCGGGTAGTTGTAGTGAGGCAGCCCGGGCTTGTGCTGGATGTAGCCCTTCATCGTCAGCGCGCCGGTGTTTCCGTGCTCGGGGCCGCGGGCCACGGGCTGGAACGAGGTGTCCACCCCGTAGTCGCCGGTGAGGAGGTCCCGGTAGGACGTCCCCGTGGTGAGGATGCGCGTCCAGAGCCGGGCCGGCTCGTCCGAGTCGCTCGTGCCGTCGCTCTCGGTCCGGATCCGCATCTTGTAGTAGGCGTAGGCGTTGAACTCCGGCGAGGCGAGCCAGCCGTCGACCATCTGGTCGAGCGCCTTCGCTCCGGAGGTGAAGGCCTGGATCTCCGCGTCGGTCGGCGGCCGCGCGACCAGGTCCTGGGCCACCTTCACCAGGAGCAGGGTCTGCTTCTCGGCGCCGGTGGTGCTCGGGCGCGACGGCGGGAGCGTCCAGAGGAAGTCCGGGTGCCGGACGAGCGCCTCGCACACCCCGCTCCACGCATCCTGCGGCTCCTGCGCCGCGCCGACGGCGACCAGATCCTTCAGCAGGCCGTACGCCGCCCCGCTCTCGGCGGTGGTGGGCCGGCGGAAGAGGAGCTTCCGGTAGAGCTGGTCGATGACTGCGCGGGCCGCGGTCTCGCGGGTGGTTCCGGTGCTCGGGCTGTTGGGGCCGGAGACGGTGAGCTGATCGACGATGAGGTTCCGGTCCTCGGTGCTGCTGTTGGCGTCGTTGGTGAAGGCGACTCCCACCGGCGCGGACCCGGCGTTGAGGGTCCCGGTCCAGGCGTAGTCGGCGTTGGTCGCGGTGGTGTCGACCTCCTTCACCACGTTGCCGCCGACGAGGATCTGCATGTGGGCGTAGACGCCGCTCACCGGCGTCGAGCGTGCCCGGACGGTCAGCGTGTACGCGTCAGTCACGGGGAAGGAGATCGCCGAGCGAGTGAGGAGCGTCCCGTTGGCGTAGAGGTTCCAGCCCGCGCTGCCGTTCTTCACCCCGGTCGAGGCCTTGAGGAGCGTGGAGGGGTCGGTGTCGAGAGTGGACGCGTTCTCGCCGCGGAAGGTGGTCGAGCTCGAGGCTGGTGAATCGACGACCGGGGCCGCGAGGTCGAGGCCGGTGAAGGGGCCGCTCGCCGCGGTGACCGCCGCCGAGCACACGTCCTTGCTCAGGGAGTCCAGGGCGAGGAGGAAATCGGCCGTGGCGACCCGCGCCTCGACGTAGTGCGAGATGAAGTCGGCGCCACCGAGGAGGCCGATGTTCGCCTGGAACTGGTCCACCCCGCCGCGGACCCAGGCGTCACCGAAGACCGCCGACACCTTCCCCTTCAGCTGTGCGTAGCCGAGGAACGTGTTGTCGTACACGTCGATCGAAGGGCCGCCGTAGGGCTGCAGAAGGAGCGCGGGGAACTGCTCGTCGTCCGGGCCGCCACCGCCGCCGCCGCCGCCGCCCGGCCCCCCCGGCCCACCGGGTCCGGTGATGTTGCCGGAGCAGGCGAGCGCGAGCGCGACCGCTGCGAGCAGGGATGTCCAGCGCGGTGCCATGGCCTCCCCTCCAGCGGGGCCTGACATCGTCCCGTGGTCGTGCACGGACGCGTCAATGGCACGATGTGGGCGCGGGCCGCGACGGGAAGACTCCGCCCCACTGCGGGGTGGAGAGCCGCCCTCACCTCGGAGACGGGGTCACTCCTGACGCCGGTAGCTGAACGTCAGATCCACCGGCGCGGACAGCCGGCTGCTCTGCATCAGGCGCCGGACGTGGAGCGTTCGACCGTCGGGGTCGGGGGTGAAGACGGTCTCGCCGGAGCCATCGGCGCTCTTCCCGGCCTCGACCAGCGCGCCGTCCCGCATGCGGAAGGTGGTCTGGTTCTCGTCCCCGAACCGGTCGGTGACGCCGACCGGCGGACCGCCGACATCGCCCCGCTCGGTGGGATGGTCCGGCGTGACGATGGTCGCGGTGGGACCGTCGAAGGTCAACGTGTACAGGTTCCGCGGCAGCGCGCGCGCCCGGAGCGCCTGGGCGGCGATGCCCCGCGCGAGGAACCCCATGTCCGCCGTGGCGCGCTCGACCGCCGGGTCCACGGTCGCGAGCTCCGCATCGCCGCCGGCGTAGAGCCACGTCCCGGAGAGCGCCTTCCGCTCGGCGTCCGAGATGCCGGGCCCAGGCACGGTGTCGGGCGTGGGGGGCGGGGCATGCGCGCAGGCGACGAGCGCCAGGACCACCGAGGCGTGAAGACACGGATGCGGCCGCCGACTCGAGCGCATGGAAACGAGCTATTCACGCCGAGGGTGCACGCGCAACGGCGGGGAGCACGAGCGCTCAGGACCCGACGGCATGACGCGCCGCGACCTCCGAGGGAGCTGCCGCCGGCGCGCGACCGTGACAGAGTCCGTCCCGGGAAGGAGCGTGACCATGTACAAGCACATCCTGGTCCCGACCGATGGCTCCGATCTCTCCGACCGCGCGGTGGGCGAGGCGATCGCCTTCGCGCGGTCGCTGGGCGCCCGCATCACCGCGCTGACCGTCTCGCCTCCGTTCCATCTGACGGGATACGACCCGTTCCTGGTGACCGTGACGCCGACGCAGTACGAGCGCGCGCACGAGAGCCGCGCCCGGGAGGTCCTGGGCGACGCGCGCGCCAAGGCCGCCGCCGCCGGCGTCCCCTGCGAGGTCATCTCGGTGGTGAACGACGCGCCCTGGCAGGCGATCATCGAGACCGCGCAGCGCCAGGGCTGCGATCTGGTGTTCATGGCCTCGCACGGGCGCCGCGGCGTGGCCGGGATGCTCCTCGGGAGTGAGACCCAGAGGGTCCTCACCCACTGCAACGTCCCGGTGCTCGTCTACCGCTCCTAGACGATCGCCCGCACCACGCCGCCGTCCACGCGCAGCGAGGCGCCGTTCACCGCCGAGGCCTGGCCGCTGGCCACGAAGACGGTGAACGCCGCGATCTCCTCGGGCGTCGCGAAGCGTTGCAGCAGCGAGGTGGGCCGTGCGGACGAGAAGAAGTCGCGCTCCACCTGCGCCGCGGGCACGCCCTGCTGCGCGGCCAGGCCCTCGACGAAGGTGGCCACGCCCTCGCTCCGGGTGGGCCCGGCGAGGATGGAGTTCACGGTGACCCCGGTTCCGCGGGTGGTCTCGGCGAGGCCGCGGGCGACGGCCAGCTGCGCCGTCTTGGTGGTCCCGTAGTGAATCATCTCCACCGGGATCTGCAGCGCGCTCTCGCTGGAGATGAAGAGGACGCGTCCCCAGTTCCGCGACTTCATCCCCGGCAGGTAGGCACGGGCCAGCCGCACGCCGCTGAGGACGTTCACCTCGAAGAAGCGCATCCACTCGGCGTCGGGAATGTCCTCGAAGGGCACCGCGGCGAAGATGCCGAGGTTGTTCACCAGGACGTCCACCTCGGGAGCCTCGCGCACCACCCGCGCGCAGCCCTCTGCGGTGCCGAGGTCGGCGGCGACGCCTCGCACCCGGGCTCGCGGATGCCGGGACCGGACCTGCTCGACGGCCGCCCGTACCCGCGCCTCGGTGCGCCCATTCAGGACGACGTCCGCGCCCTCCGCGGCCAGTCCGGCGGCGATGGCCCAGCCGATGCCCGCGGTGGAACCGGTCACCAGCGCCCGCTTTCCTTCGAGCTGCAGATTCATGGCCGCTGACGTATCAGCGGTGCCCTTCGGCGTCGAACGCGGAAGCGAAGCTGGAGTAGCTCTCGCCCAGCGCGTGCTCGAAGGCGGTCGCGAACGGTGCGCCGGTGGACATCTCGGAGAGGACGGCCCGGACTCCGGCCTGGCCGTGTCGCTCGATGATCCGCTCCACGGCGTGGCGGCCCTCGAGGTAGGCGAGGCGCACCTGCTTGTGGTTTCCGATCTTCCCGAAGCTCGCCTCGAGGTCGTGGAGCGGGAACAGATGCGCGTCGAGGGTGCAGCGCACGGATGGCCCCGGGTCGCCCTGTAGCCCGGCGACACTCGCGAAGCCCTCGTTCAGCCAGGCCGGCCCACCCCTCCGGCCGGTGGCCCGATGAAAGAGCGCATGGGCGTACTCGTGGAAGAGGGTCCCGCGAAAGCGCAGCGAGGTGGCGCTGGCGCCGGCCGAGGGCAGACGGATCTTCCCGTCGTAGGAGCCGGCCGACCACGAGACGTGTCCTTCCTCCTGGTAGGAGCGGTCCGGATAGAGCACCAACGGGATCGGGCCACCGGGGTACAGCTCGAAGAGCGCCCCGACGCTGCGGTACGCGGCCTCCATGACCTCCAGGCTCGCCCGGGCACCGGGCACGTCCGCGCGCCCATCGAAGGCCACGACGAAGTGCTCGGAGGCAACGCGCTCCAGGCCACCCAGCCGCTGGGCCTCGGCGCGGCCGCGCTCCAGCCGCCGGGTGAGCGCGGCGTCACCGGGGTTCAGCCGCAGCCCGTGCTCCCAGGTGTCCAGCGCACCGGCCAGGTCGTTGTCCTGGAACTGGTACTCACCCAGCGCGAGGTAGGCCTCGGGCGTGGAGTCGTCGAGCACCAGCGCCGCGCGTGCCTGCTGCTTCGAGCGATCGGCCTGCCCCGCTCTCGCCGAGGCGAGCGCCATGGTCCCGAGCAGCTGCGCCAGAGCGGTCCGCACCCGCGCATCGGAGGTCGGAAGCTCTTGCAACCGGGGCAGGAAGGGCTCGACCTTCGAGGCGCCTCCGGCGGAGGCGCGCTGGCGGGCGGTCCTGGCGAGCAGCTCGAAGGCAGGCACCGCGGCCACGGAGCGGTCGCGGAACAGCGCGTGGACCTTCTCCACGGCCTCGCCGTACCGCTCCTCGAGCAGCATCGCGCGGACCGCCTCGAGCTCGGCGACGCTGTCCGGTGTGAGGCGTCCCCCGGTGGCAGGCGAGACCGGCCGTGCACCGGCGTCGGCCGCCCGTCCACCCACCGTCGCGGCCGGGCCGGCGAGTGCAGCGGCCTCGTCCTCTGCCCGGCGGCGCGCTTCCTCGAGGCGCGCCATGCTCGCGGCGAACACCTGCTCGTCCGACGGTCCGGCGTCCGCCGGCGCGAGCGCAACGGTGCTCGCCGGGGACGCCGGCGCCGGGCCCGGAGGAGGACGGCGGACCACCAGAGCCACGGCCAGCGCACCGGCGAGTGGAAGGAGCAGCCACCACGCGCGAGGTCCTCGTTCCCGAGGGTTCAGTGGTGCACCTCGGCGTCGAACGCGGTGGTGAACGCGCCGTACTCGGCGCCCAGCGCCTTTTCGAACGCGACCGCGAACGGGGCGCCCCTGGACACCTCGGCCAGGACGGCGCGAACCCCCTGCTCGCCAAACCGCTCGAGGAGGCGCTCCGTCGCGTGCCGCGACTCGAGGTACGCGTACCAGGCGGCGTCGTGGTTCAGGCCCTGGAAGCTCCCCTCGAGCGAGCGGAGGCGAAAGGAGTGGGCATCCGGCAGGCACCGGGCGGCCGGTCCGGTGTCGGCGCGGTAGCGAGCGACCTCGGCCAGCCCCTCGTTGAGCCAGGTGGGGACGCTCTTCCCGGCGGTCGCGCGGTGGAGGAGCGCGTGCGCGTACTCGTGGAAGAGCGTTCCGCGGAAGGCGAGCGAATGGGGGTCGGCCCCGGCGGCGGGCAGCCGGATCTTCCCGTCGTAGACTGCAGCGGACCAGCTGGCGTGCCCCTCCTTGTCGAAGCTGCGCTCCGGATAGACGACGACCGGGACGGGCCCTTCGGGGAAGATCTCGAAGAGCTGCCCCACCGAGCGGTAGGCCGCCTCGAGGATGTCCAGGGAGGTCCGGGCTGCGAAGCCGCCGGGTCCGCAGTCGAACGCGGCGACGAAGTGCTCGGAGGAGAGGCGGCAGAGCGCTCCCAGCCGCTGCGACTCGGCCCGCCCTCGCTCGAGGCGACGGCTGAGCGCCTCGCTGTCCGGGTTCAACCGGAGCCCGTTCTCCCAGGTGTCCAGCGCGCCGGCGAGGTCGTTGTCCTGGAACTGGTACTCGCCGAGCGCGAGGAACGCGTCGGGGGTGCGCTCGTCGAGGGCGAGCGCCGCGCGGGCCTGCTGTCGGGAGCGCTCGGGCTGGCCCTCCCGGGCCGAGGCCAGCGCCATCGTCCCGAGGAGCTGCGCCAGCGGGCCCCGGACCTTCGCGTCCGAGGTGGGCAGCTCCTGGAGGCGGGCCAGGACCGGCGTGATCTGGTGGGCCGCTCCGGCGCGGGCGCGCTGTCCGGCGGTGATGGCGAGGAGCTCGAGCCCCGGCACGGCGGCGGGTGAGTGGTCGCGGAACAGCGCGTGGACTCGCTCGACGGCGGTCGGGTACTGGCTGTCGAGGAGCATCCGCGCGAGCGTCTCGAGCTCCGCTCGCACCAGCGGCGAGATCCCCCCGTCGTTCGCCGCCTCCAGGTCGGCGAGCGCACCGCCGACATCGGGACGGGCCAGGGCGAGGGGCGCGCTCGCGTCGGGGTGGGCGGCCGCGGCCTCCTCCTCCGACCGCCGCTTGGCCTCCGCGAGCCGCGCCATGCTGGCGGCGAACACCTCGTCGTCGCTGAGCCCGGCGTCCGCGTTGGCAGCGAGATCGACGGTGGGAACGGCCGCAGGCGGCCGTGCAGTGGCGGGGCGACGGAACACGACGGCGCTCACCGCGCCGGCGATCAGCAGCACCGCGAGGAGGACGAGCGACCAGCGCATCGAGGAGGGAACTCCAGTCTGCCAGGCACGGAGGGGGGTTCGCACCGGCTCCGGGCGGCACACATCCCGGTTCCGGCCCGGACCCCGTGTGAGGGTCCGGCCCGGCGGGCGCGGTCGCGGTGCACCCGGCAGGGGACACGGACGTCGCGAGACGTGCGTCATGCCCCGGGTTCGTCGTAGATCCCCCAGGTGCGAGGGACGGGCGATGGGTCGACCCGGGGAGGCTCTCCTGATGGAAGCGATTCGTCGCTGGGGGTGGTGGCTCGCGGGCGGCCTGCTGGCGCTCGGGTGCTCGTCGTCGGACAACGGGGGCGGGACGCCCGACTCGGGACTCCCCGATGCGGGGCTGCTCCACGTCGCCTCGCCGACGTGGGAGGAGCAGGTCGTCTACTTCGTGATGATCGACCGCTTCAACGACGGCGACCCGAGCAACGACGACCAGCACCAGAACGAGTTCGACCAGACCGACGGCGACAAGTACTCGGGCGGAGATCTCCAGGGCATCATCGACAAGCTGGACTACATCCAGGGCCTCGGCGCGACCGCGGTATGGATCACGCCCCCCGTGGCCAACATGTGGTGGGACCCGCTGCAGGAGTCCGGCGGCTACCACGGGTACTGGGCGCGTCACCTCAAGAAGGTGGACGAGCACGTCGGCACGCTCGACACCTACAAGGCGCTCAGCGACGCCCTGCACCGGCGCGGGATGTACCTCATCCAGGACGTCGTCCCGAACCACATGGGGAACTTCTTCACCTACTCACCGACCTACGACCCGTCGGACGTGACGAAGAACCTGGTGATGAACACCCAGGCGGTGCCGACGGCGAAGCCCGAGCAGCCGCCGTTCGATCAGGACGACCCGCGGGACGCGGCCCAGCGCGATGCGGGCATCTACCACTGGACGCCGGTCATCACCGACTACTTCGACGCGAACCAGGAACTGAACTACCAGGTCTCGGACCTCGACGACCTCGACTCGGAGAACGCGACCGTGCGCACCGCGCTCCGTGACTCGTACGGCTACTGGATCAAGGAGGTGGGCGTCGACGCGTTCCGGGTGGACACCGTGAAGTACGTGCCGCACGAGTTCTGGCACGACTTCTTCCATTCGACTGCCACGGACGCGCCGGGGATGATGGCCGTGGCGCAGTCGACGGGACGAAATGCCTTCTTCGCCTTCGGGGAGGTCTTCGAGAACTCGGACCCGATGAGCGACACCGCCGACCAGAAGGTGGCGAGCTATCTCGGCACCGCGGCGAGCCCCGAGCTGCCGGCGCTGCTCGGATACCCGCTGTATTCGGAGATCAACCGCGTCTTCACCGGCGGCCAGCCGACGTCGTACCTGACCTACCGGCTGGGGCGGTTCATGGATCCCGCGCTGTACCCCAACCCGTACGCGACGCCGATCTTCATCGACAACCACGACAACCAGCGTTTCCTCGCCGTGGGCAGCCGGAAGGCGATGATCCAGGCCCTGGCACTGATCTTCACCATCCCGGGAATCCCGATCGTCTACTACGGCACCGAGCAGGACTTCTTCGAGACGCGCGCGGCGATGTTCGCGGGAGGCTGGCGGTCGAACGGCATCGACTGGTTCCTCCAGGGAGATCGCTACCTCTACCTGAAGCGGCTGGCCGACATCCGCCGGGGGAACAAGGCGTTCACGCAGGGCACGCTCGACGTGATCTACGACAACGAGGCTGCGCCCGGCGTCTTCGCCTACCGCCGTCAGATGGGGAGCGACACCTTCTTCGTCATCATGAACACGTCGGACGGGAACACCCTCATGTCCGGGCTGCCCACGGGGCTCCAGGCTGGAACACAGCTCAGGGTCCTGGATGCCGAGGGCTTCACCCCGGCGATCCCCGCCGGAAGCCTGATCGGCGTGGGCGACGGGAACATGGTCAGCATCCTGCCCGGGCGCTCGGTGCAGATCCTCCAGGCGACGACGCAGCAGACCACCGTGCCTCCGCCCGCGGCGACGATCACCGTGGACACGCCGATCGACGGCCAATCCTTCAGCGACGACGTGACGGTGACCGGTTCCGTCAGTCCCCTCGGGACCCCTCTGCTGAAGATGGTGGTCGATGGGTCCTACGATCGGGCGACCGACGTGCCGGTGAAGGCGGACGGCACCTTCAGCGTCGTGCTGCCGGTGTCCACCTTCCCCATCGGCACCGCGAACCACACGCTGGCGTTCTACGCGCCGGCGGCGGCGGTCTCGACGCCGCGGCTCGGGTTCGCCAGCAACATCGTCTTCGTCGGGAACGGCGTCACCCAGGACGACCCGGCCGGAGACGACCGCGGCCGGTCCGGAACGTACACCTACCCGCAGGACGGAACCTTCACCGGGAAGCACTTCGGCGACGTCACCCGGGTGGTGGCCGAGGTGGGGAAGACCACCATGCTCCTGCACGTGACACTGGCCGACTGGAGCGTGGTCTGGAAGCCCGCGCTTGGATTCGATCACGTGGCCTTCAACATCTTCTTCTCGCTTCCAGGACAGCAGGGACTCACGGTGCTCCCGAAGCTCAACGCGTCGATGCCGGGTGGTCTGACCTGGAACCTCAACCAGTTCACCTACGGCTGGAACAACGCGATGTACACGACCCAGGGAGCCAGCAGCTCTGCCTACGGGACGACCACGATCCCGCCGGTGGTCCAGGCCGACCAGGCGACGAAGACCGTGACCTTTTCCTACAACCGCGCGAACTACGGTCTCTCCACCTGGGAAGGGGTGAAGATCTACGTCACCACCTGGGACTTCGACGGCATCGGTGGGAACTTCCGCCCGCTCTCACCCGCCGGGGGGCAGTGGGACTACGGCGGCGGGCAATCCACCGACCCGCTGATCATGGACGAGGTCCAGGCGGTCACCCTTCCTGCCCCGCCGCCCTAAAGCAGCACGGTCACTGTGGCGTGCAGGCGGGCACGCCGACGTTCGAGACCTGCAGGCGATCGGTCGTCCCCTCGAAGCCAACGTCCATCGCTTGAAGTGAGACGCTGAAGTCGGTGTTCGACTTCCAGGTCACCGTTCCGTCGGTGGCGTCGAGACTCGCGCTCGGGGGGAGATCGGCCGTGGCCTGCACCAGCTGCCCCACGACCTGGCCAGGCCCTGGAACTGCCTGCTGCGAGACGACGGTCCCCACGGTGGGGGTCGTGGTCCCCGTGGCGAGGACCAGCGTGAGCGTCGTCCAGGTGCGCGCCGGGAAGTGGCCATACTGCTGGCAGGCGTTGGGCTGATCGCTGAGCAGGACCGTGAAGACGTTGCCGTTGGCGATTGCCGCGCTGGAGTTCGCCACCAGGCGGACGCCGTCGATGGTGACGTCGAACGGGGGAAGACCTGCGTCGGGGTTGAAGGGACCCCCATCGTCGCAGCCGACGAGAGCAAGCAGGAGCAGCGCAGCACGAGCTCGAACGTTCATCTCTGGCGGGGCGCCCCGGGTCAGTGTGGCGGGGTGATGGCGACCACCACCGCATCCGCCACGTTGCCCGAATTCAGCGTCCGCGAGAAGGCGTAGACATTCGATGGCGATTGAAGCTTCTGGTGAGCCCCACCACCCACCGCGGCGTGCCGCTTGCGGAAGGAGCCGACCTTCTGCCAGTGGGCGAGGAGGTCCGCGTCCAGCGCATCCCAGTTCATGTCCGACCGGGTGCCCTGGGTCGGATCGCTACCGGACGGGCCGACCCTCCGCCCGCTCTCGTCTCCGTAGAAGATCTGCACGCCCCCGGGCGCGAGGAGCAGGGCCGTGCCGGCCTGATTCTGGAGCGCAACCTGATTCGCCACAGAGGCGAGGAAGAGCGAAGTGTCGTGTGACGAGAGATACGAGAGCACGTTGAAGCTCGGGTCGGTCGAGACCAGCGCGGCGTAGCTGGAGTAGAGCTGGTCCACGTCCGCCTGCGCAGCGATCAACGAGCCGCTGGTGGTCAGGTACGAGAGCAGGAAGCGCTGGAAGTCGAAGTTGATCAGCGAGTCGAACCCCCCGTCGGTGTAATACGCGTCCTTCTGCACCCCGTGGCCGAAGACCTCGCCGGTCATCCAGAAGGGCGCGTCGTCGAGCTTCTTGGTGGGGTTGGCCGTCTTCCACGCCGCGAGCGCCGGGAGCGCCGCGTCCTTCAGCGCCTTCCACGACGCCAGCTCGACGTTCTTGGCCGTGTCGCAGCGGAAGCCGTCGAAGCCGAACTGCTGGAGCCAGTCGGTATGCCACTTCACCAGGTACTCGCGGACGGTGGTGTTCGCAGTGGCGACGAAGGCGGTGTCCGATTTCTGGTCGAAGAACGGCGGCCGGGGAGCAGCATCGGTCGCCTCGGTTCGGAAATCTGGTAGCGAGCTCAGCTGCTGGGTCTCCGGGGTGCTTCCCGCCGGGGGAAAACCCGGGAAGCCGGCCCGGATCCACACCGGGGTCCACCAGTTCACCCACTGGCTCGAGTTGTAGTTCACCAGGTCGTTCCACGCCTGGTAGCCACGGCCCGCCGGCGGGACGAACGCCTTGAAAGCGTCGCCGGTCCCATCGAAGAACACGGCCGGGAGGTATGCGACGAGGTCGTCGCCCGTTGCGTACCCGGGGTGGTTCAGCACGACATCGACCAGGACCCGAATGCCACGGGCATGGGCCGCGTCCACGAGAGCATGAAGGTCTGCTTCGTTCCCCCAGTTGGCATCCAGCCGGGTGAAATCCAGCGCCCAGTACCCGGCGTAGGCGAAGTGCTTGAAGTCGCCCGTTCCTCCGCCGACCCAGCCGTGCACCTGCTCGACGATCGGGGAGATCCAGATCGCGGTCGCCCCGAGGCTAACGATGTGGTCCAGCTTGGCGACGACACCATTCCAGTCGCCGCCGTGCCAGCCGCCGATGTCGTTGGGACCCGCATCGGGCCGGGTGCCGTAGCCGTGGTCGTTGGACGGATCGCCGTTGAAGAAACGGTCGGTGAGGAGGAAGTAGACCGTGGCGTTGGCCCAGCTGAAGGGCGTGGCCTGCGCGCCGTCCTTCTCGAGGAGGAGCAGGCCGCTCGCGTCCGGGGTGACGGTGATGGTGCCCTGCGCGCTCACGGTGGCGGTGGCACCCGAGGAGACGTCGCGGACGACCGTCCCGGCCGGAAACGCCGCCCCGACGTCGAGGGTGAGAGGCTGTCCGGGGGTATAGGTGTTGTTCCCGGCGTCGTTGTTGTTGTTGCCGTTGTTGTTACCGCCGCCAGAGCACCCGACCAGTGCGACCAGGACGAGGAGGAGCGGCGCGCGACGCAAGTGGGTCGTGGTCATCGGGTTCGGATCATCGGGTGTTGCAAGGAACACCGGCCGCCTCGGCCTGCGTGCGCTCGAAGACAGCGGTGGTGCGTGCTGCCACGTGGAACTTGCCTGGCACGGTCGCGTTCCAGTCCGCACGGCCTCCGAGAAGCGGATCGGCGGCGAGCGCTGCCGGCACGGTGAAGGCGTCGCCGGCGGCCGTCCCGGGGATGGTCACGTCCTGGGCCGTGACGCCGGCGTTGACGATGACCACGATCCCGCTCCGGAGCGGGTCGAGGTCGTTGCCCGCGCACGCCGCGTCGCTGATGGTCATCACCAGCACGGCCGGGGGCTGGTTCGGACCGGAGTACGGATCGGGAAAGTCCACTCGCTTCATCACCTCGGCTGCGGTCTGGAGCCTGAAAAGCGGCGAGGCCTTTCGGAGTGCCAGGACCGCCTGGAAGTGCGCGGACATCTTGGCGATGTCCGAGGCCGACGGAGCGATGCTGGCGTCCCCGAAGATCGGCCGGATGGTGTTCCAGTTGCCGGAATCCTTCCCGGAGTTGGGCAGTCCGCTTCGCCAGCCGTTGGAGGTCCCCGTCCAGTCGATCCGGTTGAACCAGTCTCCGGAATCGTAGCTGTCGTGCTCCATCGACTTGCTGCGGAGAAGGTCGTCCCCCATGTGGAAGAAGCGGACCCCCTGTCCGAGCATGACGACGTCCATGGCCTGGGCCACGGCGCGGACGCGGTCGTCCATCGTCCGGGCAGTGGGCAGCTTGTACTGCACGATGTCCCAGAGGATCTGATTGTCGTGCGAGGAGACGTAGTTGATCGTCTCTTGAGGATCCTTGGTGTAGGCGGCGCTCTTGCCCCCGTAGCCGATGCCGGCCGCGTTGCTGGTCGTCCCGTTGGCGTTGGTCATCCGGAAGGTGCTCAGGCCGCCGGCCATTCCGATCTTGATGAGATCCAGTGCGTGGTTGAGGGCATCCTTGTTCGCCTGGGTCGCCGAGCTCAGCTCGTTCGGGTCGGTATAGAGCCCGCTGGAAAAGCCCTGGTTCTTGCGAAGGTCTGCCGCGGAGTCGAACGGTCCACCGCCACGCGCGCCATCGCGAAGCCGATCGTTGAACGTGCCGATCCCCGTCCCACCCATGTTCGGCTGGATCGCGGCGATGCCGCGCCCATTGTTCGTCATCTCGCCCACCTCCCAGCCTTCGCCGTAGAGGTAGATCGACGGGTCGATCGCCTGGAGCGCATCGCGGACATGGAGCATGTTGTCCTTGAGGTGCAGGCCCATCAGGTCGAAGCGGAAACCGTCAATCTTGTAGTCGCGCGCCCAGCGAACGAGCGTGTCGATCATCAGCTTCTCCATCATCACGTGCTCGGTCGCCGTGTTGGCGCAGCAGGACGAGTTGAGGACAAAGCCGGTGACTGGGTCGAGGCGGTGGTAGTAACCGGGCACGACCTTGTCGAGGACGGACTTGTCGCCCACGCCCGCGGCGTTGGTGTGGTTGTAGACCACGTCCATCACGACGCGGAGCCCGATCCCGGCGAGGCCCCGCACCATGCTCCGGAACTCCTTGATCTTCTCCGTTCCCTCGGCGGTGGAGGCGTAGCTTCCCTCGGGCGCTCCGTAGTGGAACGGGTCGTAGCCCCAGTTGAACGAGTCGAGGCCGTACAGGTACGAGGCAATCAGCTGTTGCTGATCCGAGTCGCCGGGATAGCTCTGGTAGGCGGAGAGGATCGTGCCGCTCCCGAACTGAGTGCAGGTCGCCGCGGGAACCGCGGAGTTCTTCGCGCAGAGGTCAGAGAACGGCTGACCGATGTCCACTCGCTGAGCCGGGTCCTCGTTCACCGTCGCAAAGTCGAACGCCGGCAAGACGTGGAAATGGGTCAGGCCCGCCGTGGCGAGCGCGGCCAGGTGCTGCATTCCGGCCGAGCCGGACTCGGTGAAGGCGAGGTACTTGCCTCGGTTGGCGGCGGAGACGGTCGAGTCGAGAGCGCTGAAGTCCCGGATGTGGCCCTCGTAGAGCACGATGTCCTCTGGCGCGGCGAGGGCTGGCTTGGCGGGCGGCCAGCTCGGCGGCTTCGTCGCCGGGTCGTCGAGGTCGATGAGCTGTCCCCATAGCCCGTTGGTGTCGAGGTTCACCGCGTAGGGATCGGTCACCGTGAGGTGCTCGAGGTGCCCGGTTGCGGGGTGATACACGGTGAGCTCGAAGCGGTAGTACTTCTCGTACCAGCCCGACGTGCCGGTGGCCGACCAGACGCCGCTCACGTCCACGGTCATGTCCACGGCGGCGATCTCGGCCTTGGTCGCATCGGCGACGTGCAGCGTCACCGCCTGCGCCGTCGGCGCCCAGAGACGCACCGTCGGCACGTTCGGCGAGTCGAAGGCCACGCCCAGCGGCCCGCTGTACGCCCAGAGAGCATCGATGGCCCATGCGGTCTGCACCTGGGTCGCCTTGAACACTGACCCATCCGCCTTCCGCGCCACGGCGACCAGCTGCCCGTGCAGCGCGTCGTGTACCTTCGCGAGGTCGGCAGCGTCGATGGTGAACGCCCGCCACGGGACTCCGCTCGTGGTCAGGTACGGCGCCTTCGCGAGTACCTCCGGAGGGAGCGCCGTCGCGCTCGGGGTGAGCGCGATCTTCTCTCCACCGATGACGTCGGTACCGGACACCGTGATCGACGCAGGCAGTGAGTACTGGAGCTCGAAGCTGGTCGCGGTCGGGTCGGTGACGTCCCAGGCGACGAGGAGTGGCCCGACCAGGTGCGCCGCCGCGCCGTCGATGCTCGCGTCCCCGGCCCGCTTCGGGAGGGCGGTGACGTTCGCCGAGCCGCTGGTGACGAACACGATGTTGCCCAGCGCGGCGAGATCCCATCCCATGTCGGGACCAGGGTCCTTGGTGTCTCCCTTGTGGACGATGATGTTCACCCTCGCCGCCCCGCTCTTCACGTTGACGAGGAACGCCTCGCCGAGCGGCGCAGGGTCCGTCCCCACCGGCTGGAGCGGAGCCGTCCACTGGGTCTCCGTCACCACGTCGCCCCAGGTGTGGAGTCCCCAGCCGGAGTAGTTCGCGTCGGGGCGGACGTAATACACCGCGACCTGATTCGCGCCTGGGATGGCGGACGGCTCCTGGGTGATCGCGGCGGAGAAGCCCGAGAAGACCCAGGCCTCGCGCGTGGTCCCCGAGACGTCGACGGTGAGGGCCCCCGCCGCGTCAGTGTCCGAGCCGTTCACCAGAGTGAACGCCAGCTGGGACGCCCCCGCGTTGACGGTGAGGTGGTAGATCGCTCCGAACCCGTCGGTGGTCGACGAGCTCGCGCTGGTCTCGGCGGCGCCGGCGCTCACCGCGACGTTCCAGCCGCTGTAGTCGGCGAGCGCACGATGGTAATGGAGTGTGAACGCGCTGGACGTGGGGTTGCCGCTGTCCGGAGTCCCGTGGTTGCCGTTGTCGCCGCCGCTGCATCCGGCCACGGCCGCTGCCACGACCAGGGCGGAACACTGCATCCATGTCCGGAAAAGGGGAGCGCGCATGGCGGCGCAGATTGAACGGATCGCAGTTCGACGGCAATGCCAACGGCGCGCAGCGCCTCGCGCGTTCGTGTCGCTCGCGTTGCTCGCAGCGCTCGGCTGCACCGCGTCACGTCCGCCGGAAACGACCGCGGCGGTCTCCGAGGCTCCGCGGGCCTACCCCGGGTGGGCGAACGGCGCGGTCTTCTACGAGGTCTTCGTCCGGAGCTTCCAGGACTCGAACGGTGACGGGAAGGGGGACCTCGCCGGGCTCATCTCCCGCCTCGACTACCTGAACGACGGCAAGCCCGAGACCGACAGCGACCTGGGGGTGGACGCGCTGTGGCTGATGCCGGTCTTCGCCTCGCCGAGCTACCACGGCTACGACACGACGGACTACGAGCGGGTGAATCCGGACTACGGAACCAACGACGACCTGACCCGGCTGTGCACCGAGGCCCACCGCCGCGGGATGCGGATCATCGTGGATCTGGTCCTCAACCACACCTCACGGGAACACCCCTGGTTCATCGAGTCCGCGTCGGGACCGACCTCTGCCAAGCGCGACTGGTACCTGTGGAGCAGCATGGACCTCCACTGGCCCCAGCCCTGGAACCCGGTCGGGAACACCTGGCACCAGAAGAACGGCGCCTGGTACTACGGGCTCTTCTGGGCGGGCATGCCGGACCTGAACCTCCGGACGCCGGCGGTCCGGACGGAGATGGAGCGGATCGCCGCGCTCTGGCTGGCCCGGGGGGTCGACGGGTTCCGGCTGGACGCGGTCCGCCACCTCATCGAGGACGCCGGCGGCGAGGGCCAGAACGACACCCCCGAGACCCACGCCTTCCTGAGGCGGTTCGCCGCCCACGTGCGGACGGTGAAGCCGGACGCGGTGCTGGTCGGCGAGGCGTGGACCGAGACGCCGAAGATCGCCGTGTACTACGGCTCGACGGAGAAGGTTCCGGGCGGCGACGAGCTGCCGCTGAACTTCGACTTCCCCCTGGCGAAGAAGATCATCGAGGGGGTGGAGGTCGGCGAGTCGCGGAGCATCGCGGCGACGCTCCGCGAGATCGCCTCCACCTATCCGCCCGGCGCCACCGACGTGCCGTTCCTCACCAACCACGACATGCGCCGGGTCGCCTCGGTCCTCAAGGGAGACGCCGGGAAGCTGCGGAGCGCCGCGGCCATCCTCCTCAGCCTGCCGGGGACGCCGTTTCTCTACTACGGCGAGGAGATCGGATTACTGAACGGCACCGCCGATGGGGACGAGGCCAAGCGCACCCCCATGCCCTGGAACGGAGGCGCCGGCGGCGGCTTCACGACCGGAACCCCCTGGTATCGCTTCGCTCCGGAGCAGGCCACGACCCACGTCGCCGCGCAGACGGGCGACCCGCGCTCGCTGCTCTCGCACTACCGCCGGTGGATCCGGGCCCGGCACGCCTCCCCTGCCCTTGCCCGCGGTGAGCTCCGGCTCCTCCAGGGCGAGGGGCCGGTGCTGGCATTCCTGCGGACGAGGGGGACGGAGCGCGTCCTCGTCGGGCACAACCTCGGGCCGGACCCCCAGGAGGTCTTGATTCCGGTGGAGGCGAACCGCGCGGAACCGCTCCTGACGACCGATGGGGCGACCGCGACCCGTGAAGGAACCGCCGTCCGCCTGACGCTGCCACCGTACGCGAGCGGCGCGTTCCGCCTGTAGCCACCGCAGAGACCGCTCACGCCGCGGCGCGGCAACACAAGTTCTTTCGCACCGGCGACGCGCACTTCGCGCTTTCTGGGCGTTGACTCACATGTCATAAACACCCTCGTTTCCTGAGTCGGGGAGCGCGTTCCGCACCCCATCTGGGTGCGAGCGCCCGCACGGCGGCCGGAACGCGGGGAGGGGAAGCGCGGGTGGTCGTGTCGCGGCAGACCAGGACGTGGATGGCTTCGTGCGCCACGGCTGCGCTCGTCGCGTGCAGCTCGAGCAACCCGACGCCGCCGGACTCCGGGACGCCGGACTCCGGAACGCCCGACTCGGGGATTCCGGACTCGGGCATCACGCCGAACACGCAGGGGTGGTGGAGGGACAAGGTCTTCTACGAGATCTTCGTCCGCAGCTTCGCCGACTCGAACGGCGACGGCGTCGGAGACCTCGCCGGCCTCACCGCGCACCTCGACGCCCTGAACGACGGCGACGCCGGAGCGGGCGACGACCTCGAGGTGGACGCGCTGTGGCTGATGCCGATCCACCCCTCCCCGAGCTACCACGGCTACGACGTCACCGATTACCGGAACGTCAACGCCCAGTACGGCACGCTCGCCGACCTCGACGCCCTCGTCGCCGCGTCCCATCACCGCGGAGTGAAGGTGATCCTCGACATGGTGCTGAACCACTCGTCGCGGCAGCACCCGTGGTTCGTGAACTCGCAGAGCGACCCGACTGCCCAGTACCGGAACTGGTACGTCTGGCGTCCGGACAATCCCGGCTGGCTGCAGCCCTTCGGTTCCGGCCAGACGTGGTTCAACCTCAACGGGGCCTACTACTACGGCGTGTTCGGCGGCGGGATGCCGGACCTCAACCTCGCCAACAGCGTGGTCGAGGACGAGATGGTGGACACGATGAAGTTCTGGCTCGCCCGTGGAATCGACGGGTTCCGGCTGGACGCGGTCCGGTACTTCATCGAGAACGCCGCCGACGCCGGGCAGCAGGACCAGCCCGAGACCCACGCCTTCCTCAAGCGAATCCGCGCCCGGCTCCAGGCCGAGTACCCGGACGCGTTGCTCGTCGCCGAGGCCTGGGCGCCGCAGGACATCTCCCTCACCTACTACGGGGACGGCGACGAGGTTCAGCTCGGCTTCGCCTTCGACCTCGCGGATGCCATCAAGACCGCGGTCGTCGCCGGCGACGCGAGCGACATCGTCAACACCCTGGCCCACACCGACGACCTGCTCGCCGGAAAGGACCGCGGCTACGACGCTCCGTTCCTCTCCAACCACGACCAGCCGCGGGTGATGCGGGTGCTGGCCAACGACCAGGCGGCGGCGCGGGTCAGCGCCGCGGTGCTGTTCGCGGTCCCGGGCACGCCGTTCGTCTACTACGGCGAGGAGCTGGGGATGCAGGGCGGCGCCGGCTCGGACGACCGCAACAAGCGGACCATCTACCCCTGGGACGGCGGGCCCGGTCACGGCTTCACCACCGGAAGCCCCTGGGTGAACGTCCCCGAGGCGCCCGGCGTGGATCTCGAGACCGAGCGCGCCGACGCGGGATCGCTCTTCCACCTCTACCGCAGGCTGATCGGCCTCCGGCACGCCCAGGCGCCCCTGGCGAAGGGGACGGTGAGCCGCCCCACGCTGTCCGGGGCTCCGGCCTCGGTCATGGCGCTGGTGCGCGAGGACCAGGGGAACCGGGTCCTCTTCGTCGCCAACGTGGGGACCGGGGACTCCGGCCCGTTCGACGTGCAGGTGTCGGGAACGCCCTCGGTCCTGCTCCAGGAAGGGCTCGACGCCGACCCCACCGAGGCCTCGGGCGTCCTCAGCTTCACCGGGCTCGCCGCGCGGGGCTTCGTCTTTCTCTCACTCTGACGCTTCAGGAGGATCGCATGAACGCCGTCCGTTTCCGTCGCCTCCTCGCCGCAGTGCCGCTGCTGGTGCTCGCGTTCGCCCTCCCCGCCGACGCCGACAACGAGAAGGGCTTCAAGCTCAGCGACCCGACCGGGGACGACAAGGGCCCCGGCACGTACACCTACCCGACCGACGCGGTCTACAAGCCCGGCTCGTTCGACATCACCGAGTTCGAGGTGGTGCCCGGCGCGAACCAGACCGAGTTCCGGATCAGCGTCCGCACCCGCATCGAGGATCCCTGGGACAGCCCGGCCTGGGGAGGCAACGGCTTCTCGGTGCAGATGGCCTTCATCCACATCGACACCGACCACAAGAAGGGCAGCGGCGTGCAGGACGGCCTGCCAGGGACCAACGTCCGCTTCTCGGAGGACGAGGCCTGGGACCGGGTGATCATCGTCTCGCCCCAGGGCGCCACCCGGGTGAACTCTGAGGTCGGCCTCAAGGCCTCGCAGTGGAAGGACAAGATCATCGTTCCCAAGGTGACCCGTGCTCAGGGGAAGACGCTGATCGCGGTGGTGGACAACGCGCAGCTGGGCGGACCGCCGCAGACGACCTGGGGCTACCAGGTGCTGATGCAGTCCAACGAGGGATTCCCCGACAAGAAGGACCTCCTCACCCGGAAGGTGAACGAGTTCGAAGGGCAGCACCGCTTCGGGGGCGGATCGGACTACGACAACGACCCGCACGTGATGGACATCCTCGTCCCGCCGGACGGGGACCCGGCCAAGAAGCAGTACGAGATTCTTTCCAAGTACAAGAAGGACACGAAGGAGCCGAAGCCCGAGGACCTGGCAGTCGTCCCGATGGTGTACCCGCACGCGGCAGGTAAGTGAGGGGGAGCTCGTTCATGGCAAGACCTGGGAGGGGACTTGCGACGATCGCGACGCTCGGCGTCCTGATGACGGGGGCGCCTGCTCGCGCCGACATCGTCAACTTCGACATGAGCGGGAAGATCTACATGAAGTACATGTACCAGAACGACAACACCCAGGGGTGTCTGTCGCTCTCCAACCCGTTCTGGCGCGACAACATCGGCGGCCACAACGGCGTGTGCAGCGAATTCGAGCTGAACATCAAGGCGAACGTGGGCCCGAAGGTGACCGCCGGGGTCCGCCTGCAGAGCCGGTGGGGAATGCTCTGGCAGGACTGGTGGGAGAACGGCGATCTCAAGCCCAACATCGCTTATCCGCCGAACAGTGGAGACACCTCGGGCGAGAGCCTGGGGATGAATCATGCCGCGTACATCAAGCTCCGCTCGGCCTGGATCCGGGTCGGTCCGCCCATCCCCACGGTGAAGTGGATCACCATCGGATCGACCGACTACTCGATGTGGAACGAGTGGACGATCGGCAAGGCGCGATACATCGATCGCGACAACGGGAACGGGGTGTTCGTCGAGGGCACGTTCATCCCCCAGGGCCGGCTGGATTACACCCTGGGCGCCCTGGCCCTCCCCAAGCTCTGGGCGGGCCCGGGCTGGAACACCGGCCTCAGCTCGAACGAGCCGCTGGCCAACCTCTACGGCACGGACTGGGCGTTCGCGGCGAAGCTGGAGAGCCGGCCCATCGACGACCTGCGGCTGCGGGCGATCGGCACCTGGACCCAGGACTGGGAGGCCGACCGGTACAGCCCGTTCCTCACCGGTTCACCCGACGCGGCGCGTTGCGACACGGTGGGCTGTCCGGATCACTCCACGAAGATGGCCACGCGCTTCCGTGGGTTGAACGCAACGCTGGAAGGGTTCTACACGCCATCCTGGACGGACCTCTTCTCCATTTCGGCGTTGGGGGCGTACTCGAGCAACTACGTGAACCCGAACTACGCCACGAACCTGGTCCGGAACGGACAGGGCTTCTCGCCGGTGGTCTTCAAGACCGACGCGAACGGGAACCCCATCGCTTCGACCGGCGCCGCTGCCAAGGTGGATCTCGAGTTCTACGACCCCTTCAAGATCGGCCTGTCGCCCAAGTTCGAGTACTTCAACATCGGCAGCGAGTACAACGCCATCATGGGCGCGCGCCGCGAGGCGGACGTGCTCCTCACCGACGGCATCATCACCGGTGGCTTCACCCGCGGCGGCCAGCTCCCCACCCTCAACGTGGCCAACGAGTTCCAGGACTGGGACGAGCCCTGGTACGAGTCGGTCATCGGCTGGCACGGCTTCACCGGAGTGCTGGAGCAGGTGCTGGGATCGGTGAAGCTGTCCGGCGAGTACACCTACGTCGGGTACAACACCAACATGCAGAACCGGGACACGGTGAACCAGTACCCGGACTTCCTCTACACCCACGGCTTCACCGACACGACGGCGTACACGGCGGATCAGGACTACGCCAACGTCTACGACCGGGGGAAGGACCCGCGGAGCATCTACGACAAGAACCAGGACCGGCACACGCACATTGGCGTGCTCAACGCGCAGGTGCCGCTGGCGGTGGGCTGGAGTCCCCTCCTCAACTTCAAGATCAAGTACATCTACGACCGGGACAACCGGAACATCAGCAACCCGAAGGACGACTACATCGGCCGGTCCTGGCTGCTCTTCGGACAGATCACGGTGCAGCCCACCAACGAGCTCAAGGTCTTCGCCGGCTACGAGTACAGCCACTGGTCGGAGGACGGACGGAACGGCTCGGATGCCGCGGGCTACTTCCCTGCACGGACTCAGCGGCACACCGCGCGCGCAGGGTTCACCTACGCCTTCGGCGGGGTGCTCGCGGGATACACGGTGGAGTACTTCCACAAGAACCTCCTCCGTGACCCGGACGGCGGCTACTACAACATGATCTGGAACGTGTGGCGTGCGAAGGGGACCGTCGAGGTCGCGTGGTGACGAGATGAGCGCTTCGAAACAACTTTCTTTCCTGCTGGCCCTGGCGCTTCTCCCGGGTTGCGGCGTCGAGAGGTTGGGGAACCTTGGCCGCAACGAGACGGCCCGCCCGTCCTCGGCCATCAGCGGGACCACGTACTTCATGGATGCCCAGCCGTCGCAATTCGGAGCCAACGACGCCGAGGGCAACGCGATGACGTACTGCGGTGACACCGGGAACGACTGGGACGTCGGCAAGGACTGCTTCATCGCCTCCGCCAGCGCGCAGGACTACGAGGTCCAGCTCCCCTCCTCGAAGTACTCGATGATCGAGGTCACCGCCCGGACGGGAAACCTCGCTCTGCGGACGCTCGTTCCCTCGATCGGCGAGGAGAGCAAGGTCACTGGTGTGGCGCTCGACGAGCGGAACATCACCGAGACGCTCATCGTCGAGGCCCGGCTCAGCCACGACCAGCAGTCGATGAAGACGATCACCCCCGATGCGTATCTGGGAACCCGCAACCTCATCCGCGCGGCGTTCGATCAATCCGGTCCCACCCAAGATCTCCTCAACATGGTGAAGCGGATCATCGTGCGGTTCGATCCGTCGCTCAGCCAGACGGACCCTGATTTCTTCGTCGTCCCTGCCTACGACGAGAACTGGAACGTGAAGAACCGGGCGGTGAGCCCGAGCTGGATTGCCCGACAGCAGTTCGACTACACCGGCGACGGGCGGATCGACGGGGACTCGGTCGCCTTCGACCAGCAGCTTGCCCAGGTGGCGCAGCTGTACAGCCCCGCCGGGTGCCCGGACCCGAACAATCTTCGAGTCGTCTTCACCGTCGATTTCAACCCGAGCGCCCACAACGGCCTCTGCGCGTCAGTGGATCGCTTCAAGTGGGCCACCGACAAGCCAGGCAAGTCGATGTTCTTCGTCGGCTGGGTCCACAAGCAGTCGGTGCTTCAGGACCCGGCGGTGAACAACGCGCTGGGTGCGAGCACGCCCAACCAGATGGCGATGTACGACGACGGGACCAACGGAGACGAGACGGCCGGAGACAACATCTGGACCATCAGCTTCGTCATCCCGAAGGGAGACCCGGCGACCGGCCAGGTGTTCCGCGTCGGCTACAAGTTCACCTGGGGCACCAGAGGGGCCGTCTGGACCGGGAGCGAGGAATGGCCGGGGAACTCGAGGATCCTCGAGGTGGTGGACGTGAACGGAGACGGGTTCGTCTACCGACACGAGAGCTGGGGAGACGAGGCGAGCAACAAGGACGCCTCGAATCTCAATCCAAAGAGCGGCGGTACGATCACCTGGACGACGGACCTCCACGGATGTGGACCGGAGGCACGGGAAAACACTTACGACTTCAATACCTGCAGTTGTGACAGTGCAATTCAGACGCCGAAGGGCATTGGGCCCATCAACGTCGCGTGTACGCAGTGAGTCGGATGGGTCCGGACTTCCCGGTGCATCCGCAATTTAGGGAGGAGACACGAATGAAGAAGATTCTCGGTAGCCTGATCCTGGCCGGGGCGTTCCTGGCGGGATGTAGTAGCGACAACAACGGCGGGAACAACTGCACGAAGACGACGTGCGCCGCGCAGAACGCCAACTGCGGGACCATCAGCGACGGATGTGGCGGTACGCTTCCTTCCTGCGGCACGTGCGGTACCGGCCTGAGCTGCGGTACCGGCACGAGCAACAGCGTCGCCAACGTGTGCGGGTTCGCCCAGCCTGCCAGCACCGTCCCGGTCAACTTCACCGTCGACGACAGCGTCAACCAGAACTGGAAGTCGGAGGAGCTGGAGTGGAAGGGCGCGATGCTCTTCGACTCCACCACCCGCATCATCACCGCCGATTCCACCTGGGGTGGCCCGTGGGCAAAGCTCTACGATGACGGGCCCTGGAACGCGGGCGGCCACGAGCCGATCGGGTCGACGGCCAACGATCACAAGCTCGGAGTCACGGTGTTCGTGCATGCGCCCGCCACCGGCACCGACGCCTATGCCTACGGACTCCGCGATGCGACCAACCCGGATCCGGTCAACGGTGGCTGGGTCTGGATCGGAAACAACGGCGAGTTCGACGTTGCAGCGGGTACGAGCGCGGCAGTCACCGCTGCTGGCATGGCCTTCCCGGCCCACGGCACGATCGACATGCAGGTGACCATCGACACCAATGATCTCATCGCCGGTACCTGGGACCCACCGGTCCACATCAAGGGCTCGGCATGGGGCTGGAGCGAGTTCGACATCACGAACCCGACCGGTGGCGTCTACACCTTCACGCTCTCGGGGAACATCGACCAGGCTCACCCGCCCTATCCCGGTCTGCTCAAGTCCGGTGACAAGCCCGAGTTCATCTGGGTGTTCAACGGCGTCGAGTACAAGGACGGAACCGGTGTGGCCGGGCTCCAGGGCGTCGCGGCGGGCACCAAGGCTGCCGGTGCCAGCAGCTTCACCCCGGCGACCGTCGAGCTCACCGGCGGCACGGGCCTGGGCAGCGGGAACTCGTTCATCACCGTTCCCTAGTCCAGCGACCGCAGAAATCCGGGGGCCGGCAGGGCGCGTGCCTTGCCGGCCTCCTCTTTTCCTGAGAAGGCTTCCCCGTGCGCCTCGCTTCGTGCCTCGCCGTGCTCTCCGCGCTGATGCTGGCCTCGCCCGCCTCCGGCGCCGAGCGCACGCTGATCGCGGGCTTCGACGACCCGGCGGGTGACGCGAACGGGCCGGGGACCTACCAGCCGCCGGGCGACACCGACTTCCTGCCCGGCGACTTCGACCTCCGTCGCTTCGCGGTCTACGAGGAGGGCGACAAGGTCGTGTTCGAGGTGACGATGGGCGAGAGCTTCCGCTATCCGCCGAGCACGCAGCGGTACAACTCGACGCCGCTCGATCTCAAGAACAACATCTACTTCCAGAACATCGACATCTACGTCGACACCGACCCCACGCCGGGCTCGGGCTGGTCGATGTGCATCCCGGGACGGCGCGTCGCGTTCGCCGATGGCCACACCTGGGAGTACGTGGTGGTGATGACGCCGCAGCCGGGCGCGGCGAAGGCCGTGACCGAGGGAATCTTCGGCACCGAGGCGTCCCGCAGGGTCCTCTTCCCCACCAACCTCCAGACGCAGGGCAAGACCATCTCCGCGCGGATCCCGGCGAGCTTCTTCGGCGGGCGGCCGACGAAGGACTGGGGCTACTCGGTGCACGTCTCGGGCGCGCGCTGGGAACGAAGCTTCGCGGTCGTGGACCGCATCGCCGGCAGGCACGAGGCGGACGCGTACACGATGCCGGTCATCGGCGTGCGCGAGGCGTGGATGTTCGGCGGAGCCCCGTCGGCCGGAGGAAAGGCGCATCCCTGGGTCGTGGACGTGCTGCTTCCGCCGGGGGCGAGCCAGGCGAAGGTGCTCGGCTCGTACGACGAGAAGACCGGCGCGTACGCCCAGGTGCCGTTCGTCTACGGGTCGGGCAAGGCGCCGCCGGCCGTCGCGGTGACCACGGTCGTGGACAAGCCGGTGAGCCCTGCCCTGTCGGTCGCGGACGTCTCGGGCGGCGTGGTCTCGATGAAAGGTCCGACCAAGGGCGTGGGCGTGATGCAGATCGGGAAGGTGCTGGGCTCCGACGGTGCGCCGGTGGGTCGGGTGATCGTCACGCAGATGATCGAGGGCGGGGCAGTGGGCCGTGCAGTCGAAGGCGGGGACGCGATCCGCCCCGGGATGGGCGTGGAGTTCACTACGCCAGCACCCCAGAAATGATGAGTTCGAAGAGCCAATACATCTTCGTGCTTTCTGAAGAACTTCTCGGCTGGCTGGCCTCCGCACAGCAACTCATCGGATTCTCCGGGCTCCTGTATACCGGTCCCCAGCAACCGCTCGAGCCCTGGAGTCCGCGCGAGGGCTCTTTTAAGGATGGAACGACGGTCTACTTCTCGAAAACGAGCCTCATGGCGGACGACATCAACCCGCGTCTGGTTCCCGCAGCTGAGCTGGGTCTCGTTTCGCTCGATGTCCCCCGGATTCGCGACAGGACGCTCCTTGCGTGTCAACTCGGCGCCAAGTCCGACTGGTACGATGCTCGGTCTGCGAAGATGCGTGACAACCGCGAAGCTCTTCGCCTGTTCTCCGCGGTCTGGAAGCAACTCGGCCCTCACCTACGAAGACCTGTCTGGGCGCGGAATCGCCGCGACGGAGCAAGCGCAGCATATAAAGCAATCTCGTACAGTCCCGGCGCCGAGGAATGGGTACGAAATGGCGGCGAGCTTCGCCAAGAGGGTGTCGCCAACGTCGAGTTTCTGCTTGACCCTGGCTCGCCCTCGGAGTCGTGACTTCCGTCAGCCCTTCATGCTCCCCACGGTGAGCGACCTGTGGAGTGGTCCCACCGGTCAGCACTCCTTGTTCTTCTCGTCCCACAGCATCGGCTGCCACAGCTCGACCTTGTTGCCGTCCGGATCGAGGATCCAGGCAAAGCGGCCGTTCTCGTGCGACTCCGGTCCCTTGACGATCGATACCCCGTCGCCGCGCAGCTGCGTCAGGAGAGCATCGAGATCGTCCACGCGATAGTTGATCATGAAGCTCGATTCGCTCGGGCTGAACCACTGGCTGTTCTTCTCCGCGACGGTCCAGACCGTGAGGCCCCGATCCTCGGCCTTGTCCTCCGGCCACTTCAAGATCGCGCCGCCCCATTCCTCGAGCCGCAATCCCAGGTGCCGTGCGTACCAGGCCGCGAGCTGCGTGTGGTCCGACCTCGACTTGAAGAAGACGCCCCCGATCCCGGTGACTCTCGCCATGGAGGACAGCCTAGCCCTTCACGCTCCCCGCGGTGAGCCCCGACACCAGGTACTTCTGCAAGTAGAGGAACAGCAGCACCACCGGGATCGACACGATGATCGACCCCGCCGCGAAGTAGCCCCACTGCTGCTGGAAGCCGCCCACGAAGAACCGCAGGCCCACCGGGGCGGTGTACATGTCCTCCTTGTCCATGAAGGTCGCCGCCTGGATGAACTCGTTCCAGCCGGTCATGAACGAGAAGAGCGCCGTGATCGCGATCGCGGGCTTCGCCAGCGGCAACACGATGCTCCAGAAGATCTTCCCCGGCCCCGCCCCCTCCATCACCGCCGCCTCCTCCAGCTCCTTGGGGATGGTGTCGAAGTACCCCTTCAGCATCCACACCGAGAACGGGATCGACGTCGTCGCGTACACGATGACCAGGCCGCTCAGCGTCGAGCCGAGCCCCAGCCACTGCACGATGATGATGTAGAGCGGGATCAGCGTCAGCGTCCCCGGGAACATCTGCGACACCAGGAAGGACATCATCCCGAACCGCCGCCCCGGGAACTTGAAGCGGCTGAACGCGTAGGCCGCCGTGCACGAGAGAGCCACCCCGACGATGGTCGCCCCGATCGCCACGATGGCGCTGTTCAGCATCCACCGGGCGAAGGGCTGGTCGGTCATCACCGAGATGAAGTTGCTGAACGCGAAGCGCGTGGGCCAGGGCAGCACCGCCCGCGCGCGGTCCAGCTTCGTCGGGTCCGCCGGCAGGTCGGCGATCGCCAGGCTCTGCTTGCCCGAGAGCGCGATGGTGATGACCCACAGCACCGGGTACACGGTGTAGATGACCGTCGCCACCAGGAACGCGTGCAGGATCCAGTGCGGCGTCCGCTCCTCGCGGTGAGAGCCAGCCATCAGAGCGCCTCCGTCGCCCGCGTCACGCGGTTCTGGATGGTCCCGTAGACCAGCAGGATGGCGAAGATGATCGTCGCGTACGCCGCCGCGTAGCCGTACTGGTACCGCTGGAACGCGTACTTGTACGCCTGGGTGATGAGGATCTCCGTCGAGCCACCCGGCTCGCCCGCCGTCACCAGGTAGATGATGTTGAACATGTTGAAGGTCCAGACCACCGACAGGATGACCGCGGGGACCAGGGCCGGCTTCAGCGACGGCAAGGTGATGGCCCTGAACTGCTGCCACCGGCTCGCCCCGTCCACCCGCGCCGCCTCGTAGAGGTCCGCGGGGATCGACTGCAGCGCCCCCAGCGACACCACCATCATGAACGGGAAGCTCAGCCACCCGTTGGTGGCCAGCGCGGTCAGGAACGAGGTGAACGGCCGGTCGAACCACGACAGAGGCTCGAAGCCGAAGATCGCCAGCACCTGGTTCACCACGCCGAACTGCCGGTGGAACATCCCCTTCCAGATCAGCGCGGTGATGTAGTTGGGCATCGCCCAGGGCAGGATCAGCAGCACCCGGTAGATGGGCCGCAGCGCCAGCCCCTTGGTGTTCAGCACCAGCGCCAGCAGAAGCCCGAACGACACCCCCCAGACGACGTTGGTGATGGTCCAGATCACCGTGAACAGGAAGGTCCAGTAGAAGTTCAGGTAGTTGAAGACCCAGTGCCCGTCTGCAGCCCGGCGCACGACCCCGAAGTCGCCGAGGATCGTGCCGTAGTTCCGGAGCCCGACCCACAGCTCCGACAATGGGAGATTGGTGTTGTAGATGTTCGAGTCGGTGAAGCTCAGCGCGATCCCGTAGAAGAACGGGAAGAACACCAGCAGCGTCGTCCCGATGATCGCCGGCGCGATGTACGCGTAGGCCTGCCGGTTGCTGACCAGCGCCCGCCCCACCCGGTTCGCCCCGCCGAAGCCAACCACCACCAGGAGCACGAAGCCGAGCGCGCCCAGCGCCATCAGGCTCCGAAGGGCACGCCGGCGGATCTCCTGCGCCTCGGCCTCGCCCTTCTCGCGATCGATCGCCCCGGCCCCGGTGATCAGTCCCCGGGGCTTCCGTGTGAGATCGGTGTCCCACGCCCCGCCGTCCAGCGTCGCCGCGCCGGTGAGCGTTCGCGTCCGGTCCACCTCCGCCGCCACCGTTCCGGCCAGGGCACGCTGGCCGTCCCGCTCGGCGAGTCCCAGGGCCCGCAGCTCGCCTCCGACGAAGAACGCCGCGGCCAGGCAGAACAGCGCCGTGCTCGCCACCGCCAGCAAGGCCGCTCGCGGCGGCAGCAGCCACGCCCCCAGCACGTAGAGGAGCATCGCGCCGAAGAGCAGCAGCACCGCCTGGAGCGGCGAGCGGCGGCCAGTCGACGCGTCGGCCGGCACGAGGACGTGCACCATGCCCGTCACCTTCCCGTCCGCCTCGAGCGGCACCGCCACCCGGCGCGCCCCACCCTCCCGCTCCACCTCCAGCTCCGGCTTCGGCGCGCCCCCCTCTCGGTTGGTGTCCACTCCCGCCCGCAGCCGCTGGGCCTGGTCGTAGAGTGGCTTCTCCTCCCGGGCCAGCCGGCGGGGCGCCGCCTTCTCACCGGTGTCCGCCGGCTCGGTCGACGCCTCGAGCGTCGTTCCTCGGATGACCCGCACCCGCGTCCCCGGCGGGTGCGTCTCCTGCCACGCCGTCACCGCCTTCCGGACGGCGGCGTCGTCCGGGGCCTGCCCCACCAGCGCGCCGAGCGCGTTCGCCGCGACGATGGCCCGGCGGGTGATCCAGTCGTCCTCCAGCTGTGCGCGCGCGCCGCGGAGCAGGGCCCAGCCACCGCCCAGGGCCACCACCAGCCCGAGCAGCAAGCCGACCCCGAATCGCGTCCGGGACGCTGGAGGACGCTCGTTCACTTCTTCTTCCGCAGGGCGTCCACGTCCTTCTGCAGCGCCTTCTGGGCGACGTCCATCGCCTCCTTGGGCGAGTTCCCGGCGTTCACCTTGTTCAGCGCAGTCGTGGCCGGAGACCACATCATCGTCATCTCCGCCACGTTGGGCATGGGAACGGCGACCTCGACCTGCTTGCGGAACGCGCTCAGCACCGGATCGGCCTGCACCTTCGGATCGTCGTAGACGGCCTTCAGCGCCGGGCTCTGCCGCCCCTCGAGCGCCATCACCTTTCCCGCCTCGGCGCCGGTGACGTACTTCGCGAACTCGAACGCCGCGTCCTTGTGCTGCGACTGGGCCGAGACGAACACGCCCTCCACCGTCATCCACGGCCGCATCGGTTTTCCGCCCGCCTCGTCGATGGTCGGCAGCGGGGCGACGCCGTAGTCGATCCCGCTGGCCACCTCGCCCAGGAACCATGGACCGCTGAAGACCATCGGCGCCTTCTCCTCGTTGAAGAGCGAGGTGATGAGCGCGCTGGATGGCTCGGCGGGCATGAAGCCTGCCTTCTCCCACTTCACCAGCAGCTCGAGCGCCTTCACATTCTCCGGCGCGTTCATGGTCGGCCGGGTGGACTTGTCGAACACGCCGCCGCCGAAGCCGTTGAGCAGCGAGGCGACGTAGTAGAAGTCGCCGTAGGACCAGGCCAGACCGAACTTGCCCGCGCCCTTGCTGGTCAGCCCCTGCGCCACCTTCACCAGCTCACCGGTGGTCTTCGGTGGCGTCTTCAGGAGCTTCTTGTTGTGGATGAGGGCGATGACCTTGTAGTCGAGCGGGAGCCCGTAGAGGTTGCCCCGGTAGGTCAGCGCCTCGACGGTGGTGGGGATGAAGCGGCCCTTCAGCGCGTCGTCGACGTAGAAGTCGATGGGCTCGACGGTGTTGCCCGCCTCGACCCAGCCGCCCATCCGGTCCTGCGCGTAGATGAAGATGTCCGGCCCCTTCCCACGGGGGACGGCGGCCGAGATCTTGTCCGCGAAGGCGTCGAAAGGCACCGCCAGCGGGTCGACCTTGATCTTCGTGTCGGGGCGGGCGTTGTACGCCGCGACGACCTTCTCGAACGCGGACTTCTCTCCTCCGCGGTAGGAGTGCCAGGCCACCAGCTTCGCCTGGGCAGCCGCCGTGCCGGGCACGACGACCCCGACCACCGCGGCGAGAACCACCAGCAGATTGCGCATCGGTCTCCTCCCCTTGCCGCGCTCTCAGCTGCCGAGGCGGCTCTCGTTCTCCGCGTCGAAGACGTGCAGCGAATCGAGCTCGAGCTGCACCTCGATGACGCTCCCCACCGCGGCCGGGCGGTGCGGGTCCTGCTTGAACACCAGGGTGTCCTCACCTGCCCTTCCGTGGATCACCACCTCGTCCCCCAGCACCTCGATGATCTCCACCGTGAGCGCGAGGCGGTGGGTCTGTCCCCGCGCCTCCCGTCCCGGGGGCACGACGTTCTCCGGACGGATCCCCACCACGACCTTCCGGCCCTCTCCCGCGCTGCCCCGGGCCGCCGCCGGGACGGGCATCTCGAAGCCGGCCGCCCGCGCGCTGTTCCCGCCCGGGCCGAGCGTGGCCTTGACGAGGTTCATCGGCGGCGTGCCGATGAACCCTGCGGCGAAGAGGTTCGCCGGCTTCTCGTAGACCTCCAGCGGAGCACCGACCTGCTGGAGCTTCCCGGCGTTCAGGATGGCGATGCGGTGACCCATGGTCATCGCCTCCACCTGGTCGTGGGTGACGTAGACCGTCGTGACTTGCAGCCGGGCCTGGAGCTTCTTGATCTCCGCGCGGACCTCCACCCGGAGCTTCGCGTCCAGGTTGGACAGCGGTTCGTCGAAGAGGAAGACCGACGGCTTGCGGACGATGGCCCGCCCGAGCGCGACCCGCTGGCGCTGCCCACCCGAGAGCTCCTTCGGCTTTCGCTGCATCAGCTGCTGGATGCCGAGCACCTGCGCGGCCTCGGGCACGAGCCGATCGATCTCCGTCTTCGGCGTCTTCCGGATCCGGAGCCCGAACTCGAGGTTCTCGCGCACCGTCATGTGCGGGTAGAGGGCGTAGCTCTGGAACACCATCGCCACGTCGCGATCCTTCGGCGGGACATCGTTCACCACCCGATCGCCGATGGAGATGGTTCCCCCGGTGATGTCCTCCAGGCCGGCGATCATCCGGAGCGCGGTCGACTTTCCGCAGCCCGAGGGGCCCACCAGCACCATGAACTCGTGGTCCTTGATCTCGAGGTCGAGCCCCTCGATGACGCTCACCGGCCCGAAGCGCTTCGTGACCTGCTTGAAGATCACCGAGGCCATTGGACCGTGGCATTGTGGACGCTCCGGCGCGACTCGGTTGGAAAAACCGCCCCGTCCGGAGAGGGTGACGTGCCGCGTCACGCGATGACTCCCGAGGCCCACGCGGCGTTCACCGCCGCCCTGCTGAAACGCCTTGACCCCGACGCGGACGTGCTGGGGCTCGTGCTCCTCGGCTCCAGTTCCGGGGAGCCGCCCGGCCCGGACGAGTTCTCCGACCACGACCTCTTCGTCGTGACCCGCCCCGGCGCGCAGGAGCGCTTCCGGACCGACCTCGGCTGGCTCCCCAACGCAGCGGACCTGGTCCTTTCCTTCCGGGAGACGGCCCACGGCGTGCGGGCGCTGGACCGGAACGGGCACCTCGTCGAGCTCGCCGCCTTCGATCTGGACGAGCTCTCGCTCGCGCGGGTGAACCGGTACTCGGTGCCGCTGGACCGGGCCGACGTGCGCGCCCGGATGGCACGGGTGCGTCAGGCGACCGCGGCGCAGACCGCGACTCCGCCGGATGCGCGGTGGCTCGCGGGGCAGTTCCTGGTCGAGCTCCTCGTCGGCGCCGGTCGATGGGGGCGCGGCGAGCGGATCTCCGGCCACTTCCGGGTCCGCGCCGGCGCCGTGCAGCATCTTTTGTCCCTGATCCGGATGCGTGCCAGCGACGCGGCCCGGGCGACGCTCGACGACCTGGATCCGGCCCGGCGCGTGGAGACGGTCGCCCCCGAGCGGGCCAGGGAGATCGACGCGGCGCTCGTGCTCCCGCTGCCGGCCTGTGCCCGCGCGCTGCTCGCGGTGGGTCGGCAGGTCGCTCCGGATCTCGTCCCGCCCGAAGTTCCCGCCGCGCTCGAGCAGGTGCTCGCCCGCGCCGAGGAAGCGGCGCGCCGCGCGCGATGAGACGCCCTCCGCGCGGCCTCCGCGTCGAGCGACTCCGGCCCCGCGAGGCCGACGTTCTCCGGCAGCTCTACGACGCGTACGTCGAGGAGCTCGCCAGCTTCGGCGCCGCCTACCGCCGGCGCCGGGATGGAACCTGGCAATACCGGCCGCCGGGCGGGAGGTGGGGCGCGGACCACCTCACGTACTGGCTCGAGGACCGGGACGAGCACGTGGTCCTCGTCTTCCGGCTCCGCAGCGCCGTGGTCGGATTCGCGATGATCGGACTCCGGCCCGCGGTCTGGATGCCGGCGGGGACGGACGCCTGCATCGCCGAGTTCTTCGTCGTCCGCTCGGCCCGGCGGCGCGGAGTCGGCGAGGCCGCCGCGCGGCGCATCCTCCGTCGCTGGAGAGGGCGATGGGAGATCACCGAGGTCTCCGGGAACGCGCCGGCGATCGCCTTCTGGAGACGGACGATCGGGCGTCTCACCGGCGGCCGCTTCGAGGAGGTCGCGGTCCGCGGCGGGCTCGTGCAGCGGTTCACCAACTCCGGAGGGGGCAGATGACGCCGGGTCTGGCATCCTCTCCGCCGTGAGCACCCCCGTTCCCCGCCGTCCCCTCGGCCGGACCGGCCTGACCGTCTCGATACTCGGGCTCGGTGCCGGGCGCATCGGCGGCCCGGAGACGACCCATGCCGACGTCGATCGGCTGCTGGGGACGGCCGCCGACCTGGGCGTGACCCTCATCGACACCGCGCGGAGCTACGGTGCCTCGGAGGAGCGGCTCGGCCATGCGCTCCAGGGGCGCCGCGCCGGCTTCGTCCTCTCCACCAAGCTCGGGTACGGCGTGGAGGGCGTCCCGGACTGGACCGATCGTTCCGTCGAGGCTGGCGTCGACGGCGCGCTCGGCCGCCTTCGCACCGACGTCATCGACGTCGTCCACCTCCACTCCTGCCCCCGCGAGCTGCTCGAGCGTGGCGAGGTCGTCGAGGCGCTCCACCGGACGGTCCGCGCGGGCAAGGTCCGCGTCGCCGCCTACTCCGGCGAGAACGACGCACTGGAGCTGGCGGTGCGCTCGGGGACCTTCGGCGTCGTGCAGTGCTCGGTCAGCATCGTCGACCCGGCCGCCCTGTCGAGAGCAGTGCCCGAGGCGGTGGCCCGCAACGTGGGCGTCCTCGCCAAGCGTCCCCTCGGAAACGCACCGTGGCGATTCGACCGGCGGCCCGACGCGGAGGACGTCGCCGAGGCCTGGGAACGGTTCCGGGCGCTCGGGCTCGATCCGGCGGGCGAGCCGTGGGCTGCGCTCGCGGCCCGCTTCTCCGCCTTCGCGCCGGGCGTGGCGTCCATTCTCCTCGGCACGGCGAGCCCCGACCACCTCCTCGCCGTGGCCCGCGCGCTGGAGGACGGCCCGCCTCCCGCACCGATGCTGGCGGCGATCCGCGATGCCCACGCGCGCGTGGGTGCCGGCTGGGCGGGCCGCATCTAGTCGTTGCCGCCACGCACCGGGCCGTGCCATTCATGGACGCGCGTGCACCGACTCTCGCTCGTCTCCATCCTCGCGCTCCTCGCCGGCTGTGGCGGCACCGAGCCTCCCGCCCAGCCTCAGGTTCCCGCCGAGGGCGACGCCGTCATCGTCCAGAAGGTGCTCGACGGTCAGCTCGATCCGGACACCGGACTCGCAGAGGTCGCGCGCGCATCCGGCTGGCCCATCCACACGAGCCGCGGTTACCTCTTCGCCACCCGGGACCAGGGACAGGGCCCGTACACCGTCGAGAGCCCCACCGGCGCGTTCGCCCCGGTGGAGATGAAGTCGACCTCGGGGCTCGCCTGGGCGCTCGTGCAGGTCGCGTCTCCCGACGGTGCCGAGTATCGATTCCACCCGGCGCAGGGCGACGCGTTCAGCGATCCGCTCTCGCGCTACTTCACCTACTCCGGGGTCTCACCCGCGTCCTTCGTGCTCCTCTCCGGCAAGCACCTCGAGCGCTGGGTGGGCATCGGGGATGCGAAGATGCCCGCGCGCACGCTCCGGGTGCTGGTCCCGGCCTCCTCGCCGACGCACACCATGTACGCGCAGGATGGGCAGAACCTCTTCGGCCCCAGCCCGTTCGGCGGCTGGAGACTGCAAGATGCCGCCGGGCCGTCCACGCTGGTCGTCGGCATCGACAACACGGCGGACCGGTTCGCCGAGTACACCGCCGTCGCGGACGTCATCAGCGGGCAGCCCGCGGGCGGCAAGGGGCTCGACTACGCCGACTACGTGGAGAAGACGGTCCGTCCGTTCATCGAGGCGCACTACGGGACGACGCCTCATGTGGGCGTGATGGGAAGCTCGCTCGGGGGCGTCATCTCCTACGTCATCAAGCGGCGGTACCCCGCGTCCTACGAGTTCGTGGCGAGCCTCTCGGGCACGATGGGGTGGGGCTCCATCGGAGACGGCATTCACAACCAGACCGAGATCGAGGCCTGGGCGGCGCTCGGGAGCTGCCCCGAGGGCCAGTTCTATCTCGACTCGGGCGGAGGTGCGGGGAGCGGCTGCGTCGATGCCGACGGCGACGGCATCCAGGACGACACACCAGATTCGGGCGACAACTACTGCGAGAACGTCCAGATGAGGGACACCCTCGACGCGCTCGGCTGCGGCACCCGGGTGACCTACGTCTTCGCCCCCGGAGCGCAGCACCAGGAGGGTGCCTGGCGTGCCCGCAGTCCGGAGATCTTTCAGCTCTTCGAGGGCGACTGAGGAGCTGCTCGGCGACCTGCGTCAGCCGTGCTCGTCCAGGACGGCCTCGAGAGCCGCAATGTCGAACGGCTTGCGGAGAAACCCGACGACCCCGGCCTCCTGCGCCGAGGGCGTGCGCGGGCTCGCCGAGATGCTCACGACCCGGAACTGGTCGCGATCCAGACGAGCTCTCAGAGCCTCGAGGAAGTCGCCTCCACTCGTCGCTCCCATCTGCCGATCGAGGAGAACGAGGCAGGGACGGGGGATGGCCGGTCCGTCCAGAAGCCGGAGTGCATCGGCTGGGTCCTTCGCGGAAAAAACCGCGCGACCGGTCTGAGCGACGGCCTCGAAGAGCGTCTCGCGAACGTCGACGTCGTCATCGACGATCAGGACGGACCTCGTTGTCGCTCGGCCTCCGGGCATGACCGAGTCGTCTTAACGTGGGGTGAAATTGCCGCAAGCGACTATCTGCCTGTTCCCTCCGGCGTTCGCCCGAGGAGCGCGCGGCGACACGGGTAGTAACCTGGTGGTCGATGGCGACCCGCGGGGTCCTGGGCTGGAACGGATGGGCCGTGAGTCCTGCCTACCGATCCGCCAACGTCGTCGTGATGGGGGGCACGCCTGAATCCGCCGTCATGCGCGCGATGGAGCGCGCGGCGCAGAAGTATGGCGAGGATCAGGACTGGTCGGCCTGGCAATTCCGCGCGGAGCCCGTCCCGCGTGGTTCCGGCGATGTGGTGAGGTCTGCGTGGCGCGACGGGGCGTTCGTCCGGCTCTAGTCCAAGGCCGGTCAGCAGTGCTTGTCGAGCACAGCCAGGAGCGTCTCCAGCTCGAACGGCTTCGGGAGCGCCCCGAGCACGCCTGGCGGAAACGTGCTCGCGGGAATGCGCGAGGCCGACATGACCAGGATCGGGAGCTCCTTGAGATCGTCGCGCCCGACCAACCGTTCGATGAATGCTCCGCCCTTCATCGACTCCAGGAACCAGTCGACGAGCACGAGACAGGGCCGCGGGATGCCCGGGATGCCGAGCAGCGAAAGCGCCTCTTCCCCATCCTGAGCCGTGAAGACACGGCGGCCCGTGTCCCTGATGGCGTCGGCGATGGCGTCGAGGACTTGGCGATCATTCTCGACCACCAGGACTGTCTGACTTCGCAAGCGTCTCCCCTTCCGGCCGCCACCGGGCTTAGCATCGATGGACGCAGCGAAGAGCAAGCGTCCGCCTGCCAGGTCAGTGCCGCCGCGCTGCCGGGTCTGGCGAGAAGAGCACGACGTTCCGCCTGGCCGGCGCGGAGATCGAGCCATCCGCCGGCCCGAGCTGAAGACAGCGCGAGCATGCGATGGCACTCCTGCTCGGGACGGCACGACTCGTCTTCGGGGAGGACTGGGCCGCCTGGACCGGCACGCCAACGAGACCGGCACCCGGGCGCATCGTGTGGTGCGCTTCAGGTACCGGGGCGGCGAGCTCGTGAGGATGGAGTCGTGATGCGCTATCTCGGAACCCGCGATACCGTCCGCTGCATATGAACACCATGCAAGCGGCGGCGGACGATCGAGCTCACCGGGAGGCCTTCGCCCTGGCCATCGTGCAGGGCTACATCGCCAAGAACGGGATGCCCGGGGAGCCCGACATGTTCGTGCAGGACGTCTGGGCCCTCGCAGACCGGATCATCGCCGCCCGGCTTGCTCCGAAGAAGCAGCCTTAGCTTCCGCGGCCGGAGGGACGATGACTTCGACGATGGTGCTCGCCGCGACGTTGATCGGGATCGTCTCCGGGGCGGCAACGGTGGAGGGCGAGGCGCGCGAGGTTCTCGACGAGCTGCTGCGTGTGGACACGAGTCACGGAAACGAGTCCGCCGCCCTTCGCCCGGTTGCCGCGCGGCTGGAGAAGGCGGGGATTCCGGCGGAGATCGTGGAGGCTTCGCCGGGGCGCGGTAACCTCATCGCACGCGTTCGAGGAAACGGCAGCAAGAAGCCCATTCTCCTCGTCGCACACGTGGACGTGGTGCCGGTCGAGGGCCAGTCGTGGACGACGCCACCGTTCGTCCCGACCGAGAGAGACGGGTTCCTTCAGGCGCGGGGCGTGAACGACGACAAGGCGATGGCAGCCGCATTCGTCGCCATTGCGCTGGAGGTGGCCCGCAGCCGCACCCAGCTTTCTCGTGATCTCTTGCTGGTGCTCACCGCCGGAGAGGAGACAGCGAGCCCCTCTGGAATGCCGTGGCTCGCGAAGAACCGTCCGGAGTTGCGCGAGGCCGAGATCATGCTCAACGAGGACGGCGACCTTCAACTCTCCGCCGATGGCCAGCGCATGGAGGCCGTCGTCGTGGACGTGACGGAGAAGATGTCCGTGAACTTCCAGCTCGTCGTGAAAGGCAGGGGAGGCCACTCCTCGACACCCTGGACCGATCGAGACCCCGTCCGGAGCCTCGGGAGGGCGCTGGTGAAGGTGGGCGAGCATCGATTCCCGGCGCGAGCCATCCCCTCGGTTCGCGAGGCGCTCGGGCTGGCAGCCACCCGTGCGAGCGCGCCTCTTGGACCGGCGCTGCGTCGCGCTGCGGAGGGTGGCGGTGTCGTTGCGCCCGAGGACGAGAAGCTCATCGCCACCGATCCGGTCCTGAACGCGCTGATCCGGACGACCTGCGTCGTCACCATGCTGCAGGCGGCGCCGGCCGCGAACATCCTGCCAGACACGGCCGAGGCAACCGTGAACTGCCGGCTTCTGCCCGACGAGAAGCCGGACATCATCCGAGGCGAGCTCGTGAAGGTCATCGGCGATCCGGAGGTCGAGGTGCGAGCCCTCAACGACCCGCAGTTCGCGCCGGTCTCGCCGATCAATGGCGAGGTGACGGCCGCGATCCGAAAGATCGCGCGGGATCTCTGGGGGACGGTGGCCGTCGTCCAGTCCATGGGAACGGGTGGGACGGACTCGCGCTGGTTGCGCCCGCTCGGAGTGAAGGCGTACGGCATCGGTCGACTTCCCGGAACGCCGGAAGAGCGACGCCAGGGGCACTGGGCGCACGGCGCCGACGAGCGGCGGCCGTTGCGCTGGATCCCCGAGTACTTTCGTTACGTCCGAGGTGTCGTCCTCGAGGTCGCCCGTTGACCCGTCACGTCGCCCGCAGCGGCTCCCCGGCCCCACCACCTCCACGCGCGGCGGCGAGTACCTGATCCGACGCCGCCGGCTCCGTCGCTCACCTGGATTGAGCACCGGCCCTCGAAGCCGGGATTTCGCGTCCGCGCCACCGGCGTTCTCCGCTCGGTAGGAGGTCCTGGTGGATGTCCAGCGCAGAACAGCGATGTCGCTACCCATCGGCGAGCGCGAGCCGGTCAGTTAGACGACGAGGCCGGCGTTGACGTTGCGAAGGGGCTCATCCTTCGGGAGACCCTCCATGGGAAAGCGCGCTCTGGCGTTCCTGGTCTTCGTTCTGGCACTCGGAGCTTGTCGGTCACGTTCACCGCCTCCCGCGCCGCCCGTTCTCACGGTGCAGGTGGTCCCGGTGGTGCAGCAGGACGTGCCTGTCTTTCATGAGTGGGTCGGCACCCTCGACGGATTCGTCAACGCCGAGATCAAGCCTCAGGTCACCGGCTACGTGATGACGCAGCTGTACCGGGACGGGGCCTACGTTCGTCGGGGTGACGTGCTGTTCCTGATCGACCCGCGCAACTACAAGGACGCGGCTGCCGACGCCCAGGCGACCCTGAACAGGGCCGTCGCCGCTCTGGAGAAGGCGCGTCTCGACGTCCGGCGGGACAGCCAGCTCATCACGAGACAGGCCATCTCCCGCCAGGAGCTGGACAACGATCTCACCGCCGAGCGCGAGGCTGCCGCCAACGTCGACTCCGCTCGGGCCAGGCTGCACCAGGCGCAGCTCAACAGCGGCTGGACGCAGGTGACGTCGCTGATCGACGGCGTGGCCGGCATCGCCCAGGTCCAGGTCGGAAATCTGGTGACCGCCTCGACCACCTTGACCACCGTCTCCCAGGTCGACCCGATCAAGGCACAGTTCAACATCAACGAGGCCGAGTACCTCGACTCGACCCAGGGGAACCACTGGGCGGAGCCCGGGCTTCGCGAGAGCCCACCCCTCGAGCTCATCCTCGAGAATGGCAGCGTCTACCCGCAGCGAGGGAGCGTCTTCGCGGTCAATCGACAGTTCAGCGCGCAGACGGGAACCATCAGCGTCCAGGGCTCGTTCCCCAACCTGGGCAGGATCCTCCGGCCTGGCCAGTACGCCAGGGTGCGGGCCGCGGTCGAGACACACAAGAACGCCCTCCTCGTCCCCCAGCGAGCGATCACCGAGCTCCAGGGCAACTACCAGGTCGGAGTCGTCGGAGCCGACAGCAAGCTGGAGATCCGCACGGTCCAGACCAAAGGGCAGGTCGGCTCGATGTCGATCGTCAGCCGCGGCCTGAGCGCGGGGGAGAAGGTGGTCGTCTCCGATCTCGTGAAATTCAAGCCGGGGATGACAGTCCACCCAGTCGACGCACCCGAGCCTCCCACCTCTGCGGGACCGTCGCCCGGAGTGCGGTGATGTCGCGCTTCTTCGTCGGCCGCCCGATCGTGGCGATGGTGATCGCCATCCTCATGACCGTGGTGGGCGGGGTGGCCATCTTCGGTCTGCCCATCGCGCAGTACCCGAACATCGTCCCGCCGCAGATCCAGGTGACGACGAGCTACACCGGGGCAGATGCGCTCTCCATCGAGCAGGCCGTCGCCACGCCGATCGAACAGCAGATGTCCGCGGCCGACAAGCTGCTCTACATGCGTTCCACCAACGCCAACGACGGCACCTTCAACCTCCAGGTCACCTTCGACGTCGACAGCGACATCAACATCGACCAGGTGAACACCCAGAACAAGTCCGCCCAGGCGCAGGCGCTGCTGCCGCCCGACGTCAACAACTTCGGGCTGACCTTCCTGCAGTCCACGGGGCTCCCGCTGGTGGCGATCTCCATCTACTCACCGGGGAACAGCTACGACACGCTCTTCCTGAGCAACTACGCGACCATCAATGTGATCGACACCATCCAGCGCGTGCCCGGCGTCGGGCAGATCCGGGTGTTCGGCGCGGCCGACTACGCGATGCGGATCTGGGTGAAGCCGGACCGGCTGGCCAAGCTGGGCTTCACGGTCTCCGACCTGGTCTCGGCGGTACAGGCGCAGAGCACGATCAACCCCTCGGGCCGGCTCGGTGCCGATCCGGCTCCCAGGGGACAGCAGTTCACCTACACCGTCCGTGCCCAGGGGCGGCTTCTCAAGCCGGAAGACTTCGGCAACATCGTGGTGCGCCTGAACCCCGACGGGTCCACCGTGCGGCTCCGGGACCTGGCGCGGATCGAGCTCGGAGCGCTCACCTACACCACTCTCGGCCGGTTCAACGGCAAGCCGGCGACCGTGCTGGGCGTCTATCAGACTCCTGGTTCCAACGCCCTGGCGGTCGCGGCCAACGTCAAGAAGACGATCGCCGAGCTGAAGCAGCGGTTCCCCGTCGACATGGAGTACTCCATCTCGCTCGACACCACCCTGGCAGTCAGCGAGGGCATCCGGGAGATCCTGATCACCCTCCTGGAGACCACCTTCCTGGTGGGACTGGTGGTCTTCCTGTTCCTTCAGAGCTGGCGCGCCACGCTGATCCCCCTCATCGCGGTGCCGGTGTCGTTGATCGGGACCTTCATGGTCTTTCCCGTCCTGGGTTTCTCGATCAACACCCTCTCCCTCTTCGGTCTGGTGCTGGCCATCGGGCTGGTGGTCGACGACGCCATCGTGGTGGTGGAGGCAGTCGAGCGACACATCGAGGAGGGCTCCTCCCCGCGAGACGCCACACTCCTGGCGATGAAGGAGGTCAGCGCCCCGGTGGTCAGCGTGGCGGTGATCCTCTCCTCGGTGTTCATCCCCCTGGCGTTCATCGGAGGGATCACCGGGCGGCTGAACAAGCAATTCGCGGTGACCATCGCCGTCTCCGTCCTCATCTCGGCCTTCAACGCCCTCACGCTCTCTCCGGCCCTCTCCAGCCTGCTCCTCCGTCCGCGCACGGAGTCAAAGGGCTTGCTGGCCCGGTTCTTCGGTGTCTTCAACCGCGTCTTCGACCGGGGGCGCGAGCGCTATCTGGGGCTCTCGGGATTCCTGATCCGAAAGGCGGCGATCGGCGTCGGCCTCCTGGTGGCCTTCGCCGCGCTCGCCCTCCTGATCGGCCGCCAGGTCCCCGGGGGATTCCTGACCGAGGAGGACCAGGGCTACTTCTTCATGAACGTCCAGCTCCCGGACGCGGCTTCCCTCGAGCGCACCGATGCGGTGACCCGGAAAATCGACGCCATCCTCGCCAGCACCCCCGAGGTGAAGAGCTTCAACACCATCGCCGGCTTCTCCATCCTCAGCTACAGCTCGGCGACCTACAACGGTTTCTACTTCGTCAACCTCAAGCCCTGGGCGGAGCGCCGCGGCGCGGAGCACACCGCGGCGGCGGTGATCAGACGACTCAACGGGCAGCTGGCCACGAAGCTCGACGAGGCGATCGCCTTCGCCATTCCACCTCCGGCCATCTCCGGCATCGGCTTCGCAGGTGGCTTCTCGGCCTGGATCCAGGATCGGAGCGGCAGCGAGGTCGAGTTCCTCGCCGGCAATCTGGAGAAGTTCATCGCCGCGGCGCGAAAGCGACCCGAGGTGGGGAGCATCAACACGGTGTTCCGTCCCTCGGTGCCCCAGGTCTACGCCGACGTCGACCGGGACAAGGTCATCAAGCAGGGCATCCCGGTGAGCAGCGTGTACCAGACCCTGCAAGCGTTTCTCGGGGGCGCGTACATCAACCAGTTCAACCGGTTCGGACGGACGTGGCGGGTTTACCTGGAAGCGGAAGGCGAGGATCGCCAGGACGTCGAGGACATCGGCCAGTACTACGTGCGGAACGCCGGTGGGCAGATGGTGCAGCTCTCGAGCGTCGTCTCCACGCGGCGGGTGTACGGCCCGGAATATACGAACCGCTTCAATCTCTACCGCGCGGCCCAGGTCATCGGCGGACCGGCGCCTGGCTACAGCTCGGCGCAGGTGATGGACGCGCTGCAACAGGTCGCCAACGAGGTCCTGCCGCGAGAGATGAGCCTGGCCTGGGCGGACCTCTCGGAGCAGCAGCGCCGGGCGGGAAGCGCCGCGCCGGTCTTCGCCCTCTCGATGTTCTGCGTCTTTCTCATCCTCGCCGCGCTCTACGAGAGCTGGTCGCTGCCGTTCAGCGTGCTCCTCTCCGTGCCGGTGGCCGTCTTCGGCGCCTTGGTCGGTCTCTGGCTCCGGAAGTTCGAGCTCAACGTCTACGGCCAGATAGGCCTGGTGATGCTCATCGGGCTCGCGGCCAAGAACGCCATCCTCATCGTCGAGTTCGCCAAGGGAGAGCTGGAGAAGGGCCGGCCACTGGTGGAGGCGGCGCTCGACGGGGCGAAGCTCAGGTTCCGCCCGGTCCTGATGACCTCGTTCGCCTTCATCTTCGGACTCCTTCCTCTCTGGAGCGCGGACGGCGCCGGGAGCCTATCGCGCCGGCAGATGGGAACGACGGTGATCTCGGGAATGGTCGCGGCGACGGTCATCGCGATCTTCCTCATCCCGACGCTCTTCGTTCTGGTGGAACGCTGGAGCGGCGGGAAGAAGAGGCAGCCCCGGGGAGGTTCGGAAACGTTGCCAGGCACACCGGGGAGCGCAGCGGCAACGGCGGGTCCGGAGCAATGACCAGCAACCAGTGAGGTCTGCACGAGCCCGGATTTAGCCCCAGGCGCGGCGCTATCGTGGGAACCGCGGCTTCAGAGGAGCCAGCCTCAGACGAAGACGACCGCGCTCGGGCCCAGCGTTACGCGAGGGCCTGGCGAGATGGGCACCGCTGGAGGCGTGGCGCTGGCAGCCACGAACGCTGCACCTGGGCATCACCCGCTCGCAATAGTGACGCAGACGTACTGCCGGCGCTGGATGAGCTCGGGGCAGCCGGGGACGATGCACCGGATCCTGGCGCGCTTCTTCCTACCCACGGGGGCTGGGTTCGTCCTTAGGGCAGAGTTACTGCCTATCCATCCGGTAATAGATCGGCAGCGGGCCACCGTCGAGGGTCTGCTGCTGCTCGACGATATCGATGTGGTTGAGCGATGAGGACGCGGTAACGGTCATCGTGTACTTCGTCTGCATCCCCCCGTCTGGGAGCGGGGGACCGCGGGCAAACGTCCCTCCCTGGGCCGGGCCCGCCACCAATCCGATGGTGCCGAGGTCACTGGCGTCCATATCGAACGACGCGTTCAACACGCCTTTCACCTGTCCGCCGGGTGCGTTTTCAAGCTCCATTCTCACCAGGGCCCCTTGGCCATTGGGATCGACCGACTGAACCCCCTGCCACCTCCCAGCGAGACTCGATTGGCCAGCGTCATGCGAACCGCTGACGGGGGCCTCCTTGCAAGCGACAGCGAGCAGGAGAAGCCCGAAGACACCTCTTGTCATGGCTAGCCTCATTCGCAGCACTTGCAGTTACCCTTTTGCGCATTGTCGTAGGCATCCTGTCCCATGCTCACCACGGCTCCGAAGAAGTTGTCGGCCATATCCAGGCAGCGGTTGAGGATGGCGCTCAACGTTCTCGGGTCGCCGCCAGCACGCCCGATGGCCTCTATCTCGGCTGCGAAGGCGTTCATGCAGGCGTTCCGCAGGAGGCCTCTGAGCTAGCGTCATGGGCGCCGTGTTCGGGGGTCACAAGTGAGCAGCGCTTTGGGTTGGCCCGGGTTGGTCCCTGGCACGTTCGACGCGGAAAAGGCTCTTCGACCTAAGTGTTCGCGCGTGCTAGTGAATCCGTCGTCTGGCTCCGTAGCTCATCTGGATAGAGCACCGGCCTTCGAAGCCGGGGGTAGCAGGTTCGAGTCCTGCCGGAGTCGCTTGCGGAGCGAGGTCTTCGCGTCCGCGTCATCCGGATGTCGCGTGCAGCAGGAGCGAGGCTGCCGTGTGCCGCAAGTCGTCAAAACCAAGACCCGCGACACCCCCCACGTGGCGTCCGATGAACGACGAAACAAGCACGCCCCAGGGTCGACTTTTGACGGCGACGTGGCCACCCAGAGACCCAATGGACCTGTTGACCATCCTCGTCGTCGTCCTCGTCGTTCTTTGGCTCGGCGGCTACTTCGCCTTTCACATCGCGGGCGGTCTCATTCACCTGCTCCTGGTCGTCGCGGCGGTCGTGCTCGTCATCCGCCTCCTGCAGGGTCGACGAGCCCCATGACGGACACGCATTTCACCGTCCCGGGCCACCCGAGCCGAGCCTTCAACCCCGTTCAGGGCTCTCAGGACTGCTCGTCGTGCGTGTGCGGCTCCGGCTTCAGGCCTTCAGCCCGAGGGCCGCGCTGAACGCGGCGACCGCGGTGTCGTGGACCGGGGTCGGAACGCCGACCTGACGTCCCAGCCGGCTCACCGCGCCCATGAGCACGTCGATCTCGGTGGGTCCACCCCGCTCGAGGTCCAGGAGGAAGCTGGGCTTCATCGCCGGCGCCATCGAGCGCACCTGCTCGAGGACCCGGCTGACCTCGTCCGGCGCGAAGGAGACGCCCATCGCCCGGCCGACGCCCACCGACTCCGCCGTCGCGCGCTCGAGGAGCACCTGACCGAGCGGCGCTTCCCGCACCGGGCCGATGGAGGTCCGGGCGAGTCCGCAGCAGCTCCCCATGGTCGTGATGAAGACGAACTTCCGCCACAGCTCGAGCGGCATCTCGGCGCTCGCCCGGGCCTGCGCGCCCGCCGCGGTGAACAGCGCGGCGATCTCCGTCGCCCGCGCGGACGCTCCGCCCGCGAGCTCTCCGACCACGACGCGGTTGAAGGTGCTCTTGCGCGACACCTGGCCGGGACCGGTCCGCTCCGCGCTGATCGCGGTGAGCCCACCGAGGAGGGACTGCCGGGGCACGCCGAGGTGCTCGAGGCGCTCCGCGGCCTCGACCCCGTTGAGGAGGGGAACGACCGTGGCCCCATGCCGGGCGAGATCGGCCGCGACCGGCCCGATGGAGTCGAGGTCGTAGCTCTTCACCGTGACCAGCGCGAGCTCGGAGCCGCGGAGGGCGGTCGCGTCATCCGTCGCGGCGACGCGGGTGACCCAGCTGCTTCCGTCGGCCTCGGTGACCCGGAGGTCGCCGGTCCGGAGGGCCTCGAGGTGCTTGCCCCGCGCGAGGAGCTGCACGTCGTTGCCGGCCCGCGAGAGCACCGCGCCGTCGTAGCCCCCCACTCCACCTGCCCCGAGGATCGCGATCCGCATGGCCCGGCACCCTAACGGGGAGCCGGATGAAGCGCGACCTCGGTCCACTCGCCAGGGGACGCTCCCGCCCGTCGGGAGGGGCACCGCCGACGGGCGAGCGCAGTCCGAGCGCCTCGTCCGGATGCCGTACGGCACGAGCCCCGAGGAGGAGCCGCGGTCACCGCTGGGTTCGTGACCGCCGGCGGAGACGTCAGCGCTTGCGCGGCAGGAGCTCACGCACGGCGGGCACTCCGTCGACGATGCTGGCGACGAACGCCCGGCGGGCGAGGCCGACGAAGAGGCCGTTCTCGAGCGTGCCGGGGATCATCTTCAGGGCTCGTTCCAGCGCGGCCGGGTCGGGGATCGCCGCGAAGCGAGCGTCGATCACCAGATTCCCCTGGTCGGTCACGACCGGCCCCGCCTTCTTCACCGCCATCCGGAGGACCGGCTCGCCGCCGAGCCGCTCGATGGCGCGGGTCACCGGCCCGACGGCGAACGGAAGCACCTCGACCGGCACCGGCATCTTCGAGCCGAGTCGTTCGACCAGCTTCGACTCGTCGACCACCACGGTGAAGTCATCCGCGAGCGCGGCGATGATCTTCTCCCGGGTCTGCGCCGCGCCGGCACCCTTGATCAGCGTCAGGTCCGGAGCCACCTCGTCCGCGCCGTCGATGGCGATGTCGATGCGCTCGATCTGGTCGAGATCGACCAGCGGGATCCCCAGCTGCCGCGCGAGCATGAGTGACTGGAAGGAGGTGGGGACGGCGCGGATGTCTCGCAGCTCACCGGACTTCAGGCGCGCGGCCAGGCACGGAACCGCGTGAATCGCCGTCGAGCCCGTGCCCAGCCCCACCACCATCCCGGAGGTCACGCGCCGGGCCGCCGTCTCGGCGGCGGCTCGCTTCAGGTCGTCGGCCGAAGTCGCTGTCACGTGGACATTCTCGTCGAAAGCGGGCGCCGGCACACGCTCCTTTGACACTGGCAGTGCATTCCGCCGTGCCACTCCGGGGCATCGCTCGCGCCGCGGACGCCGTTGGTGTACTTCGCGCCGCCATGACCCCCTCGAAAGGGTGGAATGCGATGCGCGGATCGAGCTTCCCGAGTCCTGGGTTCCCGGCGTTCCTCTCGTTCTTCCTGGTGTCGACGGTGTCACTCGCGCAGGCGCCAGTCCCCGAGCCGGTGACGGACCAGGAGACCGAGCTCGGCAAGGCCGTGTACGACCAGCTGAGAGCCAAGGCGGAGATCATCGACTCCTCTCCCCTCTACGACAGCCTCAAGCCCATCGCCGAAGCGATCACCCGGGTGGCGCAGCCGAAGTATCCGCACCCGTTCAAGTTCTACCTCGTGCACGAGGCTCAGCCGAACGCGTTCGCCACGCCGGGGGGCAACGTCTACGTCGTCGACTCGCTGCTCTACTTCGTGAAGAACAAGGAACAGCTGGCGGGAACGCTCTGCCACGAGGTCTCCCACACCATTCATCGCGATGCCATCACGCTCATGAAGAAGAAGCAGCACCTGAGGGAGGGCGAAGTGGCCGCCGCGGTGCTCGTGGGGGCGACCCGGGCGGAGCTGATCGCCATCGCGCTCCTGGGCCACCTGCACTCGCTCGGGTACTCGCGAGATGCCGAGTCCAAGGCCGACCTCACGGGTTCGGACATCTGCGCCGAGGCCGGGTTGAACCCCTGGGGCCTCCCGTGGCTCTTCCGCGATTTCCAGAGCTCGAATCTGAAGCAGCTTCCCCAGCTGCTCTCGGATCACCCCGCCAACACGACGCGGATCACCACGCTGGAGAGCCACTTCAAGGAGAACCCGACGACGTTCTCCAGGTTCGATTCCGATCCAAAGTCGGCGACGCCCTTCAGCGTCCCGGCCGACTCGCCTGTCGTGTTCCTGCGGCCGGCGGCGCCAGCGTCGAAGTAGCCCGCCCGCGCTACTCGAACAGGAGCGCCGTCGGCTCGGGGAACCCGCTGGCGTTCTCTCCTCCGAAGACGAGGACCTTGCCGTTGCCGAGCAAGGTGGCCGTCGACCCGAGCCATGCCGTCTGGAGCGTGGGGCCGGAAGCCCACGCGTTCGCCGTGGGGTCGTAGATCTCGGTCAGCGTGACCGCGGCACGGTCGCCGGGGTTGGCGACTCCACCGACGACGAGGACGCGACCGTCGGTGAGGAGGACGGCCGAATGGAGGAAGCGAGTGGCGTGGAGGTCCCCGGCCGGGCCGAAGGTTCCGGTCGCCGGATCGAAGACCTCCGCGTGCTCCGTGCCGGGCGTCCCCGGCGACGGCTCCCCGAATCCACCACTCATGAGCACGCGCCCGTCCGGGAGCAGCGTCGCCTGGTGCAGAGCGCGCGCAACCGTCATCGACCCGGTGGGGGTGAAATGACCGGTGGCGGGGTCGAAGATCTCGGCCGAGTCCGTTGCGGTCTCGCGAACGGTCTGCCCCTCCACGACGCAGCAGACGAAGCCCCCGGCGATCAGGACCCGACCGTCCTGCAGCAGGGTGACCGAGTGCAGCCGCCGCGCTTTGCCCATCGGCGAGCCCCTCGTCCAGGCGCGAGCCGCGGGATCGTAGATCTCGCTCTCGGCGATGCCTGGGAGCCCGCCGCCGGTCAGGAGCACCCGTCCATCGGCGAGGAGCGTCCCGTTCCCCGTGCCCAGGTGATTGATCTGGAGATTGCCGGCCCGGGAGAAGCTCCCGGAGCCTGGATCGAACGTCTGGCTCAGCACCGTGCCGGGGGCCCCGATTCCGACGCCGGCGTTGATGCCGCCTCCGGCGAGGAGGAACCCGGTCCGGAGCGGGAAGATGTTGGTGAAGCCGGTGTCCACCGCCGCGGAGAACGCCAGATCCGGGCCGCGGGTGAACACCTCCAGCGCCGGGTCGAAGCGTGATGACGTGTTCGCGTCCGGCACGTTGATGGATTCGGAGGTGTTCCCGCCCATGACCAGGGCGCTCCCGTCGGAGACGGCGATCGCGACGTGGTCCTTCCGGGACACCGCCGCGTTGGCGAGCTGGCGGACCCGATCGCGATAGTGCGCCGCTATCGTCACTGTGGCCGTGGCGGTCTTCCCCGCGGCGTGAACGGTCAAGGTGAACGTCCGGCCGGTCGAAAGGGCCGGGGTGTCGACGGGGGTCCCGCTCACGACCGGACCCAGCCCATCGATCTCCGCGCTCTCGCCGGAGAACACCGCCGTCAGGTGGGTGCGATCTCCGACGAAGACGCTGTCGTCGCTGGCCTCGAAGCGGGTGATCGAGGGTCCGGCGGGAACGGGGGCGGGGTTGCCCGGAGTTCCGGGACCTCCGGGGGTGGACCCGCCGCACCCGACGAGCGCGGGACTGCCGGAGGCGGAAAGGAGCAGCAGGACGGTGACGATCTGGGGACGGTGCATCGACTCCCTCGGTGGCGGTCTCGATCGGGAGACCCGAAAGACGCATCGGGTTGCCGGTACAGCTCCCGTTCGTTCCGCGCGCCGCGGCCACATAAGTCGAGCACTCCCCCTTCGCACGACTTTCGCGGGTCACGACAGCTCGTCATCACGACCCGTCGCGCCATCACCGTCCGACCGCGTCACGGGCCAGATCGACCGGTACACCCATGAAGCGTTCGTACCGCCGCACCGCGGCGTCCACCGCGGCCTGCTCCCGCGCGTCGAGCGCCCGACGAAGCGTCGTCCGGAACGCGATGGCCTTCTTCCCCGTCACCCGCCGCCACGTGCCGACCACCTGGCCATCGATCGTCACGACGTTCGAGAAGATCAGCTTCGGATCGGAGCTCGCCACGAGCGCGTCGACGAGGGCCCCTCGCTCGACGTACGCGATCAGGTACTCGTCGTAGTTCGGAAGCAGGTGCGCGACCGTCGACCGGGCCCGTCCCTCCGCCCAGCCGGCATGCCAGGACTGCCGCCCGCCGATGTCGACCTGCTCGAGCCGGCGCCCAACGGCGTCGATTCCCGTCCTGACCTCCGCCACCCGCAGGCCGGACCACCAGGCGCAGTCGCGCGCGGTCGCCGGGCCGTGGCTGGTGAAGAAGCGCTCGACGAGCGTGGCCAGGGCCTCCTCGCGCGACAGCCGCTTCACCGGGGCCACGCGCTCATCGAGCAGTGCGTAGGTGAACTGCTTGCCTCGCCGGGGCCCGCTGCACACGAGCGCATCGAGCTCCAGATGAGCCGTCAGATGTGCGAGTCGTCTCCCCCGGCAAGGGACCCCTCCCTCGCTCAGGACAGCCGCGAGCTCGGATCGGGTCAGGCTCCTTCCATCTCGCAGCGCTCGCTCCACCAGGCGAGCGCAGCGGGCCCGGACGGCACCCTCGATGTCCAGGGCCCGATCGTCGCGGGCGAGGATGGCGCGGACCCGCGGCGCGGTGAGTGCCAGGAGCCACCGGATGTCCCCCGGCGTCACGAAGTGCCAGGTCGGGCGCATCACGTGGGTCCGGAGGATGGCGCCCGCATCGCAGAGGCGGTCCAGGTCCGCGTCCGTGGCCTTCGCGGTTCGCTGGCCAACGCCCCACTTCGCCGCGGAGTAGTCCTGGGCCTGCACGGCGCCGAGCCAGGCCACGACCTCCTCCGGTCTCTGGAAGGGACGGCCCACGAGCCGCTGGTTGCGGAGCCGCTGGCGGAGCATCTCGCCCGGCTCGACGGTCGGCACATGGCTGCGGGAACGGCGTGGGCTCATCGAGGGCGCGCGGCCGGAGGTCAGAACCTGCCGGCGACCGACAGCCCCATGTACGACGGGCTGATCGCCGGGGTGATCACCGCCGTGGTCTCCTTGTTGGCCGAGAACGCGAGGTGCAGCGCGGGAATGGCGTAGCCGAGGCCGCCCCCGAGCAGCGCGCCGGTGATGACGTCCGTTGCCCAGTGCCGGTCCGCCGCGATCCGGAGCACCGCCGTCCCCGTCGCCACGACGATGGTCACCGGGCAGACCGCCCCGCCCCAGCCGCTGTGCGTGGTGTCGAGGAACCCGTGGTGAAAGCACTCCAGCGCAACCGCCGCGAACACCACCGAGGTGTGAGCGCTCGGGAACGACGCGTACTTCCCGCCGATGCTGCATTCGGACAGCGAGGGATTGACCTGACAGTCCTTGACGAAGGGGCGCTCCCGGGCAGTGAGCTTCTGCAGCGAGAGCGTGACGAAGGTGACCGTGAGCAAGGTCTCCGCATCCAGCGCCGCCAGCTTCCACGCCACGTCCATCCGCTCGTGCTCCCATCCGGCGACGAAGAAGGCGTTGATGAAGGGCGCCGCGGCGAGGGTGTAGACGAAGAAGTCGCTGGTGAGGGCGGCGGCGTTTCGCCCGTCCTCGCCCGGGATGCGCAGCCAGCCGCGGACCCAGTCGTCGAAGCCGGTGCTGCCCCACTTCGACGCGCTGGGATTGGGCACTCCGAACTGCACGGCGATCGTCGCCGCGCCCAGCGCGCCCGCCGCGACGCCGTCCCAGAAGTTGACCGGGAGCTCCTGCCGGGGCCAGGCGATCTTTCCCGGACCTGCACCCAGCGGCGCGGGCGAGGCCGGCGGAGCCTGAGGCGGCGGCAGCAACCCGGGCTCCTCGGTCTGGGCACGGGGGACGTCGGACGGCGGACCGCCGGGTGGCTGCGCCGGCGCCGGCGGCTCCGGGGTCGAGGCCAGCGCGAGGCGCGCGACCAGGAGCAAGCCGGGCACGAGCCGGGTCATCGACCGACCTCCCGTGGGGGCAGCGATTGCTCCCCGGGTCGCTCGAGGCCGACCAGCTGTCCCGACCGGAGGTGGACCCGTGCCGGCCCCTGTCCCTCCCGTCCGCTGTACACGTCGATCACCACGTAGTCGGGCGCGTCCGCCGGGACGCGCGCACAGACGCCGCCGGGCCTCCGCTCGAGCGCGGTGCGCACCGCTTGCCGGGAATCGCTCCACACCGCAGCCCACGGGTCGGGCGGAGCGCCCATGCCCGCCTCCTCGGCGCGGTCGAGCATGCAGACCCAGCGAGCGCCGTCGCGGGCCTCCACCACCGGGTCGGTGAACGACGAGAGCCGGACGAGCCACCGCTGCAGGATGCGGTCACGCCGCCCCTTCAGGATCCGCAGCAGCTCCGAACGAACGAGCGGCGTGTCCGCGCGCGCCTCGTCGAGAAGCAGCCCGATGCGCTCGTCGGTGAAGCGCGCCAGGATCCTCGCCATCCACGCCGCGTCCCGCTCGGTCATCCGCGCGAAGGCCGGGTTCGGGTATCCGGACTTCCACTCCTCGGGGACGAACTCCGCATCGTCGAAGTAGCCGAGCGTCTCGCCCGTCGGGCCGAAGTGTGCCCGGTCCCAGGACTCCTGCCTCGTGCCGAGGGTGATGAAGTCTCGGCCGATGATGCCCACGTCGAAGTAGTAGGTGAACCCGAGCCGGCGGCTGATCTGGTCCAGCTCCGGGGCCCAGAGGAAGCCGAGCGAATCGTTCCAGTCGATCATGTGGTGCCGCACCCAGCCCCGTCCTTCCCCGGCGGGAATCCACATCGACAGGGTCTGGTTGTCACCGGTGTCGTAGTGGTTCAGCCACGCGGTGAGCAGTCGGGTCGCCCTGAGCTCCCGCCGGTCCTCGTGCGGAAGGATGTCGTTCGGATCGTCGTCCGTCACGCCGGCCCAGCTCCAGTTTCCCAGGGGCTCGCCCTCGGCCAGGAGGCTCGCCTTCACCCGGAACTTGCCGTCCCGGGGTGGCGGGGCGTGGGCGAGGATGTCGTGCACCTCCTGTGGCGAGATGCGCTTCTTGCCGCCCTGCTTCTCCACCGGTGGGACGACCATGTCCTCATCGCGGAAGAACGCCACCCGGTCGCAGACGGCGTGGAAGCCCGCCGCGAAGTACACCCGGCTCCCGAAGACGCCGGCGATGGAGGCCAGCTCCGGCTGCCGGGGGAAGTCGAACTCCAGGAAGTAGACGTGCCCCTTCGCGGTGCGGATCCGGAAGCCGGGGGTCTGCCCCTCGAGCTTGGCTCCCACCACCGTCCAGGGGAGCTCGCTCTCGGGTGGGGGCGCCGTGCACGAGCCTCGGACGAGCTCCTCGGTCGAGAGCTGCCGCCGCGACAGGCGGTTCTCGAACCAGCTCGAGTCCGGGACCTCGTCGAGCGCGTTCGCGTTCTTTGCCTCGCCGCCCTGCTTCAGGAGGAGCGCGTCGCTGAGGGGCCGGAAGAGCGTCTCCTCCGCGCCGGTCCAGGCCAGGGGCGACCCGTAGTACTCGGGCCTGGGAGCGAAGGGGCGCCGGTCGTCGTCGGTCCAGACGACGGGCTGATCCCGGAACGGGCGCGGTGGCGTGGCGCAGCACGCGATGGCCAGCGCGACGAGGAGATGCCTACGGGCCATAGCTGACTCCGAAGGCGAACCGGAACGACGAGACACTGAAGTTCCGGAAGGGCTCGGTCCCCATCCCGATGACGAACTGGAATCCGCTGAAGCCGACGCCGCGGGCCCTCAGCCCCAGCTCGGCCGACAGTCTCAGGAGATCGAGGCTGAAGTCCTGGAGGTGCGGTCCGAAGACGTTCCCGACCGACACCGCGAGCAGTCCGTCCAGATACGAGAAGACCGGCCAGTGCCATCCGAGCTGGGCGACGAGCGCGCTCCGGTCGCGGAGGCGACCCTGGATGTATCCGGCGAAGGGCTCGGTGCCACCGAGCATGACCAGCTCGGTGAACGGGACCGGCTCGCTCCCCAGCGGGTCGACGAAGGCGGTCACGACCCCGAGGCTGACCACGCGCCCATTGCCGGTGAGGTCCCAGTTTCCCTCGACCCCCGCGGCGTAGCGGAACCAGGAGAGCCGTCCCCCTCGCTGGAGGTCCACGGCCGGCGCCGCCCCGAGCGCCACCCGCCAGCCGCTCTGGTCCGGGCTGTCAGGGTGGCGAGTGTCGAGCACCGCCGCGACCTCTCCGCCCGCGGCGGTGTACGGCTCCTCGTATCCCGGCGGCGGCGGCACCTCGCCCTGCTCGACCCGCTGCTTCAGCGCGGGATCACCGCAGCAGGTGAAATCCTTGTAGTCCAGCCGCCGGACCGAGCCGCCAGCGCGGAGCGTGACCTTCCCCAGCACGCGTCGCCAGGTCAGCGAGCCCAGGAGCACGTCGGTTCCGACGCGCGACCGCAGGTCGTTCGGCGCCTCCGGCCCGACGCCGTAGAAGGGGTTGTCCGGACGCCGGTCCCACCGGAACTCGGTGACCAGGGACTCGTCGCGGCCGAACTCCTGCCGGTCGGCGAGCGCGACCGTCCACCACTGGGCGCCGCCCCACGCGGCGTCGAGCGAGATGCGGTTGTGCACCGGGAGGAAGCCCCAGAAGAGGTGGACGCCGATGCTCGGGCGCAGCCCGAAGTCGATGAGGAAGGTCGGGAAGATGCCGCCCTCCTGGTTGGGGCCGAAGGTCAGCGCGTCGTGGATCGCCTTCGGCCACTTGTCGCGCTCGGCACTGACCGCCAGGGCCCCGATGGGCTCCGCCACGGCGTACTCGGCGACGAGATAGATCGGGAAGAGGAGGAGGCGGGGAACGAACAGCAGCGCATCCCTCGTCTCGGTGGGTTCGGGATCACGTCCTTCGTAGTCGGGGCGCGGCCGCTTCTCCGGTGGCTTCGCGTGCGCCGGGGGCGTTCCGCCATCTGGAGCGACGGCGACCGGGGACCCGCCGTCGAGCGTCGGGGTCTCCGCCGGGCGCGGAGCAACGTCCGCCGTGGGGGTCGCCTGCGTGCCTCCGTCCATCGCAGAGCCGGCAGACACCGCCTCCTGGCTCCGTGCCGTCCCCGTCAGGACGCACAGGACGACGAGGCCGAGTGCGAGGCGGCAGCGGGGCATCCCCTCCGGACCTTACGCCTCTCTCCAGCGCCTTCCAGCGGCTCGGGTCACTCCAGGATGCTTCCTGACGGATCCTTGGTCCGGTGCGTCAGGACGGATCCGAGAGCGCGATTTCGCGCTATAGCGGCCCAGGGAGGGAACCTCGTGGACGATCACGCAGCGGTGAAGGCCGGACCTTCTCTCGAGCAGCAGGCGCTCGCGGTGATCCGGGTGGTGCTCGGCCTGATGCTCGTCTCGACCTTCTTCGAGAACCTCGGCAAGGGCGCGTACACGGCCGCGGGCTACAGGGGCGTCATCGACTACTACATCAAGAACGGCCACTCCCCTGCGTTCTGGAAGGCGATCGAGTCCGTCCTGGCCGCCAACTCGAGCATCGTCGGCCCGCTGCAGGCCATCGGCGAGCTCGGGATGGGCGTGACGCTCGTGGCGGGAATCGCGATCCGGGTCGTCGGCGTCGCCGCGGGAGGGTTCCTGTTCGGGTTGTGGATCTCGGAGCTCGGCACCTCCTGGCCCTGGGAGCTCGCGCTGTACGTCATCGCCGCGTTCTGCGTGGCCTGGGGCCGTGCCGGACGCACCTGGGGCGTGGACGGCCTGATCGCGCGCCGGCGCCCCGACTGGCGCCTCGGCTAGACCGTCCGGGGATGCGGGTCAGCGTCGTCATTCCCACCTACGACGAGGCAGGCTCCATCGAGCTCGTCCTCGAGGAGATTCCCGCTTCCCTCGTCACCGAGGTCCTGGTCGTCGACGCCGGCTCGACCGACGGAACCCCCGAGATCGCGTCCGCCCGCGGGGCCCGGGTCATCGTCGAGCCGCGCCGAGGGTACGGTCGGGCCTGCCTGACCGGGGTCGCTGCCGCGAACGCCCCGGACGTCGTCGTCTTCCTGGACGGAGACTACAGCGATCGTCCCCGTGAGCTGGGCCGTCTCCTCGAGCCGATCCGCGACGGCACTGCGGACGTGGTCCTCGGCTCGCGGCTCGCCGGGAGTCTCGCGCCCGGCGCCATGCCCTGGCATGCCGTCCTCGGCAACCGCCTCGCGGCGACGTTGATCCGGTGGCTGTACGGGGTCCAGCTGACCGATCTCGGGCCGTTCCGGGCGGCGCGACACGACGTGCTGAAGGCGCTCGCGCTGCGGGAGATGACCTACGGCTGGGCAGTGGAGCTCCCGACCCGCGGAGCAAGGCACGGCTATCGCGTGGTCGAGGTTCCGGTCAGCTACCATCCGCGCATCGGCGTCTCGAAGATCAGCGGAACCTGGAAGGGGTCGATCGGCGCCGGCTGGTGCATCCTCTCCGGTATCGTGAAGAACCGCCTTCGACCGGTGACCGGTCCGGCCCAGCCGGGACCGGTGACGTGAGCTCGCGCGGCACGGATCTCCGCGGGGCGGTCGTCGTCATGGCGAAGGCTCCGCGAGAGGGCTCGGTGAAGACCCGACTCGCCCCCGCGTACCCGGCGCGCGACGTGCTGCGGCTCTCGGAGTGCATGCTCCTCGACACGCTGGCGATGATCCGGACCCTCGGCGGCGTCCACCCGGCGGTCATGTGCCCCGCGGAGGACGTCTCGGACCTCGCGGCCATCCTTCCGGAGGGCGTCGAGGTCATCGGGCAGCGCGGCCGCGGGCTCGCCGCCGGGCTGGTCTCGGTGTTCGAGCGCTTCGTCCCCGAGCTCCGGCGGGTCGTCGCGGTCGACAGCGATAGCCCTCACCTGCCCGTCTCGATCCTCCGCTCGGCGTTCGAGCTCCTGGACAGGACCGATGTCGTGGTGGGACCGACCGAGGACGGCGGCTACTACCTCGTCGGCGCGTCGGCGAAGCACCCGGGACTCTTCGACCCGGCGGCGCTCGGCACCGGCAGCGCGCGCGATGCGCTTCTCGAGAACGCACGGGCCCTCGGACTGTCGGTGGCCTTGACCGAGCCCTTCTACGACGTCGACCTCCCGGAGGATCTGCGCCGGCTCGCCGCCGAGCTGCGCCTCGATCCGGGGAGGGCTCCACGGACCGCCGCGCTCCTCGCGTCGTGGACGTCCGGCCCGCACCCCGGCGACGGCGGGCCTGGCGGATGACACTCGGTCCGGGTCGCGGCGGCCTTCGCGCCTGGGCGGGGGGCGCCGTCCTCACCGCTCCGCTCATCGCCTTCGGGATCCTTCGGCCGGACGACGGCTCGGTCCCGTTCTTCGTCCTGCTCGGGCTCGCCTCGGTCGGGTACCTGGCTACGGTGTTCCAGGTCGCGAACGGGCTGCGACCTTCCGGACGGGCGCTGGTCGTCTGCGTCGCGCTCGCCGTGGCCTGGCGGATCCCCATGCTGCTCGCGCCGCCCGAGCCCGCGGCCGACCTGCGTCGCTACCTGTGGGACGCCCACCTCGTGCGCGCCGGGCTCAGCCCCTACGCGGTGATTCCGGCCGATCCCGCGTTCGTGCATCTCCGGACCGCCGAGACCTGGCCGGTGAACAACCCCGACGTGCCGAGCCCCTACCCTCCGGGCGCGCAGCTCTTCTTCCTCGCGGCGACGGCGCTCGCTGAATCGGCGCGGGCGATCAAGCTCGCCCTCTTCCTCTGCGACGCGCTCCTCGCGCTCGTCGTCTGGCGGTCGCTGGTCGTCGCCGGCGTGAACCCGGGCTGGATGCTCGCCTATGCGTGGAGTCCCCTCGTCTCGCTCGAGGTCGCCCGTCACGGTCACGTGGACGTGGCCGGCGCGCTCCTCGTCGCGCTCGCCGCCCTCGCGCTGGCTCGAGGTCGCGCGCTCGTCGGCACGATCGCGCTCGCGCTGTCGATCGCTGTGAAGCCGCTGTCGCTCGTCCTCCTGCCTCTCCTCTGGCGCCGGGTCTCGCGCTGGCACGTCGCCGCGGGGTGTGCCGCGCTGCTCGCGATCTCCCTGCCCTTCTGGAATGGCCACCGACCGTCCCTCGGCGCGGTTCCGGAGGTGATCGAGCGGTTCCGCTTCAACGGCCCCGTCTTCACCGGGGTCGCGGCGCTCGCGGGCCCCCAGACGGCCACGGGCCTTGCGGTCCTCGTGGGCCTGGCCGTCGCCGGCTGGGCTCGCCGCCGACTCACGCTGGCCTCGCCCGAAGCGTGGGCATGGCCGATGGCCGCGACGATCCTCTGCGCACCGCTGGTCTACCCCTGGTACCTGCTCTGGCTCGCGCCCTTTCTCGTCACACCGCGGACGCTGCCGCTGGCCGTCTGGAGCGTCTCGATCCTCGGCACGTACGTCGCGTGGCAGCGGGTCGGCGTGCCGTGGGGCGTGCCGGCCTGGATGCTCGCGGTCGAGTACGCCGCACTCGTGGTCGCGGCGGCCTGGCTGTGGCGAACCGGGGTTACTTCGGCTCGACCCAGGTCTCCGACCCCTCCAGCTTCACCGCCACGTTCGTGAAGGTGAGGCGGAAGGGCTTGCCGTCCGCCTTCCCGTGGTGGTCCAGCGAGAAGAGAAGCGGCCCGGCCCGCTTGTAGCTCTTCCAGTCGGCGACGACGACACTCGGCTTCGCGTTGCCCCCGTGGTGGAACTCGATCTGCTGGATGCGCAGATCGCTGCCGACGAACATCGCCCACGTGTCACCCGGGAGGTACCCGCCGCTGGAGGGGTACTTCATCAGCACCTTCCGGGCCTTCCCCTTCCCCAGCGGCAGCTTCTGCATCCCGGCGTCCTCGATGGTCGGACCGGTATCCCAGATCATGTGAAACGGAAGCAGCAGCCAGTACTGGTCGTTGAAGAAGCCGGGATCCACCACTTCCTTCACGAAGGCGTCCTGGGTGGCGAGCTTGGAGCGGACGTAGGTGACCTTCACGTCCTTGCCGGACTTGTCCTTCCCCTCGAAGGTGATCTGGTCCTTCTTCGGCTCCCAGATCCACGAGCGGTGCAGCTTGAGCTTGGGTCCGCCGTCGAGGCTGAACGTGTAGCGGATCGCCTGGACCTGACTGAACGAGCCGAATCCATAGGCCTGGGCAATCTGGTCCGCGACGGGTGGACGCTGCTGCGCCGACGCCCAGGTGGGGAGAACCAGCACCCCGATCGACAGGATCAGGGAAACGCGACTCGCCTTCGTCATGGGGACCCTCCGCCGCTCTGTGCGCCGGTCGCGTAGCGCACTTTCCCAGGGCGCTCAACCGATCCCCGATCGGCATGACCGGTGACGTGCAGCGAGGTGCGCGGGCGTTCTAGTCTGTGAGGGTGCGCCGGCGCGTCTTGCTCGTGGGCTATCGCGACGCCGACGGGCTCGATCTGTTCGGGCCCGCCGAGGTCTTCGCCGAGGCCGTCCGGCAGCTCAAGGCACCGGTCTACGAGATCGTCATGAGCACGGTCGGCGGCGGCGCGATGACGCTGACCTCCGGAGTCTCGGTGGCCGCAGCCGACCTGACGGCCATCCGCCCCCAGGGAAGCGACGTCGTGATCGTGGCAGGGGGCGACGACGCCGCGACCGAGGCCGCGGCGAGGGACCGCGCGCTCCTCGGCTGGCTGGCACGCGCGTCCCGGACGGTGAGCCGCATGGCCTCGGTGTGCGACGGGGCCTTCGTCCTCGCCAGCGCCGGCATCCTGGAGGGCAAGCGCGCGGCGACGCACTGGTACTCCTGCGAGCGTCTCGCTCGGCTGTATCCGACCGTCGCCGTGGACCGTGAGGCGATCTTCGTCCGGGATGGCCGCATCTGGACCGCGGCCGGCGTCAGCACGGGGATCGACATGGCGCTGGCGATGGTCGAGGAGGACCACGGCCGGAAGGTCGCCGACACGGTCGCCGCCCACCTCGTGCTGTTCGCCCGGCGGCCGGGGTTCCAGTCGCAGTTCAGCGAGGAGCTCGTGGCGCAGACCCTCGCCTCGGATCCCCTCGGCCAGGTCATCACGTGGATGCGGGCGAACCTCCGTGCCCCGCTCGACGTGGCCACGGTGGCCCACCGGGCAGGGATGTCGGTCCGCACGTTCCACCGGAGCTGCCTGCAGGCGCTCGACCTCACCCCGGCGAAGCTCGTGGAGAAGCTCCGCGTCGAGCATGCGCGGTCCCTGCTGGCGACGACCCGGCTGGGCACCAAGGTCGTGGCCGCTCGCTCCGGCTTCGGATCGACGCCCCGCATGACCCGGGCCTTCCAGCGCGCTCTCGGGCTCACCCCCGGAGCGTACCGACTGATGTTCTTCCGGGACTCCGGGGCGACGTCGAGCTCTGCGGGCCCGGAGTCCCGCCGCTAGGGGCGGGGGTCCGGAGCCCCATCGCGGCGTCGTCCGGCGGCTGCTCTAGTGCCCGTGTCCGTGCTCGCCGAGGATCTCGAGCTCGGTGATGGTCGGCCCGGTCACGACACCCTTCGTGGTCACCACCCGCCGGGTGATCGTGTGGTGCCCGGGGCTGAGCGGCTTGAAGAGGATGAAGTACGCGTCCACGGCGGCGGGCTGGAACGTGCCGGTGAGGCAGGAGTCGAGGACCGGCTGCAGGCTCAGGTCTCCCTTGAAGAAGAACAGGCGATCCGAGTCGACGTGGTAGTCCAGGATGTCGTTCAGCGCCTGCCCGTCGAGGGTGACGTCGATCTCCGCGATGTCCGCGTTGCCAGCCATGGCACCGGCGAGGAGGAAGTCGAAGAGGCTCTGACCGGGGGCGGGCTGGAAGGTGGGGTCCGGGCAGGGAAAGTCGTTGAGGACGGTCGAGAGGCTGACCGCCAGCGCCTTGCCGTGCGGGACGGTGCACGAGCGGGTCAGGTTCTGGGTGCCCACGGCGACCGGAGGAACGAAGAACACCGGTCCGCTCTGACCGGTGCTGCAGTCGAAGTCCTGGGTGAGGATCGGGTTCTGGGCGGCGGGGATCGAGAGCTCCCAGCGCCACCAGCTCTCGGCCCAGGTGTCCATGGCGAGCCCGAAGGGATGGGACTCGGGCCGGAACAGCTCGGGGTTCGGGTTGTGGCCTCGATGGCCGAGCTCCTCGGCGTCGAGGTCACCGCTGGCGGCCCGGACCCCGTGACCGCCCAGCAGGAGCGCTGCGAGGCCCGCGACGAGGAGCCCCCCTCTCGCGATCCTCGCCCACTGCCACACCATCGTCTCGTTCTGCTTCCGCATGTGACACCTCCGGCGAGCGTTCCTACGAGGGCCGGGGTTGGCAGGAGTGACAAAGACATTCGAATTCCTGCCAGGGCTTCACTGGGTGGCAGATCCCCATCTGCGGCGCTCTTTGGCGTGGGCGAGGGCTCGGTCTGCGTCCCGCTCGGTGCGGGCCGAGTCGCGCTCCGGCTCGCCCGCGCAGCTCGGTTGCAGCTGCAACGTTTTCTCACGAACGTGCAGCCCGTACGTGCACAGCAGGTGGCTGCATGTCCGTCCCCCTCGCTGCAGGCCTGCTGCCCCTCGCCGCGCCGGCTGGGATGGTCCGCCGGCCGGGCACTGACGTCCGGAGGGGGTTTCATTGCATGGGGATCAGGTTCTCGAGTGCTGGATGGGCATTCACCCTTCTGTTCGCCACGGCGGCGCACGCGCAGGGAGGAGCGAGCCTCGGACGCGGTCTGGTCGAGATGTCACGGATGTTCGATTCCGCCTCGCCTCACCTGGCGACCGCGCTGAAGACGCAGGTGACCGATCCGGCAGGTCATCTGCTGGTCGAGCTCCGGCTCGCCGACGGCGTGAGCTGGGAGTCGGTCCGCGACCAGCTGCAACCGATGGGGTTCGAGTTCACCGCCCAGAGCATCCTTCGCCCGAGCTGGATCGAAGGCTTCGTGCCGATCCAGGCGGTGAAGTCGCTGGCGACGGTTCCCGGTCTCGCCCACATCCGCGCGGTGGCCCGGCCGGTGAAGTTCGCCGGCTCGGTGCAGAGCCAGGCCGTGGCGGTGGAGAAGGCTGACCTCGCGCAGGCGCGGGGGTTCGACGGCACCGGCATCAAGGTCGGGGTGCTCTCCAACAGCTACGATTCGTTCGGCGCGCACGGACTGCATCCCGACGCCGCCGACGACATCGCCACCGGGGATCTCCCGACTGGCGGCGTGACCGTCCTGCAGGACGACCTCACCAATCCCCAGGGCGACGACGAGGGCCGGGCGATGCTGCAGCTGGTGCACGACATCGCTCCGGGCGCGGCACTGGCATTCGCCACGGCGAACTTCGGACAGGCCACCTTCTCCAACAACATCCTGGCGCTGCGCAGCCAGTTCCACGCCGACGTCATCGTCGACGACGTGTTCTACTTCGCCGAGCCCATGTACTCCGACGGTCTGCTGGCCCAGACCGTGGATGCCGTGGTCGATCAGGGCGCCGCCTACTTCTCCTCCTCGGGCAACAACGGCCTCGAGGCCTACGAGACGACCTTCCACCGAGTCTCGGTGAAGGAGGCGCAGGAGCTCATCGCCCGGGGCAAGGAGAACGTGCGGCTCGACCAGGTGACCGCCGCCGGCCATCCCTTCGAGAGCTTCCACGACTTCAACGAGGGCCATGGCGAGCCGACGATCACCATGCGCCTCGACTCGTTCATCAACAACGTCATCAGCTTCCAGTGGGACGAGCCGTTCGACCTCGGGAAGGTGCGGACCGACTACAACATCTACCTGTTCGATCTCGCCGGAAACTACCTCGACCCGCTCAACCCCAACTTCCCGGGCTTCTACACCCTGGACAACAACCTCGAGACCGACGAACCGGTGGAGCTGCTCTTCCCGGACGCGGAGCAGTTCCAGATCGTCATTGCCCGCGTCACGCCCGGCCCGGCGACGCGACTGAAGTACATCGTCCTCAACGGGGTCGGCGAGAGCACCCACCAGAACGCGCCCTCGGTCTCTGGCCACACCGCGGCGACCAAGGGCCAGAGCGTCGCGGCGTTCCAGTACAACATCCTCGACTTCCCCGAGGACTTCAGCTCGCCCGGCCCGGTCACCATCCTCTTCGACGATCAGGGGAACCGGCTCCACCATCCCGACGTCCGCCGCGTCCCGCAGATCAGCGGCATCGACGGCGTGAACAACACCGTGCTGGGCTTCGACTCGGACGGCGACAACATTCCGAACTTCTTCGGGACCAGCGCAGCGGCGCCGGACGTGGCGGCGGTGGGGGCGCTGGTGCTGCAGGCCGCGGGAGGCCCGGGCAGCCTGAAGCCGAAGAAGCTCTACGACGTCCTGCAGGACACCGCGACGGGAGTGAAGGTCTCCGATGCACGCTGGCTGGCGGCCACCTTCGCCGGTCCCGTGCTCGGAACGGTGAATGGCGACTTCCCGGCGTTCCCCGAGACTCCGCCCTTCTTCAACTTCAACTTCCTCCCGCTGGGCCACAGGCACATCGGCTCGCTGACCATCGACGCCAACGGAACCGATCTTCAGTTCTTCAACCCGGTGAACTTCATCCTCGGGGACAGCACGGCGACGGTGGCGAGCATCTCCCGGACGCCGGACTTCAAGAGCATCACCCTCACCTTCGCCCCGGGCACGTTCGCTCCCGGAGGGCACGTGGGGTTCGTCTGGTACGTCTCACCGGCGAACGGCCCGGGGTTCTTCCAGATCGACGCCGACCACTTCCGGGGCGCCAGGTTCACGGTGAGCTACGAGGAGGGCGGCTCCGACTCCGGGCGCTACGTCACGGATCCGCCGCAGTTCAACAACCGCTTCAGCGGCGCGGGCATCGTCAACGCCGACGCGGCGACTCGCGCGGTGGCCAAGAAGGGCCGGCACTAGCGGAAGCGCGCCGGGTCGTCGCTGGCCTCGGGAGCGCTGCGTCAGCTCCCGAGCGCCAGCCCGCGCAGGCTCTGCATCAGGCCGTCGACCAGCGGCGAGTCGACGGCTCCGGGGGCGACGAGCGCGCGGAGGACGAGGCGCGGCAGCGCCGGGCGAACCTCGATCGCTGCGAGGGTCCCGTCCTTCACTTCCTGCTCCACGGCGTGAGCCGGCAGGAGCCCGAGCCCGTTGCCTCCGGCCAGCAGCCCTCGCTTCACTCCCTCGACGTTTCCGAGCGTCTGGGTCCTCGGGAGGGGGACCTGCGCGGCCTCGAAGTACTGGCGCAGGAGCCGGTGGTATGCGCCCGCCGCGTCGCTCATGAGGAACTCACACCGGCGGAGCTCGTCCGGGGACGCGGTCCGCTGGACGAGCGGGTGACCCGGAGCAGCCAGCACCACGAGGCGCGAGGTCGTCAGGATCGAGGCATCCCGGGCCCCACCCGGGCCGTCCATCTCGCCTTCCAGAACCAGGCCCAGCTCGCTCTGCCCAGCCGCGACGCTCTCGCGAATCTCGGCGCAGGTGCCGGTGATCACCTCCAGCTGCACGTTGGGCCAGCGCTCACGCAGCGCTGCGAGTCGTGACGGCAGGACGTAGGTGTTGAGTGACTCGACCGCCGCGACGACCAGGGTGGCATGGACGTCCGGGGACACCCGGGCGAGCTCGGAGAGGAGCTGGCCGGTGAGGATCAGGATGTCCCGCGCTCGTGGAACCAGTGCCTCTCCGGTCGGAGTCAGCGTCGAGCCTCGGGCCGCCTTTCGAAAGAGCGGCGTGCCCACCGCTCGCTCCAGCGAGCTCATGGTCTCGGAGACGGTGGACTGCGACAGTCCCAGCGACCGGGCGGCGCGGGTGTGCCCTCCCAGCTCGGCAACGGCCAGGAAGACTCGCAGATGGCGAAGCTCCAGCTCCGGCTTCACGCCGGTTTTCTACCATCGGTGCGGCCGATGCGCTCCATCGGCGCTTTGGATGCCCCCGCGGGGGCGCGGACGCTCGGGACTCCCATGCAGAGTCTGCCGAAACCCGAGGTCCTCCTGCTCCTCGACGTCCAGCAGGGGTTCGACGCGCCAACCTGGGGGAGACGGAACAACCCCGGGATGGAGGAGTGCATCGCCGATCTGCTCGGCGCGTGGCGCACGAGCGGCCGGCCGGTCATCCACGTGCAGCACATGTCGACCGACCCCGACTCGCCTTTGCGCCCCGACCGGCCCGGTAACGCGTTCAAGGCCGAGACGGCGCCCGGGCCGGGCGAGCGAGTCATCCAGAAGCGCGTCCATAGCTGCTTCATCGGGACCTCGCTCGAGGAGGAGCTGCGAGCGGCGGGCCACGGGACCCTCGTCATCGTCGGGCTGACGACGAATCACTGCGTCTCGACGTCGGCGCGGATGGCGGCAAACCTCGGGTTCGAGACCTGGGTCGTCTCCGATGCAACCGCCACGTTCGACCGGGTGGGGCCGGACGGAATCCGCTATCCGGCGGAGCTGGTCCATGCCGTCGCCCTGGCGGATCTCCACGGCGAGTTCGTCACCGTCGTCGATACCGACAGCGTCCTCTCCTTCGTCGAGTCCCCTCCCTGGCGCTCGGTGCAACGGCGATGAGGACCCGAGCCCTCGCCTGCCTCCTGGCGTTGCCGCTCCTCGCCCTGCCGGGGTGCGCGAAGCCTGCCCGCGCCACGGTCGGAACCACGGCCGACGTCGATCGAGCGATCGATCCCTGCACCGATTTCGACGCGTTCGCGAACAACCCGTGGCGAACCGCGAACCCCATTCCGGCCCAGGCGTCGCGGTGGGGTCGGCGCGCCGCTGCCCGCGAGACGAACAGGCAGCAGGTGCGGGATCTCCTCGAGGAGCTCACGCGTCGCGACGACTGGCCCCGCGGAAGCGTCGAACGACTTCTGGCCGATCACTACGCCTCCTGCATGGACGAGGCGACGATCGAGCGCCTGGGGGTGACTCCGATCGCTCCCCTGCTCGACGAGATCGACGCCATCCGGAGCCAGGCGGACCTCCAGCGAGCCCTCCGCCGCCTCCACTCCCTGGCGATGCCGGTCGGGTTCGGGCTCGCCGGAGCCACGGACAATCGGGACCCTCGGCGGTTCATCGCGAACATCGCCCCCGGCGGCCTCGGCCTGAGCAGCCGGGAGGAGTACCTCCAGGACGAGCCGCGCCTCGTGCAGGCGCGCGACCAGTACCAGGCCCGCGTCCGGAAGGCCCTCGCGCTCGCAGGCTCGACCGAGGCCGCGGCCCAGGAGTCTGCCCTCGCGATCCTCGCCCTCGAGAAGCGCCTTGCCCAGGCCGCCCTGGGCGCGAAGGCGGCGGCGGACCCGACCGCAACGGACCATCCCACGACCTTCGCCCAGCTCGAGCAGCTGGCGCCGACGGTCGACTGGAAGGCCTACTTCGCCGATGCCGGCCTCCCCCGGGCCGACCTCAACGTCGAACAGCCGGACCTGCTCCGCCAGCTGGACCTCGCGCTCCGCGACACGCCACTGCCGGTCTGGAAGGCCTATCTCCGGTGGCGCGTGCTCGATTCGGCGTCGCCCTTCCTGTCGAGCTCGCTCGCCGGCGCTTCCGGGACGACTCCCCGCGCGCAGCGCTGCGTCGAGTCGACCGAGACGCTGTTCGGAGACGCGGTCGGAAAGAAGTACGTCGAGCGGCACTTTCCGCCGGCCGCCAGGGCCAAGGCGCAGGCCATCGTCAGGTCACTGCTGACGCTCCTCGAGGACGACGTCGCGCACCTGAGCTGGATGCGGCCCGAGACCCGGAAGACGGCGCTCGAGAAGCTCCAGGGGTTTGACGCGGAGATCGGGTACCCCGAGCGATGGACGGACTACGCGACCGTCAAGGTCCACCGGGACACCTTCTGGGCCAACGTCGCCGCGGGTCGGCGGTTCAACGTCGCCGCCAACCGGAAGCGGATCGGCAAGCCCACCGAACGCGCCATCTGGGCCCTGCCCGCGTCCTCGCCCGAGGCGTACATCGATCTGCAGCTCAACCAGATGGTGCTGCCCGCGGGCTTTCTCCGGCCGCCGGCGTTCGGTCTCGACCAGACGGATGCCGAGAACTACGGCGGGATCGGCACGAGCGTGGCCCACGACTTGACCCACGGCATCGACGCCGGCGGATCGGAGCTCGACCAGCAAGGCCGCCCCCGACCGTGGTGGACGGACGACGACCGCGAGCAGTTCCAGAAGCGCGGGCGGTGCGTCTCCGAGCAGTTCGACGGGTACTTCATCGAGCCGGGGCTCCACCACCGAGGCTCGCTCGTGCTCGGCGAGGCAATCGGAGATCTGGCCGGCGTCCGTCTGGCCTTCAGGGCGCTTCACGACTCGCTGGAGGCACGTCCGCTCCCGGCGCGCGACGGATTGACCGCGGAGCAACGATTCTTCGTCGCCTTCGCTCAGCTGCGCGGTGACGCCCTCCGCCCGGAGGCGCAGCGCCAGATGCTGGAAACGGATCCGCACCCGGTTCCGAAGTTCCGGGTGATCGGCACCGTCTCGAACCTCGCCGAGTTCCAGCGGACCTTCTCCTGTCCGGCCGGAGCAGCGATGGTCAGGCCGCCCGAGAAGCGCTGCGCGGTGTGGTAGCGGCCTCTAGACCGGCTCCAGTCGCAGGCGGAGCCCGGATCGGATCTCCGGCGGGATCAGCGACCCGTCGAGGGACAGGTCCTGGCTCGGAACCTGCCACCGGTACGCGCGCATCAGCAGGACGGTGAAGAGCTCCATGAAGAGGGTGGAGTAGTCGTACCCGGCGCACTTGTGCCCGCTCTCCACGGAGCCCGCGCCCTGGGGAGCGAAGGCGTGGGGGCTCTTCCTGTCCTCGGCCCGGGCCGGAGAGAAGCGGTCCGGGTCGAACTTCGCGGGCTCGGTGAAGATGCGGTTCATGTTGTGCTCGCCCACCGCCATCATCACGTTCCACCCGGCCGGGATGGTGAACCCTCCGAGGGTGATCGGCGCCTTGGCCTTGCCGAAGCTGACCGGCACGTTGGGGCAGGTGCGCTTCACCTCCATGACCACCTGTCCCAGGTACGGCATCTGCCGGAGCTGGGCAGAAGTGACCTCTCCCGAGGGTGAGACCGACTTCACCTCCGCCCTCAGCCGATCGGCGACCTCGGGATGCCGGTGTAGCTCGACGAGCAGGGCGGCCAGCTCGGCGAAGATGATCGCCCCCGCGAGCACCACATGGTGCAGCTCCAGCGCCGCCTGCCGGGGGGTGAGCGCCGTCCCGTCCGGCGCCCGGGCGGCGAGCATGCGGGTCAGGCCGTCCGGAACGGCGGCGCTTCCGGCCGCCTGATGCCGCTCGACCTGGGCGGCGAGCGCGGCGAGGACCCGGTCCCTGGCCTGGAGCGCAGCGTGAAAGCGCGTGCCCGGAACGGGGATCGGCAGCCCGGTGAATCCGCGGATGACCCGGCCGTAGTCCGTCACCAGCTGCGACAGCTCCGCCCCGGGCCCGAGGCCGAGCACGTTTCCGCAGATCCCCTCGATCGCGAGCAGCTTGAGCTCGGGGACGACGGGCAGCTCGCCCTGCTTCGCCCACCTCGTGAGGTACGACTCGATCGTCCTGGAGAGACCGGGCAGATAGCTCGCGAGCGCCTCGCGGGAGAAGCCGGCCATCACCAGCTGCTTGCGCGTCCGGTGCACCTGCCCATCGAGCATCGGGAGCACGCCGGCTCCCCCGAACAGCTTCTGGACGGGTGCGGGGAAGGAGCCCTCGCGCTGCACCTGCTTCTCGTCGAGCCAGCGGTCGCACACCTCGGGACCGGAGATGAAGGCCGTGGGCGTGCCGAGGATGTGCGAACGGAACACCGGTCCGTGGCGCTGCGTCCGGGCGTGGATGAAGCCGAACATGTCCTTCATGAACGGCAGCGTCTCGCCGAGAAGGGGCAGTCCGCTCGTTCCTGGGGGGAGAGTCTCCGTCGTGGCCATGGGCGCCTCCGGGTCCGGGCAGGATGCTGCATCGAAGGCCTGCTGAACAGGGCGACGGGGTCGCCCCGCGACGACCTCGGCTCAGGAGCGCTCAAGGGACAGCTCTCCGTCCCGGGCCGAAACCTCGCTTCATGGGGCGCAACGCGAGGTCAGCCCGCGCGCCGACTCAGCACGAGGAGGGATCGAGCCTCTCTCCTGCTCCCGCGCCGGCGACCTGCCGCACTTGGCTCTTGCGCGACCGCTCGGATGCGAGGAAGTTCGCCGGCCCCCGTCGTCCGGGCCGGAGGAATCGATGAACGTCGGCAGCCGAAGTCTGCGTCCGGGTCGCGTGCTGAGCGCGACCTTCCTGGCACTGATCCTGGGCGGAAGCGCCCTGGCGCAGGCGCCGGTGAAGAACGTGGTGCTCGTCCACGGAGGCTTCGTCGATGGCTCCGGCTGGCGCGGCGTCTACGACATCCTGAAGAAGGATGGGTACAAGGTGAGCGTGGTGCAGAACCCGACCCTCTCCTTGGCGGGCGACGTCGCGGCGACGAAGGCGGTCATCGACGCGGCGGGCGGGCCGGTGGTCCTGGTCGGCCATTCCTACGGCGGAGCCGTCATCACCGAGGCGGGGACGCACCCCGCCGTCGCTGCCCTGGTCTACATCACCGCGTTCGCGCCCGATGCGGGTGAATCGGTGAACACCCTCATCTCCAATCCTGCGCCGGGAGCGCCGGTGCCACCGATCGTCGGACCCAAGGATGGCTTCCTCGGGCTGGACAAGGAGAAGTTCGCCGCCTCCTTCGCCGGCGACGTGGACAAGAAGACGGCCGCGTTCATGGCGGACTCGCAGGTCCCCTGGGGTGTGGAGGCTCTGGGCGGGCAGATCTCCACGCCGGCGTGGAAGAGCAAGCCGAGCTGGTACCTGCTGGTGACCGAGGACAAGATGATCCCGATCGGCGCGCAGAAGGCGATGTCCAAGCGAGCCGGGTCGACGACGACCGAGGTCCACGGCAGCCACTCGATCTACGTCTCGAACCCCAAGGCCGTCGCCGCGCTCGTCGAGAAGGCCTCGAAGGCGGCCAAGGCTCCCGAGAAGAAGTAGGCGTCCCCGATCACCAGCCAGCGCGCGTGGCGGGGCTTCGTGTCAAGAGGACCCTGCTGACGATCACGATCCACGCGAGGCCGATGAGCGGCGACACGAACCGCGAATACGCCCCGTCCGGCGCCCAGAATCCATCACTCACCCAGGTGGTCCCGCCCAGCAGCACGAGCACGAGCGCTGCGACGCCGGTCGCGAAGAGCGCGTCCGAGATCAGCCGGGCCCTCCAGAGGCCGAAGGCCCAGGACATGATCAGCATCGCGCGGGGGAACGAGCTCAGCACGATGATGGCCCACCCGAAGTCGTGCAGTCCCGCGACGAGCGCTCGATTCCCCGAGGCGTGGACGGAGTACGCGAGGGCCGCGCCCAGCGTGATGAGCAGGAAGGCCATGGCTCCGAAGGCGGCGCTCGCGGCAGTCCCGGCAGCGCCCCAGCCGTCTTGCCCTGCATCGGCCAGGGTCGTGCGGACCGCAGCTGCGAACCACAGGAGATTCAGCACGTTCAGACCCGAGAGCGCCGAGGCGATCAAGATCCGGGTTCGATCGCCGCCGTAGAACGCCTCGAGCGTGGCGGCCGATGCGCCGGTCCCCGGCAGCTGGCCGTAGATGAAGCAGGTGACGACGAAGAAGACGACGAACTGGAGTCCGGCGCTGCACCACAGGCGTTCCCAGAAGGCCGGAGACCTGTACGGGCTGCTGGACGCTGCCACGGGTGCGGCGGATGCGCTCATGCGAACGGCCTCCCGATCCGAGGAGCGCTCGTAGCGCGAGAGACCGCAGCCGTCGACAGCATTGCTGGAGATCGATCTCCGGGGCGTGCGTTGACGCGCCGCGCCGCCAGCCTCTGGACCTGGGCTCAGAGCAACCGCTCACTCACGGAGCAACGGTTCGCCGATGGCGAGCTTCGGACCTACCTTCCAGCCCTACCACGACGTGATGAATGCGGGCGGGATGCGCTGGATGAAGGAGGTCGCGAAGCAATGGCTCGGCTCCGCGCAGACTCCGGCAGCCTTCGCGAATTTCCCGAAGGACCTCTCTCACCCGCCTCGGCGGTGGGCGGAGCGCTTCTTCAACGTGCAGCGATGGACGGACATGCCCCGGGGCGGGCACTTCGCGGCGCTCGAGGTTCCCGACCTCCTGGTGCAGGACCTCCGCGAGTTCTTCAGGCCGTTCCGCCGCGCGGGCTGATGACACCCCAGCGCCGCTAGCGGTCGGCGCTCGCAGCGAGCAGCCCCGGCAGCGGCGACAGGGAGGTCAGCGTCGTGGCCGCGGGCGCCGCGAGCTCCTCGCGCGGAATGTTCGTCCGGTTGATCCAGAAGGTCGGGAACCCGAACCACGCGGCACCGACCGCATCCCAGCCAGCGTGCGCAACGAACGCGATCCGCTCCTTGGGGACGCCGAAGGAATCCACCGCCAGCTGGTAGGCCCTGGGATCCGGCTTGTACGTCCGGACCGGATCGGTGCTCAGCGACCCGACCAGTCCCTCCAGCCTGGAGCTCCGGGAAGCGCGGGCCAGCATGCCCGGGGTGAAGTTCGAGAGGAACGCGAGCTTCCGCCCACTCGCCCCGAGCTCCTTCAGGACCGACGCCGCCTCGGGCCAGGCGGGAAGCAGGACCGCCGCCTCGAGCAAGCTGCGCCGGACGTCGCTTGCCAGGTCGAGCCTGAGCGCGGACAGGGCGTAGGACAGAGCCTCGGCACTCAACGTTTCGAAGTCCACGTACCTCTTCCCGGCGACGCAGAGCCAGCTGTACTGGAAGAGCCGATTCCGCCAGGCCTCGACCAGCGTTGCTCCCTGGCCGGGGACGAGGCGCTCGGCCGCCGCGGCCACCGGCCGGCCATCGAGGAGCGTGAAGGCGTCGAAGGCAACGGCCTCGATGTCTCTCCGTTCGCCCCGGGCCCGAGGCGCGTGGAGCGCCAGACCTCCGACGGCCACCGCTCCCACTGCCTGCAGGAACTCCCGACGATGCGTTCTCATGTCCCGATCTCCCTTGGCGAGTGACACCCCCGCCTCGCTCTGGAGTGCCGGACCGGGGCCGTCCCGCGATACTTCTTTTTCGCCTAAGCTCCATGCATTTCCGCATGAAGACCATCGACTGGGACGACCTCCGCTTTCTGCTCTCGCTCTCCCGACACGGCACGCTCACCGCGGCGGCGGCGGACCTGGGCGTGACCCAGCCGACGGTCGGCAGACGACTGGCCGGCCTCGAGCGCCGTCTGGGATCCAAGCTGTTCCGCAGCGCTCCGCAGGGGGCGGAGCTCACCTCGGCCGGCGAGATGCTCGTGGGCCGGGCCCAGCGCATGGAGGCCGAGGCGCTGGAGGCGACACGTCTGGCGAGTGGCCGAGACGAGGGGGTGCAGGGTCGGCTCACCATCAGCGCCTCGGAGTGGCTGGTGGCCAGAGTCCTCGGGCCCGGGCTGCTCCCCCTCCTCGAGAGGCATCCCGGCCTTCGCATCGACCTCCTCGCGAGCGCGCGCTGGGCCAACCTGGCGCGCGGGGATGCCGACATCGCCCTCCGCCCGGTGGCGTTTCAGCAGCAGGCCGTGTTCCAGCGCGAGCTCGCCCGGGTTGGCTTCGGCCTCTACGCCTCGGGCGAATACCTCCAGCGTCACGGCCGTCCGGACTTCGCCCGGCGGTGCGCGGGTCACGTGCTCCTGCTCATGGACGAGGACGTCCCGACCGCGGACACCCCCTGGCTCCGGAGGTTTGCCGCCGACGCCAGGATCGGTGCCCGGACCAACGGGCGCGAGGCCCTCGCGGCGATGGCCGGCGCGGGGATCGGCCTGGCGTGCCTTCCGCGCCTGGTGGGCGCCGGGACCGCCGGTCTCGAGCTCCTCGCCCCGCCCGTTCCCCTCCCCGAGCGCCGGCTCTGGCTCGGGGTTCATCGAGACGTACGAAGGCTCGCGCGGGTCCGTGCAGCCATCGACCATCTCCGCACGGTCCTGCGCCGAGCACAGCCCGAGCTGCTGGGGAGCGCCTGACCCGCTCCGCCCGGCATCCGCTGCTCCGCTGGCCGGTAACCAGGTCCGGGACGCCGCGTAGGCCCGTTCAGGAGAGAACGCACATGCATCCCACCTTCTTCGACCCCCGGCGTGCCCAGCGGCTCCAGACCCTGGGCGCAGGCATCCTTCGTTACGGTCTCACCTTCCTCCTTCTGCTCTTCGGAACGTTCAAGTTCTTCCGCTTCGAGGCGGAGGCGATCCAGCCGCTGCTCACCCATTCGCCGTTCCTGGCATGGCTGCCGGCGGCGCTCGGTGTCCGGGGAAGCTCGGCGCTGATCGGCGTGGTCGAGCTCACGGCGGCCCTTGGGATCGCGGCCGGACCCTGGCTCCCGCGACTCGGGGCCATCGCTGGACTGATCGCCACGGTCACGTTCCTCACCACCCTGTCCTTCCTCGTCACGACGCCCGGCGTGCTCGCACCCGGGAGCGACGCGGGGGGCTTCATTCTCAAGGACCTGGTCCTTCTCGGCGCCGCGGTCCACGCAGCAGGGACCTCCTGGCTCGCGGCGGCCGCGCGGCAGGGCGAGGCGCCCCGGCTCGGAGTTCCGGCGGTCCAGTGAGCGTTCCCGCCCGTGCGTCCTGTCCCGGCAGCGCGTGCGCCGGCCGGTGCCGCCACAGCGAGGAGAGCTGAGCATGTGTGCCACCGAGATGACTCCGTCCGAGCCGGCGCCGGAGGACGTGCAGTACCTGGAGGATCGGCTCTACGAGCACAACTCGGGCGTCACCGGCATCGGCGACGGGCAGCTGCTCGCGGTCCTCTCGAGAGACGACTCCGGTCGCATCATCGGTGGCATCTGCGGCAACACATGGGGCGGCGGCTGCGAGATCCGCCAGTTCTGGGTCGAGCCGTCTCATCGGCGCCGGGGGCTCGGCACACTGCTGTTTCGGGCCGCCGAGCGAGAAGCCCGTCGGCGCCGCTGCACCCAGATGCTGCTGATGACGTTCTCCTTCCAAGCCCCGGAGTTCTACGAACGGAACGGCTTCGAGGTCGTGGCGACCATCGCCGACCATCCCCGCGGCCACCGGAACCTCTTGCTGCGCAAGCGGCTCGAAGCCGGTCCTGCCGACCGACCTTCCGCGTGAGCTCAGAAGGACTCGAGCGCTGCTCTCGCGCTCCCGGCCGTCTCGGCCACGGCGAAGAGGCCCCCACGGGCGCAGACCGCGGCGCCGAGTCGGGCCACGGTGCAACCGACCGCCGCCCGGGCCAGGCGGACGTTCTCGACCGCGGTCGGAGTTCCGGGCGGGGCGACGAAGAGACTGAGCGGCTCGTCTCCGCGCCGGTACATCAGCGAGACCGTCGAGGCTCCCGAGAGGGTGCAGCGACGGGCGCCGAGCAACGTGGCTCCGGGCACGCTCGGCACCTCCACCTCGTTCCCGAGGCGCTCGGCGATCCAGCTTCGTACCGCAGCGGGGTCCGCCGACTCGAACTCGCACGGCGCGGCCTTTGCGAAGGCGGTCAGGTGCCTTGCTTCCAGCTCGTCGACGACGACCCTGCCCGCGTCGCGAGTCCCCGGGAGCAGCCACACCAGCATCGCGGCGGCAGTCAGGAGCGCGCCGGCCAGAACCCGTCGGCGGAGCGGGCGGCGGCCGGTGGCGGAAGATGTCCTGACCGGTCCTCGCAGCTCCGTGTCGATGCGGTACTGGACGCCTCTCATCGCGTCACCGATCGCCTGGAACCGCGAACGGGCGGTCCTGCAGGAGGCACACTGCGGAAGGTGTGCCACGACCCGGGCGACCTCGGCGGACGTGGCCTCGCCGTCGTGCCAGGCGGAGAGAACCTCCAGCCACGCTTCATCACATGCCATGCGGTTCTCCCTTGCCGAGACAGGCGGCGGCCGCCGCGCGCGCTCGGGCGAGACGGGAACGCACCGTCCCGAGGGGACAGTTCAGTACCCGTGCAATCTCTTCGTACGAGAGGTCCTCGACCTCGCGCAGCCACAGCGCCTGGCGCCACTCCTCGGGCAAGGTCTCCAGCGCCAGCAGCAGGTCGTCGGTCAAGGACCGATCGAGAATCTCTCGCTCCAGGTCGCCACGGGAGCCGAGCTCGTGCACCGAGCGCTGATCCTCGTGCAGGACCTCGAGCTTGCTGCGAAGCCCGCGACGCGAGTTGAGCCAGCACGTCCGCGCGATGGCGAGGAGCCAGGCCCTGAGCCGCCCGGGATCCCTGAGCTCCCGACGCTTCTCCAGCGCCCGCAAGACCGTGTCCTGCATGACGTCCTCGGCATCGGCGCGATTCCGGGTCAGACGCCTCGCGAACCTCCGGATCGAGGGCGCATGCACGTTCACACAGTCGAGGAACGCCTGCTCGTCTTCCATGGCTGCCTGATCCGGGTGACACGGCGGCCCGGCAAGAAGGTTCCCGAAGCTCGTACGCGTGACGGAGCTCGCGGGTTTCGGGCCGTGGGAACCGGAGCGCGCGGGCCCGGTGTCGGATCCGTCCATGAACCTCGCTCGTGTCGCCACGATTGCGATTGGCCTCGCGAGTGTCGCCGCCCTCCTCGGCGTCGGCCCGACGCTGGGTCACCGGCGCATCGCCACGCCGGAAGCAGAGCGGCGGATGCCCTCGGCCGGGCCCGCGTGCGCGGTCGTCGTGGCCGAGCATGCCGCCTGCGCGCTGCCGCCTCGCCCGGATCGCCGCTCTTCGCCCTCACCGGGAGGTCAGGACGGCTCAGCGCGGCGTCGAGCGAGCGCGGCGTCCAGCGAGATCGGACCCGCTCCACCGATCCCCAGCGCGAGAAGCCCGGCCAGATAGAGGAGATTCAGCTCGTAGCCGATCGGACCGAAGGTCGCTCCTTCGGAGGTCACCGCCAGCAGGCGAATCGACGAGAAGCCATACCGGAGGTGGACCCCGAACATGGCGGTGAGCATCACCACCCCGAGTGGACCGGCCAGCGGGACGACGGCCAGTCCCGCGATCAGGCACAGCCCGCCCGCGAGCTCGAGAAGCGACGTCGCCCACGCCGCGAACCCCGGGGCCGGCACACCGAGCGCGTGGAGAATGACCGCGAAGTGCTCCGGCCCTCGTCCGAGCTTCGCGAATCCGTGGGCTGCGAAGCCGAATCCGACCATGAGGCGGACCGGCAGAATGGCCCATCGTCCGGCCTGTTCCGAAGGCATCACGTCGTGCCCGCGCGCTCGAGCGCCTGCATCGACGCGAGGAGCGCGCGCTCCGCGAGGAATGACGCGCGGCCTCGTCCATTCGGTTCCCCTGCTCGCCTCGCTACCCGAGCCTCGCCTCGACCAGCTCCAGCTCTATCCCGGGGGCTGGAACTGCACCGACAGCATCCGCTCGGACTGCAGATCGAGAGTGACGAGGCCCGACATGCTGCCTCGGTCGAACTCGAGTCGATAGACCAGTCTCGTGGAGTCGGTCTGCCGGTATTCCCCGGTGGGCTGCCACCACTTGAGCTCTCCGAGGTTAGAGCGCAACGTGTCGAACGTCTCGCGGAGCCGTTCCGGCGGCATGGATGTCTTCAGCTCGTCGCTGAAGAGTCCCTCCGCCGAGGGCACGTCGTTGGCCTGCATCGCCTTGTAGAACCGGTTCGCGACATCGGTCGCGGTTCCAGCTTGCGGAGCGGTCTTCGTCGGGAGCGCCTGGGGGGCGGAGGCGCAGGCAACGACGATCACCAGAACCGGAAGGAGGCGAGGCACGTCGATCATCGTCATCTCCCTGGCTGGCTGACCCAAGTGAGCGGCGGCCGCTGTGTCCACGCGGATCTACCCCTTCCGGCGGGCCCGTTTCAGGTTCGGTGAGGACATAAGTGCAACTGCGGACCCGATGAGCTGACCCGGCTCCAGATTATGGATGAAGGAGCCGTCCGTGAGTCCGACGAGGGCGGTGGCGCGTGTCCACGAAGGCAGGTATGCCCCCGCCGCATGGAGGGCACGCCATGCCGGATCTTTCGATTCAGGGGTTCCGCGGGAGGCTGATCGGGCCTTCGGACAAGGACTACGACGAGGCCCGGGCGCTCTACAACGGCATGATCGACAAGCGGCCCCGGCTCATCGCGCGATGCACCGATGCCGCCGATGTCATGGCCGCGGTCAACCACGCACGCGAGCACAAGCTCTTGCTCGCGATCCGCGGCGGCGGCCACAACGGTCCCGGATTCGGCAGTTGCGACGACGGCTTGGTCGTCGATCTCTCGCAGATGCGTGCCGTCCGGGTCGACCCTGCGACGGGCACCGTCCGGGTCGATCCCGGCTGTACGGCCGCCGATCTCGATCATGCAACGCACGCCTTCGGCCTCGCGGTGCCGCTCGGCATCGTCGGCAGCACCGGCGTCTCAGGTCTCACGCTCGGTGGAGGGACCGGCTACCTCACGCGCAAGTACGGGCTGACGGTCGACAACTTGCTCGAGGTGGACATGGTTCTTGCCGACGGCTCGTTCGCGACCGCCAGCAAGGACAGCCACCCCGACCTCTTCTGGGCCGTTCGCGGCGGCGGCGGGAACTTCGGCGTGGTCACCAGCTTCCTGTTCCAGGCTCACCCCGCGAAGATGGTGTTCGCCGGTCCGATCTTCTGGGACGCCAAGGACGCGAAGAAGGTGATGGCGACCTACCGCGACTTCATCGGCAAGGCACCCGAGGAGCTCGGCCTGTTCGTGGGTCTGAAAACCGTCCCGCCGACCGACCCGTTTCCGAAGGAACACTGGAACAAGCGCGCCTGTGCCTTGATCGGGGCCTTCAACGGGCCGACCGCCGAGGGCCAGAAGCTCGTGGCCTCACTGATCGAGAGATTGCCGCCGCCGCTGTTCAACTGGATGAGCGAGATGCCGTGGACGGCGATCAACAGCCTCTTCGACCCGTTCTTCCCCAAGGGCCTGCAGTGGTACTGGAAGGGCGACTTCGTCAAGACGCTGCCCGACGAGGCGATCGACGCCCACATCGGCCACGCGGCCGAGGCTCCGACCCCCTTCTGCCTGATGCACCTGTACCCGATCGACGGCGCAGTTCGGCGGGTCGGCAAGGATGCGACGCCGTGGGGCGCCCGCGACGCCTCGTGGTCCATGGTGATCGCCGGCATCAGTCCGGAGCCGAAGGACGCCGAGGCGCTCAAGCGCTGGGGCCGCGCGTACTGGAAGGCGGTCCACCGGTTCAACATGGAAGGCGGCTACGTCAACTTCCTGGATGCAGACGAGGCCGACAACCGGGTCGAGCTGAGCTACGGCGACAACTACAAGCGGCTGGCTGCGATCAAGGCCAAGTACGACCCCGACAACCTGTTCCGGGTCAATCAGAACATCAAGCCGAGGGCCTGACGCCGATCCCCCTTTCGTTCGCCCTTGGAGAATCTCTGGCCGTCCGTGGCCGGGTGAAGAACGAGCGAAAATCTCGCGCCTGGCTACCCAGTTCCTGCGGCAACGCCCCGCTCCATGATGATCAGTGTCCGGACGTCGCGGAGAAGCCGCAGCAGGGTGGCCTCGGCCACCCGGTATCCCGCTGCGACGTCGATGGCGTTCCCAACCGTGCCGAGCGGAGGACGATAGCGGCCGTGAAGGTCGAGCTGTGTCTCGCGTGACGAGAGCGGATACACGCTCAGCGTCGCGTCCATCGTGGGAAAGAAGCCCGCGCCCTGGGCGGCGTGCCACGTGAACTCCAGACGAGTCCGCGGGTCGCCGGTGGCGGTGGTCTCGTCGGCGATGCCGGTGGCCTGGAGCTTGACGTCCACGCCGACCTTGATCGGCCCCACGTCCAGACGGAGCGTGGCCATCGGTTCGCGGGCGCGCTCGGCCGCATCGGCGGTGGCGCGGCTGAAGATCGTCGCCGCGTCGGTACGAAGCAGGTCACGGACTCGCTCGTAGGGAACGGTCACGTAGTCATAGCAGCGGACCTCGCGGGGCTCAGGCATGGGTTCCTCCGGCCACCCGCAGTTCAAGTGCCATGCCACTTGCTTGTCTTCCCGCTGATCGACCGCCTCGCTCGCATGCTTCTCGCATGAGGCTCGGGCACCCGGACTGCGCGCCGGCCGCCGCGCAGACCGTGCGCCCGCGCGCACAGAGCGGGTGACCGTTGCGAAGGGATTGCGGTTCGACCGGAGAAGACGCCATGGAGCTGAGCCCGAGTCAGGTCCGCAACCTCATCCTCGACGAGCACACCATCCTGCGGGACATCCTCGAGGAGATCGAGCAGGCGCTCGGGGAGATGACGCGGCGAGTTCCCGGGGCGCTCGGGCGGCTCCGGGCCAGCCTCCGGACGCTGCACGACGCCTTTCTCCGTCACCTGCACCACGAGGAGACCGTGCTTCGGCCTTTGCTCGCCGACGTGGACGCCTGGGGGCCCGCGCGAGTGGAATCGATGGACGAGGAGCATCGGGCCCAGCGCACGGCGCTCGCCCAGCTGATCCGGCTGAGGCTGGACGAGGACCTCGACCGCACCGTCGAAGTCATCGAAGACTTCGTTTGCAGGCTGCGCACCGACATGGACGGCGAGGAGCGACACGCGCTCAGCGAGGAAGTTCTCCGCGACGACATCATCGTCATCGATACGTTCACCGGGTAGCCGGCGTGCCGGACCCCGCGGCGCGCAATGCGTGCATCGTCCGATGCCTCCCCGCGCAAGCCGTGCGCTCGATCCGGGCCGGTGCCCGCTGCCTCGCGTCCCGAGGAGCTCGGCCTCGCGGCCTTCGCACGTCGCCTGGTCCAGGTGAGCCGAGCGACATCGAGGCCGACTGCCGCTTTCTCTGTCAGGAGATCAAAGCGCTGCTCGCCGGTCCCCTGCCAGGCACCTCGGTCTGACGTTCGGCGGCCGGGGACCGCAAGAGCTGCGCCGCCGAGGCCGGCCGCGCAGATCCAGCGGATGGGGCCCGCTCCTGGCCGCAGAGACGGGGCATCCGCCTTGCAGCGGCAGCCGAAGACCATGCAGGCACGATCGCCCTCGCACGAGAACGGCGGCCGACACCAGGTCGATCACGGTCTGCTCGAGCGCTACGGCGCCCAGCCGGTGCCGCGGTACACCAGCTACCCACCGGCGAACCACTGGGGCGAGGTCTTCGGTGAGGCGGATGCCCGCGCCACCCTTCGCCGAGCGGGAACCCGGCCGGTCTCGCTCTACGTCCACGTCCCGTTCTGCCGGAAGCTCTGCTACTACTGCGGCTGCAACATGCTGGTGACCCGGAGCGAAGCGCTGGTCGAGCGCTACCTCCGGGCGCTCGAGCTGGAGGTGGATCGGCTCGCGTCCCTGGTGCCCACCCGTCCGCAAGTGGTCCAGGTGCACCTCGGCGGAGGCACGCCGACCTACCTCGATCCCGATCAGCTGATCCGGCTCGCCCGGCTTCTCCAGAACCATTTCCCGTGGGAGGCGGGTACCGAGGCCTCGATCGAGGTGCACCCCGCGGTGACCAGCACCGAGCAGATGCGCGTCCTCTCCCAGCTGGGCTTCAACAGGGTGAGCATGGGCGTGCAGGACTTTGATTCCCGGGTCCAGCAGCGCATCCATCGCATCCAGTCCTTCGAGCAGACCCGCGTGCTGATCGAGGACTGCCGCGCGCTGGGCTATGTGAGCATCAACGTGGACTTGATGTACGGGCTGCCTCTGCAGACGGTGGAGGGGTTCCGGCACACCCTCGATCGCGTGGAGGAGCTCCGGCCGGACCGCATCGCGCTCTTCGGCTACGCCCACGTGCCATCGATGAAGAGGCATCAGCGCCTCTTCCAGCGCGAGGAGCTGCCCGGCCCCGACGAGCGCCTCGCGCTCCTCGAGGTCTCGACCGAACGGCTGCTCGCCGCTGGATACGTCCACGTCGGCCTCGACCACTTCGCGCTCCAGGACGACGAGCTGTGCCGGGCCCGGGCGGAGGGAACGCTCCGCCGCAACTTCATGGGCTACACCACCTGCGCCGACAGCGACGTGCTGGCCTTCGGACCCTCGGCCATCTCGGAGCTGTCCGGCACCTATCTGCAGAACGCCCGGGAGGTCCACGCCTGGGCAGACCTCCTCGAGGCGGGCCACCTCCCCATCGTTCGCGGACACCGGCCGAGCGCCGAGGATCGGGCCCGCAGTGAGCTGATCATGCAGCTCTTCTGTCAGCTGGAGGTAGATCTGGAACCCCTGCGGGGCCGGCATCCAGCAGCCCTCGCGGACCTGTCCGTGGAGGAGAAAGGGCTCGCTGCCCTCGCACGGGATGGGCTGGTGGTCCGGGACGGCGGCCGGATCCGGGTGACTCCTGCTGGGCAGATGTTGCTCCGCAGCGTGGCCTCGGTCTTCGACACCTACCACCGGGCCGACGCCCGGCTTCACGCCCCGGCCCTGTGACCGAGCGGCCGGTGCCGGCAATGGCCGTGTGCCCGTTTTCGAAGCGATCGATCGCTCCGTCGCGCAAGCGGTGCGCGCCAGCGTGCCCTCGGGTGCAGGATTTGCCGCCACGCCGTCTCGAAGGGAGCCGGCCCGCGGGGGGCCCGATTGGGCATTGGAGTTGCAAGAGTCCTGCCCGGAGGGTCGACCGTGAAGAACGTGCTCATCGTCTACGCCACCCGCGAAGGTCAGACGGAGAAGATCGCCCGTCGGATCGGCGCCGTCATCGAGTCCATGGGACTTCCGGTGCGGCTGCTCGACGTGGAACACCCGGGTCAGGGGGCCGCGCTCGAGGAGGCCGGAGCAATCCTCGTCGGCTCGCCGCTCCGGGCCAACGGATACTTGTCGGCAATCGTCCGCTTCATCCGGAGGCAACGGAGCCTGCTCGAACGCGTACCGTCGACCTTCTTCTCGGTCGGCCTGGCGGTGGCCAGCCGAACCAGCGACGGCCGGGCACAGACGCGGCGCAAGGTGGAGGACCTCAGCACCGTCACCGGCTGGTACCCTCGGGCGGTGGGGCTTTTCGCCGGCGCGCTGAAGTACTCGAAGTACGGCTTCGTGACTCGGTGGGTGATGCGACGCATTGCCCGGCACGAGGGCGGAGACACCGATACCTCGCGCGACTACGAGTACACCGACTGGGCAGCGGTGGAGCAGTTCGCACGCGAGTTCGTGTTCCGCGCCTTCCCCGCGGAGGAGACTCGGTCCACCTCTGCTGCCGTCTAGAGCCAGAGGGGGCGGCCGTCGCGAGCTCGAGGCAGCTGGTACGGAGAACGGTGAGTGCTCCGGCTCGGCGGAGCGCAGGGCAGGCGTATTGGAGGGGTGCGCGCAGACGACGCGCTGCCCTGTTCACTCTCTCGGCAGGAGCCGGTCAGCCGGCATCCCGGGGTGACCGATGAGGAGCCTCACGAGCGCCACTGCGGAGCAGCCCCCCACGACAGCGAAGGCAGCGGCGGTCACATGGTAGGGCATGTCGCCCCAGACCGGACCCTGCGGAAACATGCCGGCTCCGACCTCACCGCCAACCAGACCTCCGAGCGCACTGAGCATCACCGTGCGGACGGCTCCCACCGAGCGCCAGCGCGCAAGCGCTGCCAGCGTGGACCCCGAAGCAACGCCCAGGAACAGGCAGCTCAGCAACTCGAAATAGGTCATCGCCTTTCCTCCAAGGCGATGTCGATGCAAGCGACGGGCCTCGACACGTCCGCCTCGCGCCCAACCCGCGGCTGCTAGGTCTCGCGCGGTGGGCGGCCGCTCGAACCGCCCGGCTGCTCATCGCGTGCTGCTTCCCGATCCTGACGCGCGTAGGCCTTGAGCCGATACTGAATCTTTCGAGTACTGATCCCCAGCATCTCCGCCGCTCGGGTGGTGCTCCCGTCGACGACTTCCAGCGTCCGGAGAATTGCTTCTCGTTCGATCTCCCGGAACGTCGCGCCCGGGATCAGGCCTCCCGGCCGAGGACCCGCCGGCTCTGGCCCGCTCAGCACGGGGGGCAGCTCGTCCGTCGTGAGATTGGGGCCACGCGCGAGAACGACTGCACGTTCGATCACGTTTTCCAGCTCGCGCACATTGCCCGGCCAGTCGTACCGGAGCAGCACGTTGAGCGTTCCGGGCAGCAGTCCGCGAACGGACTTGTCGTACGACTTGGCGAACTTCTGAATGAAGTGCGAGACCAGCGCCGGGATGTCCCCCTTGCGGGTACGGAGCGGCGGAAGGGTGACGGCGACCACGTTCAGCCGGTAGTAGAGATCCTCGCGGAACCGTCCGGCGCTGACCTCGGCAGCGAGGTCCCGGTTGGTGGCAGCGATCACCCGAACGTCGACCTTGAGCGTCTGGGTTCCTCCCACCCGCTCGAACTCTCGCTGCTGCAGGGCGCGAAGCAGCTTCACCTGGACCGAGAGAGGAATCTCCCCGATCTCGTCGAGAAAGAGCGTTCCGCCGTCGGCGAGCTCGAACCGTCCCTCGCGACGTCCCACCGCTCCGGTGAAGGAACCTCGCTCGTGTCCAAAGAGCTCGGACTCCAGCAGACTCTCCGAGAGGGCCGCGCAGCTCACGTTGACGAACGGCTTGTCGTGACGCGTCGACTCCTGGTGGATCGCCTGGGCCACCAGCTCCTTGCCAGTTCCCGACTCTCCCAGCAGAAGGACGGTGGCCTTGGTGGGCGCCGCCCGCTTCACCACGTCGAACACGGACTGCAGTGCCGCACTTTCCCCCACGATGGCGTCGAAGCGGTACCGTCGCCGAACCCTGTCCTTGAGCTGCTCGGAATCGCGGCTGAGCTGCAGCTTCTCCAGGACCTTCTCCAGCACGACGAGGACGGTGCCGGGCTCGAGGGGCTTGACCAGAAAGTTCTCCGCTCCGGCGCGCATCGCCTCCACCGCGGTCTCGATGCTGGCGAACGCCGTCATCATCACGAAGGAGGCGGGAATGCCCGCCTCTCGCGCGCGGCGGACCAGCGTCACTCCATCCATCCGCGGCATGCGAATGTCGGCCAGGACCACGTCGAAGCCCTGCTCCTGGAGGATGGTCAACGCCTCGACGCCGTCGGACGCCTCCGCCACCGCGAACCCCTCCTCACCGAGGATGGTGCGAAGGGCATGACGAGCATTGGGCTCGTCGTCCACGACCAGGATCCGCGCCTTGGACATCCCCGCGGAGGGTACCAGAGGTTTCGGTCTCTCCCCGTTTGCTCGCCTGGCAGTGTCAACTCGTCGTGCCAACACGAGCGGGCGGAATGCACGAGACGGGCCGCTCTTTTCCGGGAACGCTGTGTCTGGCCCGGCGCAATGTTTGCGCAACGCTTCCACGAGGACGCAGATACTGCGGTTCGGGGCCTGGCCCGACGAATCCATCGTCGCCGGGAGCCATCGCGGACGGGTTATCCTGGGGGCGTGGCCGAATCGATCTTCGAAGACTTGAAGCACTACGTCGGCTTCGGGCCTGGCGACGGGCAGGCGTTGCGCGCGATGCACCCCCACGCTCAGCCACACTTTCCCCGGATCGCCGAGGTGTTCTACGACCAGATTCTCGCCCATCCAGAGGCGCGGCGTGTGCTGGAGAGCGGAGAGAGCGAGGTCGGCAAGCTCAAGCAGACGCTGATCCAGTGGATGGACGGGGTCTTCCTCGGCCCGTGGGACAACGCCTACTTCGAGCGACGCTGTCGAATCGGACGCGTTCACGTTCGCATCGGACTCCCTCAGCACTACATGTTCGGTGCAATGAACGTTCTGCGGCGGGAGCTCAACGACGTCGTGAACGCGACCCGCCGCGGGGATGTCGACGCTGCCAGAGCGGCTCGGGTCGCCCTGGGGCGCATGCTCGACATGGAACTGGCGATCATGCTCCACACCTACCGCGAGGATCTGGAGGCGCAGCGGATGGCGGCGGTGAGCACGCTGACCGCTGGCCTGTCACACGAGATCCGGAATCCGCTCAACGCAGCGGGTCTGCAGCTGGCGGTCCTGGAACGGCGTGTGCGCCGGCTCCCCCCGGCGGAGCAAACCGGCGCTCTCGAGCCGCTGCTCCTGGTACGTGACGAGATCCGGCGACTCGACCATTTGCTCGAAGATCTGCTGCAGTATGCGCGCCCTCGCGAGCTGGAGCGGGGACCGGTGGATGTCGCCTCCCTGGTGGACCGCGTCGCTCAGCTGCTCACCTCCGATGCCGACGAGCGCGGCGTGTCGCTGGTCAGGACGGTCGAGCCGGGGCTCACCGCCATCGGGGATGAATCGCGACTTCGCGAGGTGCTGATGAACCTCGTGCTCAATGCGCTGGATGCCAGCGAGCGCGGCGGCGAGGTCCGTGTGCGAGCGAGAAGGCTGGGGCCCGGCGAGCTCGAGCTCTCGGTGGAGGACGACGGCCCCGGAGTCGCCGCGGAGCAGCAGGACAAGATCTTTCAGCCGTTCTTCACCACCAAGGCCCAGGGAACGGGCCTGGGGCTGGCGATCGTCCACTCCATCGTGACGCAGCATCGCGGCTCACTCAGGCTCGCGTCGCCCGTCCGGGGCGGTGCGGTGTTCCTGGTCCGGCTCCCGGCTGCCCGCCCTCCCGAGGGCAGCTGATCCCGCAAGAGCTGCGCAGGAGTGGAGCCGAGCACGCACCGGATGCGGTCCAGGTCGCCAGAGCCAGGGCCGGCTCACTGGTCCATCCTTTGCTTGGATCCACCAGTCACTGGGAGGAACCGTGACTCCCGTGACCTCATTCGAGCGCAGCATCCGCACTCGCCTCCTCGCGATGCGTTCGGGCCTGGCCGAGCGGGATCGCGCCGCCGCCGGAACGGCTGAATGCACCGAGCGGGAGGTGGAGGAGATCGAGGCAACGCTCGCCCGCCTCGCCGGGGGGACCTTCGGGGTGTGTGAGGACTGCGGGCGCGCCCTCGGAAGGCAGCGCCTCCTCGCCGAACCCACGGCTCGACTGTGCATGCCCTGTCAGCGCAGGCCTCACCGTACGGGCTGATGCCGGGTTCGGCACGTGGGTTGCTGACCGCGAAGGAACCATGTCACTCATCAACCGCTTCATGCCGGACTACTCGCTCCGTCAGGTGGACCGGGTACCGGTCGATGTGGAACCCGACCACGCCTACCGGATCGTGCGCGGCATCGACATCCAGCGGCTGGCGTTCGTCCGGGCGCTGTTCCGGTTGCGGACGCTCCCCGATCGTCTTCAGGCGACCTTCCGGCACGGTTCGGTCCCGCCGGTGGCCTCGTCGCGAATCGAGGACATCACCCGCCCAGGCTCCGGCTTCGTGCTGCTGGGCGAGGAGCCGGGGCGGGAGGTGGTGGTCGGATCGGCTGGCAAGTTCTGGCAGCCCACAATCAACTTCGCGAGTGTGACCCCGGAGACCTTCAGCAGCTTCTCGGACCCCGGTTTCGGCAAGCTGGCCTGGTGCCTCCGGGTCGATCCGCGTGCCGGCGGAGGCTCGTGGGTCGGAGTCGAGGTGCGCGTCGCCGCGACCGATGCCGCGTCTCTGGCGCGATTCCGACGCTACTGGTGGCTCATTGGACGGTTCTCGCACGCCATCCGTCGCGGTCTGCTCCATACCCTGGTGCGCGAGCTGGGCGCCGCGGACGAAGAGGGAAGACCGGTTCCGGGCGATCCCATCCTCCCGGAGAGGCGGTTCCAGAAGACTCATGCCGTCATCATCGAGTCTCCGCCATCCCGGGTCTGGCCTTGGCTCGTCCAGATGGGATGTCGACGGGCCGGCTGGTACAGCTACGACTGGGCGGACAACGGAGGCATCCCGAGTGCCGAGGGCATCGTCCCGGAGCTCCAGCAGCTCTCCGTGGGCGACATCCTCCCCGCGCGGCCCGAGGGACCCGGTGGATTCGCGGTGCTCCAGCTCGAGGAGTCACGCTGCCTGGTCCTCGGCTCGCCATCGCTCGAGGATGGCGGTGACGGCTCCGGGGAGCCTCGCTGGCGCACCACCTGGGCCTTCCTGCTCGAGCCCATCGGGGACGAGGCCACCCAGCTCACGGTGCGGGTACGCGCCGATTACGAGCCCGGACCGAAGATGGCATTGATGCTGCCGGCCGTGGCCATGGCGCACGAGCTGATGGAGCGCCGACAGCTTCACAACCTCCGACGGCGAGCCGAGGCACGGCCGGCGACCTGAGATTCCTGTGTCGCCCTACCCTCCGGGCGCAGATCCTGCGTCTGCCCCGCCCTCTCCGGAGGCATCACGGCCGAACGGAGATGGCACGAGTGATGCTGATCAGAGTGGCCCAGCAACCCGGAGGAGCTCGCCCATGCCACGTGCCTTGAGAGTGGAGGACCTCATGTCCACGGCGCTGGTCTGCGTGCGCGACGCGGACACGCTGGACAGCGCGAAGCAGGAAATGCGTTCCGCGGGTATCCACCACCTCCCGGTCGTGGACGCGCACCGGAACCTGGTGGGGGTCCTCTCCACCACCGACCTCGCGAAGTATTCGACCGGCCGCTGGAGTCACCGTCGCGTCGGGACGTGCATGACGCGCGCACCCGTCGCCGTCAGACCTGAAACATCGATGACCCAGGCGAGGGGCCTGATGCTCGAGAATGGATTCCGGTCGTTGCCGGTGGTGGGCAGCGACGGGCACCTGATCGGAATCCTGACCGAGACCGACCTCCTGCGAGCGTCCGAGGGCTTCCAACCATGACCATCGTCTACGCCTACGACTTCTCGGAGACGGCAACCGAATGCGCGCTCGGCGCGGCCGCACTCGCCTCTTGCCTCAGGGCGAAGCTGCTGGTCGCCCATGTCGTGGATCCCAAGGTCCGCAGCCTGGCCCCGGACCTGGAGGCGAAGCTGGAAGTGGCGACCCAGGCACGACTGGATGCCCTGGCGGCCCAGCTCCGCAAGGCGGAGCCTGCTCTGGACGTGGGCGCAGTCCAGCTCCACGGTGATCCGTCGCACGAGCTGAAGGCGCTCGCCACACGCGAGCGGTGCCAGCTGCTGATCGTCGCCTCTGGAGGGCACCGGGGCGATCGACGCGCCGTCGGATCCGTCTCCAGACGCATCGGCCTGGGGTCGACGGTCCCGGTCCTGATCATGCGCGAGTCCAGGCCGTGGCAGGACTGGGCCTCGCGCCGGCGTCCGCTCCGCGCAGTGCTCGGGATGTCTCGGGATGCAAGCTGCACCGGTGCGGTGGAGATTGCCACCCAGCTGCGGAGCGCCGCGCCCTGCGACGTGATCGTCACCGAGGTCTACTTCGCGCCGGAGCTCGCGTCGCATTACGGGCTGACCCAGGCTCCGTTCTGGCTGAGCCCGGATCTCGATCTGGAACAGCTGGTGGAGCGCGACCTGGCCAAGCGCACCTCGGGTCTCCGGGGGGACGGAGAGGTCAGGTTCCATCCGAGTGTGGCCGCGGGTGGCACCGCCAATCATCTGCTCGACACCGCCGAGCGGGACCGAGCAGACGTCGTCATCGTGGGGCAACACTCCTCGCTCGGACCCTTTCGGCTCGGCTCGGTGTCCGATGCGGTGCTCGCGCTGGGGCGGATGTCCGTCCTGATCGTTCCCGCCTCCGCACGCGCGCTTCGCGCCGAAGGTCTGCCGCAGCTCCGGCGGGTGCTGGCCGCCACCGACCTCTCTTCCTTCGGGAACCATGCCGTCCGTTACGCGATGGCACTGGCCCAGGCGTCCGGCGGGGAGCTCACCCTGGTCTACGTGTCCGATGCGCAAGCTCCGGACTGGGACGACGAGGTCTCGCTCGCGGCGCAGCTGCGAAGCCTGGTCCCACCCCGCTGGCCATTCCCGGTCTCGACCGAGGTGCTCTTCGGTGACCACCCCAGCGCTGCAATCGCCGCTGCGGCCGAGCGCCTGGACGCGGACGTGATCTGCGTCGCCTCCCATGGTCGGCGCGGCCTCGCCCGAGCAGCGCTGGGTTCAGTCACCGAGGAGCTGATGCGGAAGACGCAGCGGCCGGTTCTGGTGGTGCGACCTCCCGAGGAGTGACCCCTGGTGTCGGCAAACCTGCCAAGCATGAGCGCGTGGCCTGGAGCGCAACGTTTGCGTCGCGCGCACGCCGACGTGCAAACCGTGCATCAGGAGGACGTTCTGGCGCGAGGGCAAGCCGCGACGGAGAAGAAGTGCACTCGCACTAGCGCCGACGGTCAAAGAATGGCCGCCGGGAGCGGCTCACCCTGTCACCTGGATTTGGTTCGCGGTGCACCGGGCCGGCGCCTCGAAGGCTGACGGAGCGCGCGCCACGCTGCCGGTGGATGGCCCACCAGCCGCTTGAAGGCCCGGGCAAAGGCCGCCTCCGAGGCGTACCCCACCTCGAGCGCGACCGAGCCGACCGTCCGGTTCGAGTTGCGCAGGAGGCCCGAGGCCAGCTGCATCCGCCAGTGGGTCAGGTACTGCATCGGTGGCTGCCCCACGAGCTGCACGAAGCGCTCGTGCAATGGCGAGCGTGACAATCCCACCTGACGGCCCAACGCTTCCAGCGTCCAGTCCTTGGCCGGCTTCTCGTGAAGGAGCGCCAGGGCACGCCCGACGAAGTGATCGCGCAGACCCGCCAGCCAGCCGGTCATCTCCGGCGGGAGGGACTCGATGTGGCGGCGCACCGCGTCGATGAACAGCATCTCGCTCATGCGGGCGAGCATTGCTTCACCACCCGCACGCCTCTCCTGCGATTCGGCCACCGCTCGCTCGATGAGGTGCGCGAGCGCCCCACCCCCGTCCGCCGCAGGCAGGTGAAGCACGCGGGGCAAGGCGGCGATCAGCGGGTTGAAGGGGCGAAGGTCGCAGCTGAGGAACCCGCATGCGACCGTGGTCAGCCCGGGGTCGTCGGGAGATGCCAGCGTCGGAAGTTTCGCACCGTCGTAGCTGATGCGCAGGGGAAGCTGGTCGAGCTGCGCCTGGTGGTACCAGGAGACGTTCGGGTCCGCGCGCATGCCCGGAGCGCTCGAGAGCACGTGGGCGTCCCCCTGCGGGAAGAGGATGATGTCGCCGTGGGTGAGCCGCACCGGCGGCTCCCCGACGATCCCTCCCCAGCACTCGCCTCGGGTGACGACGTGATACTCCATGACGTGCTCGGCGCCGGGCATCACCGCCCGCGCAATGTCCCGAGACGCCGGCGCCTCGGCCGTCCACCGCCGCCCACCGGTCATGTAGAAGAAGACCGCTCCCTGAAGCCGCACCGTCCGCAGGACCTCGGACAGGGTGTCCTGGCTCATCACGGCCCTCCCTGCTGGAGCCCTGCTCAGGTCACGTGCGCGATCGAGGTCGGCCTCGGTTGTCGCGGCACATCAGGACGGTCGAGCAAATCTGAAGGACTCAGGGGGAAGCGTCAAGGCACCCGAAGGCGAAGAACTCTCTTCGTGCTCGCACCGCCACTCGGTGCCGAGACTGGAGAATCGACGATGGCCTCGACGAAAGACATCCTGGGTAACCACCTCAACTCCTTCCGGAAGGGCGACCTCGACGGCATCCTGTCCGACTATGCGCCGGGCGCGGTTCTCTTCACGCCCGGCGGAGCCCTCAGGGGCCCGGCGATCCGCGCATTCTTCGTGAGCTTGCTCGCGGAGTTCGCGAAGCCCGGCGCCGTGTTCCGCATGGAGGAGCAGCTCGTCGAGGGCGACTACGCTTACATCCTCTGGACGGCCGAGACCGCCGACAATCGGTACGAGCTCGGCACGGACACCTTCGTGGTGAGAGAGGGGAAGATCTCGGTCCAGTCCTTCGCTGGCAAGCTGGCGCCGAGGAACTAGGGACTGATGCGGGCCAGCGCATAGCCAATGCTCGAGATGCCCTGCGAGAAGCCGCCCAGGACGATCTTGCCGTCCGGCTGGATCGCCAGGCTCTCGGCCCCGTCCCCGAACGATCCGAACTCGATGGTGAACTTGCCTCCGCTGCCGAACCTCGCATCGAGCGAGCCGTCGGGGTTGTAGCGCGCGACCGCGAACTCCGAGTTGCCCTGCTTGGCCTTTCCGGCCACGAGGATCTTGCCGTCGGACGCGATCCCGACTGCGCGAGCCGCGTCTCCGCCCGAGCTGAACGCGGTCTGAACCAGGCCCGCGCTGCCGAACGCCTGGTCCGTCGTGCCGTCGGCGTTGATGCGCATCAGAAGAAACTGCGTCGCGGTGTTGGGCAGCGTCGCCGTCTCGACGTTCCCCACCAGAACCAACTTTCCGTCGGGCTGAAGGGCCAGGCCATCCCCGAGCTGCATGTTGCTCAGGTGAAGCGTCCCTCCCGAGCCGAAGCTCGTGTCGGGCAGGCCGCCGGGGTTGTAGCGCGCGATGTCGGTGTGGTTGATGCCCGAGCTGAGGTTGAAGACGCTGCCGCTGACCACGATGTGACCGTCCGGCTGGATCACGATGTTGTGCGCATCGTTCGGCGTGCCACCGAAGTCGGTCACGACCTCACCGCCGCTGCCGAAGCTCGAGTCCAGGCTGCCATCAGCGTTGTATCGAGCCACGAGGAAATCGCCGAAGTCGCTGCCCTTGCCCGAGACGGGTGAGATCCCCGCGACCAGGAGCTTCCCATCCGGCTGAAGGGCAACGGCGCGTGCGTTGCCGACGACGGTGCTGTGGATGACCTTGCCCCCCTCGCCGAAGGTCGAGTCCAGGCTGCCATCGGCGTTGAAGCGGGCGAGGCCGAAGGTGAACTGACCGGCCGGGGCTCCGGGAACCAGGGTCTCACCCACCACCACGATCTTCCCATCCGTCTGAACGGCCACCCCGAGGGCCCGCTGTTGCAGGTTGCCGCCGGAGATGTCGAGGGTGACCTTCCCGCCCGCGCCGAAACCCGTGTCCAGGGTGCCATTGGGGTTGTAGCGGGCCAGGAGGTAGCTGGTGAAACCGCCACCGACCATGACGATCTTCCCGTCCGCCTGCAGGGCCATCGCCGTGTCCTTTCCTCCGAACTTGTCGGTCGTGACCTTGCCGCCAGCGCCGAAGCTCGGGTCCAGGATGTCCGCCGGCGGGGGAATGGGCCGATCGTTGTCGAGGATGTTCAGCGTCGTGGTCGTCTGCGTCCCCAGCGCCGCGCAGCCTCGAGGGTCGGAGAGGGTCAGGGTCAGGGTCTTGTCCGGCTCGGCGATGGTGTCGAGGATCAGCGGGACCTGGACGGAGCGCGGCGCGGTCTCGCCGTCGCCGAAGAACACCACGGTCTCCACGGGCGAATAGTCCACCCCTGCCTGCGCGGTGCCGTCAGTCGAGCGAACCCTGGCGCTCACCTCGCCCTTGCTTCCGCCGACGCGCGTGACCAGCACCGGCCGCTTGGTGAACGGGATCTCCAGCGCGTCGAAGGACGGGGCGCTGAACTGCAGGGTGCCGGCCGCCGGGTCGGTCCCGGTGGTGCACTCGGGGGCCTGTCGAGGTTCGGTCGGAAGTGGCAGCGGGTTGTTGCTGGGCGTCAGTCCGGTGAACTCCATCGTCGACCCGTTCTCGCTTTCCGGGTCACGGAAGTAGCTCACGACGAGCGACTCTCCCTGGATTTGATTGAACGTCTTGACCTTGACGCGAATGCGGACCGTGAACTCCTTGTTCTTTTCCACCTTCGAGAGGTCGAGGTTGATGGTGATCGGCGCTTTCAGATCGAACGAGGCATCCTCGCCCACGATGTCGAAGTTGAAATCGTCCTGGGTCCAGAGCTCGTGGCCTGACTCGACCGTGGCGTAAAAGGTCCAGAACGGGGCGCCGTGTTCATCGGTCGGATTGAACCCCTCGCTGACGAGTCCGATCGTGTTGTCCCCGTGAAAGTCGATGTTGGTGACCGCGCTGTAGGCATCGACCGCGAGCTCGATCTGCCCCCGCAGCTCCAGCTTGCACTCCGTCTCCTTGCTGCACTCGAAGGGGATGATGTCCGTGGGGTTGAAGTTGGCTGCCACCACGGAGGCCGCGGTGATGACCAGCTTGAGGCTGGCGTCATCCTGGTTCTTGACGAAGCTCTGGGCCTGTTCCAGCTCCACGAGATTGCCGATCTGGCTCTCCGGGATGGACATGGAGCCCTGCGGACCCTCGGCGAACGCCGAATAGGTCCTGCCGTCGGCGCTCGAATGAACCGTCCCGATGGCCCTCTGGTCGGGAGTGAAGGTCTGCGGGCCGTAGTCGTGCAGGTCGTCCACCGGCCCACCCGTTTGATCGAACCGCTTGGTGACGGGCGCCTCCGACGTCATGTCGCTCTTGTAGACCCAGAACTGCCAGAACCGTTGTGGGTCGTTGCGCGTCAGCGGCGGCAGGGCCGCCACGGCAGAGGAGAAGCCGGTCACCTGCGCGCTGAGCACGTTGCCGCTCACCGTGCCTCCGGGCATCACATCCCAGCCGGCGTTCTGTGCGTTGGTCTTCAGGAGCTCCGGCGTGCTTCCGGTGGGCACCTTGGCCGGGTCGAAGGGCACGCTCATCGTCACGGGCTTGGCGAAGACCGTGCCGTGCGGAGTGAAGGTGAAGGTCGGGCCGAAGGTCGTGGTACCGCTGGGCAGGGCGGGCGCCCCCACGTCCGTCTGGGCGATACCGATCACCGTGTCCGTGGCGAGTGCCCCGGCGGGGATCACCACCTTGGCCCCAGACGGCCCCACCACCGTGCCTCCCGCCGCGCCGACCGTGACGCTCACGGGCGCCGGCGCGGGGACTGACGGGCTTCCACCACACCCGGTGAGCGCGACCAGCAGCACCATGCCGGTGAGCTCGAGCAACGGTCCTGGTTCTGTGAGGCAGA
>Ga0207675_100000008_pt1 | contig 182355 bp, 171 predicted proteins | sample KBSSwiS42_FD_184305 | JGI IMG/M metagenome (GOLD analysis project Ga0207675, IMG submission 184305) | Switchgrass rhizosphere microbial communities from Kellogg Biological Station, Michigan, USA - KBS Switchgrass S4-2 (SPAdes) (version 2) | ecosystem: Host-associated > Plants > Roots >...
ATCGATGGTGAAGATGCCGCCCGGAAAGGCGTTCCAGGAGAACTCCGTCTGGGCGTCGACCGACGTCGTGCCGTCGGCCGGGCCAATGATCGAGGTACCCTGTGGAAGAGCGAGTACAAGGCCGGTCGCACCCACAGGGATGCCGGTCTCCCGCCAAGCGACGAAGACACCATCCGGCCCTTGCGCACGGGCGTAGACGATCGCGGTCGCATCGATGTTGACCGGCAGCGTGAAGTTGAAATCCAGTTCCTGGCCGTCGTCATCGCCCAGAACGATGTACGCCCCGTCGCCGAATCCGAGAGCGACGGTCACGCTGAAGGAGGTGTAGCCGGCCGGGAAGCTGTACGCGCCGCCAATGGACCCCACCGATGGAGGCGTAAGTGAGAGGTCAACGTCGGGCGTGTTCACTCCATCGGAGATCGGCACGTCGGTGCGCACGGCGTAGCCGGGGAACGCAGTGGGAAGACCATGGAGCCTGGTCACCTCGAGCGCGTGCACCGATCCGGTGATCGTTTGCGGGCCATTCCACCATCCCACCGTCAGATCGTACGTCGTCGGGGTCGGGAAACGGCCGGGGGGGTTGCTGGCCCCCGGAGCGCCGAAGGCGAACTGGATGTTCGTCAGGGCATCGATTGGGACGCCCCCGTCGATCGTTCCTAGGATCTCTCCCTTACGGTAGAACGGGATTACCGAGGATCGCGACTCGAGCCACTGGATCGTCGGGTCGCTGCGGGTGAGCCCGTCGTAGATCACCGCCAACTCTGCCTCGACCGACACCGCGGTCAGCACGTAGGGCGAGGTCACGTTCGGCAGGGAGAACCGGCCGTTGGCGTCCGAGACCGTGCTCTGCTCCGCAATGCTCACCGTGATTCCCGGAGCCGGGTTCCCGACGGGGTCCACGATCACGCCGGAGACAACAATCGCCGGAGCCGGACCCCTTGCCCCCCCGCAGGCGGCCAGGAACGAGACGGCCGCGAGAAGGGCGAAACGGCGAGAAAGCATCGGGAGCCTCCGAATGCCAACCAATCAACCGACGACGCTAGCAGCGCGCCGCGCGCTTGAATATTGGGTCCGCTGTGCCCCGAAGCAGTGACGGAACTCGTCAGTGACAATTTCCGTCAACCTGCTACCCGATTCATGAGAACTCTGCCCATGAGCCGCAGGGCGAGGAAGTATGAGCGCGCGGCTCTGGAGCTAGTCGTCCGACCGGCGCAGGTATTCGTCGAGGTCCTCCACGCGCATGTTGGCCCGGTGCTACGAGTCGAAGCAGCCCGGATGACTGGTCTGCCGCAAGTCGACGTCGCAGCAGGACCGGTGCGATCACAGACGGGTGCTCTCCAGAGCAAGGGCCGCTCTGCACGGCCCGCCGTCCTGAGTGCGGTCTTCGGGCGGTGAGCTATTGCACGAAGTTGTAATCGACCGGGCCGGCGCGTCGGGTCTGGGTGAGGCACTCCCCCGGGCCGATGCACACCAGCTGGTGCGGCGTCTTCGGCGGAGCAACCCAGTAGCTCCCCGGGGCGAGCTCGTACATCTTCCCGGCGAGCTTCAGGCGCATGCTGCCCGAGAGCACGGTGCTGTACTCGGTGGCGGAGTGCCAGTGCTCGGGAATGCCTGCGCCCGGGGCGTACTTGGCGTATCCGATCGAGCCGCCCGGCGCGGGGTCGGCGGCGATGGGCGCCTGCTGCACACCCTCGGAATGCGGCGTCTTGGCCGGGGAAAACTTCGCCTCTTTGGGCGAGGTGACCAGGCCAGTGTCCAGGGTGGGGAGCGCCGCGGCCTGAGCCAGGACGACGGCGGTGGCGAGCAGCGAGAGGACGCCGACGACTCGCAAGAGCTGACGCATGGGGCACCTCCGGGGGAGACGCGAGGCTTACGCCCGAACATTGGCCCGTTCCACGCCGGGCTGCGGGCAAGCGGTTCATCCCCAACCCTGTCACCCCCCTCTTGCTTGCGCGTTAGGCTTCGTCGTGAGCGTACGGAGCGACCCGTTCACCGTGCGGTGGTCGAGGTCCTCGGTCGCAAGGGTGCATGCTGCGTTTCCTCGAGAGGTGTCCAGTGGTCGAGAGCATCCATTCCTCGGAGTCGCCTCTGGCTCGGATTGAGCCCGAGGACCGCCTCCTGGTACTTGCTCGGACAGTTCAGGCGCGGGATCCCGGAGCGGAAACCGCGCTCGAGGACGGCGCGGTCAACTGGGCCCGCTTCGGCGAAACGTGCCTCGGGCAGGCGCTCTATCGGCACCACAGCGTTTTTCGGAACGCTTCGGAAGCGCCCGTCTGGAGCCATCTCGAGCTGAGCTATTTTAGAAATACGATTCCTGCCGACGCCATCCTGGAACTCGTTGTCAAGCGGCAACCGGTGGCGACGGAACTACTCCGCGCGGAGATCCTTCTGACCACCCCCTCGGCCTTCGTCCTGCCTCGCGACTGGCAGGGCTCGGCCGATCGACCCGAACGGAAGGCGTCGCTGGAATATATTGAAGTCCGATCGGCATACGTCGCCGAATACAGGGACGTCATGCGAGAATACATCGGCCCTGCCGCCGCGAAGCTCGTCCGGGCGAACAGGATCGGGACGTTCAGGGCGATGGAGACGGCGGCGGTGCTCTACCGTCATCCAGAACTGAAGATCGACTGGAACCAGATTCACCTGTGCGAGGTGGATGCCAGCCATTTTGACGGGTTCAGCAAGGAGTTCGATGCTGCACTGCAGGAGGTGTCGCCGGACGGCGGCTTTGCGGCCGTCTTCGCCCGCCTCGACCGCATTCGCACGATTCCCCGTTGGACCTTGAACGATCCCGTCGTGGAGGCGGACGCGGGGGTCGGAAATTCTCGGTTCTAGTGATGGTGCCCGTTGTGTCCTTCACGGACCGCGGGGTGCGAAGGTGCCCGGGCGAGCTCGTGGGGCGCCACGTAGTGCCCACGCGGCGCTGTCCACCGGCCGGCCGCCCAGTACCCGCGGGGCCCCCACGTCACGTACTTCGGAGCGAACCCGTACCATCGTCCGAAGCCCCGGCCCCACCAGACGTAGCGCGTGGTGCCGAAGACGAAGTACGGGCGCGGCCCGAGCCCCCAGACCCACGGAGCGGCGATCCAGACCCAGCCCGCCGACGGGTAATACACGTACATCTCGGGCGCCGCCCCGTTGGTCGGGACGTACGTATCGGCCGAGTCGTACGGCATCCAGACCCAGCCGTACTGCCCGGTGTAGACCCACTGGCCGGACTCGGATTGCTGAGGCCCGACGGGTTCGGCTTCGGGAGAGACCTCACCCGGCATCTGCTGCGCGTTCGGAGGCGGTGGCGTGGGGGGCGGCGGAGGAGGAGCGCTCGTGGGTGCCGCGGTCGGCGGCGGTCCCTGATCAGGCGGCGGGGTCTGCGCCACCACGACGAGGGGGGCGCAGATCAGCAACGGAATCAGCTGCGTCGAACGCTTCATGGGATCCTTTTGAACCGCGGAGTCTGACGATAAGTCCCGCGCCGGGTGCTGCAAACCATCCTTGTGATGCTGCGGAACCGAGGTTGCGCCGACAATCGATGCAGTTGCACAAAGCACGGCAAGCAGTCTCGGTGTGCGTGGGGTGCGGTCTCGAGCGGACGCCCACTCCCTTGAATGCGACCCGGCCCACCGCCTCGAATTGCACCATGAAGCGTTCGATGCTCGGTCTCGCTGCCCTGGTCACGATCGCGCTCCCGGGCTGTGTGGTGCACGAACGTGAAGTCGTCCGTGCGCCGCCGCGTTGTCCAGGCGGCGTCTGGGTGGAGGGACACTACGGGCCTCAGGGACGCTGGCATCCCGCCCACTGGCGCTGCCCGGGCGTCGTCGAAGAAGTCGTCGTCGTCCACGAATAGGTCCGAAGGGGTAGGCTCCCCGACCGGTGCTTCTGCGCCTGTCGACCGACTTCCGCCGTGCGATGGACCTCTCCCTGGTCCTGGAACAGGAAGGCATCCCGCACGACCTCCGCCGCGTCGAAGAGGCGCGCTGGGCGATCCAGATCGACGACGCGGATGCCGCACGCGCGCAGGCGGCCATCGCAGCCTTCGAGCGAGAGAACCCGCCGGAAGCGCCTCGTCCCGAGGTGGTGGTCCATCCCATCACCGGAGCGATTGCCACCGGAGTCGCGTTCTCTCTTGCGCTCGTGGCGATCTACCTCCGGACGGGTCCGGAGTCGGCGGCCTCTCCGTGGTTCGTGCGCGGAAGCGCGGACGCCGCCGCGATCGTTCGTGGGCAGTGGTGGCGAGCCATCACCGCGCTGACCCTGCACGCCGACGCGGGTCACGTTGCCGGTAACGCCGTGCTGGGCGGCCTTCTTCTCACGCTCCTCGCGCGGTCCGTCGGGCCAGGAGTGGCGAGTGCCCTCGTGGTGCTCTCGGGAGCTGCCGGGACGTTCGCCGCCGCCAGCCTCATCCGCCACGACTTCGCGTCCATCGGCGCCTCGACGGCCGTGTTCGGGATCCTGGGCGTACTGACGGCGTTGCCACGGCGCAGTCGCCGCGTGTGGATGCCGGTCATCGGCGGGCTCGCGCTCCTTGCATTCCTGGGAACGGCGAAGCGCGCAGACGTCGCCGGCCATCTCTGCGGATTCGTCTCCGGCGTCCTGGCCGGGGCGGCAGTGTCACGGCTGCCGCCGCTGCGAAACCGGGTTGCGCAAGCGTGCCTCGCCCTCGTCACGGCGAGCGTTCCGGTCGTCGCATGGCTCGCCGCGTTCCGTTGAGTCCGGCACGCACCCGGCTCCCGATCGCCGTTCTGGCCGGGACGATCCGACGGGGACGGGCAGTTTGAAGGCCATGCCACCAGACAGCAGGCCCGCGCACGGGAGCAAGGTTCCACACGTCACCCTCGCCTTCTGGGTGGTGAAGATCCTGGCCACCACCCTGGGCGAGACCGGCGGCGACGCGCTCTCGATGACGCTCGACCTCGGGTACGCGGTCAGCTCGATCATCTTCATCGCGCTGTTCGTGGTCGCGGTCTGGGCACAGGTCCGGGCCCGGCGGTTCCACCCGCTCCTGTACTGGACCGTCATCGTCGCCACCACCACGGCCGGGACGACGATGGCGGACTTCGCCGACCGGTCGCTCGGGATCGGATACGTTGGCGGCTCGTCCCTTCTCTTCGTGCTCGTGCTGCTCGTGCTCCTCGCGTGGCGGCGAACGGAGGGCAGCGTGTCGGTGGATGACATCCGCCGGCCGCGGGTCGAGGTCTTCTACTGGGCCACCATCCTTGCCTCCAACACGCTCGGGACCGCGCTCGGCGACTTCCTGGCCGATAGCTCCGGGCTCGGCTACCGGGGAGGTGCCCTCGTCTTCTGTGCAGCCCTGGGCGTCGTCGTGCTCCTCTGGCGGTTCACGCACGTTCCCTCGAGCCTCGTGTTCTGGTCGGCCTTCATCCTCACCCGACCGCTCGGGGCAACCCTCGGCGACCTCCTCACCAAGCCCACCGCGAGTGGTGGGCTGAACCTCGGACGGTTCGGCTCGTCGGCCGTGCTCGCCGCCTGCATGGTTGCATGCGTGCTCCTCACCTCGCAGCGCCACGGCGGAGACGCCGCACACGAGCTCCGAGGACCTCTGGCCGAGTCCGGGGCCCCGGAACGGACGCCCTGAGTCGATCAGATTCGCCGCGCTCGTCCCGACCGGCTCACCCGGAGGAGGATCAGAAGGAGCGCGGCGCCGACGAACGCGACGAAGATGGTTCCCGCGAGTCCCTCGAACGGCGCATGCCAGTGGAAGGCCCGGAAGAGCACTCCACCCACGAATGCGCCGACGATGCCGATGATGATGTCGCCGAACAGCCCTGCACCACCGCCGACGACGATCGAGGCCAAAAAGCCCGCGATGGCTCCGATCGCGATCCACAGCAGAAATGTCTCCACCGTCATGGCGCTCCTCCCAGCGGGCACGACGCCCAGGGACTCACGGTAGGAACTGGACATGCGAGGTGCACCACCGTCCCGACCGGAGGTGGCCGGGGGTGACGTTCCAAGCATCGGGCTTTCCGAAGAACCGTCTCTGATGCGTCGAGACAATGCTCTCTTCAGCCTGGGGCGATCGTCGCTCGAGGCCGTTCTACTGACCGAGGCGTGCGACGCCCCAGAACCCGTCGTTGTTCGTCATCGCGGGGTCGGTGTGGGTGAGGGGTCCGTCGCGCATGCCTGCGAGCAGCAGCCCCCCATCCGGGAGGCTCCGGGCCGCCAGAACCTGGACGTCGCGCGGCATCGGAAGCTCGAGGGCGCCCTCTCGGGTCAGGTCGGGACCCAGGGTGAGGAGAACTCCCTTCCCGTTTTCGACTTCGCTGTTGGTGTCGACCTGCACGTAGTCGGTGCGGCCGGCCACGATCACCTCGCCGCCGGGCCCTTCCGCGATGGCCCAGCCGAAGTCGTCACGCGCGAGATCGATCGTCCGGTACTCCAGGGCCGAGAGTCCCTCGACCCGGCCGCGCATCATCGCGATGTCCCACTCCATCGTCCGGTTGGGCGCCGTGGACTTGGTGATCCTCGCCGCTCCCGCGATGAGGACGACGCCTTCGTGCACCGTCATCGCGCTGGGGTGATCGACGCCCTCCCCGCCGAAGAGCCGCGCGCCAACGAATCCTCCGTCGGAGGCGAAGCGCTGGACCAGCACGTCGTAGCTTCCGAGCGGAGCGAGCGGCGTCCGGCCGAAGTGGTCGCCGTAGATGTGAACGTCATCCTCGAAGATCTGCGTGGCGACGTGGATGGCATCGCCCTCGCGGAAGAGCAGCGATGGAGAAAACTGGAATGCCATGCCGACGTTCGCCGGTATCACCTGGACGCCCCAGAGTCGGCGATTCGCCGAGTTCAGACGGTACAGCTTGAAGCCGTAGGTCCACTCGGCCAGGAGGTAGAGACCCTCGCCGTCCGCGACTCCCACCACATGGCTGTTCAATCCCAGCTTGAATGGGCCGTCGATGGGGAGCTCGTGGACACCGGAGTCGTCGTAATAGAGGTTCTCGCGAGGCCCGGGAACCTCCTCGAAGGACGTCGTCGCCGCTTCCTCCCCCTCGGAAGACAGACGCAGGAGCTCGAGGCCGTACTGCAGATCGCCATCGTCATCGCGCAGAACGAACACGCTCAGCTCACTGCTCGGGTGAATGGCGAACCCCGTCACCCTCGAATGCGTCGGGAAGGTGATCCGCCGTTCCAGATGCCCGGTCGGCGCGTACCGTTCCAGCACCGGTGCTCCGAGGAGCTGTGACGGCCCTTGGAACTCGTCACGAAGCAGCCAGACCTTGCCGTGTGAATCGACGTCGAGCGCGGTGATCGCCGTGCGGAAAGACGCCGGGACGCTGCGGACGGCGATGCTGGCCGGCCATCCCTGCGCTGGTGCGAGCTCGATCGAGTCCAGCTCATCCGGCGAGCGGGGTCGGCCGTTCGTGAGCCCGCACCCGACCAGGAGGAAGACACAGGAAAGCAGGGCTGGGAGGAGTGTGGCCACGGGTGGACAGAGACGGGGCCCGGCGCACTGGACGCCAGGGGCCCTCCCTCTAGGAACGCGTGGGGCCTGTTCGTTGCAAACGACGCTCTCAGCGCCGGCGGCCCCAGGCGGCGCTCAGCACCGGAAACAGGAGCGTGGAGCCAGATGCGCGCATGGCCGCGGCAAGTCGTTCCTCGAGGCCATCCGGGCGAAGGTGCTCGGGCGTGGGGATGCCCGCGGCCGCGGCCTGCGGGGCCAGTGACCGCATCACCCCGCAGAGAATCATGTTCGGGCGTGGGTCGTCGGGCCCGAAGTACTCCTGGATGCCGATGGACTGAACGTCGACGAGACCCGCCTCGGTCAGCAGCGGCAGCAGCCGAGCTCCGATCGTCGGACAGGCGCCGGCGCTGGCGAACGCCGCGCTGGTCCAGCCCGTGGCCTCGAGGGCGAGGGGCACGGGAGGCTCGGCGCGGAGCGAGCCCAGATCGAAGTCGAGCGCGGCCACGAGACCGCCGGGCCGCAGCCCCGTGACGTGGTGCCGCAGCACCGCCAGCCGATCGGGCAGATGGAAGAAGATCAGACGCCCGATGACCGCGTCGAACGGCTCATCGGTGCGCCAGGTCCGGACGTCGCCCTCGACGAAGCAGACATGGGGGTGGGCGAACCCTCTCCGGATCGCCACGTCGAGCAGCCTGGGCGAGCTGTCGATCCCGACGACCCGCCCTTCCGGGCCGACGAGACCGGCCGCGGCAAAGGCCAGGTGGCCGGGCCCGGTGCCGAGGTCGAGCACGCGCATCCCGCGACCGATCCCCGCCGCTCGGAGGAGCATGACGGTCGCTCGCTCGAGGAGGGCCGCCTGCGCGTCCAGGCGTGCGATCTCGTGGTCCTCCGACCCCAGCGAGTACCTCGCCGTGCTTCCCGGACGCCCTTCACCGACCCATCGTGGCTGCATGAGCTCCTCCGCCTGCGTCACCCGGCCTCTTCCCGGGCCATCGAGACAGGACGGAGAATCAAGGCGAAAGCGGACACGCCCTGACGATTGGCGCGGCCCCGGCGCCGCAGCTGGGCCCCCCGTCTGGCTTCCTGCACGACCGGCCGGCCTCGACCGCGTACCCCTCCGATTGCGCACACGCCGGAGATGACTGACTGTTCGGCAGGATGACGCGCGTTTCCACGGCGACGAAGGCGGTTCTGGCCGAGGTGTCACGGCTTCCGCTCCACACCGTCGTGGAGCTCGAGTCGCCCGATGGCCAGGAAGTCTTCGTCCTCGGCGAGAGCCACGTGAAGACGCGTGGAGCCGCGGACCGCTGCCGCGAGGCAGTGGAGGCGTTCTCGTTACGGGGCGTCGAGCGCCTGCAGCGAAAGCAGGTCTTCGCCGGTTCGCTGCTCGGCGCCTTCTTCGAGAACGTGCGCGGCACGCTCGAGCTGCTCAGTGGTGGTCAGCTCGCCGGGAGCACGATCGAGGTCGCGCTCGATCTGCCCGCGGGTCAGACGGTGGAGCTCGAGCGAACGGAACGGGTGCCCCTCGCTCTCCACGTGGGAACGGGGTACCTGGCCGTATACGCGGGCCTCGCCGTCCCTGCCCTCCTCGTTCCCTCGCTGCGGCCCCTGCGCGCCGCGGTCAAGCTCCTCGGCCTGCATCTGTACGCGCTTCCCCTGGCCTACGTCCTCCGCGACCGCCCCTGGGCGTGGGCCATCCAGCCGCTGATCACGATCCTGACGGTCCGGGACGAGCTGATCGTCGAGGGGATCCGCCGAATGCTCGCCGAGCACCGCGCGACTCCCGCGCTGGTGATCGTCGGTCGCGCGCACGTTCCAGGAATCGTGGAGCGCCTCCTCGAGCACGGCTTCCGCCGCGTCGACGGTACGACAGAGCTCCTGGGCGTCGAACGCTGATTCCGCGGACGCGATCCTCACACCTCATTGCCAGAGCAACTGTCTGGCAACTCCGGACGTCACCGCGCCCGAACAGCATCTGCGCCAAAGGTTAAGCGCCGGCTCGTCACTTTCGCGTGACGAGCGAGCGGCCGTTCGTCGACGCCCACTGTCCACTAGTTGCGATCGCATGCATTCCCGTTGATCGCGCTCGCACGTCGGCGTATCGGTCGCGCGCCGCACCCGGGAGAGTGCGGAGCCAGAGCATCAGTCGTTTCTCGACGAGCAGGCCCGCGCCTGCGCAGCGAACTGCAGCGGACCCTTCGCGGGGGAGCGAAAGGGAGGACAGCCAGGAAGAGACGCCGGCCCCGAGGGGAATCACCGAGGACGAGTTCTTGCTCCGCAGATGAGCGTCATCTGCACCCAACGATCATCACTCACCAGAGTCGAGAATGACGACAAAGTCGATCCTACTGAGATTGCTGCCAGTTGTTCTGCCGCTTGTCATGGAGTCCAGCGCGTTCGCCGACAATCCGCACAAGTCGAGCTCCAACAAGGTCCGTCCGGGAGAGTTCGTCGTCGAGCCCACGACGCTGATCAACGCGGGGTTCGAGTGGTACGTCGACGGCGACGCGAACCACAACGCGACCGTGGAGGTCTGGTACCGCCAGGCGCGCGGGAATTCCCGCTGGACGCAGGGAATGAATCTCCTTCGCATCCAGAACGAGCTCGCCGTCAACCAGCCGTACTACACCTACGTCAGCCCGAACATGTTCGCGGGGAGCATCTTCGACCTGCAGCCGGACACCGAATACGAAGCCGAGTTCGTGATGGCGGATCCCGACGGCGTGACGGGCGACAAGACGCAGTCGGTGCGGTTCCGTACGCAGGCCGAACCTGTGCCGTATTCAGGGAGCGACGCGCAGGTCTATCACGTGTATCCGCCGGGAACCGACCTGACGAAGGTGCCGACGGCGCCCAACGCATATCCGGGCATCCTGGGCGCCTATTACCTGTGTCAGGTCGAGGATGACTGGAACAAGATGTGCCCCGTACGCGTGAAGCCGGGCGACACCATTCTCGTCCACGCGGGGACTTACTCGGACGACCGGTACCACTACTCCGGCACGCTCTTCAACGAGAGCACGAAGCTGTTCAACGGAGGCCAGGGCACCGACTTCGACGGCACCTACTACCTCCGCGCGAACGGCACCAAGCAGAAGCCCATCGCCATCAAGTCCGCGGGTGACGGTCCGGTCATCATCGATGGCCTCGGCAACCACGTGCTCTTCGACGTCCAGTCCGCGGACTACAACTACTTCGAGGGCTTGACCTTCCAGAACACCGACATCGCCATCCTCGCCGGCACCAAGGGCCTGGCGGGCGCGACGGGCCTGACCGTCAAGCACAGCATCTTCAAGAACGTCGCCGCCGGCATCTGGACCGAATGGCCGAAGTCGAAGTGGTTCTACATCGCCGATAACTTCTTCTACGGCCGGAACGAGACCTCGTTCCTGACGGCCTGGGGCGGAGCGAACTTCGCGGCCCTCTGGCAGACCCACCTGCCGAACAACGGCTGCGAGACGACGCCGATCACGGCTCCGGCCTGTGCGACCTACCAGGCGCCCAACATCGCCTACTTCGCGACCAAGCTCTACGGCTCCGGCCACACCGTCGCCTTCAACTACGCCGCCTACTTCCACGACGGCTTCGACATCGATACCCACTTCCCGGAAGGGTACCCCTGTCCTGAATGCGGGCCGCAGAACATGCCGCGTGAGCTCATGGCCGTCTCCAACGACACCTACAACAACGACATGTTCGACATGTCCGACAACTGCGGCGAGCTGGACGGCTCGATGCACAACGCGCGTTGGCTGCGCAACCGCTGCCTCGACACCGGCGAGCAGGGGACCAGCAATCAGCCCACCTTCGCCGGCCCGCAGTATTACATCCGGAACGTGCTCTACAACACGTTCACCAACTCCATCAAATGGAACAAGCCGCAGGGCGTGATCTACGTCAACAATACTTTCACCAACCACGCCAGCGCGTCAGGCGGAGCCAACGTCCAGTTCTTCAACAACCTGATCCTGGATCCGGTCCCTGGCAATGCGGTCCTCTCGGTCGGCACGTACACGAACTACTCCGCGCTCGACTACAACGGCTATGCGCCGACGCCGGGAACGGGCGACGCGCCGCTACCACCGCAGTTCGTGTACACGTCGCCTGCCGACCCCACGGTCCTCGCGGATTTCAGCTCGGAGTCGCCGGGCGGAACGCCGCTGGTCACGCGGAACTTCGGTTCGCTGGCGGAGTACCAGGTGGCAACCGGCCAGGACAAGCACAGCATCCTCGTCGGCTTCTCGGACTTCGTGAACGCGCAGGCGCCCAACGAGGTCTCCGATCCGGAGCACCTGCATAGCTGGGGCACGACGAGCGCCGGCGTGACGAATCCGATCCTCATCGACCTCCGGCTGAAAGTGACCTCGAGCGCGATCGACAACGGGGTCTTCATCCCCAACGTCACCGACGACTTCACCGGCAGGGCCCCGGACCTCGGCGCCTACGAGTACGGCCAGGCGATGCCGAAGTACGGGCCTCGGTGGGTTCCGACACCCGGGGTCGACGAGTAGATCGCCCCCGAGCCTGGAGAGAGAGCTCCTGCGCCAGAGTTCCGGCGCAGGAGCTCTTCGTGTTTCCTGTCCCCCGTTCGAAGGCCGGGGGTCGTTCTTGCCTGACCCTTCCCGCCACAGGCGTGCAAGACTGAGCGCCCCTCGGGAGGACCGCATGAAGAAGACGACCCTGCTCGCCGTCGCCCTCGCCGTCGCTGCCCCACCCGCGCTGGCCCAGACCCGCCTCTCCATCGCCACCGGAGGCACCGGCGGCGTCTACTACCCCCTGGGCGGGGGCCTCGCCAACGTCCTCACCACGTCGCTCAAGGGCGTCGAGGCCACCGCCGAGGTGACCAGCGCCTCGGTGGACAACGTGAAGCTCGTCGGCAGCGGCCGGGCCGACATCGCCTTCGTCCTCGGCGACAGCGCCGCCGACGGGTACAACGGCGTCGACAAGTTCAAGCAGAAGGAGCCCATCCGCGCGATCGCCGTGCTCTACGCCAACAAGGGCCAGTGGGTGACCGTCGAGGGCACCGGCATCGAGAAGATGCAGGACCTGAAGGGCCGGCGCATCGCCACCGGCGCGCCGGGCAGCGGCACGGAGATCATCGCCATCCGGATCCTCGAGGCGTACGGCATCGACCCTGCCAAGGACGTGAAGCGCGAGAAGCTGTCCGTGGCGGAGTCGGTGAACGCCATCAAGGACAAGAAGATCGACGCGTTCTTCTGGTCCGGGGGCGTGCCCACCGCGGCGCTCACCGATCTGGCCGCCACGCCGGGCCAGAAGATGAAGCTCATCGACCACGCCGACGCGATCCCCGCGCTGGTGAAGAAGTACGGCCCCCTGTACGTGAAGGGAACCATCCCCGCGAAGTCCTATCCCGGTCAGGAGAAGCCGGCCACGACGGTGGACGTCTGGAACGTGCTCGTGGTGAACGAGAAGATGGACGAGAAGCTCGTCTATGACGTGGTCAAGACCATGTTCGAGCACAAGGCGGACCTGGTGGCCGTCCACGCCGAGGCAGCGAACCTGGATCTGGCGAAGCAGTACGAGATCGGCTCGCCCGTCCCCTGGCATCCGGGGGCGCAGAAGTACTTTGCGGAGAAGGGGCTGAAGCCGAAGAAGTAGCCGATGCCGCGGAACGCCACGCTCGCGCTCGTCGTCGTCCTCCTCACGGCGGCGGGCCCCGCCTCGACGCCGGCGCCCCATCCGGCACGCGGGGCGGAGCACGAGCTCCTCGTCGAGAACACCGACCGAGGCGCGCTCGTCCGCATTCGTCTCCGCCCGGGCGAGGTCTTCTCCGTCGTGTACCACCACTCCATCTACGACCAGCCGGTCACCGAGGACTTCGTGGTCGACGAGGAAGGGCGCATCGTTCTCCGCGCGGTGACGAGCCCGAGCGCGGCGGTGCGGGAGTACTTCGGAATCACCTCCGCCGGCGACCGGCACGCCATGGCGCGCACCATGCCGGAGATCGTCTTCCGCATCGCCGCCGGGACCGTGCAGCGCCTCCGCGCCGGCGGTGTGGAGCGCTCCTTCCTCGACTTCGGCGAGCACGGTGACCGTCTCGTGCTCAGGGCCGATCCCTCATGACGACCTCGTCCTCCGCCGAGCCTCCCGTCCCGGAGGACGTCGTCGTCGACGACGAGGCCCGGCGAAAGGCCGAGGAGTTCGTGGAGCAGGAAGAGGGGGCGGTTCGTCGCTTCACCGGCAAGACCGAGATCCTCGTCGCGGTGGTGGCGATCGCCATGTCGCTCTACCACCTGTACGCCGCCTACGCGATCATCCCTGCTCACATCCTGCGCGCGACCCACCTCGGGTTCGTGCTCTTCCTCCTTTACTTGCTGTTTCCCGCGATCCGCTCGCAGCGGGACCGCATCCGCTGGCACGACGTGGTGCTGGCGCTGCTCGGCGTCGCGACGATCGCCTACCTCCTCCTCGACTTCGACGACTTCATCGAGCGCGCCGTCGAACCCACCCGGCTCGACCTCGTCTTCGGGGTCATCCTCATCCTGCTCGTGCTGGAAGGCGTTCGCCGCACGTCCGGGAACATCCTGGCCGGGGTTGTGGCGTCCTTCATCGTCTACGCCTTCGCCGGCCCGTGGATCCCCGCGCCATTCACTCACCGAGGCTACGACGTGGAGCGCCTGGTGGGACAGCTCTACATGACGCTGGAGGGCATCTTTGGCACGGCCCTCGACGTGTCGGCCACGTTCATCATCCTCTTCACCATCTATGGCGCGGTCCTCGCCTACTCCGGCGCGGGCGAGTTCTTCATCGACTTCTCGCTCGCGGTGACGGGGGGCAAGCGCGCCGCAGCCGGCCGGACGATCGTGCTCTCCTCCTTCCTTCTCGGGGGCCCTTCGGGCAGCGGTGTCGCGACCACCGTCACCATCGGGTCCGTGGCGTGGCCCATGCTGGCCAAGGCCGGGTATCCCCGGAACGCAGCCGGCGGTCTGCTCGCCGCGGGAGGCCTGGGCGCCATCATCTCGCCTCCGGTGCTGGGCGCGGCTGCCTTCCTCATCGCCGAGTTCCTGAAGATCTCGTACCTCGACGTCATCTTCATGGCGACCATCCCCACCTGCCTCTACTACCTGGGCCTCTTCCTGATGGTGGAGCTGGACGCGCGGCGGTTCGGCGTGAAGGAGGTCGAGCTCAGGGCGAAGCAGGGCCTGTGGCCGATGCTCAAGGAGCGCGGTTTCCACTTCACCTCGCTCATCGCGATCATCGCCTTCATGCTGCTGGGCTTCAGCCCGATCATCGCCGTGTTCTGGGCCATCCTTCTCGCGGCCGCGCTCTCCTTCCTGCGCAGGGAGACGGCGCTGCGCTTCTGGCCGAGCGAGGGTGTCCCGCTCCACAAGACCCGCATGGCCACCGCGCTCCAGGCAGGCTCGGTCGGCGTTCTGGCGGTGGCGGCGACCTGCGCCGCGGCGGGCATCATCGTGGGAGTCGTGACCCTCACCGGGCTGGGGCTCAAGTTTAGCGCCATCGTCATCCAGCTCGCCCACGGCAACCTTCTCCTCACCGCGATCTTCACCTCGCTGGTGGTGTGGGTGGTCGGCCTCGCCGTGCCGGTGACGGCGAGCTACATCATCTGCGCCGTGATCGCGGCACCCGCGCTCACGAAGCTGGGCGTTCCCGACTTCGCGGCGCACATGTTCATCTTTTACTACGCGGTTCTCTCCGAGGTGTCGCCGCCCACCGCGCTCTCGCCCTTCGCGGCGGCCTCTATCACCGGCGGCGATCCCTACAAGACGACGATGCAGGCCTGGAAGTACACCTTGCCGGCCTTCCTCGTTCCCTTCTGCTTCGTGCTCGATCCCTCGGGCGTGGGCCTGCTCCTCAAGGGCAACTGGGTCGACATCGCCCACGTGACGGTCACGGCCGCCATCGGCATCGCCGCGCTCGCCTGCGGCGTGCAGGGCTGGATGTTCACGCGCACGAGCTGGATCGAGCGCGTCCTGCTCATCGCCGCGGGGCTCCTGCTCGTCTATCCCACCCGCGCCGCGGACCTCGCCGGCATCGTCCTCGTCCTGGTGGCGGTCGCTCTGCAGTGGCGAAAGCGGCGCACGCCCCCCCGCGCCCCGGCCACGGCGTGAGCGCGCGCCGGTCGCACGGCGCGGAGACGGACCGTCAGACCCGCAGCTCGGGCATGGAGAACTTGAGGGCCGTGATGTCCGCGAACAACGCGTCGCGCTGTCCGGGCGCGAGGCCCACGAGAGGCGGACGGAGATTGAGCCATCCCGGGTCCGTGGCGAAGTGCGCCACGATGGCCTTGAGGCCGGGGATGAGCGGCACCTTCTCCACTGCGCCGCGCACGGCGTCCACCTCGGCCTGCAGCCTCTCCGCCTCCGGCGAGCTCCACGCCCGGAACAGACGATCGATGGCGCCCGCGTTCGCGTTGGCGGTGGCGGAGATGCATCCGGCTGCGCCGGCCCGCATGCCGCCAAGCAGGAAACGCTCGCTCCCCACGAAGACGTCGAAGCCGGCGCCCGCGAAGGCGTCGAGCATGGTCTTCGTGTGAGCGAGATCGCCCGAGCTGTCCTTCATGCCCGCCACGATGCGGGGGTAAGCGCGGAGGAGACGCTCCACGAGCGTCGTGGAGAAGCCGACGTGCGCCACCGGAGGGAAGTGATACAGGTACACCCGCAACCGGGCGTCGCCCACTCGCTCGATCACTTCGGCGAAGAAGCGGAAGAACCCGTCGTCGCTCACGGCCTTGTAATAGAAGGGCGGGAGCATCAGCGCCCCGGCGCAGCCCCGACGGACCGCCTTCGCCGTGAGCCGCACGGCGTCGGTGAGAGCGCAGGCCCCCGTGCCAGGGAGGAGCCGATCCGGCGGGACGCCATCGTCGATGATCGCGTCGAGGAGACTCTCGCGCTCCTCCACCGAGAGCGAGTTCGCCTCGCTGGTCGTGCCGAAGGGCGCCAGCGCCGCGCACCCGTGCGCGAGGAGCCAGCGGCAGTACCGTGACAACCGCCGCCCGTCCGGCGAGAGGTCGGCGTGGAAGGGCGTCAGCACCGGGGCCAGGACGCCGCGGAGGCGCGGCGCGTCGCCGCGGCCGGAAGTCGACTCGCTCAAATGACCCTCTCCCTTCGCAAGGCCTCGATCTCCGCCTCTCCCATGCCCAGGAGGTCTCGTAGCACCTCGTCGGTGTGCTCGCCGAGGAGCGGCGGGGTGCCGTGACGCACCGGCGTCCGAGAGAGGCGCATGGGCGAGGCCACCACCGGCACGCTCCCGGCGAGCGGATGCGTCACCTCGACGCGGAGGCCGCGGGACTGGACGTGCGGATCCGCGAAGACCTCCGCGAGGTCGTTGATCGGACCACAGGGGACGCCGGCTCCCTCGAGCGCGACGACCCACTCGCGAGTCGCCCGGCCGGCGAGGAGCGCCTGGAGGACGGGAACGAGCGCGGCCCGGTTCTCGACCCGCCCGGCGTTGGTCGCGAAGCGCGGGTCGGCCGCAAGCTCCGGCCGCCCCGCCACCTCGCAGAGGCGCGTGAACTGGCCGTCGTTGCCCACCGCGACCACCACGTAGCCGTCCCCGGTGGCGAACGCCTGGTAGGGCACGATGCTCGCGTGCGCGTTCCCGTGCCGGTCCGGCGGGCGGCCGGTGACGAGGTAGCTCTGGGCCAGGTTCGCGAGCGTCGCCACCTGGACGTCGAGCAGCGCGAGGTCCACGCGCTGGCCCTCGCCGGTCCGTTCGCGGTGGGCCAGCGCCGCCAGCACTGCCGTGGCCACGTACATGCCGGTGAAGAGATCGGTGATCGCGACGCCGGCCTTCATCGGCTCACCGTCCGGCTCGCCGGTCACGCTCATGAGGCCGCCCATGCCTTGCACCACGAAGTCGTAGCCCGGCCGGTCCTTGTACGGGCCCGACTGACCGAAGCCGGTGATGGAGCAGTAGACGAGCCGCGGGTTCAGCGCCGAGAGCTGCTCCCAGCCGAGGCCGAGACGCGAGAGCGAGCCGACCTTGAAGTTCTCGAGCAGCACGTCCGAGCTCTCGGCCAGCCGGCGGACGATGGCCTGGCCCTCGGGCCTGGCGAGGTCGACGGTGACGGACTTCTTTCCGCGGTTCGTGCAGGCGAAGTAGGCGGACTCGCGCGTCTCGCCCCCGTCGGGAGCCGTGAGCCAGGGCGGACCCCAGCCCCGTGTCTCGTCCCCCGTGCCTGGCCGCTCGATCTTGACCACCTCGGCCCCGAGGTCGGCGAGGAGCTGACTCGCCCAGGGGCCCGCCAGGACCCTGGAGAGATCGAGGACGCGAACATGGGAGAGCGCGCCGCTTCGCATCCGGCCAGCATACCGGCGTTGAACGCCGGCGGGGGTGTCAGGAGAAGAAGTCGATCCTGGCCGTGACGAGGTCGTACATCGCTCCGGCGACGCGGACCTTCTTCGCGGTGACGAGCTCCTGGACGACGGGGCTCATCTCCAGCAGCCGCGCCTTCGTGAGCTCGACGTTCTTGCGGGCGACCGCATCCACGAACTTGGCGTCCTTGCTGGAGCGCTCGCCGCTGTAGGTCGTGGCGTCCACCGCCGGCTTGATCTTGGCCAGCAGCCCGGTGAGGTTCCCGAGCTGGGCGCCGTCGATCGCGCCCTTGATCGCGCCGCACGCGGTGTGACCCATCACCAGGACCACCTTCGCTCCGGCCACCTTGGTGGCAAACTCGATGCTTCCGGCGATGTCGTCGTTGACGATGTTTCCTGCGACCCGGGCGTTGAAGACGTCTCCGAGTCCCAGATCCATGACGACCTCCGCCGGGGCTCGTGAGTCGATGCAGCTCAGGAGAACCGCGGCCGGATGTTGCCCCGAGGCGGAGGCGCGCTGCTCACGCAGGTAGTCGCGGTTCTTCCGCTCTCCCCGGGCGAAGCGCTCGTTCCCCTTCCGCATGATCTCCAGGATCTGGTCGGGGGAGAGCTTCTCTCGCTGCTCGGCGGTGAGGGCACCCGCCAGCGCTCGCCCCGGGAGCAGCAGCGTCGAGGCTACCGCGGCCGTCGAGAGTCCCAGGAGCTGGCGACGTCCGAGCGTGATGCAACAGGGAGTCTGCGTCGACGGGTCTCGCATGAGGTTCTCTCGGGTGGAAGGGGCGGCCACCATTGCAGACCTGCCGTCGCCAAGGAACACGATCGTGGATCGACGGGCAGGGAGTCTCGCGGTCGTAGTCGTCGACCGTGTTCTCCGCACGGAAGATCTTGCGCAGCCCGTCATCCCCCCGCTCGCCGGTGACGAGGAGGATCTTCTGCCAATCTGGAGACTCGAAGGCATCGAGCTCCGACCGGTTCGACAGGGCAGATAGCGCATGGGGGTCGAGCCGGTGTCGATGATCTGGTGGCCAACCTGAGATCGGTTCCTCGAGTCAACCGGATCGCGCGCTCGCAGTCGACCTCCGGGATCGCACTCGATCGCTGGCTCGCCCCGTCGTACGAGGCTGGACCGCGGTCAGCGCGAGCGCTTCGCCTTCGCCTTCGAGCGCGGCCGCGGTGACTCGTCGCGGGTCGACATGTTCAGCGCCGCGGCGGCACGGACGAGGACCTTCAGCGCCTCCTCGTCGATCGTCTCTCCCTCTCGCACGTCGATGGCCCGCCTCGTGTTGCCCTCGAGGCTGGAGTTGAAGAGTCGCGCGGGGTCCTTCAGCGCGGCACCCCGGGCGAAGGTGAGCTTGACCACGCTCTTGTACGTCTCACCGGTGCAGATGATCCCGTCGTGGGACCAGACCGGAACTCCCCACTTCCACTCCTCGACCACATCGGGGTCGGCCCGGCGGATCAGGCCGCGGAGCCGGGAGAGCGTGTTGCCCCGCCAGTCGCCCAGCTCCTCGATCCTCGCGTCGATCAGCTTCGAGGGAGACTCGCCCGTCGCGGGACTCTTCTTCATGGCGCCTCGCGGGCTGGCGTAGCCTGGAGGCGCCGCCAGGACAAGTACGACGCGCCCCAGAGCATCCCGGTGGCCAGCGCCCAGCCCCACGCCTCGGGGCCGTCGCCGACCGAGAGGTGCGCGATGACCGCGGAGCCGAGGTCGATCGCGAAGCCCGCGTAGGCCCACTCCTTGAGCCGGGCAGGGACCGGGGCGAGCAGCAGCGCCACGCCGACGAGCTTGGCCAGCGAGAGCTCCACCCGGAAGTAGCCGGGGAAGCGGAGGTGAGTGAACGCCTCCGCGACCTGGGGCAGCCGGAGCTGCGCGTAGGCCGTGAAGAGCATCTGCAGGCAGAAGAGCGCGGTGAGGGCCCAGTAGACGAGGGTCCGTGTCTTCGTGCCCGCGCCGAGGGCAGGTCGGAGAGTCGATTCCATGGGAGCTCCTCCTCGCTCAGGCCTTCGGGGCGCCCGTCGACCAGCTCGGCGGCTCGACCCCGAACTGCTTCGCGTACTCGGCGTTCAATCGCTGCCAGCCGGGGAACTTCATGGCCTCCGGGCCGACGATGCGTCCGATGGGCTCACCGCCAAGCGCGCGATCGAGCACGTCGAGGCAGATGTGCCAGCCGGCGGCTCCCATGGAGATGAAGCCACGCTCGATGTTGTGCCACAGGGTGAGCCGGGTGCCGCCGCCTCCCAGAGGCTCCAGCTCCCAGCGGATGTCCTGTCCTCCCCAGCTGAACTCGAGGAGCCTCGGCGCGTCGGCCCGCTTCACCCGGGTCTCGGTGACGTGCAGCGACGGCGCCCCCACGGTGGTGAGCTTCGCGGTCCCGATGGCGCCGAGGTTCCGGTCGGAGTCGAACGGAGCCCACTCGCGGAGATGCTCCGGCTCGGTGATCGCCTTCCAGACCTTCTCGGGGGCGTGGCGGAGGTCACGGACGAGGACGAGCGTCCACTTCTCCCCCTCCTTCCGGACGTCGGCCCCGGTGGCGGGTCCCGGTGCGTACTCATCGCGTCGAGTCATCTCTTCTTTCCTTTCGGGGTCGGGCCCCTGTCCATCCGGTCCAGGTGTGCCTCCAGCGCGTCGACATGCTTCGACCAGAAGCGGCGGAACGGCTCGAGCCATTCGTCGACCTCCTGGAGCGGCTTGGGGTTGAGGCGGTAGACCCGTCGCTGGGCCTCCACCCGGGATTCGACGAAGCCGCCGTCGCGCAGCACCTTGAGGTGCTTCGACACCGAGGGCTGCGGCAAGCGGAGCCCGTGCATCAGCTCGCCCACCGAGCGCTCGGACGAGGACAGCATGCTCAGGATGGCCCGGCGGTTCGGCTCGGCGAGGACGGCGAAGGCGGTTTGCACCGCACGTATATGCCAATCAAGGCATATGCCTGTCAAGGGATACTTTACGCGGCCCGGTCCGGCTGGCCGAGGCGACGGGGAGCAGGCGGGCCGGCGCCCTCCTCGGGAAGTCCCTTCCCGTTCTGCACCTCGCCCAGGCGGAGAGGAGCGCGAAATGCCGCATCGAGCGCGCGGGCACAAGCGTCCCGAACGCTCTCAGGTCAGTCGCGAACAGGTCTCGGCGCTTGCACCCGGACCCGGGCGCTCACTGCATGTGCTGGCCGCCGTTGATGGCGATGTTCGCGCCGGTGACGAAGGCCGCTTCGTCCGAGCAGAGGTAGATGATCAGGCCTGCGACCTCGTCGGGCTTGCCGAGGCGGTTCACGGGGATCTGCGGGACGATCTTCGTCTCCAGCACTTCCTTCGGAATCGCCATCACCATCTTCGTCCCGATGTAGCCCGGGCTGATGGTGTTGACGGTGATTCCCTTCTTCGCCACCTCGAGCGCGAGCGACTTGGTGAAGCCGTGGATGCCCGCCTTCGCGGCAGCGTAGTTCGTCTGTCCGAACGCGCCCTTGCTTCCGTTGACCGAGCTGACGTTGACGATCCGGCCCCAGCCCCGTTCCAGCATCCCCTCGATGACCTGCTTGGTCATGTTGAACATGCTGTCGAGGTTCGTGCTGATGACCGTGTCCCAGTCGGCCTTTCCCATCTTCCGGAAGGTCATGTCCCGGGTGATGCCGGCGTTGTTGATCAGGATGTCGATCGGACCGATGTCCTTCTGCACCTGGGCGACGCAGCGCTGGCAGGAGTCGTAGTCGGCGACGTCGACCGGGTAGGCAGTGAAGTCGTGTCCCTTCGACTTGAGCTCCGCGAGCGTCTCCTTGATGGTGGTGTTTCCCGGCGAGTGCGTCAGCACCACGCGGTAGCCCTTCTCGTCGAGCTTGGTGCAGATGGTGTAGCCCAGGCCGCCGGCGCCTCCGGTGACCAGTGCGATGCGAGCGGTCGACATGGGTCCTCCTTCGAGAGTCAGGGGGCCCATCTTTCGACCGTGGAGCGGGCCACTGTCCAGCGCGCAAAGCGGTCGATGCCGCTTTCCGTGCCTGGCTGCCCCCGGGGCGTCGGACGATCAGCGGGAGACGGGCGTGCTCGGGCATGCTCGCTCCGCGAAGGTGCCAGACACCTTCGAGACCCTTCGAGACCGACAGCGGCGAGGCCGCTGGGGTTCGACACGGCGCGTCGAAGCGCTCAGTGGCCCAGGGGGAGCTCGATCCGCGCCAGCGTCCCCTTGCCGGGGTCCGTCTGGAGCTCGAGCGTGCCGTTCATCCTCGCCACCAGCTCGCGGCAGAGGGACAGCCCGAGCCCGGTGCCCGCTCCGGGCGGCTTGGTGGTGAAGAGCAGCTCCGGCTCACCCCGCTCGAGCGGCGCCGGAAGGCCCGGCCCGTCGTCCTCGACCTCGATCCGCGCCCGGTCACCGACCGCCGTCCAGCGCACCACCACCCGACCCACCTCGGTTCGCTCCATCGAGGCCAGGGCCTGACCGGCGTTCACCACCAGATTGATCAGCACCTGCGTCAGAGCGAGCGGGCTGACCCAGATCGACAGCGGGCCGCCGACGGTCGACAGGAGGGCCCTGCCCTGGAGCCCGGGGCGGACCAGCCGCGCCACCTGCTGCACCACCGCGGCGACGTCACAGCACGCTGTCCGATCCTCGGCCCGGAGCTGCCCCGTGAAGCCGCGTGAGACTTCCCGGACGTGCTCGGCACCCGCCTCGACGTCCTCGACGATCTCCACCAGATCCCGGAGCCGCTCGAGCACCCGCGCGTCCGGACGGATGCGGTTCATCCGCCGCACGTAGGCCGCGACGCCCTCGAGCTCCCGCCGCAGCGCCAGCGCGTTCTCGGCCACGTAGCCTGCGGGACCGGCCAGCTCGTGCGCGATGCCCGCGCTCACCCGTCCGAGGGTCGCGAGCCGCTCCGCCTGGTCGAGCCGGGCCCGCAGCCCGCGCACCTGGGAGCGGAGCTCGAAGATGGCGAACGCGTCGTCGAGCGCCGCCCTCAGCTCGGCCGGGATCCACGGCTTCACGAAGTAGCGCTTGGCAGCGCCGCGCTCGACCGCCGCTCTGGCGGCCGAGAGGTCCGAGCTCCGCGCGACCAGGAGCCGCTCCGTGTCCAGGAAGGCAGGTGAAGCCGCCTCGAGCAGCGCCACGCCCGTCGCCTCATCCGCGAGCAGCGCCGCGACCGGGGCCACGGCGTCCATCCGGTCGAGCAGCTCCCCGGCGGACGACGACAGCGTCAGCCTGAACCGGTCCCCGAACTGCGTCTCGAACAGGCGCAGCTGGCCGGGATCCCCGTCCACGTAAGCGACCGAGGGGGTCCTGGTTTCCGCGGGAACAGACTCGCGCATCCGGGCTCCGGGCATCGCACCTCCACTGCCGGCGCCGCAAGGTCCAGCGCACCCCAGGGCCCAACAGTGGACCCCGGGCACCGCTCCAGGAACGCCCCGGCATTGCTGGGGTTCTCCAGTGGCCCAGGGCTTGAAGTGTCCCTCGGACGGGACAGAGGAGACTCCCGCATGGCCAGTTCAAGAAGGACCGTGCTGATCGTCGCCGGGGACGCTCGAAGCGCCGACGCGTTCCATCAGACCCTCGACCACGAGGCCCACCGCCTGTTCGAGGTCTCGTGCCTGAAGGACGCCCTGGCCGTCATCGCCCGGGAGGCCATCGACGTCGTCCTCGCCGACACTTCCCTCCCCGACGGCACCGGCCTCGCCTTGCTGCACGAGGTCCGTCGCATGCAGCCCGACACCATGCGCGTGCTGCTCACCGCGCCCGCCGGGCTGGGGACGGCCGTGGACGCGATGGAGCACGGGGACGTCTACCGATTCCTGGTGAAGCCCTGGGACGGCGTCGAACTCCGGGGCGTCATCCGCGCCGCGGTCGAGCGCCGCCAGCGAGAGAGCGAGAACACCAGGCTCCTCGACCGGGTCCAGGGCGAGATCCGTCAGGCCATCGCCCGCGCCGACGCCGAGCTCCACCTCGTGCGTGACGCGACCGGATCCATTCTTCTCGACGACACCGAGGAGCAGACCGCGGTCGCCTTCGCGGCCGGCTGAGCCGCCCTCGATCCTCCGATGGAGCCGACCCTGCCGGTCCTCGTCGTCGGCACCGACACGCCGTCCCCGGCGCTGCTGGAAGCGCTCCGGAAGGGCGGCGTCGATCCGCGACCCTGCGCTCCCGACGACGTCCTGGGCCTCCTGGCCACGGCCGTCGCCGAGGCGGTGGTGGCCCAGCCAGTTCCGTTCTGGCGGCTGCTCCTCTCCCGGGTGGTGACCGCCGGGGCGACGGCCGTGCTGCACGTGCCGGAGGGCCCACCGCCCCGGGCGCTTCCCTCGGGGGTCGTCGCGGTCCAGCACGCGGAGGACATTCCCCGGCTGCTGCGGGAGGCACGCTCGGGCCGCGGCGAGGACGCCGCCCAGACGCAGGTCGCCCCCACCATCGAGCAGCGGCTGGCGGAGGCCGAGCGCTTCGTCGCCGAGGTGCAGGCGCTGCACCTCCTCCGGGCGCCCGAGATGATCGCCTGGGAGGCCGTCCGCCGCGTCCGTGGGCTCGTGCAGGCGGACCGGGTCCTCTGCTGGCGCATCGGCGACGACACCACCCTGGTGCTCGGCGCGGCGGACCCCGCACTCCCGACGCCGCCGGCGTCGATGCCCATCGGCGAGCTGCTGGCGGGTGCCTGCGCCGCCGACGCCGCGCCGGTGAGCCGCGGCGAGGGAGAGATTCCCGACAGCTGGCGCGAGGCCGCCCGCCGGCGAGACGGAGCCGAGCCGGGCGCCATGCTCGCCATCCCGCTGGTCCGCGCCGGCGAGCTGGTGGGGGTGCTCGAGGCGGTCCGCCGCCCCGGTCGCCCCGCCTTCACCGATCTCGACCGGCAGCGTTTCGCGGGCTGGGGCTCCCAGGTCGCGACCGCCCTCGCCGGCGCCCTGAACACCGCCCGCCTCCACGAGGCGCAGAGCGAGATCCTCGCCGCCAACGCCGCGCTGGAGGCGAAGATCGAGCTCCGGACCCGCGCGGTGGTGCACGCCAAGCGGGAGTGGGAGCGCACCTTCGATGCCATCCGCGAGCCCATCGCGCTCCAGGACGGCTTCGTCATCCGGCGGGCGAACCTCGCCTACGCCGAGGCGGCCGGCGTCCCCATCACCCAGGTTCCGGGGAAGACCTGCCACCAGCTCCTGGCGGGACGGGTCGCCCCGTGCGTCGGGTGTCCCCTGGCCACCGGGAGCACCGAGCTCAGCGCCGAGATCTCCCTTCCCCGCGGGCGGGCGGTTCGCTTCAGCGGCTTCCGCACCGACACCGGCGGCGAGACCGAGACGGTGGTGGTCCATTACCGCGACGTCACCGCGCACCGCGCGCTCGAGGCGAGGCTCCGGGAGAGCGACCGGCTCGCCTCGGTCGGGCAACTCGCCCAGGGCGCGGCCCACGAGATCCAGTCGCCGCTGCAGACCATCCTCGGGGACCTCTCGACGCTCCGCGACGCGGCCGCCGAGCTCGAGTCCAGCGCCGCGTCCATCGAGCGGGCCGCCCGCCTCTGTGGCCAGGGAGACCCCGCCGCGGCGGTCCGGGCGCTCACCGAGGTGCAGGTGCGCGATCTCGCGGGCAGCCTGCGGGAGCTGCTCCAGGACGTCGAGGGCGGCGCGAAGCGGATCGGCGCGATCGTCAAGGGGCTGCGCGAGCTCGCGCGCCAGGACGTCGCCCGTCCAGAGACCGTGGACCCCGGCGCCTGCCTCCGGCGCGCGGTGCAGACCGAGCTCGGCGAGGCGGCCGGGTCGGTGACGGTGCGCGCCGAGAGCACCGCCCGGGTGCTGGTGATCCCGGGACAGCTCGAGCAGGCTCTGGTCCAGCTGGTCCGCAACGCGCGTCTCGCGGCGCCGTCCGGATCGGTCCGGGCGCGGACGCTCGACGAGCAGGGCGCGGTGGTCATCGAGGTCCAGGACGACGGTCCGGGCATCCCCGCCGCGCACCTCTCCCGCATCTTCGAGCCGTTCTTCACCACCCGGGGCGGCGCCCAGGGCATCGGGCTGGGGCTGACGCTGGTATGGAGCATCGTCCAGCGCGCCGGCGGGACGCTGGACGTCGCCTCCGAGCCGGGGCTCGGCAGCACCTTCCGCATCCGCCTCCCGGCCGTGGTCGCGCCGCAGAGGCCGGGCGACGTGGCCGCGTAGGCCGTCCGCTCCCCTGGCGCTCGAACGCTCACCGCTGGCACGGCGGGACGGCAGGCCACAGCTTCCTCCACCGAGGAGGTGTCCGTGCCCGATCAGCCGACGAAGCAAGACCCGTCCACGCAGCCAGGCAAGTCCGCCGAGGACGAGCGGATGAAGCGTTCCGCCGAGAGCGGCGAGGGAGAGGCCCCGAACAGGGACGTCCCCGAGGAGCCGGAGCCGGTCGAGCAGGACCTACCGTCGAACCGCGCCCAGGAACGGGGTGGTCCATGACGCGGAAGGACGGGACCCCGGAGGGAGCCCGGCGAGAAGCCGACCTCGCCGAGAGCGATCGGGCCGAAGGGGCCGACGGTCTGCCTCTCCCGCCGGCGGATGATGCCGAGACCCGTCGCGCCCGGGATGCGGGGGAGCCCGACGAGCCAGGCGACGGGGAGGACGCCGCGCAGCGGGATCTCGACGGGACGATCGCTGCCGAGCGCGGCGCGGACTGACGCGTCGGCCTCGACACGGCTCAGCGCATCCCGGCGAGGAGATCGCGGGGAGCGCTGGACGGACGACGGGGCGTTCGCTGCGCCAACGAACTGCGGCAGCCTCGACGTAGAAACCCGCCGGGAAGAGCACCGTCCCGTCCGCGCGTAGAAGCGCACGGAGCGGAGGGTCGAACGGGGCGGCGCGGCGGACCGCCGCCATCGCCTCGTCGTCGAGAAAGGCCAGGCCAGAGGGGCGGGAGACCTTCATCACCGAGATTGCACCGGCCGCGTCGAGGGTGACGTCCAGGATGGTCAACCGGTCTCGGACGCCGAGTTGCTCGCGTTTCGGATCGTGGGCCTCGAGCACGCCGGACAGATCCCAGGCCTTGTTGATCCGCGCCTTCACACCCTTCAGGTACTCGTCGTACGTCTTGGATTGCGGATCGGCGGCGCTGGCTGCGAGGGACTGCGCCGGCGTCGAGCTGACGCACGCACCAGCGACCATGGACAGGGCCACGACGAGCGGGATCCTTCCCGCGACCCGGTGTGACGCTGGAGGTGCCCCCACGGGGAGAATTCTAGAGCATCGGACCCCTGCGCTGCTCGCCGCGAGCACTGGAGCCCGATCGCCGTCTCAGGCGCAGGCACCCTCGCCCTTCACAGGCCGTGTCCCATCGATGCCCGAGGCGCGGAGGAAGCTCAGCACCGCGGCGTCGAACTGCTCCGGCGATTCCATGTTGAGGTGGTGACCGGCGGCAGGGACGATGCGAAGCGTGGCCCGGGGAATCTTCTCCGCGAGCAGGTCGGCGGCGGCCACGATGTTCGGGTTCTCCTGCCCGCCGCGGAGGACCAGCGTCGGGGCGGCGATCTCCGCCAGGTGCTCCGCCGGCACACGGGAGGGCCAGCGCAGAAGCTCCGGACGCGGCGTCCCCCACGCCTTCACGTTCTCGGTCAGCATCCGCCGCATCCTCTCCTGGACGGCCGGCAGCTCCCGGGCGGTGACGAAGGCCGGATCCTCGAGCCAGAGACGCACGGCCTCCGCCGGTCCGCGTTCCTTCAGCGCCGTGTAGATCGCCGGCCGGTCACCCACCGTCTCCATCGGCTGGCCCCGCACCGTGGCCGCGGCGGTGACCAGGGCCAGCACCCGGTCCGGGTGCTCGAGCGCGAAGTCGATCGCCACCTGCCCGCCATACGAGAGCCCGATCAACACCACCTTCGAGACCCCGAGCTTGTCGAGCAGCGCCCGGACGTCCTGCACCGGCGAGTACGCGGCCCGTGCAGGTGACGACCGACCGAAGCCTCGCTGGTCGTAGCGGATGGTGCAATGTGCCGGCGCGAGGTTCGCGACCTGGTCGTCCCACATCCGCGAGTCCACCAGCCCGCCGTGGATCAGCAGCACCGGGACGCCGTGCCCCGCGACGCCGTAGCGGATGCGCCGGTCCCCGCCCTCCAGCCAGCCGCCGCGCTCGGCCGGCGCCGCAGCCATGAGCGACAGGAGCAGAAGGCCGGCGGCGGTCACGTCCGCTCCTCCTCAGCCCGGCGCCGACGACGTCCGGAGCTCCGTGAGACCGAGCGCCACGCCGAGGCCGAGGGAGGCGACGCGCATCCGGGTCAGAACAGGAGCTTCGTCGGCTGCTCCAGCAGCGCCTTGAGCTCCTGGAGGTACTGGGCGCCGAGCGCACCGTCGACGATCCGGTGATCTCCGGAGAAGGTCGCGGACATCATCTTCCGCGCCACGACCTTGCCCTCGCGGACCACGGCCTTCTCCGACACGGCGCCGACCGCGACGATCGACGCCTGCGGCGGATTGATGACCGCGATGAAGGAGTCCACCCCGAACATCCCGAGGTTGGAGACGGTGATCGATCCGCCGGAGTACTCCTCGGGCTTGAGCGCCTTCCTGCGCGCCCGCTCGGCCAGCTCGCGCGATTCGGCGGCGATGGTCCCAAGCGACTTCTGGTCCGCGTCCCGGATGACCGGGGTGATGAGACCATCCTCGATCGCCACGGCGATCCCGACGTCCGCGGTGTGGAACTGGAGGATCCGGTCGCCCTGGATCGACACGTTGACCTTCGGCTGCCGGCGGAGCGCCAGCGCCGCGGCCTTCACGATGAGGTCGTTGAACGAGACCTTCACCTCGGCCGCCTTGGCCTGCTCGCGGAGCTTCGCTGCCTCCTCCATCTCGATGTCGACGGTGACGTAGAAGTGCGGAACGCCCGGCTTCACCTCGGCCATGCGCTGACTGATGATCTTGCGCATGCCGGAGATGGGAAGGACCTCCGGCTCGCGACGCCCGAACGTCGGTACCGGCGCCGGAGCGGGACGACCGGCGGGCGCCGGTGCCCTGGCCACGGCGGCAGCCTGACCGGCCTGACCGATCGCCGCCTCGACGTCGCGCTTGACGATGCGGCCGCTCGGACCCGACCCCTGGACGGCGGCGAGGTCGAGCCCCTCGTCGCGCGCCATCCGCTTCGCGAGCGGGGACGCCCGGAGGCGCCCGTTCTCCTCCGCCGCGGGAGGCGCGGGCTCCTCGGCGCGCCGGATCGGCACGACCTGCGCCGGGCCGCCGGGCTTCTGGGCACGCTCCTCGGGCTGCGGCATCTCCCGCCGTGCCTCGGGACCGGGCGGAGCCGGCTTCGGCGCGGGCTTCGCGGGCGGCGTCGGAGCGGCGCTGGCGGCGGCAGGAGCGGGCGTGGCCGCCTTCGCCGGCGGAGCCGAGGCCTCGACCTTCTCGCCCTTCTGACCGATGACCGCGATGGGGGCGCCCACCTTCCCCGTCTCGCCCTCGGGGACGAGGATCTTGAGCAGCACGCCGTCGTCGAAGGCCTCGACCTCGAGGTTCGACTTGTCGGTCTCGACCTCGGCGATCGCCTCACCGGAGGAGATGCTCTCCCCCTCCTTCTTCAGCCACTTGACGATCTTCCCCTCGGTCATCGTCGGGGAGAGCGCGGGGAGCTGGATCTCGGTGGCCATCGTCAGTTCCCCTCTTCCCGGTACATCACCTTCTTCACGCCCGCGACGATCCGCTCCGCCGACACCTCGGTCGCCTTCTCCAGCACCGCCGCGTAGCTGCGGTTCACGTCCAGGCCGGTGACCCGCTCGACCGGAGCGTCGAGATCGTCGAAGGCCTGCTCCTGGATGATGTCGGCGATCTGCGCGCCCACGCCGCAGAAGCTCCACCCTTCCTCGACCACGACCGCCCGGTTGGTCTTCCGGACCGAGGCGAGGATCGCCTCCTCGTCCAGCGGCTTCAGGGTGCGGAGGTCGAGGAGGTCCACGTGGATGCCCTCCTTCTCCAGCATCTGCGCGGCCTGCTCGGCGAAGTAGTACATCCGCGACCAGGTGATGATCGTCGCGTCCTTCCCCTCGCGCTTGAGGGCCGCCTTGCCGATGGGGAGAACGTGCTCACCGGTGGGGACCTCGCCCTTCATGCCGTAGAGCAGCTCGGCCTCGAGGAAGATGCTCGGGTTGTCGTCGCGGATCGCCGCCTTGAGGAGGCCCTTGGCGTCCGCCGGCGTCGAGGGGGCGAAGATCTTGAGTCCCGGGAAGTGCGCGTAGTTCGCCTCCAGCGACTGGCTGTGCTGGGAGGACAGGCGACCGCCGGCGCCGTTCGGCCCGCGAAAGACGATCGGACACCGCAGCTGGCCACCGGCCATGTGGCGGAGCTTCGCGGCGTTGTTGACGATCTGATCCATCGCGAGGATCGCGAAGTTCCAGGTCATCATCTCGATGACCGGCCGCAGCCCCACCATCGCCGCGCCCACGCCGAGCCCGGCGAAGCCCAGCTCGCTGATCGGCGCGTCCACCACCCGGGCGCTGCCGAACTTGTCGAGCAGCCCCTGGCTCACCTTGTACGCGCCGTTGTACCGCGCGACCTCTTCCCCCATCAGGAAGACGTTGACGTCTCGCTCCATCTCCTCGGAGAGCGCCTGGTTCAGCGCCTCGCGCCATGCAATCTCGGGCATCGGTCGTTCGTCCTCGTCGCTCTCGTCTTCAGGCCCGCGCCGGCTGCTTCAGCCCGGCCTTCTCTTCCGCTTCCTCGGCCAGCTCGCGAGGCTCGAGGTCCCAGGTCACCTTGTAGTCCTTCGGTCCGGGCCACTTCGGCCACTCCACCTTGAGCCCGAGCACACGCTCGCGCGGCCGCACGTCCGGCTCGCCCGGCTCGACCATCACGTCCTCGTGCAGCTCGTCGAGCGATGGCTCCGGTGACTCGTCGGCGAACTTCACCGCGGCGTCCACCTGCGCCTTCACCTCGGCGTCGATCTTCTCGAACTCGGCCTCGGAGATCTTGAGCTGCTCCACGCAGTACTGGCGGAGCTTGGGGATGGGATCACCCTTCCGCTCCTTCTCCACCTCGGTCTTGGTCCGGTAGGTGGCGGGGTCGGACATGGAGTGTCCGCGGTAGCGGTAGGTGTTCGCCTCGAGGAGGACGGGGCCCTTCCCCGCGCGGGCGTGTGCGGCGCACTCCTTCACGGCCTCGTAGACCTCGAGGACGTCCATCCCGTCCACCGGCTCGCCGCGGATGCCGTAGGCAGCGGCGCGCTTGTAGACCTCGGGCATCGGCGAGACGCGGGCGAACGCGGTGCCCATGCCGTAGCGGTTGTTCTCGCAGAGGAAGATGACCGGCAGCGACCACTTGGACGCCATGTTGAGCGTCTCGTGGAAGGCGCCCTGGTTCGCGGCAGCCTCGCCGAAGTAGCAGACCGTCACCCGCCCGTCGTCGCGGTACCTCGAGGCGAAGGCCAGACCGGCCGCGAGCGGGATCTGACCGCCGACGATGCCGTATCCGCCGAGCACGAAGTGCTCGACGTCGAAGATGTGCATCGAGCCGCCCTTGCCCTTGCAGTAGCCGGTGGCGCGGCCGAAGAGCTCGGCCATCACCATCCCGGCGTCCGCGCCGCGCGTCAGGGGGTAGGCGTGATCGCGGTACGCGCCGAGCTGGTAGTCATCGGGGCGGAGCGCCTCGGTGGTCCCGACCGCGACGGCCTCCTGCCCGATGTACAGGTGGCAGAAGCCGTTGATCTTGCCCTGCTGGTAGCTCTGCGCCGCGCGCTCCTCGAAGCGCCGGATGAGGTACATCTTCCGGTACATCGTGAGGAGCAGGTCCTTGGAGTACTGGGGTGCCATGCCGGGGCGGTGCATATCGAGCCGTGCCCCGAATTTCCAAGGGATCCGGGCCTTGCCGCGCCGCGGCGACGCCTTCCTGGCGATTCACCCCTCGGGGTCGAGCTCGAGGTTCGGCACCACGGTGACCCGCGGGGCGAGCGTCGACACCCGGCCGGAGTGACCGGTCGCGACCAGCACCACCTCCGCCTCGGGGAAGGTCTGCCGGAAGTCGTTGACGTGACCCGGCTCGTTGTCGAAGGCCGCGACCAGGCGCCCCAGGGAGGCGAGCCGGGCGTGGGCGGAACGCTTGAACTCCTCGTCCCCGATGGACGGGTCGTTCGGCTTCAGCCACAGGGCGACCCCCTCGCCCGGCAGGGGGAAGCCGAAGCGCCGGAGCACCTCCTCGGTGCCGGGGCGCATCCGCTCCGGGCGGGCGGTCAGGTAGACCAGCTGCACCCCGGTGGCGTGGGCGCGGCGGGCGTACGCGGCGGCGCCTCGCACCGGGATGTCCTTCAGGCAGGCCTCGGAGGTGAAGAACCGCTCCACCCAGTGCCGGCGGAGGTCCGGGAGCCAGCGGGCGATGGCCTCGGAGTCGAGCCCGGCCCGGGCCAGCGCCTCCCGGGTGTCGAAGCCGGTGACGAGGAACTCGGGCTGGAACCCCTCCAGCGCGGTGATGCCGTGGAGGCTCGCGAAGTCGCGGACGATGGCGGCCTGCCGCGGCCGGTTGTCGAGGAGGGTGGAGTCGATGTCGAAGGCGACGACGCCGGCCGGGCCCGCCGCCTGAGCCGCGGCGAGGATGTCGGTCAGGACCCGCTGCCACTCGGGGTGGGAAGGGAACTGCATCGAGGCCCGTCTACCGCCAGGCCCCCCGTCGCGTCGACCCTAGCTGGACATGAGACGGGCGCGCCGCCGGACCGCCGCGTCGTGCTCGTCGAGCAGGGTGGCCAGCTCCTCGAGCTCCTCGGGGGTCATGCTGTCGAGGGCGCGGAGGACGTCCTCCATCCGGAACTCCGGGTCGAGCCGGATGGCACCGACGAGGTCGAGCACCGGGACGGGACGGGAGCCGTCGGAAGAGTTGGACATGGCGATGGGGTGCACTTGCACCTGCCACGCCGGCCGCAAGTCTCGGGATTTCCGGCAACCCGGGTGGGTCACGGCCGCCGGGCGGGGGTCGTCCTCACCCCCTGGGCGAGGAAGCGGCCGAGGAGGATCTCGGTCTTGGCGTCCTCGACGTCACCGGTGCGGCAGGCCTCGAGCAGTCCATCGACGGGCCACCAGCGCAGCGTCGCGCCCTCCTCCAGCGGAGAGCCATCGCCTTTCGGGGTCTCCTGGGCCAGTCCGGTGACCTCCACCGCGGTGGGGTGAATCTTCTCGGAGAGGATGCCCGGGGCGAGGAAGAAGCTTCCCCCGACCAGCTCCACGTCGTCGGGCGAGACGCGGAAGCCGGCCTCTTCCAGCGTCTCCTCCGCGGCGCGCCTTCGGAGACCGGCCTCGCCGCGGTCTTGCGGCTCGAGGACTCCGGCGACCAGCTCCTCGAGGAGCAGGTAGGGACGCGGGTCGGGCAGCGGGAGCGGCAAGCTGGCGCGGAAGTGGGCCGCGGGCCGGAGGGTCTTCCGGGTGAGGACCTCCGTTCCCGCGCTCCCGCGGCGCCAGATGAGCACGGCGACCGCGTCGGGGATGGGGCGGTCCACGACGTCCACCCGGTAGTCGCGGGAGGTGGAGCCATCGGCGTGCCGGTTCCTGCACACCAGTCGCTTCACGTGGAGGAAGCCCTCGTCGCAGCGGGAGCGCGCGGTGAGATCCTCGACCACCTCGATGCCGGTCACTGCATGCTCCGACGGACGGTCCATGACGTAGCAGGATGCCACGCCATGTCCTCCGCGGCCCTGGTCCTGGTTCTGCCGGTCCTCCTGTCGACGGCGGGCGACGCTCCGGATGCCGGGGCGAGGGACCCGCTCGTCACGATGTCGCCGCTGCTCGGGAAGTGGGTGGCGGAGCCGGATCCGAAGCAGCCCGGGGTCACGGGGTGGACGACGTTCGAGCGCGGGCTCGGCGACCGGGTCGTCGTGCGGAGAAACCACGCGTCGTACCCGGCGAGGGATGGGAAGCCCGCGTCGGAGCACGACGACCTGATGGTGGTCTTCGTCGATGACGGGAAGCTGCGGGCCGAATACTGGGACAGCGAGGGGCACGTCATCCGGTACGAGGTCCAGGCTCCGGCAGCGAACCGGCTGGTCTTCGTGAGCGAGGCACGCGCGGGGGCGCCACGGTTCCGGCTGACCTACGTCTCGCCGGCGGCGGGGAGGCTCGAGCTGACGTTCGAGATCGCGCCGCCGGGGGCGACGGAGCTCCGGCCCTACATCTCGGCACGGCTGCGAAGGGAGTGAGCGCGTCGTCGCCCGCTCGAAACACGGGCCCACTTCGCGCTCTGCCCGATTCTCGACTTCGAGCAACTCCGCCGACATCGTCGCACGTCGCCCACGTCGCGCTCTGCCCGATTCTCGACTTCGAGCAACACCGCCGACATCGCGATCCGTCGCGCCTCCCCTTACGTCCACCAGCGCTCACCTGACATCGATGACCGCCTTTGCGGCGTGACAGGTCCGGTGCGCGATGAAAGGTTGCACGCCCAATGCACACACCCTGTCCGGCTGGACAATGACGTTCGTCACTTCACATCTGCCCCACATCCTCGACGATGCGAGGTCTCGATGACCCAGCACCTCCACGACGTCCTGGCCCGCCACGAGGCGGAGATTCTCCGCGAATGGCTCCGTGAACAGCAGAAGCTGCTCCGCCCCGAGCTCATCCGGGAGGACGACCTCCGCCAGCAGAGCACCGACTTCCTCCGCCTGTTCCTCGAGTCGCTCCGTTCCGGCGAGGAGACCGACATCAACGGATCCAGGTGGAGCAACGTCCGCGCCTTCCTGGAGAAGATCTCGGCAAGCCGGGCCGTGCAGGGCTTCAGCCCCAGCCAGACGGCCACCTTCGTCTTCAGCCTCAAGCAGCCGGTCTTCACCCGGCTTCGCATGGACGCCAAGAGCGCCGACGACCTCGCCGCCGACACCTGGCGAGTCTCCACCCTCCTGGATTCGCTGGGCCTCTACACGACCGAGGTCTTCCAGAAGAGCCGCGAGGAGATCATCGCCAAGCAGCAGGAGGAGATGCTCGAGCTCTCCACCCCGGTGGTGACGCTCTGGGATGGCGTCCTCGCCCTTCCGCTCATCGGGACCCTCGACAGCCAGCGCACCCAGTCGGTCATGGAGGCGCTCCTCCAGCGGATCGTCGAGACGGAGTCGGACATCGCCATCATCGACATCACCGGTGTCCCGACCGTCGATACCCTGACCGCGCAGCACCTGCTCAAGACCATCACCGCGGCGCGCCTGATGGGCGCCGACTGCATCATCAGCGGGATCCGCCCGCAGATCGCCCAGACCATCGTCCACCTCGGGGTGAGCCTGGGCGACGTCGTGACCAAGTCCAGCCTTGCGGCGGCCTTCCAGGTCGCGCTCGATCGCCGGGGTGACCGGATCGTCCGAGCCGCGGCCGGGCGGGCCGGCGACAAGGAGCTCTAGTCCGCCAATGGACCGCATCCCCATTCTCAAGATGGGTCCGCATCTGCTGGTCACCATCCAGGTGGACATGCACGACCAGCTGGCGATGACCCTCCAGGATGACCTCACTACCCGCATCGAGAAGGAGAAGGCCCGCGGCGTCCTCCTCGACATCTCCGCCCTCGAGGTCGTGGACTCCTTCATCGGCCGGGTGATCGGCAACATTGCCCTCACCTCCCGCATCCTCGACGCCGAGACCGTGGTGGTCGGGATGCGGCCGGCGGTCGCCATCACCCTGGTGGAGCTCGGTCTGTCCCTTCAGGGGGTACGGACCGCGCTGAACGTCGAGCGGGGAATGCAGATCCTGGCCCACCGCGTGCGAGCCGACGGCAAGTCCGGGCGGCGGCCGGAGGTCCGGGGTGGAAGGAACGACTGAGCGCGTTCCGATCCGGACGCCACAGGACGTGGTGCTGGTTCGTCAGCGCACCCGGACGCTGGCCGCCGGGCAGGGGCTGTCCCTCGTGGATCAGACGAAGGTGGTGACCGCCGCGAGCGAGCTCGCCCGGAACACCCTCGAGCACGGCAAGGGCGGCGAGGTGCTCCTCGAGGCGGTGGTGAACGGTTCCCGGCGCGGAATCCGGCTCACCTTCGAGGATCGGGGCCCGGGCATCCCCGACCTCAACGCCGCCCTTCGCGACGGGTTCACCACCGGGACCGGGATGGGTCTCGGGCTTCCCGGCGCCCGGCGGCTCATGAACGAGTTCTCGATCGAATCCACCCCTGGCCAGGGGACCCGCGTGGTGGTGGCGCGATGGAAGTAGACCGCACGGTGCAGACGCTCGTCGTGCCCGTTGCCCACGCCTCCGACGCGGGAGAGGTGCGCCGGCAGGCGAACGCGCTCGCCGAGGCGGTCGGCCTCGACGAGAACGACCGCGGCCGGGTGGCGCTGGTCGCGACCGAGCTGGGCACGAATCTCGTGAAGCACGCCGGTGGCCACGGAAGGATGCTCCTCCGGGGCCTCGCGGACGAGGGTCCGGGGGTGGAGCTCCTCTCGATCGATTCCGGCCCCGGCTTCGAGGTCGGACCCAGCCTCCGCGACGGGCTCTCGACCAGCGGCACGCGGGGCGTCGGCCTTGGGGCCGTGCAGCGAAACTCGGACGCGCTCGACATCTGGTCCGCTCCGGGGAAAGGAAGCATCCTCGCCTCCCGGGTGCTCGCGCGCTCCCGGCCCGCCGAGAGCGTCGGCATCCGCGTCGCGGTGGGAGCCATCTGCGTGCCGCTCGCCGGAGAGCCGGTGTCCGGAGACCGGTGGGCGATCCAGCGGGTGGGTGGACGGCTCCGGGTCATCGTGGTCGACGGTCTGGGGCACGGACCCCCCGCCGCCGTCGCCGCACGGACCGCCGTGGAGGCGTTCCAGGCCGGAGGCCGGAGCCCCCTCAAGGAGCTCCTCGAGTCGGTTCATCAGGCGCTCCGGGCGACCCGGGGAGCCGCGGTGGCCATCGCCGAGCTGGACGGGTACGTTGGCCAGCTGAGGTTCGCGGGCTTGGGGAACGTCTCGGGGACGCTGATCCAGGAGAAGCGCAACGGCCTCGCCTCGGTCAACGGAACGGCCGGCGCCGAGGCGCGGCACGTGCGGGTGTACGACTACGCCCTCGTTCCCGGCGCCCTGCTGGTCCTGCACTCCGACGGCGTCAGCACGAAATGGAGCCTCGACGGGGCTCCCGAGCTCCGGAGCAAGCACCCCAGCCTGGCCTGTGGCCTCCTCTTCCGGGACCACGCCCGACCTCGGGACGATGCGACCGTGCTCGCGATCCGGTACCAGGGCGTCGAATGAGTCGCACCGCCCTCATCACCCTCGTCATCGCCAGCGAGGCCGACGTCGTGGCCTGCCGGCAGCGCGCGCGGGACATCGGCCGGGGTCTCGCCCTGACGCCGACCGACCAGGTCCGGGTGGCCACCGCCGTCTCGGAGATCGCCCGCAACGCGCTGGTCTACGCCCGGGAGGGTCGGTGCGAGGTGTCGGTCGAGTCCGGCCCACCGGCACGCGTCTGGTTCGACATCTCCGACCGCGGTCCGGGCATCCCTCACCTCGACGACATCCGCGCCGGACGGCACCGCTCGTCGCGCGGCCTGGGCATCGGTCTGCTGGGCAGCGGCAACCTGGTGGACGCCTTCGAGGTCATCACCGAGCCTGGCCGGGGGACCCGGGTCCGACTGGGGAAGGACCTCCCCGCGCAGGAGGGTCGGCTGACCGACCGGCTGCGAGAGGTCACCGCCGAGCTCGCCCGCAGCACGTCGGTGGACCCGTTCCAGGTGCTCCGGGCGCAGAACCGCGAGCTGCTCGAGTCGCTGGCGGAGGTGCAGCGCCAGCGCGAGGAGCTGACGGTCATCAACGGCGAGCTGGCGGAGACCAACCGGGGAGTGATCGCCCTCTACGCCGAGCTCGACGCCCGGGCCGAGATGTCGCGGCAGGTCGCCGAGCAGAAGTCGGGCTTCCTCGCGAACATGGGCCACGAGTTCAAGACGCCACTCGGTGCGATGCTGTCGATCCTCGACCTGCTCCTGGCCGAGCTCGACGGTCCACTCTCCTCCGAGCAGAAGCGCCAGCTCGAGCTGGTCCAGAGCGCCGCCAAGGACCTCAGCGTGATGGTCAGCGACCTGCTCGACCTCGCCAGGCTCGAGGCGGGAAAGACCCGGATCCGCCTCGAGCGCTTCCGCCTTCCCCAGCTCCTCGGCTCGCTCCGGGGAATGCTCCGGCCCCTCGTCCAGCGGGCGACGGTGCAGCTGGTGGTGGAGGAGCCGCCGGAGAGCATCGAGGAGCTGTACACCGACGAGGGAAAGCTCTCGCAGATTCTCCGGAACTTCGTCTCCAACGCGCTCAAGTTCACCCCGGAGGGCGAGGTTCGCCTCCGCGCGAGCCGCATCGGCCCGGGAATGCTGCGCCTCGAGGTGATCGACACCGGCATCGGCATCGCCCCCGAACACCAGCAGGCGGTCTTCGACGAGTTCTTCCAGGTCGAGGGGCCGCTGCAGGCGGGCGCCCAGGGCACCGGCCTCGGGCTGCCGCTGACTCGCCGTCTGGCCGAGGCGCTCGGGGGGAAGGTGTGGATGCACAGCGAGCCGGGCGCCGGCTCGGTTTTCGGGGTCGACCTTCCGACGACCCACCCCTCGGCCGCGGAGGACGTGGAGACGCGCGAGGAAAAACCAGCGCCGCTCCGGCTTCTCAGGAAGGTCGCTCTGATCATCGACGACGACGAGCCATCCCGCTTCGTCCTCTCGCGTCCGCTCGGCGAGGCCGGCTTCGAGGTCCTCGAGGCGTCCACCGGCATCGACGGGCAGGAGCTGGCCTTCCGGCGCCAGCCCTCGGTCATCTTCCTCGACCTGCGGCTACCGGACCGTTCGGGGACCGCGGTGCTCGAGGCGCTGCAGGCAGACCCCCGGACCCGCGCGACGCCGGTCATCGTCTACACCGCGCAGCCGCTCACCCCTGCCCTCCACCCGCTCCTCGGGTCCGCGGCCGCGGTGATCTCCAAGGACCACGAGTCGCGAGGCGACGTCCTGGAGGCACTGCGCCGCGGCCTCAGCCGCGCCGGCTTCACGATGCCGGAGCCCTCCGATGGCTGAGCGCATCCTGGTCGTCGACGACAGCGAGGCGAAGCGCTACGGCCTCACGCGGGCCCTGAAGGAGGCCGGCTACGAGATCACCGAGGCGGACAACGGAACCGACGCCATCGCCCAGGCCAGGACGTTGCCCTCCCTCATCCTGCTCGACGTGCGGCTCCCGCCCATGGGCGGCATCGAGGTCGCGCGACGGCTGCGCGTCGACCCGCTGACCAGGAACATCCCCATCATCCACGTCTCGGCCTCGATGGTGACCGAGGCCCACCGGGCGGAGGGCCTCGAGGCCGGCGCCGACGCCTACCTGGTCGCGCCGGTGGACCGCCGGGTGCTGGTGGCCACGGTGGGTGCGGTGCTCCGCGCCAGCCGGGCGGAGCGCGCCCTCCGGGAGACCTCCGAGCGGCTGAGCAACATCCTCGAGTCCGCGAGCGACGCCTTCGTGGCCCTGGACGAGGAGTGGCGAGTCACCTTCGCCAACCGGGCCCTGACCGACCGCCTCCCTCCGGGGACCTCCGCCGATCGGGGCACGTCGATCTGGTCGTTGATTCCAGAGCTCGGGGACGTCGAGCCCAGACGGTCCCTGGAGCGGACCATGAGCGAGGGTGTCCGGGAGCCGCTGCAGCTCCTGCTGCCGACGCTGGGCAGCGGCTGGTTCGAGCTCCGGCCCTTCAAGCTTCCCGAGGGGCTCGGACTCGCCCTGGAGGACATCACCGAGCGGCGCGAGCGGCAGATGCAGGAGCGGCAGCGGCTGGAGTTCGCCGAGCGGCTGGTGGGGATCATCTCCCACGACATCCGCACGCCGCTTTCGGCGATCTCCGTCTCCGCCGAGCTGCTGGGAAGAGGGGCCGCCGACCCGCTCGCCACCCGCCGCAGCGTCGAGCGCATCCAGGCCAGCGGCCAGCGCGCCGCGCGGCTCATCAACCAGATGATGGAGTGGACGCAGGCGAGCATCGGCGGCGGGCTGCCGATCCAGCGACGCCGGATGGATCTCGGGGTCGTGCTCCGGCAGACGCTGGCCGAGGTCCAGGCCGCGAACCCCACGCGCCAGTTCCAGACCGCTCTCCAGGGAGAGACCTGGGGCGAGTGGGACCCGGACCGGCTGAGCCAGGTCTTCACCAACCTCGTCGGCAACGCCGTCCAGCACAGCCCGCCCTCCAGCCCGGTGACGCTGACCTCGCGGGTGGAGGCCGACGCCGTCGAGATCTCCATCGCCAACGAGAACCTCTCCGGACCCATCTCCCCCGAGGTGCTGGAGACGCTGTTCGAGCCCTTCCGGCGCGGCCCCTCGGCCGCGCACGCCAGCAGCTCGATCGGCCTCGGGCTGTACATCGCCCGCCACCTCATCGAGCGACACGGCGGGAGGATCGCGGTCGAGTCGGGCCCGGCCGGGACCCGCTTCCTCGTCCGGCTGCCGCGGTGAGCCCCGAGGCCGGCACCCGGGAGTAGGATCGCCGGGATGCACCTGGTGGCGAGCATCCGGCCGGCGGCCGACCTCGAGGCGGCGGTCGCGGCGCTGGTGGCCTCGGCGGCCATGACGCACGCCGAGGCGCGGATGCGGCTCGCCCCCGAACCACCCGCGCTGCTCGCCCGTGTTGCGGCAGAGGACGCCGGCCGGGTGGTCACCGAGCTGCTGCGGGCGGGGCTGCCGGCGCTGGCCCTGGACGAGGACGTTCCCTCGGACTCCGACCGCTTCCAGGTTCGCAGCTTCGCCTTCGAGCCCGGGGCCGGGCACTTCACCTCGCGGACCGGCGAGCCGCTCGCCGTCCCCTGGGACGACGTCCGGCTGGTCCTGCGCGGCGTGCGAGGGGCGCGCACCACCACCGAGCACACCGAAACGCGGCGAACGCTCGCCCCGGGCCGGGCAGTGCTGACCGGCGGTCTCGTGCTGACCAAGAAGACCACCTCGACCGTGCGGAACGTGCAGGAGGACTTCGAGCAGTTCTTCCTCCTGCACACCGAGGCCGCGCCACGGCTGATCCTCGCGGAGCAGGCCCTGGAGCTCTCCGGCCTCGGGCCCCTGCTCCAGCCGGCGCGCACGGCGAATCTCGGCGTCCTGGCGCAAGAGCTGCGGCGCCACACTCCGGGCGCCTTCCACGACGACCGGTTGCTGCGGCTCGGCAGGCGCGCGCTTCCCTTCGTCCTCGGGGGTGGCGAGCGACGGAGCGATACGCGCGGGGTGGTCGACGTCCTCGCCGAGGTGCTCGACCAGGCGGTCCGGACCGGGCTGCTCCCCTGACGGCCCTCGCCCTCAGATGCTGGCGGTCATCCGGACCACCTCGGCGAAGGCGGTCTGGCTGGCGGCGAGCTTGCGGACCGCCGCCTCGCGTAGGGTGCGCATCCCTGCCTTGCGCGCCAGGCTCACCAGCTCGGGGGTGTTTGCGCCGTGGGCGATGGCCTCGCGGATCTCCGGGGTGACCCCCATGATCTCGAACACGCCGGTCCGGCCGTAGAAGCCCGTGCCCCGGCAGTGCACGCACCCGGCTCCCTGGACGATCTGCACGCCGCCGGGGAGGAGTGGCAGCGGCGCGCCGAGCGCGAGGAGCTCGTCCTGGGTCAGGTTGTGCTCCTGCGCGCACCGGCTACAGACCCGGCGCAGGAGCCGCTGGGCCATCACCCCGAGGAGGCAGCTGGAGAGGAGGAACGGCGGGACGCCCAGGTCCTTCATCCGGCTCACCGCCCCCACCGCGTCGTTGGTGTGCAGCGTGGAGAGCACCAGGTGGCCGGTGAGCGCGGCCTGGATGGCGTTCTCGGCCGTCTCCGGGTCGCGGATCTCGCCCACCATGATGACGTCCGGGTCCTGGCGGAGGATGTGGCGGAGGGCGTTGGCGAAGTCGAGCTCGATCTTCGGCTGCACCTGGACCTGGTTGAACCCGTCCCACACCATCTCGATCGGATCCTCGATGGTGGTGACGTTCACGTCCGGCCCGGCCAGCGCCTTGAGCGCCGAGTAGAGGGTCGTCGTCTTGCCGCTGCCGGTGGGGCCGGTGACCAGGATGAGGCCGTGGGGCTCGTCGATCCACGACTCGAAGAGCCCCTTCTCGTCCTCGTCGAACCCGAGCTGGGCGATGTCCTGGACCAGCGTCTCCGGATCGAAGATCCGGATGACCACCTTCTCGCCGAAGGCGGTGGGCAGCGTGGAGACGCGGAGCTCGATCTCACGCCCGTCGCGCTCGGTCTTGATTCGCCCGTCCTGCGGCCGCCGCTTCTCGGAGATGTCGATGCGGGAGAGCATCTTCACCCGGCTCACGATGGGCGGATGCACGCCGGTGGGCAGGGTGTAGACCGGGTGGAGCACGCCGTCGATGCGCAGCCGGACCACGGTGCTGTCCCGCTTCGGCTCGATGTGGATGTCCGAGGCGCGGTTGTCGTAGGCGTAGCGGAGCAGGTAGTCCACCGCGTTGACGATGGGCTTGTCGGAGGCGTCGAGCTCCTTGTTGCTCGACAGCGAGACCAGCTGCTCGAAGTTCTGGAGCTGCGTGCCCGTGGGCTGGGCGAAGTCGGTCGCCGCCTGGGCCAGGGTCCGCTTGAAGCCGTAGATGTCGGCGATGGCCTTGAGGATGTCCGCCTTCGCCGAGAGCACCGGCTCGATGGGCATCCCCGCGAGGCGGTGCAGGTTCTCCAGAAGCTCACGGTCGAAGGGGTTGGCGACGGCCACCACCAGCGCGCCGGCGTCGGTCCTCTCCAGCGGGAGCAGGACGTGCTTCTGCGCGTACGGCTTGGACACCGTCCGCGTCGCCAGGCCCATGTCGAGCTTGAGCGGGTCGATCTTCTTGTAGCCCACGCCCGCCGCCCCGGCGACGACCTCGGAGACCTTGTCCTGGTCGAGCACCCGCCCGCCGGCGAGGGGGACCTGGAACGCGGCCACCACCTCGATGGGGGAGACGGTGTAGCGCGCCTCGTCCTTGTCCGCCCCCACCTGCTTCAGCACCCGGGCGCGCGCGGCCTGCTCCTTGGTGCGCACGTCCTGGGCCTGGCTCTGCGTCAGGAGCTTGGCCTGGACCAGCGCATTGAGGACGAAGCTCAGCGTGAAGTCGGCGCTCGTGCGCGCCACGGCGGCCTGGGTCATGGGGCGAGCCCGGAGTCTACCCCTCGATGGCCCGCACCGCCGCTTCCACCCACTCCGGGGGGGTCGGCGCGGAGGCGATCGCCGCCGGTTCCCAGCCCCTCTCCCGGAGCGTCGCCGCCGTGGTCGGCCCCACCGCGACCGCCCTGACCCGGGGAACCAGCGCCTCCGCGCCGGGGAGCGCGAGGAAGGCCTCCACCGTGCGTGGAGACCCGAAGAGCACGCACCGCGGCGGATGCGCGACCACCTCTCCCCATCCCTCGGGCGTCGAGCCGGCGGGGCGCGCGCGGTAGGCGGCCACCCGCTCCACCACCGCGCCGGCCGCGGCGAGGCCCTCCTCCAGGCTCCGCCGTCCCTCCTCCGCCGCAGGGAGGAGCACGACTTCCCCGGGCTGCAGCCTCGGCACCAGCGCCTCCGCCAGTCCCTCGCCGGTGGAGACCACGGCCACCAGGGTGGGCTCGAGGCCGTGCGCGGCCAGCGCCGCCGCGGTCCCCGGCCCCACCGCGGCCAGCTTCCGGGTCCGGAGCACGTCCAGCGTCCCGGCGGTGCGCGCCGCCTCGACGAGCGCCGTCACCCCGCGCTCGCTGGCGAAGGCGACCCAGCCGAAGCGGCGCAGGAGCTCCGCCGCGGCCCGGAGTGGTCGTGGGTCGCCGGGCGGCTCCAGCTCGAGCAGCGGGATGGCGAGCACCTCAGCGCCCTCGTCCTCGAGGAGGAAGCAGATCTGCTCGGCGCGCTCTCGTGGGCGCGGGACCAGCACCCGCACGCCGGCGAGCCGCTGCCGGTGCTCAGACACCCGAGCGAGCTCCGGCATGGGACTCGAGGAGGGCACGCGCACCGCGGCGGAGCAGCTCCTCGGCGAGGTCCTGGCCCATGGCCCGGCCGCGCGACGCCGGCCCGCGGCGCTCGGCGCGTACGACCTCGCTCCCGTCCGGCGCGCCCACCAGGCCCCGCACCCAGAGGGAGTCCCCGTCGAGGATGGCGTGGGCGGCGAGCGGCACGGTGCAGCCACCCTCGAGCCGCTCCAGGAAGGCCCGCTCGGCATCGATGGTCAGCCGGGTCGGGCGATGCTCGAGCGACTCCAGCAACGGGCGGTGGGGGCTGTCCGCGGCGCACTCCAGCGCGAGCGCGCCCTGCCCCACCGCGGGGAGCATCACCTCCGGCGCGAGCAGCTCGGTCACCTGTCGCTCCAGCCCCAGGCGGCGAAGGCCGGCCAGCGCGAGGATGGAGCCGGCGAGCCCCAGCTCCTCGGTCTTCCGCAGCCGGGTGCCCACGTTGCCGCGCAGCGGGACCACCTCCACGTCGGGACGGAGAGCCCGGAGCTGGCAGGCCCGACGGAGCGACGAGGTCCCGACCCGACCGCCCCGGGGAATGTCCCCGAAGCGGAGCTCGCCCGGGCTGACCCACGCGTCGCGAGGGTCCTCCCGCTCCGGCACCGCCGCCAGCACCAGGCCGGGCGGGAAGGTGCTGGTCACGTCCTTCAGGCTGTGCACCGCAAGGTCGGCCCGCCCGTCGAGCAGCGCCGCCTCGATCTCCTTCACGAAGAGCCCCTTGCCGCCGATGCGGGAGAGCGGGCTGTCCAGCATCCGGTCTCCCTCGGTGGAGAGCTCGACCAGCGTCACCTCGGTGTCCGGCGAGCGCGCGCGCAGCAGCCCGGCGACGTGGCGTGCCTGCCACAGCGCGAGCGGGCTCTTGCGGGTGGCGATGCGGAGCATCAGCCCTCGCCGGCCTTGCGGGGCGTTCCGTCCAGCCCGAAGAGCTCGGCGGCGGCGTCGGCCAGCTCGCTGTCCCCGGCCTCGACGGCGCGCAGCCTGGCCGTGGGCTGGTGGAGCATCTTGTTCACGATGGCCGAGGTCATCGCCTCGATGACCTTCAGCTGCTCCGGGCCGAGCGGCGCGGAGAGGTTGGCCATGGCCCGCTCCAGCTCGGCGCGGCGGATCTGCTCGGCACGGGCACGGAGCTGGGCCAGCACCGGAACCTGCTCGCGAACCGCGCGCTGGCGGATGTAGCGACCGACCTCCTCCGAGACCAGCACCTCGGCGCTCGCCGCGGCGGCGGTGCGCGCCGCCTGGTTCTGGTCGACGACCTTCTGGATGTCGTCGACATCGAAGGCGTAGACGCCGTCCAGCGTGCTCACGTCCGGGTCGACGTCCCGCGGCACCGCGAGGTCCACCAGGATCAGCGGGCGGTGCCTCCGGGGCTTCAGCACCCGGGCCACCTTCTCGCGGGTGATGAGCGGCGCCGGCGAGGCGGTGGTGCAGACCACCATGTCGGCCAGGACCAGGCTCTCCTCCAGCCGCTCGAAGGGGACCGCCTCTCCACCGAGGCTCACCGCCAGCGCCTCGGCCCGCTCGAAGGTCCGGTTGGTCACCAGCACCCGCGATGCACCCGCCGAGAGGACGTGCTTGCCGCCGAGCTCGGCCATCTCGCCGGCGCCGACGAGGAGAACGGTCTTGCCGTCGAGACCGTCGAAGACGTGCCGGGCCATCACGACCGCGGCCGAGGCCATCGACGTGGCGGCGCGGCCGAGGTCGGTCTCGGTCCGCACCCGCTTGGCGCTCCCGAAGGCGGCGGCGCAGATGCGGGTCAGCTCGCCACGGGCAGCGCCCATGCGCTGCGCCTGCTCGAAGGCGTCCTTCACCTGGCCGAGGACCTGCGGCTCACCGAGGACCATCGAGTCCAGGCTGGCGGCGACCCGGAAGAGGTGGAGCACCGCGGCCTCGCCACGATGGGCGTAGAGGTAGGGGAGCAGGTCGTCCCCTGCGGCGCGAGCCAGGGCCGCACGGGTCCGATCCTGGAGGTCGTCGCCGGGACCGAGGACGTAGAGCTCCACCCGGTTGCAGGTGGAGATGAGCAGCGCCTCGGCCGGCGCCTGGGCCATGGCCTGGAGCAGCTCGGTCTGCCGCTCGTCGGGCAACGCGAGCCGCTCGCGGACGTTCACCGGCGCGGTGTGGTGCGAGAGGCCGACGCAGACCAGGGGCGGGCTCACCGGGTCACCCACGGTCCGTACCGGCTGACGAAGGACACCACCAGGACGCCGAACCCGGCCATGGTGAGCAGCGCGACCCGGCGGCCGCGCCAGCCGGCGAGGATGCGCAGCTGCAGCACCACCCCGAAGGCCATCCAGGCCACCACCACCGCCAGCTCCGCGGGACTCCAGCGCGTGTCGGGACGGAGCCTGGCCTGGACCCAGGCGCCGGTGAGCAGCGTGAGCGAGAGGGCGATGAACCCCCAGACGACGAGGCGCCGGTTCAGGTCATCGAGCAGCTCGAGAGAGGGGACGCGCCGGAAGACGGGGCCGAAGCGCTTGCCCTTCAGCATCCGCTCGACGGCGAGGTAGACGCCCGCCACCGCCGTCGCGACGCCGAACACCGCCAGGCCGGCCAGCGCCACGGCGATGTGCACCGGGAGCAGCGGCTGGCGCAGGCTCGAGGCCAGCTCGGGGCCCGGCGCGGACATCCACAGGCTGGGTACCAGCACCGCGACCGCGGCCGGCGAGAGGAACGCGCCGAGCAACGCGGCCCGGGCTCTCAGGTCCACCACCAGGAAGACGGCCACCAGCAGGAAGGAGAGCAGGCTCACCACCTGGCCGAACCCGGACGGAGCCCAGTGTTGCGCCGAGAGGAGCAGGACGAGGCCGATGCCGTGCAGCACCCAACCGCCGATCGTCAGCCCCCGTGCCGTCCACGCCAGCCCCTTCCACCCCTGCACCAGCAGCGCGAGGTAGGCCAGGGCGCCGAGCGCATAGGCGTGGAAGGCCAGGGTGAAGCAGGTGCGGACCATGACTCAGAGCTTGTTCAACAGATAGTCGGCCAGGAGCGCGGTCTCGGTCGGAGCTGCCCCGGCGTCGGGCACCTGCACCACGTAACCACTCTCGACGTCGTACGCGCTCTCGCCGGCGACGACCGAGTCGGCGAGCCGCTCGGCCCCGAGCTCCGCGAGCTGGACGTCGGTCTTCACCTTCCTGAGGAGCTGGTGCTCATCGGGCCCGGACACGAGAGCCTTCACGTGGACCGCGGGCTCGACCGGGTACTTCACCGTGTCCCCGGTGAGGACCAGCGCGTGCTCGCGGACGTCGGCCGTGTCTGCGGTGGCCCACTCCTCGAGCATGGCCTGGGGGAGGAAAAGCTTCACGGGTCTCGGGACCTTAGCAAACGAGGGGATGCGGACTCGTCGGCTCCCGTGTACATCATCGCTCCCCGCCGGGCCCGCCCGGGGCAGGCGGGTCTGTCAGTTGTATTAGGAGGAACAATGGCTGGGGCGGATACGTTCAATGTTACTGATGCGGAGTTCAAGGCCTCGGTCCTCGACTCGCAGGAGCCGGTGCTGGTGGATTTCTGGGCGCCGTGGTGCGGGCCCTGCAAGGCGATCGCCCCGGCCCTCGACGAGCTGGCCACCCGCTACAAGGGGAAGATGAAGGTCGCCAAGCTCAACGTCGACGAGAACCAGGAGACCGCTCAGAGCTACGGCATCCGGAGCATCCCCATGCTCCTGGTCTTCAAGGGCGGGAAGGTCGTGGACCAGATCCTCGGCGCGGTCCCCAAGTCCAAGCTCGAGGAGAGCTTCAAGAAGCACTCCCCCGTCTAAACAGCGGAAACCGGCTGGCTTGGCGGGTCCTCGCTTGCCCTCGCGGCCGATCCCGTCGTCGCTCGTCGGTTACGGGTGCATCGTGCCCCGCGCCCTCCTCGCTTCTAGGCCTCGGCCGCGATTGCGGCGCGATCCTCCCGGCCAAGCCAGCCAGTCTCCGCTGTCGGCAGCAGGCCCGCCGGGGGTGACTACTTGGCGAACCGCCAGGGGTCGTCGGGAGAGGTGACCTTCATCAGCTCCCAGGCAGCGAGCGCGTCCACCACCCGGTCCAGCTCCGAGGTGAGCGACCGGGCGCGGGGAGATCCCAGGTAGCCCTCGGCGAACTTCCGCAGCTGCTCGCCGAGGAAGAGCCGGGCCAGGGCCACCTCGGTCTGGCGGAAGAACTCCAGGAAGCGAAGGCCCATCCCGGTCCTGCCGGTGCGGTCGGCTTCCGACTCCTGGCGGAGGACCTCCACCCGTGCCTCGACGGCGGGTCCGGTGGGCTCCACCTGGAACCGGACCAGCATCTCGGTCCCGATCGGGAGGAAGAAGCTGCTCTTGAGGAACGCCCCGCTCACGCTGACGTTCGTCGACTGGAGCGTGGCGGAGAAGCGACGGTTCTCCCCTTCTCCGATCCACAGGACGAAGGGGACCGAGAGCTTCGCCCGGGGGAACGCGCGGTGCTCCGGACCGTCGTCCTGGGTGTCGAGCTCGATGCGCGGACCCACCATGTCATGCCGGTGGAGCGCGGTGGAGAGTCCCTCGCGGGACCCGGATCCTCTGGACACTTCCCCCGAGCGGCTGCGGGGTCCGTTCGCTTTGGCCATGGCTTGTCCCGGGCTTTCATATCACCATGGCGGCCCGTCACGTCTTCGAAGCACTGACTCGAGACATCGATGCTCGGCAACCTTCTGAAGCCGGAGTTCGAGGAGCTGATCCAGAGGAAGGACTACGCGACGCTGCGCGAGGCCTTCTCGGACATGGACCCACCCGACATCGCGGAGGTCATCGAGGACCTTCCTCCGGAGGACTCGGGGGTCATCTTCCGGGTCCTTCCGCGTGACACCGCGACACAGGTGTTCGAGTACCTCCCGCTCGATCAGCAAACGGAGGTGGTGGAGACGCTGGGCACCGGCCAGATGGCCGGAGTCTTCAACGAGATGGCGCCGGACGACCGGACCCGTCTCTTCGAGGAGCTGCCGGCGGAGGTGACCAAGCGTGCGCTCAGCACGCTCAGCCCCGATCAGCTGAAGATCGCGCGCAACCTCCTCGGGTATCCGGAGGGGAGCGCCGGGCGCTTCATGACGCCCAAGTACCTCTCGGTGCGGCCCGACTGGACCGCCCGCGAGGCGCTCGACTACATCCGCGAGCACGGGCAGGGCATCGAGACCCTCAACGTCGTCTACGTCACCGACGACAAGGGCGTGCTGCTCGACGACCTGCGGCTGCCCATCCTGGTGCTGGCCAAGCCGGAGAAGAAGGTCTCGGAGCTGAACGATGCGTCGCTGGTCAGCATCCCGGCCACCGCGACCCGCGACGAGGTGGTGGCGACGTTCGAGAAGTACGACCGGGTCGCGCTTCCGGTCACCGACTCCCGCGGCGTGCTGGTGGGGATGATCACCGTCGACGACGTCCTCGACGTCGCCGAGCAGAAGGCCACCGAGGAGATCCACGGGCTCGGCGGCGTGGAGGCCCTCGAGGCGCCCTACTTCGACGTGAGCCTCGGCTCGATGGTGAAGAAGCGCGGCGGCTGGCTCTCGGCCCTGTTCCTGGGCGAGATGCTGACCGCGACGGCGATGAGCGCCTTCGAGGACGAGATCGCGAAGGCGGTGGTTCTCTCGCTGTTCCTTCCGCTGATCATCTCCTCCGGAGGGAACTCCGGGTCGCAGGCCACGTCGATCATCATCCGCTCCCTGGCGCTGCGAGAGGTGAAGCTGCGGGACTGGTGGCGGGTGGCGAGCCGCGAGGTGGCGTCGGGCGTCGCGCTGGGATGCCTGCTGGGGTCCATCGGCTTCCTTCGCATCGTCATCTGGGCGAAGGCGTTCCACCTCTACGGCGTGCACTACATCCTGGTGGCGATCACGGTGGGGCTGAGCCTGATCGGGGTGGTGCTCTACGGGAACCTGGTGGGCTCGATGCTGCCCTTCCTGCTCCGCCGCCTGGGGTTCGACCCGGCCAAGGCGTCGGCCCCCTTCGTGGCGACGCTGGTCGACGTGAGCGGGCTCATCATCTACTTCACGGTGGCGAGCATGATCCTCCGCGGCGCGCTGCTGTAGGACGCGCGGCTCGCCGGAGACTCAGATGTACTGCGCGATGCTCCGCGGGTGCGCGAGCTTGTACCGGCGATACGCCGTGCAGGCCGGGACCAGCACCGCGATCACCACCGCCGCCGAGACGAACGTCGCCCCCAGCCCCGCCGTCCCGTGCAGATGGAGCAGGTGCCCGGCGACGGCCAGGAGATGGGCGTGCAGCAGGTAGAAGAAGAACGCGCTCTGCCCCAGTGGCCGCAGCACCGCGTCCATCCACCTCGGCGGCGGCCAGACCAGGAACAGCGCCAGGAGCAGCCAGGCGATGCCCAGCTCCAGCGCGTCGTAGGTGACCGAGGGTGGGTACTTGGACACGTGCAGCCACTGCACGAGCGAACCGTCCTCGCGGAGCAGCGCCATGTTTCCCCAGCCGTTCAGGCCGCGGAAGACGAGGAAGACTCCGAGCGCCACCACCCCGGCGAGGGCGATCCGCCGGGGGAACGCCTGCGGCGCCAGGCGCGCCACCTCGGCCGTACCCCACCCCATCATCATGATCGCCAGCCAGGGGACGACCGGATACCCGACGATGAAGGGCGGGAGCGGTCCCGCGGCGACGAGGAGCGTGCCTACCACGTGGAGCGGGCCGGTGGCAGGGACCAGTGCCGCGAGTGGCTCGACCGCGAAGACGAGAACCACCCCGAGAACGCCGATCGTCAGGGGTGAGAGACGTCGCAGGAATGCCATCACCACGAAGCTCACACCGATCGCGTAGAGGACCTGGAGGACGATGAGCCCGTTCGGCGGCCGGAAGACCAGCACCATCCACAGCGGGTCGAGCGCGGCGATGATCACCCCGCGGGTGATGATGAAGCGGGTGATGCTCCCCTCGGCCTCGCCCTTCGCCACGCGGCGCCGGACGCTGAGCTGCAGGACGTACCCGGCGAGGAACACGAAGGTCGGCGCACAGAGATGGGTGATCCACCGGGTCAGGAACTGGTCCAGCGGGAGCTCCATGCCGGGCCGGTACATGAAGGTGGCGTCGGTGAAGACCCGCCCGGCGTTGAACTCACCCGAGGCGTGGTCGATGGTCATCAGCACCATCACCAGCCCACGCAGCCAGTCGAACGGCAGCTGCCGGGCAGACTCGGCGGGGACGGCCACCGGCGACGGAACGACGGCGATCGATGGCGCCCTCACGACACCCTCCGGGACGGGATGAGCCACGCCGGAGCGTGCACGCTGCGCGGCTCGCGGACCAGCACAGTCGGCCTCGCCTCCCGGCGCTCCAGACGCGGCAAGATTGGCCAGGCGGTCAGGGGCCTCAGAACATGTGCCGGCGCATCGCGATGCTGGCCAGCAGCCCGAGCGACAGGAGCACGCTCAGCATCGACGAGCCGCCGTAGCTCATGAGCGGCAGCGTGATGCCGGTGACTGGCAACAGCCCGACCACCATCCCGATGTTCTCGAACACCTGCCAGAAGATCATCGCCGCCACGCCCACCGCCACGAACGCCCCGAAGCGGTCCCGGGCCTGCATCGCCACCCCCAGCGCGAAGGCGAAGATGAGCCCGTAGAGGCCGAGCAGCAGCAGCGACGCCAGGAACCCATGCTCCTCGGCCCACACCGAGAAGATGAAGTCGGTGTGCTGCTCGGGGAGGAAGAACAGGCCGGTCTGGGTCCCCTGCCGCCAGCCCTTCCCCAGCAGGCCTCCGGACCCGACGGCGATCTTCGACTGCGCGGCGTGGTAGCCCGAGCCCTTCAGGTCCGAGTCCGGTGACAGCCACCCGGCGATGCGCTGGCTCTGGTGCCGCTTGAGGACCTGGCGAATCACCGTGCGGTGCCCGTCGGACGGGTCGCGCACGTAGTCGTTCCAGATGACCAGCGAGACCGCGAGCAGTCCCGCAACCCCCACCCCGATCACCCAGAGCCGGAGCCGGGAGAACACCAGGATGGTGCACGCGGTGAGGAGGATCATCATCGTGTTCCCGAGGTCCGGGAGCACCAGCCCCGCCGCGAAGAGCGTGAGGAGCAGCGGCTTCCACAGGCGCACCGGACCGTAGGGCTGCTCCCCCTCGCGGTAGTCGTCGTGGAAGAAGCGAGCGAGCGCGATGATCAGCGCCAGCTTCATGAACTCGGCCGGCTCCACCCGCAGCGGCCCGAGCGCGAACCAGCTCGCCTCGCCCTTCGCCCGGTGGCCGATGAACTTGAGGGCCATCAGCGCCGCCGCGTTCGCCCCGTAGATGGGCCAGGCCATCCGCTGGACGAAGCGGTAGTCCATCAGGCAAACGCCGATGCCGGCGGTCAGCCCTACCCCGAGGTTCAGCAGCTGCCGCGCCCACAGCGGCGTGTGCGGCGGCCGCGACGCCGAGGCGAGGTTCCAGATGCCGAGGAGCGCGATGGCCACCGTCACCGCGACCAGCCCCCAGGGCACCTTGAGCACCATCCGGCGCTCGACCCGCAGCAGCATCAGCGCGCGCCCTCCGAGGGGGCCGAGGGCACCTGGGCCACCGACGGGGAAGCCGCCGGCGCCGGCAGATCCTCCTGCACCGGGGGCGGACGCAGCGCCGGAGCGGGAGGCGGAGGCGCCGGTCGCACCGGCATCACCGGGAGAGCGGTGGAGGCGGCGATGGTGGCGTTCGCATCCTCGCGCTTGAGCTCGAAGTACTTCTTGATGAGCGCGCTCGCCGTCGGAGCGGCCTCGTTGCCGCCGTGGCCAGCGTGCTCGTTGAGTACCACCACCGCGATCTCCGGATCCTCCGCCGGCGCGAACGAGGCGAACCAGGCGTGGTCACGCTGCCAGTAGGTCATCGCCTCCTTCTTGAGGCGCGTCTTCCCGATGGCGACGACCTGTGCCGTTCCGGTCTTCCCGGCGATCTTCACGTCCGGGAGCCGCGACCGGTACGCGGTGCCGCCCGCCTCGTTCACCACCGAAGCCAGCGCGTCCACCACCAGGTTGCGGGCGTCGGGATCGAGATCCAGCTCGCGGATCACCTCGGGCTGGTACTCCTGCAGCGTCCGGCCATCCGGCGTCTCCAGCCGGCGCACCAGCTGCGGGCGGTAGAGGTGGCCACCGTTCGCCACCGCGGCGTAGGCCATCGTCAGCTGCAGCGGCGTCACGTTCACGTCTCCCTGGCCGATGACGCTGTTGAGCGCCATCCCCTTCGTGTACCCGCCGGGCGTGACCCGGTCGTGGTACGCGCTGTCGGGCATGATCCCCGGCACCTCGGCGACGACCGCCACGCCGGTCGGCGCGCCGAGCCCGAAGCTCCGCCCCACCACCGCGATTGGATCGAGCCCCAGCGTGTCCGCCACCTTGTAGAACCAGGTGTCGCAGGACCACTGGAGCGCCCGTCGCGCATCCACCAGGCCGTGGCCGGCGTCCTTGTGGCAGCGCCACGTCCGCGCGCCGAGCCGGTAGCCGCCGCCGCAGCTCACCGTGCTGTGCGGGGTGAAGCTCTTGCTGTCGAGCGCGGCGAACATGCTCAGCGTCTTGAAGGTCGACCCCGGGCTGTAGTGCTGCTGGGCGGGGCGGAAGATCATCGGCTGCAGCGGGTCCTTGTTCAGCGTCGCCAGCTGCGCCGGCGTCACCCGGCCGGTGAGCACGTTGGGGTCGAAGCCGGGCCGCGACACCATCGCCAGGATGAACCCGGAGCGGACGTCCATCGCCACCACCGCGCCGGCGGTCCCGGGGAACGCCTTCTCCGCCGCGGCCTGCAGGCGCATGTCGATGCTGAGGACCACGTTGTCGCCGGGCGTGCTCGCGACGGTGGCCTCGCCGGTGATGAGATCGCTCAGCTCCTGGATGGTCTCGCCCCGGGCGTTGACCACCTCCTTGCGGCTCCCGTCCTTTCCCCGGAGCCGGCGCTCGAAGAAGCGCTCCACCCCGCGGCGGCCGATGAAGTCCCCCAGCGCGTAGCCCTCGCCCTGTCCGTTGAGGCGGTCGAGCTCGTCCTGGGTGATCTCGTTCATGTACCCCACCACGTGGGGCAGGACCGTTCCGGTCCGGTAGTTGCGGTGAGGCACCGCGGGCCAGTCGACCCCCGGCAGCTCGAGCTTGTGCGCGTTCAGCGTGTCGAGCTCGTCGCGGTTGAGATCCAGCTGCACCGGCACCGGCTGGAACGGTGCGCTGCGCTTTCCCGCGCGGAGCAGCTGCTCGACGTGCGTGTGCTGATCTCCGTCCCAGCCGAGCCATCCGCCAAGTCGCGGGAGGACCTCCTCGGAGCACCGCTCGCAGAACGCCGGGGTGATGAACACGTCGAACGACGGCCGGCTATCGACCAGGATCTCCCCGCGGCGATCCTTGATGATGCCCCGGTCCGCCTTGACGCGGATCTCCTTCACGAAGTTGGCGAACGACTTGGCCGAGTACTCGTCGCCGCGCGCGATCTGCAGCCGGTACAGCCGCCCGGCCAGCATCAGGAGCCCCGCGACCATCACCAGACCCAGCCAGAGGTACCGCGCCTTGAGGTCCTTCCCGGCGCTGGTCTGCCCGAGCGTCATGGGGTCAGCAGCCTCGGGTCACGCTTCTCGGCGCCGAGGCCGAAGCGCTTCAGCAGCGGGTACAGGACGAGCGCGGCCAGCCCGGTCAGCAGCACCTCCAGCGGCAGGCCCGACAGCCCGGAGGCCGACACCTGCTTGCTGCTGACCGAGGCGATGGCCCAGGCGAGCACCCCGTGCGTCGCGTCCGCTGCCATGGCGAAGAGCGCGAAGGACCTCCCGGACCGCACGTCCACCAGTCCCGCGGCGATCCGCCCGAGGAGGAAGGTCACCACCGCGAGCAGCGTGTACAGCCCGGTGGGCCGTCCGGTCATGAGATCGAGCAGGTAGCCCACCGCGTAGGAGGCGGCCGCGCCCTCGAGCAGCCCCGCGCGGAGCGAGAGGAAGGCCACGATGGCCACGGTCACGTCGATGCGCGCCACCCCGAGGCCCACGTACTTCACCGCCACCGACTCGAGCGCGAGGAACAGCAACGTCAGCACCAGGGTGAGCAGGAGCTTCATCGGCGGCCCTGGCCTTCGGTGCGGGTGGGGAACGACGCGGCGGGCTGCGGCGCGAGCACCACCACCTCCTCCACCTTGGCGAAGTTCACCGCCGGGAGGATGCCGGCGTTCAGGAACATGCCGCTGGTCTGCCGCTGCACGCCGGTGACTCGGCCCACGACCAGCCCCGGCGGGTACACGCCGTCGGTCCCCGAGGTGAGTACCAGGTCGCCCTCCTCGAGGTCCTCGGTGCGAAGCAGGTACTCGAGCTTCAGCGCCTGCTCGTCGCCGGCGCCGGCGATGCCCACCCGCGCCCGCGTCCGCTGGATGCGGCCGCCCAGCCGGCAGTTCGGATCGAACACCACCAGCACGTCCGAGGCGCTGGCGGTGGCACGGAGCACCTGCCCCACCACGCCGTCCGCCGTCACCACCGCCTGCCCGCGCCGCACGCCATCGCCCTCGCCGCGATCGATCCGCAGGGTCAGGCGATTCGGGTCCGGATTGATGCCCAGCACGCGGGCGATGACCTTCGGACCGGGGTTGCCCTCGTCGTAGTGGACCAGGCGGCGGAGCCGGTCGTTCTCCGCGCGAGCCTCGGCCAGGCCCACGACGTCGGCGCGCAGCTTCGAGTTCTCGTCCTGGAGGACGGAGTTCTCGCGGCGCACGTTGCGCAGCGACACGTACTGCCGCCAGGCGTTCACCGTGCCGTCGATGCTCGCCACCGCCGCGCTCTGCACCGGCGCGGTCACGGCGAGCGCGATCCGATCGACGAGGTTGGGCTCGCGCACCCGGCGGCTCGAGCCAAGGAACATCCCCAGCGCATGCGCGAGGATGAGGCAGACCAGCAGTGGATCACGGTGACGCTTGAGGAAGGACAGCAAGGGTTCGGGGGGCCCTTCTCATTGCTTCGGAAGCGCTTGTATTTTCACAGTCGCTCCCCTAGAGGGTCAAGGATGCTTCCCGAGGCCGGCTGGCCTCTTGCTGCCACGGGCGAGCACCTACCGACAACGCCACGATGAGCTCCGGATTCGACGCCCGAAAATTCTTCTCCTACCTCTTCATCTTCGCCATCGCCCTGGTCTTCATCCTGCAGTTCGGACCGGGGAGCCGCGGCTGCAACGCCCCCCTCACTCCCTCGGTGAAGGACGCGGCGGCCAGGGTCAACGACCAGGAGATCTCCCTGACCGATTTCCGCAGGGCCTACGGCCAGCGGCTCGATGCCCTCCGGATGCGGAGCGGCGGTGACCTCCCCGAGGCCCTGGCCCGGCAGTTCGGGATCCCCGGGCGGGTGCTGGACGAGCTCATCACCACCGAGCTCCTGGAGCAGGCCGCGGAGGCACACGGGATCACCGTGTCCGACACCGACCTGCTCGACGCCATCCGCAAGGACCCGGGCTTCCAGAAGGACGGGCAGTTCGACCCGGAGACCTACACCCAGGTGCTCCAGGCCTATGCCCGGAAGACGCCGCCGGACTACGAGGCCGGCCTGCGCCGCCGGCTCGCCGCCGGGCGTCTGCTCGGGCTGGTGTCCGACACCGCGGAGGTCTCGGACGACGAGCTCCGGGCCCGGTTCCAGCGGGACGGGGACACCGTCAGCCTGTCCCTGGTCAAGTTCGACCCGGCCGCCTACGCCGCGAAGATCAAGCAGCCCACCGCCGCCGAGGTGACCGCCTGGGAGAAGGCCCACGGCAAGGAGATCGCCGCCTACTACGAGGCGAACAAGCGCACCTACTCCAAGGGAGAGCAGGTGCGCCTCAAGCACCTCCTGGTCCGGATGAACCGGAACCCCACCGAGGACGAGAAGGTCAAGGCGCACGACCGGGCCCTCGAGCTCCGCAAGCAGATCCAGGGCGGGAAGGACTTCGGCGAGGTCGCGAAGGAGTTCTCGGACGACCCCGGGAGCAAGCCCCAGGGTGGCGAGCTCGGCTGGAACGAGCGGAGCGCCTTCGTGCCCCCGTTTGCCCAGGCCGCGTTCAACCTCAAGATCGGCGAGGTGTCCGAGCCGGTGCTCACCCCCTTCGGGTGGCACCTGGTCCTGGTGGAAGAGAAGAAGCCTCCCGAGGAGAAGCCGCTCGCCTCGGTCTCCGGTGAGATCGCACAGGTGCTGGTGAAGAAGGAGCGGGCCTCCGCGCTCGCCGAGGCCGATGCGAAGAAGGCCGCCGCGGCGCTGCAGAAGGGGGCCTCCCTCGCCACCCAGTTCCCGGACAAGAAGGAGAAGGACGCCGAGTCCATCGACCCGGGTGACCGGCCGCGGGCGATCGACACCGGCAGCTTCCCCAAGAGCGCGCCGACCGTTCCGCGCCTCGGTGCCGCTCCCGAGCTCCAGGCCGCTGCCTTCGGCAAGGACGGGCCCGGGCCGCTCCCCGGCAACTACCGCTCCGGCGATGCGTTCGTGGTGGCCGAGGTCATCGTCCGCGAGAAGGCGACCGAGGCGAACTTCCAGGCGAAGAAGGCCGAGCTCCGCGACGAGGCCCTCCGCCAGCGCCAGGCCGACCTCCAGGCGTCCTACGTCGAGGCGCTGAAGAAGAGCGCCAAGATCCTCAAGAACGAGGAGCTGATCGGGCCGAGCTCCGGCGAGGGGTGAGCGCGTCGAGCCTCGCTGGCTCAGGTCGTCGCGATCGCCAGTCCGTCGCGACCGCGAGACTTCACCAGGTACATCGCCCGGTCCGCCGCCTCGATGAGCTCGGTGGACTGCAGCGCGTGCTCGGGGCAGGCCGCGACTCCCACGCTCGCGGTCACTCGCAGGTCGAGCCCCGACGACTTGCCGAACCGGTGCGCGCGGAAGCGGGTCAGGAGGCGCTCCGCGGTGAGAACCGCGCTCCTCGTGTCCACCTCCACCAGCATCACCGCGAACTCGTCGCCTCCGTAGCGGAAGGCCGCGTCCACCGGCCGCAGCTCCTCGCGGAGAAGCCCGCCCACCTCGCGGAGCAGCGCGCTCCCCACCAGGTGTCCGTGGGAGTCGTTCACCGCCTTGAAGTGGTCCAGGTCGAGGAAGAGCAGCGACAGCGGGTGGCCGAGGCTCTGTGCGCGGGTGGTCTCGGCGTCGAGCTGCTTCCGGAGCGAGCGGACGTTCCCGAGCCCGGTGTGCTCGTCCACCAGCGTCAGCTCCTGCACCCGCTGGAAGTCACGGGCGTTCTGGATCGCGATGGCCGCGAAGTCGGCGATGGCCATCACCGCCGCCAGGTCCTCCTCGCCGAAGCGCGGGTCGCCCTCCCCGTTCACCAGCTCGATGACCCCCAGTACCCGGCCACGAAAGATGAGCGGGACCGCCAGCACCGAGCCGGTCCTGAACTCGGTCAGCGCGTCGAAGCGGGGCGAGAAGTCGGGGGCGCTGCGGACGTCGTCGACCAGGCGGGGCTTCCCGGTCCGGAACGCGGTGCCGGCGATGCCCTCACCCACCGCGATCCGCTCGGGGCGGAGCCGGTCGGCGCCCATCCCCACCGCGATCTCGAAGTACAGGCTGTCGGTCGCCTCGTCGTGGAGCAACAGCGACCAGTTCGCGGGACGGAGCAGCGCGGACACCTTCTGCATCACCAGGCCCAGCACCTCCCGCGTCTCGAGCGTGGAGGTCAGCGCCTTGGCCAGCTCGTTGAACGCGGCGAGCTGCTCGACCGTGCGGCGCAGCGCCGTGAGAAGGTCCGTCGCTCTCATCCCACCTTCCACCATCGGCGGGGGCGACGTGGCAGGTCAACCGGGGTTTCGGTAGACGGGGGGGTCCGTGACGCCTCCCTCGCAACCACCACTGGTGCTCGCCTCCGCCAGCCCGCGGCGCCGCGCCCTGCTCGAGCAGCTCGGAATCGCGCTGACCGTCGATCCCGCACACCTGGACGAGAATGTTCGCGCAGGAGAGGCCGCGGAGCGGTACGTGCTGCGACTCGCACGCGAGAAGGCGGAGGCGGTGCACGTCCGTCACCGGGACGCCACGGTCCTCGCCGCGGACACCAGCGTCGTGCTGGACGGCGTCGTGCTCGGCAAGCCACGGGACGAGGACGAGGCGCTCTCCATGCTGCGCCGGCTCTGCGGCCGGGCGCACGAGGTGATGACGGCGATCGCCGTCGCGGGCATCGGCGGACGGTGCGTCACCGCGGCGGTCACCTTCGCTCCAGCAACCGACGCCGCGCTGCGCTGGTACGTCTCCACCGGCGAGCCGATGGACAAGGCGGGTGCCTACGCGGTCCAGGGGATCGGCGGCTTCCTCGTCGAGCGCATCGAGGGGTCGCACAGCGCGGTGGTGGGGCTTCCCCTGGTGGAGACCCTCGCGCTGCTCCGTGAGGCGGGTTACCTCCTCCCCTGGGAACGGCGATGAGCGACGTGGCTTCGGGCTGGAAGACGGTGCTGGATCGCGTCCGCGCGGCGGAGGCACGAGCCGGCCGGCCCGCGGGCTCGGTCGAGGTGGTGGCCGTGAGCAAGCTCCAGCCGGTCGAGGCGATCCGCGCCGCCTACGCCGCGGGAGCGCGTGCGTTCGGCGAGAACTACGCGCAGGAGCTTCGCGACAAGGCCGAGGCGCTGGCCGACCTCACCGGGCTCCGCTGGCACGCCATCGGTCCCCTGCAGACCAACAAAGCTCGCTACGTCGCGCGGTCCGCGCACGTCTTCCACGCCCTGGACCGCGTGGAGGTGGCCCGCGAGCTGTCTCGTCGGAGGACGGGCAGCCCGCTCGCCGTCTACGTCGAGGTGAACGTCGGCGGCGAGGGGACCAAGAGCGGGGTTGCGCCGGAGGCCCTCGGGCCGCTGATCGCGGCGGTGAAGCAGCTGCCTGCTCTCGACCTCGTGGGGCTGATGACCATGCCCCCGCTCGCTCCGGCGGAGGAAGTGCGCCCGCTCTTCCGGGCGCTCGCCACCCTCGCCCGGGAGCACGGCCTCGCCGGTCTCTCGATGGGCAGCACCCACGACTTCGAGACCGCGATCGAGGAGGGCGCCACGGTGGTGCGGGTCGGAACGGCCATCTTCGGCGAGCGGCCCGCGGCCGGGCTCAGAGCTCCTTGAGGCGGAGCCGGCCGTCGTCGGTGATGCGCACCTTGTACTCCGTGCCGCAGTAGTTGCAGCGGGTCTCGTCCCCGTCGCGAAGGGCCATCTCGGTGGGATTGTTCGCGTTGCACGAGGGGCAGTCGTAGTCGGTGTACGCGCCTCTCCGACGCTCCTCGCGCAGGTCCTCTTCCTCGGCGTTCTTGTCGATCGGCATGCGGGGTCCGTCCCACGGTCAGTGTACGCCGGACCGGCACCCGAGCACCGGCCCGCCCGGGCGGGGTGCTGCGACGGGGCGAGCATCCGTCGGGTTTCGGGGCTAGGCTTCACTCCGTGTCCGCCGTGGTCCTGGCCCTGTTGCTGGCCGCCCCGACCGAGGCCCCTCCGGAGCCGGCCCTCGGTCCGGGCGAGCAAATCACCTACCGGGTGAGCTGGATTGGCCTGTCCGCGGGAACCGCCGACGTCACCGTCGGCGCCGAGTCGCCCGAACGCCCGGGCAGCCTGCCCATCGTCACCAACGGCCGGTCCGACCTCGCCGTGTACCCCATGCGCGACAAGATCGTCTCCTGGTGGGACCCGACGAGCGGCCGCTCGCGTGGCCTGGAGATGTACACCGACGAGAACCGGAAGCGGCGCCGGCTGAAGATCGATTTCGACCGTGCCGAGGGGAAGGCCCACGTGTTCCGGCAAGTGGAGGGCGAGTCGCCGCGCGAGAGCCAGGCCGACGTGCCGGCCGGAGCGGTGGACGTCGCCTCGGCGGTGTTCCTGCTCCGCGCCGCCCGTCTGGCAGACGGTGACACGCTCTCCATCCCCATCTTCACCGGGGCCAAGCTGTTCCGGGGGCTCGCCGAGGTGGAGGGACGCGGACCTCTGAAGACCCCGCTGGGCGAGCGCCAGGCGGTGAAGGTCCGGCTGCGCACCGAGTTCTCCGGGAGGCTGAACGCGCGTGAGCTGCGGATGTGGTTCAGCGACGACCCCGCCCATGTTCCGATGCGGATGGAGGCGGACTTCGCGCTGGGCCCGGTCGTCGTGGAGTGGACGGACTACAAGCCCGGACGCCCGCTCGACCCCTCCACGCTGGCCCGCGGCCGCTAGACACGCTCCGGCGTGTCCCCGCTCTCCCTCGTCCTGCTCGCCGCGCTCTCCGCCGAGCCCCGGCTGGTCCCGGTCCCGGCGCTGGCCAAGGTGCGGCCCGGCCAGCCGCTGGAGGCGCTCGGACAGGCACGCCTCCGGGCCGCCCGCGGCGAGTGCGAGGGGATCCAGGTCCAGGTCGCGCCCACCACCGAGGTGACGAGCGCGGACGTCGCTCCCCTGAAGGGGCCCGGACGCGGCGACGTCGCGGTGAAGGTCTACCGCGAGGGGTGGATGAACCTCACCCGCGCCACCGAGGGAGGCGGGGCGACGGGCCTCTGGCCGGATCCGCTCCTTCCGGTCCATCGCGCACGCGGCGGCACCAATCCCGCGGTGCTTCCCGCGCGCTCGACGCCGGAGCAACCGCTCGTCCTCTATCTCGAGATGTGCGTCCCCTCGGGGACGGAGCCGGGGCGGTACACCGGGCAGCTCGCGGTGCGGTTCGGGGATGGTTCGTCCTCGACCCTCCCCCTGGAGCTCGCCGTCGCGCCGGTGGAGATCCCCGCGACGTCCACGCTCCCGAACACCTTCGGGCTCGGCGTGTACGTGCTGGTGCATCCATTCGGCATCAAGCGGGAGTCGCCGGAGGCGCTCGCGCTCCTCAAGGCCGCGGGCCGGGCGCTCCTCGAGCACCGGATGAGCGGGTTCCAGATGGGCCTCGACCCGCTGCCCTCCCGCCCGGGCCCGGACGGGACGCGCGTGGTGGACTTCACCCGCTACGACTCCGAGATGGCGGACCTCCTCGGTGGCACGGCGCTCCCCTCCGGCGCGCGCTTCACGACCGCCGAGATCAACGACGACCCCCGGCTCCCGCACGACGAGCGGGTGGCCTACCTCCGCGCCTGGGTGGCGCACTTCGCCCAGAAGGGCTGGCCGCAGATCCTCTGGTACTACGCGCACGACGAGCCGGCGCCGAAGGACGACGCGCTGGTGCGTAGCCAGGCGGCGCTCACCCGCGCGGTGGGGCGTCTCCCGCTCCTGGTCACCACCTACCGGCCTGCCCTGTTCGACGCCGCGGACATCGTCGCGCCGGTGATGGTGTGCATGTTCTCCCACCCCGGTCCCCGGCTCTGCCCGATCGCTCCCCAGCCGGCGTCCCGCATCCGCGAGGAGCTTCGGCCCGACCAGCAGCTGTGGTGGTACCAGAGCTGCATGTTTCACGGGTGTGACGGACCGCCGAAGGACCGGCGTCTCGCGACGTCGATGACCGGGTGGGCGTCTTACATGATCGACCACTCCGGACCCCGGAACCGGGCGATGGGTGTCCTCGCCTTCCTGGACCGGATCCAGGGCGAGCTGTACTTCGACACGCTGGTGGCCTGGGAGAAGGACGGGCAGCCATGGCGCGACGTGTGGCGCTACGGTGGCAACGGGGACGGAACCTTCTTCTATCCCGGCACCCGTGCCCAGGTGGGTGACGAGGCGCCGCTGATCATCTCCTCCCTCCGCCTGAAGACGTTGCGCGACGGCCTGGAGGACCACGCGCTCCTGACCCTCGTCGCGGCGCGGCGCGGTCGGACGGCAGCCGAGGCGCTCGGGCGCCGGCTCGCAAGGAGTGGGTGGGAAATCACCGAGGACAGTGCGACCTGGACAGAGGTCCATGGTGCACTGCTCGACGCTGCCTCCCCGGATGCGACGCCCACCGGCCGTTCGACCAGGGGTGCTCCATCGGACGGGACTCGCACAGAATCGCCGTCGCGCTAGAGTCGTCGATGCTCCCATGAGCAGTGTCCTCGGCAGCACCGCGGAATGGTTCCGACGAGCCACCGCGCGCTCCACCACCCGCACCCGACCCTCGCGACGAGACCTCTTCGCCACCGCCTTCTGGCTGGGGTGCGTGGGGTTCGGCGGCGGCATCAGCGTGCTGTCGCAGATCGACGGCGAGGTCGTGAAGAAGCGCGGCTGGCTCACTGCCCGGGAGTTCTCCAACACCATCACCGTGTCCCAGATGCTGCCGGGCGGGGCCGCGGCGAACGCGCTCGCGTACATCGGAATGCGCTTCGGCGGATGGGGCGGCGCCGCGATCGGTTACGTGGGGTTCGTTCTTCCCGGAGTCGTGGCGGTGGGCGTGCTGTCCTGGATGTACGTCCGTTTCGGCACGCTGCCCTCGGCGGATCGACTGCTCGCGGGCTTCAACGCCGCGGTGGTGGGAATCATCTGCGCCATCACCCTGAAGATGGTCCGCACGGGCGTGAACCAGCTCTGGCAGATGGGCGTGGCCGCCGGTGCGCTGCTTCTTTCCGCCCTCGGCAGCGCGTCGCCGGCGGAAGTGGTCCTGCTCGCCATCTGCGCCGGCCTTGCGGTGGACCTCGGCGCGCGCCGGGCGCTGGCCCGGGCCCGCGGGCTGGTGGGGCGTCGTCCCCCGGTGGCGCTCCCCGAGGACGGCGCGCTGCTGGACTCTCCGAAGCGCGACGACCGACCGCAGCAACCACCTTCCGCACCTCCCGCGGCGCCCGGCGAGGGCACGACCACTCTCCATCTCCCGGTTCTGGTGGGAACGCTGGGCGTCGTCGCGGCGGTGGTCCACGCCACCGGGCTCGACGCGAAGCTCATCGAGATGGCGGTGGTGTACTTCCGCACCGGGCTCGGCGCGTACGGCGGCGGCTTCGCGATCATCCCCCACCTCCGCTCGATGGTGCATGCCCACAACTGGATCACCGATCGTCAGTTCGCCGACGCGGTGGCGATCGGCAAGCTGACCCCGGGACCGGTGCTGCTGCTGGCGACGTTCATCGGCTACCTCCAGCACGGCTGGCTGGGCGCGAGCATCGCGACGGTCGCGATCTTCGCCGGGCCCTTCGCGCTGGTGGGGCTGCTGGGAACGTGGCTCGACCGCGTCCGGTCGCGGCGCTGGGTGCGCTCGGCGCTCCGCGGGCTGACTCCTGCGGTGGTCGGGCTGATGGCCGCCGCGGCCATCACCCTCGGCGGGAGCTTCGATGCGAAGGTCGAGGTCGGGATCGCGGCGGCGACGGCACTGACCGCGGTGCGCTTCGAGGTGAATCCGGTGTGGCTGCTGGTGCTCGGCGGGGCTGCGCGGCTCGGCCTCTCGTTCGCCGGCCTCTAGCCTCGGCGGCCGATCCTCTCGCTGCGACGCGCAGCCTCGTCGCTCCGCTGCTCGACGTACTCGGCCTCTCGTTCGCCGGCCTGTAGGTCACGGCAGCCGCGGCCGAGATCCACGGAGCGGATCTCCGATGCGCACCGTCGTCCGGTCCACGGCGGCTGCTGCACAGCGGTGCCCGCCGTACTTCGCGCACTCCTCCGCGGCTCGACCCGCTACGCGGGTTCGGGGCGGATGCGGAGCTGCGCTGCGGCCTGACCCAGGCGGCGACGGAGGGAGGTCAGCGTCTCCTCGAGGGCGATGAGCGCGGCCTGGGCGCGTGCGTCGTCCGCCGCCTCCACGAGGGAGAGCGGCGTGGGTCGCGGCTCGAGCAGCGTGGCGACGAGGTCCTCGAGGTGACCGTGGATCGCCTCGAGGCCGACGAGCGCCGAGCGGAGATCCTCCTCCACCTGCGTGGAGAGCACGCTTCCGAAGCTGGAGGCGGAAAGCGCCCGCCGGAGCGCGTCAGCCGCGGTCCGCGAGAGCGATTCGAGCGTGGGTGCGGGACTGGTCGAGGGCGCGAGCTCGGAGCTGGACACGGAGGCGAACGGTAGACCCGTGGCCTGACGGGTCAAATTTGGAGTCGGCTCACGCGAACCGCGTGAGAGCCGACTCGCGCCGCGGCGCTTCGGGCACCGGCGACGGCGGCACGCGCGACGGAAACCATGTCGGGCCAGGTGCGTTCGTCCCGCCGTGCGCCGGGCCGGGGATGCCCCCGGGAGCGGGCGTCGTCGGCAGCGGCTGCGCGGGAGCGGAGTTCGCCGGCGCGGGCGCCCCGGGGAGCGGAGCGGCGGGCGCCGTGTTCGCGGGCGGCGGACCCTGCGGAAGGACCGGCGCATCGGAGGCCGGGGGCGGCGTGCTCGGCAACGTCATCCCCGGCGCCGTGTTCGCGGGCGCGGGCGCCGTCGGGAGCGCGGTCGCCGCGCCGGAATTCCCCGGCGGGGGCGTCGACGGGAGCGGCCCGGCCGGGACGCCGTTCGCCGGTGCCGGCGTGGAGGGCAGCGACGTTGCGCCTGTCTGCCCGCTCGGCGGAGGGGGAGCGAGAGGCGCGACGGGCGTCGGGAGAACCTTCGTCGTCTCCATCCCCGAGCCGCCCACGCCCGTTCCGCCGCGGGCTCCGGGCCAGGCGGGAGCGGTCGCATCCGCCAGCGGCGCGGCGGGGAGGAGGCGGCCGTCGAGCCGCATCTCGGGATGATCGAATCCGATGTCGAGGGTGCCCCCGCCGGGCAGACCGTCGACCTGCACCAGGAGCTCGAGGTCCCCGCTCCGCCCGGCGGGGAGCGACCGGAAGGTTCCGTCGTCGGCGTGGAACCCGGTGGTGAGCGCGAGCGCGCGGACGCCGGCCGTATCGCCGAGCACCTCACCGGCCCGGGTGACCCGCGCCGTCCCCGCGAGGGCGACCGCGGCGTGGACCAGCCCTCCCGGGCCGGGGAGATCGGCGTCGATCACCAGGCTGCCGGACTGGAGCGTCGAGAGCTCGACGGTCCAGCGCTCCGCCCCGCGCGTCACCTGCAGCGACAGCGAGGCGGAGGGGGCGCCCTCGGCGGGGCGACGGGCATCGAGCTGGACCTCTCCGCGGACGCGCTCCCAGAGGTCACCGCCGCGTGCGCCGGCGGACCAGAAGGCGTCCCCACCTCGACCGAGGACCTCGACCCGGTGCTGCACCGGCTGGGCGAGGACGGCGAGGACGAGGAGCGAGACGGCGGGCACGGCACCCCCTTGGGATGTGCCCGGGAAAGGTAGGCAGCGGTCCTTGCCGCGGCATCCTCGGCGGGGCGACGGGAGTACCGGCTACCGCCGGCGAGTCAACGAAGCTCGACGGAGGCTCGGGTCAGATCAGACCACGCGCGCGGCGGATCTGCTCGACCGTCTTGTTGTACTCGATGTCGAAGGCGCTGGTGCCTTCCTGGAGGTGCTTCAGGCGCGCCCGGGCCTCGCGATCGATCTCGTCGTCGACGTCGAGGTGCTTCTTCATCACTGCGAAGACCTTCTGCCGGATCACGTTGTCCGCGGCGAAGACTTCCTCGACGTTCCGGCTGATGAGGAGGAACTCGATCATCTGGTTGATGACGTACTCGATTCCCTCGTCGCCCATCTTGAAGCCGCGGACGTCGGCCATCTCGCGCTTCACCTGGTTGAACTTGCTGTAGTCGTAGCCCCGGCGCTCGAGCGCCTCCCGGGTCGCCTGGTTCACGCGCTCCTCGTTGGTGAGGTACTCGCGCATGATGGCCGAGAGGTCCATCTCGGCGTCGGCGATCCGCATCGGCTCGACCTCGATGTCCCCGTCCTGCATCAGCAGCTGGATCGTCTCGCGGGAGATGACGGGAATCACCTTGGGATAAAGCCTCATAAGCCTTCCTGGGTCCGGACGTGCCCCCGAAGATTGACGGCCGGCGTCGCTCGTGGAAGCCCCCGCTATACCTCACCGGGGCCTCCACTCCGCAACGAAAACCGAGGAATTTTTTCTGGCTCGTCAGCAGGCGGGCGGTCGAGCCGGAAGGACCGGGCTGCAGCGGATTGCGAGTTCAGTCGAGGTCGAATCCGTCCCGGGCGAACAGCAGGAGCATCTCCGGACGGAGCAGCATCACGCGCTCCCCTCGGGCTCGACACCGCGCTCGCCGTCGGTGGCGGCGTCCTCGAGCGAGGCCTCCCGCACCGCGTCCTCGTCGACCTGGCCCTCGGCGACCTCTCGCCGCAGCTCGCTCTCGGGCGCGTGGAGGTGGGCGTGGATCCGCTCGGCCAGCGTCGTCCCGAGGCCAGCCTCCGCGGCCAGCTCCTCGATGCTCGCCTCCCGGATCCGCTTCAGCGACCCGAATGCGCGGAGGAGCGCCTTCTTCCGCCCCTCTCCCACCCCCGGGATGTCCTCGAGCACGCTCCTGAAATTCCGCCGGCGCATCAGCTTCTGCTGGTAGGTGATGGCGAAGCGGTGCGCCTCGTCGCGGATCCGCATCAGGAGGAACAGCTCCGGCGAGTTCTGTGGCAGGACGATGGGGTCCTTCTTCTCCGGGATGAAGACCCGCTCGGGGCTCCGGGCCGAGACCGCCGCGCGATCGTCCGAGTCGATCTCGCGTGACTTGGCGAGCCCCACCACGTCGATGGAGACGCCCAGGTCCTTCATCGCCGCCCGGGCCGAGGCGAGCTGCCCCTTGCCGCCGTCGATGACCAGGAGATCCGGCAGGTCCGTCGCCTCCCGTCCGCGCCTCAGCCGCCGGCTCACCACCTCGTACATCGAGGCGAAGTCGTCCTGCGCGTGCACGCTCTTGATCCGGAACCGCCGGTAGCGCGACCGGTCCAGCTCGCCCTCGGTCATCGCCACCTGGCTGGCGACGATGGTCGCGCCCTGGAAGTGGGAGATGTCGAAGCACTCCATCCGCCGAGGCACCCGGCTCAGGTGGAGCCGTTCCCGCAGCCGCTCCAGCACCGCTTCCAGCTCGTCCCGGCTCCGCCGCTGGTCGAGGAGCGCCTGGCGGGCGTTCGCCGCGCTCATCTCCACCAGGCGCAGCTTCTCCCCCCGCTGGGGAACGAGGACCCGGACCCGCCGGCCGCGCTTCTCGGTCAGCAGCTCCGCGAGAGGCTCCAGCCCCCCCTCGGGGCGGAGCGGAAGGAGCACCTCGTCGGGGAGGACGTTGTCCTCGCCGTAGTACAGGTTGACGAAGCTCCCCAGCAGCTCCTCGTCGGGGAACTCCTGCCCGGTGAAGGGGAAGCTCTGGCCGCCGTTCAGACGTCCCTGCCGGACGTACAGGACGTAGACCACCAGCCGGTCCGCCTCGCGGTGGGAGCCGAAGACGTCCTGGTCGATGGTCTCGGTGGTCGCGATCTTCTGGCGCTCCAGCGAGCGCTCGATGGCGTAGAGCTGGTCCCGGAGACGGGCGGCCTGCTCGAACCGCAGCTCCTGGGCGGCACCCTTCATCCGCGTCCGGAGCGCGTCGATGAGCTCGCCGCCCTTCCCTTCCAGGAACAGCGCCACCTCGCGCACCGACTCGGCGTACTCCGTGCGCGAGACGTCGTAGACGCAGGGAGCCGGGCAGCGGCCGATCTGGTGCAGCAGGCAGGGCCGGCGGCGGTGGTGCAGCACGTGGTCCGAGCAGGTCCGCAGCTGGAAGTAGCGGTTGATGATCCGCAGCGTCTCCCGGATGCTGCTCGCGCTCGCGTAGGGGCCGAAGTACATCGCCCCGTCCCGCTTGAAGCGCCGCACCACCTCCAGGCGGGGCCACTCGGCGGCCGGGTCCAGCCTGAGGCAGATGAAGTTCTTGTCGTCCTTGAGGAGGACGTTGAACCGAGGCTGGTACCGCTTGATGAGCTCGTTCTCGAGGAGGAGCGCTTCCTTCTCGTTGGTCACCACCACGGTGTCCAGGTCGGCGAGCCAGGACTCGAGGAAGGGGATGAAGGCGCGGGTGTCGCTGCTCCGCCCGAAGTAGGAGCGCACCCGTGAGCGGAGGTTCACCGCCTTCCCGACGTAGATGACCTCTCCCCGGGAGTCCTTCATGAGGTAGACGCCGGGCGCGGCAGGAAGCCGCTCCAGCTTCTCCTCGAGCGCCTCGGCCGGCATCAGCGCCGCTTCCTGCCCCGCCCGGCGGCCCTCCACCCTGACTGGGGCTGGACTCGCTCCGCGCTCGCGCCACGGCGACGGCCGCGGAGGCGTCCTCCCGCCGTGCCCGGGCCCTCCTCGCGCTGGACCCCGGTCTCGAGCAGCGAGCGCGACGGTGGCTTGAGCCCGAGGTCCATGTCCTTGAGGAGCAGGACCTTGTCCCGGAGCTCTGCGGCGCGCTCGAACTCCATGCCGTCGGCCGCGGTGTGCATCTCCGCGGAGTACTCGCGGGTCAGCCGGGCGATCTGCTCGGCGGTGAGCAGCTCGTCCGCCGCCTTCGGCAACGAGAGACCGCCGTCGGAGCGGTAGAGCACCTCGCTCAGGTCGAGGATCGCCTTGTGCACGTTCTGCGGAGTGATTCCGTGGTCGCGGTTCCAGGTCTCTTGAAGCTCTCGCCGCCGCGACGTCTCGTCGAGCGCAAGCTGCATCGAATCGGTCACCTGGTCGGCGTACATCAGCACCCGGCCATTCACGTTGCGAGCGGCGCGGCCGATGGTCTGGATGAGGCTCACCTGGCTGCGGAGGAAGCCCTCCTTGTCGGCATCGAGGATGGCGACCAGCGACACCTCCGGGATGTCCAGCCCCTCCCGGAGCAAGTTGATGCCCACCAGCACGTCGAACTCGCCGCGGCGGAGGTCCCGGATGATGGCGGTGCGCTCCAGCGCATCGATGTCCGAGTGCAGGTAGCGAACGCGAACCCCGACGTCGGCAAAGTACTCGGTGAGGTCCTCCGCCATCCGCTTGGTGAGGGTGGTCACCAGGACGCGCTCCTTGGCCTGGGCCCGCGAACGCACCTCCTCGAGCAGGTCCTCGACCTGGTTCCGCGCCGGACGAACCTCGACCTGGGGGTCGATGAGGCCGGTGGGTCGGATCACCTGCTCGACGACGACGCCGTGGCTGCGCTGCAGCTCGTACTCGGCCGGTGTCGCGCTCACGTAGATCGCCTGCGGCACCATCGACTCGAACTCTTCGAACTTGAGAGGCCGGTTGTCCATCGCGCTCGGGAGGCGGAAGCCGTACTCGGCGAGCGTCTCCTTCCGGCTCCTATCGCCGCGGTACATCGCCCCGATCTGAGGAACGGTCTGGTGACTCTCGTCGAGCATCACCAGGAGGTTCTTCGGGTAGTAGTCGAGGAGACAGGGCGGCGGCTCACCGGCGGCGCGGCCGGAGAGGTGGCGGCTGTAGTTCTCGATGCCGTTGCAGAACCCGACCTGCTCGAGCATCTCGAGGTCGTAGAGCGTGCGCTCCTCCAGCCGCTGTGCCTCGAGAAGCTTCCCGTGCGCGCGGAACCACTGCAGGCGCTCCCGGAGCTCGTCGCGGATGTCGCGGATCGCCCGGGCCCGCTGCTCCTCCTCGGTGACGTAGTGGCTCGCAGGGAAGATGACGATCTTCTCCACCGCTGCGATCGACTGACCGCGGAGCGGGTCGAACTCGGTGATCCGCTCCACCGTGTCGCCGAAGAACTCGATCCGGACCGCCCGCTCCTCCTCGTAGGCGGGGAAGACCTCGATCGTGTCCCCGCGCACCCGGAACGTCCCGCGGTGGAAGTCGATATCGTTGCGCTCGTACTGTGCGTCGACGAGGCGCCGCATCAGCACGTCGCGGCCGAGCTCCACGCCCTTCTGTGCGGTGGCGGCAAGGGCCATGTAGCTCCGGGCCGTGCCGAGGCCGTAGATGCAGGAGACCGAGGCGACGATGATCACGTCGTCACGGGTGCGGAGCGAGTGGGTGGCCGAGTGGCGCATCCGCTCGATCTCGTCGTTGATGAACGAATCCTTCTCGATGTACGTGTCCGACGAGGGGATGTACGCCTCGGGCTGGTAGTAGTCGTAGTAGCTGATGAAGTACTCGACGGCGTTCCTCGGGAAGAGCTCCTTGAACTCGCCGTAGAGCTGGGCGGCCAGGGTCTTGTTGTGCGCGATGACGAGGGTGGGCCGCTGCAGCTGCACCACCACGTTGGCCATGGTGAAGGTCTTCCCCGAGCCGGTCACCCCGAGGAGCGTCTGGTGGGGATCGCCACGGAGCACGCCCTCGACCAGCTCGGCGATGGCCCGCGGCTGGTCTCCCTGCGGTCTGTAGTCGGTGACGAGCTCGAACCCCGGCATGACGATCCGAGCAAGTTAACGCGTCAGCCCCACCGCCGCCTCAGTTCCCCGCGCCCCGATGAGGCTCACCGTCCGCTGGCCGGCGTGGCCCCCGGCGGACGCTGGCGGAGCACCTCGAGGGAACGCTGGCGCGCGGCCTCGAACTCGTCCCCCGGGGTCCAGGCGGGAAGCGAGGCGGCCTGGGCCACGCTGTAGCCGAGCGCGAACTGGAGCCGGGCGTCCTCCACCGCCCCCGAGAGGTCCCAGTCGGGGGTCAGCTCGTCGGAGGGCTGGTGGTAGCGCGTCTCCTCCCAGGCCTCGCGCTTCTCCCGTCCCCAGCCGGGCGGGCGGCCCCGGTAGTCCAGGCCGCTCTCGAAGTAGGCCGAGGGGACCCCCACCCGGGCGAAGCTGAACTGGTCGCTCCGGTAGAAGTAGCCGCGGTCGGGGAGCTGGTCCCCCCGGAGCACGCGCCCCTGGGTCCGGGCGAGCGCCCGGAGCGTGGGGTCGAGGTCGGTCTTTCCGAGGCCGATGACGGTGACGTCGCGGGTCCGTCCGAAGACGTTGGCGCCGTCGATGTTGATGTCCACGGCGATGCGCCCGAGCGGGACCGGCGGATGGCGCGCGAGGTACTCCGAGCCGAGGAGTCCCTGCTCCTCGGCGGCCACCGCGGCGAAGAGGATGCTCCGCCTCGGCGCCTTCTCGAGCGCGGCGTGCGCGCGGGCGACGGCGAGCATCAGCGCCACTCCGGAGGCGTTGTCCTCGGCTCCGTTGTAGATGGCGTCGTCGCCCGGCGCGGCATCGGCCCGGATGCCGAGGTGGTCGTGGTGCGCGGTGTAGAGAACGACCTCCGAGGAGAGCCGCGGGTCGCTGCCGGGGAGCACGGCCAGCACGTTCGCGGTGCGGGTGCGCTCGATGCGGCTCTCGAACGCGGTGCTCACGGCGATGCCGAGCGGCACCGGCTGGAAGTCGCGCCGGTTCGCCGAGCGGACCAGCTCGTCGAGGTTGCGGCCGGCCAGCGCTGCGAGCCTGCGGCAGGCGTCCTCGGTCACCCAGCCGCGCAGCGGAACGCGTCGCTCGGTGGCGGGGACGGAGTACTGCGGCCCGGTCCAGGAGCTACGCACGACCTGCCACGGGTACCCGGCGCTGTGCGTGGTGTGGAGGATGATGGCTCCGGCGGCGCCGACCCGCGCGGCCATCTCGTACTTGTAGTCCCACCGGCCGTACCAGAGCCGGGTCCGTCCGGCGAACAGCGCCGGGTCTTCCTCGGGATCGCTGTTGAGGATGAGCAGCACCTTTCCACGGAGGTCCTGACCCTTGAAGTCGTCCCAGGTGAACTCGGGGGCACGGATGCCGTAGCCGACGAAGACCATCTCGGCTCGGTCGAGCGCGGTGTGCGCTGCGGCGTCCCCCGCGACGGCGATGACCTCGTCCGGGTGGCGGAGCACGAGCGAGTCACTGCCGCGGGTGAACTGGAGGCTCTCGGCGTGACCGTCGACGCCGACGATGTCGAACGGCTGGAAGAAGCCCTGGGTGCCCGCGGGCCGGAGCCCGAGCGACTCCAGCTCCGAGGCGATGTACGCCTGGGCCAGGGCGTCCCCCCGGGTGCCGGGTCCGCGGCCCTCCAGCAGATCCGAGGCGAGGAAGCGGACGTGGGCGCGGATGGCGTCGGCGGTGATGGTCCGCTCGGCGACCGGGGAGCTCCGGGCGGGGGGCGCGGCGGCGAGCGCCAGCGCGAGGGCGACGGTGAGCATGGGTCGGTCCGTTCTGCCCCGGGGCGTGGCCCGACGTCCACAGGCCCGGACGGCTGGACTCCGCGAAGGGCCAGGCGGGAGACTGTCCGGTGCCCGGGGATGTCCCTCGTCGAGGGGACGACCGCGGACGGCCACGGGCGAGCTCTCCGATGTTCGACGTCGTTCGCGGCCGCTCCAGCGCTCCCACGAGACTGAAGCCGGCGCTGGTCGTGTCCGTCCTCGCCCACGTGGTGCTGGTGGCCGGGGCCATCCTCCTGTCTCGTCCCGCGCCTCCGCCAGCTCCCGAGCCGGTGGTCCCGCACTGGCCTCACGCGGGACTCCGGGGCGGCGGCGGCAATCCGGCAACGCCGCCGGCCAAGGCCCCGCGCACCGGCCGGAGGCCGCCGCGCACCGTGCGCACGCCGCTGGAGATCGCACGCCCGGTCGACCTGCCTGCGCGGGAGTCGACGCAACCGGGGGGCGACGACGTGGGACGGGAGGGTCCGGACGCTCCGGGAACCGGACCGGGTGGCGGGGGCGACGGCCCGGAGTGCGCGACGCCTCCCTGCGGTGGCGGCCATGGCGTGGTCGAGGAGGACGTGGTGGCGGAGGTCCCGGTGCTGCTGTCGGCGCCGGAGGTGACGCTCTCGCCCGACGCGCGGCGAACCGGCGTCGAGGGCACGATGATCGTGCGCTGCGTGATCACCGCCGCCGGAACGGTCGAGGGATGCGAGGTCCTGAAGGGGCTGCCACTGGCCGACGCGGCCGTGCTCGCCGCCCTGCGCGGGCGTCAGTACCGGCCGGCGCAGGTGGCGGGGCGCGCCGTCTCGGTGCGGCACCTGTTCACGATCAAGATCAAGCGCTGAGCGAGCAGCGGCCTCCCGACCTCAGGATGCCGGCGCCGGGCCGGTGCCCGGGGTCTCGGGGCAGTGCTGCCGGACGACCGCGAGCAGATCCGCGGCGCGGAAGGGCTTCGGCAGCAAGCCGGTGACGCCCGGGTACGTCACCTGCCGCGCAAGCTGGACGTACGCCGAGACCAGCACGATGTGCATCTCGGGCGCGAGGCCCCGGTCGCGGAGCGCGTCGAGGAACTCCAGGCCGTTCATCACCGGCATCATGATGTCGAGCAGCGCGAGGCAGGGCGCCGGGCCCTCCTCGAGGAGCTCGAGCGCCTCCATGCCGTCGCCGGCGGAGGTGACGCTCACCCACGGCGCCTCGTCGTGGAGCAGCGAGACGACCGCCTCACGGATGTCGGGATCGTCCTCGATGACCAGTACGCTCGGCGTCACGGCGTCCTCATGCGACCGGCCTCAGGAGCGGACCTTCCACAGGGTGCCTCCCGGCCCGTCGCGGAGCTCGACTCCGAGGGCGAGCAGCTCGTCCCTGGTCGCGTCGGCGCGAGCGAAGTCCTTCGCCTTCCGCGCCTCGGCGCGCTCGCCGATCAGGGCCTCGATGCGCCGCCGGTCGAGCCCGCGTTGCTGGACGAGCCGGTCCCGCCGCCGCTCGAGCCAGGCGGCCGGTGGACTTCCCAGGATGCCGAGCACCGCGCCCATCGTGGGGACGACCGCCCTCTGCGCCGCGAGCGTCCGGAGCACCATCGCCCGGTCCGGGACGGGAGGCTTCTCGAGGTACTCGTTCAGCTGGGCGAAGAGGCCGGAGAGCGCCGCGAGGGCGCCGGCGGTGTTGAAGTCGTCGTCCATCGCCTCCTCGAACGCCCGGAGGTGAGCGTCCGGGTCGCCGTGGAGCGGCCCGGGCTTGACCTCGCGTCCGCCGAGGCGCTCGTCCACCCGCTGGAGCGTCTCGTAGAAGTACTCGACCCGCCGCTCGGCCTCGGCGAGGGCCTCGTCCGAGAACGCCAGCCCGTTGCGGTAGTGGCTGGCGAGGAAGAAGAGGCGTAGGGCCTCGCCGTCCACCTTGGCGAGCGCGTCCCGGAGACGCACGACGTTCCCCAGGCTCTTGGACATCTTCGCGTTCTCGAGCTCGAGGAAGCCGGCGTGCATCCAGACCCGGGAGAGGGGGGCGTGGTGAGCAGCCTCGGACTGGGCGATCTCGTTCTCGTGGTGGGGAAAGATCAGGTCGAGCGCACCGCCGTGGATGTCGAAGGTCTTGCCCAGGTACTTCTCGCTCATCGCCGAGCACTCGATGTGCCAGCCCGGACGCCCGCGGCCCCACGGTGCATCCCACGCGGGTTCGCCGGGCTTCTCGGCTTTCCAGAGCGCGAAGTCGAGCGGCTCGCGCTTGAGCTCGCCGGGTGCGACCCGCTCGCCGGCGCGGAGGTCGTCGAGGTTGCGGCGGGAGAGCTTCGCGTACTCCGGCCAGCGCGAGACCTGGAAGTACACGTCCCCGCCGGCCGAGTACGCGACGCCCTGGTCGAGGAGCGTCTGGATGAGCGCGCGGATCTCCGGGATGACCTGGGTCACGCGCGGAGCGACGTCGGGAGGCAGCAGGCCGAGCCCCCGCGCGTCCTCCTCGAAGGCTTGCACGAAGCGATCGGCGAGTGCGGCCGGGTCCTCACCGGCCTCGCGGGCGGCGTTGATGATCTTGTCGTCGACGTCCGTGTAGTTCCGGACGTAGGAAACGCGGTAGCCACGGTGGCGCAGATAACGCACCACGACGTCGAAGACCGTGAAGGTCCGGGCGTTTCCGATGTGTACCCAGGAGTAGACGGTGGGACCACACACGTACAGACGCACTTCACCCGGGTGGAGTGGCTCGAGCGGTTCCTTGCGACGGGTCAGCGTGTTGTAGACGGACAGCACCGGAAGGCTGTGGGGGGTGGACACGGGAGTGGCGCGGGGATTCGAGGAACGTGACATCATCGCACGGGCGGGGCATGAGGGACCCCGCGAACGAGCATGGCGCCATCCAACCCCAAGCGACCTCCGCGGCGACCTCCCCCCGAGGATGGCACGAAGGACACCGAGGACACCGGCGAGCTTCCGTTCGACGAGCGTGAAGCCACGCCGCTGAACGCGGACGATCCGGCCCCCCAGCGGGTGACGACCTATCCGGTGCGCACCGGACGCAAGCGGCGCGCGGGCCGGGACACCATCGGCGCCTCGTCGATGGCGGCGACGGTGGCGGGCGCGGGCGTGCAGGAGGTCTTCCTCTACGCCGAGCACGGACCGGGAACCGGGCAGCTGCTGCCCATCGGCGAGGGCGCTCTGATCCTGGGACGCTCGAGCAGCTGCGACCTGCGGCTGCCGCACGCGTCGATCAGCCGGCGACACGCGCGGCTCACCCGTCGCGGGGAGCGGCTCTTCCTCGAGGACCTCGGGAGCCAGAACGGCACCTTCCTGGACGACGAGCGGCTCGCGGGACCGCACGAGCTCCAGGTGGGCCAGCGCATCCACATCGGGCCAGCGGTTCTGCGGCTCCGGGTCCCCGGTGCGAATGGGCGGACCGATCGTCCACGCCGCAGGCCGCGTCCGAAGCAGGCCGAGGCGGCGGTTCGCCCGGTTCGCATCGCCGTGCTCGCTGCGACGGCCGGATTCCTGCTCGCGACCGCGCTCGCGCTCTGGACGGCGCAGACGCATCCGGGCTGGCTCCGGGGCGGCGCGTCGACCGCGCAGTCCCCGCGGCGCTGAGGTCGGGCTCCGGCGCGCCCTCCCCGTCAGTTCGGGAAGAAGCGGCGAGGCCTGGAGGAGCGCGTCGTCTGTACGGAGGGCGCTGCAGAGTATTCGGGCAGGGGGAGGTAGTGGTAGTGCTCGACGAGGTAGGAGTCGACGTCCTCCTGTGACGAGCTTCGGAAAACGCCCCAGTCACAGTCGCCGCCGGGCGGAAACCCGACCCCCAATGCGCCGAGATCCGGAAGCCGCACCGAGGTCTCCGACGTGACGACAGCCATCAGGAGCAGGGGCGCGTACGGGTTGTCGGGCGAAAAGCAGGCAACCTGGACCATGGAGGCTCCTGCGCTGGTGTCGGCCCAGGAAAGCTCGACGTCCGCGGGGACGTGTGCACCGTCGGGAGGGTTCAGGAGGCTCGGGGGCTGCACGAAACGGAGCACCGGCGACGCGGAAGGCGGCCCGGTCCAATAAGCACCTACCGCGCCCGCGCCCATCCCGCTGTCCGATACGGCGTTGACCTCGATGTGAATGCTGGAATCGGGAAGGACCGGAACGAGGTTCGTGAACGTCAAGCCTAGGTCCGGGGGCGCCAGGCCGAGCGTCGCCCCATCCGGGAAGACGATCTCCAGAGCGCGATATTGGGGCACGTAGGAATCCGGGAGCTCCATCGTGCCCGTCAACGAGACGGTAGGGATCGCAGAGAGGGCGAGCGTTCCGCCCCCGGCTTGCGTGGAGGACACCGTCGTCGTGAGAGAACCGAACCCAACGTAGGAAATCGGCCGTCCGGAGACTTCACCAGAGTCGGTCGAGTAGGTCAGCACGCGGACGGTGCCCCGCGTCGTCTCGGGGCCCGCCCAGGAGATGCCGGTGACGAACGGGCTCGACGCGCTCCCGAATGCACCACCCCCTGACGGCGCATCGCCTGCCCAGCCGGCAGTGGCGACGTCGGCCGCGCCAAGCCCGGTCAGCGTCAGCGAGAGGGTGCCCTGTTGCGGCCAGTCGGGGATTCCGAGGAACGGGAACGGGACCACGGGATCGACGCGCGTGACGCCCTTGTACACGGAGACGCTCCCCACGCCGAACTGGCTGCTGACCACGAGGTCGTAGGGAACATGGACGCCCTCTGCCACAAACTTGCCGTCGGCATCGCTCGCCGTCCTGACCGATCCGACCTGGACGGACACGTTCGGGATCGCCGTGGCGATCCCCGGAGCCAAGATCCGACCGTGCACCGTCACCGAGCTCGGAGCGGATGATCCGCACCCCGCCGCGCAGATGGCGATGAGCGCGGCTGTCAGAGATCTCTGCCGAGGCATCCGCTCGAGTCTAGCCGCTTGTCTGGTGAGCGAGCAGGGAGGGAGAGGAGGGTGTCTGACACCTTCGGTGCCGCCTCGACGGAACTCCTAGATGCTTCGGAGGTTTGCGCGTCTCCCGGCGGCGCGTGCTTGCAGGATCGCCTGCGCGCCTCGGACCGCGAGAACGGCGTTCAGCCCGGCGAAGGCGAGCAGCACCAGCGCGATGATGATCGGGCTGCGGTCCTCCCCGGGACGTTCACCCTCGCGGAGCACCCACAGCCGCCCGTCCACCGGGCGAAGGCCCTGCACCGCCTGGAGCTGCGCCCCCGCGTCCCGGTAGCCGGGGACATCCTCCAGCGGGAGCAGCCGTCCCCGGACGCCGAAGGGGCGAGGGTCGGGCGGTGGCGGGCGCTTTCCCGGGACCCAGTCCTCCGTGGGAAGCACCGGGCGGCGGACCAGCAGCGGCGTATCTTGAAGAGGGACCAGCACGATCCGCGCGCCCCGCTCCACGCCGTAGAACGCGGTCCCCAGCGGCACGCCGTGCACCTGGGCGAACACGTTCGGCCGGAGCTGATCGAAGTGGTAGCTCCCTTCGCTCCCGAGGGTGACCGGGTCGCGCCGGGCGAAGAAGTAGGAGACGTCGGGCGCTTCCCGGGCGAGGAGATAGAGCGCCCCGGCGAGGCAGAGCACGGCCACCGGGAGCTGGACGCCCGTCACCCGGCGACGCGTGCTGTGCTCGAGCTGTCGGATGCGCTCGTCGCGGGCTTCCTCGGCAGAGAGCGGATCGCGTTCCGCCACGGGGCCCCGACGACCTAGGTGATGCTGAAGATCTTCCGGAGGTCGGACTCGATCTCGTCCTCGGTGCACTCCTTCGCGAGGCTGAGCTCCTTGATCAGCAGCGCGCGGGCGGTGTCGAGCATCTTCCGCTCGCCGAAGGAAAGATCCTTGTCGCCCTTGAGGAGGTAGAGATCGCGCAGCACCTCGGCGATCTCGAAGACCGAGCCGGTCTTGATCTTCTCCATGTACTCCCGGTACCGGCGGTTCCAGGTGGTGGAGTCGACCGAGATGTCCTTCTCCCGGAGGATGGCGTAGACCTGCTTGACGTCGTCCTCGCTGATGATCTCCCGCAGGCCAACCGAGCCGACCTTGTTGATCGGGATCATGATCCGCATGCCGTTCTCGAGGATGCGGAGGACGTAGAAGGACTGACGCTGGCCGGCGACCTCGGTGTGCTCGATGCCCATCACCTCGCCCACACCCTGGCCGGGGTAGACGGCCTTGTCGCCGGTCTTGAAGCTGGTCTGCACTGGGGAGCTGCCTCCTCGCGGCCCTGGAACGCCGCAAAGCCCAAGAACTTACCACGAAATCAGCGTTTCTGCAACGCGTCGTATTGACCGGGAGATGCGGGGTCGACTAGCCTCTCGGCTCTTTTTTTGGACCCCCTCGGTGCGCTGGTCGCGCCCTTGCAGTCGCTGGCCGCGCAAAGGGGGGGCGCGATGCGGGACTGGAGCTGGAAGGACCTCGGGATCCGTCCGCTCGTGTTCCCGGTGCTCGCGCTCGGCGCCGGGTGCACTCTCCCCGAGCTGACTCGCTCGCGGCCGGCCGGTGCAGCTTGCCTGGCTGCTTGCTTGGCGGTCGTGGCATTCGTGACCCGGAGGCGGCCGGGCGCACATCTCGCGCTCCTCGTCTCGGCCGTGCTGATGGGCTCGGTCCTCGCCGTGCGCAGCGGGGAGACCCACCCGCTCCCGACCGGCGCGCCGGTGCGGCTCGAAGGGCGGCTCTCCGCGGTGGACATCGATGCCCGCGGCGGACGGGGCGTGCTCGAGGTGGCCAGCGCCGATGGGGTGCCCGTTCGCGCCCGGACCCGCCTCTGGTGGAGCGACTCCGAGCTTCGCCCGCTGGCAGGGCAGCGCGTGCAGCTCCGGGCCGAGCTGCGTGCGGACCTCGGTCCCGACTCGTGGGGCCAGTACGACGTGGGAGCCGCGGCGCGCGCTCGCGGGCTGGCGACCTCCGGCCGCGTCGTGCCCGGCTCGCTCGTTCCAGTCTCCTCGCCCGAACCCTGGCGGCGGTGGGTCACGGAACGGCGTGAGGGCTTCGGGACGTGGACCCGGGGCCGGCTCGCCCGTCCGGACGACGCGGCACTGGTGTGCGCGCTCGCCGCGGGACTGCGCTCGGGACTGGGCCCCGAATGGGAGGACCGCTTCGCCCGGAGCGGCCTCGCGCACGTGCTGAGCGTCAGCGGGCTTCACGTCGCGGCGCTCGCGCTTGTCCTGGCCGCGGTCCTCGCGGGGGTTCTGCGCGCCGTGCCGGCGGTGGTGCGCCGCCTCGACGTGCGTCGCCCCGCGGCGCTCGCGGCGCTGCCGCTGGTCTGGGGCTACGTCGTCTTCACCGGCAACCAGCCGCCGGCGGTCCGCTCCGCGCTGATGCTCTCGGTCGTCCTCCTCGGCCGGGCAGTACAGCGACACACCGATGCGCTGAACGCGCTGGCGCTCGCCGCCGGAGTGCTCCTGGCGTTCGACCCGGCCTCGGTGCGGGACCTCTCGCTCCAGCTGAGCTTCACCGCGGTGCTGGCGCTGGCGGTCCTCGCGCCGCGCCTGCGTTCGCTCGTGCCGATCCCCCTCCCCGACCCGCTGCGCCCGGAGCGATGGCGCCGGGCACTCGAGCAGCTGCGAGAGTCCCTCCTCGGCGTCTGCGCGGCGAGCGCGGCGGTCACTCTCGCCTCGATTCCACTGGTCGCGACGGCCTTCCACCGGATCTCGCTCGTGGGCTGGGCGACGAATGTCCTCGCCTTGCCGGTCGCCTCCGTCCTCACCCTGGCCTGCGCGCTCAGCGCCGGCGCGTTCTGCATCTCGCCTGGGCTCGCGGCAGCCCCGCTCCTCGTGGCCTCCGTCGCCGCCCGCGCGCTGCTCGCGCTGGTGCGTCTCGGAGCGGGCGTTCCAATCGGGACGCTCGCCTCGCCCGGCTTTCCCTGGCCCGCGACCGTCGCCTTCGCGCTGGGGCTGCTCGGCGTGGCGCTCGGCGTGCGGCGCAGCGGGTGGCTGGTCGCGATGGCGCTGGGAGCGGTGCTCGGGCGGCCGCTCCTCGAGTCGCGACCCGCGCTCGAGGTCACCGCCCTCCCCGTGGGCCACGGCGACGCTCTGCTGGTCTCGTCGGGTGGCGCGCATCTGCTGGTCGACGGCGGAGGCGTGCCGGAGGGGATCGACCCCGGTGCCCGTGTCGTCCTCCCTTACCTCCGCGAGCGTGGCATCCGGCGCCTGGACGCGGTCGCTCTGTCCCACCCGCATCCCGACCACGCGCTCGGCCTGCTCACCGTGCTCCGCGAGGTCCCCACGGACCGGCTCTGGCTCCCCGCGGGCGTCGAGCGCGGCCCGCTGGTGGATGCGCTCCTCGCCGCGGCAGGTCGGGCGCGGGTCGAGTGGCTCTCCGCCGGGGAACGGCGTCCGCTGGGCGAGGCCACCGTGCAGGTCCTGTCGCCGCCGCGGGATGCAATCGCGCTGCGGACGGTGAACGACCGCAGCCTCGTCCTCCAGGTCAGCATCGCCGGACGGTCGGTGCTGCTCCCGGGCGATGCAGGAGCGGCGGCGGAGGCGGAGCTTCCGGCGCTCCCGAGCACGGTGGTGAAGGTGCCGCACCACGGCTCCCGGACCTCGAGCTCGGCGCGACTGGTCCTCTCCAGCGAGGCGTGGCTGGCGCTCTTCTCGGACGGCCGCGGCAATCGCTTCGGGCTGCCTGCGCCGGAGGTGGTGGAGCGGTGGCGGGCGAGCGGAGCCGAGGTCCTGCGCACCGACGTGGATGGGGCGATCCGCGTGAGCCTGGATCCGTCGGCCGTCCGCTGGGAGACGTTCCGGGGACGCGCGGGGCGGCTCGTTGCCCGGCCGCTTGCGGGCGCGGGGGACACCGGTGCAGCGTCCGGGCGATGATCCTCGAGGATCTCGATCTCGCCGCTCTCGTCCGCGAGCTGCACGCCGCCCTCGGCCCGGGCGAGCCGGTGGGGTACCTGCGCGGGAAGGCGAAGATGCGCGACGCGCTGGCGGACCTCCACGGGTTCAGCCAGCTGGAGGCCGAGTCGGTCGTCGACACGCTCGAGCTGCAGGGCTACCTCCACTTCCTCGGCGACCCACGCGCGCCCAGCGAGGCGGAGAGCCGCTGGGACTTCCGGACGGGCTGACGTCGAGCCGCGGCCTCAACCCTCGAAGACCAGCCACGCGAACCGGTCCACCGCGTGGAAGTCACCCACGAAGAGCGGTGAGTACGCCTGCCCCAGCGCGGTCTTCCGGTCGGGAAGGTCGAGCCGGTAGAGGTTGAAGCGCCACCGATCCCCGGGGCGCGGCGGGACGTGCGGCACCGAGTGCAGGCGCGAGAAGGGAATGCGCATCTCCACCGTCCAGCCCTTGTCGCGGTCGGACGCATCGTCGATCGTCCCGTTCACCTTCACGGCGCTCTGCAGCCCGGAGTCCCACGAGGTGTCCATCCCCTGCCGCCGCGCGGGGAAGTACGCGTCGAACACCACGTTGTGAGGGCTGACCTCGATCTCGTCGTAGGTCTTCCCGTCGGCGTCGGCGTCGATGAAGATCTCCACCACCTCCTGCGTGTAGAGCGGGTCGTCGCGATTCTTGAAGGTGCCCCACACGTCGGGGTCCTCGCAGTCGAACGCGACGTAGAGCGCCTCGTCGTCCCAGGTGAGCCGCGCCGTCGTCCGGAGCTGGGTCGGCTTCCCGTCCATGCTGTCCACCAGGGTCAGCGGAGTCGCGCCCTGCCAGGCCGGATCGTCGAGGAGCCCGTCGATCTTCGGCGGCGTGGACGTCTTCCGGATGCGCGCCTCGGGGACGGGAGGAGCTCCCCCTCCGATGACCGGACCGCGCATCCGCTGCTGGCCGTCCTGCGCCTCCGGCTGGTCCACGGGGAGACGCTGGTCGTCGTGCCAGAAGCCGAGGAGCACCTGGATCTCCGGTGCGCCGGGAGGCAGCGCGAGCACCTGGACGTCCTGGACCGGCTTGCCCACCGGCCACTGCTCGAGCGGAAGCGGCGGCGGATGGTCGGCGTTCCCCAGCATCTGGCCGGTGCGCGCATCGACGAGGTGAACGAAGATCTGCCAGCCGGGCTCGAGTTGCCGTGTCGCCTCGAACCGGTGGGTCAGACGGACCGCGTCCTGCCCGCGATCGTTGCGGCCCCGCTCGATCCGGGTGCCGAGGTACCGGATGGCCCCGCCGCCCCACGTCGCCTGCGCCGCCCCGCCGGGCTCCGCCGCCGTGGACGCCGGCGCCCGCGCCCGTGGACGGGGCCCGGCCTGCTCGTCGCGGCAGGCTGGAACGAGCAGCGCGGCGCAGAGGAGCAACGTCGAGGGGAACAGTCGCACCCCGTCCACCCTACTCGCTCGCCGGGCCGTGCTGGCACGCGCATTGCGATGGCCCGTGTCGATGCGCGTCCACTTCGAGGCACGCGGGGTGGGCTCTGCGCTCGAGCTGCAGCCAGGGACCTGGACGGTCGGTGGGGCCGAGGACGACGGGGTCCGCTTCCCCGGGCTGCCGCCGCGGCTGCTCGAGATCGACGTCGAGGCGGATCGCGCCTGGGTCTGCTGCGCGCGACCGCTGCGGGTGGGCCGGGCGGTGCTCGAGGTGGGTCTCCGGCGCTGGTTGCTTCCCGGAGAGGCCCTCCGGCTGTCTCGCGAGGCAGAGATCCGGATCACGCCACCGACGGAGGCTCCCGGGACGATGGCGCTCGTGCGCTCCCTGCTCCAGCGAGGAGAGCCGCCAGTCTCCACCCTGGCGTCCGCGCTGGTCTGTGTGGCGGGCCCGGACGCGGGCACGGTCTTCCTCCTCGCGGAGCCCAGCCTCGAGCTCGGGCGCGCGGCGGACTGCGCCGTCCGGGTCACCGACGGGGCTGTCTCGCGCCGGCACCTCGAGCTCGTGCTCGATTCCGGCGGCAGCCATCGCGTGAAGGACCTCGGCAGCCGCAACCGGACGCGCTGCAACGGTCGCTGGCTCCGCTCCAGCCGCCTTCTGTCCGACGGTGATCTCCTCGCGGTGGGTCGCTCGCTGCTGCACTACCGGCGGGCCTCGCCCGGAGCGGAGCGGCCCAGCGACACGGATGCGCAGGGACGCGGACCGGAGGCGGTCAGCCCCCCGAACCAGGGGGACGCCTGAGGAAGCGCGCGGGGGCGCGCCAGCGTCCAGGCTCAGCCCCCCGAATCAGGGGGACGCCTGAGGAAGCGCGCGGGGGCGGGCCAGGGCTCAGCGAATCGGCGACAGGCCCGCTCGCTCCACCAGCAGCTGCATCAGACGGCGGTGCTGGGTGAAGAAGCTGGTGAAGTGCATCCCCCGGCCACGGCCGCGCACCGCGTAGACGGTCACGGGCCCGGGGAGGATGTCGACCTTCAGGATGTCCCCGAAGGCGAAGTAGTCGGTCCGGACCAGGCCGCGGTAGGTCACGCCCCCGCCGTCGACCACGATCGCGGTGCGTGCGTAGTAGGTCAGCGACACGCCGAAGAAGACGACGAAGAAGATGGCGGAGATGAAGGTCTTCGCCGGAACGCCCTCGAACGTCATCAGGTAGACGAGGACGAAGAGCCAGAGCAGCGCCGCGGTACCCATCGCCGCGGCGAGGACCGGCCGGGGCCGGAAGACCTCCGGCGCTGTGGCCTGCTGGAAGCTCACGTCTTCCAGGCTAGTTCCTCCCCCCGTCGCGTGCCATGCGCCCCCGGTCCAGGGAGTGTCGGGTCCAGTGCGCCCGGGCTCACCCCTCCTCCACCCGCTCGAGGAGCATGGTGATGCCCATCCCGTACCCGATGCAGAGGGTGACTGCCCCTCGGCGGAGCGAGCGCCGCTCCAGCGCCCCGAGGAGTGTGGCCAGGAGCATCGCCCCGGTGGCTCCCAGGGGGTGGCCGAGCGCGATGGCTCCGCCCTGCACGTTGATGCGGTCCAGTGGGATCCCGAGCTCCTGGCCCACGACGATGGGAACGGGAGCGAAGGCCTCGTTGATCTCCCAGAGGTCCACGTCGTCCACCGTCCAGCCCGCGCGCTCCAGGGCGAGCCGGCTGGAGGGGATGGGCCCGGTGAGCATCAGGACCGGATCCGAGCCGACGACCGCGGTGCCGACGATGCGCGCCCGCGCCCTGAGGCCCAGCGCGCGGGTCGCCTCGCGCGAGGCGACGACGACCGCCGCCGCGCCGTCGACGATGCCCGAGGCGTTGCCGGCGTGGATGACGCCGTCCTCGCGGAAGCTGGGCTTGAGGCCGCCGAGCGTCTGGACGGTGGTGCCGGGCCGCGGATGCTCGTCGTCGGTGAAGAGCCGGGTGCTGCCGTCGGCGTCCTGCACCGGGACGGGGACGATCTCCTGTCGGAACCAGCCCGCCGCGCGCGCGGCCAGGGCCTTGCCCTGCGAGGCGGCGGCGAACTCGTCCAGCTGCCCGCGGGACAGGGACCACCGGCGAGCGATGAGCTCTGCCGACAGCCCCTGGTGCGTGAGGTCGGGGAACCGCTCGGCGAGCCGGGGCGAGGTGGGCCCGTCGCCGAAGCCGGCGTCCGAACCCATCGGGATGCGGGTCATCGACTCGACGCCGCCGCCGATGCCGAGCTGGATCTGCCCGGCGAGAATGCCGTTCGCGACGTCGGCGACCGCGGTGAGGCCGCTTCCGCAGAGGCGATTCACCGTCTTGCCCGGAACCGAGATCGGCAGCCCCGCGGCGAGCACCGCCCCGCGAGCGACGTCGAACGCCTGCTCACCGATCTGCGTGACGCACCCGAGCACCACGTCCTCCACACGCTCCGCGGGCACGCCGGTGCGCTCGAGCGCGGCGTTCAGGACGTGGGCCGCCAGGTCGACCGCGTGGATCCCCGCCAGGCTTCCCTTTCGCTTCCCGCGGGGAGTCCTGACCGCATCGATGATGAAGGCGTCGCTCATTCGTCCGAGGACACGACGGGATTGACCCGAAAGTCAACCGGTGGGACCTCCCCGTCTATTCCCCCCGGAGGACCTCGGCCGGGTCCATCCGCGCCGCGCGACGCGCGGGCAGCAGACAGGCCGCGGTGGCAGCCAGGGCCACCGTCCCGAGGACGACGACGAGCGTCGCGGGATCGTCCGGCGAGATCCCGAAGAGCGCTCCCCGGAGGACCCGACCATGGCCGAGCGCCAGGAAGATCCCGAGCGCCGCACCGAGCGCGACGGGCGTCAGGCCCCGGGAGAGCACCAGCCCGACGAGCTGACTCCGCCGTGCCCCGAGCGCCGAGCGGATCCCGAGCTCGCGCACCCGCTGCAGGACCCACTGGCTGACGACCCCGTAGATCCCGACCGCGCTGAGCAGCAGGGCGATCATTCCCAGCACTCCGAGCATTCCCGCCGAGTACCTGGCGGCCAGCAGCGCGTTCTCGGAGACCACCTGGGTCATGGGCATCAGGTCGGTGATCGGCTGGTCGGGCAGCGCGGTCCGGAGCGTCTCGCGCACCTGCGCCGCGGCCTGCAGCGGCTCCCCCGCGGTGCGCACCGCCACGGCGATGTCACGCTGAGGGTCCTGGGCCATCGGCAGGTAGATGGCCACGCCGGGCTCGGTGATCTCGGTGTACCGGACGGTCCCGACCACGCCGACGATCGTCCTCCACCGGTCCCCGACCCGGATCCGCGACCCGAGCGCGTCCCCGCCCGGGAAGTGACGCTGGGCGAGGACCTCGCTCACCAGCGCCACGTCGACCGAGCCCGGCACGTCGGCCGGCCCGAACGAGCGCCCCTGCTGGAGGGGGATGCGCATGGCGTCGAGGTAGCCGCCGGACACCACCTGGACCACCGAGTGCGGCGCGCGGCCCTCGGCCACCGGTCGACCCCCGACCTCGAAGACGGTCGCTCTGTAGCGTCCGCTGAGCGGCAGGGCGCTCACGATCCCGACCTGCTCCACTCCAGGAATCTCGACCAGCTCCCGGAGCGCACCCTCGAGGAGCCGGCGGAGAGCGGCGTCGCCCGGCGCGAGCGTCTCGGCGACTCCCACCCGGAAGGTAAGGACCTTCCTCGCATCGAACCCGGTGGGCGCGACCAGGATCCGCTGCAGCGTCTGGATGAAGAGGCCGGCGTCGTTCACCAGGACCAGCGCCAGCGCCACCTGCACCAGGACCAGCAGGCTCCGCCGCCGGTGCCCGGCTCGACCGCCACCGGACCGAAGGTCCTCGGTGTTCAGCGCCTGGGCCGGGGCCTGGCGCGTGGCCTCGACCGCGGCGTAGCCCGTCGAGGCGAGGGCGGCGAGCAGCGACACAACGACCCCGAAGCCGAGGAGCCGCCAGTCGAGGCCGATGCGATCCCATCCGGCGACGAAGCGCTCGATGTTCGCCGGCATCCCGGCGCGGAGCAGGCGGATCCCCACCTCGCCCAGGGCGAGCCCGACGACACACGCGCCGAGGGCGATGAGCACCCCCTCGGCCACGAGCTGGACGACGATGCGCGACCTCGGCGCTCCGAGCGCGATCCGCAGGGCGAACTCGCGGGACCGGACGGTCGCGCGGGCGAGCAGGACGTTGGCCACGTTGGCGCAGGCGAGGACGAGGATCATCCCCACGGCCGCGGCCATGATCCACATCACCATCCGGGTCGTGGGGTCTCCGTACTCCCGGAGCGAGAACACCTGCGGGCGGTGCCCGCGCTGGTGGTGGGGGTGCGCGGCGTCGAAGAGCCTGGAAGTCGCCGCGAGCTCGTCGCCGGCGGCGGCGAGGCTCTTGCCCGGCGCGAGGCGGCCGACGACGAACACCGAGTGGGAGCCGATCGTCTCCCGGTCTGCGGGGCTGACCCTCCGCGTCGCCCAGAGGCCGGCAGCCTTGGGGAAGCGGAAGCTCCCGGGCATGACCCCGACGACCGTGTGCCCGACGCCGTCGAGCAGCACCCGCTGGCCGAGGATCGAGGGGTCCGCCGCGAACCGCCGGCGCCACAGCCCCTCGGACAGGACCACGACGTCCTCGGCGCCGGGCCGTGCTTCCTCGACGGTGAACCCGCGGCCGAGCATCGGCCTCACGCCGAGCGTGGAGAAGAATCCGGGGCTCACCCGGTAACCCACGAGGTGCTCGGGCTCGTTGACCCCGGTGAGGTTCACCTCCCACCACTCGTACCCGGCGGTGGAGGAGAAACTGGTCGCGGTCTCCATCCACGTCTCCGCGAGGGCCGCGGGGACGGGTTGACGCTCACGCTCGGGCGAGCTCTCCAGCGCCATCGCCAGCCCGTCCTGGGAGAAATCGAAGGGATCGAGCAGGAGCTTGTCGATGAAGGCGAAGATTGCGCTGGTCGCCCCGATGCCCAGGCCCAGCGCGAGGATGCAGGTGAGGGTGACGCCGGGGCTCCGGCGCAGGGAGCGCGCGGCAAGGCGAAGGGCGTCGGGCCCGGGGCTCATCGCTCGCCGGGTGACCGCAAGCGACATGCCGGCTGCAAGGCCCGGGTTGCGCGGGCCCGGTCGCGGGGGCCGATCTCACCCCTGGGACCGGCGATCCCGGATCCGGAGCAACCGAGACAGGGACGCCGCCAGGCTCAGGCCGGACGGGCCGAGAGAGCGCCGCGCGGCAGGGCCTCGGTGGCGAGGAGCCCCCGGAGGAGCGTCGCCGCGCCGGCGGCCAGCGCCGGGTGGAAGTCGATGCGAAGCGACCGGAGCTCCGGCCGCTCCAGCAGCCGCCGCACCACGGGCCCCGCGTCTGCCATCTGCCACAGCCCGATGCACAGGGCGTGAAGCTGCATCGCAGCGCCGAACCCCCTGCCCTTGGGGAGCGTGACGAGCGCGGCCTCCAGCCGGCCGCCGAGGCGGACCAGCCACTCGTGCAGTGCGCGCTTGAAGGCCAGGGCTGCCTCGAAGGGGACGTTCTGCTCCAGGCTCACGTGGAGAAGCGCGAGGAGGCGGGGCAGCCCGGGCCGGGCCACGAGGGAGTCGGCGATCAGCGCACCCACGGCCTCGGGGCTCGCGGGCCGGGGCAACCGGTCCAGCTCACCGCCGAGGCCATGAAGCCACTCTCCGAGGCGGGCCGCCTCGACCTCGAGGAAGAGGGACTCCTTGGTCTCGAAGTAGCGGTAGAGCGCGGCCTTCGACAGACCCGACGCCCCGGCGACGTCGCTCATGGTGAGCTCGCCCCAGCGGCGCGACTGGAACAGCTCCCAGGCGCGGTCGAGGATGTCTTGCCGGCGCTGCTGCTTGTCCTCGGGACTCCGGGCGCGCCGGAGAACCGTCACTCCAGCCACCGCGCCAGCCGCATCACGATCCGGTTCATCCGGGCGCCGTAGGGCGGGGCGAGCCAGCGCGCCATGGGGTTTCCCTGCTGCCGCAGCACGGCACGCTCGTGGCTGAAGGTCCGGAAGCCGGCACGGCCGTGGTAGTTGCCCGTGCCGCTGGGACCGATGCCGCCGAACGGGAGCCCGGGGTTCGCGAGGTGGAGAAGCGTGTTGTTCACGCAGACCCCGCCGGAGGTGGTCTCGGCGAGCGTGGCGTCGATGGTGCTCCCCTTCCGCGAGAAGACGTAGAGGGCGAGCGGCTTGGGACGGTTCCGGACGTACGCGAGGGCGTCCTCGAAGGTGCGGTAGGTCACGACCGGTAGGACCGGGCCGAAGATCTCCTCCTGGAGGAGCGGCGCGTCCGCGGGGACGTCGATGAGGACGGTGGGCGCGAGGAAGCGCTCGGCCGCGTTCGACTGGCCGCCGACGACGAGCTTCGCCCCACGCTGGACGGCGTCGTCGACGAGTCCCTTCACCCGGGTGAAGGCAGCTGGGTCGACGAGCCGGGCGAGCTCGGGGTTCGTGGCCCAGGCGGACTCCGGACCGTAGCTCCGCTCGATCGCCGTGCGGACACCGTCGAGGAACGCCTGCCGCTGTCCTTCCTGCACGAGGGCGTAGTCGGGCGCGACGCAGGTCTGACCGACGTTGATGAACTTGCCCCAGGTGATGGCCTGCGCGGCACGCTCCACCGCCGCGTCGGGCGCGACGATCGCGGGCGACTTCCCACCGAGCTCGAGGGTCACGGAGGCGAGCGTCTTCGCCGCGGCGGCCATCACGACCTTTCCGACGCGGGTACTCCCGGTGAAGAAGACGTGATCGAAGGGAAGCTCGAGCAGGGCCTCGGCGACGGGCGCCTCGCCCTCGACCATCGCGACCTCGTCCTCGCGGAACGCGTCGGAGAGCGCGGCGCGGAGCGCGCGATTGGTCTCCGGAACCTTCTCCGAGGGTTTGAGGATGACGACGTTGCCTGCGGCGATCGCGCCGACGAGGGGACCGAGGGTGAGGAACAGCGGGTAGTTCCAGGGCGCGAGGATGAGGACCTGCCCCTTGGGTTCCCAGCGAATCTCGCTCGCGGTGTCGGCGAGGAGGATCGGAGCCTCGATCGCCTCGGGGCGCATCCACTCGGTCAGATGGGCGATGGCGAAGTTGATCTCCTCGAACGAGGGATGGATCTCGATGAGCTCGGATTCATCGGCCGCGCGGCCGAAGTCCCGGCGGATGCCCTCGGCGATGGCGCCCCGGTGCTTGTCGAGCGCGACCCGGAGGCGCTGGAGCTTCTTCCGGCGGTCGGGGGCCGTGGATCTCGCGACGGCCCACCGGGAACCAGCCTGCAGATCGAAGAGCCGTCGGATCTCTCCGCGCCAGTCCTGCACCGAACCCACGTCGATGGCCTGTCTCATGCCGGCACCCGCTTCCGAGGCGCGTGATCGATGCGACTCACCCGGAGGCGGTGGGCCGCAGCCCGGAGAGTCTCGAGCCGCTCCAGGATGAGCGACGGGTTAAGTGACCTCGAGTCACTTGTCAATGCCGCTCCCGCCCCCGAGGACGAACTCGTCGCCGTTGAAGGGTGTCAGGCCTCGAACGGGTTCTCGAGGAGGATGGTCTCTCCCCGGTCCGCCCCGACGGAGATGCACACCACGGGGACGCCGGCGACCTCCTCCACGCGCTTCACGTAGGCGCGGGCGGCGGCAGGGAGCTGCTCCACGCTGCGAACGCCGGCCAGACGTTCCTCCCAGCCCGGCAGCGTCTCGTAGACCGGAGAGACCCTGGCCAGGTCGTCCACGTCCGAGGGGAAGTCGTTCGTGTGCGCGCCGGCGAGCGAGTAGCTGGTGCACACCTTCAGCTCCGGCAGCCCGGAGAGCACGTCCAGCTTCGTCAGCGCGAGCCCGGAGAGCCCGTTCACGCGCGCGGCGTAGCGGAGCACCACCCCGTCGAGCCAGCCGCAGCGGCGGGGGCGACCGGTGACGGAGCCGAACTCGTCGCCCACCTTCCGCAGCCGCTCGCCGATCTCGTCGCTCAGCTCGGTGGGGAACGGACCGCCTCCCACGCGGGTGGTGTACGCCTTGCTGATTCCCACCACGCGGTCGATCTCGGTCGGCCCGAGCCCGGAGCCCACGGCGGCGTTGCCCGCGACGCAGTTGCTGCTGGTGACGAACGGGTAGGTGCCGTGGTCGACGTCGAGCAGCGTTCCCTGGGCGCCCTCGAACAGGATCCGCGCCCCGGCCCGGACCTCTCCGTGCAGGTAGAGCGAGGCGTCGCGAACGTGCGGGCGGAGGCGGGCGCCGAACGCGGCGTACTCGCGGGCGATCGCCGCCGGGTCGAGCGGCGGCAGCTCCGTCCCCGCGCGGCCTGCGAGGAGTCGCAGCTCGTCGAGGGCGCCGGTGAGCCGCTCCTCGACCTTGCGCGCGAGGCGGCCCGCGTCCAGCAGATCCCGGACCCTGATCCCGCGGCGCGCCACCTTGTCCTCGTAGGCGGGGCCGATCCCCCGACCGGTGGTGCCGATGGGCGAGGCCCCGCGCGCCTTCTCGCGCAGCAGGTCGAGGTGCTTGTGCCAGGGGAAGATGACGTGGGCCGACTCGGAGACGATGAGCTGCGTCTCGGAGCGGATGACGCCGCGCGCCCGGAGCGCGTCGATCTCGGCGACGAGCACCGCCGGGTCGAGAACCACGCCGTTGCCGATGACGCACGTCTTTCCCGCGTGGAGGATCCCGCTCGGGATGAGGGTGAGGATGGTCTTCTCTCCCCCGACCACGAGGGTGTGCCCGGCGTTGTTCCCTCCCTGGAAACGAACGACGACCTGGGCGTGCTGGGTGAGCAGGTCGACGACCTTGCCCTTTCCCTCGTCGCCCCACTGGGCACCCACCACCACGACGTTCGGCATGGCGGCCCGGCCTATAGCCCGCGCTCCGGCGGGTGACAACGACGGACGAACCCACAGCCAAGCGCCTCACATCCGCGGCGCTCGAGAGCGTCGGCCAGCGCGGGTCCGAGCTCGAGTGCGGCGCGAAGCCGCCCCTCGATCTCGGCCGGGGCGACGGGACCCTCCGAGGCCCAGCGCAGCCGCTCGTCCTCGGAGTCGATCGCGAAGAGCGCGGCCCTGACCTGCCGGCCCTCGCCGGCCCGGGCCCGGAGCGCCTCGAGCACGACGGTCGTGCTCGCTGGAGATCCGCCGTGCCTGCCGGGGACGAGGCAGACGACGGCCTCGCCCGGGACGCCCGAGAGATGGAGGTCCAGGACGCCCTGCACCGTCACGCTGCCGAACCGGTGGCGAAAGGGAACCTGCGCCGCCCACGAGAACCCCGCGGTGAAGGGGTGGAGCGTCCGTGCCAGCCGCCGGAGCGGCCCCACGAGCTGCAGCGCCCCGGCCTCGGCGAGCGTCAGGCCGACGCTCCCCGCCGCGGCCGCGAGCGCGCCGTCGGGGAGGCCGTCGCGCCAGGCGTCCACCGCGAGGGCTCCCAGCAGCCGGCGGAGCACCTCGACGCGGCGGTCCCGGTGTCGCGGGGAGTCCGGCGCGGGCGCAGCGCCGAGCCCGGGTTCCCGGTGCCCCTCGAGGAAGCGGAGCTGGAAGCGACGATGGCAGCCCTCCAGCGCGGCGAGGGCCTCGAACGGAACGACCGGTTCCGTCGCGGCGTCGACCGGCTCCAGCCGGCGCAGCGCGAGGCGAACCTGCTCCGGATCGACGGCGAGGCGAGCGGCCGGAGCGCGCGGGGCGAGCGCCGGGCAGGCGGCGTCGTCGAGACGCCGAACCCGTGGGCGAACCTCCGGCGTGTCGAGCACCGGGTCGATCCAGCTCGCCCAGGTGCGCTGGCCGCCGCGCCCCTGGATGCCGGAGAGCACGAGGCGGTCACGGGCACGGGTCATCGCCACGTAGAGGACGCGCCGGCTCTCGGCGAGCTCCCGGCTGCCGAGCACCTCCGCCAGCGCGACCGAGCGCGGCGTCGGATGCGCGTCGCTGCTCCAGGGCACCGCCGGCCGGAAGGCGAGCCCGGTCCGGGGATCGACCAGCAGCCGGCCGGTGGTCGGGGGGCGGCTGGCACCGAGGTCGGCGATGCAGACCACCGGCCACTCGAGTCCCTTCGCTGCGTGAACGGTCAGCAGCTGGACGGCGGGGCCTGCGCGCGCGTCCTCCACCTCCTCGACGTCGATGCGCGGGTCGCGGTCCGCGAGCTCGACCAGGCGCCGGGCGAAGGCGGCCGGATCCGGACGCCCCCGCGCATCCCACCGTGCAGCGAGCTGGCGGACCACGTCCAGGTTCCCGAGCTGCTCCTCGCCGTGGGGAGACGCGGCGAGCACCGTCCGCGTGTCGAGCGCCGCCCAGGCATCCTCGAGCAGGTCGACCAGGGAGCGCCGGTCGAGCCCGGCGCGCAGCCGCCGCCCCACCGCGACGAAGCGGGCCCAGCGCTCCGACTCGCCGGGCAGCGCTTCGGGAGGGAGGGCACCGGCGAGCACGCGCGCGTCGAGCCGGCCACGACCCAGGGCCAGGCGAACCAGCGTCGCGTCCGACAGACCCACCGCCGGGCCCCGGAGGCAGGCCGCGACGTGAAGCGGATTGCGGGGGTCGGTCAGGAACCCGAGGAGCGCGGCGACGTCCCGGACCTCGGGCGAGGCGAAGATTCCCCGACCGCGGAGCACCCGGTGGAGCACGTGATGGCGTGCGAGCGCGTCGGTGTAGTGCGTCACCTCCATGAAGGAGCGGAGGAGGATGGCCACGTCCCCGCCGCGGATCGGTCGGGAGCCCGGGCCCTCCGGGACCCGTGCGTCCGGGTCCGGCGCGAGGAGGTGCGCGAGCCTGCGGGCCAGGAGGTCCGCCTCGGCGCGGCGGCGCTCGTCGGCGCGGTCCTCCTCGGCCACGGCGAGCAGCCGCTCGACGCACGCGATCGGTCCTTGCTGCGGACGCCAGGGCTGGAGGTCGTCCTCGCCGGGCCGGAACGGGACCTCCCAGGGGAAGGCCGGGGTGGGACCGAGGACCGGGCCGAGGACCCCGTTGAGGGCCGTGACCAGCTCCGGCTGTGCCCGGCGGCTGACCCGGAGAAACCGCCGCTCGCCTCCGCCGGCCTCCACGGCGCGGGCCAGCTCCTCGAAGACCTCCACGTCCGCGCCCCGAAAGTCGTAGATGGACTGCTTCCGGTCGCCCACGGCACAGAGAAGGCCGGGCTCGAGCGGGAGGCCGCGGGGGCCGTCGGAGCCGAGCGGGCGTGCCGCCCCCTCGCGTGCCTCGGCGAGGAGGAAGGTGAGCTCCAGCTGGAGGACGTTGGTGTCCTGGAACTCGTCGAGCAGGAGCGCGCCGATGCGGGACTGCTCCCGCGCGCGGAACCCCGCGTCGGCCGCGAGGAGATCACGCGCGCGGATGAGCAGCTCGGCGAAGTCCAGGACGCCCGCCTCGTCGAACGCGGCCCGCTGGCGCCGCGCGAGCTCGACGAGCAGCCCGCGCCAGGTCTCCTCGTGCGGGCGGGCCAGCATGAGCGCCGTCGCTCCGAGGGGAGAGTCGCCTCCGCCGAGCGCGTCCCGGGCGGCCCGGACGGCGGTGCCGAGGCCGTTCTTCCCGCCCCGGCCCGGCAGGGCATCGCGCAGGTCCGCGAGCCGCGCCGCCCGGTCGAGCGCGGTGTCGGGTCCCCACCCCACGAGCAGATCGGCGATGGCGGCGAGCACCGGCTCGCACTCGCCTCGTTCCTTCCGGGCGCGCGCGAGCGCCTCCTCGACGGCGGCGCGGGCGCGGACGGTGGTCCCGGCGAAGACGCGGGCGACGTCCTCGGCCGTGGTGACCGCGAGCCGATCGAGCCTCTGCCCGTGGTCGCGGACGCGCCGGAACTGGTCCACCAGGAGCTCCACCAGGCCGGTCCGGCGCATGCCGTGGAGATCGAGCTCTCCGCACAGCGCCTCGGTGGCGGCATCGCGTGCCTCGAGCCGCTCGAGCACCAGGCGCTCGGCGAGCTCCTCGAGGAGGTCCAGCGACTCCTCCTCGTCGAGGAGCACGAAGTCCGCGGGGATGCCGGAGCCGGCCGGCGCGCGGCGGAGGAGGCCGGCGCAGAAGCCGTGGAAGGTGGCGATGGTCGCGCCCGACAGACGGCCCTGGACGCGCCTCCACTCCGCCGCGGGTGGGAAGGGACGGCCTGCCGAGGTGAAGGCGGCGGTCAGCTCGGGCTCGACGGCGTCCCCGGCCGCGAGCGCGGCGATCCGGGCGGCGAGGCGACCTCGCATCTCGGCGGCGGCCTTCTCGGTGAAGGTGAGGAGGCACAGCCGCGCCGGCGCGAGCGGCTCGTCGCGGTCGGCCCCGCCGAGGAGACGCAGGCACTCGGTGATGAGGCCGTGGGTCTTGCCGGTGCCGGCGCCGGCGAAGACGCACGCGCTGGGGCGAGGAGCGCTCACCCCTCCCCTCCCTGTGGCGCCCGCCGCTCGGAGATGCGGCAGACCGAGCCGAGGGGACAGAAGCCGCACTCGCGGGGCCGCACCGGGAACAGTCCCTGCCGCGGCTCGGCGAGGAGGGCGTGGACGGAGCTGGCGAGGTTGGGTCCGGTGGTGGATCCGCGCGTGGGCGCGTCGGTGGCGAGGAAGGTCTCCAGCGGCCCGGTGCGGTCCGCATCGAGCGGCAGGAACTCCTGGGTCCGCAGGGAGAGCCATCCCGCCTGGAAGGGGGGCCGCTCCCCGCGGGCCTTGAGCGCCAGGAGGTAGAGCGGGAGCTGGAAGTCGGTGACCAGCACCTCGGCGCGAGCGCGCTCGCGGCGCTTGCTGCTCTTGTAGTCGAGGACGCCGGTGCCGGCCGGTCCTCGATCGATGCGATCCAGCGTGCCGCGGAAGAAGATGGGTCGCTCGCCGGGGAGAGCCGCCGGCAGCTCGAGATCCGGGCCGAATCGCTCCTCCGCGGCGGCCGGGCGCATCCCGACGAAGGGGTAGAGCTTCCCCGAGCGGAGGAGTCGCTCCAGGGTGGTCCGCGCCCGCGACTGGGCGAGTGCCCACAGCCGCGGATGGCCGGTGGGCGCGCACCGGGCATGCTCGCGGGCGGCGGCCTCGATCGCGCCGGGGACGAGGTCGGCGGGCAGCGTGGCGGGATCCGCGTCGGTGAGGCCGAGGGCGAGGAGCCGCTTCACGAGCTGCTCGAGCGCCTCGTGGAGGAACTGTCCCCGTCCGCGTGCATCGAGCTCCTCGGTCCCGTCCTCCGGCGGCTCGAGCCCCAGGACCTTCCGGGAGAGGCCCTGGAAGGGGCAATTGGCGAGCGCGGTCAGGCTGGTGGACGACAGCGGGCCCTCGGGTGAGCCGCCGAGCCGCGCCTCCACCGCGGCGAGCACCTCGGCCGCCGGACCGAGCTGCCCGCTGTGCGGGCCCGGGGCGCGAAGGCCGGCGGCAGCCTGGAGTCGCTCGGCATCGATGGCGGCGACGGCCCGGGCATCCTCGAGCCAGGCTGCGCCGGTCAGCGCGTCGAGGGCAGCCGCGGCGACGGGGTCGGGAGCGTCGGACCGGAGATCGGGGGCGACCGACGCCTCGAGCGCGAGGCGGATCCGCGCCCACCCGGGTCCGGGAGCATCGGCGAGCCGGGGAATGGCCTGGGAGGAGAGCTCCCGCTCCCGTGTGCCGGTCACGGCGAGCAGGCGCTGGACGAGGTCGGCCGGGGCACCCCCCGCGCTGCGGCGGCGGGAGACGGCGACGCGGCTGGCGGAGGCGAGCGCCCGTCCGAGACGGCTGCGGTCGAGCGCCTCGGCCAGGGGAGATCGCGCATCCCCGCTCCCCACCAGCGAGGGCAGTGCCGCGCGGCCGAGGACGCCGTGGATCGACTGGCGCTCCTCGTCCCCGAGCAGGGAGGGCCCGCTCCGGCGGGGGAAGCTCGCGGCATCGAGGCCAGCGACGCCGAGGAAGTCGAGGGGCCGCCCGTCGAGCGCCTCGAGGGGCCACACGTGCACGCCTCCGACCAGGGAGGTGGACGACTCGACGACGAGCGTGGACGCGGCGTCGGCGAGCCAGCGGGCGAAGGAGGCGCGATCCATCTCCGGGCCGGACGTCCTCGCGGCCTTCCAGCCGGCGCGCGCATCGCGGACGAAGGCTCGCCACACCTCGACGGCGGCGGCCTCGCGTGCGGTGGCGTTCCGGGCGCGCGGGTCGGTCTCCAGCGGCTCCTCCTCCAGCGCGGTCCAGAAGCCGGCGTCGTCGAGACCGGCTCGCCACGCCTCGAGGAGCTCGGCGAGGCGTCCACGCCGGGGGATGCGCTCGGCCAGGTCGAGGAGGGCCGAGGCGGACCGGAGGAGCCGGTCGGCAGCGTCAGCGTCGCGGAGGTCTCCGGCCTCGCGGCTGCGTCCGGCGAACGTGGCGAGGCGAACCTGGTACGCGCTGTTGCCGGCCTCGGCGCCGAGCGCTCCGTCGCGGACGCCGGCGCGGCGCAGGAGCGGGAGCGGATCGAGCCGGTGCTCCAGGCGGAGCGCGGGCAGGAGGCGCTGCTTCAGGAGCCAGGCGACGTCCTCGGCGGAGGCCCCGCGGGTGGCGAGGCCGGCCCAGAGGAGTCCGACCCGTCCGGCGCTGGTGGTGCCGAGCGGGACGGGAGCTCGACGGGCGATGGGAACGCCGGCGTCGTCGAGCGCGCGCTCGAGCTCCCCAGCGTCCTCGGCGGCGATGACGGCGAGTGCGCACCGATCGAGCGAGGCTCCGGCGTCGAGCGCCCCGCGGAGTGCGTCGACGAGCGCTGCTGCCTCGCGCCGCGGGCCCGGGGCGACGACGGCCTGGAACGCCTCGGTGGGAAGGGTCCCCGGCCCGGCGACCCCGAGCCGGCGCACGGGCTCGGAGAGGGGACCCTCGGCGAGCTCGGGGAGCAGCTCGACGCCCGGGAGGTCCGGTCCGGCCTCGAATGCCTGGAGGAGGGGCTCGAGCGCGGCATCGAGACCCGCGTCCCCGGTCAGGGGAACCCGCAGCGCGAGCGAGCGGCCCGAGGACGAGACGGCGCGGGCGAGGGCGGAGAGGAAGCCCACCACGGCGGGGGGGAACGGAGGAGTGGCGGTCAGCTCGAGCTGCGGGAGGGTGAGCTCCGCCGGCCACCCGTGGCTGAGCACGGTGCTGGCGGCGACCCAACGGGCAGCGGCCAGCTCGACGCGGGCGCGGGCCATGCGTGCGGTGGCGTCGTCGACCAGCCGGGCGAGATGGCCGAGTCGGGCTCCGGCCGGCCCGAGGCGCTCCGCGGCCTCGGTGAGCGTCGTCGCGGAGACGCTGCCGAGCGCGAGCTCGTCGAGCACTGCCTCCAGGGCGGACAGGAAGCTCGGGGTCCGGGCCTGCGGGCCAAACGGGCCGGGGCCGATGGCATCGAGGGCCGCGGCGAGGAGGCCGTGGAGGGCGGCGCCGCGGCAGGTCCGGAGTCCCGACGGGCGGACGATCGCGTCGCGCAACCGCTCGAGGGTCCAGCCCTCGTCTTCTCCCGGGCGCTCCATGGTGGACCGGCCACGCTACGCCCGGGCGATGACACGGCCCCGGCGACCTCGTCCGCCTCGTCTCCGGGCGAGCGGGCTGCGTCCATCGAAGGCCATCGCAGGTGCCAGACACCTTCGATCGGGCCTCGCAAACCACCGGATTGCGGTGAGTTCGTCGGGCGAAGGACTACCGGTCGCGGGCCGGGTTCTCCCGGAGCCGGGCCTCGCAGCTCGCGGCCGTCCGGGCGACGGGGTCGGACACGGGTCGGCTCCGCGCCTCGGCGATCACCGCACGGCAACCGGCGGCGCCGGAACCGGCGAGCGCCCGCGCCGACCGGAGCCGGACCGCGGCCTCGCGGTCCCGGAGGAGCGGGACGAGCACTCCCCGCGCCTCCGCGCCGAGCACGCCGGGTGCACCGTCCACCGCAGCGGAGCGGAGCACCACCGGCGCGGTCACGTCCGTCGCGAGCCCGCGAACCAGCGGAGCGGCCGCCGCCGGCTGGACCACACCCAGGGCAGCCAGCGCCCTCGCTCGCCAGGTGGGGAGGGCCGTTCGATCCCGCGCGACGGCCTCGAGCACGGGGGCCGCCTCCGCCGGAAGCGAGCGCCACTCGGCGACCGTCACCGCGCGGTAGGAGCCGAGGAGGCCATCGACGCGCGCCTTCAGTCCCGGATCCACCGGCGCGGCCCGGGCGGCACCGCCGACGACGAGGGCGGCCACGACGCAGAGCGCGGCCTGACGCGCGCTCACAGCGGCCTCACGAGGGGGTTCAGCCTCATCACCTGCCCCTCCTGCGGCGAGAGGTTCCCCCGCGACAGGTCGGTGAGCTGCCAGAACATGAGGTAGTCGGCCCCACCACAGGACTGCGTGCCCTGCGCGCAATCGCTGCCGTCGACCTGGGTCGGCTGAGCGGGAGCGTTCTGCTGGTCGGCGCAGCCGCCTCGTGCGGCCGCGCTCACGCAGAGCGCGCACAGGCACTGGGGTGTGTCGGTCAGCGGGTCGAAGTCCTCGCCGGACGCCCCCAGGGCCTCGGTGGGATGGAAGAGGCCGAGCGCGTGACCGACCTCGTGCGCCGCCGTCTCCCCGACCACGTCCGGCCCGCATCGCGTCGAGAAGTCGTTGCCGCAGCCCGAGGCGCCGGAGAGGTCCGCCGAGGACACGATCGCTCCTCCGGCGGTGGTTCCGTTGAACGTCGAGACGCCGGGGATGGCTCCGTCGTAGCCCACCAGCCGCGTGCCGATCGGCGCGCCGGGCGAGGTGATGTCGTCCACGAAGAACAGGCTGACCACGTTCCCGGGACGGGCGAGGGTGAGGAGCTGCCGGTACTCGCTGCACGGATCCGCGGCGAGGTCGTCGCTGACCGGCACCGAGGACCAGCGGGACCGGGCCCACGCGGGCACGTCGTAGTAGGTGACGCTCTGCACGCAGATGCCGGCCCGGGCGAGGTCCGCGCTGATCCGCTCCAGCATGCGACGGAAGTTCGGGTCGTTGGTCGCGCTCGCCGCGGTCAGGCTCCCGCTCACCAGATAGATGGCGAGGTCGAGGGCGCCCCGGTCGGGAATGCCGCCCGAGCGGGTGAGCACGGTCACGTCGTAGCGGTTGGCGGTGGAGCCGTCTCCCGGGTCCCCGCAGCCGAGCGCCGCGCACTCGTGGAGCAGGTCGCTCACCGTCAGGCTCCAGTTCCCCGGGGTGAGGCCCTGTGCCGCGGTCTTCAGCCCCGCGGTGCCGTTGGGAAAGGTGACCGCCGCGGTCACCGGGGAGATCGGCGACCAGGTCAGGGTCCGGTCCGAGGGCGCGCGATCGAAGGAGGTCGGGTAGTCGAAGAAGGTGCCACCGGGACCCGTGATCGGCGTCGGCAGCGGCGAGTTGGGGAAGACGCTCCCGAAGGCATGGACCTGGCCGACGTTGGTCGACTGGCCCTGCGAGACGACGGTGAACCCCGTGGTCCCGGCCGGAAGCTGGAACTGCACCGTCTCTCCGACGGAGTGGTCGCCCAGGGCCAGCGTCGAGCCGATCGCCGGGGGCGCAGGGGCGTAGGTGCTCTGGACGATCGGCTGGAGGCACCCGGTCATCTCGGTGACGTCGATGGTCCCCCCGTTGCTCGCCGCCGGCTGGTTCGGACAGCTCACGGCGGTGGCAGGAGCGGCGGCCGGCGCGAGGCAGACCTGCCCGGCGCTGCCGGCGGTTCCGCAGACCAGCCCGGTGGGGCAGCCGTTCCCGGACGCACAGGAGGGCAAGCAGTACTCTCCGGTGGAGAGCTGGACGCAGGTGCTCCCCGAGGCGCACCCGGAGCTCTGCGAGCAGGACGCGGTGCACACCCCGCCCGGGAAGTCCGCGTTGTCGACGCAGGTGAGGCCGCTGGCACAGCCCGGGCTGCAGGTCGCCGAGCCGAGATCCGCGACGTCCCCGCTGCACGCGGTGCCGAGCACGGCGAGCGACACCAGGAAGCACGACAGGGGAATCCGCACGCGCGCCGGAGCGTAGCAGCCGATCGACGGGAGGCGCCTAGGGCACTCGCCGGACGGCTGCGCCGCGCGACGCGCCCCACGGCTGCGCGGGAGTCCACGAGGCATGTCCGTCGATTCCCCACCCCACGCGGAGCACCTCGCCGCGTCTCCACTCCATCCACAGCAGCGAGCCGTCCGGCTCGGCGGCCTCGTCCAGGCACGCCACCCGGGTCTGGGCCGCTCCACCGTGGTGGAGGGTCGCGGCGAAGCGTTCGTGCGAGTGGCCACACAGTAGCCACTGCGGCTGGATCTCGTCGGCCAGCGTCCGGGTCAGGGGATTGCCCATCCAGGGCCGCACGGGCTTTCCCGGGGTGCGGGCGAAGAGCCCCCGGGGCCACTCGTGGGTGAGGAGCAGATCGAGCTTTCTCTCGGCGCGGAGCCGGTCCACCTCGGGGCGGCGGAAGTACCCCGCCTGCTTCCGGGTCGCGGCGGTGGTGGGCGCCTGGAGCGGGGTGTCGAGCCACTTCGGCGCGTAGATGCCGGAGAGCCAACCGAGGCGGATCCCGGCGAGGGTCGTGGTGCCCACCCTGCCGAGGTAGTGAACGCCGGGAGCGACGTCGCCGCCCTCGGGGAGCGCGTGGAGGCTCTCGAAGTCCTCGTTGTTGCCGCCGATGAAGTAGAAGGCACGCGTCATCCGCGACTCGCCGCGGGCAAAGGCTTCGAACTCGGCAGGCATCGTCCGCTTGGCGGCCTTGCGGCGGTGATCGTCGGCGGTGGCGAAGGCCTCGACGTCGCCCACGGCAAGGACCGCGTCGATGGGGCGGTCGAGCGCGCGCTCGAGCGCGTCCAGCCAGGTCCCCACCCGGTGGAAACGCCCGTGGATGTCGCCCACCCCCACGATGAGAGCGGTGTCGCTCATGGCCCGTGCCCTCGCCTCGGGCCCGGTGTTAACAAGGTTGGCTGCGCATGTCCGAGCCCGACGTCATCGCCATCCGGGGCGCCTCCGAGCACAACCTCAAGTCCATCTCGCTCGACGTCCCGAAGAAGGCGCTGGTGGTCTTCAGCGGGGTGAGCGGGAGCGGGAAGAGCTCCCTCGCCTTCGACACCCTCTACGCGGAGGGACAGCGCAGGTACGTCGAGAGCCTGTCGGCGTACGCCCGGCAGTTCCTCGGGCAGATGGAGAAGCCGAAGTACGAGACGCTCCGCGGGCTGTCCCCGACCATCTCCATCGAGCAGAAGGCGGCGAGCAACAACCCGCGCTCGACGGTGGGCACGGTGACCGAGGTCCACGACTACCTGCGTGTCCTGTACGCCTCCATCGGCGTGCAGCACTGCTGGAAGTGCGGGCGGCGGGTGGGCCGGCAGTCGGCACAGCAGATCGTCGAGGAGATCCTCCGGATGCCGGCGGGGACGAAGCTGATGGTGCTCGCTCCCCTGGTGCAGGAGCGGAAGGGCGAGCACCGAGATGTGTTGTCGGAGGCGCAGAAGCGGGGGTTCGCGCGGGCACGGATCGACGGTCGCGTGCGTGGCCTCGAGGAGCCCATCACCCTCGACAAGAAGACGAAGCACAGCATCGAGGTGGTGGTGGACCGGCTGGTCCTCAAGCCCGAGCTGCGGTCGCGGCTGACCGACTCGGTGGAGACGGCGCTCCGCGAGGGCAAGGGCGTCCTGATGCTCACCGACGAGAGCGGTGGCAATCCGCGGGTGATGAGCGAGCTGAATGCCTGTCACCATTGTGGACTGTCCTTCGGGGAGCTGACGCCGGCGCACTTCAGCTTCAACAACCCGCTGGGCATGTGCGCCGACTGCAACGGCCTCGGAACGAAGCCGGAGATGGATCCGGATCTCATCGTTCCTGACCCGGCGCGGACGATCCGCGAGGGGGCGGTGGAGCCCTGGAGCAGCGGGATGGTGCGCGGGGAGGGCTGGACGGCCGAGTTCGTCGAGCAGCTGGCGAAGGCGTTCGACATCGACCTGGACGTGCCGTGGTCGAAGCTGAGCAAGCGCGAGCGGGACATCGTGCTCTACGGAACCGGAGGGAAGGAGTTCACGATCAAGTGGGGCTCGGGCGGGAAGTGGACCATGGAGTGGGAGGGGATGGTGCACAAGCTGCTGCGCTCCTTCCGCACCACCCAGAGCGAGGCGATGCGGAAGTACTACGCCCGCTTCTTCTCGCCGAAGCCCTGCCCCACCTGTCAGGGCGAGCGCCTGAAGCCCGAGGTGCGGGCGGTGAAGGTGCACGGGAAGAGCATCGTCGAGCTGTCGCAGCTGACCATCTGGGATGCGCGGGAGTTCCTGCTCGGGATGCCGCTGACGCCGGCGGAGGAGCCGGTGGCCCGGGAGCTCCTCAAGGAGATCCAGAGCCGGCTGGGGTTCCTCCTGGACGTGGGGCTCGGCTACCTGACGCTCGACCGGAGCGCGGCGACGCTGAGCGGCGGTGAGAGCCAGCGGATCCGGCTGGCGTCGCAGATGGGGAGCGAGCTGACCGGGGTGGTGTACATCCTGGACGAACCGAGCATCGGGCTGCACCAGCGGGACAACGGGAAGCTGCTGGCGACGCTCAAGCGGCTGCGGGACCTCGGGAACTCGGTGATCGTCGTCGAGCACGACGAGGAGACGATGACCGCCGCCGACTGGATCGTGGACTTCGGTCCGGGGGCGGGCGAGCTCGGAGGGCGCATCGTCGCGCAGGGCACTCCGGCCGAGGTGATGGCGAACCCGGCGAGCCTGACCGGGGCGTACCTGAGCGGGCGGGAGATGATCGAGGTGCCGCGCCACCGGCGTGCCTCCGGGAAAGCCCGGCTGGTGGTCGAGGGCGCCAAGGAGAACAACCTCCAGAACGTGACGGTGGAGTTCCCGGTCGGGCTCCTGGTCGCAGTGACGGGGGTCAGTGGCGCGGGCAAGTCGACCCTGGTGAACGAGATCCTCTACCCGGCCCTCTCCCAGCGGCTGCACGAGGCGCGGGTGGTGCCGGGGCGTCACAAGGGCCTGAAGGGGGTCGAGCACCTCGACAAGGTGATCGACATCGACCAGAAGCCCATCGGGCGGACGCCGCGCAGCAACCCGGCGACCTACACCAAGGTGTTCGATTCGATCCGCGAGGTCTTCGCCTTGACCCAGGAAGCGCGGGCCTTCGGCTACGACGCGGGAAGGTTCAGCTTCAACGTGAAGGGCGGGCGCTGCGAGGCGTGCGAGGGCGACGGGGTGAAGCTGGTGGAGATGCACTTCCTCGCCGACGTGTACGTGCCCTGCGAGGTGTGCGGAGGGAAGCGGTTCAACGACGCGACGCTGCGGGTCCGGTACAAGGGGAAGAACATCGCCGAGGTGCTCGAGATGAGCATCCACGAGGCGAAGGAGCACTTCGCCGTGCACCGGGAGATCGTGCGCGTGCTGCAGACGCTGGAGGACGTGGGGCTCGGCTACCTGCGGCTGGGACAGAGCTCGCCGACCCTGTCCGGGGGAGAGGCCCAGCGCATCAAGCTCAGTCGCGAGCTGGCGCGGGTCGCGACGGGGAAGACGCTGTACATCCTGGACGAGCCCACGACCGGCCTGCACTTCGACGACATCCGGAAGCTGCTGCGGGTCCTGGATCGGCTGGTGGAGGCCGGGAACACGGTGGTGGTGATCGAGCACAACCTCGACGTCATCAAGAGCGCGGACTGGGTCATCGACCTCGGGCCGGAGGGCGGCGCCGGGGGCGGCCGGGTGCTGGCCACGGGGACGCCGGAGCAGGTGGCGGAGGTCGAGTCGAGTCACACCGGCCGGTACCTGCGGCAGGTGCTGGAGCGCGGGCGCCAGTCGTCGGCCAGCCGGGCGGGTCCGGCGTCGGCGCAGGCGGCCGCGGCCCGGTGAACCGGTCGCCGGCGGGGCGAGTCCAGGGCGGCCCGCCGGTGCCGCTGCAGGCGGTGATCTACGACCTGGACGGGCTGCTGATCGACTCGGAGCCGTGCTGGGAGCAGGCGGAGATGGAGGTGCTCCGTTCGGTCGGGGTGCCGCTCACGCCGGAGCAGTGCCACGAGACCACGGGTCTGAGGCTCGACGAGGCGGTGGCGTACTGGGCGGCACGCCACCCGTGGACGGGCGTCTCGCTCGAAGACGTCGTGCGCAGGATCCTGCAGCGGGTGCTGGCGCTGCTGGCCGAGCGGGCGCCCCTGAAGCCCGGAGTCCGGGAGAGCCTGGAGGTGGTCCGGCGGGCGGGGCTCCGGGTGGCCCTGGCGTCGTCGTCGCCGCTGGTGCTGATCGAGGGTGCGCTCGACCGAGTGGGACTGCGTGGCGTGTTCGAGCAGGTGGAGTCGGCGGAGGGTGAACGCTTCGGGAAGCCGCATCCTGGGGTGTACCTGACGGCCGCGGCCCGGCTGGGCGTGAGCCCCGGCACCTGCGTCGCGCTGGAGGACTCGGTGAATGGCGTGCTCGCGGCCACGGGCGCGGGGATGCGATGCATCGCGGTTCCCGAGCGCTGGCCGGTGGTGGACCCGCGCTTCTCGACCGCGCACGCAGTCATCCGTTCGCTGTTCGAGCTCGACGCGGACCTCCTCGGGAAGATCGGGGCCGGGCCTGGCTCCCTCTAGGGGGCCGCGGGGGCGGCGTGGGGCAGCACGTCCTCGGCGCCGTGGGTCATGCGGTGGAGCACCGGCGCCAGCGCGTAGAGGATGACGCCCGCGACGACCGAGCCCACGGCGATCCCGCGGAACACCGTCGCGTCGCCGTGACCCTCCGCCAGAGCCCCGATGCTCCCGGCCAGCTTGTTCCCCGCCGCGTTCGAGAGGAACCACACCCCCATCAGCGCCGAGGCATACCGCGCCGGCGCCAGCTTCGTGACCATCGACAGCCCGACCGGGGAGAGCATCAGCTCGCCGACCGTCTGGAGACCGTACGCGCCGATGATCCAGAGCATCCCCGCTCTCCCCACCACCTCGGCCCGGCGCGCCGCGAGGTAGAGCAGGACGAAGCCGGCCGCGAGCGCGAACAGTCCGACTGCCATCTTCCGCCCCGTCGACGGCTCCCTCCCCGACCTCGCCAGCCGCGGCCACAGGGTCGCGAACACCGGCGCCAGCGTGAAGATGAACCCCGAGTTCACCGCCTGGAACCACGTGGTCGGGATCTCGTGGCCGAGGAGAACCCGGTCCGTCGACCGGTCGGTGAAGAGGTTCATCAGCCCCCCGCCCTGCTCGTAGCCGGCCCAGAAGATCGAGACGAAGAACGTCAGGACGAAGATGACGACGACCCGATCGCGCTCCTCCCGGGTCAGCGGGGTCCGGGGTGTCGGCCCGCTCGCGTCGCTGCGGTGCGCGCGCGGGGGAGCACCCACCTCCGGGGCGAGCATCCGGCGGTTCAGCAACACGAAGGTCAGCACCCCGACCGCCATCCCCAGCCCGGCGGCCGCGAACCCGAGTGACCAGTCCACCTTCTCGGCCGGAGTCCCGCACAGGAACGGCCCCACCGCCGCCCCGAGGTTGATGCCCACGTAGAAGATGGTGAAGCCGCTGTCTCGCCGCGGATCTCCCGGCCGGTAGAGCTGTCCCACCATCGTGGAGATGTTGGCCTTGAAGAGCCCGTTGCCCGCGATCAGCAGCGCACCGCCCGCGTAGAGCAGTGGCTCCTGCTTCAGCGCGCAGAGGAACTGCCCGAACATCATCACCGTGCCGCCGATGACGACCGCGCGCCGCTGCCCGAGCAGCCGATCCGCAGCCCAGCCGCCGGCCACCGTGCTCAGGTAGCAGAGGCCCGTGTACCAGCCGTACAGCGTGAGCGCGCGCGCCTCGCTCCACCCCAGCCCGTGCACCCGGTCCACGAGGAACAGGACCAGGAACGCCCGCATCCCGTAGAACTGCACCCGCTCCCATCCCTCGGTCGCGAAGAGCAGGAAGAGGCCGCGAGGATGTCCGAGCACCGTCCGCTGCGGCTCGGCCGTGGACGTCATGCCGACGCCCATCTCCGTCCGCGGTGCTGGAACTCGGGACGCAGGGCGGTTAAGCGAACGGGAGAAGGAGTCACGCCGGCATGCCTTTCACGCCCGCCCCCGCAGAGCTCGAGTCGGCGATCCGCTCGCTGAAGAAGGAGCTCGATGCGGTCATCCTCGCGCACTACTACCAGGAGAGCGAGGTCCAGGACGTCGCCGATTTCATCGGGGACAGCCTCGCCCTGGCCCAGGAAGCGGCACGCACCGAGGCGAAGGTCATCGTCTTCTGCGGCGTGCACTTCATGGCCGAGACCGCGAAGATCCTCAACCCGACCCGTCAGGTGCTCCTCCCGGACCTCAAGGCCGGGTGCAGCCTCGCCGACCGGACCCCTCCCGCTGCCTTCGCGGCATTCAAGGCCAAGCACCCCGGCGCGTTCGTCGTCAGCTACGTCAACAGCTCCGCCGAGGTGAAGGCGATGAGCGACGTCATCTGCACCTCGTCCAACTCCGTCAAGATGGTGGAGAAGGCGCCCCGGGACAGGCCAATCATCTTCGCGCCCGATCAGCACCTCGGGCGATGGGTGCAGAAGCAGACCGGCCGCGAGCTCATCCTCTGGCCGGGCAGCTGCATCGTCCACGAGATCTTCAGCGAGAAGCTCCTGGTGCAGCTCAAGGTCCAGCACCCCGAGGCCGAGGTCGTTGCACACCCCGAGTGCCTCGAGCGCGTCCTCCAGCACGCCGACTACGTCGGCTCGACGAAGGGGATCCTCGAGCACGTCCTCAAGAGCCCCAGGCGCGAGTTCATCGTGGTCACCGAGGCCGGCATCATCCACCAGATGAAGACCCGGGCGCCGGACAAGACCTTCATCCCCGCGCCACCGGACAACGGGTGCAGCTGCAATGAGTGCCCCTACATGAAGATGAACACGATGGAGAAGCTGTGGCGGTGCATGGCGGAGCGGTCTCCCGAGCTGGTCATGCCCGAGTCGCTGCGTCTCGCCGCTTACAAGCCCTTGAAGCGAATGCTGGACTGGTCCTGAACGTCCCGTCCCGGGCGCACCCTTTGACGCGTCCCGCGCGGCTGGTAAACCATCCTCCCGATCGTGGGTATTCGCTTCTTCTCCATCCCCAGCCACCAGCTGGTGCCTCCGCCCCAGCTTCTCCCGGCGGATGCGCTCTTCGAGCCAGAGGTTCCCCCCAGCCCCGGGCTCATGGATCGCGTCCTCGCCGGAGTCGAGTTCCGCGACGAGCGGGTGCGGGACCGCATCGGCCAGATGTTCGCCTCCGACGCGCTCCCCCGGATGGGCCCCCCCGGCCCACAGGCGACCCCGTCGCTGCTCTTCGCCCGTCCCCCGATGGACCTTCCCGCCATCCTGCGGATGGCGGATCAGCTGGAGGCGCTCGCGGCGGCCGAGGAAGGTGAACGGGCGCTGGTCTGGAAGTGTCAGCGCTGCTCCACCCGGTACGCGGTGCCGCTCGGGCTCGTCCGCGACGTGAGCATCCGCTGCGAGCGGTGCGGCGAGCCGGTCTCGCTGCGGCGCGAACGCAGCACCGGGGAGGAGGCGCTGGTCGACCCCATGCAGGGAGCGGTCAACCTGACCCGCCGCCGACTCGCCGCGTTCCTCCGGGAGTCCATGGCCAGCGGCTGGCCGGTCCTGGTGGCGCAGCAACCGGGGACGTGACTCCGGCCGACCCGAGGGTGGCGCGCGTGGCGTTCGCCCTGGCGCTCCTGGCCGGAGCGGCGCCGCTCTGGTGCGCCCGGCAGCTCCCCATGGTGGACCTGCCTCAGCACCTGCACCTCATCTCGGTGCTCCACCGGCTGGACGATCCCACCACGCTGTACCCTCAGGTCTTCGCGGCGCGCGACGAGCTGACCCCGTACCTCGGGTACTACTACCCGGTGAGCCTGCTCTCCTGGATCTTCCCCCTGGAGCTGGCGAACCGTCTCTTCCTCACCGCGATGGTGCTCGGGCTGCCGCTGGCAACGGCGTTCCTGCTCCGCTCGCTCGGGCGTCCGCGCTGGCCGGCGGTGCTCACGCTTCCGTTCGCGTACGGAGACAGCTTCGGCTGGGGTTTCGTGAACTCGAGCGCATCGTTCGTGCTCGCGCTCCTCTCCGCCGGTCTGTTCGTCCGCGCGCTGACCGATGCTCCCCGGCGCCGGCGCTGGGCGCTCGCGCAGGCAGCGGTGCTGGTGGGGGTGGTCCTGATGCACGTCCAGGGCTTCCTCTTCCTCGCCCTGGCGCTCCCCTTCCTCCTGTTCACGACCCGGGTGCCCGAGGATGGAGCCGGGCGGCCGCTCCGCCCACGGCTTCCCGCCGTGCTCTCGACCGTGCCCGCGGTGGTGCTCTTCGGCGTCTGGGGAGCGGGCCGGCTGCTCGCGCCGGCCGAGGTGGAGGAGGGCGCGCCGTGGAAGGCGTGGGGCCCTCTCCTCTCCGAGCGCAACCTCTCCTTCAAGCCATTCCGCCAGAACCTGGACGAGTTCCTGGACGTCCTCGCGAATCTGCTCCGTGACGGAAGCGACCGCTGGGGTCTCCGGGCCGTCATCGCGGTCGCGGCAGTTGCCGGGGTCCTCTGGGTCGCCGGACGGCGGGGCACTCCTCGCGAGGGGTCACTCGAGCGGTGGCGCCTGCCGGGGCTCGCGGTCCTCGCCGGGCTCCTGTTCCTCCTGCTGCCCTTCGACGTCCGGGGAGCGGTCTACTACCTGAACACCCGGTACGCCCATCTCGTGGCGCCGCTGGCCATCGCCTGCCTTCCGCACATCGCCGCGCGCACCCGGCCTGCGCTCCTCGCCGCGGGCGTCGTCGCCGCGCTCGCGCTCGCGATTCCGCTGGGGACCGGATTTCACGCCTTCGACCTCGAGGCCGCGCCGCTCCTTCGCTTCGCCGAGGAGTCCCCGCCCGCTCCCCGGATCATGGGGCTGATCTTCAGCCCCGGATCCCGCGTGGTGAGCCATCCGGTGTTCCTTCACGCAGCGGCCGTGCCCGCGCGCCTGCGGGGAGGAATCACCAACTTCAGCTTCGCTCGCACCCCGCACTCCCCCATCCGCTACCGCGGCGCGCCGCCGCCGACGTTCCCCAGCGAGTGGAGGCCCGACGGCTTCCGGTGGGAGACGATGGGGCCGGCCTACAGCCACTTCCTGGTCCGGGGTGTCGACCCGCGGTCGGTCTTCGGTCCACGCTACGGAACCGAGGTGACCCCCGTGGACGTCGCCGGTGGTATGGGCTGGCTGGAGAACCACAGCCGATGAACGTCGACGAGCTGGCCGAGGCGCTTCGCGCCGGGGAGGGCGCACCCGAGAGCGTCCTGGGCGAGGACTGGGCACAGGCCCGGAAGCTCGTCGACGGGGACGCCGCCGACGCACGAGCGCTCCCGGGGGAGCTGGCGCTGGCAGTGCTGGAAGCCGCCGTGGCATTGCGCCGGCCGACGGCCGCCGAGCTGCTCTCGAGCTCTCCCGATCGCGAGGTGGCGAAGGCGGCGCGACGAGCCCTGTACCGGCTCCGCTCGGCGGGGGTCGCGGTGACCGAGCGGACCCGCCTGCCCGAGCCGCCCGCGCCGTCGCCAGGCCCGCCCGGAGCGGAGTCGCTCGACGGCTTTGCCAGCCTCCCGGACGGGACCGGGCAGCGAGGGCTCCTTCTCGCGCGGCCGATGCGTGGCGGCGTGGAGGTGGTGGAGGCGCTCGTGTCGGACGAGCTGGGCCTGCTGTCGCTCAGCCGCGCGGAGATGGGGCGAAGCGCGTGGCGAAAGCTCGCCCGGAGCCCGGAGATGGAGCGGCTGCTTCCCCTGCCCTTCGCGGAGGGACGGGCGCTGGTCGCCGAGGCGGTCCGGTGCAACCTCGCGACCCGCACGCCCTTTCCGCCGGACAGCGACCTCGCTCTGCGGCACCTCGGGATCGAGGCGGCGATGGAGGAGCTCCCGCCGCTGCCGGCTCCCGAGGAAGGCGACGGCGCGCTCGCGGTCGAGAGCGGAGCCCTGCACCAGGAGCCCGAGCTCGCGGCGTGGCTTCCGCCCGAGGCGGAGCTGAAGCGGCTCGCGCTGCGGGTGGACGAGGTGCGGACCAGCCCGCTGGCGCTGAGCCCGGAGCAACAGGCGGAGGCGCTCCGGGAGCGGGTCCGGAGCCAGGCCGAGGAGTTCTTCGACGAGGCCCGGCGGCGTCTGTACGCTCGGAGGCTGTGGGCGGTCGCGCCGGCGCTGGCCCGCCGGGGCGCGGAGCACGCGGCCCAGGTCGCGCGGGCGACGGCTCGCCGGATGTTTCACGGCGCGCCCGGGCTGCTGCCGCCCTTCGCCGAGCACGTCTTCGGAAAGATCCTGGCCATGATGGCCAGAGCCCCCGGCGCCCGCGGACCCTCTCCGGCCGGCGGGACCCTCCGCGAGGGCGGCAGCGGAAGCGGGCCCACGCGGGACGCTCCCCCCGGCGAGCGGCGGAGCCCCGGCGGGCTCATCCTTCCCTGACGCGCCTACCCGACCCGTGCCCGGAGCAGCAGGTCCAGGTTCTCGTTCTCCCAGGCCTGCGCACGGTGGAAATCGTGGAAGCGGCGCTCGTGCTGCGTGAATTCCGGCGGATGCACGCACCGCCGCCCGTCGTCACCGCGGCGCGCCCGGTACACGTGGTGAAGCATCTCGTGGAACACGATCCACTCCACGAAGTACCTGGGCACCTTCGGCTGATCGAGCGCCGGATGGATGCGGATGACCCGTGAGTCCGCCGAGTAGCTCCCCATCTTGATGCTCTTCCGCGGTCGCCGGCTCCGCGGCGCGGGCCCGAAGGTGATGGTCGCCGCGATCCGCCCCGCGAAGTAGCGACGGTTCAGCGCCGTGAAGATCGCCAGCAGGTCGTGGTGCCTGCCCACCGGCTCGATCCGCAGCCGCCGCCGGAGCTGGGCCGCCGAGACACGGCGGATGAAGGCCTTGTTGCGCTCGATGAACCGGTCCAGCACGGCCGAGCTCGGAGCGTCCGCCGTGCGAACGAACTCCGCGAGCGCCGTCACCACGTCCTCCGGCGCAGCCAGGAACATGTGGTGCACCCGGATCCGCCAGCCGCGCCGCACCCGTTCGAAGGTCACCATCGTGTGGGTGTTGTCGTGCACCTCCACGCTCACGTCCGCCCGCAGCCGCCCCCGCAGCCGCCGCTCCAGGACGCGCTTCCAGACGCGGAGAAGGCGCTGCGGCTCGGGGACCTGCGAGCGGCCCACGGCGAGCCGGGCGAAGGTGTAAGTCCTCTTCTTGACGACGGTTTTCGGCTTCCGCGGGACGGCCATTCCGTCGTCGAGTGTAGCGTGCCGCTCGACGGGCTCGCCAACGGCCGGAGCCCCGCGGCCCCCTCGCGTGGCCCCCGCCGGGGCGTGACCTCACGTGACATGCCCATCCGCCCACGGCGAGCGTCCGCGGGTCAGAAGACCTGTCATTTCATCCACTTAGGTCGAGTGACGGACCGGGCATCAGCCTGCCCGACCGCCTGCTTCGGACACTCCTGGGTCACCCTCGGGCGGCGACGCTCCGGCCCGCCGGAGCAGAGACGGCGTCACCTGGGCCATGGCCCGCGCCCTCGGATGGACGCAGCGGGCGGCCACGGAAGAGGGACACTGCGCGCCCATGCGCCACCCTTTCCTCGAAGGGCTCCGCCCCACGCTGCACATCGCCCACCGAGGCGGCGCGTTGCTCGCCCCCGAGAACACCCTCCCGGCCTTCCAGAGGGCGGTCGAGCGCTGGGGCACCGACATGCTCGAGCTCGACGTCCATGCCACCAGCGACGGCGAGCTCGTCGTCTCGCACGATCCGACCCTCCAGCGCTGCACCGACGGCCACGGCCGGATCGCCGAGCACACGCTCGCGCAGCTCCAGCGCCTCGACGCCGGATTCCACTTCTCGACCGACGGGGGGCAGAGCTTTCCCTTCCGGACGCAGGGCATCCGCATCCCCACCTTCCGGGAGGTGCTCCGCGCCTTCCCGGACCTCCGGCTGAACGTCGAGGTCAAGGCGGAGGCCCCAGGAATCGAGTCCGCGGTCGCCAGCCTCCTCCGGTCCGAGGGTGCCACCCGGCGCGTCTGTCTCGGAAGCGAGCTCGACCCCCTGGCGGAGCGACTCGTGGAGGCCATCCCCGAGGTGTGCGCGTTCTACCCGCGCGACGGGCTCACCCAGCTGGTCCTGGCCATCAAGTCCGGCGCCGAGCCCCCGGACGATCCGCGGTTCCAGGTCCTGGACATGCCGCTCGACTACGGCGAGGTCCGCCTCGTCGACGCGCCGTTCCTCGAGGGCACCGCGCGCCTCGGCCGCTGGGTGAACGTCTGGACCGTGGACGACCCGACGACCATGCGCGCGCTGGTGGCGATCGGAGTCGGAGGCATCATGACCGACCGGCCGGATCTCCTCCGCGAGGTGCTGAGCAAGTGAGCGCGACTCCCATGGAGCCCAAGAGTCCCGCCGACAGTCTCGCCGTGATGACGCAGATGATCCTGCCGTCCGATGCAAACCCGCTCAACGCGGCGTTCGGCGGGCGGATCCTGGAATGGATCGACCTCTGCGCTGGAATCTCCGCCGGCCGTCACTGCCGGCACGCCGTCGTGACCGCGAGCATGGACGACCTGCACTTCCACGCGTCGATCCGCGTCGGGTGGGTCGTGACCCTGCGCGCCCGGGTGCTCGCCGCGTTCCGCAGCTCGATGGAGGTGGGCGTGCGCGTCACCGCGGAGAACCCGCTGACCGGGGAGCACCGCCTCACGACGACCGCGCTTCTCACCTTCGTCGCGCTCGACTCCGACGGAACGCGGGCAACGGTTCCGCCCCTGAAGCTCGACACCGATGCCGAGCGAGCCGCGTTCCAGGCCGCCCACCTCCGGCGTCAGGACCGTCTCGAACGGAAGGGGAAGGTGTCCGAGTGGCAGCGCCTCCTCGAACCCTGAGGAGGGTGCGCGCCTGCGCGAGTCCGGGACGGCTCAGGTGGAGAACGAGGTACCGCAGCCGCAGGTCGACTTCGCGTTGGGGTTCTCGAACCTGAAGCCCTGCGCGGTCGTCCCGACGACGTAGTCCACCTCGGTGCCGGCCAGGTACTGCTGGCTGAGCGCATCGGTGACCAGGCGGATGCCGTCCTGCTCGCCGACCACGTCGTTCGCCGAGATGTCCTTCACCAGATTGAGGTCGTAGCCGAAGCCGCTGCACCCGGCCGGAACGACGCGGACGGACAGGTAGTACCCCTCGAAGCCCTGCTGCTTCTGCACCGCCTTGACCTGCTCGACCGCGCGGGCGGTGAGCTTCAGGGGGAAGGCGGCCGTCGCCGGAGCGGGGGCCGCCGAGGTGGCGGTGGAGGTATCCATGCTCCCTGTATATCCATGCCGGGACGGGGTTTCCACGTGTCGCCCGGTGAATCCGGGACCCTACGGGCTGCCGCGGACCCTCCCCCCATCCACGGCGATGACCTGGCCGGTGACGAAGTCGGGCCCGGTGATGAGGAAGCGCACGGTCGCCGCCACGTCCTCCGCGGTCCCGAATCGCTGCAGGGGGATGCGCGCGCGAAGCTGCTCACGTTCCTGGGCGCCGAGCGACTCGGGAGGCAGGACCGTCCCCGGCGCGACGCCGTTGACCCGCACGTGCGGGGCCAGCTCCAGGGCGAGCACCTGGGTCAGCATCTGCATCGCCGCCTTGGTCATGCAGTAGGCCGAGTAGTTCCTCCACGGGACCAGCGCGCCGCCGATGTCGAGCACGTTGACCACGACGCCCTCCCGCCTCTCCAGCATCCCCCGGGCGACGGCGCGCGTGAGGAGGAAGGGCGCCCGGGCGTTGAGCCGCCACTCGGCGTCGAGCATCGAGCCGTCGGTGTCCAGGAAGGGCGCGCGGGTGAACTGGGCGGCGCTGTTCACCAGGACCTCGATGGGCCCGAGCGTGCGCTCGACGTCGGCGACCAGCGTCGCGAGCTGAGCATCGTCGGTCAAGTCGGCACGGAACGCCTCGGCGCGCCGACCGCGACTGCGCAGCTCGGCGACCAGCGCCCGGGCCTCGCTCGCAGAACCGTGGTGGTGGACGGCGACCGTCGCCCCGTCGGCGGCCAGCCCCTCCACGATGGCCCGGCCCACCCGGATGGCTCCCCCGGTCACCAGCGTCACGCGTCCGTCGAGCGTCATTCTTCCTGCGCCTCCTGGCCGCCTCGGCCGGGTCTGTTATACGCAGAGGACGCCCGATGCCCACGTTCCGTCAGCTCCTCGAACAGGCCCGCGCGGTCGTCCCGGAGGTCCTCCCCGAGGCCCTGGCCCCACGGCTCCGGACCGACGATGCGCCCGTTCTGCTCGACGTCCGCGAGCCGGACGAGACGGCGGAGGGCCATCTCCCCGGCGCGTTGCTCCTCCCGCGGGGCAATCTCGAGCTCGGCATCGAGCGGATGGTCGCTCGCGAGCGGGAGATCGTCGTGTACTGCGCGAGCGGGGTTCGCTCGATGCTCGCCGCCCGGACGCTGCTCGATCTGGGCTACGGGCGCGTCTCGTCGCTCGCCGGGGGCTTCGGCCGCTGGAGCGACCTCGGCCTGCCGCGCGTCCGCCCGGCCCAGCTCCGGCCCGACCAGAAGGCGCGCTACCGCCGGCACCTCTCCTTGCCGGAGGTCGGCGAGGCGGGGCAGGCGCAGCTCGGGGCCGCGCGCGTGCTGGTCCTCGGGGCGGGGGGGCTGGGCTCGCCGGCCGCGCTGTACCTCGCCGCCGCGGGGGTCGGCACGGTGGGCATCGTGGACTCCGACGTGGTCGAGGTCAGCAACCTGCAGCGCCAGGTGATCCATCGAAGCGCCGACGCCGGCCGACCCAAGACCGACAGCGCGCGCGACGCGCTCACCGCCCTGAACCCCGAGGTGAAGGTGGTGACCTTCTCCGAACGGCTCTCGGCGGCCAACGTGCTCCGCATCATCTCCGGGTTCCAGGTCGTGGTGGACGGCGGCGACAACTTCCCCACCCGCTACCTGCTCAACGACGCGTGCGTCCGCGAGGGTATCCCGCTGGTGCACGGGAGCGTGTATCGCTTCGAGGGCCAGGCGACGACGCTCCTCCCCGGCGCAGGCCCGTGCTACCGCTGCCTGTATCCGATGCCGCCGCCTCCGGAGCTGGCGCCCTCGTGCGCGGAGGCGGGTGTCCTCGGCGTGCTTCCCGGGCTCATCGGTCTCGTTCAGGCGAACGAGGTCCTGAAGCTCCTGCTCGGCATCGGCACTCCGCTCGTGGGGCGCCTCCTCACCTTCGACGCGCTGGGCACACGGTTCTCCGAGCTGTCGCTCCGACGCGATCCCGCGTGTCCGACCTGTCGCCCTGGCGCGATCATCACGCTCTCCGACGCCGCGCCCGGCTGCGAGGTCCCCGATGCCCGTGCGTGAGGTCAGCGCGCACGATCTCGCGCGCGCCCTCCAGGGTCCCGAATCCGAGCGGCCGCTGATCCTCGACGTCCGGGACCAGGGCGAGGTGCGGGTCGCGTCGATTCCGGGCTCGCTGCACGTCCCCCTGCACGAGCTTCCGGGGCGCCTCGACGATGTGCGCGAGGCGGCCGACCGGCCGGTGGTGGTCCTGTGCCACCACGGCGTCCGGAGCTACCACGCCGCGGCATTCCTCGATTCGGTGGGCATCCCGGCAGCCTCCCTGCGCGGGGGCATCGAGGGGTGGGCGCTCGAGGTCGATCCCCGCATGCCGAGGTACTGAGGCCGCATGTCCCGGCCTCCCCCGGACCGCAGGCGCGGTCGCCACCCCGTCCGGCGCGCTTCTTCCCCAACCTCTCGGAATCCTTCTGGATCCAGGGTCTCGGCTCAACCTCAGGTGTCTGGCACCTTCGAGAATCGGGGGCGCCAAGGCGGCGAGGCTGCCGGCCGATCGAAAGGATCGAAGGTGTCTGGCACCTTCGAGGCCCGGGCGGAGCGGCCCCTGCGGGAGGACCTCGTCACCCAGGCGGCGCTCGAGGCGTACGGCGCGGTCCGACACGAGGGCCGGCTGGCCGACCGCGCCCTGGACCACGTCCTGCGAACGAAGCGGCACCTGTACTCGAACGAGCGCCGCGCCGTGGCCGAGCGCGTCTACGCGCTTCTCCGCCGCCAGCGAACCGTCGACGCCCTCCTCGACCGGACCGGCGCACACCTCGACCAGCGCCCCCCCACCCAGCAGGACCTCCTCCGTCTCGCCGCCTCGCAGGTGCTCCACGGCGAATCTGCCGAGCGCGTCGCCCGGGCCAGCGGCCTCCGCCCCGACGAGTCCCGCATCCTCGAGGGGCTCCCCGCCGCCGCCACCGCCCTCCGCACCCTCCCCCGCGCGGAACGCTTCGCCCTCGACGCCTCGCTGCCCGACTTCCTCGCCGCGCGCTTCCTGCGGCAGTTCGGAGATCGTGCCGACGCCGAGGCGGCGGCGATGAACGAGCGCGCCCCGCTCACCGCGCGCGTCAACCTCCTCCGCACCACCCGCGAGTCCCTCCTCGAGCGGCTCCGCGCCGAGGGCGTCGACGCCCGTCCCACGCCGCTCTCGCCGCTCGGCATCTTCCTCGAGACTCGCCAGAACGCCTTCGCCCTGCCCAGCTTCCGCGAGGGCTTCTTCGAGCTGCAGGACGAGGGGAGCCAGCTCCTCGGCCTCCTCGTCGACGCACCCCCGACCCGGGTGGTCGACGCGTGCGCCGGCGCCGGCGGCAAGACACTCCAGCTCGCGGCACAGATGCGCAACCGGGGCGAGCTCTTCGCGCTCGACATCGATTCCCGGCGCCTCGAGGACCTCAAGCGCCGCGCCCGCCGCGCCGGCGTCCACAACGTCCGCATCCGGCCCATCCCCCCATCCGGGCCGGAGGTCGCGCCCGCGCTCGCCGATCTCGCGGACCGGGCGGACCGCGTCCTCGTCGATGCCCCCTGTAGCGGCACCGGCACCTTTCGCCGCAAGCCCGACGCGCGCTACCGCCTGACCGAGGCCATGCTCGCCCAGCACATCGAGCGCCAGCGCCTCCTCCTCGACCAGTTCGCCCCGCTGGTCCGTCCCGGGGGCCGGCTGGTCTACGGAACGTGTAGCGTGCTCGAGGAGGAGAACGAGGCCGTCGTCGCGAGCTTCCTCGAGCGCCACCCCGGCTTCCGCACCCTCCCGCCTGCGGACCGGCTCGGTCCCGAGCTCGGAGAGAAGGTCAGCGCCGGCGACTTCCTCCGGCTCTCGCCCGCGCGCCACGGCACCGACGGCTTCTTCGGAGCGATCCTCCTCCGGCAGCCCGAGCGCTGACCCGCCGGAGGGGCCGGGTCTCCGGTTTCTGCTACACACCACGGCACCCATGAGCGAAGCGGTCCACTACCGCGTCTCGATGTCCCGGCCCCACTCGCATCTCTTCGAGGTCGAGGCCCGGTTCCCCTCCGCCGACGTCCTGGACCTCCAGCTGCCGGTCTGGACCCCGGGCAGCTACCTCGTCCGCGAGTTCGCGCGACACGTGCAGGAGCTCTCCGCCTCCGACGATCGCGGCGACCGCGTCCCGGTGGAGCGTCTCGACAAGCGGACCTGGCGCCTCCGTCCCCGGGGCCGGCCGGTGCGCGTTCGCTACGGCGTCTACGCCAACGAGCTCACCGTCCGGACCAGCCACCTCGATGGAACCCACGGCTTCTTCAACGGCGCGACGCTCTTCCTGTACTCCGAGGCCCTGCGCGACAGCCCGCACCACCTGGCCGTCGACGCGCCCCCGGGCTGGAGCGTGTTCACGGCGCTCGAGCGCACCGACGCCGGCTGGCAGGCGCCGACCTACGACGTGCTGGTGGACAGCCCGGTGGAGATCGGCCCGCACCGACCCATCCGGTTCGAGGCCGGCGGCGTTCCGCACGAGGTGGTCGTCTGGGGCGGCACCGTCGATGCGAGCAAGCTCGCCGCGGACCTCGCGGCCGTCTGCGACGCGGAGGCGGCGCTCTGGGGCGGCCTGCCGATGCCGCGGTACCTCTTCCTCCTCTACCTCGTCGACAAAGGGCGAGGCGGGCTCGAGCACGCCGCGTCGACCGCGCTCATCTACCCGCGCGCGCAGATCTCCACCCCGAAGGGCTGGGAGGACTTCCTCACCCTCGCCGCGCACGAGTACTTCCACCTCTGGAACGTGAAGAGGCTCAAGCCGCGGGCCTTCGTTCCCTTCGACTACGCGGTGGAGAACTACACCCGGCTGCTCTGGGCCTTCGAGGGGATCACCTCGTACTACGACAACCTCCTCGTCCGCCGCGCGGGGCGAATGAGCCCGGCGCGATACCTCGTCCGGCTGGGCGAGGCGTTCTCCGCGCTCGCCTCGACGCCGGGACGTCGAGTGCAGACGCTGGAGGAGGCCTCGCTCACGGCCTGGGTCAAGTACTACCGCCAGGACGAGCACACCCCCAACAGCGCGATCTCCTACTACCTGAAGGGTGAGCTGGTCGCGCTCTGCCTGGACCTCGAGATCCGCCGCCGGACGCGTGACTCGAAGAGCCTGGACGACGTGATGCGGCTGCTCTGGAGCCGCCACGGCGACGGCAAGGGCGTGCCGGAGGAAGGCGTGGAGGCCGCGGCCTCGGAGATCGCCGGCTCGGATCTCCGGCCGTTCTTCGACCGCGCGCTCCGGAGCACCGACGAGCTCGACACCTCGATCCTCGAGCACGTGGGGCTGCGTCTCCGTGCCCGCATTCGGGAATCGATCGGCGACAAGGGCGGCACACCGCCCCGGCTCAAGGAGGGAGACACGCGCGCTCGCGGCTGGACGGGCATCGTCGCCCGCGGCGCGAACATCGCCAGCGTGCTCGAGGGTTCCCCGGCCCAGGCCGCCGGGCTCTACCCGGACGACGAGGTCATCGCGGTGGACGGGGTCAAGGCCGACGCGGCGGCGCTCATCTCGCGAGCGGACGACCGGAGCGCGGGTGAGGTGCTCCGGGTCGCCGTCTTCCGCCGCGAGCTCCTGGTCGAGGTGCCGGTGACGCTCGAGCGTCGCCCCGAGGACGCAGTGTGGCTCGCCCCGGTCGAGTCGCCGAACGACGCCCAGCGCGCCGCGTTCGAGCGGTGGGCCGGTGCGCCTCTCGATGGTGCTCCGTCGAGTTGACCGGCACCCGTCGCACCACGACGCCGGGACACTTCCAGCCTGTCGGTCCACGCGTGTAGCGTTCGGGCTCGACACGATGTCCGATCTCGAGCGGTTCCTCTCCCAGCCCATCGGCGTGCTCCGCGAGCGCTTCCTCACCCGCGGACGGCCGGTGCCCGATGGGCTCCTCGAGGCCCTCGAGCGCGACGAGCGGCGGGCTGCCCGCGAGCTGGCCCGCTGCATCCGCTCCCGCCGGGAGAAGAACCGTTCGGAGGGTCAGCGCCTCCGCAATCTCCTCCGCTTCGAGGTCGAGCTCTGGGAAGCCGGACACCAGTTCGTCGCCGGCGTGGACGAGGCCGGGATGGCGCCCCTGGCGGGACCGGTCGTCGCGGCCGCGGTCATCCTGCCGAGGAACTACCGGCTGCGAGGCATCGATGACAGCAAGGTGCTCGACGCCGAGACCCGCGCCCGCATGGCCGTCGAGCTCAAGCGTGAGGCCGTCGCCTGGGCGGTGGGCAGGGCCGAGGTCGAGGAGATCGACCGGCTCAACATCTACCACGCCGGGCTCCTCGCTCTCCGCCGCGCGCTCCTCGGGCTTCCGAAGGTCCCGACCTTCGTGCTCGTCGACGCCCGCCGCATCCCCGAGTGCCCGGTGCCACAGCGGGGCATCATCCACGGCGATGCGCTGTCGCTGACCATCGCCGCAGCGTCGATCATCGCCAAGACCACGCGCGACGCTCACATGGCCGAGCTCGACGGCCGCTTCCCCGGCTACGGGTTCGCCGCGCACAAGGGCTACCCCACGCCGCAGCACGAGGCCGCACTGCGTTCGCTCGGCGCGTGTCCGGTCCATCGCCGCAGCTTCGCTCCGGTCCGGCAGGCGCTGGGGCTCGACCCGATCCAGGAGATGCTCTTCGAGCCGCCGCCGGTTCCGCCGGAACCGTCCGGTCCGTGAGTCAGGACGTCGACATCGACGCGTGGCTGGCGGCGCAGGGATTCGATCTGCCCGAGGGACGCGCGCGGGCACGCGAGGCGCTGGAGTCCGCAGGGCTGACCCGCGCAGGGAAGACCCGGATGAGCGCGGCCAAGGAGGACCGCGCGCGCGGCCTGCTCGACGCCCAGCTCTACAGGCACTGCGCGACACCCGCCTGCGTCGCGGAGGCAGGGCGCTCGGGACGGACCCCGGTGCTCACCGCCCACCGAACGGCGTGCGCATCGTGCGGAGGCTCCGACAATCGACGCGCGCAGGAGGCCCTGGTCTCGGCCTGTCAGCGCGCGGGGATCCGCCGGCTGGTGATCGTGGGTGGTTCGCCGTCGGTCCGGGAAGAGCTTCGCGACGGGCTCTCGCAGCGCCTCGAGCTCCGGCTGGTGGACGGCACCGAGCGGCGCACCCTGGGGCAGGCCCGGCTGGATCTGGAGTGGGCGGACCTGGTGCTCCTCTGGGGTGGGTCGGAGCTCGACCACCGCGTGAGCACGCTCTACACCGGTGGGCCCGCTCCGCTCCGGCGCAAGCTGGTGCACGCCTCCAAGCGAGGCATCGCAGCGCTGCTGGAGTCGGCGGTCGTCCACCTCTCCCGCCATGGCTGAGCGCCAGGGACCGGGTCTCGCCCTGGGCCTGCTCCTGGCGGTGTGCGGCTGCAAGCCCGGCTGGCCGCACTTCGACGCGCCCGACGGGACGTTCAGCGCCGAGCTCCCTCCGCCGCTGCGGGTCGAGGCCGAGCGGATCGAGGGGAGCCAGCGGCTGCTCTCGATCGAGTCCCACGGGAACGAGGATCAGGCGTTCCTCGTCCAGCGCCGCCGTCCGGTGGCTGGGCGGCATCTGGACCCGGCCGGCGTGCTCGACGGCTTCTGCGCCGAGTTCGCGCGGGCGCGCTCTTACGAGATCACCACCGACGCACGGGGGCGACGCCGCGACGGGCGAGCGGCGCAGACCTGCGCGTTCCGCGCGCAGGGCCTGGAGATCCGGATCCAGGTCGTCGCCGCCGGACAGTGCGTCTACACGCTGATGTCGATGTGGCGCGGTCCGGCCCCGGACGTGGACCGCTTCGTCGACGGCTTCCGCGTGCTCAAGGACTGCGCCGCCGAGCAACCGTGACCGACGCCCCCCGTCACTCCTCGTCGCTGCGCAGCGCCGCGAGGACGTTCAGGTCCTCGAGGGTCGTCGTGTCGCCGGTGGTCTGACGGCCCGCGGCGACGTCCCGGAGCAGGCGGCGCATGATCTTCCCCGAGCGGGTCTTCGGTAGACCCTCGGCGAACCGGATCTCGTCCGGCCGGGCGATCGCGCCAATCTCCTTCGCGACGTGCGCGGCCAGCGCCTGCTTCATCGCCGCGGTCGGCTCGACGCCCTTCTTCAGCGTCACGAACGCCACCAGCGAGGTCCCCTTCAGGTCGTCCGGCCGGCCCACCACCGCGGCCTCCGCCACCCGGCCCTCCGACACCAGCGCGCTCTCCACCTCGGCGGTGCCCAGCCGGTGGCCGGCGACGTTCACCACGTCGTCCACCCGGCCCATCACCCACAGGTACCCGTCCTGGTCGACCCGCGCGCCGTCCCCGGTGAAGTAGATGCCCGGGATCTCGCTGAAGTACGTCTTCTCGTACCGCTCCGGGTCGCCGTGCACCGTGCGGAGCATCGACGGCCACGGCCGGGTCACGAACAGCTTCCCTCCCGACCCGCGCGGCACCGGCTTCCCGTCCTTGTCCAGCACCTCCGCCTTGATCCCCGGCAGCGACAGGGTCGCGCTCCCCGGCTTCGTGGGCGTCGCGCCCGGCAGCGGCGTCACCATGATCGCGCCGGTCTCCGTCTGCCACCAGGTGTCGACGACCGGGCAGCGGCCACCGCCGATGACCTCGCGGTACCAGATCCACGCCTCGGGGTTGATCGGCTCGCCCACGCTCCCCAGCAACCGCAGGCTCGACATGTCGTGCTTCTTCGGGTGCTCGTCCCCGAGCCGCATGAAGGCCCGGATCGCGGTCGGGGCCGTGTAGAGGATGGTGATCTTGTTCCGCGCGATCATCTCCCAGAACCGGTCCGGACCCGGCGTGGTCGGCGCGCCCTCGTACATGAAGGCCGTCGCCCGGTTCATCAGCGGCCCGTAGACCACGTAGCTGTGGCCCGTCACCCAGCCCACGTCGGCCGTGCACCAGTAGATGTCCGACTCCTTCAGGTCGAACACCCAGCGCGTGGTGAGCGAGACGTTCACCGCGTAGCCAGCCGTGGTGTGCAGCACCCCCTTCGGCTTCCCGGTGGACCCGGAGGTGTAGAGGATGAAGAGCGGGTGCTCGCTGTCCACCCACTCCGGCTCGCAGTTCGCGGACTGCGACGAGACCAGCTCCTTCCACAGGACGTCCTTCGGACCCTTCGCCGGCGGCGTCTTCCCCGTGCGCTGCGCGACGATCACCTTCTCCACCGTCGTCATCTCGGAAAGCGCCTGGTCCACGTTGGCCTTCAACGGAACCGCCGCGCCCTTCCGCCACCCGCCGTCCGAGGTGATGACCACCTTCGCTCCGGCGTCGTTCATCCGCTCTCGCAGCGCCTCGGCCGAGAAGCCACCGAACACCACCGAGTGGACCGCACCGATACGGGTGCAGGCCAGCATCGAGATCGCCGCCTCGGGGATCATCGGCAGGTAGATCCCGACCCGATCGCCCTTCTTGACTCCCAGCGACTTGAGCCCGTTCGCGAGCTTGCACACCTCGGCGTGCAGTTCCCGGTAGCTGAGTCGCCGCTGGTCCCCCGGCTCACCCTCGAAGAGCAGGGCCGTCCGGTCCCCGTGTGTCGCCAGGTGCCGGTCGAGACAGTTGTAGGAGAGGTTGGTGGTCCCGCCGAGGTACCACTTGGCGAAGGGCGGCTTCCACTCCAGCACCTTCTGGAACGGCGTCTTCCAGTAGATCTCCTCCTTGCCCCGCGCTCCCCAGTACCCCTCGGGGTCGCGCTCCGCCTGCGCGGCCAGCTCGCGGTACTGCTCCATCGACTTGATGTGGGCCCGACGGGAGAACTCGGGCGGTGGCTGGAACACACGGCCCTCGGTGAGCACCGAGGTGATCTCCGTGGAGGTTGGATCGGCCATGGCGACGCTCCTCTTCTCGTTCAGGGACAGAGGCTCTGATTGGTGCTGAGACCTGCCTGGTACTCGAACCAGGCCTGACAGATGCAGGTTTCCGGACGCGGGGTGGACGTCGTGATGCGGACCACCCCCGAGAAGCTCGTCGACGTCAGCGTCGTCGCGTCGAGGTGCACGTCCACCAGCTGGAGCTGGCAGGCCTGCCCACCGATGGGCAGCAGGATGTTCGCGGCGGTCCCGTCGGCGCTGAACGACTCCTCGCTGTACGCGAACTGGCCGGCCATCGACACGGTGAGCAGCTCGCCCTGGCTCGGCGTCGAGAAGCGGAAGTCCACCTCCACCACGTTTCCCGAGAGGGTCAGCCGGGCGCCCAGGTTCGCCGCCGCGTCCGCGAGGAGCTGGCACTCGTCCCGGATGATTCCTGAGGGCCGCACCGGGGTCAGCGAATAACACCCTTCTTCCTGGTCGTGCGTCCGGCCACCACAGGCGATCAGGGAAGAGCTGAGGACCACGAGTGCCATGCGTGCATTCATCCGAGCGGGCGCACGAGTCTAGAGATCGCGCCCGGCTCCTTCAATCGCCCGTGTCGACCGACCCTCCCCACTGGTACTCTGCCGAGCACATCCCATGCGAGCCCTCCTCGCGCTGCTCGCCCTGGGCGTGCTCCTGACGGCCCACGAGCTGGCGCACCTCCTCGCGGCGCGCATCTTCGGCACCCGGGCCGTCGTCTTCTCCTTCGGGGTCGGCCCGCCGCTCTTCGGTTTCCGTGCGCTCGGGCAGCGCTGGGCGATCGGGCCCATCCCCTTCGGAGGCTGGCTCCGCCTCGAGGGAGAGAATCCGCACGACGCGACGCGTGCATCCGGGGTCCCGTTCGCCGCGCTCTCGGTGGGCCGCCGGATGCTCGTGTTCGCCGCCGGCCCCCTGGGCAGCTGGGCCCTCGCGGTGCTGCTCCTGACCGTCCTCTTCGCGGTGGGCACCCACCACCCGGTGGGGACCACCATCGGCGGGGTCGACCCGGGCTCCCTGGCGGCGCAGGCCGGCTTCCGGCCCGGGGACCGGGTCATCGCGGTGGACGGCGACGAGGTCCATCGCTGGTCCCAGCTGGTCGAGGCGCTGACCCACGCCCCCGACGGCTCCGCGTCGGTGACCGTCGCCCGCGGCGAGGGCACCGCCACCCTCGTGGTCAGCCCCGACCTCGACCCCGAAGGCCGGCCGCGCATCGGCGTCCGTCAGCTCTATGCCTTCGAGCGACTGCCGCCGGCGCAGGCGCTGCGCGGGGCGGTGCTCCACACCGGAGTCGTCGTCCAGCGCATCCTCCGCGAGGCCGGCGCCCTCCTCGCCCAGCCGTGGGGCGGCCCGGAACGGAACCGAACCGTCGGCGCGCTGGTGTGGAGCGCGGCCGAGGCCGCCGGCACGAGCCTCGACGCGCTGGTCCGGGCCCTCGCGGCCCTCTCGCTCGCCCTGGGCCTCTTCTTCCTCCTCCCGCTCCCCGCGCTCGACGGAGGACGCATCCTCCTCACTCTCTGGGAGGCGGCGATGGGCCGGCCGGTCGATGGCCGGGTCCAGACGCTCCTCCAGACCCTCAGCCTCCTCGCCGGAGTCGCGGCCGTGGCCTGGCTCGCCTACGGCGAGGTGCGGCAGGTGGTCTCCATGACGCTCGGGCGCTGAGGAGCCGTTGTGCCCCGCTGCCGGACCGTGGCATGCCTCCGCTCGACGCCGCGCACCGGACGGAGGACCCCGTCGTGACCGACGCCGCACCCCGCTTCCCGCCCCAGATCCGCTACATCATCGGAAACGAGGCCGCCGAGCGCTTCAGCTTCTACGGGATGCGGAACATCCTCACGGTGTTCCTCGTCGACTTTCTGCTCAGCCGCCACACCGGAAACCGCGGCGATCAGGCGCAGGCGGTGTTCCACACCTTCGTGATGGGGGTGTACCTCTTCCCCCTGCTGGGCGGCATCATCGCCGACTGGTGGTGGGGGAAGTACCGGACCGTGCTGTGGCTGAGCCTGCTCTACGTGGCCGGCCACGCCTGCCTCGCGTTCTTCGAGAACAGCGAGCGCGGCTTCTACACCGGGCTCTTCCTCATCGCCCTCGGGTCCGGAGGCATCAAGCCCTGCGTGTCGGCCTTCGTCGGTGACCAGTTCACCGTCTCCAACCGATCTCTGGTGCCGAAGGTGTTCGGCTGGTTCTACTGGTCGGTGAACCTCGGGAGCTTCTTCGCCTCGGCCACCATGCCCAAGGTGCTCGAGCACTTCGGCCCGCAGGTGGCCTTCGCCATCCCTGGCGTGCTGATGGCCGTCGCCACGCTCATCTTCTGGGCTGGCCGGAAGCTCTACGTCCGCGTGCCTCCCCACGAGCCGGATCGCCACGCCTTCCTCTTCGTCCTCCGCTCCGGGCTCTTCGGGAAGGCAACGGGCGGCTTCTGGCAGCGCGCGCGCGCCGAGCATCCGGTCGAGGCCGTCGACGGCGCCCGCGCCGTGCTCGGCGTGGCGAGCATCTTCGCCCCCATCCCGCTCTTCTGGGCCTGCTTCGACCAGAAGGCGTCGCTCTGGGTGCTCCAGGCCCGGAATCTCGACCTCCAGGTCGGCTCGGTGACCCTCGCCCCGAGCCAGCTCCAGGCGGTGAACCCGCTCCTGGTGATGCTCCTCGTCCCCCTGGTGACCTACGGCCTCTATCCCTGGCTCGAGCGTCGGGGCATCCGCTTCACCCCGCTCCGCCGCATCGGCACCGGGCTCGTCCTCACCGCCACCTCCTTCCTGGGGGTGGCGATGATCCAGCAGGCGCTGGAGAGCGGAGCCCGGCCCTCGGTGCTCTGGCAGGTCGGCCCCTACGTCGTGCTGACCCTGTCGGAGGTCCTGGTCTCCGTCACCGGGCTCGAGTTCGCCTACACCCAGGCCCCCCTGCGGATGAAGGGCAGCATCATGAGCCTGTGGCTGCTCACCACCTTCGCCGGGAACTTCGTGGTGGTGCTGGTGAAGAAGCTCGGGCTGGTGCACGGCACGCTCGAGTTCCTGTTCTGGGCCGGCCTGACCTACCTCGCCGCGCTGTGCTTCGCGCTCATCGCGCGGCGCTACGTGGTGCGGGACCAGCTGCTCCCCGACGCCCCGGCAGCCACGCCCGCTCCCCCAGCCGCCGCTCGCCTCGCCTGAAGGCCCGAGCGCGCCCTCAGAAGGTGACCCCCAGCGCAGCCACGAAGAACTGGTCGATGCCTCCGGGCTGGAACCAGTACGCGGTCAGGTCGAGCTTCCACACGCTCACGCCGAGCAGCGGCCCGAAGACCACCTCCCGCGAGGTGTGAAACACCCGCGTGCGCTGCACCACGATGCCCGCGCGGAGCCACTGCCAGGGCCGCACGTCCGTCTCGGACCAGACGTAGAGGAAGCCACCGGTCCCCTCCTGCACGTCGTTCACCCACTCGCTCTGCGAGCTGAAGGAGAGCGGCCCCCAGGCGATGGCGAGCTCCAGCCCGACGATGGGTCCTCCCACGTCCCCGAACATGCAGCCCACGATGGGCGTGATGCCGAAGGTCACCGTCTCGCCGAACTCGAAGTTCCAGCCGACGAACGCGGACCCGGTCTTCAGCGCCTCGTAGTTGTACCGGGCCTCGACGTGCACCGGACCGTGATCCGCCGTCGCGGTCACCACGCCGAAGTTCTGGCGGTCGTGGACGAAGTACCAGGAGAGCGACGCGCCCAGGCTCCACGGGGTCGCCTCGACGTGGGGATGCTCCATCGGCTGCGACCACGCGTGCGAGGACGCCAGGAGCGCCGACGCGAGCACGGCGAGGTGGGTCCCCCGCGCGCTCATCCGCCGAGGGCCGTCACCGCGGCCACCAGCACCGCGCCGATCCCGAGCATCGCCAGACCCATCCACACCGGACGCACTCCCGAGTACCGACCGACCGCGTACCCCCCGACGAAGAGCAGCGCAAGCGAGAGCCCCCGGGAGACGGTCTTCGCGAGGCTGACGTCGTGAATCAGCAGGAAGGGCAGCGCCACCGGGAAGGTGCTGGCCACCACGACCAGGAACACGCCGAGCGCCGCGAGGAGGTCCTCCCCCTGGACCCGCGCCGGCGCGTGCAGGTCCGGGTGGGTGGCGACCGCCCTCCTCACCGACTCCAGATCCCCCGTGCTCAGGTCCGCGGCGACCTGCTCCGGAAGCACCTCCGCGAGCAGCGTCCGGAGCTCGGCGGGATCGGCGCCCTCCCGGAGCGCGCGATCCAGCAGCAGCTTTCGCCCGCGGCCGAGCACCGAGTTCAGGACGTACATCACCGCGTCGACGAGCCCCCAGGCGACGTTGCAGGACAGCGTGCTGACGAAGAGCGCCCGCGTCTCCTGCGGCGTGGCGCTGGTCACGCTCAGCGCGCCGGTGATGGTCAGGGCCATGATCAGCCCGAACAGCATCTCGGAGCCCCGGTCGTACGGGCTCAGGACGCCATGGACCAGCGGGCCGGGAAGACGCATCGCGGAGGAGGATTCCTTCCCGGTCCTCGCCCGGGCTCCATGGGACCTTGGTCCGATGTTCAGGCCCACCGCCCGCTCCGCGAGCGTGTAAGGTCCGAGGCGCCGCAGGCAGGGAGGGGACCCATGAACGTGCGACACGCGCTGTTCCTCGCAGTCGGACTCGCCGGTGCGCTGGCCATCGCGCAGACGCCGCCGCCACCCCCGCCGGGCGCACAGCCCGCCCCGAAGGCGCCGGCACCCGGAGGCGGAGCGCCCGCGCCCGCCCCGGCCGCTCCGGCTGCCGCGCCCTCCGCAGCCCCGGCTGCGGCGCCGGGCACGGCCGCGTCAGCACCGGCTCCGGCCGCCGCGGGTGCGCCGCCGGTCATCGCCGTGAAGACCGACTCCCCCTGCAAGGAGGACGTCGCGGCGTTCTGCGGAGAGGTGCAGCCCGGAGGAGGCCGCCTCTACCGCTGTCTCTGGGAGCACGAGGGTGAGCTGTCCGTCAGCTGCCGCGCCCGGATGACCGAGCTCCGCACCACCGGCGGCGAGTGCAAGGACGACATCGCCCGGCTCTGCTCCACGGTGCCCCACACCAAGGGACTGCTCGCCAAGTGCCTCGAGCAGAACCACGACCAGCTGAGCGAGGGATGCAAGGCGCTGTCGACCAAGGCGCGCTCGGCCGCCGCCGGCTCGGCCACAGCTCCGGCCGCCGCCGCGACGGGCGCACCGGCTCCGGCTTCCGCCGCTCCGGCCGCGAAGCCCGCCGCGCCCGCTCCGGACGCCGGGAAGCGCTGAAGAGTCCCGGGGTTCAGGGCCCGAGGCCGACCCACTCCTCGCCGTCCTCGAACCGCTCCTTCTTCCAGATCGGCACGTCGGCCTTGAGTCGCTCGATGGCGTGGCGACAGCCCTCGAAAGCTGCCGCCCGGTGCGGTGCGGAGACCGCGATGACCACCGCCGCCTCACCGGGAACGAGCGTCCCCACCCGGTGCACGATGGCCACCCGCGTCCCCGGCCACCTGGACTCGATCTCCCGGCCGATCGCCGTCATCGCCCGCTCGGCCATGCCGGGGTAGGCCTCGTAGCTCAGCGCCCGCACCCGGCGCCCTCGCGTCTCGGTGCGCACCGTCCCGGTGAAGGTGACCAGCCCGCCGCGCTCGGGACCGCCGACCGCGCCCACCACCTCCTCCAGCGCGAGCGGCGTCTCCGAGAGCCGGAAGCAGTCCGACCCGCCCGCCACCGGCGGGACCAGCGCCACCTCCGCCGACTCCGGGACCGCTGCATCGAGCGAGGTGAACTCCTGGTTCACCGCCACGCGGAGGTGGGGCAGGAGCGGCCGGAGGTCGGGGTGGCGAGCCGCCAGGGTCTCCAGCAGCTGCCGGACCGGACCGCCACCCCACTCCACGGTCTCCTGCGCCGTGCCGGCGCGTTCGCGAGCCGCGGCGAAGTAGAGAACCGTGATCGACACGCTAGAACTCGAAGCCCAGCCCGAAGGTGAAGTAGCGGGCCGAGAGATTCAGCCCGACCTTCCCGAAGTCGTCGAGCTTGTCGTAGTTGTACTCGGCGAAGATGTACGTGCGCCGGATGCCGGTGTCCGTCGTCATGTCCTTGGCCATCTGCTCGGACAGCACGTTCAGGATGAACGCCATCCCGCCGGTGAAGCCGTAGCCCCACTTGAGTCCCGAGCCGGTCAGACCGTTGACGACCTCCGTGGTTCCACCCTTCGTCACGCGCCAGGGGGTCATGAGCAGCGCCGCCTTCACGTACGGGACGAAGGGGATGGAGTAGCGCGTCCACAGGAGGTCGAACCGGTACCCCACCGGCACGCGGAGCGGGAAGATGATCAGCGCCGTCTTCTCGGTCGACGGCTGCCCGTTGTTCGCGTCGTTGGTGACCAGGATCGCCGGGGCGTACTTCTCCGCGTAGCCGGCGGCGAAGCCGACGCTGACCGCCCCGTAGCCGTGCCAGGCGATGAAGGCGATCTCCCCGCCGCCGAACAGCATGCTCTTGTTGCCGAAGATGGTCTCGTAGGGGTTGGAGGAGAGCCCCGGCTCGTCCCCGACCCGCGGGATCAGGGTGCCCATCTTCAGCTCGAAGATGAACCCGATCGGCGGCTCCGGTGGCGGCGGTGGCTTGATCTGCACCACCGTCTGCGCGGACGCGGTCGAGGCGGCGAGCAGCGCCGCGAGAGCAAACGCCCTCATCGGCGCCTCCTCCGGACGAGCGCGACCAGGACCCCGAGCGCGCCGAACACCGACGGCACCGCCGCATCCGCAACACTGCATCCGCCGAGCTCGTGGCCGCCCGCGTCCTTGTACTCGCCCCAGAACCCGTTCGAGGCCTGCGGCGTGGCGGACTGCGGAGTGTTGTATCCGGAGGGATTCGACACCTCGTCGATCGACTGTGCCTGGACGAGATACTCGACCCCGTTGTTCAGGCCCGTGATCGACGTGCTGGTCTTGGTCGCCTCGAGGCTCGCCGCCTGTCTCCAGATGGGACCGGCGTCGTTCGACGGGGCCTCGGCGTACTGGATGTCGTAGCGAAGCAGCGTCTCACCCTGCGGATCGAGCTGGATCACGATCTTCGAGTCCTGCCCGAGGAGCGTCATCCCCGGCGGGACGGGGGGCTTCGCGTCGTAACGAAGGTTGAGCGTGGTGGACGAGGTCAGGCTGCTGTCGCAGCTGGTGGAGCCGGTGGCACGGTAGGACAGCGACGCGCAGATGGAGTTGGTGATGTCCACCCCGTCCGGGCAGGTCCCGCCGAGCCCTGGCATGTCGCGCACCTTCTGGGCAGCAATGCTCCCGCTTCCCGTGGCGATGGTGTTGATGTCGATGGTGCCGATGACCACGTCCTGGGTCCCACCGTCGGCGCCGGTGGTGTTCGGCGTGTCGGGACAGCTCTGGGAGTTGGTCACGAAGATCTGCGTGTTACCGCAGGCGTTGCCCGAGCCCAGGCCGGACGAGGTCCAGGTCACGGTGTAGGAGACGTTCGAGTTGCAGTCGCTCTGGTTGAAGGGAAACGTCGTGAGGTTGGCCCCCCCGCTCCCGAAGTTGAGGCTGATCTGCTGTGCCAGGGCCGGGCTCGACAGGCAGAGCAGAACCAGTCCCGCGCGAAGGGGGGTGGGCATCCGCCCGAGGGATAGCAAGGGTGGGGCCAGCTGTCGCGCCCCGTACCGAGGCGAAACTCCCTCCCGCCGCGGGTCAACGCGACAGGTCCACGCCGGTCCGCGTGTCAATTTGTCACAGGCGCCCGGGTGACGAGCTCGGCCACCTCGAGACACAGCCGGGCGGTGGCCCCGGCGTTGTCCACGGCCGCGACCAGCTCCAGCGCGTCGGCGCTGCCGGCGAAGGCGCGGATGCGCCCCACGTGGATGGCGTCGTCCGCGGTCACCAGCATCGGCATGGGGTAGACGCCCTCGCCCGGAGCATCGAGGATCTTGAGCCCGGGCGCGGCCTGGAGCAGCTGGCGCGCCTCGGCCGGCGTCATTCCCTTGCCGAGACGCACCTGCATCAGCACCAGGGTGCCGTAGAACGTCGGGACCCACACCGCCGTCCCGTCCAGCGCCGGCGCCGAGCGGCCCCAGAGCAGACCGGTCTCCGCCCGCCAGGAGAGCTCCTCCAGCGTCGAGCCGCTGCCCTCGCTGAACGGACCGACCTGGGGAATCAAGTTGAACCCCAGGCGGTGCGGGAAGTGGCTCGCCTCGAGCTCACGCGAGGTGAGGAGGCCTGCCGTCTGCTGCTCGAGCTCCGAGACGCCCTGACGCCCCGCCCCCGACGCGGAGATGAGCGCGGAGACGCTCACCTCGCGCAGCCCTGCCGCCGCGCGGAGCGGCTCGAGGCAGCAGAGGATCGCCTGGCTCACCGGCCCGGGCACGCGGAACCGGTGCGCCTCCGGCACGCGGCCCAGGCCCGCCCCCGGCACACGCGGGAACACCACCGGCGTGCGGAGGTCGGAGACGAAGGCCCGGCTCGTGTCGACGACGACGGCGCCGGCGCCTTCCGCCACCTGGGCCAGGGTCCGCGAGACGTCCGCGGGCGTGGCGAGGAACACCAGCTTCGCACCGCGCAGCGTGCCCGCGCTCGCCGTCTCCACCTCGAGCGTCTCGTCCCCGAAGGGAAGCTCCTCTCCCGCCGATCGCTCCGAGGCCAGGAGCCGCACCCGCTCCGCCGGATGGCCGGACTGGGCGATCGCGCCCACCAGCTCGCGGCCCACCACGCCGGTCGCACCCACCACCGCCAGCTCCCAGCTGCGATCCATTCGCTCAGTCCTCCTCGTCGCGGATGCGGGCCGCCGGCGCCGGGCCGGGAAGCGGGGGAAACTTCGGGTTGCGCTCGGCCTCGGACGCGCGGACGTAGTGCGGCTCGAGCGCCGAGAGGGCATCCAGGTTCCACGCCGGCGGGGGGCCTGCGAGGCGCGCCACGGCCCACGCGGACGGCACGTCCGGCATCGCGAGCAGGACCGCCTCGGGGACCCCGGCGGCGACCAGCGCCGGACGCACCTCGTGCACCGCCGGTCCGAGGAGGCGCGCCTCCGGCTCGGACGCGACCCACCGTGCCACCTCGGCCTCGGTGCACGCCTCCTCCGGCGCGAGCGCCGCGACTCGATCGCCCGTCCGTCGGTAGCGACCGAGGTAGAGCTCCCCGCGGCGCGCGACGGCGATCGCCCCGAGCGGCACGCCCTCTGGCCCCTCGAGCGCGAGCGCGGCCAGGGACGAGGCGCCAGCGACCCCGAGTCGCCGCGCGTAGGCGAGTCCCTTCACCGTGGCCAGGCCGATGCGGAGGCCGGTGAAGCTGCCCGGTCCGAGACCCACCGCGAAGCCACGGACGTCGTCCAGCCCGAGCCCCGCGCGCCGGAGCAGATCGACCAGCGCCGCGGGCAGCAGGTCGCTCATCCTCGCCGGAGGGCCGAGCCGCTCCGCGGCGAGCGGCTGCGCCTCGCCCGGCCGACCCACGGCGAGCGAGAGCGTCAGGGTGGAGCTGTCGAGGGCGACGATCATCCCGGGAGTGGTGCTTTTCCCGGGTCCGGCGCCCCGACGCAACCGGTGAGTCGCCGGAATGCCCTCAGAGGCCTTCCGCCGTCTCCTGGATCCACGCCCGGGCGACGGTGGCGCCGGGGCCGGCCTCGAGCGGAGGCAGGTCCAGCGCCGCGCTCCCCGGGCAGCGCTCGAGGCGGACTCGCGTGACGCCGCGCCCTCGCATGCCGAGCGCGTTCGCGGCGGTCTCGGAGACGTCGAGGATCCGCCCGGCGGCGTACGGGCCCCGGTCGTTCACCCGCACCTGCACCGCGCGCCCGTTCTCGAGGTTGACGACCCGGAGACAGGTCCCGAAGGGCAGCGTGCGGTGCGCGGCGGTCAGCGTCCCGGGCCGGAGCACCTCGCCGCTCGCGGTCTTCCGTCCGTAGAGGCCCGGGCCGTACCACGAGGCCTCGCCCTCCTCCGCGGGCGCCTCCGTCCGGACGTTCCGCGCACACCCGGCGAGCAGCAGCAGGAGCAATGCGCCGAGAGGACCGGCGCGCGGCAGCGCACGGAGACGACGGGACGGAAGATTGCCCTGCACCACCCGCACCCTGGCCTCTTCAGCGCGTGAGGTCGTTCACGCAGACCAGGACCATGAGCACGATGAGCGCGACGATGCCCACCGCGTTCGCGATCTCCCGCGCCCGCATCGGGATGGGCCGCCGCCGCACCGCCTCCCACGCCGCGGAGAGCAGCTGGAAGCCGTCCAGCGCCGGGATGGGAACCAGGTTGATGAGCCCGAGGTTCACCGAGATCAGCGCCATGAGGTTCAGGAAGTAGTCCAGGCCCGCCTGCGCGGCCTTCCCGGCGATGCCGTAGATCATGATCGGCCCGCCGACGTTCTTGAACGACACCTGCCCGGTGAAGAGCTTTGCCAGCCCGCCGGCGGTGTCCGCCACCGCCTCACCGAGGCGGTGCGTGGCAGTGAGGAGCGCCAGCCCCGGACCGACGTGCACCTTCGCGTCCGAGCCGCGCTCCCCGGGCGTGCCGGACTCGAAGCGGAGGCCCAGCTCGAACGCCTCGCCGCCCTCGCCCGGCGCCGCATCGCCCCCCGCCTTCGCCGGACGCATCCGGACATCTGCCTGGTGCGCGCTGCCCTCGTGGATCCACGTGAGACGGAAGGGTCGGTCCTTCAGCTCGCCCAGCTTGCGGAGCAGCTGCTCCCGGGAGCGGATCTGCTTGCCGTCGATGGCCTCGAGCCGGTCACCCCGGACGATTCCCGCATCCGCCGCCGCGCTCCCCGGGAGCACCCGGCCCACGTAGAGGAGCGAGTACACGTCCGCCGGCTCCAGCCCGAACGCCGCCATGCCCGCGCCGTCCTGTCGCGCCAGCCGCACCGTCTGGACCTCGGGGACGGTTCCCTCGAGACCGGGCACCCCGGCCGGAACCCTGCGGGCCAGCTCGAGAGTGAGCTCCGGCCCCGTCACCCCGGCGATCTGCCGCTCCAGCTCCTGGAGATCGCCCACCGGGTGCCCGTTCACCGACAGCACCCGGTCCAGCATCTGGACCCCGGCGCGCTCGGCCGGACCGCCGCCACGAACGCCCACCACCGGCGGGGCCCGGTTGGGCGCGATGCCGATGAGCCCGCGGTTCTTGATCGCGCCCTCGCTGGAGGGCGTCACCAGGAGGTCCACCCGGCGACCGTCGCGCTGCACGGCGACCGGGATGCGCTGGCCGGCCTTCCCCACCAGCGCCCACTGCATCTCCTCGAGCGAGCGGACCGGACGGCCGTCGACCTCGGTCACCACGTCGCCCACGCGGATGCCCGACACGTCGGCCGGCATCCCCGGAACCACCCGCAGCACCGCGGTGGACGGCTGGGGGTAGCTCACGATGACCACGAAGAAGATCAGCAGTGGGAAGATGAGGTTGAACGCCGGACCGGCGACGACGATCAGCATCCGCTTCCACGGCGACTGCGCCAGGTAGCTCCGCGCCTCGTCCTCCGGCGCCGCGTCCTCTCCGGGGATCTCGCCGGCCATCTTCACGTAGCCGCCGAGCGGCAGCGCGGCGATGCGGTACTCGGTCTCGCCGCGGGTGAAGCTGAGCAGGGGGGGCCCGAAGCCGATGGAGAAGCGGAGGACCTTGACCCCCACCGCCTTGGCGAACAGGAAGTGCCCGAGCTCATGGACGAAGACGAGAGCCCCGAGCAGCAGCACGAAGGCGGCCAGGTTCTGGAATTCCATCCCTGGGGAAGGAAGTTAACCGCCGGGAGCCCGGGTCACAACGCGCCCGGACCGGAACCGCTCACCAGCGCGCGAACCGCGATGACGTAGAGGTACACCGCGGGCGCATTGAAGAGCAGCGCGTCCACGCGGTCGAGCAGCCCCCCGTGCCCGGGGATCAGGGTCCCGGAGTCCTTGACCCCGTGGGCGCGCTTCAGCAGGGACTCGCACAGGTCCCCCAGGGGCCCCAGCACCGCGCCCAGCAGCCCCAGCGCGATGCAGTCGACGGTGGTCAGCGCGGGGAAGGCCACCCAGCGGGCGACGAACATCCCCGCCACCGAGCCGAACGCCCCGCCGGCGAAGCCCTCCCAGGTCTTGTTCGGGCTCACCGCCGGGTGGAGCTTGTGACGTCCGAACAGCCGCCCGGCGAAGTAGGCGCAGGTGTCGTTGGCCCAGGTGATGACCAGCGCGGAGATCACCCACTGGAGCCCCTCGGGACCCACCCGGAGCGCTGCGATGGGTCCGAGGCCCAGCCCCGCGTACAGACAGCCGGTGACCACGTGCGCGGTGCGCGTCGGCGCGCGCTCCCGGTCCGGCGCGAAGAGCGCCTGCACCGACGCGGCGACGAACACCACCCAGAGAATCCACGCCGCCAGCGTGCCGAAGCCCACCGGGTGCATCGCCGCGGCGAAAGGGATCAGCGCCGCTCCGAGCACCGCGAGCACCTCGGCCGGACCGAGCCGCCCCTGGGTGATGGTCTCGTACTCGAACGCGCAGCCCCCCGCCGCGACCCCGACCAGCGCCGCCGTCCACCAGCCGCCCGCCGCGAGCAGCGCCAGCACCGCCGGGAGCAGGACGACGGCGGTGACGATGCGGACGACGAGGTTTCGGTTCTTCTCGTTCACTTGGGAAGCTGTGCCGAGGTGAGCCCGAACCGGCGCTCGCGCTGCTGATACTCCAGCACGGCTTCCAGGAATTGCCGAGCCCGGAACTCGGGCCACAGCGTATCGACGAAGATGAACTCGGCGTAGGCGGACTGCCACAGCAGGAAGTTGCTCACCCGCGTCTCGCCGCTGGTGCGGATGACCAGGTCCACCGGCGGGAGCCGTCCGGTCCAGAGCGCCGAGGCGAAGGTCTCGATGTCCACCGGACCGGGAGGGAGCGAGCCGTCGCGGGCCCGCCGGACGAGCGCGTCGGCCGCGGCCGCGATCTCCTCCTGCCCGCCGTAGCTCAGCGCCAGCGTGAGCACCATGCCCCGGTTGCGCGCCGAGGCCTCGCGGACCGCTTCCAGCGGAGCCCGGACGAAGCGCGGAAGGCGGTCCAGCTCGCCCACCGCCTCCAGGCGGATGCCGTTCTCGAGGATCTCCTGCCGCTCGGACTCGAGGTACTCGCGGAGCAGGTCCATCAAGCCCGCCACCTCATCCACGGGACGCGACCAGTTCTGCGCCGAGAACGCGTAGAGCGTCAGCGCCTGGACGCCGATGCGGCGCGCGGTGCGGGTCACCTCGCGGACGCTGTTGCTCCCCTCGCGATGGCCCTCCAGGCGCGCCAGCCCCTGCTCCTCGGCCCACCGCCCGTTGCCGTCCATGATGATGCCCACGTGGGCGGGCAGCGGTCGCTCTCGGACCTGCATCTCCAGCGGGTCGCGCTCCACGGCCGGCGCAGTCACGGCCTTGCACCGTACGCGACCGAGGTCGGAGCGTCCACGCAGAGCGTCATTCTCCGTCTTTCCCTCTCCAGAGCGCGATGCCGCCGAGCAGGCCCGCGATGTTCGCCACCAGGTGAACCTCCTGGGGCAGCGGGATGTCGAGGTGCTTGGCGTTTCCGCCTCCGAGGTACAGCCGCCGGGGGTTGAAGATCGGCAGCACCTGGGCGACCACCTTGCCGACCCGCCGGTTCCACCGCTTCTTTCCCACCGCCTCCAGCGCCTTCACGCCGATGTAGTCCTCGTACGTCTTGTGTTTCCGGAACGGGTGGTGGGCCAGCTCGATGTTGGGCACGTACACCCCGTCGTTGAACAGCGCGCAGCCCATGCCGGTCCCGAGCGTCAGCAGCATCTCCACCCCGTGGCCCTCCACCACGCCGTACCCCTGCAGGCCCGCGTCATTGAGGACCCGGGTCGGTCGCCGGAACCGGTCCTGCAGCGTGCGGGCCAGGGGGAAGCCGGCCCAGTCCGGATGCAGGTTGGGGGCGGTGCGCGTGACTCCGTCCACCACCACCCCGGGAAACCCCACCGACACCCGCTCGAAGGCCCCCAGCGGCTCGACCAGGGACCAGAGCGCCTGGAGGACCCTCCTGGGAGTGGCCGGGCGAGGTGTCTCCACCCGGACCCGCTCGGTGACGGGTTCGCCGGTGGAGTCGAGCACCAGGGCTTTGAGCCCGGTCCCGCCGACGTCGATGCACAGCGTCCGCGGTGTGCGGGGTTTCGGCAGCGCGCGTGTGGCTTGGGCCATGGATCGGCAATTTATTGCGTCCTAGGATTTCAGGTGCTTCCGGATGCCACCCAAGGTCATCGGCCCCTACCGCGTCCTGGACACGCTGGGCAGTGGAGGCGCGGGGACGGTGTACCGCGCGCTCGACCGCCGCACCGGTGATCCAGTGGCGCTCAAGCTGCTCTCCACCGGGCCGGCACTGGATCCGCGCGCCGCGCGGCGCCTCGCTCGCGAGTTCGAGACCCTCGCCGAGCTGTCTCACCCCAACGTGGTCAAGGTCTTCGACACCGGGGTTCACCACGGCTACCCCTACCTCGCGATGGAGCTGGTGGAGGGGCTCACCCTCCGCAACTACCTCGAGCTCGACCTGAGCGGCGCCCCGGTGGTGCGCGCGGCGGGTCGCCAGCGTGACGAGCCCAGCGTGCCGTGGCACGACACCGACACCGGCGAGTGGGCCCCGGTGGCCTTCAGCCTCAGCGCCTTCTCCGAGGAGCCACCCAGCGAGGAGGTCTCCTACTCCACCGGCCCGGAGAGCGTTCGTGCCCTCGCGGACGCGGCCGACGAGCCGGACACCCAGGAGTCGCGCGAGGTCAGCGTGAGCGAGGCCCCCGACGCCCCGCCGGTGGAGCAGCCCCCGGCCGAGCCGGTGCCACGCCCTCCGGACCTCACCGCCCTCAATCGCCCCGAGCGGACCGGCCGACTGAAGGACGCGATGACCCAGCTGGCGAGCGCTCTCAGCTACATCCACGGGCACGGGCTGGTGCACCGCGACCTCAAGCCGAGCAACGTGATGGTGGACGAGGACCGTCTCGTCCGGCTGATGGACTTCGGGCTCGCCAAGTTCCTCGCCGACGACGGCGCCGTCACCGCCGACGGGCGGCTGGTGGGCACGTTCCGCTACATGGCGCCGGAGCAGATCCTCGGCGAGGGTCTGGACGCGCGCGCCGACCTCTACTCCCTCGGCGTCATCCTCTACGAGATGCTCACCGGCAGGACGCCCTTCGACGCGCGCACCCCGCACGAGCTCTGGCAGAAGGTGCTGGAGACCGACGCCCTCCCCCTGCTCTCGATCAACCCTGGCGCCGACGCCGTCCTCGCCCGCATCGCGCACCGCCTCCTGCGAAAGGAGCCCGCCGAGCGGTTCCAGACCGCGGAGGAGGTCGCCGAGGCGCTGTCGGAGTGAGCGGGCAGCGGAGCCTCGAGGTGCCTGCGGACGCCGCCGGAAGGCGGGTGGACGTGTGGCTCGCCGATGCCCTCGCCCTCCCTCGCGCGCGAGTGAAGGAGCTGCTCGAGCGGGGCGCGGTCCGCGTCGGCGGGCGGCTCCCCCGGAAGGGAGACCGGACCGTCGCCGGCGCACGGGTGGAGGTCACGCTGCCCGACGACGATCCGCGCCCGGTGCCCCAGCCCGAGCTCCCCCTGCGGCTGATCCACGTCGACCCGCAGCTCATCGCGGTGGACAAGCCGGCCGGACTGCCGAGCCATCCACTCGTGCCGGGAGAGCGCGGCACCGTCGTGAACGCGCTCGTCGCCCGCCACCCCGAGTGCGCCAACGCCTCGGCCGACCCGCGCGAGGGCGGCCTCGTCCACCGCCTGGACACGCTCACCTCCGGCGTGCTCCTCGCCGCGCGCACTCCGGAGGCATGGCGAACGGTGCGCGAGGCGTTTTCCGGGCGCGAGGTGGACAAGCGTTACCTCGCGGTGGTCACCGGCCCGGTGGCCGACGACGGGGAGATCGACCTGCCGCTCCGCCACCGCGGCGACCACGTCGAGCCGGCGCTGTCCGGCGGAGGACGCGAGGCGCTCACCGACTTTCACCTCCTGTCGCGCTCCGGGGACGCCGCGCTCCTCGAGGTCCGGATCCGGACCGGCGTGCTGCACCAGATCCGCGCGCACCTCGCGGCCATCGGCGCCCCGGTCCTCGGGGACGCGGACTACGGGGGACGGCCCCATCCCGGGCTGGACCGCTTCTTCCTCCACGCCGCGCGGCTCGGGCTCGTGCATCCCGCCACCGGGTCGGGGCTCGAGCTCGCCGCGCCGCTTCCGGACGACCTTCGCCGCGTCCTCGGCACGCTCGGACTCTCAGGCGGCGTCGACTGATGGACAGCGCTTGCCTGGCATGCCGCGTGCGGAGCGCAAGTCTGCCCGGGCCTCGGTCCCGCCCCTACCCTTTCCCGGGAGGTTGGACTTGGACGACGCGCGAAGGTTCGGCCGCTACATCCGCCAGCTCCGGGAAGAACGAGAGCTGACCCAGAGTGAGCTGGCCACCCGAGCGGGTCTCGCGGTGGACAGCGTGCGGCGCATCGAGCGAGGTCAGCTGAGCCCTTCTCTACGGAGCGTGGCGAAGCTCGCCACCGGGATGGAGCTCTCGCTTCACTCCCTGTTCGGGGGATACGAGGCTCCTGGATCCTTCCTGGCAGACCGGATCTGCGACCTGCTCGCTCACCGGCCGCCCGAGGACGTCCTGTCCGCACGCCGGGTGATCGTCGCTCTGCTCGGAACCTGACGTTCCTCCGTTTCTGCTCATCCAGAGAGTCCGGGCGGGTCGATTTCCCGGGCTCCGTTCGCCGTTCCAACCGGTTTCCCTTCGGCCGTTTGGGAAGCATTTGGGAATGCCCGCAGCGTTCCAGAATGGCCCTCGGACCTCGAATGGGAAACCGGATGGGCGCATTGCCGGAGCGCGGGAAATCTCGGAGGCCGCTCGGGAAACCGAAGGCGCCCGCTCCGCGCCGGTCACGCCTTCCCCTCAGGGCAGCGGGTACCGGAGATGGGCATCGGTCCCGCGCGGTAGGGTCCCCTCCACCGCATGCGGGCCATCCTCCACGTGGACATGGACGCCTTCTACGCGTCCGTCGAGCAGCGCGACCGGCCCGAGCTCCGGGGGAAGCCGGTCGTCGTCGGGGGGCACCCGCGCCGCGGGGTGGTCCTGGCCGCGAGCTACGAGGTGCGGCCCTTCGGCGTGCGGAGCGCGATTCCCATGGCCCGCGCGCTCGTGCTCGCGCCCGGAGCCATCGTGGTGCCCCCGCGCTTCTCGGCGTACTCCGAGGCCAGCGAGCAGGTGTTCGCCATCCTCGAGCGCTACACGCCGCTCATCGAGCCGCTCTCGCTCGACGAGGCCTTCCTCGACGTGACGGCGTCGCAGACGCTCTTCGGCTCACCGGCCGAGATCGCCGCGCGGCTGCGCCGGGACATCGCCGCCGAGGTGCACCTCCCGGCGTCGGCCGGCATCGCCTCGAGCAAGTTCGTGGCGAAGATCGCCTCGGACCTCGCCAAGCCGGACGGCCAGCGAGAGGTCCGTCCGGAGGAGACCCGCGCGTTCCTCGCCGCGCTCCCGGTCTCTCGCCTCTGGGGCGTGGGCCCCAAGCTGGAGGCCCGGCTGAACCAGCTCGGTCTCCGCAAGGTCGGTGACCTCGCCAGGGCCGACCCGGGATGGCTCACCGCGCGACTCGGCGACACGGGCGCCCACCTCGCGGCTCTCGCCCGCGGCGAGGACGATCGCCCCGTCGTTCCCGACCGCAGCAGCAAGAGCATCGGCTCGGAGGACACCTTCGAGGAGGACGTGGCGGATCTGGAGGTGCTCCGGCCGCGCCTGCACGCCCAGGCGCTCCGCGTGGCGCGACGGCTGCGACGGGCTGGCCTTCGCACGCGGGTCGTGCAGCTGAAGCTCAAGCTCGACGACTTCACCCTCCAGACCCGCCGCTGCACGCTCGAGCGACCGACCGACGACGGGCAGGAGCTCTACCGCCACGCGCTGGCCCTCCTCGAGCGTGCGCCTCTGGAGCGGCCTGTCCGGCTGACCGGCGTGTCCGCGCAGGAGCTGGACGGGGTGGGCGAGGCGCAGCTCGGGCTGTTCGGCGAGCCGCCGCGGCGGTCCGAGGCGCTGAACCGGGCGCTCGACGCGATCGCCGACCGGTTCGGGCGCGGCGCGGTCGCCCCGGCCGACGTGCTCAGCCTTCAGGAGGGCGATCCGGACGACGAGCTCCGCGCACAGGCCGGCGCATCGCGCCTCGACCTCCCGGCTGGCCGGACCGATCCGAAGCGGTGACCGACCGGCGTCAGGAGCCTGGCGGGCCCAGAGGTCCCTTCACCCCGAACCGGGTGCGCAGCTCCTGGAGCCAGTCGTCCTTCTGGCGGAAGCGGTGCCGCACCGTGTGCGAGCCGCGCGTCTCCATCCGGTAGCGCTCGGTCACGGTGCTCCGCCCCCACGGACGGGCGAGGGTGAAGACCGTGTGGTTGGTGAAGGGGGAGTCGGGGCTCTCCTGGTGCCAGTGGAACATCCCCGAGAACTCGGAGAGCGCTCGCGGCCGCAGCGACACCCGGTAGAGGGGGCGCCAGTGCCCGGGCACGACGGAGTGATCGAGCTGCACCTCGCCACCGTCGGGAGAGAGCCGGTAGGCGCCGCTCACGTCGCTTCGCTCCGTGGAGGGAAGCGGCAACGGCGTGCGGAACGAGTCGCCGTAGCCGACGTCGACCAGGTAGTCGCCGCCGTCGACGCGCACGTGCAGCGCCAGATGGTCGTAGTCCGGGCCCCAGCTCCGGGTGGGCTTGCGCCAGACCTTCCCCGAGAGGAGCGCGACGTCGAAGCCGAGGCGCTCCAGAACCCAGCCGAAGAGGCCGTTGAGCTCGTAGCAGTAGCCTCCCCGGTTCCGGCGGACGATCTTCTCCCAGGCGTGACCGACGTCGAGCGCGATGGGGACCCGCCAGTGGATGTCGAGATTCTCGAACGGCACCGTGGTGAGACACCGGCGCTGTAGCCGTCGCAGGAATGGAACCGACGGACGCTCGCGCCGGATCGCCAGGTGCTCGAGGAACGACCCGAGCTCGGCCTCACCGAGCGTCGCCGGGATGGGCGACGGCGGTCGGGAGTGACCGAAGGGTGCGTCGAGGAAGGTCGGGTTCAGCACGGGAAGCGCTCCAGATGACGCGGAACGAGGCGCCGCGCAACTTCAAGGGTTTGACTCGGGGCGTCAGGGTCAGCTGCCTGCGCCGGAGGGCGGACCGGCGCGCGGCCCCTTCCTGCGACGGCGGCGGCGGCGACGGCCACCCTCGGCCGGTGCACCCCCGGCTGCAGGCGCCGGGGCGCCGCCCGACCTCCAGGCCTCGAGCTCCGCGCGATGCTCGCCGGTCGCTTCCACCGACAGCTCGAAGACGGTGAGCGCCTCCTGGAACAGCGGGTGGCGCCGGAAGCTGGCGAGCCCGCCGCGGCGACGACGCTGGCCGGAGAGCGTGGCCTGCGCGAGGAGGATCATCCGGCACCGCTCGGCGATGCGGCGCGGAAGGCGCGCGGTGCGAACCAGCTCTTGAAGGAGGTCCTCGATCGCCGGTGGAACGGAGGGAGCGGCCTCCTCGGCGTCGGTGCGTGGTGGCGTGTCGCCCTCGCCCGTGCTCGCGGCGGCGGGCTCCTGCCGGGGCGGGGTCGGCGGCGCCGAGCGGAGCAACGGGAGCAACAGCGTCGCGAGGAGCACCGAGTCCTCGAGCACCGCGCCCGACCGAACGCGCGCGTCGAGCCGCTCGGCGTGCGCGCGGAGGAGCTCCGCCCCCTCCGCGCCGCGCTCCTTCAGCCAGCCGTCCACCGGCGGGAGCAGGAACTTCAGGGCGTCGAGCGCGGAGAGCAGATGCAATCCGCCGGCGCTCACGCCGCCGCGGAGGATGCGGAAGGTGTCCTCCAGCAGCCGGGGCGGGGCGCAGCGCGGGATGTCCTCGACCGTTCCCTCCATCGCGGCGTAGGTCCGCGACTCGATGTCGAAGTCCAGGCGACAGGCGAACCGGACCGCGCGGAGGATGCGCACCGGATCCTCTCGCAGCCGGATCTCCGGGTCGCCGATGGTGCGCACCTCCCGCAGACGCATGTCGCGGAGCCCGCCCACGAAGTCGATCACCCGTCCCTCGGCGACGTCGTAGAACAGGCCGTTGATGGTGAAGTCGCGCCGCCGCGCGTCCTGCTCCGCGGTGCCGAACACATTGTCATCGCTGATGAGGAGGTCGTCCTTCTCCTCGCCCTCCGCGGCGTGCTCGGCTCCGTCCTCCAGCTCGCTGGGGTTGGCGCGGAAGGTGGACACCTCCACGATCTTCCCGCCCTTGAAGTACACGTGCGCCAGGCGGAAGCGGCGTCCGATGAGGCGGCAGTTGCGGAAGATGCCCCGCACCTCGCTCGGTACCGCGCTGGTCGCGACGTCGAAGTCCTTCGGCGTCCGCCCGGCGAGGAGGTCCCGGACGCAGCCGCCCACCAGGTAGGCCTGGTGCCCGTACTGCAACAGGCGGTTCACGACCTTCAGTGCGTCGGGGTCGAGCTTGCGCGGGTCGATGTCCGGCGCGTGGTCCCTCGGGACCGGCGCGGTCGGGTCGAGGTGGTCGGCGTCGCTCTCCCAGAGCGTCGGCGGGACCGGCTCCGGCTCCTTCTCGTCGTGAGGCGGCGGCGGCTCGGGGACCGGACCGGCGAGCGGATCGGTCCCGTCCTCGTCGTCCTCGGACTCGTCGTCATCCGCCTCCAGCTCCTCGCCGGGCTCCAGCTCCGGGTCTCCGGAGTCCTCGAGCGGCGCATCCTCGCCGGGTGCGGTGGAGGTGGGACGTGGTGGTGCGGTGGGATCGTCCGTCATCAGCGATTGACGCCCCCGGTCGGGGCGGGCTTTGAAGGGCACGCGTCTATACCATGCGAACGCTCCTGACGGGCGCCACCGGACTCATCGGAGCAAATCTCGTCCGTTCCCTCCTCCGGGCCGGCGAGCGTCCGCGCGTCCTGCTGACACCCGGGTCCGACGCCCGCTCCCTCGGCGGGCTGGACGTGGACCGGGTGTCCGGGGACGTCCGCGACGCGCACTCGCTGTCCAAGGCGATGGCCGGGATCGACCGGGTGTTTCACGCCGCGGGGCACGTTCGCTTCGACGACGCAGGACGATTGCTGCTCTGGACCATCAACGTGGAGGGCACGCGGCAGGTCCTCCAGGCGGCGCGCAGCTCGGGGGTGCGCAGGCTGGTTCACGTGTCGTCCAGCGTCGCCATCGGGCACGGGACCCTGGACCGTCCGGCGACCGAGGAAGGCCCTGCGCCGGAGCGCAGCACTCCCTACGCCGAGAGCAAGCGCGCGGCGGAGGATCTCGCGCTGGGCGACTGGGGCGACCTCCAGGTCGTGGTGTGCAACCCGACCTTCGTCGTCGGCGCGTACGGGACGGGGGCGACCAGCGCCGAGGTCGTGCGGCTGGTGGCGTCGGGCCTGGTGAAGGCCTACCCGCCCGGCGGGGCGAACTTCGTGAACGCGGACGACGTGGCCGACGGGCTCATCCTCGCCATGCGCGCCGGCCGGCAGCGGACCCGCTACATCCTCGGCGGCGAGAACCTCACCCACCGCGACTTCCTGTCGCAGATCGCCGAGGAGTGCGGACAGAGCGCGCCGCTGCTGCCGCTGCCGGACTGGGCCGCGCGGACCCTGGGCCGTGCCGGCGACGTGCTGGGCGCGCTCTCCTCGGCACGGCTGGGCTGGGTGAACACGCCGTTCCTGCGGCAGCTGTTCGAGCCCACCTACGTGAGCTCGGGGCTGGCCCAGCGCACCCTCGGGTACCGGCCACGTCCGGTGCGCCACGGCATCCGGGACGCGCTCCGCTGGTACCAGGAGCAGGGACTTCTTCCGCGCGACCGGCCGCTGACGCCACGCGGAGTGCTGGTCAGAAGCTGATCGGCCGGCGCACGACGTCCACCGTCGTGGTGGTTCCATCGGCCCGGCGCACCTCGAGACGAACCACCGTCCCCTCCTCACCGCGCAGCCGGGAGATGGCGTCCACGAAGCCGAGCTCGGCGATGGTCTGGCCGTCGACCCGGAGCACCACATCGCCGGGACGGAGCCCGGCCGCCGCCGCGCCACCCGAGGCGACGAGGTTGCCGAGGACCAGCCCGTCGTCGTTGCGATTCACGACCGCGCCGATGCCCACGAGGTCGGTCGCCGGCGACCCGTCCGTCGCCACCGGACGCAGGGAGACCGTGACCTCGGTCCGGCCGCGCGGCAGGGTCACGATGCGGCGGTTGTAGCCGTCGGCCTCGACCGCGACGCTGACCGGCGTGTCGGGGAGGCCCTCCAGCGAGAACCGCCCGTCCGGACCGGTGAAGGTGCCGGTGCGCACCAGGACCGAGTCCTCTCCGGGCGAGGATTCCATCGCCACGCGGGCGCCCGGCACCGGCTGCTGGCTGTTCGCGTCCTTCACCACGCCCTGGAGCCCGCGGCCGGTCCGGAGCCGGATGTCCTTCTCCACCCGCGCGGCCGGAGTCGCCGGGAGATCGACCCGGACCCGGTCCGACGGACCGCTGTCCGCGGAGAGCGCCTGCAGCTCCCACGCGCCCGCGCTCAGCCCACGCACCTCCCAGCGGCCTTCCGGATCGACGATGGACAGCGTGCGCGCGGGCTCGGGCCGGCGCAGGCGCACCAGCTGAAGCGCGAACGCCGTCGCCGGGCGCCCGTCGGCGTGGAGCACCCGCCCGGCCAGCACGCCGCCCGGGCGCACGGTGAGCTCCACCTCGGTCGTGCCCGCCTCGACCGCCACCCGGTCGGAGAGGAGGTCTCCGGCCGACGCCTGCGCCCAGCCGAGCTGTGCCGGCACGCCCTCGAAGCGGAAGCGGCCCTGGCCATCGGTCGTCACCGGTGGCGGAAGGATCGCGTTGCCGCCCCGGCCTCGCCCGTGGCCGGCGCCGAGCGTCACCACCGCGTCGGGCACGGGGACGCCGCTCGCCTCCACCACCCGCCCGGCCAGCACGCGGTCCGGCGGCGCATCCTCCGGCAGGCGTGAGAGGCGAAGGGTGACGGTGCGCGTCCGTCCGCTCCCGCGCAGCGGCTCGGCGGCGGAGGCGAACCCGGCGGCATGGGCGACCACCAGGCCCTCCGGCGGTGCGCCACCCGAGAACGCGCCCTGGGCATCGGTGGTCCAGCTGCGCTCGGGGCCGAGCAGGCCCGGCTGCGCACCCGGGACGCGGAGGGCGACGGTGGCCCCGGCGATGGGCGCTCCGCCGTCCGCGGCCTCGACGCGGCCACTCAGCCGCACCTCGGGATCGAGCGGAACGACGAGCTCCGGCGTGCCGGCCGGCGCCGGGGCGACGAGGCGAATGGGGCTCTGTCCCCAGGCCGGGCCGAAGGGGACGAAACCCTCGGCGAGCACCGCGGCGAGCTGGTGAGGCCCGACGCGCGAGGGCACGAGCCGGAAGCGCCCGTCAGGGCCGGAGCGCACCGAGGTCGCGCCCTCCGGCGCGAGGAAGGTGACCTCGGCGCCGACCACCGGCTGGCCGTCCTCCGAGGACACGATGCGCCCGGTGAAGGGAGCGAGCGCCGCGGGACGCTCCGCGGCGGGCGCCTCGGGCGCGGGGCTCGACGGCCCGGCGGGCCGTCCCGGCGTCGTGGGCGCGGGGGAACGGCGCTCGGTGGACGCGGCCGGTGCGTCCTCCTCGGGAGCCTCCGCCTCGGGTCTCCGGAGGAGGAGGAGCACCGCGGCCACCACGACCAGCAGGACGGCGAGCAGGGCCCAGCGGAGACGACGGGACGGAGGAGGCACGACCAGGAAGGAGCCTGCCCGTCGTGGCACCGCCACTCAAGCCCGGGTCAGGGACGTTTCCGCGCGCGGTGGGTCCGGGGACGGGCGTCGTCGAGGACGCTCAGGTAGTCGATGGTGCGCGCCTCGGGCGGCGGAGGCGGAGCCCCCAGCGCCGCGATCCGCCGGGTGAAGGCCTTGACGATGTCCGGGAGCGGCCGGAAGGCCTGGAGCACCTTGTCCGGTCCCTGCAGCGCGCCCTCCAGCGCCTGGAGCAGCGGCGCCGCGACCGCCTGGAGCGGCAGGCCGCGGCGGACCAGGTCCTGGAAGGAGTTGCTCAGGGTCAGGAGGTTGTGCCCCGCGGTCTGCACCATCTCCACCGCCACCCGGGCGACCTGCGCCGCGGTGAGCTCTCCGTCGGCGAGGAGGACGAGCGCCGCCTGGAAGTAATTGAAGATGGGAACGACCCGCGGGCCGTAGCGCGCGAAGTAGGCCGGCGGGGTCAGCCGGTCGAGGTGGATGAAGATGCGGCGCACCGGGTCGGCGCGCGGAACTGCCCGCCAGGCGGTGACGATGCGGGCGCGGTCGTCGGGGTAGACCTGTGCCGCCTCGAGCACCTGACCGAGGACCGTCTCGTCCACTCGGCCCGCGAGGAGATCGGCGTAGAGCGAGTAGATGAACGCGTCCGCCTCGGCGTCGTCGCCGAAGAGCACCTCCTCCGCCTCGACCGGGGCGTGGATCCGGCTCTCCAGCAGGACCGGCAGCTTGTAGCCCACCTGCCCGCGCAGGGCGCGAAAGCGGCCGCGCAGGAGATTCCGCACGTTGTCCTTGAGCACCAGCTCGTCCCAGGCAACGCCGTCGAGCTTGAGCTTCGCCTCGAGCACGTTGCGCATCTGGGTGGGGCTGCCGGAGATGATGCAGAGGCGGGAATCGCCCTGCGCCCGGAGCTCGCGGATCAGCGCAGCCGCGCCCGGGACCGCCTGCTTCTCGCTCGCCTTCTGCAGCGCGGTCCGGACCAGCTGGCGAAAGCTGTCGAACTCCGTCTGGAGGTAGGTCTTGTCCAGGTCCCAGCGGTAGATGCGACGAGGCGGCCGCGGGTCGATGCGGTCCGGAAGTGCCATCGGTTAGGTGCCCGGAGACAGCCCCTCCCGGATGGCCCGAGCGAGGTCGGAGGTCACCGCCTTGGCTGCGACCTTGCCGGCGTTGGCGATGGCGCGTGCCTTCGAGCGGCCGTGGGCCTTGATGAACAGCCGGTCGAATCCGAGGATCGGCGCGCCGCCATACTGCTGCCAGTCGGTGACGTCCTTCAGCTGCCGGAGCCCGTTGCTGAGCATGGCCAGGCCCAGCTTCCAGCGCAGCGCCGAGTGGTAGGCGTAGTTGGCCAGCTCCACCACCGTCTCCGCGACGCCCTCGAGCATCTTGAGGCAGACGTTGCCCACGAAGCCGTCGCAGCAGATGACGTCGGCAGTCCCCTTGGGGATGTCCACGCCCTCCACGTTGCCCACGAAGCGGATGCCCGGGTGCTGGACCAGCCTGGCGTGGGCCTCCACCACCCGCGGCGGACCCTTGGTGGACTCGGTGCCGTTGGAGAGGAGAGCCACCGAGGGGTTGGGGTTCTTGCTGATGATGCGGGCGTAGGCCGAGCCCATGACGGCGAAGACCACGAGGTCCTCGGCCGTGGCGTCCACCGTGGCGCCCACGTCGAGGATGAGGCTGAACGGATCCTGCTTGCTGCCGTGCCAGGTCCGGGTCGGGTAGACGCTGGCGAGGGCGGCGCGCCGCACGCCGGGGATGAGCTTGAACGTCCGGGCGCAGGCCAGCACGCCGGCGCCGGTGTTCCCCGCGCTGACCACCGCGTCGGCCTCGCCCTCGGCCACCAGGCGGGTGGCGACGAGGACCGAGGCGTCGGGCGTGCGACCGAGTGCCTCGGAGGGCTTCTCGTGCATGCCGACGAAGTCGGGAGCGTGGTGAACGCTGATGCGCTCGCCGCTGTGGCGGGTCTCGGCCAGGATCGCGTCGATCTGCTTCGCGTCGCCCACCAGGAGCGCGTGGACATGCGGCGCCTCGAGCGAGAGCGCGGCGGCGCCCTGGACGATCTCCGCCGGCCCGTGGTCGCTTCCCATGACGTCGAAGGCGATGGTGGTTGCTCGGGGCGCCATGGGAGACGGAGGACTGTACCGTGGGTCACGAGGGTCGTCGCCCACAAGCGACCGGTCTGACGGGTCAGCGCCCGGGAGTCGGCAGCGCCGCGGACGTCCGTCGCGTCAGGAGCCAGTAGGCCGGGAGGCCAGCCAGGAGCACTGCAAGGCCGATGGCGGTGTTGGTCGGGTAGGCCCTCACCGTGGAGAGCACCACCAGCGCCGAGACGAGCACGAACCCCCCGGTGGTCCAGGGGTGCCCGGGGACGGGGAACCGGATCGCGCTCAGGTCCCCGCCGATGCGCCGGCGGCGGAGCACGAACAGCGAGGCGGCGGAGAGACCGAAGAACACCCAGTCGGCGAACACCACGTAGCCGAGGATCTGATCGTACCGGCCGGAGAGCGCCACCGCGGTGCTGGTCGCGGCCAGGACGAGGATGGCCACCACCGGCGCGTGCGTCCGCCGCGAGACACGCGCCACGCTCCGGAAGAAGAGCCCGTCGGTGGCCATCGCGAAGTAGACCCGGGGCATGGTGAGCAGCGACTGGCTGAGGAAGCCCAGGGTGGAGACGGCGATGCCGAGGGCGATGAAGGTGGCACCCCGCTGCCCCAGCGTCCGCCGCATCAGCGCCGAGGCGGGCGTCTCGGTGGCGGCCAGCCCCGCGGGGCCGAGCCCGGCCAGGCACACCCAGCTCACCCCGACGTAGAGGACGATGACCGTCACCACTCCCGCCACGAGCGCCCGGGGCATCGTCCGGCGCGGGTCACGGACCTCCGAGGCGATGAAGCAGGTCGTCTGCCATCCGCCGTAGGCGAAGAGCACCGGCACCATCGCGCCACCGAAGGCCAGCAGCCCGTCGGGAGGTGCCGCCATCGCCGACGGCGGCGGCCGGTGAAAGAGCCAGCCCAGGACGATGAGGGCAGCCAGCGCCCCGACCTTGAGCACCATCAGGACGCCCTGGACGAGGCTGCCGCTCCGCACGCCGAGACAGTTGATCGCCGCCAGCCCGACGATGGTGACGATGGCCAGCGCGGTCTCGCCGATGGGAGCGCCGGTGAGCTCCAGCGCGTACCGGGCGAAGGTGACCGCGACCGCCGCGACGCCGCCGGCGTTGATGACCAGGAGCAGCGCCCAGCCACAGAGGAAGGCCACCAGCGGATGGAAGGCCTCCCGCAGATAGGCGTACTGGCCTCCCACCGCCGGCATCCGCTCCGACAGCTCGGCGTAGATGAAGGCACCCACCAGGGCCACCACCCCGCCCACGACCCACGCCCCGAGGATGAGCGGCGCGGAGTGCACGTGCTGGGCGACGACGGACGGGTTGACGAAGATGCCCGAGCCGACGATGCCGCCCATGACCACCAGGGTGGCCTCGAAGAGGCCGATCCGCGCCACGAGGCCAGGACGGCCCTCTGCCAAGGCGGTTCCCTCCCGCCCGGGCGACCCGGGCGCTACTTCGCCGCTGGCGCGCTCGCGTCGGAGACGTTCTGGTTCGCCGTCTTCCGCTCGATGCAGCCCTTGGTGAGCGTGTACTGGTAGGTGCCCAGCTCGTCGCGCCAGAACTCGCCCTGGAAGGGCCAGTAGAGCTGGTCGTCGTTCACCGCCACCGAGTACCGGTACTTCTTGATGATCGCCCGGCGACCACCGGCCTGGAGCTGCTCCTCCAGGAACTCCTTCTCCTTGGTGGTGGTCTCGAACTTGATGCGTTCGCCGTTGCCCAGGAGGGTGCGGAGCTCGCTCTGCTCCTGCTCCAGCTTGGCCTTGGCCATGAGCCCGGCCTTCTGGATCAGCGCCGCCCGCTGCTTCTTGAGCGAGTCCTGGAGGTGCTTGGCGAGGTCGGTGTTGTTCAGGCTGGGGTGGCTCTTCTCCGAGTCGAGCTCGTTCTCCAGCTCGATGATCGACTCGTTGGTGTTCTTGAGGTCCTTGTCGCTCAGGGCGAGCTTCAGCACCCGCTCGAGGATGAGGTCCGGGCTCTGGCCCGCCTTCTTCGCGGCCCGGTTCTTCTTCTGGATGTCGGCGAGGACCGCGTAGTAGTCGGCCGCCTCCATGTTCTTCTTGGTGAGGTCGTCCAGCGCGTCGTAGACCGGCTTGTAGCGGCGCTCGAACTCCCGGACGATGGCCGTCGACTCCGCGTAGCGGCAGTTCTCGTAATAGATGACTGCCTTGAGGATGAGCGCCTCGGGGAAGTACTCGTCGCGGAAGAAGGGGCTGGAGAGAGTGATGAGGTTGCCCAGCGCCTGCTCGTACTGGCCGATGCGGTAGTTGGCCCAGGCGGACTCGAACAGCGCCTCGAGCCACTGCGGCTTCCCGCGCTCGATCTTCGCGTAGTAGTAGAGGGCGTAGCGGTTCTGTCGCGCGCCGTAGTGGATGCGCGCCAGCTGCATGAAGGCGAGGTCACGGGTCGCGTCCGCCACCTTTGCATCGGCGGGAGTACGGCTCGCGTCGGGCCGGGTGACCCGGACGACCTCCTTCATCGCCTCGAGCGCCTGCGGCATGTTGCCGTCGCGGAACCAGGTGAGACCCTCGAGGTACTTGGCCTGGGCGTAGAACCGGTCGCTCTTCGGGATCTTCGCCGTCAGCTTCCGCACGTCCTCGAACGACTTGGCCGCCTCGGCCTTCTGCTCCACCGTGTCCAGGGCCCGGCCGCGCACGAAGTAGTAGCGCCCGAGGAGGTAGTGGAACTCGTCCTGGTAGCGCTCCGGCCAGTCGGCGTTGGCGTAGCGCGCGACCTCGTCCAGGATCACCGACTCGTTCACGGTCTTGTGGCTGATGAAGAACAGCCACTCCAGCGACTTGCTGAAGAACCTGGTGTCCTTGCCGCGGGCGAGGATCTGGCTGAACTCCCCGAGGGCCGCGTGGTACTGGCCCATGCGGTAGAGCGTCTTGCCGAGGAGGTATTGCGACTCGAGCTGGAGCGGCGCCATCTTCGGGTCGTTCATCAGCTCCCAGGCGGCGAGCGCCGCCTTGTCGTACTCTCCGCGATTGAAGGACGCGTTGGCCGCCTCGAGCCGCTGCCGGTCCGCGGTGCGGCCGGTGACGTCGAGCGCCTCGAAGGTGGTGGTGGGCGCGGTCCCCTTCTTCGACGGAGGAGGGGGCATCGGCATCGGCTGGGCAGGGGCCTGCTGCTGAGGCGCGGGCTTGGACAGGTCGAGCCCGAGGTCCTGCTGAGCGGGCGCGGTGGCCTTCGCGGGCGCCGCGGCCGGAGCGGTGGTGGCCGGCGTCGTCGCGCTCGCCGGCGTCGCGGTGGGGGTCTTCGACGCAGCCGACTTGCTGGAGCTGCTGCTCTTCTTTGCGGCCTTCTTCTTCGGCTGCTGCGGCGAGTCCAGGCCCTGGAACGTCTGGCCCGACGCGCCGCCGGCGATCGCCAGCGAGAGGAGGAGAGCGTGGGGGCGGAGCGAGCGGAACATGTCGACGTGCCCTCCCTAGCCCTCGGTGAAGCTGTTGGGGATGAAGAACGACAGCCCGATGTCGAAGAAGAGCTGGTTCCGGATCTGATACGAGGCGCCGGTGGTCTCGGTCGCGCCCTTGGTCTTCTCCCGGTAGATGGCGTCGCGCAGCTCGAAGCGCAGGGCCATCCAGCGGTTGAAGATGAACCGCATCCCCAGTCCAGCCTCGCCGCCCACCGCCCAGGCGGAGCTGCTGCCCGCGGCGTTGGCGTCCTTCGGCGCCTGGTACTGGATCGCCGTCGGTCCGGCGATCAGGTACAGGTTGAAGTGGGCGAAGCCCTCGGCGAGCAGCGAGATCTTCCCGTAGAGCGGCGCCCACTCGAAGTCGAGGGCGGTGACGATCTTGATCTGTCCCGGCCCCTTGCCGTCGAGCTCCTCCTTGCTGGGGCTGCGGCACGCCTCGTTCGGCGGGCAGATCTGCGCGGAGCCGCTGACCGAGGTGAAGGCGTAGCCTCCGCGGAGCCCGAGGCCGATGGTCTCGGTGAAGTGGTAGGTGAAGGTCGCCCCCACCACGTACTTGCTCCAGAACGCGTCACGGAAGCTGAGGCTGAAGGTGGGCGCGATCTCGAAGCGGCGCGCCATGAGGAAGGTGTGGCCGGTGACCGGCGGGATCCGGTCCTTGAGCGGACCGATGTCGCGATCCAGGGCCGCGGTGTCGCCGGCCTCGGAGGAGGGGGCGAGATCCGGCTGCGCCGGAGCAGGAGCAGGGGCAGGAGCAGGCGCAGGGGCCTGCGCCCGGGCGACCGGGGCGAGCGCGAGCAGCAGCAGGACGACGAGCCGGGAGCTCACTCGGACTCCCTCCCCGTGCTCCGGAAGGGCAAGAACAGCGAGAGGCCGGCGTGCAGGGCCAGGATGTTCTGGATGGCGCCCTTGTTGGTCCCCGCCGGCTGGTCCACGTAGCTGGTGTTGATGAGGGCGATGTTCACGCTCAGCCAGTCGGTGGTCATGAAGCGCAGGCCGAGACCGAACTCGCCGGCGATGTTCGGGCCGCGCGTCGGTCCGCTCGGGTTCTTGGAGTCGAGCGGCGTCGAGGAGGTGTCGCTCCACAGCGCGCCCAGCCCGGCGAGGATGAATCCGTCGAAGTGGATGATGGTGTTGAAGATGGTGGCCTTGCCGTAGATGGGGCTCCACTCCACCGCCCCGAGCACCGACCACTTGGGCACCGAGTAGAAGATGCGGCTCTGGAAGTTGGCCTTCGCGGTCCGCACGTCGTCGGTGGGGAGCAGGTCGTAGATCGACGCGTGCACCGCCACCGCCAGCGTGTCGGAGAGGAAGAACGAGCCGCGGAGGCTGCCGCCCCACTTCGAGTAGTACGGGTCGTTCACCGAGACGAAGATGGTGGGGAGCAGCTCGAAGCGGTGGGTCTTGAGGAAGACCTTCCGCTGGATGCTCTTCACCCGGTCGTCCTCGACCAGCGACTGCTCGTCGAGCACCGGCGTGTCCTTCACCTTGTCGCTGGGAAGGACCACCGTCGAGGCCGCCGGCTTCTTGGCCTCCTCGGTGAGATCGAGCCCGAGGCCCTCGGTGGTGGGCTCGGGTGGCTTCTCCTGCGCGGCGCCGGGCGCCGGCGTCGGCTGCGGTGGGGGCGGCGTCGGGGCCTGCGCGTGCGCCGAAGGCGCGAACACGAGGAGCAGGCACGTGACCGCTGCCAGGGGTCGCGTCAAGTTGAAGAATCTCCGTCCGGGACTACGGTGCGGTCGTGCTCGCATCCGTCGATGGCAACGCTGAGCGCGGACTCTACCATCGTTCCGTTCTCACGGAAGTGCGCGACGCCGCACCAAAGGTGGGACGTTCGTAGACACAGGCGCCATCGCACGCGAGCACGCGCGACGCTGACCTCGGTGACCGTTGTGCTACCGTGCCGGAACGAATGGCTGCATCCCTCCGCGCGCGCGCGTTCCTTGCTGTCGTAGTCGGCGCAGTTGCTCTCTCGATGATGGCGTGCAAGGCCGACACCGACCTCGGCAAGCCCGGATGCCACCTCCTCAAGGCGCTCCCGGACGGCGGCGCGACCAACGTGATCGTCGCCGAGCTCAGCGCCGGCAAGGACTTCCTGAGCTTCGGCTCGGTCGAGTGCGAGGATCTGATCTGCGTCCTCGATCAGAACGGGGTGGCCGACGTGCTGGCCCAGGCCACCGCGAACCCGGCGGTGCTCGGCGATCCGGCCGTGGGGTACTGCAGCCACGCCTGCGCGCAGGGCAACACCACCGGGTGCACGCCGCAATTCCAGGATCTGCAGAACGACCCGACCCTGACGATGAGCTGCCGGCCCCTGGTGCTGGACGACGACACCATCGCCGAGATCTGCAAGGACCCGGTGAAGTGCCAGGAGTACTTCAACAACAGCCGCTCGGCGTTCTTCTGCGCGCGCGGCGGCGACGGCGGCACCGGAAGCTGAGCGGGATCGCCCCCGTCGCCTAGGGCTGGCCGGGGCGAGTCTTCAGCGGACCTTCGAGCTCGACGGTCGAGCCGGCGCGCACCCCGTTCTTCGAGGCCCAGCCACCCGGCACCTCGAGCACGTAGAGCGACGGCTTTCCCACCGTGCGCGAGGTCAGCGTCCGCGGCTCGGCCCACTGCACCACGCCCACCACGCGCATGCCCTTGTCGATGAACACGAGATCGAGCGGGATGAGCGTGTTGCGCATCCAGAAGCTCTGGACCACCTCGGCGGGGAAGATGAAGAGCATCCCCGTGCCGTCGGGCAGCTCGCTGCGCCACATCAGGCCACGGGTGCGCAGCGGGGTGTTGTCGGCGATCTCCACCGCGAGCCGGTGCGTGCCCCCGAAGGCGTCCCGCACCACCAGCGCGCCGCGATCGGGCAGCGGCCCGTCGTAGGTCTCGGTCGTGGGGTCCACCATGGTGGAGCGAGGAACCGGCTTGTTCGCACCGGCCGGTCCGGAGACCAGCAGGAAGGCGACGAGGAGCGTCTTCATTCCCCGCCCGCCTTGTTCAGCAGCCGGAGCGTCAGCTCTCGCCCCAGGCTGTCGCTCATCAGCCGTTCCACCACGTCCTCGAAGGCGAAGCGTTGCGTGTCGTCCGCGTAGACGAACCGGATGCCCATGCCCGCATCGTCACCCTCGGCGTTGCTCCACGCCACCTCGCCCAGCAGCTCGAACGGCTCGTCACGCCCGGGAATGGACAGCTTGAAGAGAAAGCGAGTCCCCACCGGCAGCGGCTTGCGCGTCTTGATGAACGTGCCGCCCTTGCTGATGTTCCTGGTGTAGTCGGCGAAGAAGCTGTTCAGCTTCTTGTAGTCGACCTTCAGCTCGATCGGCGCCCGCGGGTGGGTGCGCCCTTCCGTCTTTGGTTCCGTCACTGGGCCCGAGGCCGGAGTATACGGACATCCGATGCCGCCCGTCGTGCGCTCGGCCGGGGATCTGCTCCGACGACCCGGAGGATGGGTCCCGGCGGCGGTGGTGGCTGCCGGAGGCTCGCTGGGGGTGCTCCTTCCCCTGTTCGAGCTGCCCGGTCTCGAGCTGGGCCTTCTCGTCGCGACGCTCTGCACGCTCCTGGGCGGCTGGACCGGCGCCACCGCCGCGGAGGAGCTCCGCAAGGCGCCGCGAACGAGCGTGCCGCGCGTCGCCTCGCCGGGGCCCGGGGTCGCCGCGGCCAGGGCCGTCGGCGCCGCGACCCTCGTCCTCTGGGGCGCGGCCGCGGTTCCGTTCCTCGGCGCGGTGCTCCGCGCGGTGCTCACCACGCGCTGCGACCCGTTCGCCCAGGCTGCCTTCTTTCCGTTCCTGGTGTTGCCCGCGGGCCTCCTCGCCGCGGCGGCGGGGACCTTCTGCCGCACCGCGTTCCCGGCCCGCAGCCGCGCCATCGCGCTGTACGTCCTGCTCCTCCTCGCGTCGCTGGCGTGGACGGTGTGGCCAGTGGTGCTCGGGCCGCAGGTGTTCGCCTTCAACTTCTTCCTCGGGATGTTTCCCGGCCCGCTCTACGACGAGGCGCTGGTGCTCCCGGCCTCGCTGGTCTGGTTCCGGCTGGAGACCGTCCTCTGGGCGGTCGCGCTCGGGACCTGCGCCGCGGCCGTCTTTCCCGCACCCGGTCCCACGCATTCACGACACCGGGGACGCGTGCTCGGAACGCTGGTGGTGCTCGCCCTGTGCATCGCCGCGCTGGAGGCGAAGGCGGTGCGCCTCGGGTTCCGCAGCTCGGATGCGGCGGTGCGCCTCGCGCTGGGCGGACGGACCGAGACCGAGCACGCGGACATCCTCTTTCCGCGCGAGAAGTCCCCCGAGGACGTGGAGCGGCTCCGCCGCGACGTCGAGTTCCGGCTCGCTGGGCTCGGTCGCTTCTTCGGCGCGCCACCGCCCCCGGTGCGGGTGGTGGTGTTCCGATCGCCGGAGGAGAAGCAGCGCTGGGTCGGCGCGGGCGGCACGCAGTTCGCGAAGCCCTGGCTCCTGAGCGTGTACCTCAACGACGCGCCCTTCCCCCACCCCACCCTCGGACACGAGCTGGCGCACGTCGCCGCCGGTGCCTTCGGCAGCGGGCCGTTCCGGGTCACCTCGCGGTGGGGCGTGCCGCTGATGGGCGTGGTGGAGGGCGTCGCGGTGGCGGCGGACGACCCGCACGGCGAGCTCACCCTTCACGCCTGGGCCGCGGGGATGCGCCGGCAAGGGCTGATGCCCGACGTGCGCGGCATCGTCGGCGCCACCGGGTTCTGGACCGCCGCTCCGGCCCGCGCCTACACCGCGGCCGGAAGCTTTCTCCGCTTCCTCCGCGACACCCAGGGGACCGAGCGGCTCCAGCGGCTGCTCGCGCACGGCGACTTCGCCGGCGTCTACGGCCGGCCTCTCGACACCCTGGTGTCCGAGTGGGAACGGATGCTGGACGGGCTTCCGCTCGACGAGAGCGCGGTCAATCGCGCCTTCGCGCGCTTCCGCCAGCCGAGCCTCTTCCGCCGGAGCTGCGCGCGCGAGGTGGCGGCGCTCGCGGCCGAGGCGAAGGGCCTCACCACGACCAACCCCTCGCGCGCGCTGCAGCTGCTCCGGTCCTGCGCCCGGCTCCAGCCGACCGAGCCGGACTTTCTCCTCGGCGAGGTCGCACTGCTCCGGACGCTGAACCGCCCGTCGGAAGCGGCGGAGGTCCTCGAGCACGCCGACGGACTGGTCGCCGGCCGGCCGGCGCTCGAGGCGCAGGTGGCGCTCGCCCGGGCCGACCTCGCCTGGGACGCCGGCGATCTGCAGGCCGCCGGCGCCTCACTCCAGCAGGCGGCCTCGCTTCGACCGGGGCGCGACCTCGAGCGCGAGGCGGAGGTGAAGCGCGTGGCGCTCGCCGACGCGCGACTCCGTCCGATGTTGCACGCCTTCTTCGACGCGAGCAGCGACGAGCTCCGGCTGTGGGTGCTGGAGCGCGCGCGGGAGAGCGCCCCGGAGGACGGCGTGGTCAACTACCTCCTCGGGCGGCGGCTGCTCGCGGTCGGGCTCCCCGCCGAGGCGGCGGACGCGCTGGGCCGGGCCCTGTCGGCCACGCTCCCCGAGCAGGTCAACCGCGAGGCCTGGCGCCTGCTGGTGTCCGCGCACTACCGGGCCGGCGACTGCGGCGCCGTCCGCTCCGACCTCGGACGCATGCCGGATCTGTCCGAGCCTCTGCGGGCCGAGGTGACAGAATGGCAGGCGCGCTGCACCTTCGAGGAGCAGACGTTCAACGGTCCCCTGGTGCCCCGGGGGCCTTTCCGCTAAGCCGCACCGCCGCGATGCGCTTCGAAAAGCGGCAATTCCTGGAGGGGACGGTCGAGGAGGTGGAGCGGGCGATGCTCGACCCGCGCTACCTGGACTACCTCTTGCAGCACCACGGGGTCCTCCTGGAGGTCCAGGCACTGGAGCGCAAAGAGGAAGGTCCCCTGGTGCGTCGCCGGGTCCGCTACCGGCCACGCCCGGTCATCGCCTCCGTGGGGCCCAAGCAGGTGCCCCCGGAGTGGTTCGCCTTCATCGAGCAGTCCACCTACGATCGCAATCGCAAGGAGATGACCTTCAGCAACGTCCCCACCAGCCACTCCATCTCCCGGATGCTGGTGAACACCGGGACGCTGCGGCTCCGCCCCTCGGGGACGCGCACCGAGCGCACGCTCGAGGGCGAGATCAAGCTGCAGCTGCCGTTCCTGCTCAAGCCGCTGGCGATGATCGGCGAGCGGATGATCCAGGCCGAGGGTCTGAAGATCCTCGACGCGGAGGCCCCGGTGTTGAGCCGGTACGTCGCCGAGCTCCGGGCGGGACGGGCGTGAGGCGCTTCTTCCTCTCGGTGGTTCTCCTGGCTGCGGTGGGGTGCGGCCCGCACCGCATCCCCGGAACCGACCTCGAGGACACCGGGGACACCCGGGCAATCATCGACACCATCTCCAAGTACAACTTCGCGCTCGAGGCGCGCGACGCCAACGCCATCATCGCCCTGGTGGACCCGGAGTTCCGTGACAACGCCGGGACCCTCACTCCCGAGGACGACATCGACATCCAGCGGCTCCGCACCGTGCTCCCGCAGCGCCTGGCGAAGCTCCGGGACGTCGCGGTGCGCATCGAGATCAAGGCCATCGACGTCAAGGGAGACCAGGCGCAGGCGGTCTACACCTGGGTCTCGCAGTTCAAGCTCGGCAGCAAGTCCATGACCGAGTCGGACATCAAGCGCATGGAGCTCAGGCGCAGGGCGGACGGCTGGAAGATCCTCAGCGGGATCTGACGCCCGGGTCCTCGCCTCAGTGAACCGGCTCGACGTGCGCGCGCACCACGCGCCACGTTCCCTGCTCGTCGGCGAAGGTCGCCTGGATCGCCCGCTGACCGAGGTCCATCCCGCCGGCGGTCTTGCCCAGGAGGAGGCGTCCGGTGAAGAGCACCTCGCCCGGCCCGGTGGACTCCGCGCGCGACTCCACCATCCGCGCCTCCACCATGCCTCCTCGGAGCAGCTCGGCGAGGAGGTAGGAGCGCAGCTCGGCCTTTCCGCCGAGCTCGGGAGACTGGAAGCGCTCCGAGACGTGGTCCAGCACGCCCGCCGGATCGTGCTCCCTCGCGGCGCGGGTCATGGCCTCCACCGCCGCCCGGACCTGCGCCTCGGGAGAGGCCGGCGCCGGCCGGAGCATCCACACCGCCGCGCCCACGGCGACGAGCCCGGCCAGCACCAGCGCGATGGTCGACACCCGCATGCAAGCTCCTCGACCCGGGACCCCGGGGCGGGGCAATCTCCCACCCCCGAACCATGCCCGCCACCTCCAGGACTGCCCGTCAGGTCGCCAAGAAGCGCAAGTCGCCCCGCCGCAAGAAGGCGACACCTCCGCAGCGCGGCCTCTCTCCCACCGAGACCGGGGAGAAGCTCCCCGACGAGGTCCGGTCGCTCGCCGCCGAGGTGGAGGCGGACGGCGGCCGGGTGCTCGCCACCTACCGCGAGCCGCTCGGTGGCCACGCGGTGCTCTTCGCCGCGCTGCCGGTGGACAAGGTCCAGCCCACGCCCTACCAGCGCGACCTCTCCGAGCCGCACGTGAAGCGACTCGTGTCGGCGATGGAGCGGGTGGACCGCTTCCTCGATCCGCTGATCGCCGTGCGGCACGAGGGGAGCTACTGGACGCCCAACGGCAACCACCGCCTCGCCGCCACCCGCGCGCTGGGGTCGAAGACGGTGCTCGCGCTGCTCCTCCCCGAGGCCGAGGTCGCCTTCCAGATCCTCGCCCTCAACACCGAGAAGGCGCACAACCTGAAGGAGCGCTCGCTCGAGGTCATCCGGATGCTGCGGGGGCTGGTCGAGACCCGAAAGGGGACCGAGCTCGACGTGGCGCCGTTGCTCGAGGAGCCGGCCTTCGCCACCCTGGGCGCAGCTTACGAGAAGCGGCCCAGGCTCTCCGGCGGGGCGTACCACTCCATCGTCAAGCGCATCGACGGCTTCCTGGACGAGCCGCTGGCCGAGGCGCTCGGCATCCGGGAGGAGCGGGCGGACACGCTGCTGAAGCTGGACGACGCGGTCACCGGCGCGGTCGAGCGCCTGAAGTCCCGTGGGATGACCAGCCCGTACCTGAGGGCCTTCGTGGTGGCGCGGATCAACTACCTGCGCTTCGTGAAGATCAAGCCGGGCGCGGCGCCGCTGGAGTTCGACGCGACGGTGGAGAAGCTCACCCGCGCCGCGGAGAAGTTCAACGCGGAGAAGGTGAAGGAGTCGGACATCCGGGCGGGCGGGCCGATGGAGGCCGAGCCGGAGTGAGCGCGGCTCAGGGGTTCTGGGCGCAGTTCACCGAGGCGTCCGCGCAGAGCAGCATCGAGGGGCGCGGCGTCCCGCTCTGGCCGGGGATCCCGATGACGAACACCGTGTAGACGCCGGTGTCGGACAGGTTGTTGAACGTGCCCTGCGCCCAGACCGGCCCCGAGCCGGTGTCGCGGGAGGCCAGGGGGGCGGTGACGGTCGGCGAGCCGGGCGTGATGTTGCCGACCTGCTGGTAGTCGGACAGCCCTCCGAAGCCGAGGTTGGTGGCGAAGGGCGTGAAGATCGACTGGCTGCTGACGATCCCGACGTCCTGCGGGTTCGACCCGAGGGCGACGTTCATCGCGCGGAGCATCACGCTGCCGGTGCCGGACGGCGCGGTCCGGTCCCCGATGACCGTGACCGACAGCGACGGATTGCCGGTGCCGGTGAAGCGGCCGGCGAGCACCAGCGTCTGAGGCGAATCCGCGGAGATCGGCGTGTTCACGTCCCCCAGCCCGTTGAGCGAGCTGGAGCAGCTGGTCGATCCGGCCGCGACGAGACGGACCGAGTAGGTGCCGGCGTCGAAGCTCGAGCGCGTCGAGAGCTGCGGATAGGAGAGCCCTCCGCCACCGACCAGGGGAGTCCCGAACGCGGCGGCGCTGTCCGGCTTGATGCAGACGTCGAGCGGGACGCCGTCGGGGATCAGGTTGGCGACCCGCACCTGGCCCGGGCCGGGAGTCGAGGAGTCACAGGCGAGCGCCAGCACGACGGCGAGGAAGAACGGGACGGGGACGAGGCGCGACATCGGTGGGTGCTCCGGTGAGGACGTGGCGGCTGCACTCTCGCAGGGCTTCCGGGGCCCGGGAAAGAAAACGCCGTGGAGCGCTGCGCAGGAAATATGTCGGAATATGAAGGGGCCGGACGAGTTCAGGCACCTCGCGCGCAAGCCGCCCGGCGAGCGAGCCGCCGTCGCGTCCCTGGTCCGCGGTACACTCCGACTCTCGCGATGTCTCCCACCGTCCTCGTCGTCGACGACGACCGCGCCAACCTCGACTCCGTCGCGCGCATCCTCCAGCACGAGGGCTGGAGCGCTCTGGCCGCCTCGGACGGGCCCGCGGCAGTGGAGCTACTGCGCCGCCCCGAGGTGGCAGTCCTCCTCACCGATCTCATGATGCCGGGGATGGACGGCCAGGAGCTGCTCGCGACCGCGCGTGCGCTCCGCCCCGAGGTCGAGGTGGTGCTCATGACCGCCTACGGCACCGTCGAGGCCGCGGTCAGCGCGATGAAGGACGGGGCGTACGACTTCCTGACCAAGCCGCTGAAGCGCCAGCTGCTGGTGAAGACGGTGGAGAAGGCACTGGAGCGCCACGCGCTGCGGGCCGAGAACCAGGAGCTCAAGGCCCGCCTCGCCGACCTGGGCGCGCAGCGGAGCCTGGTGGGACAGTCGCCCGCGTTCCGCTCCTTCCTCGACACGCTCAAGCAGGCCGCGCCGTCGACGGCGACGGTGCTCCTCCTCGGCGAGTCCGGGACCGGAAAGGAGCTCGCGGCGCGCGCACTGCACGAGCTCTCCGGCCGTGGCGGCGGCCCGTTCGTCGCGGTGAACTGCGGCGCCTTCCCCGAGACCCTCCTCGAGGCGGAGCTCTTCGGCGTCGAGAAGGGCGCCTTCACCGGCGCCACCGCGCGCAAGCCCGGCCGCTTCGAGCGCGCGAACGGCGGCACGCTCTTCCTCGACGAGGTGGGCGAGATGCCGGTCGGCGCCCAGGTGAAGCTGCTCCGCGCGCTCCAGGAAGGCGAGATCGAGCGGCTCGGCGGGACCCAGACGGTGAAGGTGGACGTACGGCTCGTGGCCGCCACTTCCAAGGACCTCGGGCGCGAGGTGGCCGAGGGCCGCTTCCGCGAGGACCTCTACTACCGGCTGAACGTGGTGGAGATCCGCCTGCCCCCGCTGTCCTGGCGGCGGGAGGACATCCCGCTGCTGGCCGATCACTTCCTCCGCCGATTCGCGGCGAAGAACGGAAAGTCGGTCCGTGGCTTCACCCCCGAGGCGCTCGCCGCGCTCGAGGACTACGCCTGGCCCGGGAACGTGCGCGAGCTGGAGCACGCCGTGGAGCGCGCGGTGGTGCTCGCCCGCGGCGACGTGCTCGACGTCGGGGATCTGCCGGAGACCGTGCGCAAGGGTCCGCGCGGGGCCGCGGGCCACGTGGTCATCCCCATCGGGACGCCGCTGGAGGAGGTGGAGCGAAGGGTGCTCCACGAGACGCTCCGCCACACCGGCGGCGACAAGAGCATGGCCGCCCGGCTCCTGGGCATCGCCACCCGGACCATCTACCGGAAGCTCGAGCGCGACGTGACTCGTCGCGACGAGGACGAGCCCGGCGAACCCTGAGCGGACGCGCCGGTGAGGGCGCGGCGCCGCTGACGTTCCGCCCCGCGCACGGGCCCCGGGAGTGACATTTTGTCGCAGCCGCCGGCGACCGGCCGGGCGGCCGCGCGTGGGCCGGGAATCTTGCGGGCAACCCCGCTGTCCTGGGGCCTTTTCTCCGCTGGCACCGGGCTTGCTGTACCCCCATGGCCCCGCCGCGGGGCCCCTCGCATGGAACTCGTGATCCGGAAGTATTTCTGGGCGGTCAACCTCTGCTTCGTGGCGCTGGCGGCCCTGCTCGCGGCGAAGACGGTCAACCTCTTCTTCGAGGCGGCCATCGCCCCCGCGCCCTCGGCCCCGACGGGGCGGGGAACGACCCGCGTCGCCCAGTCCGAGGCGCCGGCCGCGCTGGACCTGCCGAAGCTCGCCCAGCTGACCGGCCTGCCGCTGCCGGTGCCCGAGAGCGACGTGGAGGAGCAGCGGCCGGACATGAGCTCGGAGCCGGTGCGGACCTCGCTGCGGGTCAAGCTGCTCGGGACGCTGGTGAGCACGCTGCCCAACTGGTCCATCGGCTCCATCCTCGACCTCAACAACCAGAAGTCCTCCACCGTCATGATCGGCGACCGGGTGCAGAACGCCGAGGTGCTGAGCGTCGAGCGGGACCGGGTCATCATCGCCAACAACGGCCGGCGGGAGTACATCGGCGCCGAGGGCGGAGACGGCGCACCGCAGCCGCCGCCCATCGCCACCACCCGTCCGGTCAGCGAGCCGGGGAACCAGTACGGAGCCGGCATCAAGGCGCTCGACGACAACAACTACGAGGTCCCCCGCAACGAGGTCGACAAGGCGCTGGCGAACCTGAACGACCTGGCGATGCAGGCCCGCATCGTGCCGGCCTTCAAGGACGGCCAGGCCGAGGGCTTCAAGCTCTTCTCCATCCGGCCGGATTCGCTCTACTCGAAGATCGGCATCGTCAACGGGGACGTCATCAAGCGCATCAACGGCTTCGAGATGAACAGCCCCGAGAAGGCCCTCGAGGTCTACACCAAGCTCAAGGACGCCAACCGCATCGACATCGAGGTCGATCGGAACGGCCAAACGCTCCGCAAGACGTACAACGTCCGCTGACCCATGACCGCTCTCCTGCCCTGCCTCGCGCTCGCCGTCCTCACCCAGACGGGCGCGCCGACGCCACCGCAGCCTCTTCCCGGAGTCCCCCCCCGCCCGTTCCGGAGCCCGAACCAGACGACGCCCGCCGCGCGGCCCAGCACGCCCACCCAGGCGGCCACGCCTCCGGGGCCGGGCCCGGTGCAGGCGCCCGGGCGACAGACGTCACCGTCGATGCCGCCGGCCGGTGAGGGAACCACCGCCGCGACCACGCCCAACTGTTCCGAGGTGCGGAAGAAGGCCCGGTTCAACGTCTACTTCGACAAGGTGGACATCGAGAAGCTGGTCCAGACGGTGTCCGACGCCACCTGCCGGACCTTCATCCTCGGCGACAACGTGCGGGGGAAGATCTCGATCATCGGCCCGGACAACGGGAAGGTGGACGTGAGCGCGGACGAGTTCTACGCCGCGTTCCTCGCCGCGCTGGACGCGAACCAGCTGGCGGTGGTGCCCCAGGGTCGCTTCTCCAAGATCGTGGAGAAGGCCAAGGCCAAGCAGAACAGCATCCCGGTGGTGGGCCCGGACGAGCCCTACACCACCAACGAGCAGATGCTCACCCGGCTCTTCAAGATCCGCTACGCGGACCTCGAGCCGCTGCGGGGCGTGGTCCAGCAGCTGGTGAGCCAGAACGGCGACACCATCCCCTTCCAGCCGGACACGCTGATCGTCAACGACATCGGGTCGAACATGCACCGGCTCGAGCGGATCATCGAGCAGCTGGACAGCCGTTCCAGCTCCGACGAGATGCGGGTCATCCAGGTCCGCTACGCCAACGCCAACGACCTGGCCACCACCATCCAGAAGCTGTTCGACGCCAAGGCCAACCGGCCCGGCGCGCGGCCGGGGCTCACCGTCACCCCCCAGCCGGCTCCGACCCCGCCGGGCGCGCCGCCGCACGCCGCGGGGCCACCCATCGTGGCAGGCGCGACGTCCGGCGGACCGGCGACCGTGACCACCCTGATCGCCGACGAGCGGACGAACAAGCTGGTGGTGGTGGCGACCCCGGCGGCGAACGAGCGGATCGACTCGCTGCTCAAGGAGATCGACGTCCCCATCAGCGGCGAGGGGCGGATCAACGTCTACTCGCTCCAGAACGCCAACGCCGAGGACATCGCGGCGACGCTGCAGGCGCTGGCCCAGGGCTCGGCGAACCGGCCGCGGGGCCCCGGAGGAGGCGGCCCGCAGCCCAACATCCCCGGCCAGGCTCCGCCGCCGGGCCGGCCGGGAGGAGGAGTTCCCGGCGTCAACGCCGCCGAGCTGTTCCAGGGCGAGGTGAAGATCTCCCCGGACAAGGCGACGAACTCCCTGGTGGTGGTCGCGAGCCAGGGCGATTTCAAGAACCTGGTGCGGGTCATCGAGAAGCTCGACATCCAGCGGCGGCAGGTCTTCATCGAGGCGGTGATCATGGAGGTGGACCTCGACCGCCAGACCCAGTTCGGCGTCAGCCTCCATCAGGGCTACACGGTGAACACCAACCAGGGGCAGGCGGTGGGCATCGTGGGCACGAAGTACACGACGAGCGGCGTGCCGCCGTCGTTCTCGCTCACCAACCTCGCCTCGTACGGCGGCTTCCTCGCCGGGTTGCAGGGGCCGACCATCCCCGCGTTCAGCCAGCTGGGGCTCAACATCCCGGCCTTCGGCGTGGTGCTGCACGCGCTCCAGCAGAGCTCGGACGTGAACGTGCTCAGCACGCCGCACCTCCTCACCAGCGACAACGAGGAGGCGGAGATCACCGTGGGCCAGAACGTTCCCTTCCAGGCCGGGTTCGCTCCCCAGCTGCCCACCGGGACCGGGACGACGCTGCCCAGCGGCTCGCTGGCGAGCGCGGGCTCGCTGCTCGGAGGTCTCGGCTCGTACTACGCGCCGATCAACCGGCAGAACGTCGAGCTGAAGCTCAACATCAAGCCGCAGATCAACGCGAGCGACTACATCCGGATGGTCATCAACGAGAGCACCGAGGAGATCGCCTCCACCGACCCGGTGCTCGGCCCCACCACCAGCAAGCGCACCGCGAAGACGACGGTGGTGGCCAAGGACCAGGAGACGGTCGTCATCGGCGGCATCATGCAGGAGCGGACCATCGAGTCCGTGGGCAAGGTGCCGATCCTCGGAGACATCCCGCTGCTGGGCTACCTCTTCCGCGAGACCAGCCGGCACAAGATCAAGACGAACCTCCTGCTCTTCCTGACCCCGTACATCATCCGGGACGCCTCGGACTTCCGCCGCATCTTCGAGAAGAAGATGGCCGAGCGGCAGCGCTTCGTGGAGGAGTTCTACGGGCAGGTGCCGGGGTACGACGTGCCCATCGACTTCGGCCGCAAGCCGGGCCCGCTGGCGAAGATGAACCAGATCGTCCTCCGGGAGGAGATGAAGATCGAGAACGGCGGCCCGGGCCTGCCCGGCGAGCAGGTCTTCCGTCCCGGTCAGCTCGGGCCGGGCGCCCCACGCCAACGCTCGGGAGAACCGACGCCGCCCGCGGACATCGGACGGGATCTCCTCGAGTCCGGCCAGCAGGCGCCGGCCCCCACGCCGACCGGACCGCTCGGCCCCGGGGTGACGGTGATGCCCACCCCGCAGGCCGCGCCAGGCGCTCAGGCTCCCGCCCCGGGACAGTCCCCGCCACCCTCAGGCTCCGAGCAGCAAGCTCCCCCGCCGGCGCAGACCTCGCCTGCGCCGGCCCAGCAGCCCCCGCCTCCGCCGCCGGCGGACGAGCGGATCGAGGTCCAGCCGCGTTAACGGTTCCTCATGCGTGAAACCGCCGAGCTCCGTTCTTCACCTCCCAGCGCACAGGCCTCGATGGTCGGGCGCCCGCTCGGGGAGATCCTCCGCGCCGTCGCCGGACTGAGCGAGGCCGCGCTGGACGAGGCCCTCCGCGCCCAGACCGACGAGGGCGGGCGACTGGGCGAGGTGCTCGTCGCGCGGAAGGTGGTCTCGGCGGACGACGTGGCGAAGGCGCTCGCCCTCCAGCTGGACCTGCCGTACCACCCGCAGGTGGCGCTGGACTCGCTGGACGCCGAGCTGGTGCGCCAGGTACCGATCAACTTCGCGAAGCAGGCGCTGATCCTTCCCCTGCGGCTGGACGGTGAGTCGGTTGCGCTGCTGGTGGCCGACCCGCTGGACACCACGGTGCTGGACCACGCGCGGATGCTGCTCCAGCGGAACGTGTCGCCGCACGTCGCCACCGCCGCGGTGATCGTCGACGCGATCAACGGGATCTACGACCGCGCGGTGAACGAGGCCGAGCAGCTGGTGGGCGAGATGGAGGCCCAGGACCTCCAGAGCCTGGCCCACGAGCTGGAGGAGCCCCAGGACCTCCTCGACGTCGACGACGAGGCGCCCATCATCCGGCTGGTGAACTCGCTGCTCTTCCGCGCGGCGAAGGAGCGGGCGAGCGACATACACATCGAGCCGATGGAGCGCGAGCTGCTGGTGCGCTTCCGGATCGACGGCGTCCTTCAAGAGATCATCAAGCCGCCGAAGCGGTACCAGAACAGCATCGTCAGCCGCGTGAAGGTGATGGGGCAGCTGAACATCGCCGAGAAGCGGCTTCCCCAGGACGGCCGCATCCGCATCAAGCTCGCCGGCCGGGACATCGACATCCGTCTGTCCACCATCCCCTGCACGTTCGGGGAGCGCATCGTGATGCGCCTTCTGGACAAGAACACCACCCTCCTGGACCTCACGGACATCGGGATGGGCGTGGACACGATGCGCGGGATGGATCAGGTGATCCGCCGCTCGCACGGCATCATCCTGGTCACCGGGCCCACCGGCTCCGGAAAGACGACCACGCTCTACGCCGCGCTGAGCCGGATCAACACCCCGGACCTCAACATCCTCACCGTCGAGGACCCGGTCGAGTACCAGCTCCGCGGCATCTCCCAGATGGCGATCAACCCGAAGATCGGGCTGAGCTTCGCCGCCGGCCTCCGCAGCTTCCTCCGGCAGGATCCAGACGTCATCATGGTGGGCGAGATCCGCGACCGGGAGACGGCGGAGATCGCCATCCAGGCCTCGCTCACCGGCCACCTGGTCTTCTCCACCGTCCACACCAACGACGCGGCCAGCGCCATCACCCGTCTGGTGGACATGGGCGTCGAGCCGTTCCTCGTCGCCTCCTCGCTGATGGCGGTGATGGCCCAGCGACTCGTCCGCCGCGTGTGCCCGCACTGCCGGGAGTCGTACCGGCCCACGGCCGAGGAGCTGAAGGAGGTGGCGCTCACCCCGGAGGCGGTCGCACGCGCCGGGAACCCCACCATCTACCGGGCGAAGGGATGTGACGCCTGCGGCGGAACCGGCTACCGCGGCCGGACCGGAATCTACGAGCTGCTCCTGGTGGACGACGACATCCGGCAGCTGACGCTGAAGAACGTGGACTCGAGCACCATCAAGCGGACCGGAGTGCAGAAGGGGATGCTGACGCTGCTCGACGACGGCGCGCGCAAGGTCCTGGCCGGAGAGACGACGCTGGCCGAGGTGCTGAGCGTCACCCAGGAAGACATCTGACGTCCCATGCCGGTCTTCGAATACAGAGGTCTCACGCCCGCCGGCAAGCAGGTGAAGGGACTGCTGGAGGCGGACAGCTCACGCTCGCTGCGCCAGCAGCTGAAGCGCTCGGGGGTCTTCCTCACCGACGTGGTCGCAGAGCGCGAGTCGGCGCCGGCGCGAACCAAGCAGAACGGCAGCGCGGTCGCACAGGCGAAACCGTCGCTCGGCAGCCGCGACGTCCAGTTCGGAAAGCTGGTCCGGGGTCGCGTCAGCTCCGACGACGTGGCCATCTTCACCCGCCAGCTCTCCACGCTGCTCCATGCCGGGGTGACGCTGGTGGACGCGCTCAACGCCCTGGTGGACCAGACGGAGAAGGAGCGCCTCAAGCGGGTGGTCTCCGACGTGAAGACCCGGGTGAACGAGGGAAGCTCGCTCGCCGACGCCCTGGCCGTGCACGGCAAGATCTTCGGCTCGCTCTACGTGAACATGGTCCGTGCGGGCGAGGCGTCGGGCGCGCTCGACGCGGTGCTGGCCCGGCTGGCCGACTTCACCGAGGGGCAGGCGAAGCTCCGGCAGAAGGTGCTCGGAACGCTCATCTACCCGGTGATCATGACCATCATCGGCATCGGGATCCTCGCCCTGCTGATGACGGTGGTGGTCCCGAAGGTCACCAAGATCTTCGAGAGCATGAAGGTGTCGCTCCCCTGGACCACCCGGCTGCTCATCTTCACCAGCAACGCCTTCGCCAACTTCTGGTGGATCATCTTCCCGGTGGCGATCGGCGTGGTGGTGTTCTTCTTCCGCTGGAAGCGGAGCGAGAAGGGCCGCCCGGTGTGGGACCGCTTCGTCCTCCGCGCCCCCGTGTTCGGGAGCCTGGTGCGGATGCTGTCCATCGCCCGGTTCAGCCGGACGCTGGCCACCCTCCTCCGGAGCGGCGTTCCGCTGCTCACGGCGATGGACATCACCAAGAACGTCATCAGCAACGGCGTCCTCTCCGCCGTGGTGGAGAACGCCCGGGACGCGATCCGCGAGGGCGAGAGCATCGCCGGGCCGCTGAAGCGGTCGGGAGAGTTCCCGCCGCTGGTGCACCACATGATCGCCATCGGCGAGCGGTCCGGGCAGCTGGAGGAAATGCTGCTCAACGTCGCCGACAGCTACGAGAACCAGGTCAGCGTTCGGATCGGCGCGCTGACCGCGCTGATGGAGCCGCTGATCATCGTCGCCATGGGCGTGGCGGTGGCGTTCGTCGCCTTCAGCATCCTGATGCCGATCCTCCAGCTCAACACCTCCATCCGATGAATCCGACCAGCTCCAGCTTCGAGAGGTGGATCACGCGGCTGACCGCGGCGACGGTGCTCGCGGTCGTGGTGGCGTTGCTCGGGCTAGGGATCGCCTTCTACGGGCCGGGCGCGCAGGCGCGAGCCCTTCATTCTCAGATCCGCCCCGTGGCGGAGGGAGTCACTCCATGAAGCGCAAGCTCAAGGGACGCCGCGCCCTACGCGGCATGACATTGATCGAGATCATGGTGGTGCTGGTCATCCTCGGCCTCATCGCCTCGGCGGTGGTGATCGCCGTCTTCCCCCAGCTGCAAAAGGCCCGCGTGGACCGGACCAACCTGGACATCGGGAACATCGACTCCGGGCTCAAGCTCTACAACGCCCGGAAGGGGAAGTTCCCCGACACCGCGACCGGCCTCAAGGCGCTGGTGGACATGGAGATCCTCGACAAGATGCCGAAGGACGCCTGGGGCAACGACTACGTCTACACGCTCGAGAACGGTCGCCCGGTGGTGACCTCCTACGGGGCGGACGGCGTGCCGGGGGGCGACGGAGCCAACACCGACCTCTCCAACCGGCCGCAGACGACCGCGACCAACCGATAGCGAGCGCTTCCGCGTCCGATGCCCCGCCGCGCCCACAGAGGCTTCACCATCATCGAGCTGATGGTCGCGATGGCTGTCGCGGCGCTGCTCTTCGCCGCGCTGATCATGGGCCTCGGGGCGCTCACCGGAGCACGCGCGCGGAAGGCGATGGGCGAGCTCGGGGGAGCGGCGCGCTCCCTCTACGACACGGCGGCACTCACCGGGAACACCTGCCGCCTGGTGCTGCTCCTCCCGCGCGACGACTCGGCCGAGTTCGCCTACCGGGCCGAGTGCGCGAACGGTCCGGTCACCTCCTCGATGGACCGGGACCAGGAGATCCGGGACGCGACGAAGGCGGCGGTGGAGGCGTACAAGAAGGGGAACCGCGGCGGCTCCCGCTCGACCACTCCCCCGCCGGACCCGAGGGCGGCGAGCGGTTCCGGTTCCTACGGCGCCTATGGCTCGACCGGCTCCTCGGGGTCCAGCCTCCTCGACCTCCTCGACTCGGAGAAGGCCCGGGTGGAGAAGGCCGCCGCGTTCTCGGCGTTCAGCACTCCGGAGATCCAGCCGCGCAAGATGAGCGGCGTCCGGGTCTCGGTCTGGACCTCGCACCAGCGGGCGAAGATCGACACCGGCCTCGCCTACCTCTACTTCTTTCCCCAGGGCTACACCGAGCGGGCCCAGGTGACCGTCCGGCAGGGCAAGAACGTCTGGACCCTGCTGGTCTCGCCGATCACCGGAAGGACCTCCATCGTCGATGGCGAGCCGGAGATCCCGAAGTCATGAGGCGCGCCTTCACCCTCCTGGAGGTGGTGGTCTCTCTGGCCATCCTCGGGCTCGCGCTCCTGGCCATCTTCGACCTCAACTCCGGTGCGGTGGCCAGCCACGCCTACGCCAAGCGCCTCACCGTCGCCACCATGCTCGCCCGCTCGAAGATGACCGACATCGAGCAGGAGCTCTACGACAAGGGCTTCGACACCGACGACCGCGAGATCTCCGGCGACTTCCGCACCGAGGGCTGGGAGGCCTACACCTGGAAGGCGCAGATCCTCGCCCCGCGCACGACCGAGATCTCGCCAGACAAGCTGCTGGAGATGCTGTTCAACGTCCCGCCGGGGAAGGATGGGCTCTCCGGGCTCGCGGCGCTGCTGGGTGGCGGGCGAGATGGCGGCGTCGGAGGCGCGCTGTCGAGCCTCTCCAGCTCGGGGAACCTCTCCCAGCTGCAGAGCCTCGCCCAGTCGCAGGGCGGCCCCACCCTGGGCGCGCTCGGGCCCGGGGCCAGCGCCGCGTCGGGGCTCCAGGCGCTGGGGCCCTTCGCCGCCCTGGCCCAGACGCAGATGCAGCAGCTGCTCCAGCAGATCCAGCAGAGCGTCCGGGAGGTACACCTCACCGTGAGCTGGAAGGAGGGCAAGGGAACCGACAGCATCGACCTCGTCAACGACGTGTTCTCGATGCGCCAGGGCTCCGACCGCAACGGGACGCCGGGCGCGGCGCTCTCCGGTTCCACCGGCGTGCCCGGCGCTCCGGGGACCCCGGGCGCTCCGGCGCTGCCTCCCGGCGCGGGCCAGTTCCCCGGCCTCCAGAACCTCCTCCCCGGTCAGCAGTTCTCCAACGGGCGGATCCAGGGCAACACCCCGCCCGGAACTCCTCTCGACCCCTCCGGACGTCCCATCCGCCAATGAGACCCGCGCGCGGATTCACGCTCCTGGAGGTCGTCTTCGCGGTGGCCGTCACCGCGATGATGGGCGTGCTCATCGCCGCCGCCTTCCAGAGCGGCTTCCGGGCCAAGGAGCTGGTGGAGCAGGAGGCGGACCGTTACCGCGCCCTGCGGACCGGGACCGACCGGATGGTGCGCGAGATCTCCGCGGCCTTCGTCAGCGACCACTACGACACCCGCCGCTACCGCGACCAGAACGACCGGCCGACGAACTTCATCGGCGCCCGCGACCGGCTGCTCTTCACCTCCATGGCCCACCAGCGGCTCTACGGCGACGCCAAGGAGTCGGATCAGATGGTGGTCGAGTACTTCACCAAGAGCGTCTCCGCTCCCGGAGGGCAGCAGCAGACCAACCTCATGCGTCGCGAGGACTCCATCCTCGATGACCGGATGGACCGGGGCGGCACCGAGGACGTCCTGGTGGAGAAGGTCAAGCGGATCGACTTCGCCTACTGGGACTCGGACAAGAAGGACTGGGTGGACGAGTGGGACACCCGGCGGATCGAGAAGAAGTCCATCCTGCCGGTGCGGGTGCGGATCACCATCTCCGCCCTGGACGAGAACGGGCGCGAGGCGCGCTACGTGACCCAGGCCCGCATCGTCCTCAACACGGAGATCCCGAGGTTCTGATGCGACGCCCGAAAGGCAAAGAGCGCGGGGTCACGCTCCTGATGGTGACGGTGTCCATCGCCATCCTCACCGCGGTGGCCGCCGAGTTCGCCTTCCAGACCCGGGTGGACCTCGAGCTGGCCACCCACCAGAGGGACGCGCTGCGCGCCGAGTACCTCGCCAAGAGCAGCATCGGCCTCGCGCGGATGCTCCTCCTGTTCCAGAAGCAGCTCGACCGGAGCACCGGCCAGCTCCCCGGCCCGATGCAGGGCATCAACCTCCAGCTGTGGCGGATGGCCAAGCTCGACTGCCACCTGATGCAGAGCGTGGTGCCCGAATCCGGCAAGGGGCGCCGGGGGAAGTTCGCCATCACCGGCGCGGGAGGCGTGGACGCGGAGGGCAACGTCCAGTACGGCGGGTTCTCCGGCTGCTTCGACGCCAGCATCGAGGACGAGCAGGAGAAGCTGAACGTCAACGCGCTGGCCGGGCTGCAGACCGGCTCCGCCCAGGGCGCGGTCCAGCGGCTCTACAACCTGGTCTCCGACAAGCGGTTCGACTTCGTCTTCGATCGCGAGGACGCCAACCACATCCGGGCCACTCCCAACGACGTCCTGCTCGGCCTCAAGGACTGGGTGGACGACGACGACACCCAGTCCGCGCTGCAGGTGACTGCGCTCGGGCAGGTGAACCTCCAGCCGGGATTCTCGGACGAGGCGGCGCTCTACTCGCGCTACACCCCGCGCTACCGGCCGAAGAACGCCTGGTTCGACTCGCTCGGCGAGCTGTACCTGGTGAACGGCGTCACCGACCGGTTCATGGCCGCCTTCGGCGACCGCCTCACCGTGTACCCCGATCCGAACGCACCCCTGAACGTGAACAGCGACGACCCGCTGCTCATCGCCCTCGCCATCCGCAGCATCGCGGACCCGTCCCGGCCCGACCCGCGGCTCAGCGACCCGGTCTTCCTCGACGGCATCGTTCAGAAGCTCCGCGCCGCGAAGGCAATGATGCCCATGGGCTTCTCGGTCCAGGACTTCACCAACGTCGTGCAGTCGGCGGGCATCGCGATCAACCCCCAGGTCGCCCAGCGGCAAGGCGCCGGCGGCACCACCGCCAACACCTTCCTCGGAGACAAGAGCGACACCTACCGCATCGTGGCGATCGGCAACGCCGGGAACGTCGAGCGGCGGGTCACGGCGGTCATCCGACTCTCGGATCCGACGCGGGACGGCCTGGGACGGGTTCTCTACTGGAGGGCGGACTGATGCCGCGGGTGCTCGGGCTGGACCTCGGGAGCCACTCGCTGAAGGGCGTGCTGCTGGAGACCACCGGCCGCGCGACGTCGGTGCTCCAGTACGCGGAGACCCGGCGCGCCGACGAGGCGCCGCTCGACGAGGCGCTGGCGGTGTTCCTCGCCGAGAACCCATGGACGCCGGATCAGGTGGTGGTGGCGCTGCCCGGGCCCTCGCTGGCGACCCACGTCTTCACCCTGCCCTTCACCGACACCAAGCGCATCGCGGCCACCCTTCCCTTCGAGGTCGAGGGCGAGCTGCCCTTCGAGCTCGCGCAGGTGGTGTTCGACCACCAGGTGACGCGGCGGCGGGCGAATGCGACCGACCTCGTGGTGGGCCTCGTCCGGCGAGAGGAGCTGGCCGAGCTCCTCCGCACGCTGTCGGCGCGAGGGCTGGACCCTCGGGTGGTCACTCACCCGGCCGTCGCCTACCAGAATCTGTTCATCGCCGCGCCCGAGCGGTTCGAGGTGGCACCCGACGCGGCGATCGCGGTCATCGACATCGGCCACCGGCGGACCAGCGTCGCCGTGGGCCGGCCCGCCGAGGGGCTGGTCTTCGCCCGGACCTTCCCCGGCGGTGGCCGCGACCTCTCGCGGGCACTCGCGACCGAGTTCCAGGTCCCCCTGGCCGAGGCCGAGACCTGGAAGGAGCGCGACGGCTCGCTCGCGCCCGGCGGCGGCGAGGAACACGAGCGTGCTCGCGCGGCGCTCCTCCGGGCGCTGGGCCCCCTCGTCCGCGAGACCCGTGCGACGCTGAAGGCCGCCTCCGGTCGAGAGCACCTGCCGGTGGCCCGGCTGCTCCTCGCCGGCGGGACCGCCCGTCTCCCCGGCCTGGCCGAGCACCTCGGCGCGGAGCTCGGCCAACCCACCGACGTGCTCCTCCTCCCCGCGATGGCGGCGGCGGTGGTGCCACCCGAGGTGCAGCCACGCGCCGCCGAGGCCTACACGCTCGCGCTCCGCGGCACGATGTCCAGCGGCCGGGCCCCTCGCTTCAACCTCCGCCAGGGAGAGTTCGCCTTCCGGGGCCACGTGGACTACCTCCGCGAGCGGGTCGTCCGCGTGGCGGCGTTCGCCGGAGTCCTCGCCCTCCTCCTCTGCGTCTTCAGCGTCACACGGGGGATCCTGCTCGGACGGCGCGAGGCGGCGGTGGACTCCCGACTCTGCGCCCTGACCCAGCGCGTGCTGGGAACCTGCGAGAAGAACTACGACCGCGCGCTGAACCTCCTGCGAGGACAGCAGAGCCCGGCGGCGGCGGTCCCGAGCGTCTCCACCACCCGGCTGCTGGCGGAGGTCGCGCAGCGCGTGCCGCCCGACGTGACGGTGACCTTCGGGCAGATGGTGTTCGACCTGGACCGGATCCAGCTCCGGGGGGAGACGGACTCCACCCGCAGCATCGACAAGCTCGCCGGCGCCCTGAAGTCGTACCGCTGCTTCCGTGAAGTGAAGGAGGGCAAGGTGGAGCGGGCGAAGGACTCGTCGCGGGTCCAGTTCACGCTCGACGTCCAGGTGGACTGCGGCGACCAGGTGGCCAGCGCGGGGTCCGGGTCATGATGGAGCGCCTCCGCCTTCTCTGGGCCGACGTCCAGGCCTGGTTCCTCCGGCTCAACCCGCGCGAGCGGGTGATGGTCACCACCGCAGGAGCCGCCACGGTGGTGGTGGTGCTCTTCGTCGTGCTCTTCCTTCTCTCCAGCTCGGCGGACGCCACCCGACGCCGCACCGAGAGCAAGCTCCAGCGCCTCGCCGAGGCCGAGCAGCTGGCCAGCGGGTACGCCGAGGCCGAGCGGGCCCGGAAGCAGGCCGAGGCCGCGCTCACCTCGAGCGAGGTGAGCCTCCCGACCTACGTCGACGAGAAGGGGCGCAAGGCAGGGCTGGAGATCCCCTCGCTCAACCCGAAGGGCGACGTGCCGGTGGGCGACGGCCGCATCATCGAGAGCAGCGTGGAGCTCACGCTCACCGACGTCTCGCTGCCCAAGCTCGTGGACTTCCTCGGCTCGCTGGAGCAGGGTCCGGGCGTGGTGCGGGTCACCTTCCTGCGCATGGAGCCCCGGCCCAAGGACGGGGTGCTCACCGCGTGGACCACCGTGACCTCCTACCGGCTCAAGGCGGGGCAATGATCCAGCTGGCGGACCTGCGCGAGCGCCTCCGCACGCTGCGGCTGCCCCTCCTCGTCGGCTGGCAGCGCACCGCCGCCTGGGTGGGGCTCGGGGTCTTCCTCTTCTTCCTCTTTCTCGCCCTGACCTTCCCCTACGACGCGGTCCGCGCGCGCATCGCGTCCGAGGCCGACGCCGCGGGGCTGTGGGTGCGCATCGACTCGATGGGCCCGGCGTTCCTGGGCGTGAGCGCTCGGGGGGTCAGGGTGGGCGACCGGCCCGACGGGCTCGGCCCACCCCTGCAGACGGTGCGCATCGAGCGGCTGACGCTCCGGCCGTCGCTCATCCCCTGGGGCGTCGGATTCTCGGCCTCGCTGTTCGGCGGCAGCGCAGGGGGCGCCATCGGGACCGGCACGCCGCAGAAGCTCCGCGTCCACTTCGACCACCTGAGCCTGGCGAAGGCGGGCGTGGCAACGCTCACCGGGGTGGAGGCGGTGGGCACGCTGGACGGAGAGCTGTCGCTGGACGTCCCCACCACCGGCCCCCAGGGCGGCCAGCCGGACCTGTCCCAGGCCTCGGGGCGTCTGCGCCTCGGCGGCAGCAGCCTGGAGGTGAAGGGGGGGACGATCACCATCCCCCTCATGGGCCAGATGACCCCCGTGGACCTGCCGCCGGTGAACTTCGGCAAGCTCGACGCCGAGCTCCCCATCGAGCGGGGCACCGGGACGGTCAAGGCGCTGCGCATCGAGGGGCCCGAGCTGGACATCCAGGCCACCGGCACAGTGCGCCTCGCCCGGGCCCTGCCCTACTCCGAGCCGGACCTGAGCCTCCGCATCCGTCCCAGCGCCGATTTCCTCCGTCGGATGGGGATGATCGCCGCGGGCTTCACCCAGCTGCCGGTGGATCCGCAGGACTCGGCGTACCGGAACGCGAAGCTCACCGGCTACCTCGGCAAGCCGAGCTTCCGTCCCGGCCGCTGAGGCGACTTCACTGACGGTTTCACCCCTCTTGGATTCCCGACCATCCCGCTGGTAGCGTCCCGTCCCACGTACGGGGGGGCCGTCGGATGCCGGAACTGGTGTTTTTGCGGCGTGGCGAGGAGGTTCTTCGCTTCACGCTGGATCGGCCGAGGATCGTCCTCGGGCGGGGGGACCGCTGTGACGTGGTCATCCCGGATCCAGAGGTGAGCAGGCAGCAGGCGGCGGTGGTCCTCTCCGGGGACTCCGCGACCGTCGAGGATCTCTCGGGCAAGGGAACGGTGGTCGGAGGGACGCGTGCGCCGCGAGCCCCGCTCGCCGACGGCGCCGAGATCGCGCTCGGGCAGTGGCGCGCCGTCTTCCGCGCGCAGGCGCCGGCGGGCGACGAGGCCGCCGAGACCGAGGTCCGGGGAACCGTGGCCCATCCGCGCACGGAGACAGGCTCGGAGCGCTGGCAGGCAGCGCAGATCCGCCTCCGCCATGCGGGGACCGAATCGGTGCACCGCCTCGTCGGCGAGGGGGCGACCATCGGCAAGGACGCCGGGAACGACCTGGTGCTCGACGATCGCTTCATCTCCAGCAAGCACCTGCGCATCACCCGCCGGGGAGGCCGCTTCCTGGTGCTGGACCACGCGAGCACCAACGGGACCTGGCTCGGCTCGGTCCGGGTCTTCGAGGCCGAGGTACCGCTGCACACCCAGATTCACCTCGGCGAGACCGACCTGGTGGTCGAGCCTGCCACCCCGGCGCGCAAGGACGCTCCTGCCGCCTGGCAAGGTCTGGTCGGAACCGATCCGGCGATGAAGGTCCTCATCGATCTGATCGAGCGGGTCGCGCCCTCCTCCGCCGCGGTCACCATCCTCGGCGAGTCCGGCACCGGCAAGGAGCTGGTCGCGCGTGCCATCCACGCCCGCAGCCCCCGCGCCGAGCGGCCCTTCGTGCCGGTGAACTGCGCCGCCATCAGCAAGGAGCTCATCGAGAGCGAGCTCTTCGGTCACGAGAAGGGGGCCTTCACCGGCGCGATCGGCGCACACAAGGGCGCGTTCGAGGAGGCCGACGGAGGCACGCTGTTCCTCGACGAGATCGGCGAGCTGCCGGCGGACCTCCAGGCCAAGCTCCTGCGGGCGCTGGAGTCCGGGGAGATCAAGCGCGTCGGAGCCAGCCGGCCGGGCCACGTGGACGTCCGGGTGGTCGCCGCCACCAACCGAGATCTCCTCGCCGCCAGCCGCAGCGGGCAGTTCCGCGACGACCTCTACTACCGCCTCTGCGTCGTGCCGCTCACCCTGCCGCCCCTCCGCAATCGCCGCGGCGACGTCCCGGCCCTGGCGGAGCACCTGCTCGCGCAGTTTTCCCCCCGGGGGCAGACGGTCCGGTTCACCCCGGCGGCCATCGCCCGGCTCGAGAACCATCCGTGGCCGGGGAACGTTCGCGAGCTGCGCAACGTCGTGCACCGGGCACTGCTCCTGCGCCGGGGGCCGGCGATCGACGAGGCGGACCTCGCCTTCGATCCAGACCCCTCCCCCCGGCTGCGGAACGGGAGCAGTGTCGTCGGCCAGTACATTCCCGGCCGGAAGCTGGAGGAGCTGCTCGAGCTGGCCGAGCGAGAGATCGTCGAATCGGCCCTGCGACAGTTCAACAACAACCGGGAGCGGGTCGCCCGCGAGCTCGGCGTGGCCCGGTCGACGCTCTTCAAGCGGCTGAAGGACTGGGGAATGACCCGCCAGGACGAGAGCGAGCAGGCTCAGGACCAGGCCTAGGTTCCCACGTCAGCCGACCCGGCAGGAGGCTCGCGCGAGCGTCCAACCCCCGACCGAGCATCGGACGGGGGGATGACGCTTCGAGCCGACAGGACACAGCCTCCGCGCTGCAGGAGGGCGACGACCGTCCTCCCATAACCGGAGTGTGTTGCGCATGAATACGTGGTTCAAGCGGTTGGCGATCATCTCCATGTTCGCGGCGGGTGCTGCCTTCGCGCAGACCGGTGGCTCGACGAGCGGTGGGACCACCGGGACGACGGGCTCGTCCCCCAGCACCAGCGGGAGCACCAGCAGCGGCTCCTCGATGGGCACTGGCTCGACCAGCGGCACCAGCTCGGGCTCGATGGGCTCCGACACCGGGTACGGTGGCGGCGGCGACGCCGGGACGAAGTCCAAGAAGCACGAGAAGAGCTCCGGCTCGAGCTCGAGCGGCGCTTCCGACACGGGCGCTGCCGGCAAGTAGTCTTGCACTCAGTTCGCCGGGCCCTCCGCCACGCGATCGCGCGAGGAGGGCCCGGTGCCCTGACGATCGCGCGGCCCGAGCGATGGCTCGCGTGCGCGTCCCAGGAGCAGCCCGGCGCGGCTCGCTCCCGTTCCGGAATTCTGCCCGAGAGACCAGGTTGGTCCAGCGAGAGGACGACGAACGTCCTCCGTGAATGGAGCAATTTGGCATGCAGAGCACATGGTGGAAGCGAGTGGCGGTGATCTCGATGCTGGCGGCCGGAGCTGCCTTCGCGCAGTCCGGTGGGTCGACCAGCGGAGGCACGACCGGATCGGGCTCGACGAGCTCCGATACCGCCGGAAGCGGAAGCTCGAGCAGCTCCGGGACCACAGGATCCGGGAGCGCCACCCACGGCAAGAAGAAGCACCACAAGAGCAGCTCGTCGGCCGGCAGCGGCGGCTCCGGCGCGTCGAGCAGCGCCGGATCGAGCGGGTCGACGGAGTCCACCGCCGGCTCAGGTCACTAGCCGGGGCCCGGGCGGACGTGCAGCCACAGCGCACGAGCAGACCCCGGGCAGCGGGTTGAAATAGAGGAGCCTTCCGGGACGTCCTGAGCCCGGGAGCTTCCTCGTGCCCACCGCCACCCTCGAGCCACGTCCGGGCATTGCGACCAGCCGTCTGGTCGTCCTGGGCATCCTGGTGCTGGCCGGCCTTTGGTTCTGGAGCGCGCCCTGGCTCGCGCCGCTCCGGCTCCTGGTGGTGCTGGTGCACGAGACCGGGCACGCGCTGGCCACCCTCGTCTTCGGCGGGAAGGTGGAGCGGATCATCGTGGGGGCGGACGAGTCGGGACAGTGCCTCTCCTCGCTGCCGGCCGGCTGGCTCCCCCAGATCGCCGTGTATTCGGCCGGATACGTCGGAAGCGCCATCTCCGGAGCGCTGCAGCTGGTGCTGGCCTTCCGCTTCCGCCTTCACCGGCCCGTCCTCTACGCCATGGGGGTGTGGGTGACGGCGATGGGGGTCATCTACGCCGGGAACGCCTTCACCCTCGCCTACTGCCTGGGGATGGGCGCGGTGCTGCTGGTCCTCGCCCGGCTCCTGCCCGCCGGAGCGGTGCGGGCACTGGTGACCGTCCTCGCCGTCTTCACGGGGCTCTACGCCCTCTTCGACCTGCGCGACGACCTCTGGAGCCCGGGCGGGAGTGGGCCGAGCGACGCGGTCCTGCTCGCGGCGCAGACCCACGTCCCGGCGTTCCTCTGGGCGCTTCTCTGGTCTGCCGCGTCGGTGGCGGTGCTCGCGCTCGCCGGCTCGCTGTCGATGCGGCGTGGCGCCGAGCCGCCGGCGCTGGAGGCGGTCAGGTCCGCGGCCGCATCCGGTATGCCACGAACGAGGCCGAATCCTTGAGCTGGAAGTAGGGGTTCCGGGTCGCCTCGCGGTCCAGCGACGAGACCGGAACGTCCCCGTAGTCGTGACCGGGGAAGAGCCGGGTCGTGCCGGGCAGCCTGCGCAGCGTCTGGTGAAGCGTGGCGTACATCTGGCCGGGGTCTCCTCCGCGCAGATCGCAGCGGCCGCAGCCGTTGACGAACAGCGTGTCTCCGGAGAGCAGCGCGTCCGCCGCGTAGAGGCACTGGGAACCCGGGGTATGGCCCGGCGTCAGGATGACCTTCGCCGCCACGCCACCGAGGGGCACCGGATCGCCCGACCCCAGCGGACGCAGCGCATCGCCGAAGGTCTTGAGTTCGTCGGAGAACTCAATCTCCGAGCGGCTCGCGTACACGGGAAGGTCACGCCGTGCGAGCAGCTCTCCCACCCCGTTGGTGTGGTCCTTGTGCGAATGGGTCAGGAGGATTCCGCAGAGCCGCTTGCCGTGGATGACGCAGGTCTTCTCGATGGCGTCCACGTCCCAGGCCGGATCCACCACCACGACGTCCCGCTGGCCCTCGGTCCCCACCAGGTAGACGAAGTTCTGCATCGGCCCGAGCTGGAGCTGGTGCAGGAAGAGCTGAGCGGGCATGGACCGGCCGACGACCTCCGGGAGCCATTGTGCCACCACCCGCGGGGCGCGCGCCTTCCCGGAGGGGCTTGCCGGCGACGTGGCGCTCGACCCTCGGCCGGTGCGTCTCGTCCCAGGGCTGGGTGTGCACCCGGGAGGGAGGCCCGAATTCGGCCCTGAGGGTGCTGCAGACGGTGGGAACGCTGTCGGCACGGGCCGAGGCCGACGCCCGAGACGCCTGGCTGCAGCAACAGGCCGCCCAGCAGAACGTGCAGGCCACGCAGCAGAGCGTGCAGACCTTCGTCGTGCCGTCGCCACCTCCGCCGCCCATGCCGCCACCAGGCCCCCGACCGGAGCGGAGCCGTCACGACGAGGTGACGCGCCCGGGCAGCGGCGCGACGGCAACGGCTGTGCGGAAGTCGATGGAATCGGATCGTTCACTTCGCACGGACGATCCGCCCCAGGAGCGGGCGCCGAACCGCGGCCGGCGTTAGCTCTCTAGAGAAGGAGAAGCTCGACTCGATGGTGGCACCCAGGATCCTGATGGTGGTGACGTCGACGGCGACCATGGGCGACACGGGGAAGCCCACGGGCCTCTGGCTGGAGGAGCTCGCCGTTCCCTACATGCGCTTCGCCGATGCCGGAGCGGACGTGACGGTCGCCTCGATCCACGGCGGCAAGGTTCCGGTCGACCCGCGGTCCACGCCGCCGACGGGCCCCGAGGCGCCGGTGGTGGAGCGCTTCCTCGCGGATCCGGACGCGGCGCGGGCCATGAGCCACGCGGTCCCGCTCGAGGCCCTAGATGCAACCCGCTTCGACGCAGTCTTCCTGCCAGGCGGTCACGGGACGATGTTCGACTTCCCGGTGAGCACCGCCCTGGCGAGCGCGCTGTCCCGGGCCTGGCGGGCGGGGAGAATCGTGGCGGCCGTGTGTCACGGCCCGGCGGGCCTGGTGGGCGCGGTGGATTCCGACGGTCGTCCGGTGGTCGCCGGCCGCCGGGTGAGCGCGTTCACCAATGCCGAGGAGGAGGCGGTGGGCCTGACGAAGGCGATGCCCTTCCTCCTCCAGGACAGGCTCGCCTCGCTCGGAGCGATGGTGGAGACCGGGCCGAGCTTCCAGCCCTTCGCCATCGCCGACGGTCGCCTGATCACCGGTCAGAACCCCGCCTCCGCCCGGAAGACCGCCGAGCTGACCCTCCAGGCGATCGCCAGCGCCCGCGAGCGGGTCTGACCGGAGCCCGACGGCGTGATGCGCCGGGCCCCGGCCAGCATCCGGGTCAGACGCGACGGCGGCGGACGAGCAGACCGAGGGCGGCGAGAGCCAGACCCACGGCCGGTGCACCCAGAGGCAGCGCGGTGCAGCCACCGCTCGCGGAGGCCGACGGCTGGACCTTCACCGTCAGGGCCGCAGTGGAGGTCTGCACGCCGGGGTAACGCGGGTCCGGAGTCACC